>ENA-UOJD01000026-UOJD01000026.1-human-gut-metagenome-genome-assembly--contig:-P48-NODE-26-length-267260-cov-114.705631_pt1 | contig 267260 bp, 220 predicted proteins | sample MGYA00242342_ERZ723889 | MGnify/ENA metagenome assembly ERZ723889 | reverse complement strand
AAATGGAATCAGCCCTTATTTTTATCGCCTAAAAATTTTTATCGGACAGCAATATTAGTTTTTATATCATTTCAAAATCGGTGCAAAATTAGCAAATTTTGCCCTGACGATATCGTAGGCACGCCTTACAAGCCGGTAAATTCCCTGATCCGGAATATCTCCATTCAGGTCGAGCTGAATCCAGTGACGTTCATTCAGATTCAGCGGTTTGCTTACCGATGTCCGGTTCATGGTAATCTCATCGATTTCGTCGGGCGTGGATTTTACCGTCACATAAGAGAAATCGTCAATATCGACCAGACAAAACATATTATGGCCCGGATTGATGAAAGTCTGACGATAGGTGAGCCGGTGCTTGGGGAGCTCACTTTCGTATATGCGGCCGTCGCTGAACCATACTTTTGCTCTATGCGGGCGTCCTTGTCGCTGTCATTTTTCGCCGAAGCCTTAAGAGCTCCCGCAAGCGAGGTAATGATAAGTATGACCAAGGCAATCAGTGTCGTTAGGAGTTCTCTCATTGTTGTTCGTTTGATGTGTGGGTGTTATAGAAATCTTCTACGGCATCAAGCATTACGGCCCAGCGGTCAGGCACCTCTTTTTTTACGCTTTTTGTCGGCCTTGAACCATTGCTCGATGTGGTCGAACAGCTCGGGATTGTTTTTACGCATCCAGTGTTTCATCAAGCTGAGATTGAATCCGCCGTTTTCCTCATAGTAAAAAGGATAGGCTACACTGTTGTCTGTTTTCATCTTGAAATCATCAGTAGCTATGTATGGTTTGAATATAGAACACCCGTGAATACATCCGGCTGTATCATCGGCATTACACCATGTATGCGCCACAATGGCCGCCCGGCATGGATTTTTGCACTTTTTGGCAGTCGGCGCCAAACCAATCCCGCCCTTTTGCGGTTTTTATGATAAACACACAGAAGCGGTTATCCGAGGTCCGCTGAATCTCGATAACGGCTTTTAAACATACATAATTTATTGGCGTTTGCCGCTTCACTGTTGCGGCATTAATTAAAGAAACTATGAAACAATCCGTTTTACTCGCCCTTGGAGTCCTCCTTCTCGCCGGCACTACCGCTATGGCTTCAGAAGCAGATGCACCTGCCCGGGTGCAGCGTGTCGGCGCGTTCTACGACCTTACGACCCTTTATCCCGAAGGTGCCTCCAACGTCTATACCAACGGCTTCGGCGTAGGTTATTCCGTCGACTTCCGCGTAAGCAACTCTTTGCCGCTCTATGTCGGTACCGGGCTTGACGCGCGTTTCCTCTTTTACGAAAAAGATCTCATCGACGACGAATACCTCGATGCTGTCGAGCAGGAAGCCCACGTCACGTTTATTAATTTCAACGTGCCGGTCAATGTAAGTTATCGAGTGCCGGTGGCCGAGGGCTTCTATCTCACTCCCGAACTCGGTCTTGATTTCAGGGTTCAGGCCTATGGCCATGCCAAAATCGATACCGAGATAGAAAATGTAGTGCCGGGAATGAATCTCGGGGAATTTCAGTCGGGCACCCGCGGCATCAACCTTTTCAGCAAGGACGAAATGGGCAGCGAGCATCTGCGCCGGTTCCAGATGGGCTGGCATGCAGCACTGCGTTTCGAATACCGCCGTATGAACCTCGGCCTGAGCTATGGTACTGACTTTGTGAAGCTCCATAAGAATCTTGGAGCCGGACATTTTCTGGTGTCGCTCGGCTACACTTTCTGATACGGGCGCCTCGCCCGAATTATTCTTGATATATCGCTAACAAACAAATAAATAAAAAACTATATGGAACGTAAAATTTCTCTTGACGACATCCGTCGTGCACTCGACGAAGCCTATGAATCGATAAAATCCCTCAAAGAGGGCGAAATCGACCCCCGCAACCATGAGGCCAAGGCCGGGCAGTTCGGCATTACCGTAACTCTCGCCGACGGCACGACTCTCTCCAAAGGCGACTCTGAAATCAAGTCGCCTATGGCCGATATAGTAAAAGTGCCCCTGTCGTCGGTCCTCTTGTCCCAGAACTCTCCTGCCGAACTTGTGAAGAAGTCAGGCCAGTGCCTCATGCATAAAGTGGAGAAGAAACCTCACCATCTTGGTCCGCGCGGCGTCCGCGCATTCTCGGCCGTAGAGCCGGTAGGCGACCCCGATTCGAAATGGAATCTGTTCGTCAACCGCACCATCGATATGATGGGCGGCGACGCCCCGGTGCTCAACGACCGTCTCTACGAAGCTGAAAAGCGCGCCGCCGAGGATAATCAGGTCGTCGATAAGCTCGCTGAGGCAGGATTCTATCTTTACGACGATGCCGCAATGTCGGTCGATCTCTACAATCGCGCACGCGCTCTTACCGCATCCACTCGCCAGCTGGCCATGATGGGTGCCACGGTGGCTGCCGACGGTGTCAACCCCGCAACCGGCAAAATCGTTTTCGACGGAGCCATTTCCCAGAACATCGTAGGCCTGATGGCTGCACACGGCCCCCACAAAATGAATGGTCCGTGGCTCGTTCTCTCCGGTCTGCCGGCCAAACGTTCGTGGGGCGGCGCGCTTCTGGGCGTCTATCCCGGTGTAATGGCTGTCGCAGCCTATGCTCCCGAGCTGAATGCAGCCGGCGTCAGCGTGAAGGCAGCCCGTGCTATCATCGAGTTCATGCAGCGCCTTGATCTGAGCGTTTTTGCTTCGGCCCGCGTTGAAGTCGAACATCACGAGGGTGCAATGGCTTAACCCATTCTGTTTTCCCTTTCATTTTAATATATCCCGAAGGCGGTGTGTAAAATTTCAAGATTTTACACATCGCCTTCCCCATCTAAATCCGAGGCTCTTGATTAAATAATGTTTCTATGGCAGGTATCACCATCGGAGGTCCGGAGGGCCGAGTTTGTGTCCAACTCCAGGCGACTGAAGATTGGGGTAGAGCGATAACCATCTAATTGTTAGCCTCGGAGAGGCGATGCCGAGGTGCCGGATTTACAAGATGTTGAAATATCGAAGAGTAATATTTTATTATTTCGGTAGTTTTGTAAATGCAATATAAAATTTCTAAATTTTCCATACGCTTCAAGAACACATCTTTTTTATCTTACTTACACTTACATCTTACATCATGAATTTCATCAAAAGGAATTTCCTTGCGCTGATGCTCGCCATGAGCTCGGCCGGGATGCTTGTGGCGGCCGACTATGGCCTGCCCGCATCCATTCAGGAGGGGAACATCCTCCATTGTTTTGACTGGACCATGGCGGAGGTAAAGGCTGAACTTCCCGCTATCGCCGAGGCCGGTTTCGGCGCCGTCCAGTTGAGTCCGCTCCAGCGGCCCGACGCTGGCCCCGGCTCTCCCTGACACGATCTCTATCGTCCCTACGATATCGCATTCAAAAGCAGCCGCATGGGCTCTGCCGACGACCTCAAGGCTCTCTGCGAAGAGGCCGCGACATATGGTATCAAAATCATCGTCGACGTTGTTGCCAACCATGTCGACAAGACCGCCGGCTACCACGACACGTGGTGGGACACCAACGGTCGCGTGCGCTGGTACGGCGGTATCAACTATAACGACCGCAACTCCATCACCCACAATCAGCTCGGCGACTATGGTGATATCAATTCCGAAGATGCCGAAGTCATCGCCCGCGCAAAGGCCTACGTTCAGCAGCTTCACGATCTCGGTGTGAAGGGTATCCGCTGGGATGCCGCCAAACATATCGGCCTTCCCTCCGAGAATTGCGGCTTCTGGACCGCCGTCACTTCCGTTGAAGGGATGTATCATTACGGAGAGATTCTCGACTCTCCCGGACCCGACGCTTCGATTATAAAGGAGTACACCACCTTCATGTCGGTCACTGACAACAAATACAGCAACGGTGCGGCCCGCGACAACGGCGGTATCCCCTACGGCTACGGAGGCGACCATACCGTCAACCAGGGTTGTCCCGACACGCGCATGGTCTACTGGGCTGAGAGCCACGACACCTATGCCAACGGCGAGTGGTCGCAGAATGTGAGCCAGAGCGTCATCGCCCGCGCATACGCCTCATTCGCATGCCGCAACGGCGCCACCGCTCTCTATCTCGCACGCCCCAATACAACCGGCTTCAACAACATCAAGGTCGGGAAGGGCTCTACTGCCTTCACCGGCAAGGCTGTGGCTGAAGTCAATAAGTTCCGCAACGCCATGGTCGGCCGTCCCGACTGGTGTGAGGCCGAGTCAAACACCTTTACCGTAACGCGCAAGGATGGTGGCGCAGTGGTAGTATGCAAGACCAGCGGCAGCGTCTCCGCCAAAAACGGCGACGGATATTGCCCCGCCGGCACATACACCGACCGCGTCAGCGGCAACAAGTTCACCGTCACCTCATCTACGATTTCCGGCACCGTCGGATCCACCGGCATAGCCGTACTGTATTCCGACGGCACGCCCGGTCCCGACCCGGATCCTGACCCCGAACCCGATCCGGAAGGCACCTACTGCTACTTCAACAACAACGCCAACTGGAGCGATGTATACGTATGGGCCTGGGATACCAACAATGGCGACAAATAGTGCACTTCCGCCACCTCCTGGCCCGGCGAGCGCATCACAGCCACCGCCAACGGCTATCTCATCTGGAAAGCCACCAACGGCACTCCCACCAAAATCATTTTCAGCACTCAGAACGGCGATGTCAAGGCCGGCGGCGGCGACCTCGTTTTTAAGAATGGAATGGTCTACGACTGCCAGGGCAAGATTACTACCTTAGGCGGCGACCCCGACCCCGATCCTGACCCCGAACCCGAGACGGTGACCATATACTACGACAACTCCAACACCTCATGGGCCAACGTCAATATCCACAACTGGAGCAGCCCCTCCACCTCCTGGCCCGGTGTCGCAATGACCAAAGTAGAGGGGAACATCTGGAAATACACCTTCCCCCGCGATCCCTCAGGCCTCAACGGCTTCCTCTTCTGCGACGGCCTCAAGTCGGGCGACAACGGCCAGACCGGCGATGTCTCCGGCGCTCCGGCCAACGGTCATCTATATAAAGGCGCCGGCGGTGCCAAGGGCAAGGTCACTGACGAAGGTGTCTACGAAGCCGGTCCTGTCAAGCCCGTCGTTAAGGCTGATCCTGCTTCGGGCAAACGCTTCGCAGAAACTCTTAAGGTGACTCTTACTGTGGAGCCGGCTACGGCTATCCACTATACCCTCGACGGAACTACACCCGACGCCTCCTCCACTACTTATTCGCAGCCAATCGAACTTACCGAGACCACCACAATCACCACCTATGTGGCCAACGAGGCTGGCTCCAACGTGCAGACTTTCACCTATACACGTGCCGAGGCACCCCAGCCCCAGCCGGGCAACAGCCTCAACACCGACTACTATAAGGTAAACCCCGACGGCAAAGTAGGCTCCAACCGCACCGTCAACATGACTTTCTCCAAGGTGCAGAACGATAACCGCATGTGCATCGCCCCCAACGCCCTCAGCAACTGGACCGACAACGACCTCATCGCCCAGGGCGTGGCCCGCGACATCGCAGGCGCCATCAAGGGCAAGCATGAATATCCCGTTGTCGACTCTTACGCCATCTACGCAGCCTACGATAAGGACAATCTTTATCTCGGCGTGCAGTATGTCTACACCGTCTGGGACCTCTACGGCTCGGGCATCCTCACCAACAATGCCGCCAAGCCCTATCAGATGGACGGACGACTGATGATTGCATTCGACCTCGACCCCTACAAGTCGATGACCGGCAAACTCACCGGCGGATACACCATCTGGGACGACGGCGACCACATTGCCACAAATACCTTCGACAACGGCACCGACTGCATCTGGGTCGGCAGCACGAAATCCACAGTAGGCACCCCCGGTCTGTTCTTCCCCGACGAAAACGGCGCCACAAGCTACAGTGCCCCCTACTGCGTGAGCATCGACGCTCCGTTCTATGGTTGTCAGGACGGTCTTCTTCCTTCCATCGAGCATATCTGGGGCCAGAAGGATTTCGAATACGACCCGATGATTCTCCAGACCAACGACAATTTCGTTGACCTAATCGGCGAGGTACCCACCGACCAGCATACCTTCTATGAGTGGAAGTTCCCGCTCTCGAAGCTCGGAATCACCGAGGATTACATCAAGAATACAGGTATCGGCGTCATGGTAATTGATACCTACGGCCAGGGTGCCACGGGCTCTACCCCCTACGATCCCACCTGCTTCGACAATGCGGCAACTCCTTATCACGGCGACGACTCCTCCAGCGCCGAGAAGAATGATGAAGACTGCTTCACCTACAAGCATGCACGCATCGGCAAGCTCAGCACCTCCGGTGGCGTTGAGAATGTCAATGCCGCCGTTGCCGAAAGCGACGCCCCCGTCGAGTACTATAACCTCCAGGGAGTCCGTGTCGACAATCCGCAGCCCGGCATCTACATCCGTCGTCAGGGCTCCAAAGTCTCCAAAGTCCTCCTGAAATAATTCTTTGATTCGTTTAGAGGGTGTTGCAAAACCAACAATTTCCGCAACACCATCATCCCCCAAAAGGCGGTGTGTCAAAATTCCATAATTTGACACATCGCCTTATTTTTCACCCGGATGGTGAGGGCACTGTCAGCCATCGACCTTTGGTCGCTTTGCTATGCAAAGAATGGTCCAGATGGTAGGAGCTTGAGGGTGAGGGTGAAGGGAGTTGACTAAGGTCAATGACCGAACCCGAACCCCTCAGGCGACGACCCAGATGGGCTATTATGACACGCCCTCTTTTTTGTCCGGATACGTTATATTTTCGTAATTGGCATTTTGTTATCAATCCGGGGCGTTTATATAAATTCCGGAAGTTTCATTCGGGCTTTTTGTGCCTATTTGCGGGTAATATCGTCGCTTTAGCATTAATTAACAAAATTAGTTTCATTAAAGTGTGAAATAATGCTTAGCTTTGTCAAAGTTTCACCGGCATAATCCAACCGGATGTGAACGCATAGACAATCAATCAGTTACTTATTATTATAATCAACTTAATCAATTAGGCATGAGAAAAGTTCTACTTCCTTTTTTCGCTTGCGTGTGTGGTTCGCTTACGGCTTCTGCCGCTGTGGGCGATACTTTCAAGTTCGGCGACATCACCTATGAGGTAATGTCGGCAACCGCTGCCGAGGTCAGCACCGTTCCTACCTCGATAACCCAGGCTATTGAAATTCCCCAGACCGTTCAGGATGGCGACGGTAATTCCTACACCGTGGTCGGAGTAGGGGAGCGGGCCTTCCAGTATACTAAGACGCCTACTGTAACTCTCCCCCCCACAGTTACTTATGTGGATTATTGCGGCTTTTATAACTGTGAGCTTTCCTCGATTGAACTACCTGCAGCCCTTACTACAATAGGAGGCTACGCGTTTGCTTACACCAAGCTTACCTCTATCTCTATTCCCGAAGGCGTTGAAGAACTCGGCGCGAGCGCTTTCAACAGATGCGACAAACTAATGTCGGTGAATCTCCCCTCTACACTACGTGTAATCGGCGGCTCCTGTTTCTACAAGGTTCCTTTTACAACTATCACACTCCCCGAAGGCCTTGAGACCATCCAGAGAGCCGCATTCCTGTTTTCCGGTCTTGAGTCTGTGACTCTGCCATCCACCCTCCGTACTATCGGCGAAGGTGCTTTCCAAGGCACCGCTCTCACTGCTATAACCATTCCTGAAGGAGTGGAGTCATTGGGCGACGAATGTTTTTACAATAGCCCGATTTCGGAAGTCACTCTTCCGGCGTCGCTCACCGCAGTCGGAGCCGGCGCATTTTCCGGTACTAATCTTACTGAATTTAAGGTAGCCGCCGGCAGCCAGTCGTTCTGCGTGCAGGACGGCATCCTCTACAATGCCGACAAGACCCTTCTCGTAGAATTCCCCGCCAAGAGCACCATTACCGAATATACCCTTCCGGCTGCCACTCTCGGCATCTGCGGCGAGGCATTCGACCGTACCGGTATCCGGAAAATCACGGTCGGCAGCAAATTCCGGGCTATCGACGGCTATGCTTTCTGTAATTCGAAACTGGCTGAAATCAATATGCCGGAGAGCCTCGTATTCATTGGCGAGCAGGCCTTTGCCGGAACCAGCCTTACCAAAGTCGTTCTCCCCTCCGCCCTTCCTCTCATTCAGAATGCCGCATTTGCAGAATGCAAGTCGCTTTCCGAAGTCACAATTCCCTCGTCTGTAAAAAATATCCAGATCCGCGCGTTCTACGGCTGCACGTCGCTCGTCACCATCAATTGCCTCGGTTCAGTTCCTGCGGAGCTCGAAGACTGGTATGAGGCCGATGAGGCTCCTTTCTATCAGGTGCCCTCCACAGCCGTGGTCAACGTGCCCTCCACGTCGCTCGACACCTATAAGAACGACACATACTGGAAGAGCGCATTCAATGCATCGCAGTTCGTCGGCTCTCTGCCCGGTATCCTGACCGCTACCACCATTACTCCCGCCGACGGCGCTTCCGTCGCTTCGATGGACGGAATCGTATTTAAGTTCACCGGCGACGTATCCGTAGTAAAATCCGCTCCCGAAGTCAAGGTAGTGGAAGGTCGTCTCGTGGCAGGTGTGCCTGTCGGAGAAACCGTAGCCGTCGATGGATGGCGCCTCGTCAAGGAAGGAACCGACGGAGTCAAACTCTTTCCCGAGGATATGGAAGGCTACATGACTCCGTTCAATATGGAGCTTGGTAAGAACTACTACGTCACCATCCCCGCCGGTATCGTCAAGGATGCTGCAGGCTCGCTCAACGAGTCCCTGACCCTTCATTACGAAGGAGCATGGGAGGCGCCCGTAGTGAAAATCGAGAACATCACCCCGGCCGACGGCAGCAGCATGGAGTCGCTTACTACAATCGACTTCACATTCGCTGAAAAGACCAATCTCGTTTCCTCTAAACTTTCCGACATCAAGGTTATCAAGGGCGAGCTCGTCGATGGCGAACCCACCGGTACCTCCGTAGCCGTTGAGCAGTGGTGGGCCAAGAACGGCACCACCTCCGGAACTTCGCTCGGAATCTTCGCCGGCGACGAATACGACGGCTATACGATGCCCATCTCTCTTGAGAAGGATGCCGACTACTATGTGGTTCTTCCCGCAGGGCTGTTCCGTCTCGCTACGAGCTACAACACGGTCAGCGACCGAATTATCCTCCATTACACCAATGACAAGTCCGGCGCGGTTGAAATCGTCGAAGCCGATGGCGCCGACACTCCCAAGGAATACTACACCATCGACGGACGCCGCGTTGCCGAGCCCGAATCCGGCCGTCTCTACATCGTCCGTCAGGGTTCCAAAGTTTCCAAAGTGATTGTGAGATAAGATCTTCTAATCAGTTGATAGGGTGTTGCAAAGCCAACAATTTCCGTAACACCATCATCCCCCAAAAGGGCGTTGTGTCGAAATCCGACACAACGCCTTTTTAGTTGTCCGGATGTTGAGGGTGCGGTCAGCCATTGGTCATTGGTCGCTTTGCCATTATGACACGTCCTCTTTTCTCGTAAAAATACCGTCGTTACCACATGGCATCCCGGTGGTAATGTCGTATATTTGCAGAAGTGGGGGAGGGGGAATGGGTATTGATTTCTTAAAATCAGGACAGTATAATGAGAATTTGCAATTTTCCCTCCCCTGATCAGATATATTATCCACTGAGGCCCTCCGGGCCTCGGAGAGGCGATGTCGTGGTATCAGCTCTACTTCTACAAAGGTGTCAATCAGCAGATTGCTATATAGAATTTAGATATAAAAAACAGTTTTGAACAGTTGCATATGGATATATTTTATCTTGTTGCGGGTCTTGTGCTTATTCTCTTGGGGGCAAATATGCTTACCGACGGCTCGGCCGATATGGCGCGCCGATGGGGAGTCTCCGATATGGTCGTCGGCCTTACGGTGGTTGCCATGGGCACGTCGGCGCCCGAACTGGTTATCAGTGTACTCTCCAGCGTGGAGAATCATGCCGGGCTGGCCATTGGCAACGTGGTGGGCAGCAACATCTTCAATATCCTCATGATTGTGGGCGTGGCTGCATTGATTAAGCCCATCAAGGTCGACAGGATGGTGCTTACGGCCGACATCCCTATGGTGATGGTCTCCTCGCTTGTGCTTCTGGCGTTCGGAAGTGCCGTATGGCTCGGAGGGTCGGAGCGCATCATAAGCCGCGCCGACGGCATCGTGCTGTTGCTCCTGTTCGCTATCTTTATGCGGCTGACGTTTGCACGCGCCCACGAGGGGTGCGACCGGCCGGACTCCGACGACGAGGCTCCCGCCAAACCGCCCATGCCTATGTGGAAGGCAGCCGTCTGGACCCTCGTTGGCCTGGGTGCGCTCGTGGGGGGTGGCAACTGGTTTGTCGACGGAGCCTCGGGTATCGCCTCGTCGCTCGGCGTGAGCGACGCCATCATCGGCCTGACTGTTGTGGCTGTGGGCACATCCCTCCCCGAACTGGCCACAACCATCATCGCTGCCATCAAAGGGATGCCCGGCCTCGCCATCGGCAACGTGATCGGCAGCAACATATTCAATATCTTCCTGGTGCTTGGAGTCTCGGCCGTAGTGCGTCCGCTCCCCTTCGGTGGCGTCACCCAAATTGATCTTCTTGTGCTCACCGGTGCCTCCCTGCTCTTCTGGATTGTAGGCCGTTTCTTCCGCGACCACACCATCACGCGCTCCGAAGGCGCCCTCATGATCCTCCTCTACCTCGCCTACACCGTCTACCTCATCGTCTCCCTCTGACCCTTCCGCCTTCCTTGTCAATATCGTCAGCGTTTGATGAACTTCACTGTGTGCGACCCCTGTTTGGCTACTGCTTTATGGCGCAATTCAGCCCTACGGCTTCATATCCCAGTAGACGGTGTAGCGGCGGTGGTGTAGGTCGTAGAGCGGGCGCAGGGTGCGGCCGTCAGGGAGGGTGAACTCCAGGGAGCCTTCGCGACGCTGTATCCCGGCGAGGTCGGTTTCGCTGAGAGTGGTGTTCAGCCCGGCGGGGATGTGGTAGTCGTAGGTGTAGTAGTCGTTGCGCACGGTCGGGTCGGAGAAGGGGGCTGGAGCCTCCATCCCTTCGGTACCCATGTCGCCGGCGAGTACAATCGGTCCGTAGAGCAGGGCGGCACGAGTGGAATCGCCGTGGGCATATTCCAGATGCAACTCCATCGGGAACTCGGCCTCGACGGTGTCGCCGGCTTTCCAGCGCTTGGTCAGGTTGATGTAGCCGTCGGCGTCGGCTTGCACGGCCTTCACCTTCTTGCCGTTGATTCTCACTTTAGGACGGTCGCACCATTCGGGCTTGCGCAGGGCTATCGTGGCCTTGTGGTCGTCGGCCTTGTCGATATGCAGGCGCGTGGTGCCGGCAACAGGGAAGTCGGTGGTCTGCGTGAGCGCTATCCCCTCGTCGGCCCAGTCGAGACACGAGGGAGCGAGCAGGTTGACGTACAGCTTGCCGGGCGCACGGTAGTAAATGCTCTCGGCATATTTGGCGTGACTCTCGAAGCCGCTCCCCACACAGCACCAGAACGACTGTTCGGGGGTGCTGTACACCTTGTAGGCTCCGCTCAGCAGCGGCAGAAAATAGCAAACCATGCCGCTTGCGGGGTCCTGCTGGGCGAGGATATGGTTGAACAGCGCACGCTCGGTGTAGTCGGCGATGCGCGAATCGGCCTCGCGGCAGAAGAGATGACGTCCGAGTTTCAGCATATTGTAGGTGCAGCATGTCTCGCCCGTATAGCCGTTTATATACTTCGACATCTGGTCGGGGCGGAAGAAGTGCTCCTTCTGGCTAAGCGAGCCCGTGGCGAAACAGTGGTCGGCGAGCATTGAATCCCAGAACAGCTGCGAGGCGCGTGCCGACTGCCGGCTGCCTGTCAGCTCGTAGCGGCGAGCTTCGGCTATCATTTTGGGAATGAATGTGTTGGTGTGGCGTGTCCCGAAGTCGGCTACGCCATCATACAGCGGGTCGACCACCTCGTTGTGGTGGAAGAATTCGGCCAGACGCAGATGGCGTGTGTCGCCGGTGATGGCGTAGAGGTTGAACCACGCCTCGTTAATTCCGCCGAACTCGTTGCGGAGCATCAGGCGGCGTGTCTCCTCGCCGACGCCGTCGAGCTTCCGGTAGGCCCAGTCGGCAAACTGTGTGGCAACCTCAAGAGCTTTCTGATTCCTCTCCATCACATACTGGTCGATGAGTCCGCCGAGGAGCTTGTGGAGCGTGTACCATGGCGCCCAGACCCCCTGGCCGCGCATGTTGCGGTTTATCAGCTCTTCGGGGAAGGCGCTGATGTAGCCGTTGCCGATGGCTTTCTGCACCTCCGCCAGACCGTCCACAAGGCTGTCGGCCTTCAGCTTGAATACCTCGGCACCGGTAGCCGCGTGCATCAGCGCGTAGGCCGAAAGCAGATGGCCGGTGGTATGGCCGCGCAGGTCGCAGTCGAGCGACTCCCAGCCGCCGAGCTTTTTGACGCTTTCATATCCTCCTTCCAGTCCGGCGAACACTCCGTGAGTGTTCCGGAAACTGTGCAACAGCCGTTTAGTGCTGATATTTGCCATCCAGGCCGAGTCGCGGCTGAGATTGTCGTGCAGACGGCCCGGCAGCAGCCTCACCGCCGAAAGCGGAAATGCCTGCGCCTTCATCTCCGGCACATTTTTCACTTTCAGCAGCGCGTCGGCACTTCCGGGATATATCGATTGGGCGGCCGCACAGATTGCGGTGGCGCATGTCAGCGCCAGCATGCCGCCTCGGAGCATCTTTTTCATCGTGAGTAACGGCTCAAGGTAATTATACTTGTACAATGGTTCGTCTGTAAGTTATTACGCCCGGAGTGCTGTTTCCGCTTAATGTCAACGCCCGCCCCCCGGACATCCGGGAGCGCCCTCGCAATCCGGACAAATACAAGGCGGTGCGTCAAAATTCCGGGTTTTGACACACCGCCCTGCTGTAGTTCGGGATTGTTTCGCTTATTCGAGGGTTACGAGTTTGTATTTGCGGATGCCTGCGCCGATTTTCTCGGCGTATTCGAGGTTCCATGGGCCGCTCTTCGAGTCGATGCGCTCGATAAGGTGGATTTTTCCGTGGTCGGGGCTCTGGCGCACGGCGTCAATACAAGCCTGATCGACAGCTACCGGGTCGAGCGAGGCGAATATGCCGAGGTCGCTCATTTCGGGAGCAGATGCTCACCGCACCCTCGGTTCGTGTGCCTTTCGGCAACAGCGTTATGTTCTACGAAACGGACTTTGACGCACTTATCCCTATCCTCATTACCGACTTCACGTCGGAATTTTCGGACACGGACGACAAACTCAACAAGGTTAAGTTTACATGGCGTTTCGCCGAGAACCGCCCCTTTGTCAATCTCTACGAGTCGCCCGGCATTTTCAACGACAAATTCAACCCCGTTTTCTCATAATGGCTCGCTCGATACACATATCCACCGCCCGAACAATGTTAAACTCAGGCGACCCTGTCGATATTTCCGTCTGGAAGTCCGACGGCTCTATCCTCGAACTCCGAAATTGTATCTCCTTGCGCTACAATTTTTATGGCGGTTGGCGTAATGTAAAGTTGCTCACCTCCGGCGAATGCCGCCGCGTCCGCGACTGCTGCATCTTCCGCGTCAACGACTGCGAAGTGTTTTTATAGTATCCCGATACCGTTTTGCAAATTATTAGTAACTTTGCACCATAATCCAATAACAAACTAAATCGAAGTTCCAATGAGAAAAGTATTTTTACTTTTAATGCTTTCGATTTTCGTATCAGCTTCATCTTTTGCTCAAGCACAAGCAAAAGATGAGGTGCCTGAATCGAAAAGCAAAGCTGTTGAATTTATGACAGCAGACGGCTCATTCCTCGTTAAGGAGTTCTATGACCTTCAGAAAATTAAAGGTGTAGAGTGTCAGGTACTCATTATGAATAACGTTGTATCAGGCAAAAAGATGGGATGCCTCAGACTCGAAACTCAATATCGTAGCCAATATTCTAGTGATAGCTACATTGGCACGCTTGATTCTGACGAGTTAGATGCCTGCATACAATCTTTAGAATATATCAAAAATACACTTCTACCATCTGCCCCATCTGTTTACACGGAGGCAGAATATAAAACTAATGATGGTGTGAAATTCGGAGCTTACTATAATAAAGGTAAGTGGACTGCATTTGTTTATACAAAGGGCTATACAAGTCGTTCTGCTGTCTTTCTTGATGTTGAAAACATAGACTCTTTTATAGCTGTAATGCAACAAGCAAAATCCATGATTGCGGAAAAGACTAAGTAATAACACGTCTTTTCGCTGACACCATAGAGTCCATAACTTCGCTGAAAATCTCAGCAAGTTATGGACTTTTCTTTTTCAGACCTTAATTTCAACTCCGTGGAGAACGTGCCGGGCTATGAAGCCCGCGCCGCGTTCACCGTCAATTCTTCCTCGGTATTCAAGGAAGACATCGACATCGTGCCTACAATCGTAGATGATACACTTTCATATATTCCGTGGGGCGGCGACAACCAAATGCAGCGCCTGCTGCATCATGGCGTAACCGGCTATTTTATTTACATGCTTGTCGACTATCGTCGATTCCTTGCCGTCGATTTTGGCGGTGTTGTATGCCTTGCCGCCCCAGTGCTTGAAATCCACTCCGAGGCTCAGGTCGTTGCCTTCCCATGGCTTGACGGTCTGATAGATTGTCATTTCCATGTTGAAATCCTTGGAATGGAAAAGATATGTGCGGGGTCTGTTGCGGCCGTCGAGTCCGTCGTCGATGTCGTGTTTGCCCCAGTTGTAGTATGCCTGGATGCCGCCGGAGGTTACATCGTAGCGGTTCTTTATGAAAGCCGACGCGGTGGTGCGCAGTTGCTTCGCCCACATTTCGAGCGGAAGCTCACGATAAATCGAGCCCGGATTGTCAGCCTTTGTCTCGGTAAGCATTACGTTGGCACCGGCTTCCCAATGGCCTGAAAAATCATAGCTCACAGATGCATATTGGTTAGCCAGCCAGTAGCCCATACCGCGGCGGTTGCCGTCGGTCGATTCATAGCTTGATGCGGCGAAGGTCCGCAAGCCGCCGTACTTATAGCCGCCCTTGATGCCATATTTCTGTGTGCCGTAGCTTCCGCCCATCGCACATAAAGAGCCTGCGAAGCCTTCCTACGAAGCGCGTCGGGTAATCAGGTTTACCGAACCTCCCATTGCCCCCGATCCGTAGAGAAGCGACGACGGACCGCTCACCACCTCGACCCGCTGAATGTCGTTTGTCACGTAGGTGTCGGGCAGAGAGTGTCCGAATACACCGGCCCATTGCGGCTGGCCGTCGATCAGAAACAGCACCTTGTTGCCTCCTCCGACACCTCGGATGGACACCGCGCCGGCTCCACCTCCGCTCACACCGTAGCCGGCGAGTCCGCGTTCGGTAACAAATATCCCCGGAATTCTGTTCTGAAGCACCGGGAGCAGATTGGTCTCCGTGCTGTTGTCGATTGTCGCGCTGCCGACAATCTTTACATCAAGCGGAAGCAGCGGCACCGGTGCTTTTGCAGCGCTTTCCACAACCACGACTTCATCGAGAACTCTCGTCGTATCGTTTATTGCTGTGGTACCGGCAACCCCGGTCAGCGGGGATAAAATGAAAACTGTTGCTGATATAATTGCTTTCATGTCTGTGATGATTCGATTGCACAATACCTGACTCCGCTGCTCGCGTTCTTGCAAGGCCATTATGTACTTCTCAGGTATAACGGTAAAAGCGAACTCAGAATCTGGCCTGAATTCGCTTTTATTTTGGTGGCGGGAGGAGGACTCGAACCTCCGACCTTTGGGTTATGAGCCCAACGAGCTACCACTGCTCCATCCCGCGATGTTTCGTTTTGCGTCTGCAAAGTTAGTGCTTTCGCGGCAAATGGCAAGTGTTTGGAGTTGAAATTTGTGTTAAATAAATTTAATTGGCTGTAAATCAGGAGTGGTTTTTGGAATCGCCAAACTGCGATGTTGCTATGCTGTCGGAGCGTAATTTCCCATGGGGAATGTCGTCACGCCTCGCCGAGGAAGTCGAAGCCGGCGTTGGTTACGGCTTCGGCCACTGCTTTCGGGTCGTATGCGCCATCCACGGCCACACGGCCCGTGGGAAGGTCGACTGCAACGCTGCTTACGCCGGCTACGGCGCCAACGGCTTTCTCAACTGTGGCTTTGCAATGCGCGCAAGCCATTCCGTTTACTTTATAGACTTTCTGCATGGTTGTATCTGTGGTTGAAGTGTTGTTGGATTCTTTTCTGAAGCGGCGGCGTTCGGCGGCTCCGGCCACAAAGGCGCGTAAAAGCAACGCTACGAGCAGGGCGGAGCAGAGCGTGGGGAACCACGGCCACTCCACGTGGCAGTGGGCTATGGTGTCGGCGGCGCCCCCTATGGCGAACCATTGCGCCGGAAGCAGGTAGTCGATCAGCAGGCCGAACAGAATTGCCGTCACGACTACCGAAAGCACGTAGACTGCCGTGGCACGGCGCCCCAGGCTCTTGCTGAGCACCATCACCGACGCGAAGTTGGCTGCCGGTCCGGCCATGAGGAGTACGAAGCCCACGCCGGGGGTGAGCCCTTTGAGCATCAGCGACATCGCGATGGGAATCGACCCCGTGGCGCATACGTACATCGGCACAGCAACAGCCACCATTACGAGCATGGCAAGCCGCGGGTATTCGGCCAGACTGAGGAAAAGCGAGTCGGGCACCGCCACGGTAATCACCGCCGCAACCACCAGCCCGATCACAAGCCATTTGCCTACGGATGCCACCATATCGGTAAGGCCGTATTTTACTGCGGCCCACATTTTATTAATGAAGCCGCGCGGCGCCTCTGCCTCGGCCGCGCTTTGGCAGCAGCCGTCGCTACAGGCGGTGGCTGATGCGGTCACCGGCATGTCGTTGTCTCCGTCCTTGTCGCTTCGGTCCACAGCCATCCCTCCGGCTACCGAGCCGACGAGCGCTGCAATGGGCCTTACGATGGCAAATGGCAGGCCGAGCAGGGCGTAGGTGGCGGCTATGGAGTCGACGCCGGTCTGCGGAGTGGCAATGAGAAACGAGGTCGAGGCCCCTTTTGAGGCGCCCTGGCGGCGCAGTGCCACCGCTGTGGGAAGCACGCCGCACGAGCAGAGCGGCAGCGGAATGCCCAGCAGGGCGGCTTTCACTACCGGACGCCATCCGTGGCCGGACAGGTGGCGGCTCATGGTGTCAGGCCGGATGAATACATGGAGCATCCCGGCCAGGATGAAACCCAGAAGTATGTAGGGCGACATCTGGTTGAGGATGTTCAGCAGGGCGTATATAAGGTGTGAAAATTCCATCTTTGCTTTCTGTTATTATTTCGAATGCAAAGATAGTATCTTTGATACACCGGAATGTTACACGATTCCGGAGTCCGATTGCATATTTTCGCCCTTGGAAATCGCAACCCCATTGAGGTGGCGTCACACTTCATTTAAAGGTATCCGCTCCGGCCGCAGTTTCTGGAACTGCGAGGGGGTCATGCCGGTCTGTGTCTTGAACTGGCGCGACAGATGCGCCACACTGGAGTAGCCCGCACGGTCGGCCACCTCGGAAATTGTCATCTCCCCGTAGCTTAGCAGCTCCTTTGCGAACTCCACGCGCTGGGCTATGGAATATTTCTCGATGGTGCGTCCCTCTGTGGCAGAGAAGATTTTCGAAAGCGTGCCGTAGTCGGTGTTCAGATGGTCCTGAAGGCATGCCGAGAGGTTGAACCGGCAGTCGTGGTTGCGAACATGGTCTATAATCACCTGCTTGGCCGCCTCTACGAGCCGCTGCCCGGTGTCGAGGATGCGGCTGAAGCCGTGGGCGGCAAATTCACGGTCGAGGGCGGCGAGGAAGTCGGCATCGACGTTCACGCTGTCGGCCAGCGAGGCCTCTCCGAGCTTCACTTCAATCTGATCCGCACCGACGCCGAGGCCGTGGAATATCGCTTCCACAGCCTCGACGCAATGGCGGCATACCATTCCTTTTATGGCTATGTCAGTCATTTGGTCGGATTGACTTCGGAGGTCAGATACGCTCCAGAACGGTGGCTATAAGGTCGCGGATGGCGGTCTTGTAGTTGGGCGTCGCGTCGTGGCGCATACGGTTGGCGATGATCGAGCAGACGGTCATGGCGCGGTGGCCCATCAGGCGGCTCAGGCCCTGCAGCGGGGCGCTCTCCATTTCGTAGTTCGTGACTTTGCGGTCGCCGAAGCGGAAGCTCTCGATGCGGCTGTTAAGATCGGGGTTGGCCAGCGGCAGACGCAGCTCGCGGCCCTGCGGTCCGTAGAAGCCCACGGCCGAAATCGTATTGCCGCGCACCATATCGTCTTTGGCGATCTGATCGACCAGCTCGCTGTGGGCGTCGACCACGTATGGCTTGGCCCAGAGCGGGTTCCATCCGGTATGCTCGGTGAAGGCTTTCTCAAACTCGAGGTCGGCTATCTCGTTGCGGCCGGCGTAGTAGTTGAGCACGCCGTCGAAGCCGATGGCTTTTTCGGCCACCACGGGCGTTCCTACGATCAGTTCTGGCTGCAGGGCTCCGGATGTGCCGATGCGCACCATAGAGAGCTGGCGGAAGTTCTCTTTCACCTCGCGGGTCTTGAAGTCTATGTTGGCCAGCGCATCGAGTTCGTTGATTACGATGTCGATGTTGTCTGGGCCGATGCCGTGGCTGAGGCACATTATGGGTTTACCCTTGAAGGTGCCTCCGATGGTATGGAATTCGCGCGACGATACCTCGAAGGTCTTCGTGTCGAAGTGCTCGGCCACGATGTTCACGCGGGCCGGGTCGCCTACGAGGATTATTCTGTCGGTAAGCTGTTCGGGAAGCAGGTGGAGATGAAACACCGAGCCGTCGGGATTGATAATCAGCTCTGAGGGTGCGATAACTTTCTTTTCCATGGTCGTTGTGTCGTTAGTTTTGTTGTCGTAGGTTCGTATTATAGTATAATGTGGCGGTATGGCCGATGGTTCACGCGTGCCCCGGGGTCAGGCCATCCGGTAGCGGGCGCCGGGAAGGGCTACAAGCGTGCCGTTGAATTCAAGTTCAATCAGCAGCGCCATCAGCTTGCCAGCCGGAATGCCGAGGCTTGCCGAGAGGGTATTAGTCTGCGCCTCGCCGTTGTGGCGGATGAAATCCACCACCGCCTGCTGTTCTGGTGTCAGTTCGGGAAACATTCGCTCCTGGTCCCCCTCGCGCGGCCGGGCTGTCCAGCCCATGGTTGAAATCAGGTCGTCGGCCGTCTCTATCAGGTGTGCGGTGTTACTCTTGATCAGAGCGTTGCACCCGCCGCTATAGAGGTCGGATGTGCGTCCGGGCAGAGCGAAGACGTCGCGGTTGTAGAGCATCCCCAGTCTGGCGGTGCGCAGTGCTCCTCCGCGGGCGGCGGCCGATTCGGCCACTATTACGGTGTCGCTCATCCCGGCTATGATGCGGTTGCGGGCCAGGAAGTTCGGGCGGATGGGCCGTGTGTGCGACGGGTATTCCGTCACGAGGATTCCTCCCGAGCGCACCATCCGCGCCGCTATGTTGCGGTGGTCGGCCGGGAAAATGGTATCGAGTCCGTGGGCCACCACAGCGGCCGTGGGAATGCCGCGCTCCATGGCGCGCTTGTGGGCGGTGATGTCGCAGCCCACGGCCAGTCCGCTGATTATCAGCAGGCCGTCCATTCGCTCGGCCAGTTCGTCGACGAGACGGTTGATGAAGCTCACGCCGTAGGTGGTGGCATTGCGTGTGCCTACGATGCTCAGGCAGTGGGTGGCGTTGAGGTCCACATTGCCCAGGGTGAAGAGCATCAGCGGCGCGTCGTCGCATTCGAGCATGCGCCGCGGATAGGCCGGGTCGGTGAAGTAGCTGCAGGCTAAGCCGTGCGCCTCGATGAACTGGCTTTCGCGCCGGGCATCCTCCAGAAGGCCGTTGCGGTAGGCGTCGCCGAGAATTTTGCCGTCGAAGCCGAGCATGGCGCGGAGCTGCCCTTCGGAAAGGGTCATAAACGCCTCTTCCGAGCCCGTGCGGCTCAGAATCTCTCGTGCTATGTCGGGGCGCAGCCCTTTCACGCGGGCGAATGCCAGTCGGTATATGTCGAGGCTCATCGGTAGAATAGGGGTGTCTGAAGATTGAAGGCTGCGGCCAGGCGCTCGCCGCGGCTCAGGCGTCCTCCCTCAAGCGATACGATCGACACCACGGCATTCACCGCCGGGGCACCCGAGGGCGCGTAGATGTCCTGATGGAAAAGGAAGCGTGCTCCCTGCCGCTCCAGCCATAGTTTCGACACCATCGTCTCGCCCAGCCTGAGCGGCGTATGGTACTCGATTTCGATTTTGCTGACCACGGGGTCGATTCCCAGCCGCTGCATCTCTCTGAAGGTGAAGCCGCGCGACTCGCAGAATTCGTGGCGAGTGTGCTCCAGATAGTGCAGATAGTTGGCGTTGTTCACAATTCCTTGCGAATCAACCTCGTAGTCGCGCACCTTTATCGGCATTTCGAATATATACTGGTGTGAATCGTTCATTTTGCAGGCCTGTTGAATATGTAAAATTACGCAAAAAGGTGCTAACGGCCAAACATCGGGGGCAATCTATCGCCAAATTCTTCGTAACTTTGTAGAATAACCTCGGAACCTATATGAATGTGATCCTCCGCTTCCTCGTTTCGGCGCTCACGGCGCTTGCCGCCTGGGCGAGCGCTTCAGGCTGTACCTCCGCGCTGGTAGGCGCCACGGCCACGGCCGACGGCCGCATGCTGCTCTGGAAGCACCGCGACACGGGGCATCAGGAGAATTTCGTAGATTGCGTTGCCGCCACCGACAGCACCCTGGCCTACGTGGCGCTCTTCAACGCCGGCGACTCCTTGCGCCGCGAAGCCTGGATAGGGTTCAACGAGGCCGGGTTCGCAGTGATGAACACCGCGAGCTACAATCTCGCGCCCGACACCGCCCGCGTGCGCGACCGCGAGGGGATTGTGATGACCCAGGCGCTGCGCCGTTGCCGCCGTTTCGGCGATTTCACCGCTCTGCTCGATTCGGCCATCGCCAGCGGGCCGCTTGGCGTGCAGGCCAATTTCGGCGCTTTCGATGCAGAAGGGGATGGGGGATACGTGGAGTGCTCCGACCATACCTACTCCGTCTACCCGCTGGCGCTCGCTCCCGAGGGGGCGATTATCCGTTCCAACTACTCCTTTTCGGGTGGCAAGGAGCGGCGGTTAGGCGCCGTAAGGCAGTGTGACGCGGAAGCCCTGCTCGCCGAGCCTCTGCAGGAGCGCTCCGTGCGCCCCGAGACGTTCACCGAGGGCCTCAGCCGCTCGTTCTACCACGCCGGCGAGGGTCGCGACCTTTCGGCCGACGGAGCCATGCGCGTCGCCGACCGCGGCGAGATGATTCCACGCCGTATTTCGTCGGCCTCGGTAGTCATCGAGGGCCCGCTTCCGGGCGAGAACCCCGCCGAGACGATGATTATGTGGGTGTCGCTTGGGTTCCCGCCGGCTTCCCACGTAGAATCGGCGATGCTCGATTCCGTGGCGCCGGAACTGCTCCCGTCTGAACCGGGATGCCGCGCTCCGCTCAGTAGCGGGATGCTGCGCGTGCGTGATTCGCTCTTTTCGCGTCGCAACGCTTCCTCGCCGTGGATGCTCGACCTCGCGCGTCTGCGTCCGCTCATAGAGCAGGGGCGCCGGGCATCGGCCGAAGGCTATCGCCGCGGCCGCGCTCTCCGCGCCAACCGTATTTCCGAGTCTTCAACCGACTAAATCAATACTTCATAACAAACGCAGTAAAGTATATAAAATTTTGAACAGTTACTTATAATGAGAAAGTTTTTAACCTGCGCAACTATCGCGACAGCAATTATGACATCAGCACAGAATCCGCTGGAGCAGCCTTTTGCCACCATGCATCAGACTCCTCCATTCACCCGCCTCACCAACGCCTCCTATGAGCCGGCCATCGACCGTGGCATCGCTCTTGCAAAGGCCGAAATCGAGAAAATCGCCAATAATCCCGAGGAACCGACTTTCGAGAATACTATCGTGGCTCTCGAGCGCGCCGGTGCCGATCTCAACCGCGTGCTCAACGTGTTCTATCCGCTTCTGTCGGCCGATGCCGACGACGAGATGATGGAAATTTCCATGCGCGTTTCGCCCAAGCTCAGCGACTACGGCACCTCCATTACCCTCAACGCTCCTCTCTGGAAGCGCGTGAAGGCCGTTTACGAGAAGCGCGACGGCCTCAATCTCGATCCTGAGGACGCCATGCTCCTCCAGAAGACCTACGATTCCTTCGCTCTCTCCGGCGCCGACCTCGAAGGTGCTGACCGCGAGGCTTACCGCAAGCTCAGCTCCGAACTCTCGGAGCTTACCACCGTATTCGGTCAGAATGTGCTCAAAGAGCTGAATACCTACGAGATATGGCTCACTGCCGACGACCTCGCCGGACTTCCCAAGGGGATTGTCGACGAGGCTGCACAGCTCGCCGAGGCCAAGGGCCGCAAGGGTGAGTTCCTTTTCACGCTCGCACAGCCTACCTATATGGCCTTCATGAAGTATTCGGACCGCCCGGACCTGCGCGAGCGCTTCTACCGCCTCTACACGGGCCGTAATACCAAGGGCGAATACTCCAACGTGGAGAATATGAGCCGCATAGCCGCCGTGCGTCTGGAAATTGCCAAGTTGCTCGGCTCGCAGAACTACGCCCAGCACTCGCTCCAGCGCACAATGGCAGAGACCCCCGAAAACGTCTACAAGCTGCTCGACCAGCTCCGCGACGCCTATAAGCCCGCTCTCGAGCGCGAGATGGCCGAACTGACCGAATTCGCCTCCAAGTCAGAGGGCAAACCCGTGAAAATCAATCCGTGGGACTACAGCTACTACGCCAACAAGCTCAAAAATACCACCTACAGCTACGACGAGGAGCAGCTGCGCCCCTACTTCGAGCTCGACAACGTGATTTCCGGTGTGTTCGGCCTCGCCACCAAGCTCTATAGCCTGCAGTTCACCCGCAACAACGACATCGAGGTCTACCATCCCGACGTGAAGGCCTTCGACGTTACCGACGACAAGGGGCAGTTCATCGGCGTGATCTATACCGACTTTTTCCCGCGCGACACCAAGCGCCCCGGCGCCTGGATGACCGGCTTCAAGGACCAGAGCATCACCCCCGATGGCGTCAACGACCGTCCGCAGGTTTCCATCGTGATGAACTTCACCAAGCCTACGGCCGATACCCCCTCGCTGCTCACCCCTTACGAGGTCGAGACCTTCCTTCATGAGTTCGGCCATGCCCTCCACGGCCTGCTTACTCAGTGTAAGTACGCATCGCTCTCCGGGACGGCCGTATACCGCGACTTCGTCGAGCTCCCCTCGCAGTTCAACGAGAACTACCTCACCGAGCGCGAGTTTCTCGACTCCTTCGCCCGCCACTATCAGACCGGTGAGAAACTGCCCGACCAGCTAATCGAGAAACTCGTGAAGTCCTCGCAGTTCGGCGCCGGCTACGCCTGCATGCGTCAGCTCGGTTTCGGCTACCTCGACATGGCTTGGCACACCACCACCGCTCCCGTGGCCGACCCCGTCGAGTTCGAGCGCAAGGCTATGGAATCCGTCCAGATCTTTGAACCCGTGGAAGGCTCGATGACCGGCACCACCTTCAGCCACATCTTCTCCGGAGGCTATGCCGCCGGTTATTACTCCTATAAATGGGCCGAGGTGCTCGACGCCGACGCTTTTGCCCACTTCAAGGGAAATGGGATCTTCGACCGCGCCACCGCCGATTCCTTCCGCCACAACGTCCTCGAGCGCGGAGGCACCCGTCATCCCGCACGCCTCTACCGCGACTTCCGCGGCAAAGACGCCACCATCGACGCCCTCCTGACCCGCGACGGCATCGCCAATCCCGCCACCCCCTCCGTCCCCATCCACAAGGACTAACCACATCAAAGTAGGGATACTATTTAAACAGCAACGGCGGTGTGTCAAAACTCGAAATTTTGACACACCGCCCTGTTTTTCACCCGGATGGCGAGGACTATTATGACACGCCCTCGAACTTCGCTTGGCCCATGACTATAGATAGAGAAAATGCAGCGAATATACCTAATTTGGCTTATATTAACAAGGATTAACAAATCGGGGAGGTAAATTGGCCCATAATATATAAATTTGCAAATCGATGCATAATTGCAAATGCTTCGTATATCTTAACCTTACCGACACAAGTATGCAAATCCCCGCTACAATGGTCTCAAGCCGCCATACGCCTTTATGGAAGAAGGTTGCTATAGGCTTGTGGCATATGCTGACGAGTCAGAAGGTCGACCAGCCGTGTCTGCTGCGGTCGGAACTTGGCTACCTTCTGCTTCATGCAATTGACTGGCGAGCGGAATATCGCATCAATGTGGTGCTTACATTCTATTGCACAGGCGACAAGGGGCATGCGTGGCTCACGCGTAACGGCCGTGTGTTCTTCCTCTCCGACTCGATGAAAGTCAACAGTGAGAATTTAACTGTGGTCGGTCAGACCGATAAGTACATCTATTACGTCAAGGAGCGGAATCTCCAGCGCTGGTATGCCGTAGATATGCCTGCATGCCGCACCGGATGTTCCGATACCTGAAAAATTAAACCGAATATGGCCAATCTTTATCTGACACATAAATGCAACCGCGGGTGTCCGTTCTGTTTCGCCAGAGACGTGCTGAAAGAGAGCGGACGCCTCGACGAAATCCTGACAATCGACGAGATTACCCGATTTCCTGACTTCGTCAACGTGTCACCCAAAAATCATCTGAAAATAGAGGCGCAATTCGTTGATGCCGTTTCAAGAGCATTGTTTTGGAGATTGATTGGTTGCTGTGTGGCAACGTCAGTTGTATCGTCACTATAGTTTGAGCCAAAGCAAGCACTTTGTCCACACTCATGTTTATATCGGATAATTTGAGCAGACGTTCCAGCTCCTTGTAGACTTTCAAGGTTACGAAGCAGATGCAGATATGTGCCTCGATACGCCGACGTGTGAAGTGGAACATCGGGCGTATCTCAATTTTGGACTTGGATATTCTGAAAGCCCGTTCCATCTGCCATAGATTATGATATGCGTCATAAACCTGTGAAGCAGGTATATCGGTATTGGTAAGGTATCCTTTCAATCCGTCCCATTTTGCGTCAGCCTCAAGTTTGTCGTAGTCGATTGTCACCTTGACATCGCCGTCCATTTTCAGGAATTTATTACAGCCACGCCTGTTGATATGCTCCTTGGTAAGTGAGCCTCTGCTGTACGCTTTTTCAAGTCTGCGGATGCCTTTCTCGCGATTATATGCATCCTTACGGGCGCGGTCGGAGGTATATCCGACCAAAAGACGTTTTCCCTCACCCTTGTCGTATTCGACCATCTGACAGTCATTCTTCGGTTGGCTCAATATCCATTCCTTTATTTTCCTGCTCTCTGTCTTTATCTTCGCCCCGATTATATATTTATAACCGTTGACCTCAAGGTCAGAGATATTGTCTCCGTTCATCAGACCGGAGTCCGCCACAACGATGAAATCATCCAGACTATATCTGCGGACAAACTCCGTAACGACCGGAAGCATCGTATGACCCTCGTACTTGTTCCCCTCATGGATGCAGTAGGCCAACGGATAACCGCCGAGACTGACCAGCAGCCCGAGTATGATTTGCGGATTTTTATGTCGGCCCTCCTTGGAGAATCCGGTCTTGCGTAAATCGTCCTCGTAATCGGCTTCGAAATAAAGCGTGGTCACGTCATAGAACAGTCCACCGATATGACCGCCGAGTATCTGCCGCGTATGTCTCACGCTTATGTCCTGCACAATACGATGCTGACTGTCGCTCAGCTTGTCGAGATAACGGTAAATCTTCGACAGACTCACATCTTCGTCAAAATGGTTCTTCAGGTATTCTGCCGTTGCCGATTTGCTCGCGGGGTAAGACAGACGGGCCTTGACCAGTTTGCGGAAGATTTCATCTTCTATACGGTTGAATCCGACATTGTCAAATACCCGGTCAAGTATCAGGTCCGCTCCGTCAACGGTGATGTTGGTTATACCGGACAGAAGCTGCTCCGCATCTATCAGTTCCCGCTCATATTTCGCCCTTTCCTCGCCAAACAGGTCAAGTCGTGGATGTCTGCGATGCTGTTCGCGCTCTATCCATTCGCGGCCTTGACTTACCAGCTTATCTACTTCATCATCTGATTTAGCAATCCCGATTCTTATCAGTTCTTTCATTTTGCCGTTGATCTTCTCAACGACTATTATGCCTATATTGCCGGATGGATATTTTTTCTTTCTGACGTATATTTTTGCACCGTGTCACCCATTTTAGGGTGACACAAAATTATAAAAAACTATCCGTTAGACAATTACAAAATTGCCTTTTTTATAGTGACGAAGTCAGGGGAGCGGTGTGATTTTTATGGCTTCCATCGTGTCGCTCTTGTGGCGTGCGACGAGCTGAAAAAGTATACTCCCGATAGCGGGCTGGCCCGTATGAAGAGACGGCCTGACGACGAATCCACGCTTCGGCAAGCCCGCAGAATGCTTCATGGGCCGCACGGGCGCCTAATGCGACGCATAATCGCATGGATGTGGGAGATTTTCATGATCGACACAAAGGCCGGACGCCGAAATGCCTGCAGAAGATTCATTTTTCCGTCGGCCGCCGAGCTAAAGGCCATTTACCGCAGCTCTTCGCGTTGGCTGCTGCCGCTCCTGCATGTAGGGCATACCATACCGGCAGCCCTGGCCGTAGTGGCCTTCAGCCTTTATACCCGCCGGTCATGTTGAGGAGTGGTGGCGGTAGAACCAGTGGATGTCAGCGACTTTGCCGAGAGCCTTGACTATCATGTAGCTGATGGTGGCGGCTACAGTAACGGGTAGCAGCAGGGAGTAGTGCGACACCATCTCGACCACAAGGAAGATGGCCATGAGCGGCGCCTGTATGGCTCCGGCCATTACGGCCGCCATGCCGAAGAATGCGAAGTCGACCATAGGTAGATTCAGCCCCAGAAATGTATTGGCCGTCAGGGCGAAGAAGTAGCCGGCGATACATCCGGCGAATATTATGGGCGCGAAATCGCCGGCCACGCCACCGCCGCTGTTGGTCGACGAGGTAGCCAGCGGCTTGACCAGAAGCATTCCGGCAGCCATAAGAATCAGCAGCGTGGAGGAGGAGAACCGCGAGGCCCACAGACTGTAGGAGGTGATGGCTTCGCCGTGGCCGGCGAGCACTTTGGCTATGAAGCTGTAGCCCTCTCCCCATAGGGCCGGAAAGAGAAATACACAGACGGCGACTACCGCTCCCGACAGGAGATTTTTCATCCATGGATTCTCCATCCGGAAGTAGAATTTCACCATATGGTGCATCACTCTGGAGTAGTAGAAGGAATAGAGGCCGCAGAACATTCCGAGCAGCAGAATGTAAGGCCATATACCGGGGGGTACGGCGGTATATTGTTCGAAGGCTACATCGGTGGTGCACCCCGAGAGTGCATAGGCCGTGAGCCATGCCGTGAGCGATGCGATGAAAACCGCAAGCACAGCCATCACCGAAAGGCTCACGCTAAGCACTTCGAGCGAGAAGAACGCTCCACCCACAGGGGCTTTGAAGATGGCGGCTATTCCCGCAGAGGCTCCGCAGGCCAGCATGAAGCGCATGAGGTCGGGACGCACGCCCAGGCTTCGGGCCACATTGCTCCCGATGGCAGCCCCGGCATAGGCAATAGGGCCTTCGGCTCCGGCGGAGCCACCGAATCCGAGCGTGAGCGAGCTTGCCACTATGGGGGCATAAGTAAGATAGCCGGGAAGGCGGTAGCGGCGCTCGGATATTGCCATTCCGAGCTGCGAGACACCGTGGTAGATTTTCTTCCGGAGAACGTAGCGCTGATATATACCGGTGAGCAGGATCCCGGCCACCGGGAAGAGGAGAAACATCCAGTTGGCTCCACATGGATCGAGATTCATTATCAGGGAGGTGGATATAAACGCCACAAGGCGTTTGAGCAGGTAGGCGGCAACACCTGTAATCCCCCCGGTGACCAGGGCCATGGCCACCAGCAGCTGGCTGTCGGAAAGACAATCCCTCAGCATGTGCAGAAACAGTTGAAATCGTGAGCGCCTCATTTGGATACTTCGAATCTATATGGCTAAAACCCATGGCACGGGAGAAATGTTTAGCAAATCCTCAGGTGGTGAAAAACAATTGAATTTGCCACATTGACGAAAAAGTGTAAATTTGCATATCGCAATTTTCCGGCCATGATATGGCGCGGAGTAGCGTTGTCTGATTTGCCAATCAACATATCGCACATCGCAGTGTATGAACAGGATTCTTGATAAAAAGCATTTTTCGGAAAAAGTAGTGCAGCTGGTGGTTGAGGCCCCGCTGATAGCCCGCGCCCGCAAGCCGGGACATTTCGTAATCGTGATATGCAACGAAAAAGGGGAGCGCATCCCGCTAACCATAGCCGATGCCGACGAAAAGAGCGGTACGATTACGCTCGTGGTTCAGGCCGTGGGTGCCTCGACCACCGAAATATGCGCCAAGGAGCCGGGTGAATACCTCCATGATGTGGTCGGACCGCTCGGTCGTGCCACTGAAATCGCAGACTACGGAACCGTGGTATGCTGCGGCGGCGGTGTGGGCGTTGCCCCTCTTTTGCCTATCCTGAAGGCAATGAAAGCCGCCGGCAACCGCGTCGTTTCAGTACTTGCCGCCCGTACGAAGGATTTGATAATACTCGAGGAGCAGGTGCGCGAGCATTCCGACGAAGTGATAATCATGACCGACGACGGATCCTATGGCGAGAAGGGGCGTGTGACGGCCGGCCTGGAGCGCGTGCTTCAGCGCGAGCCTGTAAATCTGGTCTGCACCATCGGGCCGGCGGTGATGATGAAATTCGTGTCGCTGCTCACGAAGAAATACGAGGTGCCTACCATCTGCTCGCTCAACACGATAATGGTCGATGGCACAGGCATGTGCGGTGCTTGCCGTGTCACCGTGGGAGGCAAGATGCGTTTCGTTTGTGTCGACGGCCCGGAATTCGACGCCCATCAGGTTGATTTCGACGAGATGATAATGCGTCTGCGTCCCTGACCGCCGTGCTCACCTTTTGCAGATTTCAGACTTAACCTATCATTCAGAACTTTCGAACCCAACAATATCATGTCAACTACCATATCGCCCCGCGATGCCCAGTGGCGCGAGGAGCTGCGCAAAAGCCACACTGCCAAAGAGCGTACAGCCATTCCGCGCGTGAAAATGACTGAACTCGATCCGGCCTACCGCATTACCTGCAACGAGGAGGTGAACCAGGGCCTGACGCGCGACCAGGCCGTTCTGGAGGCAACGCGCTGCCTCGACTGCCCGACCCCTACGTGTGTCACCGGATGTCCCGTAGGCATCAACATTCCGGGATTCATCAAGAATATCGAGCGCGAGAATTTCCACGACGCCGCGGTTGTACTCAAGGAGACGAGCGCCCTGCCCGCAGTGTGCGGCCGTGTGTGCCCCCAGGAGCGCCAGTGCGAGTCGAAGTGCATCTACAACAAGATGAAGCGTCCGCCCGTGGCTATCGGTTATCTTGAGCGTTTCGCCGCCGATACCGAGCGATTGAGCGGAAATTCCGCGCTGCCCCCGCGCGAGGCTGCAAACGGTATAAAGGTGGCAGTAGTGGGATCCGGTCCGGCATCGCTTTCCTTTGCCGGCGACATGGCAAAACGCGGATTCGAGGTACATGTCTACGAGGCTCTGCATGAGATCGGCGGTGTGCTGAAATACGGTATCCCGGAATTTCGCCTCCCCAACGAGGTTGTCGACGTTGAGATTCGTGCCCTCGAGCGGATGGGCGTCAAGTTCATGACCGACTGCGTGGTGGGCAAGACCCTCGGCTATGACGACCTGCTTGCTCGCGGCTTCAGTGGCGTGTTCGTGGCCTCCGGAGCCGGGCTTCCGCGCTTCATGGGGATTCCAGGCGAGAATTGCGTGGGCGTGATGTCAAGTAATGAATATCTTACCCGCGTGAATCTGATGGGTGCCGGGCGCGAGGGGTGGGCCACCCCTGTGATACGCGGAAAGCGCGTGGCCGTGATAGGGGGCGGCAACACCGCCATGGACTCCTGTCGTACCGCGCGCCGCATGGGTGCCGAGGAGGTCTACATCGTATACCGCCGCAGCGAGGCCGAGATGCCGGCGCGAGTGGAGGAGGTACGCCACGCCAAGGAGGAGGGGGTGACATTCCTGACGCTCCACAACCCCATAGAGTATCTTGCCGACGAGCGCGGCCACGTCAGGGCCATGCGCCTGCAGCGCATGGAGCTTGGCGAGCCCGATGCCTCGGGGCGCCGCTCGCCGGTGCCTGTAGAGGGCGATATCGTCGAGATGCCGGTCGACGAGGTGATCGTCAGCGTGGGCGTTTCTCCAAACCCGCTCATCCCCAACTCCATCGACGGACTGGAGGTTACGCGCCGTGGCACTCTGGTCGTCAACGACGAGACGCTTCAGACCTCATTGCCCCTGCTCTATGCCGGAGGCGATATAGTGAGAGGCGGCGCCACGGTAATTCTTGCTATGGGCGACGGCCGAAAGGCTGCCGCGTCAATGGCCGAGGCACTCCTCAAAAAGAGAAATCAATAAATCATTCAACAATATATCGACAACAGTCACTTACAATGTCGGAACTTACTATCGGCGAAGTATATCGCGCACAAATGGTATTGAAGGATGTGGCCCGTCATCCGAAAATCATCGGGCCGACAACACTTTCCGATTCATGCCGGATTTATCTCAAGCCGGAGAATCTGCAGCACACAGGCTCGTTCAAACTCCGCGGCGCCTACTATAAGATTTCGCAGCTGAGCGAAGAGGAGAAGAAGCGCGGCGTAATAGCCTGCTCGGCGGGCAACCACGCCCAGGGGGTTGCGCTCGGTGCCACCCACAACGGCATCAAGTCGCTAATCTGCCTTCCCGCCGGTGCGCCGATCTCGAAAATCGAAGCCACCAAGCGTCTTGGTGCCGAGGTTTGCCTCGTTCCCGGCGTTTACGACGATGCCTATGCCAAGGCGCTTGAGCTAAAGGAAAAGCACGGCTATACGTTCGTGCATCCCTTCGACGACCCGCTCGTTATCGCCGGGCAGGGAACAATCGGTCTGGAAATTCTTGAGGAGATGCCCGACGTAGAGGCCATCGTGGTGCCCGTTGGCGGCGGCGGGTTGATTTCAGGCGTTGCCTTCGCTGTGAAGACGCTGCGCCCCGACATCAAGGTCTACGGCGTGCAGGCCGAAGGGGCACCCTCCATGGTGCGTTCGCTCGCCGACAGCGAGCGACTTCATCTCGACAGCGTCTCGACCATAGCCGACGGCATCGCCGTGAAGGAGCCGGGCGAAAATACCTTCGCCCTTTGCCGGAAGTATGTCGATGAAATCGTTACAGTGAGCGACGACGAGATTGCCGCGGCAATACTTGCCCTGCTCGAGAAGCAGAAGCTTGTGGCCGAAGGAGCCGGCGCCACTGCCGTGGCTGCCGCGATGTTCGGCCATCTCCCTGTGGAGGGCAAGAAAATCGTCTGCCTCGTGTCGGGTGGCAATATCGATGTGAATATCCTCAACCGTATCATAAACCGCGGCCTGGCCAAGACCGGACGCCTCTGCCAGCTCGAACTGGCCGTGCAGGATAAGCCCGGCACACTCTCTTCCGTGCTGAAAATCGTGGCCGACGAAGGCGGCAACATCCTTGGTGTGAACCATGAGCGCGTGGCTGCTGCCGCCGACATCAATTCCTGCATGCTTCACCTCGAGCTGGAAACCCTCAACGACGACCATATAGCCCGCATCCGCCGCTCGCTCACCGATGCCGGCTTCCAGGTGCTCTGACTTCATTTTATAGCATTTATAGATATTATTTCGGTCGGATTTTCCGGACTGGGGCATCCGCCAGAAAGCTATTTTATGCAGGATACCTAATAATTACAGCGCCGTGTCAACCGATTGGTTGACACGGCGCTGTCGTTTTATATGGTGTGTGTTGATTTAGGCTTCGGCGGGAGGATAACCGAAGGTGAGGCCGACCATCATACGGTTGGAGGCGGGGAGGCCGAGGGCGGCGGAGAAGGCCTTTTCGTCGACCATAAGCCGCTCCACTGCGTTGATACCCTGCGATGCACAGAAAAGGTAGGCATTTTCAGCGGCGGCGCCGGCGTCGAGGTAGGCTGAGGGCATCTTGAATGCTTCAACGAGCGGCGCGAGCTGCGGGTCGTCGATTTTGAAGCGGTCGAAGTCGGCGTATATCACTACGCTGAGTGGGGCGGTGGCCACAAATTCCTGGGCGCCAGCCAGGGCGCGGTGATCGCCTTCGAGGCGCGGCTCGAGGGTGGTATTTTCGGGGTTGAAGAAATAGATGCCGTCGGGTCGCACTACGTAGATGTCGAGGATGTAGAGGCCCATCGAAGCGGGCACGGTACGCTTGCCGTCGGGACGGTTCACGCCATACATGGCCCACAGTAGGTCGGAGAGATGCTGGTCGGAGAGTTCGCGCGCGGCGAATTCGCGTGAGGTATGGCGGGCAGCCATGGCGGTCTCGACAGGCGTCGAGGTAGCGGGGCGAGGAAGTCGGATTGTATCCATAATTGTCGTGAGGATTTATAGGTGGTAAGTTCTCGGAAGTCAACAGAAGTCTTCCAGTTTAACTAACACACCCGGAGGGCGGTCGGTTCAGATGGAGTAGAGGAGCGAGTCGATGAGCAGGGGTACGAGCGTGGGGTCGACGCCCAGCGCTGTGAGGGTGTGGAGGTCCTGGTTTATGTCGGCTATGAGCGAGTCGATGGCGGTGCGCCTGTTGTATGGATGTTCGCCGGATGGGGCTGTGCCGGGAGCCTCGGTCCGCATCGAGATGTTGAGCGAATAGAAGTTGAGTGCCTCACGCAGGCGCCCTTCGGCAAGGGCGAGATGCCCCATGTTGAGGTAGTCGTCGGCGATAGGGGAGAGGTTGAGCATCACCTTCTCGAAATATTTGTGGGCTCGCTCGAAATCGTGGGAGATTAGGAGTGTCCATGCCAGGGGACGGAGGGTCTTTTCGGGTTTGCCACCGAGATATTCGGCTTTGAAGAAGGCCTGGAGCGCGCGGTCGGTGTCACCCAGGGCAAGGTGGCAGCGGCCGATTGCAAGCGCTGTGGCTGCTTTTCCGGGTTTGCGGCGCTCAAGTTCGAGATATCGTTTCAGGGCCTCCGCGGGTTGTCCGTCGGCCAGAAGGAGATGGGCCAGCCGTGTTAGCGTCCAGTCGCTTCCGGAGTTGAGCATTTCGGCTCGCAGATAGCAGCGGATTGCCTCGGCCGTATCGCCTGACTTCTGGTAGGCGTAGCCGAGTTTCTGATAGAACTGGTCGTCGGGTGCGAACGAGGAGTCGGCAGCCATGGCCTTGAATGCGTCGATTGCCTGCGGATAGTAGCCGTGGGAGAAATAGAACTCGCCTACCAGCGGCATAATGTCCATGCGAATCACCACCGGTTTGAGGGCGTCGATTTCCACGAGGTTAACGCCTGCGGAGAATGGATTGAAGAATTCACCCTTGCGGCGGAAGAGGCGGAAGAAGCGGAAGGCGTTCTGCACGATCTTGTTGATGGCATTGGAGCGTGGTTCCCTCACGGAGAGCGATGCGGCCTGGATTTCGGCCAGTTGGTCGCCCTGGGCGCGGAACTGCTGCATCATCATGTCGCGCTGGGCCTGGGGCACCTGCTTGAGCGACAGCATGAATGAGAATTTATCGCTGTCGCAGAGAAATGGCGCCTTGGCGATGATGTCGGCCATGGACTGGTATAGTGCCGCTCCGTCGCCGGCAAATTCAGAGAAGTCGGTATGGAAGGGGAGAAACCATCCGTAGGGATCGTTGAAGAAGGGGAAGGTCTTAAGGTGGGCGAACGTACCCATCATTACGTCGCCACCCTCTTCCTGAATCTCGCTCATCTCCTTGAGCTTGTCGGCGAGGCCGGAGTTTTCGAGCATTTCGCGCCATTCCGGGTTCTCCTCGATTTCCTCCGGATCGAGGCTTTCGAGATTTCCCTGCTTCATCTGCTTGTCGATCTGCGGTTTGAGCTTGAGCATTTCGGGCACTATCTCGTCGGTAATCTTACGCGAAATGCGGTCTGTGTCGATAGTCTTTGCAAACTCGAGGTAGCAGGTGCGGATATCCGACTCAAGGGTGTGGCCGTCCGACAGGAGTACGTCGATGCGTGTGAGCGTTTTGGGTGAGAAGCCACGGCGGCGTCCGCGATGCATAAGCAGCAGGGCGCCGACGATTGCCGCAGCCGACATCCGTTCGACCGCCCCCTCCGGGAGAGTCACGTTGCGGTCGGAGCGTAGAGTGTCGGCATAGCAGTCGAGCAGCAGCTGCAGCCGGTGCTCGTCGTAATAGTGAAGGCCTCCGAGGGTGATGGCCCAGGCAAGAAGTATGCGGAACTCCGGCGGGAGCGAAGCGTCGGTCAGGGCATTTGCCAGAGCCTCGGTCTGAGCGCCTGAGAGCGGGTGAATGGTCCAAACGCGGTTGAATATACGGCGCTCCAGGCGCTCGCGCTCGGCAAGACGCTCGCGTAGCTTTTCGGAATGGGCGCCGCTCACCACGAAGTTGAACATCGACCCTTCGGCCGTGGCTTCGCGGTAGGCCTCGAGCAGCGATGGAATCGAATCTTGTTGCCGGGTAGCTTCGTAGCGGAGGGTGGAGTAGTATAGAGAGGGGGTGTCGCGGCTGAGGTATTCGCGTTCGATGCGGTCGGTGAGGGCAAGGATGCGGGCGCCGAGGTCGCGTGCCATTTCGGCGCGGCCGGGATCGTCGGCGCCTTGCATGGCGTAGTCGAGCATATAGTGGTAGCTCTGCTCGGCGGCGGCAATCTCATTGCCGATTTTTCGGTTGGAGAGCCCGGCGGCAAGCGATGCAACGGTCTCGAAGGCGTCCTTGAGGCGGTTGGAGGCTACGTAGCGCTCGATGCGGGCGCGTGTATCTGAAAATATAGTTTTGTCCATTAAAATTAATTCGAGCAACAAAAAAAGTTGTTATCAGTAGGTAGAGTACCTAATGATAACAACTGTATGCTACAAAAATCTTGCCAAACCTTAGCCGTGTTAACAGCTTTTATGTGGTTTTGCCTGATTTTCGGGATTTTCCGGTGCCGGAGCGGAGCTGACGGTGCGCCGGTCAGGGTTTCACCTCGTAGTAGGGGATGTCGACCAGGCGCATGTTGAATTTCAACGCCGAGTAAGGCGGGATACTTCCTGATCCGCTTACGCCGTATGCCAGCTGATAAGGGATGACGACCTGGACCGTGTCGCCCACATGCATCTGCTGCAGGGCAATCTGCCATCCCTGAATCAGACCGCTTACTTTGGCGGTAAGAATCTTGGCGGAGAGATTCTCCGACTTGTCGAAGACAGTACCGTCGTACAGGCGGCCTTCATAATAGGCCTGTATGGTCGAGGTGAGGTCGGGCACGAGGTTCATGGCCGTTTCATTGCGGTCGTTGAACCAGTGCATATAGATGGTCTGGCCCTGCGCCCATACGGGCACGATTTCCTCGTAGAAGAGGCCGGCGCCGTCGGGGTCGGCTTTGGAGGTTTCCTTGTTGAGCCAGGCGATGTTCTCATCGTGCCAGGCGTTGTACTGCTCGAGGTTTACCTCGTTGTCGTCGTCGCCGCCGCAGGCCGAAAGGAGGGCCAGCGAGGCGACGCCGAGGAGATGGAATAGTTTTTTCACTTGTGGTGGAACTGTCTGAAAGTTATGACATCAGTCGAAGCTCACTTTGGGAGCGTTCTGGGCGCCTTCGTCGGCCTTGAACATATCCTTGCGGTCGAAGCCGAAGATACCGGCCCAGATGTTGCCGGGGAAGCGGAGCACCTTGAGGTTGTATTTCTCAACGGCCTCGTTGAAGCGCATGCGCTCGGTGGCGATACGGTTTTCGGTGCCTTCAAGCTGCTTCTGCAGGTCGAGGAAGTTTTCGTTGGCCTTGAGGTCGGGGTAGGCTTCGGAAACGGCAAGAAGCGATTTCAGGGCACCGGAGAGCTCGTTCTGGGCCTGCTGGAAGCGGGCCATGTTTTCGGGGGTGAGCTCGTCGGCGGTCAGGGTGATGGAGCCGGCTTTGGCGCGGGCTTCGGTCACCTTCTCCAGAGTGCCGCTTTCGTGGGCGGCGTAGCCTTTGACGGTGCTTACAAGGTTGGGAATGAGGTCGGAGCGACGCTGATACTGGCTCTCGACCTGACCCCATTGCTTGCTAACTGCCTGATCGGCGTCGACCATGCCGTTGTAGCTTGAGCAGCCGCCGGCGAAAAGCAGGATTACGATAAGGAGAATTGCTCCTATGGTAATGGTTTTGGTGTTCATTTTCAATGTATGTTTAGAGAGATGGTGAAATCTTATAATTCAAGCCTCAGGGTTCAGCCGAGCTTGCGCAGGAGCGAGTTGAGGCTCACGCGGTCGTGGATAAGGGCGTGGAGGTCGGAGATGGCCACGCGCTTCTGCTCCATCGAGTCGCGTTCACGCAAGGTTACGGTGTTGTCCTCAAGTGTCTGATGGTCGACTGTGATGCAGAAGGGGGTGCCGATGGCGTCCTGGCGGCGGTAGCGCTTGCCGATGGAGTCCTTCTCCTCGTAGTGGGTATTGAAGTCGAACTTGAGGTCGTTGACGATTTCGCGGGCCTTTTCGGGGAGGCCGTCCTTGCGCACGAGCGGCATGACGGCGCATTTCACCGGAGCGAGGGCCTCGGGAAGATGGAGCACCACGCGGGTCTCGCCGCCTTCGAGAGTCTGCTCCTCGTAGCTCGAGCAGAGCACGGAGAGGAACATGCGGTCAACGCCGATCGAGGTCTCGATTACGTAGGGGATGTAGCTCTCGTTGAGCTCTGGGTCGAAGTACTGTATTTTCTTGCCGGAGAATTTTTCGTGCTGCGAGAGGTCGAAGTTGGTGCGTGAGTGGATGCCTTCCACTTCCTTGAATCCGAAGGGCATCTGGAATTCGATGTCGGTGGCGGCGTTGGCATAGTGGGCCAGCTTCTCGTGGTCGTGGTAGCGGTATTTTTCATCGCCGAGGCCGAGGGCCTTGTGCCATTTCAGGCGAGTTTCCTTCCATTTCTTGAACCATTCGAGCTCGGAGCCGGGGCGAACGAAGAACTGCATTTCCATCTGCTCGAACTCGCGCATGCGGAATATGAACTGACGGGCCACAATCTCGTTGCGAAAAGCTTTGCCTATCTGGGCGATGCCGAAGGGGATGCGCATGCGGCCGGTCTTCTGCACGTTTAGGTAGTTCACGAAGATGCCTTGGGCGGTCTCCGGGCGCAGGTATACGGTCATGGCGCCGTCGGCGGTGGAGCCCATTTCGGTTTTGAACATAAGGTTGAACTGACGCACGTCGGTCCAGTTTTTGGTGCCGCTTATGGGATCTACTATCTCCTCGTCGATGATGATCTGACGGAGTTCGTCGAGATCGTTGGCATTCATGGCGTCGGAGAAACGCTGATGGAGGGCGTCGCGCTTGGTCTGATGCTCTACCACGCGGGGATTGGTCTGGCGGAAGAGGGCTTCGTCGAAGCTGTTGCCAAAGCGCTTGGCGGCTTTAGCCACCTCTTTCTCGATTTTCTCGTCGATTTTGGCAATCTGCTCTTCGATAAGTACGTCGGCGCGGTAGCGTTTTTTCGAGTCGCGGTTGTCGATCAGGGGGTCGTTGAATGCGTCGACGTGGCCCGATGCCTTCCATATGGAGGGATGCATGAAGATGGCCGAGTCGATGCCCACGATATTCTCGTTGAGAAGCGTCATTGCTTCCCACCAGTAGCGTTTGATGTTGTTTTTCAGTTCTACGCCGTTCTGGCCGTAATCGTAGACGGCAGCGAGGCCGTCGTAGATTTCGCTCGACTGAAACACAAACCCGTACTCTTTGGCGTGGGATACAATTTTCTTAAACACATCTTCCTGTTGTGCCATTGCTGTATGTTAGTTTAGTAGGTTTTGTAATTTGGAATTGACGTTTTGACTGTTGGTTGAGGAGACGTGGCCGTATTTGGCCTATATATGTCGCCCGCAACGCGCAAAGATACGAAAAAAATCCGAAACGCAGAAATATGCATTCGGGGCGCGGATCAGCGGCGACGGGTGGCGGATCCGGAGGCGGAGCGGCTGCGCTGCGGAGTGGGTGCGGAGGTCCTGGAGGTCTTGCGCTCGGGCTTGTCGGCCTCGAGGAGGGCCTGCTGCTTGATGCGCAGATAGCCGGGGATGGTGAAGCCTTGGGCGGCGATAGCCTTCAGTACCTGGCAGTGCGATTTGAGGAGGGCGCGCAGGTCGAGGGCGAGTTCATGGATGCGCTGGGATGCTTTCTTGTCGCCGGTTTTCACTTTGGCGAGGGCGTCGACCGAGTCGCCGAACACGCTCTGCAGGCGCTCGGCGAAATATGCCGATGCGGCTCCGACGCGTCGCAGTAGGTCGGGCGTGGAGAGAGCCTGGGCCGGCATGTTGGTGAGCTGCACAATCCATTTGTCGGCCACGTCGATTATTTCTTCGCGCAGACGTGTGGCAATCATCCCCTGTGCAGCAGTCTCGTCGGAATATGAGTGTCGGAAGGTCTGGCCCATGAGCCGGGCGGCTGATGCCTGAGTAGTGGCGAGGTCTCCGAAATTGAAGAGGTCGAGAAGTCGGTTGCGGTAGAATGCCTGCTTGATTTCCGGAAGCATCCCCACGCTGCGGCGGCACTCCTCGTTCTGGCGGCCGATATAGCCTGCCACTTCGGGGTCGGTGCCCATGCGCGAGCTGCCGAGGGCTGTGGTGAGCACTATACCGTCGAGCGTCTTGCAGCGGGAGAGAGCCACGTAGACTTGTCCCGGAGCGAAGGCGCGTCCGGCGTCGATTATCACTCGGTCGAACGTAAGCCCCTGGCTTTTGTGGATTGTGATGGCCCAGGCCAGTCGCAGCGGAATCTGGGTGAACGATCCCTGAGTCTCGGTGACCACGGTCTGCGTCTTCTCGTCGACGGTGTATTTCATGTTGTCCCACTGCTGGACGCCTATGGTAATCGGCTCGGCCTCACCCTCGCAGGCTACGGTGACGGTCTCGGCACCCATTTCGGTGACGATGCCGATTTTTCCGTTGAAATAACGTTGCTCGGCCGATGGGTCGTTTTTCACGAACATCACCTGCGCGCCGACTTTCAGATAAAGGTCGACTGCCGTCGGGTAGGCGTATTCGGGGAATACGCCGGCAATCTCGGCGCCATAGCGCCGCCCGGTGCCTACGAGCCGCGCCAGTTCCATCCGGTTGAAGTCGTCGGCCGTGGCGTTATGTGTGGTGAGACGGATGTAGCCCGAGCGAGCGCCGGGGCGGAAGTCGGGATTCAGCCGGGAGTTGAGCAGGGCCACATCGGAGGGCGTCATGGCGTTGGTGCGAACGTGGTTGAGAAGCTCTACGAACTGCTCGTTCTGCTGGCGGTAGACTTTCGAGAGCGAGATGGTGACGTATGGGACGCAGGCGAGCGCCTTCGAGCCGAAAAAATAGTTGGTGTCGTAGTGCGTGCGGAGCAGACTTTCCTCGGCATGTGTCACCACAGGCGCGAGCTGCAGCAGGTCGCCGATCATGAGCAGCTGCACGCCCCCGAAGGGGGCCGACGAGCGTCGGTATTTGCGCAGGGCGTTGTCGACGGCATCGAGCAGGTCGGCGCGCACCATCGAAATCTCATCGATTACGAGCAGATCGAGCGCGCGGATTATGCGTAACTTCTGCTTTGAGAAGTTGAAAGTGTCCTTGTAGTCGCTTCCCGGCACGTATGGTGCCGTAGGGAGCTGGAAGAAAGAGTGGATGGTGGTGCCGCCGGCATTTATGGCGGCCACGCCCGTGGGCGCGACCACCACCATGGATTTGGCGCTGCGCTCGCGCAGGGTGCGCAGGAATGTGGTTTTGCCAGTCCCGGCTTTGCCAGTGAGAAAAATGCTGATGCCGGTATGCTCGGCATATTCCCATGCCAGCTGCAGTTCGGGATTGCGTTCCATCCGCGCCTTATTGCTCGAAGTTCATTTCGTCGAATCCTTCGAGGTCGAATTCGTCGTCGTTGAACGATTCCGAGCCGTAAAAATCCTCGTCGAGGTCGTCGGCGGCTGCGGCTTTGGCTTTGGCGTCGGTCTTGGCTTCGAATTCGGTGAAGTCTATGGTCTGGGCGGGGGCTTTGCCAAGCGAGAGGGTGCAGACGGGGTCCATGAGCGTCTTACCGGGGATGAGTTCCTTCATCTCCATGAAGAAAGAGCGGTCGGTCATGTAGTCGAAAGTGAAAAGCAGACGCTGCCCTTCGTCGTCGATGAGGTCGGAGAGAACCGTATCCTCCATCAGATATACATCCTCCGACGAATCGGAGCCCATATCTTCCAGGGTGATTTCTTTTTCCTTCTCCCAGTCGGAGGAACAGAGGAAAAACGACGACATTTCGTTTTTGTCGTAGTCTACGCTATCGCAGATGGCATTTTTCAGGTCGAGAAACGTTGCGTCGGCATCGATCTGAATTTCGCGCTTGAAGTTGTCGACTTCGTCGGAGACGATTCTGAAGTTGAAAATCATAGGATATACTGAGCGGAGATAAGATTTGTATTCGGTAGAATGTCTATGATATATTATATATGTGGACGCCGGAGCGCCTTGCATCGTTGTCGCAAAGTTAAAAATTAATCCATGCAACCGCCAAATAAAAAAGCCCAAAATTTTTATATCCTTTCCGGATAAAACCTGCACGCGAAGCCTCTGTAGACAATCGGCATGGGGCAATATCTTCAGAGTGTTTGAATTTTAGGGGATTTTTAATACCTTTGCATCGGAAACATCTGCATATAGTTGCAAATATCTTGCAAATGCCTAAAATGGTTTTCAATTTGATTGGCTCCCCACAGCAAAGGAGCACTTCGGTAGAAAATTAAATTTTTTTGAACAGTTATTTTTTTTCTTTTGACATGAAGCATCATTACCTTGCGCTGGCGGCAGCTCTGCTGGCTGCCACGGGCATGCAGGCGGATGCCAAAGGCACGATGACGGTGAACGGAAGCGGCGCTGGCGCAGCAATCCCGGTCTCCGGCATCTCGCGCATCACTTTCGACGACCACACCATGAAGGTGGCAACGGCCGACGGTGGCAGCCAGGCGTTCGACGTCAATGCCCTCAGCAACATTACTTTCGATCTCTCCGCAACGGGCGGAGTGGAGAAGGTGACAGCCAATCTCGACGACGACCTCACGGTCGAGGCGCTCAACGGGCTCCTTACGTTCACCGCAACCTCGGGTGTTGCAATCGACGTTAAGGTCTACACCACAGCCGGTGCGCTCACAATGGCCGCGACCGGCGAAGGTTCTGTATCCGTCGACCTCACCACTCTTGCCAAAGGCGTTTATCTGGTACGCGCCAACAATAAGACTCTTAAAGTAGCCAACTGAATTCAAACCAATCAAGCTCAATTCCAACTGAAATGATCAGAATTCTCACATTTGTAATCTCCATACTCAGCTTCGTGGCTGCTGTCTTCGCACAGGAGGTTGTTCCCACCATGCACGTGAATCTCGCCAACGGAACCACCGTTGACTATCCTCTGGCCGATATCACCGATATTACTTTCGAGGATGTTGCCAAGGAGGCAGGCCCCGTATCGTTCGCCGTGCCCAACGACTTTACCGCCAGCTATGTGCTCGATATAAAAGCCGGTACCGAAAAGGTTGCCGAGGTAGCCAAGGAATACGTCAAGGGCCTCGGTCAGGTTATAGTCGTATATCCATGCGACGCCGAGGGAAAAGCAGACCTCACCAAGGGTATCACTTCGAAAGGGGCGACCGTCGCGTGGGACGCCTCGACCAAGCTCCCGGCCGTAGGCGCCGAAGGCGACGATGTAACCACCTTCTATGTAGTCGAAGGCAAGCTTCTAACCGCCTACGACGGAGAGACCACTGCCGCTACCGTCGCGCCCCAGCTGCTGGTTGACCGCCGCGGCACCGAGACGCAGACCTACCGCATCGTGAAAATCGGTCTGCAGTACTGGATGGCTGACAACTTCCGCGGTACCAAATATACCGACGGCTCCGCTATCGCCTCCATCTCCGGCTCCGACAAGGAAGCCTGGAATGCCAATACCACCGGATGCTACTATGCTGAGACCGAGTCCGACTGGGCAGCCATTGCAGGCCACCTCTACAACGGCTACGTAGCTGTAAGCGACAAGATCGCTCCCGAGGGATGGCGTGTGCCCTCATGCAGCGACTATGGCTCGATCCGCACTTCCGTAGGTGCGCGCACCGCCGCCCTCTATAAGGATTCCGCTCCCGGCACATGGAGCGAGGGAACCACAGGAACCAATCTTACCGGTTTCTCAGTAGTCGCTACCGGCTACTTTAGCACGGCCACCGACCTCAACGCTCAGTTCTCCGACACTAATATCTGGACCTCAGACCATGCATACGACGGTCTCGCAAAAGCGGAGGCTATCGACTTCTTCCGTGTATCGGGTTCGGCCACCAATGCGGTCTTCCCCACCAAGGGGCTTAATCCCCATGCCTATACCTTCGGCCACTGCCTGCGCTTCGTGCGCGAGTAAGCCGTCGCAACCTTAACGACAATATAAAAGGCGATGCCTCGGGAGAAAATCCCGGCGCATCGCCTTTTTGGATGTCCGACGTGTTTTTTAAGATAGATGGCGTGGCTGTGCGCCTCCCGAAGCTTTAATCGTTGCCCACGGGGAGGGCGCGCGAGAACACCTCGCGGAATGATACGAACGTCTCGGTGCGGAGAAGTCCCAGCGGCTGGAGCTTCTCGTGAATCAGGTGGAGAAGATGCTCGTTGTCGTGGGCATACATCTTGATGAGCATGTCGTACTGACCGGTGGTGAAGTGGCATTCCACCACTTCAGGAACGTTTTTCAGCTTCTCCACGAAGTCGTTGAACTTGCTGGGTTCCTTTAGGAAAACGCCAACGAAAGCGCAGGTGTCGTAACCCAGCGTGGTAGGTTTAATCAGCGCCCGCGATCCTTCAAGAATGTTGGTGGCCTGTAGCTTTGCTATGCGCTGATGGATGGCTGCGCCGGAGACGCCGCATTCGCGTGCAATCTCCAGAAAGGGCTTGCGGCCGTTGTCGACCAACATTTGCAAAATCTTGGTGTCAAGATTGTCGAGATTGATTCTTGCCATAGCTTGAGGTAAATAATTCCCTGATTACCGTTAATAATTTAGATTTAAGTGATTCAAAATGCCATAAGTGGGCGTTGCGGGGCCTTCGTATGCCGCCCGGCCATCGATGGGGCCGGAATTCGGACCGGCAAAAGCCGCTACCGACAATCGCGCTTGTATAGCGTACCTGCAAAGATAGTATAAATTATTATATTTCAAAATATAAAATTCGGAAAATGTAAACTTCCATATAAATTTAGATTCTAAATCATTGTTTTTCCTTAACTTTGTAGCTATGAAACCGATTGTACAGCTATTCAGAGGGTTTGTGGCGGAAGCATCGGCCGGATGTGGCCGTATGTTCCGCATTCTGGCGGTTGCGACGCTTCCGATGGCGGTTGTCGCCTCGGGGTGTTCGGCCCGCGGCGATGCAGCCCCCGAGGCGGGAGAGCCGCTCGGAGTGGCCGTCACGGTGCCTCCGCTTGAATATTTTGCCCGGGCCATTGGCGGCGACAGCGTTGCCGTAACCACACTTCTGAAATCCGGTTCCGATCCCGAGACTTTCGAGCCTGGGGTGGGAGCCATGAAAGCGCTTGGTGGCTCGGATCTTCTGCTGTCTACGGGGCTGATGCCTTTCGAACAGTCGCTGACCCAAAAAAGCGCCTCTCGCGGGGGAGCGCTCCGGATTGTGAGCGTATCGGAGGGAATCGATCTTATTCACGGCACTCACGGCCATGAACAAGCCGGCGAGCATCGCCATTCCGACGCTTCGGGTGAGCGCGAAGAGCTGTATGCTGATCCGCACATATGGTCGTCGGTAGGGAATGCACGTATTATCGCGGAAAACGTATTTCGTGCAATCTGCCATGCCGACACGGCGCGCACACTTTATTATACGGCCAATTACCGGACTTTGATAGTGCGCCTCGATTCTCTGGAAAGAGCATGGAAGGGGCGGCTCGCTCCTGTAGGGGGACGCTCGTTCGCCATACGCCATCCTGCACTCAGCTATTTTGCCCGCGATTTCGGCTTGCGCCAGCTCGCACTTACCGATGGCCAGAAGGAAAGTTCGGCTGGAGGCAGGGCGCAGGTGCTCGACGGCATCCGACGCGCACAGCCGGTTGTGTTTTTTGTGGAGCAGGGCGCTGATCCGGCGCGGGCTGAGATGGCGGCCCGGGCCGTCGGACTCAATCCCGTAGAGATAAATCCGATGGGCGCCGACTGGGAAGGGGAGATGAGCCGCACCGTCGATGCCCTGGCCGGAGCGACGCCACGCTGATGTTCCTGTTCTCCCATCTTGAATAGCCGGTCGAAATTTATTTTTTAATGTTACCAGTCGTTCTGTCTTATGGAGATATGTAAACCGATAATAGAGCTTCGAGGAGTCAGCATGCAGTGGGAAGGAAAGAATATCCTTTCCGATGTGGACCTTACGGTGAACCGAGGCGATTTTCTGGCTATCACAGGCCCTAATGGAGGCGGAAAGACCACGTTGCTCCGCATCATGCTGCGGCTTCTGCGCCCCTCGGTCGGTACGGTGATATATCGCAATTCGGCCGGTGGCGAGTGCAACCGGCTTCCAATCGGCTATTTGCCCCAGAAAAATATGATTGATTCGCGCTTTCCCATCTCTGTAGAGGAGGTGATTTCCTCGGGACTGATGGCCATCGGAAGGCTTGAGGCCGACGAGAGGAGAACCGCCGTCGACGAGATTCTACGCATGGTGGAGCTTTCCGACCACCGCCGGGCTTCGATCGGCAATCTTTCCGGCGGCCAGCTGCAGCGCGCCCTGCTCGGCAGAGCTTTGATATCGCGTCCGGAAATGCTCGTGCTCGACGAGCCCCTCAGCTATCTCGACAAGCATTTCGAACAGCATATCTATACGATTCTCCAGCAGGTGGCCCCTCATACTACAATCGTACTCGTAAGCCACGAGCTTTCCGTAATCTCCACCATGGCCAACCGTCACGCAATCGTCGACCATACGGTGCGGCTCTGCAAGGGGCATCATCCCCAGCCCTTCGCTGCCGACTCCTGTTCGTAGATTCCCTGTCCGGGCCATCATCCATCTGTTTCGGAAAATTTGGCAGAGATATGGCAGAACGGTCTGCCAATAAGTCATTATGAATTCTTAACGGGCGGTTTCAGATGTTGATTCTGAAACCGCCAACCTTTTTGGCACAACATTTGTTCCTATATCAGAGCGGACGGTGATTCCAAAGCGTATTATGCTTCAGGGAGCCGTCGCACATCAGACAACATTTGAAAACAACAACAAAAACATTATAATCATTATGGCAAAAATTATAGGTATCGACTTAGGTACAACCAACTCCTGCGTAGCAGTGCTGGAAGGTAAAGACCCCGTTGTAATCCCCAATAGCGAAGGCCGCAACACCACTCCTTCAGTGGTTGCCTTCGTAGATGGCGGCGAACGTAAGGTGGGCGACCCCGCCAAGCGTCAGGCCATCACCAACCCCGGCCGTACAATCTACTCCATCAAGCGTTTCATGGGCGAGACCTACGACCAGGTGCAGAAAGAAATCGAGCGTGTTCCTTATAAAGTTGTCCGCTCCGACAACAACACCCCGCGCGTCGACATCGACGGCCGCCAGTACACTCCTCAGGAAATCTCCGCCATGATTCTTCAGAAAATGAAGAAGACTGCCGAAGATTATCTCGGCCAGGAGGTGAAGGAGGCTGTGATTACCGTGCCTGCATACTTCAACGACTCCCAGCGTCAGGCCACCAAGGAAGCCGGCGAAATCGCCGGTCTTACCGTGCGCCGTATCGTCAACGAGCCTACGGCAGCCGCACTTGCCTACGGCCTCGACAAGAGCAACAAGGACCAGAAGATCGCAGTGTTCGACCTCGGCGGCGGCACATTCGATATCTCCATCCTCGAGCTCGGCGACGGCGTGTTTGAGGTGAAATCCACCAACGGCGACACCCACCTGGGCGGCGACGACTTCGACCACGTAATCATCGACTGGCTCGCCGACGAGTTCCTCAAGGACGAAGGCGTTGACCTCCGTCAGGACCCCATGGCCCTCCAGCGCCTTAAGGAAGCTGCCGAAAAGGCCAAGATCGAGCTTTCGTCGACTACTTCGACCGAAATCAACCTCCCCTACATCATGCCCGTCAACGGTGTGCCCAAACACCTTGTGAAGACCCTCACCCGCGCTAAATTCGAGCAGCTCTCCGACCGACTCATCAACGCCACCATCGCTCCCTGCGAGCAGGCCCTGAAGGATGCCGGTCTGACCGCAAAGGATATCGACGAGGTTATTCTCGTAGGCGGTTCCACCCGTATCCCCGCCATCCAGGCAATCGTGGAGAAATTCTTCGGCAAGGCACCCTCCAAGGGCGTAAACCCCGACGAGGTAGTAGCTGTCGGCGCAGCCATCCAGGGCGGCGTACTCTCAGGCGACGTAAAGGATGTGCTCCTTCTCGACGTAGTGCCCCTGTCGGTCGGTATCGAGACCCTCGGCGGCGTGATGACCAAACTCATCGAGGCCAACACCACAATTCCTACCCGCAAGAGCGAGACTTTCTCGACCGCTGCCGACAATCAGCCCTCGGTTGAAATCCACGTGCTCCAGGGCGAACGCCCCATGGCCAAGGACGACAAGACCCTCGGCAAATTCCACCTCGACGGTATCGCACCCGCACCTCGCGGCATACCTCAGATCGAAGTGACATTCGAAATCGACGCCAACGGTATCCTCAACGTGTCCGCCAAGGATAAAGCCACCGGCAAGGAGCAGAGCATCCGCATCGAGGCCTCCAGCGGCCTTACCGACGCCGAAATCCAGCGTATGAAAGATGAGGCCGCAGCCAACGCCGCAGCCGACGCCAAGGAAAAAGAGCGCATAGACAAACTCAACCAGGCCGACGCAATTGTATTCCAGACCGAGAAGCAGCTCAGTGAACTCGGCGACAAGATTCCCGCCGACAAGAAGGCAGCTATCGAGGCAGCCGTGGCTAAACTGAAAGACGCTCACAAGGCTCAGGACATCGCAGCCATCGATGCCGCTATCAAGGAAATCGAGACAACCTTCGGCGCAGCCCAGCAGGACATTCTCAACGCTCAGGCACAGGCCCAGGGCGCAGCCGGCCAGCAGGGCGCACCCTTCCAGGGTGGCGCACAGGGCGCCAGCCACGGCCCTGCCGACGATGGTGTCACCGACGTTGACTTCGAGGAAGTGAAATAATTTGATATCAGACAGATAATTAAGGTAATCACGGGCAGCCGGCTACATACAATGGTGGCCGGCTGCCTTTTTAAATTTCAATAGGTTTATATTTTTATATTATGGACGAGAAAAATGTAATTCTTGAAGCTATGCGCAAGGCCGGCGAACCGGTGAATGCCGGCAAAGTTGCCGAACTTACCGGTCTGGACCGTAAGGTGGTAGACAAAGTTTTCGCGCAGCTTAAAAAGGAGGGCTCCATCGTGTCGCCCGTACGTTGCAAATGGACGCCGGCCTGACCCGCCGCCCTTGTCGCCGCCAACATCGAAGTCGCCACCCACGAGGTTTATGAGAAAGGGGGCGATGTCATAAATAGGATGAAAAGTGGCCGCCACTAACCGCCGTCCAGTCCTGATTGTGATTGCCGGTCCCAACGGTTCGGGCAAGACGTCTGTGACCTTTACGACCGGAAGGACATCATCCCCTTTGCCTCAATCGAGCAATTCTTTAAGGAATATCTACGCCGGTTTCAGTCAGTCGTCGGACCCGGATGCGCCGGATTTTCCGCTGCTGCGCTCCATATGATACAGCGTGAAGAGCGCTGCGGCGCTGATCAGGGCTAAAGGCGTTCCTGCCAATGCGGGCGACGCCAATCCGAAGCCGTGATGAATTGCCGCGCCTCCGATGGCGGCTGCCATGGCGTTAGATACGTTGAACGCAATCTGAATCCCGGCACCCCCGAGCATCTCTCCCCCCTTGGCGTAGCGAACTATCAGATATTGCAGCGGTCCCCCGAGCCCGAAGAGCAGTGCCGGCGCTATGAACGTCAGGAGCAATGAAGGCGCCTTATATGGCGAGAGGAAGTAAATCATCGGCATGACGGCAAAGATAAGGCTCGCAATTACAGCTGTCACCAGCGACGACGGGAATCTGTCGGCCAGTCGTCCGGCAATATAGTTGCCGAATACCATGCCTGCGCCTACAATTACCATGATATATGTCATGTCGTAATTTGAAAAGCCGGTCACGCGCGTCATTATCGGCGAAATATAGCTCATCCAGCAATACACGCTCGCCTGGCCGAAAAACACTCCGGCATATATCAGCCATGGCGCCGGACGTGAAAGGAAGCGGAACTGGCCCTTCATCCCAGTGTCGGGCAGTGGCGCAAGCCTCGGTATCCAGCATCTGATAGCAACACAGGTAATCAGCCCTATGGCCGCGACTATGGCAAACGGCAGCCGCCAGGATACGAGCTGACATACAAACGTGAACCCCGGCACGCCTACAAGATTGGCTATGGTCATGCCGCCGACAAGAACCGCTACCGCCGAAGCTCCTTTCCCTTTATCGGCCAGACGCGAGCATACTATAGCTCCCGCTCCGAAAAATGCGCCGTGGGGCAATCCGGCAACAAAGCGCGCTCCGAGAAGGCAACCGAAATTAGGCGATAAGGCTACCAGCGCGTTGCCCACCGCTATCACGGCTGCCAGGAGCAGCATCAGGCGATTCAGAGGCAACCGGCGCAGAAATATCAGCGATGGAGCGCCTACGGCCACTCCGGCCGAATAGGCTGAAATAAGATGGCCGGCATCTACTATGTTTATTTTCAAATCGCGGGCTATGTCGCTCAGAATTCCCATCATGCCGAATTCCACGATTCCGAGCGCAAAAGTGCCCATGGCGAGCGAGAGCAAAGAGTTCTTCATTAAACTGTGCCTTTTATCTACCTGTTTTTTTTTATCAACCTGTTTCTGTATTATCCCCGCTTTTCGGATTATCCCCCGTTTCGCGGCTGCAAAATTACACAAAAATCGGCGGTGTTTCAAAAAAACGATTTTTGAAACACCGCCGTATTTTTAATTTGCATTCCTGCGGCGTTGCCGCAGCCGGGACGTTATGGGAGCACCTTCTTAGCAGTACATGTTAATGATTGCCTCATACAGCTCCTGCTTGCCCGAGGTCTGCACGGGTTCGCCGTGGGCTTTGGCATAGTCAACGAGCGCTTCGAGCGAGAGCTTGCCCTCTTCGAACTCCTTGCCTTTGCCGGCGTCGAAGCTTGCGTAGCGGTCGGCGAGCATCTTCTTATAGGGCGATTTTTCCAGGATTTCGGCGGCGCTGAGCAGCGCACGGGCCATAGCGTCCATCCCGGCGATGTGGGCGATGAAAATGTCCTCGAGGTCGGTGGAGTTGCGGCGCGTCTTGGCGTCGAAGTTGGTGCCTCCGTTGCCGAAACCTCCGTTGCGGATTATCTGCATCATGGCCTGGGTAAGCTCGTAGTTGTCGATGGGGAACTGGTCGGTATCCCAGCCGTTATGATAGTCGCCGCGGTTGGCATCGATTGAGCCGAGCATCCCGTTGTCGACGGCCACCGCCAGTTCATGCTCGAATGTATGGCCGGCGAGCGTCGCATGGTTCACCTCGATGTTCACCTTGAAGTCTTTATCGAGGCCATGAGCTTTAAGGAATCCTATTACGGTCTCCGTATCGACGTCATACTGGTGTTTCGAGGGCTCCATTGGCTTGGGCTCGATGAGGAAAGTGCCGGTGAAACCTTTGGAGCGGGCGTAGTCGCGGGCCATTTTCAGCATCATTGCCAGATGCTCCTTTTCTCGCTTCTGGTCGGTGTTGAGCAGGCTCATGTAGCCTTCGCGGCCGCCCCAGAACACGTAGTTGCTGCCGCCGAGGGCTATCGTGGCATCGATGGCCCCCTTGATCTGTACGGCTGCGCGGGCCACTACGTCGAAGTCGGGATTGGTGGCTGCGCCGTTCATGTAGCGGCCGTTGCCGAACACGTTGGCCGTGCCCCAGAGATTCCTGATGCCCGTCTCGGCCATCAGCCCCTTGAGGTATTCGGTGATTTCGGCCATACGGCTCTGGTATTCGTCGATGTCGGCCGGGTCGCCGATGAGATCCACGTCGTGGAAGCAGAAATACTCGATGCCGAGCTTCTGCATGATTTCGAATCCGGCATCGGCGCGCTGCTTTGCTGCTGTCATGGCGTCGGGAGCATCATTCCAGGGGAATTTCTTGGTGCCTCCGCCAAACTGGTCGCCACCCTCGGCAGTGAGGGTATGCCACCATGCCATGGCGAATTTCAGCCATTCCTTCATGGGGCGGCCGAGCACGATGCGCTCTGCGTCGTAATAGCGGAACGCCAGCGGGTTGTAGCTCGACGTTCCCTCGAATTTGATTTTCCCTATCATGGGAAAGTATTCTTTCTTTGCCATATGGTATTATTTTTGTTGATTCTTATATTAAACTACGATTTAGCCTTTTTCATTGCTCAAACGCCACCCTAATTTTTATCTCTCGCCCGGCATCTACATCGTGCGCCGCGGCCACAGTGTTGCCAAGGAGATAGGCCGCTGAATCCATTCCCATAAATATAATTGGGGCGGCGTGTCGAAACCTGTCGACACGCCGCCTTGAGTGTGGGAATGTACGGTTATTTCCGGTGGATGTTGAAGAGATTGAGGGCATTCCCTCCCTGGCCGCGGCGCCCCTGCGACGTTACAGCCAGTGTACCGCCCCGGCGCGAGAGCGCGAGTCCTACGGGGTAGGAGTCGCACCGTATAGAAGTCACAACTTTCATTGCCGAATTGTCGACCACGTCAACGCGGCTGTCGAAGTTGCAGGCCACGAATGTGTAGCGCCCGTCGGGCGAAACCTCGAGCGTGCGCGCTCCTTTTCCCACCTGACATGCGCGCCAGCCGTTGGCCGAGATTGCGCGTCGGCCGGCTTCCGCGGCGCGGTCGATGGCGGAGGTAAGGCTGTCGGCGGCGATGCTCCAGATTTTTCCGGCCACGTTTTGCGAGGCGTAGACCATGTTGCCGCGCAGGGCGAGATGGCGCACGTTGTAGATATCGTTGATGAAGCCGGTGTGGCGGCGCCGGGTCACGTCGACAACGGCGATGCTACCGCCCATACACCCTATGAGCATATGTCGGTCGCCGGGTGTGAAGATTGTACCGCGAAGCAGCAGCCCCGACTTCGAGTCCCGGTCCACGCTCCGGTCGAGCGGAAAGTTGAGCTGGAGTTTCTTTCCGATTACGATTGGCTGCAGATGGCGCCATGTATCGGGTCGTTCGCCCGATATGTCGATGAGTCCCACCGTGTTGTCGCCCCAGTGGGTGATGGCCAAAAGGTCGCCTCCGTTGGATGTCGCTACCATTTTGGGGAGTGGTCCGGTCTCGAACATACGTACAATCGAGTCGGTGCGCGTGTCGATTACGGCCACGGCCGAGGGGTCCTGGGCGTTGATGTCGAACGAGCGCCGGTAGTAGGGCACCCACAGATAACGCCCGCGGTGGGAGAAGGCCATTTCAACGGGCTTGCCGCTGAATGGACGCGTGGCGCCGTCGGCATAGTGTGTCCAGGGATAGAACCCTGAAGGGGTGGCCCAGCGTGTGTCGGCCGCGGGTTCGAACCGGTGGGTTATGACCTTGAGCTTGCGCATTGTGCGGGCGTCGTACACCACCGTAGCGCATCCTTCGAGCGAGTTGACATACAGACGGCTTCCGTCGGGATGGAATCCGGCCGATTTGGGCGATGCGATGTCGCGGTCGAAGGTGGATTTCTGCGAGCCGTTGAACTGCTGGCGTTTTGTGGCGTTGCGCAGGGAGATGGCGCCGTCGGCGCTCGCGGCGAAGTCTCCTTTAAGGCTGCGCACCACCGGCGGCAGCGGCTTCTCAGGCGATTTGCCAGTGCCCACTCCCTGGGCGAATGCCCCCGGAAGAGCGGCGAGAACTAATACCAGTGTCAATCCCGGGCGCAGCAGCTGCCCGATGTGTATTTTCATGTCGGATTTATGATTAATGGTTAAGGACGTTGTGTCAAAATTCAAAAATTTGACACAACGTCATTTTTTTGTCCGGATGGCGAGGGCGCTGTCAGAATGGTTCAGATGGTAGGAGCCTGAGGGTGAGGGTGAAGGGAGTTGACTAAGGTCAATGACCGAACCCGAATCCCTCGGGCGACGACCCAGATGAGCCATTATGACACACCCTCTAAATCGCGCAAATTTAAGCTTTTCAGCCGACATGGCAAACGTCCTGGCGCCATAAATGGCGCGGCAGGGGCGGTGTATCGGCCCGGAAGCCTCTACACCGCCCCTGGCGGATGTTATTATGGTATATTTTTCGGAAACCTCAGTGTTCAGGAGGCTGCTCCGGCAGCATTGACTTCGGTGGCAGTCTGCTGAGCCTTGTCGGCGCGGTTCATGCCCTTGCCGTTGCGGTTCTTGCCGTTCCGGGCGAAGTGGCCGTGATGGCCGTTGCCTTTCTGGCCTCTGATGGCTTTGCCGTTACCATGGCCCTGACCGCCGTTGAGATAGAAGTTCTCAAGGAACACTACATACTGGTCGGGGCCGATGATTGCCTTCACCTCTTCGAGGTAGGCTTTCTTCGAGGCGCGGCGCTCGGCGCGCATGGTCGAGTCGTTGCGCTGGCGGTCGGCGCGGAGTGCCTCCTTGCGGGCCTTGCGATTGGCAAGCTGCTTTTCGTTAAGTTGTTTCAGCTGGTCTTTCTGAGTATCGCTGAGGGTGAGCCCTTCGAATATGCAGGTGGCGCGGTCGCCTTTCTTGAAGTCTTTGGTGCACTGGGTATTTTCAATACGAGCCTCCTTCTTACGGACGTCGTTGTTCTTTTTGTTCTGGGCTACGGAGGGGAGGGCGATGAGCGACATTGCAATTGCTGCAAGTCCGAGAATTTTCTTTTTCATAAGTCAAATGTGTTTTTAAAGCTATTGTTCGTTATTCTTTTCGCTTTCTTTGATAAGAATAACAACCTTGCGTTTAATTTGGCATATAGCTTTAACTCGGATTTAACTCTTGCGCTATCAGTCTCTTAAAATAATTGAAAACATTCGCCCTTGTATTTAACTTTCGGCTTTCGCGCAGTTCACTCCCGTGCGTGTGTATGTTGTAAGATACCGCAGTCCGGCGGGATGGTGCGGTTCCCGGGCGAGTCTCGCGAAGCTTCCGGAGTGGCCGCAGGCGCTTTCGGCCATAGCGAAATGGCATATGCCGATGCCGCAGTCGAGTGTCGACAGTTTGCTTGTGTCGCGACTGAAAAAGTCCACGCTGCGTCCGTCGGCGCCCCCCGTAGTGCGCCAGGGCTGTGAGTTGGTCGACGACGGGGCGAGCCTCATCATGGCCAGCGCTTCGTAGAAAGGAGAATCCCCGCAGAGCGGGCCTGTGAATCCGGGCGCGAAAAATAGGCTGTCCATCGGCTTGCGCCGGTCGCTTCCGGCGGCCATGCGGGCCACGCGCTCCACAAGGCTCTTACTGGCTGCCACGCCCACCGGGATTACCACTTTCAGCGGCTGCTCCCGGCTCCACGTAGCTTTCCGCTCGAAGTCGCTCCCGCGGAAGGTGGCTGCTATCCAGCAGGTGCCGAGCCCCATCCGGGTAGCTTCGAGTACCACCTGCTCCATGGCAAATCCGGCGGCAAGGGCGTCGGCCTCGCTGCCGCCGTAGCCAATGGTGAGATAGTCGCATGCCCCGCGTATCATTCCGTAGGTCGAGGGCCGAAGGTCGCGCTCCTCGCCGAAGCTGATCAGCTTTATGTAGGGGGCGGGGCCGAACGGATTGGCGGCATCGGATATGGCCGCCACGATGCGTTCGGACTGAAGAGCGGTTATCGGTCGGCCGGTGTAGGTGCGCACCGACCGGCGCACCGTCATGGCTTCAAGTATATCCATAGGGCTATCGGTTTTGGATGTTTTCGCATTGTAAAGCTACTGAATTTCCTGCAACTGCTGAAATTTTTCCGCTGAAAGCCCTAACTTTGCAGGTAATATTCACACCATGGGAAATTCCATTACAAATCATAGTAAACGCAATGCCGTTGCATTCGGTGTGCCGTTCGCGTTGGTGTCGCTCCTGTTTCTGCTGTGGGGCCTGGCCAACAATATGAACGATACGCTTCTGGCGGCATTCCGGCGCATCATGTCGATGTCCGACCTCCAGACCTCGCTGGTGCAATTTTCCTTCTACGGCGCCTATTTCTGTTTCGCTCTTCCGGCGGCTGTTTTTATCAGTCGCCACAGCTATAAAGCCGGCATAATGCTCGGTCTGGCGCTTTACGCGGCCGGCACGCTGCTCTTCTATCCCGCCGGACAGGCGGCCTCTTATGGTTTCTTCCTTTTCGCCATCTACGTAATGGCCGGAGGATGCGCCATTCTTGAGACTACGGCCAACCCCTACGTCCTCTCCATGGGTCCGGCAGCGACGGCCACCCGGCGCCTCAACATCGCCCAGACGCTCAATCCCGTCGGGGCTGTGTGCGGCATACTGCTCAGCCGCCATTTCATCCTCTCCGAGCTCAATGCCGCCGACGCCGCCGAGCGTGCCGGCATGGGCGCCGAGGCTCTGCGCCAGGTACAGGCCCACGAACTTAGCGCCGTGTCGGCCACATATATGCTCATTGGCATCGTGCTGCTCGCTCTGCTGCTTGTCATCGCCTTCGTGCGCATGCCCTCCGAACGTTCCGAAGGCCTTTCGTTCAGAATCCCGGAAAGTTTCCGCCGGCTCTTCGCCAACCGCCGCTGGCGCTACGGCGTGGTGGCGCAGTTTTTCTACGTGGGTGTGCAGACAGGCGTGTGGTCGTTCACCATCCGGCTGGCTATGGCGCGCTTGGGCGTGCTCGAACGCGATGCCTCGATGGTGTTCCTCTACAGCATCTTGGCTTTCACGGCTTTCCGCTTCCTGTTCACGTGGCTGATGGCCTACGTGCGTCCTGTGCGTCTGCTCGCCGTGGCTTCCGTGGCGGCCATATGTTGCACATTGGTTGTAATCTACGGTAGCGGGTGGCCGTCGGTCTGGGCGCTGGTGGGTGTATCGGGGTGCATGTCGCTCATGTTCCCCACCATCTACGGCATCGCTCTCGAGGGCGTCGGGGGCGACGACGCCAAATTCGGCGCCTCGGGTCTGATAATGGCCATCCTCGGCGGTGCGCTTATCACGCCGCTTCAGGCTCTTCTGAGCGATTTCTTCGGCATCGGCGCCTCCTTCTGGGTGCCGGTAGGCTGCTTCGCCGTCGTTCTCCTATATGCAGTTTCTATCCTCCGCCATCCGCAAAGACTATAACCAGAATTGTAGGGACGCACGGTTTGTGCGTCCGTAATGTCCTTATAATCATATAATGAACAAGAAAGTATTCGTTTCCGGCTGCTACGACATGCTCCATTCGGGCCATGTGGCCTTCTTCAAGGAGGCCTCGCGCTACGGCGACCTCTACGTGGGCATAGGCTCCGACCGCACCATCGAGGAGCTGAAAAACCGCAAGACCGTCTACTCCGAGAAGGAGCGCCTCTATATGGTCAAGGCCATCCGCTACGTCGCCGATGCCTACATCAACCCCGGCAGCGGCATGCTCGACTTTCTCGATACGCTCGATCTGGTGAAGCCCGACATCTTCGTGGTCAACTCCGACGGCGGCAGCGACGTGAAACGCCGCCTCTGCGCCGACCGCGGCATCGAGTACATCGAGCTTCAGCGCGTGCCCGACGCCGGACTGGAGGCCCGCTCCACCACTTCGCTCCGCCAGGGGGTGAAATCGCATCTCCCTTACCGCGTAGACCTGGCAGGCACGTGGATCGACCAACCCTACGTATCGCAGCTTGGTGCCGGCTGGGCGCTCACTATATCCATCGAGCCTACAGTGGAATTCATGGAGCGTGGCGGAATGTCGACCTCCACGCGCAATGCCGCCCGCAAGATATGGCCCTACGAGCTGCCCGACTACAATGAGGAGATGCTCGCCCGTCTGCTCTTCTGCTTTGAGAACGCCCCGGAGAACAAGGGGCACGTTTCCGGCGCCCAGGACGCCATCGGCATCTGCATGTCGGGCCTTACGCGCCACTACTATAACGGCCGCTACTGGCCCGAGCGCATCGAGTCGTGCCACGACGAGGCCGTTCTCTCCTGGCTGGAGGACCATCTGGTGCTCGTCCCGATGTTTCCGCGCCGCCCGGGATGCTCCGTGGTCGAAGGGAAGGATATTACAACCGCCAAGGTAGCGGCGCTTGCCTCGGCGGCCACGCGCTGCTGGGACGCTATCATGGCTCGCGACCTGCAGGCTTTCGCCGCAGCTTTTGCTGCATCGTTCGCCGCCCAGGTTGCGCTCTTCCCCGCCATGATGCAGCCCGGAGTGGCCGAATTCATCGAGCTTTACCGCCCGACGGCTCTCGCCTGGAAGATGCTCGGCGCCGGAGGGGGCGGCCATCTCGCGCTCGTGCTCCCCGACGGCACCGAGCGTACCCCTGAGATGATCCCCGTCAAAATCCGCCGCCGCGGCTTCTGATTCCGCCATTCTCCGCTTCTCGGTTTTTAAAGTCCCTAAGGCCTCTAAGCTTTCTAAAGTCTCTAAGGCCCTTAAGCCCTTATAGTTTCTAAGAGTTTTAAAGGTAAAAAAGCGGCTTCGCAATGCGCGGAGCCGCTTTTTTACCTTTTGGCCGGATGGCCGGAGGGTATCATCAAAGGGCTACTTTGGTTACCTTCGAGCCATGCCGGCGGATAAAGATTCCGCCCTGGGGATTGGCCACTTTGCGGCCCTGCAGGTCGTAGAATTCAACGGGAGCATCGGCGTCAGCCTCAGCCGAAATCCCCTCTACTCCGGTCAGCGTACCGTCGGAACCGACGTAGAGATTCAGAGCGTCGCTCTTAAGGCCGGTTTCGGCATGATTGGCGATAAAGCTGTAGCCACGGTCCTGATGAACAGTATTGTTCTTGTCAATGGTAATCTGATAAGAACCGTGGTTGGTCCATTCGTCGGTATCCTCTATAGTACCGTCGTTGAGCTGAACACGGCTCGGAGCTTTGGCAGCCGACTCTGGTTTCTTTGTATAATGGAGTTCGCACCAGTCGTCGCATTCCACAACAATCTCATTGGCAGTTTCGCTCACAACATAAGGCATAGCGGGCTTGCCCAGGTCGTATTCTACGGTGATACCGGTAAACCGGGTATGTTTATTGCCGTTGAAGTTAAACCAGATTGTCGAAATCGATTCGTCTTCAGCAGATGTCCATGTTGCGACATCCCCATTCCAACCGGTAGGATTGACACCATTATTCTCACTTACTTCGGAAAGATTCCACTTGCCGCTGCCGCCCTTGTGGAATACAATCGACTTGATGCGACCGGGCGCGGGAACCGAGAACTGAAGTTTAGCATCGTAAACGCGCAAGGCATCGCCTTTCTTTGCCGTACCTTGGTAGAGACGGTAGGAAGTGGCGGCTCCCTCAGGAACAATGAAATCTAATGTCACCCCCTTGCGTATAATCTTGGTGATAGGGTTGTCCATATCGGTTTCATAATCGGAGCCTGAATAAGTCTGTTCAAAGAACTTCATTCCATAGCTACCAAGACCGCGGAAGTCAGCTTCATCAGTAAAGGTGAAGGTATAGCTGGTGGCGTGCACCGATTCGCCTGCGGGGCGCTTGGCAACGGTGAGAGTATATTGAACCCAACTTCCGGCAAATTCGGAATCATCAGTGGAGGTGTAAGTAGCGCAGACTGTAGTCGAACCCTCACCAACGATAGTGATTTCGCCGCTATTCTTGTCGATAGTTGCGATAGCTGCGTCGTCGGCAGGAATCGAGTAGGAAATCTTAAGCTCGTTGGGGTTGTTCAGTGTGGGGAAGGAATAAGGCTCTTCGCCGAGGTAGACCTTGCACTGGTCGCTGCTCCAGGAAATCCCTGCGGGCTTCTTGACAACGTTGACTTATAACGTCTTAACTTCGCTTGCGTTGAAATCATCATCGAGGGCAATTGCCTTTATGGTATATTTCTGGGCTTTGTCAAGAGCGATAGGGTCAGTATATAGTTCTCCGTTTTCAGCAGTGGGGGTAGTACCGTCGAGGGTGTACTGAATCATTTCGGTTTTAGCCGAAATAGTAGCGGTGGCACCAACTAAGTAGTCGTTGCCCTGCTTTTCGCCGTTGATGGTGATGGTCGGAGGTGTAACGATAACGGGATCAGGCGTGTCGCCACCACCGTTGGTGTCGTATTCAACCGAGAGTCCTTTAATGGTAATTTGTTTGCCTTCAACTTTTTGAGTAAGTTTAATTGTGATCTCTCCCGAGGCATCTCCAGTAAATACTAAATCTGTGTTAGATGTACCTGATACAGATGCTGGATTGCCTGTAAAAGGGGTTGTGCCTACTGATGCTACAGCATCAACTTGCCCCTTACTCCCTGCTGCAACGCCTTTTACAATGATTTTGCTAATCTTGCCTGAAAAGCTGGTACTCTTAAGAGTCACGGTTTTGATACCCTTCTTAGTGGAACCGAATACCATTCCGTTAGTTCCACCAGCTTGAAACTCCTGACTTGCCGTAGACCATTCATAAGTCATATCCCATACGGCTTCTAATCCATTATCAGTAGCTGTCCACGTTGTGGGCGCTTTTGTTCCGGAATAGTCACTTAGAATTTGCTTCCACACATTGGTTTGTGTCGGAGCCGATGTCCATGTGGTAGGAGTCGCCATGCCAACTAAGGCAACACCAACCCACAGTAACATTGTGAGTAATTGTTTTTTCATAAGAAAAGTAGAAATTATTTGGTTAAAGAAGTTGCTGCGTTTGCCTCTGCAATATGCACAAAAGGGAGCGGGGCCACTATGGTTCGGGCATGGTAACCCCTAAGGATGCAAAGGTATGTAAATTTTTCTTAGAAAGGGCGGGTAAAGTGTTAAATTTCAGTGACGGTCAGAAAAACGGTCAGAAAAATAGTTGGACGGTTTTTCCGCCGCCCCACGGGGTGGGCCCGCACTGGGCGCGGGGTCAGTGCTTACTGCGGTAGAGCTGGTATGAGTTGACCAGGTTGTGCCATATGCTGTAGAAGCCTCCGGCTATGGCGGTGACGGGGGTGAAGAAGGTGTAGCCCATCCAGATGGCCAGCACTGTGTTTTTCTGGCCGAGCGACTGGCCGGCGGTGATGGTGTCGCCGTAGTGGCGCCCTATTCGGCGGCCGAAGTAGAACTGGCCGGCGCAGCATGCGAGCGAAACGGCCACGAGCCAGAGCTGGGTGGAGAGTGCTACGGTGGAATGGACGATGCTTCGCGTGGTCACGGCCATGGCAAGGGCGAGGGCCACGGCCCAGAGGTAGAACGACAGGTCCTGGTATCGGGCAATGCGCGCGCACAATTGCGGCAGGAAGTAGCGCAGGAGCATCGCGGCGACCAGCGGCAGCAACAGCAGGGGGAACACCTTGCCGAGTATCAGCGCCGCGGCGGCGAAGGCGTTGAGGTCAGGGTTGGGATGCACCAACGGCACCATGGCGGGAATGAGAAGCGCCGTGGCGAGGTTGATGAGCATGGTGTAGGTGGTGATGTTGTTGACGTCGCCGCCGAGCCGACGGGTGATTACGGCTCCCGCCGTGGCCGTAGGACAGATGAGGCATATCATCGCCCCTTCGAGCACCACCCGCAAGCCGCTGTGGGGCATTGCCATAAGCACGCAGCCTATGGCGGCGAAGAGGCCGCACTGGATGGCGAGCAACCACCCATGCCAGCGGCGCAGGCGCAGCTGCCGCGGGTCGACTTTGCAGAAGGTGAGGAACAGCATGGCGAAGATGAGCAGTGGCTGCACGATGGCCACGGCGCGGTTGGCCGCGGCGCGCGTAGGCTCGAGCGCGGGGATGCCGGTATAGATGAAGTAGCCGAAAATGCCTGCCAATATGGAGATTATGAGAGTCCAGTCTTTTAAAAAACGTACTATCCGCATATCCATTGTGGCCCCGCTTTTGAGGGCCCGGTTCGATTTTCGGGTGCAAAATTACTGCTTTTGCGGCGTTCGGAGAAATATTCCGATGGCAAATTTTCAGGGGATTACTCCACGCTCCATTCGGCCACGCCGGCTTTAGCTCCGGGTGCGGGCGAAATCTCGAGGCGGATGGCTGTGGCTTCGACGGGGTCGAAGGCGGCGGTGCTTGCCTCGCCCTTGCGGGTGGGGTAGACCTCGGCGTCGGGGTCGGCGAGCCGCACGGCGTTGAAGCCTACGGAATGCCAGTGGCCGGAGGTGTCGCGGTAGCGCAGACGCCACGTCTGCGGCAGGCGCACGTCGCCCCAGGGGGAGTCGTCGACCCAGTGGACCGACGCCGAGCGCACGAACGTGGCTTCGGGGAAATCGTACTGGAGCCAGTGGGCGTCGGCTCCTTCGGCGAGCGGTTCGAGCGGGAAGTAGCCCACGGAGCGGTCGGAGGCGTCGGCGGGAATGGCGCCGTCGCTCACGGTGGAAAGTGCCTCGCCCGACGCGGAGGCCGAGAGGCGCGCTGCATTGGCGAGCGAGTAGGGTAGGGTCGGCTTCACGGCCTGGACGTCGCGCGCGAGCCATACGGCCATCTTGCCCGCCCCGCGGTGGGCCCAGGCGAAATAGGGAATAAGCGTGAGGCGCGTGGGGAGCGCCTCGATGGTGCCGTCGGGGCGATAGGCGAGCTGCTGGGCCGCGGTGTAGAGTGCTGTGACACCGCCGGGGAGGTCGGGTCGCTCCTCGGCGTCGAATCGGGGAGAGCGGTTGAGCAGCACGGAAGATATGTCGGCCTCATTGTCGGGCCATTCGGCGCAGTATACCAGCGGACCGCGCTCCACGGCCACACGGCCGCGGTCGGCCTTCACCTTGGGGTGGGCGGCCACTACGCGCGGCTCCATCGGCAAGTCGAGCGATACGACGTCGCCCTTGCGCCAGCGGCGCGAGATGGTGGCGTAGCCGTCGCGCAGCTCGGCCTCGACGGGTTGGCCGTTGACGGCGATGGCCCACTGCGGATGCACAGAGTCTGCGTAGCTGTAGAGGTCGGAGGGCACGGGGCGCCCCTGCGCCCAGCCGGGGATGCGTACGCGCAGAGCGAACTCTCCGAGGCGGTTGGCGTCGACGGAGATGTCGACGCGGCCGTTGCGCGGGTAGTCGGTATGCTGGCTCAGTGCGACGGAGCCTTTGCGGCCGTCGACATCGAGGCGTGCGCTGTTGCCCATGAAGAGGTTGACATAGACGTCGCGGCCGCGCACGGCGTAGACGTAGCCCGGAATCGAGGGGATGAAGCGGCAGACGTTCGACGGGCAGCAGGCGCAGCCGAACCATGGCTGGCGCCGGTGCTGGCCGGCCGATTCGAGCGGGTTGGGGTAGAAGAACGAGCCGCCGTCGAGCGATACGCCCGAGATGAGACCGTTGTAGAGCGTGCGCTCCACTATGTCGTAGTATTTCGAGTCGCCGTGGAGCAGGAAGAGGCGGTGGTTTACGTAGACGTTGCCGATGGCGGCGCAGGTCTCGCAGTAGGCCGACATGTTGGGCAGCTCATAGTCGGCTCCGAAAGCCTCGCCATGGCTTGTGGCGCCGATGCCGCCGGTGATGTAGAGCTTGCGGCCCACTATGTTGTCCCAGATGCGGTCGATGGCGCGAATGTAGGCGCTGTCGGCCGTCAGGGCTGCCACGTCGGCCATCCCGGAGTACATATAGGCTGCCCGGACTGCATGGCCTACCGCCTCCGTCTGTTCCACCACGGGGAGGTGGGCCTGCGAGTAGGCGTCGCGGCGCGAGGTGTGGCCGCGGCGGTCAAGAAAATATTTCGCCTGGTCGAGGTAGCGGCGGTCGCCGGTGACGAGATAGAGGCGCGCGAGCGCCATTTCGGCTATCTGGTGGCCCGGCACGCAGTCGGTCTGGCCGGGGGCGGTGCCGATGGAGCGCACCACGCAGTCGGCATAGCGTGTGGCGATGTCAAGGAAATTGCGCTTGCCGGTGGCCTGAAAGTGAGCCACGGCACCTTCTATCATGTGGCCGAGGTTGTAGAATTCATGGCTGAGATTCTCCACCGCCTCCCAGCGGCGTGAGCCGGCCCAGTCGTGGGGATGCGCGGGATTCATCGTGCGGGCTGTGTAGAGGTAGCCGTCGGGTTCCTGGGCGGCCGCCACGATGGTGAGCACGCTGTCGATATAGGCTTCGAGACGAGAGTCGGGAAAGGTCTGGAGGAGGTAGGAGGCGCCCTCGATGGTTTTGTAGACGTCGGTGTCGTCGAATGGGAATCCGCCGATGCGGATGGTGTCGGACGGATGGGCTGCGCGCACGAAATTGTCGTAGCGGCCCGTCGACTCGCATTTACTGAAGGCCAGGGGGATGGTCACGTCGCGGCTCGCGCGCAGGCGCGGCGTCCAGAATGAGTCGTCGACCTTGACGGCGGTAAAGGGCACCTGGCTTATGGGGTAGCCCGGAGCGGGCGTACCGGCGGCGCTTGCGGCAACTGAACAGAGAAGCAGGGCGCCTATGGCGATGTGGCGTAGTGGTGTCATATCAGATCTTGATGTAGATTTTCTTGCGGAAAAGCGGAAGGCCGCAGAGCCAGTTGAAGAGCACGAACGCTATGGCGTAGAGGCAGGCCGAAAGCGACGCGTTGCCAGTAAGCGGCAGCAGTACGCAATAGTATATCCAGCTTTTGGCACTGTAGACTCCGTCGGGGGCAGCGGCGTCGGGGAAGCATTTCAGACCCATGAATATGGCCACCACCCAGGCCAGGGCGTAGAGGAAGAGCGGGTTTACGCCGAACACCTCGAAGAAGCGCGTCCAGCGGCCGTGCATGCCGCGTATGTCAATGGCCCAGACGAGGAAGCCGAGCAGTGCCGAGGCCATGCCGCAGGTGGTGAGCACGAATGTTGGCGACCATACTTTCTTGTTGATGGGGAGGCCATAGCTCAGCAGCCAGCCGCAGAGCGTCAGCACGAAGCCCACGAGCAGCAGGCGCAGAGCGCGGTCGCGGTTGTCGCGGATCTCCATAATGAGGCGTCCGCACCAGAATCCGATCATCACATGCATAATCGACGGGATGGTGGACAGCACACCCTCGGGGTCGATGGGTATGCGCACGCCGTCGACCTTGGTATAATACATATGCGCGTCGGTTAGCACGGCCCGGTCGGCGATGGACAGGATGTTTGTCCCGTCGGGAGCATAGCCGTTGGCCACAAGGAGCATTATGCCGTAGAGCACGAGCGTGGTCACGATTACAATCGGTAGCCAGCGGTGGCGCAGCGTCACAGCAAGCATCGAACCGATGCCGTAGCATATTGCCAGGCGCGGGAGCACGCCGAGAATGCGGATGTCGCCGAAGTGCATCGTGGCCTCCCAGAGCGTCTTCCCCTCTACAATCAACCCTTTAGCAAATAGCGACAGCCACGCCAGACCCGTGCCGATGGCGAAGATGAGCACCGTGCGCTTCAGAATCTTCCAGGCCAGCGGAGCGCTCAGCCGGAAATCAAACTTGCGCAGCGAGATAAACGTGGAGATACCCATGATGAACATGAAGAAGGGGAAAACGAGGTCGGTTGGCGTCAGACCGTTCCACGACGAATGTTCGAGCGGCGTGTAGGTGCCCGGGCCGCCGGAATTGTTTACGAGAATCATGCCGGCCACGGTGATGCCTCGCATTACATCGATGGCCAGGATTCGCCCCGGCTTGCGTGGCTTGGCGTCCGCCGCGGTATCGGCGTTGACGCCCGTTGCCGTAGCTGTGGAAATATTGCTGGAAGTATGGCTCATGGTATGTTTATTTGCAAAAAGTCAGAGATAAGGCAATACGAATACCGGCGGCGAATCGCCTTGTCCGGCGGTAATTGGATTCAAAGATACGAATACCCACGGCATTACGCAACCGTGGAATAAAAAAATTGGAAAAATCGGCCTCAACTCTTGCTCAATTGAAAAATACTTTCTACCTTTGCATCGCTTTTGGGAAATAACCTTTGTGAGCGAAGCGCAAGCCACGTCAATCTACCGCAGGCCATTTCCCTCAGCCCATACATCATGATTCGCTAGCTCAGCTGGTAGAGCACAACACTTTTAATGTTGGGGTCCTGGGTTCGAGCCCCAGGCGGATCACAAGGAAGTTCGGACTTCCACCGCAAAACGCTGAAAATCACTTGATTTCCAGCGTTTTTCTTTTTGCTCCACCCGGCAGAATACGGCGGTTTTCGGAACATGAGCGTGAGTAATGCGTGAGTCACACGCATCGTGAGGCAAATGACTCACGATTGCGAAATCAGGGAGTGAGCCGCCTGCAAATGAGCGTTTTGCGCCATTATGCCGGTTAAACCGGAGAGGCTGCGGGTTCATGGCTCCACCCCTCGGCCCCACTTTCGGAGGTGCCAGCCGATATTCTTAACATCATTTAAGAATTGGCTCTCATATCACCCCTGTAAGGGCGGTTTTTAACATTTCGGAGGTCTTTCCTCCGAGGTTTTCCGTGAGTTGCAGGATATATATGCCTCACGGCAGGCAAACGGCTTGCCGCTGTCACGTTTGTTTACGATGGAATGGTCTTCACGGGTTTGTGAGTCCGGAAAAAAATGATTATATTTATGTAACCATTAAACCCACAGACTTTATGAAAGATTCGTTTTTCACACTGACTTTCTTTCCGAGAAAGCCGCGACACGCAGGTGACGGGGAATATCCCATCTATGCGAGGATCACAACCGAGGGTCAAAAGACCGAGTTCACAATCGGGCGCAAAGTCCATCCGGCAAACTGGGACCAGCGCGCCCAGAAAAGCACCGGCCGCTCCCGCCGTGACGTAGAGCTGAACAAGTATCTTGAAATGGTGCGCTCCCGTTTCTACGAGATACACAACCGCCTTATGAACGAGGGCAGGTTCATCAATCCGCAGATAATGAAGAACCATTATTTCGGCATGGTGGAAAAGCCGAAGATGCTGTGCGACGTGTTCCGCGAGAGTAACGCCAAGCGCAGAGAGGAATACGAGCGCGGCGACATGGGCTATGCCACGTTCAGCCGCTGGGAGCGTTGCGTGACCTATCTGGAGGAATTCATGACGCTCAACCGTGGCGAGAAGGACATACCTATCAAGGATGTAACCGCCGGCTTCGTGCAGGATTTCGAGCATTTCCTCCGCATGAGCAAGGAGTGTGCCAACAACACCACTGTCCGATACCTGCGTTACCTGAAAAATGTGATACAGTATGCCATTGCGAACAAATGGATAAGCGACGACCCGTTTTCGGGCAAGCGTTTCAAGCGCACGAAGTCAGACCGCGGATTTCTCACCGAACCGGAGTTGCAGCGTGTGATGGCCCTCGACCTCAAAGCCTTCCCACGACTTGAAAGCGTCCGTGACACATTCGTGTTCTGCTGCTTCACGGGGCTGGCGTTCATAGATGTATGCACTCTCAAACGTAGCGACATATCCACCGACGCCGACGGCAGTATGTGGATACGCAAGAACCGCGAAAAGACCGATGAACTGAGCGTTATCCCTTTGCTTGATGTCCCGCAGAAGATAATGCGCAAATACGAGAACCATCCCACCGTGCTGACGAAAGGAGTCGTGCTGCCGGTGATGTCAAACCAGAAAGTTAACGCATACCTCAAGGAGATTGCGGATCTGGCGAAAATCCCTAAGCACCTCACCTCGCACATCGCCCGGCACACATTCGCCACAATGTCGCTAAACAACCATGTGCCGTTGGAAACCATTTCCAAGATGCTGGGTCACAGCGATATTAAAACGACGCTTATCTATGCGAAAATGATGGATAAGACCATATCGGAGGATATGGAGGTGATGCGCACGAAGTTCAACGGGGCGTATCTCGGTTAAAAATCCGGCGCGCTACGAATATGACGAAGGCGGCAACAGAGGTCAAAACTCTGCTGCCGCCTTTGTCATTTGTAATCGTGTGTTCAGTCCTCAAATCGGGGCCGGTAGGTGTCTGACAGGAATTTGTCAACATCGTCCTCGTCATAGAGTATCTTGCCGTCAAGACGGTAGAACGGGAGCCGCCCTTTGTCGCGGTAGTCCTGAAGCGTCCGACGGGATATATTCAGTTTATCCGAAAGCTGGGCATCGGTGACAAAACGCCTGTTCATAAGCATGGGCTTGTATTCCTTCACAAGCTGCTCCGACATATCGAGGGCGTGTTTGCATTGAGAGAAGAACAGTCTGACCGCCTCGTCCTTATGGGTATATATATGCTCACTCAATGTCAACACCCCCTTTCAGCAATATGGCAAGCACGTCGGCCGCCTTGTAGTGGCTTTTCTTGCCGTATTTGACAAAGCCTATCCTACCGCCCGACTGAAGGTTGCGTACCTTTCGCTCTGATACATTGAGGATTTGGCATGTTTCCTCAAGGGAAAGCCAGTCATCGGGATTTTTGTTGCGTATTCTCTCGAAGAGTGTGAAAAACACTTTGTGAAGGTATGCCATGCGCTCAAACATCGCGTCAAGCACATCCTTTTCAATCTGTACGATTTCCATAAATTTAGGTGGATTGAGTGGTTGTTGGGATATGGATAGTAAAAAAGTCGGCGGGTATCCCTCCCGCCGACTCACCACTAAATCCACAATCAAAAATTTATGACTGCGATTCAGTGGCAAAATTAGCGATTTTTATCGGATTTTGCGCTATGAATCAGCGTCTATTTTTCGGGTAATGCCGGAATTTCATCCAAGATTTCGCCTTTCGGGTTGTCGCCGTTGTCCTTTTTCGGCACATATTTGAGTATGTCGCCGACGGTGACTGTGAGCCATTTCTCGAAGTTGGCGATTGCCTGACGCCCTTTCGTGTCACCGAGAAGAACTGCGCTGGGATTGAACATCGGGTTGCGCAGCGTGTCGAACAGATTGTATGGCTCTATATCAATGGCGAGTCGCTGCCCCTCGTCGGTAAGGCTGATGGTACCGTCGCTTTCTATGGCGATGAAGCCCTTTTCGGCAAGACCCTCGATGGCTGTTCCCCATTCGTGGTCATAGCCGCTGTAAGGCATACGGGCATGGCCGTATATGTCGGTTGCCGCCAGTATCTTCTGAAGATTGTAGAGGACTGCGGAGAAGCCGAACAGTTCATGAGGCGTTTCACGCTCAACCGGCGCCACCGATGTGCCTTCGATGGTAAACTCCTGCCTTGATGTGCCGACATATCCGGGCTTAGGCTCTTTTATTTCCCATGTGTAGGAGAATGTCACCCCGGCAATCTCCACCTTAATGGTGGCAACCTGACGGGTTTCGGGTGCAAGTGTCGCCGCATCCATGCGCCCTGCAATCAGGTCATAGAGTTTACGCTCGTTTTCCGATGAGTAAGGTGACAGCGGTCGTAGTGGCATAATGCCCATGTCGGGATTATGCGTGTAGGGCGATGTTATTATACCACGCTCGTAAAGGCGGTTGGCAACCGCTATGGTCTTGACCGGCATATAGCCGAGGTTGTCGAAGGCATCCATCTGGAGTGTTGCCATCGTTTGGGGCGACATGGCCGGGTCGGTGACTTCCTCCACCGTCATTTCAGCCTTGACGGTAACGCCTGTTTCTATGGTGTCCAATACTGCCCTACATTCCTCCCGGCTGCTCCATGCTTCATAGGATGTCAGGCACAGACCGCCGCTGCCGAGGGTTATCCGATACTGCGGCGCGCCGTTGATGTATTCCTCGTACTCGTTGAACACGTCGCCGAGAAAAGACATGGCGATAGCCTCCTGACGGGTGAGCGATTTGCCGTGGTAATACCAGCGGTCGAGGACACGGCTGAAATTGTCGCCGAACAACAGCTCCATGCCGTTGTTGACCAGTCCGGCTTGGGCGAGGTCGTGAAGCACGCGCCCTTTCTCACGTTTGGTGTATATCTGCCTTATTGCCTGATAGTCCAGATTGGTGAGCCACATTCGGCTCGTGGGTTGCCCGACACGGAAGTGGCGGCATAGGTTGAAGAAGCGTGCCTGTGCCTCGGCTCCTTCCCCGGAAGCGAAGATGACCTCCCTTGCGTTGCGGAACAGGCGCTTCAGTCTGCGGTCGGTCACTTTGTCGTTGACCGACATTTTATATTTAGCCGGCACGAGGTGATATTGGCTACATTCTTCTTGATAAAGATCTTATCGACGGGGATGCACTCGATTTCGTTTGTCAGGCGGTCTATGCTCACGAGGCATTTCTGCACCTCGCCCGTCACAGGGTCTTTGAGGTCAACGGCTTTGCCGAGGTTGCCGGTGTTGGTCAATGCTCCCTTGTCCTCGGAGGTGAAGGTGTAACCCCTGAAAGGATGGTCGAGCAAAGGTTCTTCCTTCACGTAATGGGGTGTGAACGAATATGAGCCGTCGGGGTTTGTGCGGAACGAGAGCCGTGCCTCAATCTTCTCGCCGGGATTGGCAGGGTCATTGACTTTGTAGAGCTGGGGTGACTTGTGATGATATTTCATCTGCTGTAATGCGCCGGTCTTTTCGAGTTCCTCGCGCTTGATGCCCCATTGCTGCTCTACCTGCGCCCAGTCCACCTTATCAAGGTCAACAGGCTGGATTTTGGCGGTGGGCGTTTTCATCTCTACCCGGTATTTGTCCAGCATCGCCCTGTTGGTTTCGGGGTCGTTGAGCATTTCCGCCATAGGCTCTGTCAGAGCCTCGTAGTCCTCGGCTGACATCTTGAAGATGCCGAAGGTGGTCGGGTTCTTCGCCTGACGCATGAAGTTGGCGGTGAACGCTTCGAGGGGGTTCTGCCCTTTGGTGAACTTTACAAGTTCGCTTAACGGGGTCGATTTTACATCGGCCATCTTGGGAGTGCCGTCGGGGTTCTGCCCGACAACTGCGCCTACCTGCCCGGTTTCATTGTTGCGGGCAATCAGCACCTCGTCCTTTTCAGGAGTCTGTTCCATAATGAATTATGATTTAGTGGTGATTAAATTCCGGCATTGCTGCCGTTTTTGTTTTTCTTTCTCAACGCCCCGTAGTCGGGATGCGATGAGCTTATGAATGTCTGTTCAAGGAAGGTGTCGAAGTCGCTTTGCAGTACGAATTTAATGTTGCCTTCCCTACTTTCATAGACGGTGATTTTTCCTGCGTCACGGTATCGCCTTATCGTTTTCTCGCTGACATCAAGCCCGGTTACGACATCATCAAGAAGTATTATTGGCTCGCCGTGGTAGAAAAGTCTGGGTCGGGGGAAATATCCGCCGGGGCTTCTTGCCCTTTCCTCGATCAGTGCGAGTTGCGTCATCACTGCGGTCTGGAAATCCGCCTCGCTTTGTTTAGCTTTATCCATAGGCTCACTCGGCAGGTTTGGATTTTGCAGGCTCCGGCTTGTCGAAGAACACGGGGCCGAGGATTGTTGCCACGCACATAAGGAAGCGGCAGGCACCGTACCATGCGATGAATTCGGGTGTGAACCGGCTGCGGGATATGTCAGCCTTTTTCCTGCCGGGATGCTTGCGCCCACGGGAGGGTTTCTTGAACTTCGGGGTAGGCTTCCTGTTGAAGCCCGGAGGGTTTGGGGGAGTTGTCATTTCCATTTCGGTTATATGTTTTTAGTTAGACTTGCGAGGTTTGCGCCTCGTTTGATATTATAACCGAAAAGGATGTAACGAATGACTAAAAATTTTTAGACAAATTGTGTAATATGTATATATTCAGCAAAATAAAAATTACAGTCATAATCTAGTCAAAATTTGTGTGTCGGATGTGTATTTCTTGGTATCGGTAGAATTGTTCCGACTTTTGACAATGTTTCAAATTAGATTAAGAGTACAAAAATAGCGCGTAATCAGACCAATTTTCTGATGACGGCATCTGGACATGCCTTGAAAGAAAAATTGTGATTACGCGCTATGCAGTAAGCATAGCACAGTATCACACAATGTCTTCTTTCGATTCAAATTGTCCAGATTTTCATCAGAAACAGTTGCGTAAACTATGTTATCCTATATTGTTGGAACGATTGACTCTTCAATCGCAGTTCTTTGCAATATTGCACTGCAAAGTTAATGAATTTTTACGAGGTTGTCAATATTCCATTTCTCCGTCAGTGTTGATCCCATGCTTTTTACGGAGTTCAAATAGAGCCCTTTCCGATATTCCGAGGAGCTTTGCTGCTCCTCGCCATGTCCTTGCACGCTTGAACGCTTTGAGTATCCTTTCTTTTTCCGCCTTTGAGTTACGGTGCGTCAGATCCTCGGCATTGTCAAGGCGTGCCTCATCAAATCGGAGATCACTTACCGTTATTACCTCACCTTTGACATGGAAGGCGGCGAAAAGAACAACGTCTTTCAGCTCACGGATATTGCCGGGCCACGGATGGAGTTTGAGAGCCTTGATTGCCGAGGCATCAAGCCGTTTCTTCGGTTGTTGAGTCTTTCGGGCATACTTTGACAGCAGATAATCCGCTATGTCTGAGATGTCATCTGTCGTTTCTCGCAACGGAGGTACGTTGATACTTGTCTGACGTAATGTGAAGAATAGGTTGTCACGGAATTTTTCTTCGGCTACCATCTTCAGCAGTGATGCGTTGGCGGTGCAGATTATTCTCGCTTCGGGATGTTCCTGTTCAAAAATATGAAGCAGAACCGACTGCCGTTCGAAGGTGAGCAACTGTATATTCTTTACTATAATCGTACCTCCCTTCGCATCTCGGAAGTATCCTTCTATGCGGTCGTAAGTTTCACTCCGGTCGGAATCAGGTTCGTGCTTTCCGACAAGAGCTGCTCCACCAGCTTCAATGACAACCAGCGGTTTCTGTGTTCTTGAACTTTGCAGGTATATTTGACGAGCAACCTGTTCCTTGCCCGTGCCACATTCACCGAAGATGATGCAGTTGACGTTTGTGGATGCAATCTCTGTTATTGACTGTTCGATTTTCTTGAATGTCTTGCTTTGCCGTGGGATAAGCGTGTTATCAAGTTGCAGCACTATGTTCTCCGGTTTGGCATATTTTCCAACCGTTTCTACCAACTGACGGTCAATGGCAGGTCGCTGTATCACGTCAATAGCACCGTCACCACGCATTATGTCTATAATGTCAATGGTATTGATATTGTCCACTACGGCAATAGTGGGAAAATTCAATCCTTCCTGCTTTTGCCAGTTGATTAACTCCTGTACCGTGCCGTCGGTGAATTTCATCGCCGCAACAACGACAGCTCCAGGTGGCATCTTCGCCAACTCCTCTTTTGCTTTCTCCATATATTCAGCTCCAATCGGTTCATAGCCGGCTTTAGTGAGCAGGCTCGACATAATTCGGAAATCTGAATGTGTGGCATCTACAATTAGTACCTTATTCATTATTACTTTGTGTTTATAATAAAAGAGGGATTTCTGCACGCAGAATCCCTCAGATGAACCAATCTTTTTACCTAATTTTACCTATTAAAAAATGTCAATTATGCCTATCATCTAATGGGCTTAAGTGATATTGCATACCCTCCTCCGGGGGCTGCGTTAAGTTTAATCTTTGATTTGTTTGATATGGTTTTCTTTGATATTGTATAAGCCTGCGGATTGTTGAGATAATGGGCATCCTTGGCATCTGCATAAATCACGGCCTCATATTTTTTATCTTTATCAAGAAAATCAAAAGACAGTTCTGAGGAATGGCCATCTTCATTTGCGGTACAGCCAATAAACCAGTTGTCACTACCTTTCGCCTTTCGTGCAGCCACGATATAACGACCCGGTTCTGCTTCGAGATATTTACTTTCATCCCAGTCAACCGCAACATCTTTGATGAACTGGAATGCATCCATAAACTGTTCATAGTGCTCCGGATAATCTGCTGCCATTTGCAGTGGGCTGTACATTGTAACGTATAGAGCCAACTGACGGGCAAGTGTAGAGTTGACATGACCGGCACTATTGGGATTGATTTTTTTCATATCCATCACAAATATCCCCGGTGTATAGTCCATCGGACCACCTTGCAGGCGGGTAAATGGAAGGACTGTGGTATGTGAAGGTTTATTACCTGCGAATGATTCATATTCCGTTCCTCTGGCAGATTCGTTGCCTATGAGGTTGGGATATGTCCGGCACAATCCGGTAGGTCTTACTGCCTCATGAGCGTTGACCATAATTTTATGCTTGGCTGCTTCTGTCACAGCATAGAGGTAATGGTTGTTAAGCCACTGACCATAATGGTGCTCACCACGGGGAATCATATTTCCGACATATCCGCTCTTGACAGCGTTGTAGCCATATTTGTTCATCAGATTATATGCAGCTTCCATGTGTCGCTCATAGTTTCTGATAGAACCTGATGTTTCGTGGTGCATCATCAATTTTACGCCCTTTGAGTGGGCATATTCATTGAGGTATTTAATATCAAAATCGGGATAAGGGGTTACAAAATCGAAAACATAATCTTTTGATTTCCCAAACCAATCTTCCCATCCGACATTCCAGCCTTCAACCAAAACCTGATCAAATCCGTGCTCGGCTGCAAAATCAATATATCGTTTTACATTTTCAGTGTTAGCCGGGTGCTGTCCGTGACATTTGGTTTTGGTATAGTCAAGGTGGTCAAGTTTTACAGACGGAAGGTCATTCGTGTAAGACCATTGTTTTCCACCGCCAATCATTTCCCACCATACACCCACATATTTGACCGGTTTAATCCATGACGTATCATCGTATGCACACGGTTCATTGAGATTCAGAATCAGATTCGAGGCAAGCATATCACGGGCATCATCACTGACCATGACCGTGCGCCACGGAGTATGGTCCGGGGTCTGAACATAGGCTTTTACACCTTGAGCGTCCGGGGTCAACCATGATTCAAACACCATATTCTTATCATCAAGATTAAGATGCATGCAGGAATAATTGACAAGTGCGGCTTCATGGATGTTTATATATAGCCCGTCATCCGTTTTCATCTGAATTGATGTCTGGACACCTGTCGGTGAAAATTGTGTTTGCGAAGCGTTGCTTGAAATGGCTGATTGCATCAGACCGCGAATCTCAGATAAGCGCGATTCAGTATAATCATACTCCTGCGTGTCATAGTCACCTGCTATCCACCATGCGATATGATCACCAGCCATTGCAAACTGTGAGTGTTCTTCTTTCACAGGGAAATAGTCAAGATATTGTTGAACTGGGAATTCATATCGAAATCCTATTCCGTCATCATAGACACGAAAACGGATATTCATGAAACGACCATGTGCAGGTTGTGCAAGCTCGACAAACATTTCATTATAATTGTTGCGAATATCTTTATTTTCGCCCCATACCGGATGCCAAGTTTCATCAAAGTCACTGTATGTCACATTTTTTTCTACAAACTTATCCATCAAGTTTGTAGAACCTATAAGTTCGAGACCGAGGTGAGAAGGTTTGATAACCGTCTTGCCTTTATATGTCATTTCATACGTTGGCCGACCATCGACGATAGTGAAATCGACCTTGACATTTCCATTCGGGGATGCCACTTCTGATGCATAGCTCCCTATGGCACTCCCCATGCAGAGAAGTGCCACAAATAGCTGTTGTATTTTCATTTAGCTTATTTTGAGAGTTTTACGATTTTACAACCATGAGCCGGGATGTTTGCTGACACTGAGGTGGCAGCACCTTCATCGGCGTGCCTCCACAAGTCACGAATATTATAAGAACCACTTATTCCGAGATCGGCAAAGTTGACAGTTACGGATTTGGCATTGTCATCACGGTTGAATATACCAAGAACATAGTCGCCGTTAGTCATCTGGCCGTACCAAATCTGGTTATTTGCGTCGATAAGATTGTCTGTAAGCGGTTTCCCTACAAAGCGGTCGGTATTGAGAGTAAGCATCTCAGTGTTCGTGTAGAATTTGAGATTATCACCGATATTGTGGTATTGGTCAGATACGGTCACAGGACCTCCAGCCATCAACTGCAATGAAATCACGAATTCTTTTTCAGCATCGGTCGAGAACTTGTTCAGGCGGATAAAGTCACCGTCAAGAATAACTTTGTCTTTGCCTGCGATATGTGACCAATAGGTGAATCCGTCAAACATATTCATGCAGTTGGGCCAGGTGGGATAGATCTTGCCCCTGTCCTGAGCCGAACAGTGCCACCAACCACCGCCGGCGGTATCGGCAACGATACGGACCATGTTGCCATACTTTGCCTCAACTACAGCGTCATCATAGAGATGAGGCATGACGAGCGAAGTAAAGATACCGTATTTCTGAGCTGATTCAGCAATGTAATTCAAGGCTCGTGCATAGGAGGCCCTGCCATAGCCGTGTCCTACGACACCGATATTGCGGTCTTTTCCGTCCTCATACCATGACAGGAAGTCCATGCGGATATAATCAATGCCGAGATCGTGGTAGTGCTTGAAGAAACCGTCGATATATTCTTTTGCTCCGGCATGGCTTGCCACGACCCAGCCGAACCACATATCATCGGCCTTCGGATTGACTACAGGATCAGCCCCGGTATAACGGAGTGAGCCGAAAGTATAGTCAGTGCCGGCTATTTTTGTGTTATCATTACCATGCAACCACAGAGGGTTATCATACACACCGACTTTTAACCCTTTTGCTTTGCACTTTGCAACAAGGTCTTTGAGAGACATTGAACCGTAGTGTGTCATGTAGCCTGAAGCATCCTTTGCAAGCATGGGGATGAAACCGTCTGTGCATACCATGTCGTAACCGTAAGGCTTTAGGTCTGTTGCTACCCAATCAATGATTTTGTCCCATTCATCAGGAGAAATATCCATATCGGAATTGGCGACACCTGCCTGTTCCTGCTCGTAGCAGTATTCATATACACTCCAATATAACGGAGCTTTGAATGTGTGGATATTCTCGATTTCAGGGAGTTCGGGAAGTTCAAACTTCGGCGGACGACGCATTTCTATGTCATCATCACAGCTGCCAAGCATTGTTGCCAGTGCGAACGCAGCGATAAGATTTGTCATATATTTCATGATTGGGTTGTATTATTCTATTGATTTAGCTTCTATTGTCCAGTTTTTAAGGTTGAACACAAGACGGTATTTACCGGCTGTCTCAACTTTCCACTTATTGTCAGGACCGGTTGTATAGACAAAATCCGGAGATTCAACACCTGATTTTGTAATCTTGCAGTCAGCGACTGTCGGTCGTACAAAAGGCACGTCAAATGAATCGGGAGAGATGCACGCTTTCATTTCGCCTGCATTGAGATTACCTTCCCAGACAAATGTATCACCATCTTTTGTCAGTTGTGTCGCATCATCAAGTGACCAGCCGCCGGGAGTCGCATCGCCGATCATGTAAAGGGTCGCTGCCTCAAGAGGCTGTTTGCCTTCCGGCTCATCTCCATTGAGATACCTTACAGATATGGTCCAATCTTTGAGATTGAATGTTATGCGATATTTGCCGGACTCGGTTACTTTCCACTGGTCATCAGGATTGGTTGTATAGACAAATCCCGGTGCAGCGACACCGTTGTGGCTGATTTCTACGTCTGCCGATTCAGGCCGGATAAAGGGACAAGAGAACAAATTGTCACGCTCAAGACAAGCTTTTAATGTGCCGTTCACAAGCTCACCTTCCCATGAAAACAGGTATTTGTCTGAGGCATCGACTGTAAATTCACTTGCATCGTCCATGCTCCAACCGCCTGGAGTGGCATCACCAATCATGAAGAGTGTCGCAGTCTCAATAGGTTCTTTTTCGCCAACAGGAATTTCGCCTTTATACTCTGCGGCAATAGTCCAGTTCTGGAGATCAAATGTCAGTGTATAAATGCCAGCATCTGCAACTCTCCACTTGTTATCGGGTGATGTTGAATAGACAAATTCATTGTTTTCAACACCAGATTTCGAGATTACAGTACCATCGGAATTCGGGCGAATGAAAGGAACATCATAGCTTCCGGTTGAGGTGCAACATTTGAGTTCTCCTGATGTGAGGGGACCATTGTATTCAAAGATGTATTGAGATTTCTTTTCAAGCGCGGTCGGAGCGTCAATTCCCCATCCCGTGGGAGTGGCATCACCAATCATAAACAGTGCTTCTGCCTCAATAGGCTCAATGGTAGGAGCATCAAGTTCTTTGACAAATGTACTGCTCATTGTCCAGTTGCGGAGGTCAAACGTCAAGGAATATACTCCGGCTTCGGTTACTTTCCACTTGTTGTCAGGATCACCGGCGTGCATCGCAAACGTGGCATTTGTGATAGGTTCGCGCGAGATTTCCGTTCCATTGATTTCGGGGCGTATGAATCCGGCATCCCAACTGCCCGGAACAAGGCATAGTTTCATTTCACCTGCATACAGAGGCCCTTCCCATACAAATACGAGAGGATCTTCTTCCGTTGCAGTGAGGGGTGTTGGAGCATCAATGCTCCATCCGTTAGGAGTGGCATCACCAACCATATATAGGGTTGATGTTTTGATGGGCAAGTTCCCATCTATAATTATGAGGTCCTTTTCATCCTCACACGATGTGAGTGCAAATCCCATAAGGGCAGCCAAGACCATTAATATATTCTTAAATTTCATTGTCTTATTGATTTAGAGATTATTTGCTGTAACCCGGATTCTGTTCGAGCTTCGGGTTAGAGTTTAGAATCGGTCGCATTATCGGGAAGATTTCTGCGTGACGGTCTGCATCAGGCGTTTTATCCCACCAAGTACCTGATGAGAACTTACCGAACCGGATGAGGTCGATGCGGCGACGGCTTTCAGCGAAAAATTCTCGACCCCATTCTGCAAGCATTTCTGCCTCATCAAGCGTAACCTTGCCCTCCGGGGCGTAAAGAACTTCATTGAGGTTTTCTTCCGGATAATTACGTTTGCGGACACTGTTAAGAAGTTTGGCGGCATCTGATTTTTTGCCCGAACGGAGTTTGCATTCAGCTAATGAATATATAATTTCGGGCAAACGTATTTCGGTATAATCGCTTTCCATCTGATGTGCATCATCATCGGAATAGAAAGGATATTTCGCAAAATGCCATCCTGAGTTGTGGTCACCGGTAGCGAGCTCGCTTGTTTTGTTTGACGGCCATTTGTCAGGCGAAAGTGACTGGAAAGTGCCGACTGCATCCCTGATATAGAGGTCGTATGGTTGCTCCGGGGCACGGACACGCTTGGTAGCGCCATCTTCATCTACATATTCAAGATATCCATAGATGAACATGCCTTCACGTCTGCTGTTGCCGAGGTTCTTATATAGTTTCATACGCACATCTCCGGGATACTTGCGGAAATTCTGTACCGGCATACCAAGTTCGTATGTATAGAGGTTGCCGTCGAGGTCATAACTGGGCGATGCTGCATATTTTGTATTATGGTCGCCTGCCTTGGCTTTGGCATCGTTGAAATAGTAACGGGCACGGGCCGGGGTAGTCCACCAGTACATATCGCCACTGTAATGCCAATAGGAATAGCCCTGAGAACCGGGGAAGCCAAAGATTACTTCATCAGATGTGTCATTGTCCCAATCGAAAGCAGCATCCCAGCGGTCCGCAACGGCATACTGCCCGTAATCGCCTCTGAGGATAGCCTTAGCCATCTTTTCACAGTCTGAATATCTGTCAGTGCCGATATAGACCTCGGCATTAAGATAGAGGCGGACCAACAGGGCAGCGGCACTTGCCTGTGTCCATTGCCCCTGAAGATTGGGCTGAGAACCGAGAGACTCTTTTTTTGTCAGGAGCTTGGTGCAGTCAATCAATTCATCCTCAATGAACTTAAAGATGACAGATGGTTCAACTTGGGTTTCAGTATTCAGCGACACGTCGCTAAAGCTGACTGCCAGAGGAATGTTGCGAAATGCGTCGAGCAGTCGGAGATAGAACCATGCCCTGAGTGCGCGGCACTGGGCATTGAGGTTATCGAACTCAAGCTGTGATATACCAAAACGGGCCGGGTCGAGTTTTGCAAGGTCTTCAATCACATAATTACACTGCATTATACCCTGAAAACAGCCGTTCCACTCGGTCTGTGCATCACCTCCGTCCTCAACGTTCCACTGATGATAGTGAAGGCGACGCCATTTGCCACCATCATCCCACCATCCGTCACGGGTAGGAGTTATCAGTTGATCAGCTGTCAGTTCGTTGAGAACATGACGGCTCTGGATGCTCCAGTAAGCGTGTTCAAACGGGCGGAAAACGGCACGAATCACATCGCTCTTGGTATTGTAGTAGTTCTGTGTGCCCACCTGATCATACAGGGTTTCGTCAAGATCAGTACATCCGACAAGTGCAGCCGCACACAAAACCGATGCTGCTATATTGCGAATAAATTTCATTTCTTTCAATTTTTCTGGTTTAGAAATCAACTTGAACACCCATTATGAACTGACGGGTTGACGGATAGTAGGTGCGAGAACCTTGTCCACCCGGAGTCAGTCCGTTTACCTGATAGGTAGAGGGATCAACGCCACTGAATTTAGTGATGGTAAACACGTTCTTAACTGAGCCGTAGATACGGATACGGTCAAGGAACCGGGCCTTGGGTGTTTTGAGGGTATATCCCAATGTCACCATGTCAAGCTTGAAATAATCGCCTCTTTCAAGGAAATAATCGCTAACAACAGGATTGGCCGAGGGATTAATGTCAAAATTCTTTCCGTATGCTTTCTTCAGGCGGTTACCGGTGAAGTTGCGGGTGCCGTAATAGAAATCATGGATATTGAAGATGTCAAATCCAAATGCACCGCGGAAGAAGAGTGCAAGGTCGAAATTTTTGTAGCGGAAATTATGTGAGGTTGACATTGTGAATTTAGGCATACCATTTCCTACAACCTGACGATCCTCATCGGTAGCTTGTGTGGCCCGGATAATATCCCCGTCCTTATCGTAAACAAGCCAATCTCCATCGGTGGTAACACCTGCGTATTTCCACATATAGAAATTACCAAGGGATTTGCCTTTTTCAATGCGTTGGAGGTCATAGAATGGATATGGATCCTCAGTGCCACAAGTGTTATAGAAGTCCTGTCCCACATATTCCGAGTTACTGAAATCAACGAACTTATTGCTCATTACCGTTCCGATGACATTGAAGTTATAATCAAAGTCTTTTGTTGTGACAGCGTTGAAATTCAAGTCAAACTCACAACCGGTATTTTTCATTGTTCCCACATTGACAAATGTCTCGTCAAAGAGGAACGGAGGCACGGAAACCTTGTAGTTACCGAGTAAATCTTGCTGACGACGGCTGAAATAGTTGAGAGAGCCATAGAAACGATTGTCAAACATAGAGAAATCGACACCGACGTTCCAATTCTTGCCTTTCTCCCATTTGAGGTCGGGATTGACATTCTTTGACGGCCCCCAGACTTGGAAATATTTGCCGTTGTAGAAATAGTATCCAAAGCCGGTCATAGTGTTAAGAGAAAGATAACTGCCGAAATCCTGATTGCCGGTTACACCGAAGTCGCCACGAATTTTTAAATCATTGAGCCATGTCAAATCTTTCATGAACTCTTCCTGAGATATACGCCAGCCTGCTGAAAATGCAGGGAAATTACCCCATTTGTTGTTAGCACCGAATTTTGAAGAACCTTCATGGCGCAGAGATGCAGTAAAGAGATATTTGCCTGCGAAGTCATAGCTCACACGACCAAAGAATGAAATGAGTTTTGCGTCATTTTTATAGCTTCCCATAAGGACTTCGCCTTCTTCTTTGGCCAGTTCACCTGAGCCGAGATTATCAGGTCCAAGACCGTCATTGGGAAAGTCTTTGTTCTCAGCGTTAAAACCGGAATACTGGGAATACTGATAAGAATAACCTGCCATTGCCTTCAGGTTATGTTCTCCAAAGTGCGCATTCCAGTTTGTAATCCATTCAACGATATATTGACGTTCCTTAGAATATGAGCGACTTGCCTCACCTTCACGGCCGTTGTTGATGGCTATTGTACTTGTCGAGGGCCGGAACCACGAATTGTTGTTGCTGTACTGATGGTCCGCAAAAGTAACCTGGGTATTGAGAGTATGATTACTTGTGCCTTCTTTTGCGAGAAGAGGAAGAAGATTCAGTTTGATTGTTCCATCCCAGTCAAGGAGTTTGGTGTCTGCGTGGTCTTTTTCAAGTTTCTGCAATTCGACAGGATTGCTACCGGCTACTTGACCTTGGAAATTATAATATCTGTTGGGATTTTCAGGATCCATGAGGGGCGTCGTCGGATTTGCTTCAATCGCATTTCTGAACACGCTCCAGTCTGCGTTATCCCGATAAATGATGCGTGGTGCCACATTCAAGTTAATTGTGAATAGACCGCCTTTTGTGGTGTGCATGACCGATGCGCGTGCGCCGTATTCCTCACGGTCGGAACGAAGGTCTATGCCGTTTGCTTTTCTGTAATCTGCACTGACACGATAATTGCTTTTTTCATTGCCACCGCTTACTGTCAGTGTATGCTGCATGGTAAAGCCTGTGCGTGATACTTCATCAAGCCAATCTACATTTCCACCAAGATCTACACCGGTATCACCCCAGCCAAGACGTACATCACGATAATCCTCGGCACTCATCATGTCGAGTTCTTTCTTGATTTTATCCCATGATAGAGTTGCTGAATAGGTTGTATGTGTTGCACCATCTTTGCTGCCTTTCTTTGTGGTCACAAGGATAACGCCATTAGAGCCGCGTGTTCCATATATAGCCGAGGCTGCACCGTCTTTTAGAATGTCAAATGAAGCAATGTCGTTGGGATTGATATTCGTAAGGTTTCCACCGGGAACGCCGTCAATGACAATCAGCGGGCCAAGACCTGCTGAACGCGATGACACGCCACGGATTTGGATGCTTGCCTGATTGTTGGGGTCACCTGCACCGGTATTGGTGATTGATACACCGGGCACTTTCCCCTGTATCATCATTGATGGGTCAAGAGTGCTGACAGTCAGGAAATCTTTCTCTCCGATATGGGAGATTGCCGATGTCAGTTCCTTTTTGTCCATTGTTCCGTATCCTACAACAACGACCTCATCGAGGACTGATGTGTTTTGCTCAAGAATAATATTGATGGTAGTTCTACCGTCAATATTTACGGTTTGGGGTTCATAGCCAACGTAAGAAACTTGCAGTTTCCCGTTAGCCGGAGCTGTAATACTGAAATTGCCGTCTATGTCTGTGGCTGCACCTAATTTGGCACCTACCACAAGCACACTGGCACCGATCAACGGTTCTCCGTCCTTATCAGAAACGGTTCCCGCCACCTCGATTTGCTGAGCCATTAATGGGAATATGCTCAATATCGCCATCAATAGAACCAGCACACGGTTTGATACGTGTCTTTTGATTTTCATGGTTAATTTATTATTTTATTATATGGTTATTTTGAAGTCTATCATCTATCATAAGGACTGCTTTCATGGTAAGGTTAGTCCTCGCTATCATGATGCACTGTAAAGTTAGCTTCAAAATAACCTAAAAAATCGGGAGGTATTAAAAATATAGCCAATGAATTAGATTTCTACTTGCTACTATGTTTATTTCAAGTAATATTAGATTTGGTAGACAGTTTAAATAAGTAGTGAACAGTGGTAGTTGCATAATGCGGTCAAATACCTTGACGACCTATCTCCATGACTCGTTTCTCCAGCTCATTGCGATTTCCAAGAGCCTTATTCCTCGTTTTAGTCCTGTAATTATATATGGTGGTCACGGAATAGCGGAGAAATTGCGCAATTTTCACACTGTCCGTAATCCCCAGTCTAATCAGTGCAAATACTCTCAATTCAGTGTTCAACTGTCCTTCTTTCTTTAATACGATTTGTCCTTCAGAAATAAGCAGTTTGTTAAAATCGGTTACAAAGGTAGGGAACAATTTCAAGAACGTAGCATCGAAATTACGATAAAAAGCTTTCAGTTCATCGTCCATGAGGTCGGTAGATTTCAGCACTTTTTTCAAGTCATCAATTTTACCGGCCGAAAGCAGTTTGTTCAATTGCTTCCTATAAGCATCAATCTTCTCAATATATAAAGAACATTGATCCATGAACTGCGCAATGTATTCCTCTTTGATCTTTGAGTTTTCCGCTATGGCATGATTAGCTTCTGTCAATCTCTTGTTGAAGTCTACGAGCTCAGCATTAAGTCGTTTCAACTGATTGTTTGCCTCTTTAGTTTCACGATGAGCCTCGGATGTTTTCTTCAGTTGCTTCCAGATTCTCCAGATTGCAGCAAGGAGAAACAGGACAAGGAGACTTATGATTTCGATAGATACACGTTGCTGCATCTTTTGCTCCTGAATTTTTTTTACAAAAGCTGCATTAACAATAGGGAAAATGTCATTTATTTCAAGTATTCTCAATCTTGCGTTGCACTTCTGTGCGTCATCCATTGCGATCTGAAGGAACTCATGTGCATTTTCAATATCGCCTTCTTGAAATAGCAATACAGCCAACTGCCTAAGTGACACATATTCACGTACAGATGCTTGTAAGTCCGCAATAGAAGATATCAGCAAATTTTCCTTTTGTTTGTCAATATTGCCGAGACGTTGATAAGCCCATGCCAAAGTGTTTGCACATATGGCTCTGTCATGAGTTGTGTATTCGTTGTTTGCGAGGTAATCTTCAAGAATGGCAACTGCTTTCTCACATTGCCCGTTGCTGTTATACTTGTCAGCCTGATTTATGACATATGAAAATGACCCCGGAACACATAAGGATATTAACGAATCCTGATAGATGTTACCTATTTTTCGATACCTCTCCTTATCTTCTTTTCTGATAGAAAAATCTACCAAATATGATGCCACGGTCCTTTTTATATAAAAGTAGTATGGCAGAAGATATTCAGGAACAGTATTATACTGAATGGAATCAACAATCTCCAAAGCTTCCTTATACATACCGATACTTCCAAATACACTGGCAGTATTCAATTGGGCATTCGTTATATAATCTTTATTACCTGTTTTTAGAGCCAAAATCTCTCTTTGCTTGCAATAAGCGAAGGCGGAATCTGTGTTGTATGGTCTAAATTCATCAAACAAATCGCCCATAGCAAGGAACCGGGCATCTTCATCATGTGCCGTGTATAGAGCCAGTCTCAGCTCTTTCAGATGATTTTCTTTCTGTGACAGATAAATTTCACGGTTTTGAATTGCCTTATGAAGATCTGTCATCAGAGAATCTATTTTTGCATTGGTATGTGTAGATGCGTTGCTACTGAATGATGCGGTCAGCAGCAATATCGCAATAAGATTCGTTAATAGTTCGCTAAAAATCATATACTAAGTTAACGAAAATATTTGAAAGATTGGGTATCAGCGGATTCAGAGTATGCCATTTTAACCCTTTTAACGGTCGATTTAACAATCTGTGGCATATTTTCAGCTCTATTTCCACTACTTTTTCATAAAATCACACCATGTTTATTGTTGCTGTTCAGACCGTTATACAGTATATAATTCTGTCTAAAACTACTTTTCTTATTCTTTTATGCCGATTACTTCATAATTAAATCTCTTCCATTAAGAGAACCATACGTTATCAACTATATTTTCATATTATATGTATATGGTTATCAAGTTGAATATCAGGTATTTGACGAGTTGACAAATCGGATTAAACAACTTATTCGCTACCTCTTAGGATTTTGACTTGGAAACATGACAACCTGAATCTAACTTTGTGACAGATGTCTGATGCGCAACCGACTATCTAAACATGTAAAACTAATAATTAAACCGTAATGAACAACTTTACACGAGCGATGGCTACGAGCATTTTAATGATGTTCGCTGCTTTGGGTGCCTTGGCGGTCGATCATCTGACCATAATAGGCAGTGCCACACCGGGAAACTGGAGCATCAACGATGGACTCTTGATGGTGCAAGATCCTGAAAACGAAAACGTGTTCTTATACACAGGCTATCTCAATTCAGAAGGGACTTTCAAGTTCACCTCCGGCAATGATTTCAGCGATCCTGATAAAGAATATCGTAACGAATCTTCCACTCCGACAGATATATCAAAACTGGTTCAGGGAGGCGACAATGACTACCAGTTTCAAGTGACAGAGAGTGCAAACTACAATGTGGTGTGCAATCTTTCCGATATGACAATCTCAGTATCCAAAGCTGAATATCAAGAAAATCCAATTCGGTTCAATGCTCTATATCTCGTGGGTTCGGCAACCGTAGGTGATTGGGACATTGCCAAAGCGACGCCTATGGTATGGGGAGGTGAAAATACACCTTTCAAGTTCACGGTCACAAGCGAATTGAACGCAGGTGAGTTCAAAATCGACACGAACCCATACACCGGTGCATGGGATTGTCCTTGGTTCTTCGCGGGAGTTGGTGAAAATGGCACGACAGATTACAATAAAATATCATCCGACGGCACCGATGATCGTAAATGGCAGATTGCGGCAGCCGGTGAATATGATATTGATATAGACTTATTGGACAATACGATTTCTATCGCACATCATATCTCAGCAGGTATCGCCGAGGTCAATATCGACAATCACGCTACGCCGATTTACTATAATCTGCAAGGTATGGTTGTGTCAAATCCTGAAAATGGTATCTTCATTAAGAAAATAGGGAATAAGGTTTCCAAGGTAATATTATAACCACCAATGGCCATACCGCAGACATCGCTCCAAGAGCCTTTTGTTATATGGTATGGCTATTTAATCACAAATCAGATGCAACTAAAACTCCATATTATCACATTGTTATGCCTTTTATGCGGGACATTAGCTCTAAAAGGCGAGAATATAAATAACCCGAAGGCAAATCCGGAAGCCACTGTAGTCAGTGGCAATGCGAGATTTACGGTTCTTACGCCCGAAATGATTCGTCTTGAATATAGCGACAAGGGCTTGTTTGAAGATCGGGCAACATTCACAATTATCAACCGCAACCTCAGCGTCCCTGAATTCAGAACGTCTGAAGATGACACGTTCTTTTATCTGGAAACAGACAAAGTTCGGCTAAAATACCGTAAAGGAACGAATCCCCGCACTGTTCCGGCATCTGCAACAAACTTGTCGATCACGATGAATCACAACGGGCGTGAAGTCCTTTGGTATCCCGGCAAACCGGATCCCATGAACCTTAAAGGTACTTGCCGGACTCTTGATGGCAGCAATGGCGACAATAAAAAATCTGAGCTTGAGAATGGTTTGATTTCTCGTTCCGGTTGGGCTGTCATTGAAGATTCATGGACATCGGCACGCCCTGACGGAAGTCGCTCATTCGCATTGGAACCGAATGATGAATTGGGGTATAATTGGTGGGCAGAACGTAATGATCCGTACGCAATGGATGTGTATTTTTTAGGCTATGGGAGTAACTATAAAAAAGCTCTTTCAGACTTTACACTGATAGCCGGTAAAATTCCTCTTCCGCCTGCCTTCGTTTTTGGATATTGGTATAGCAGGTATGCCTCTTATTCATCCGATGATTATCGCAGTATCATGAATGATCTTTCCGCTAACGACATTCCGGCTGATGTTATGATACTTGACATGGACTGGCACTGGAACGGCGATGCGAACAGCCAATCAGGAGGTATTGGCGGTTGGACAGGGTGGTCGTGGAATACTAATCTGATACCAGACCCCAAAGGACTTCTTAACGAAATACACGCCCGTAACTTCAAAATTGCATTAAATCTGCATCCTGCCGATGGTATCAATAGCCATGAATCATCGGAATATTTTAATGCGATGAATCAGTATCTCAATGGTAAATATGATGTTCAGGAATCATGGGGCAAACGAATACCTTGGTATCTCGATAATGTTGATTTCACTAATTCATTCTTTAATACCGTAATACGCGACCATGAAAATGAAGGTGTTGATTTTTGGTGGCTGGACTGGCAACAGCATCTTACAAGCCCTTATACCAATGGTCTTGGACAAACCTTCTGGTGCAATCATGTATTTTATAACGATATGGTTGAAAACCGACCCGACCGTCGCCCGGTAATCTTCCATCGTTGGGGTGGACTTGGCAGCCACAGGTATCAGATAGGATTTTCTGGCGATGCACTCATAAATTTCCCGACGCTCGCTTTCCAGCCGTATTTTACCGCAACCGCATCAAATGTCGGATACGGTTACTGGGGTCATGATTTAGGAGGCCATGCATTCACCGACGAGGCTACTGTCAATGACCCGGAACTTGTGCTTAGATGGATGCAATTCGGGGTATTCACTCCTATTTTCAGATCTCATGCAACAAAAGATGACCGCATTGAACGTCGCATTTGGAAATTCTCAAACTTTCCTGATATGTTGGCCGCAGTCAAACTCCGGTATTCATTGTTCCCATACATCTATACAATGGCTCGAAAGGCTTACGATACCGGCATTTCAATATGTCGCCCCCTTTATTATGAATATCCCGACGCAGAGGAAGCGTATTCATTTGAAGGAGAATACTTCTTTGGCGATGATATACTTGTCGCTCCGATAACAGAAGCATCGGAGAATGGCATCTGTAAAAAATCAATTTGGTTCCCTCAGGGCAAATGGTGGAGTGTCGCCACAAACGAACTGATTGAAGGTCCGTGTACCCGTACAATGGAGTTTTCAATGACCGATATCCCATATTTCTATCGTCAAGGCTCTATAATCCCGTTAAATCCTGAAAGTGTTAAGAATGTGACCGAACACCCCGACCATTTAATCATCGCTGCGGTGGCAGGCGAAAATGGCGAAAGCAACCTGTATGAGGATGCTGGTGACAACAGAGATTATGAAAGCGCATATGCAAACACTGTATTCTCCCTGTCCCATAATGGCAATATTAAGTCGTTAGTAATCAATCCGCGAGAAGGTCAAGCTGATGATATACCTTCAACCAGATCATACACTCTCAAGATTTATAATTCAAATAAACCTGAAACTGTAAAGATTAACGGCATAAGCCATTCCCAATTTAGTTATCTTCCCGAAAGTAAATGCACAGTCATTGACATTCCTTCTTGCACTTGTTCATCAATGACCACCGTAGAGATTGAAGAATCGACATCAGGATTGGTTGAAACCACTGCGACTTCAACAAATGTCTATTATGATAAAATCTCTGATTTGCTTATAGCTGAATTAGGACAAGAAAGAGAGAATGTCGAGTTATCAATGTTTAATCTTTCCGGAGCAGAATGTTTAAATCGGAGATACCATAATATTTCATGCTTTTCTGAAAAATTAACGACTCTGTCTCCACAGATTTATCTTTGTAGAATCAAGGCTGACGAACAAGTAATCACTGATAAAATCAATAAATTTTAGTCATGAAAAAGCTAATAATGCTATTTGCCGCAATCCTATGTTGTTTGTCTGCCTTTGCCGGTATGTCAAACTCTATAGAATACTCTCAGGTAAATATTGTAGGGTCAGCAGTAAAAGGTGGCTGGGATTATACAGCAACCCCCATGTCTAAAATCAGTCATGGCGTATTTTCTTGGACCGGTATGATAAAAGGCGGAGAACCGTTCAAATTCATGAACTCTACTGACGGTTGGCATAAACATATAGTTGCAACAACACAGGATGAAGTCCTAAACGAAGGCGAAATTCATCATCTTGACTTCTATGCCAACTGGCAGCTTCCAAACGAACTGGATAATAAATTCAAAGTATCAGAAACAGGAGAATATGTTTTGACGGTAGATCTTATGAGCATGAGCGTATGCTTGAAGAAAGCATCTCCCAAGAGTGAGTATCCAGATAAGTATTATATTACCGGTTCCGCCCTGAATGATGAGGTGGTTGAACTTACAAATATTGAAGGATTTGAGTTTAAGAAGGTTATTCATTGCGGAGTAGGAAATATTATACTGATGGATACCCCTACGCAAAATAGAGATACCCGTTATTTCATTCCTATGTTTGAGGATGTCGATTTGACATTTGGCAAAGGCTATCACTCTATATTAGAAGTAACCACCGCTGCGGATGCGAGAGGCTGGAGCGTTTCTGTTCCGGGAGATTACACACTTTATGTGTCTTGCGATACTCATAGATATCAAGGGCGGAAATATGCTCCTCGCAAACAGTTATATCTTGTAGGAGGGTGTTGTGAATTATCATGGAATTATTGGGATAATAGCAACAATCGTTTTATCCCTAATCCAGATAATTCAGAAGAATTGATTTGGGAAGGAGAACTCCGAATTGGTTGGGACGGCGATACTGAACCTGACAAATTTAAGATTCTCACTGCTCAGGATTGGATGGCAGAAACATATCATCCTTATATTGCTGATTCTTACGCAGAAAATACCAACCCGATTAGGACAACCGACGGTGATGATACAAAATGGCGTATTCAAAAGGATGGTCACTATAAAATAACTGTGAATACAAAATACGAAACTATAACAACTGAATTTTTATCATCTAAATCAACGGTCACTCATAGTGATTTAAATGCAGGCATCAATAATGTGACCGCAGGTGATATTCAACTTTCATGTTGCAATAACAGTATAGAATTGCTTAAAGCACCTGAAGTTGTAGATATTTGTATTGTTGATATAGCAGGTAATATGATTGCGAATAAAGAAAAAATAACTGCTGGTATTGTTGCGCAACATATTGCAGGAGGAATTTATATCGTTTCAATTTCTGGCGTTTCAATTAATCGATGCTTTAAGATCAGGATTTGAAATTCTCATATTCATAAATATATTTTAGGGGTTACGTTTATTTTGACGCAACGCCTAAAATTTTATTTATATGAATATTGTCGATTTTTCAATATTTTCATATAACGGTAACGAGGTTCGGCAACGAGAGAAGATTTATCCTCTTGCTGTTTTGAGGATTGGGGTGCCGTGATGTTGGCCGATTGCTGTTGCGGAGTGGTCGGTTTGATTTCTTCGCCGTCGGTGGTATCCTCATGGTTGGCTCCCATGTGGTCGCTCGGCACTTCGTGGGTTGGGGCAAGGTCGGCGGTGATCTTGCGGTCGAGGGCGGCAAGTTCGGATTTTAGGGCTTTAAGTTCATCTTCCTTGCCCCATGTGCGCGAAACGATGGCTTCAAGGGTCGGCACATCGACACGCTTTTTCTCGGCACGCTCCCGGTGCTGGCGGATTGTGTCCGGCAGTTTCTCCAATGCGTTTACAAAGTTCATGCAGGCGGCATGGGTATCCGACATGGCGATTTGTCCATTATTATAGGTGTATTTGTATTGGCCCTCCACCACAAAGCGGTTGCGGATTGCCTCAACCCCGTCAACGATGGCTTTCTCCGACACAATACAGACGGGGAAGCCGTATATCTCACCGACACGGACATACTCGTTGTGGGTGTTGGTGTTCTTCACCAACGCCTGAAGATATTTGCCCATGCGTTCCTCATCGGTGAATTGGCAATTGTCGAGTTTGAGAGCGTTAACCGGGTTGCCCTCGCCGTCACGCTGAACCGCAGCGGCATATCTGGCATGGTCTGTTTCCATCTTGCCGATGATGATCTCTATCTTCTCAACCTCGTCGGTGATGTCACGGAGTCTGGCACGGCTGTCGCCCAATCCCTTGTTGAATGAGCGGTGTTCGCTCTCCAATGCGGCTATGCGCTTTTCAAGTTTCGCCTTTTCCAACAGGTCGGTATTGCCGGAGAGTATGGCGACATATTCCGAGTAGTTCATGCCTGATTTTTCATCAGAGCTGCCCTCGTCGATGGTGCGCAGCCCCATAGCCCCGCGTTTTAGCTGGGATATGAAGGTCTGCTTGCAGTGCAGAAGGTTGAACTTGTAGGCATCGAGTGAGCGTTCAACGGCGTATATGATAACATCCACCTTGTTGTCGTTATAGAGTTTGGCAACCTCGTTGCCCTTGCGTATGGCACGACCCTCGCGCTGCTCCAGATCCGACGGTCGCCACGGGCAATCAAGGTGATGCACCGCCACGGCTCGTTGCTGGGCGTTCACGCCTGTACCTAACATCGAGGTCGAGCCGAACAAAATCCTGACTCTCCCGGCGTTCATGTCGGCAATCATGCGGTCTTTCGACCGCTGGGTACCACACTCCTGTATGAAGCGAATTTCCTGCGCGGGTATGCCGTGGTCTTCAACAAGTTTGCGTTTTATCTCGGCATACACGCTCCACTCGCCCGGCTTGTATGTGCCTAAATCGCTGAAAACGAACTGCGTGCCTTTCTGTGCGTCAAAGCTGTGGTAGTATTCCGCTATTTTGGCGGCGCAGATGCTCGCCTTGTTGCCGGGATTGTCGCCATACTCCGGATCAATCATACGCATATCAAGCGACATCTTTCGGGCATAGTCGGTTGCGATGAGCATACGCGCCTTGTCCTCGCTCTCGGTCAACGGCAGTCTGCCCAGCACGGTGGCGTCGCCGGTCTTGGCGAATATCATCAGCTTTTGTATAAAATCCTCCTGCTCCGGTTTCCACCTTGTTGTCGTTCATAAGACCCTTTAACAAGTCGTAGGGGTCTATGTCGTGGAAGCCGTTGAACCCGTTGCGCCTGATGATTGGCAGTACACGGCATTTAGGATATGTGGCGTATATGGGAACATAGTCATAGTTGGCGTTTTTGCTCCTAACCTCCATTCCGCTGCTGAAATCCCACACATCGCAGTATCGGGGCATAAAGCATTTTTTCCTTGCGATGTTCACCTCGTTACCCTCGGTATCAATCCAACGCTGTAAAGCCTCGTTCACATCGTATTCAGCCTTTTCACCTTTCCGGCTGTGACATTCAACGTGTATCACTCTCACGACTTGGAAATTGTCCCTTGTTGTGACAACGGCAAAATGTATCTTCTGCGTTGACTTGCGTTTGAGCGAGTGGCTTATGGTGAGCCGTGTTCCGCATTTGGGGCAACGGCATTTATCCTCACGCTTGCCCCCGGCTGTCCATTCGTATGCACATTCCGAACATACCATAGTGTTGTTTCTGCCACGATAGGCGATGTGTTCAAAGCATTGCGAGTATGCCCAACGCTTTTGTGTTTCGGTTATGGGTCGCAGGGTGGTTGAGAGTTGAGCCACTTTCTTCTGTATCGCTGTCTTGGGTTTCATAGTCGTAATATATTAGAAGTCAAATAGACTGGGTTGTTCAACTTGATTTTTCTTCTCGGCGGTCTTTCTCGGTTGGGTGGGCTTGCGCATTTTCGCCATTTCCTCATCACGGAGTTTGTTGATGGCGTCTTGCCGTGCCTGTTCCTTTTCTTCTGCGGTGAGTTCAACCGTATGGTTGACCACTACTTGGCAGTTGATAGGCTTGCCAACCTCAATTTCTTCCTCGTCATAGTAGTGGGTTGCCATGCCGTACACCTCTGCGTCTGTAAATCCGCAACAACCGCTTTTCTTTACCTCATTGAGAATGAATGTTACACATTCCTCCACTGACTTTAAGGGATTTGCGAACTTGACTGCAAATAGTGCGTCATTCTCGGCTCTTTCTTCAAGATAAGCCTTGATGGTGTCGTTGAAGGCTCGTGTGCCTTTGTTTTCTTTCGTGGTCGCCATAGTCGTAAATGTTTTAGAGTGTTGCGAGTATCATTTTTTCTATCTCGGTGGCGTTGAGTTCGGAGTGGAAAATCCAACTTATGAATAGTTTTCGCCCTGCGGGTTTGAGTTCATAGTACAGCTGACGGAAGAATGATATGTTGCCGTTGAGATAGGTTTCTATCATATAGTCAGCAATGTTTTTGACCTCGTAGTATTTGGCTTGTTGTATCCAAGTCTTTGAATATCTTTTCGTTGCCATAGTCGTATCTTTTTATAGGGTTAAAATCCAATATATTATTCCTATTGCGGTGAGGATAGATATTAGCCACCCGACACCTCGGAATATCGGTTTGAGTATCGCCCAGAGAATAATCCCGACAATCGTTGCTATCGCTATCCCTACCACCATAGCCGCCTTTTTTAATGCGGTATGAGCTGGAGAAGGTGTGAAGCTCGTATTTTTAATATGTCTGTCGTTCAGTGTCATAAGGCGATGTTTTTTTAATGCGTATAATCGCTGTTTGAAGTTTGTTCGCTCGTTGACACTACTGCACGACGGGAGCAAAGGGGTGTTCGGCATCCGCTCAAAAAAATACGAGGTGAGCGACCGCAGGGAAGCGAGGTCTGGAGATTTTTTTGCGCGAATGCCAGAGAATACCCCGTCCCGGCGTGTTCATCAATTCCGAGCGAATAAACTTTGAACGGTGATTATACCCTGCATGAAACATAGAGCTGGCGCAGCCCCGCAGTGGTGACACTGAACGGCAGACATACTGAAAATGGTAATCGGTGAAAGAAGCCGAAGTGTATCCGGCAACACAGGGCTTTATCCCTGTCGGCATTTTCTATGCGTTATTTCTGAAAGAAACGGCTATGCAATACCCCGGAAAGAGCGAGTATGCGGGTGTCGCCGTACATGGAGCGTGCGGAATGATCGGCGGCATACGCATTCTTGCTCCCGTGGGCCTAACAAACGGATTGTGGCGTGACGGCTCAAATTCATTATAATGAGAAGGCGTAAGGCACACGGATTGGCCGATTGGAGTCTTGGGAGGGAAGCGACGTCCCCGTCGCATCCTCGCAAGGCGTTGAGGCAAATCGGTGTGTAGCCTTCTCCCATAGTCTGTGTGCGGTCGGATGGTGTCAGTGACCCACCGGATCACCGTCACCATCTGACGGCACAACCGACGCAGACACCGTGAGCCGCCACGCCTCTATCCGTTTCCGAGGTGCAACAATCTGCCATAAACTCAGTTTTTTGTAAAAATCACCGTTATAATCGCATAAATTTATACCTTGCACCGGTTTTACTCTCAAATTTTTGTATCACCTGCAAGATGAAATATCATTCAATGCATTTAATTCATCTCCATATTCCAATACTTAATTTCGGCAATAAACTTGATTTATTGCCGAAATTAAGCTAACCTTAGGTGCTACGCAACGCCTCCCAGCGAGGAATACGGGAAACAATGCAGATTATTTTGAACGATAATGAATAAAAAAAGTCCGATTTTATCCAATACAGCGTTTTTATTGAACAAAATCGGGATAATTCCAAATTCTAAGTCTTTATAATCGCAGTTTTTTGTAAAATGCGAGGTTATAATCGCAAAAATTTGTACCTTTGTATTCTCTTAATCGTGTTTTTTTGTATGGCAGTTAAAGTTGACACCCAAAAAGAGATTATATTCGGTTCGTCAGACCCGAATATTTCCCGTGTGATTTCTAAAAAGGAGAAAGACGGAGAGTTGCGCAAGCTGGCTCCCCGTATATACACGACAAACTTGATTGACAGCCCTGCAAATATAGTGCGCCGCAATCTTATCGAGATTTTAGCGTATCGTTATCCAAACGCCTTGATCAGCCATCGCAGTGCAAAGGAGATGCGCCCTACATCCACCGGTGATTTCTTCCTTACAAACTCGACAACACGGCGTGTCGCCGACTTGCCGGGTATCATACTCAATTTTGTCAAAGGACCGAAAGCGACGGCAAATGACATCCCCTTTATGGGTCTGCACATCTCGGGAGAACACCGTTATATGCTTGAAAATATGCAATTGTCTCGAAAATCAGGAGATGGATCGAGAGTGTTGCCTATCGCAGTAATTGAAAACAAACTGGAACAGTTGTTGTTAACCGGCGGCGAAGAACGGTTGAATCAGTACCGCGATGAGTTGCGAGAAGTTGCCAACGAATTAGGCATGACTGATGAGTTTTCCAAAATCAACAACATCATATCTGCGTTGCTGTCCACCCACGATGCCAAAGTGTTGTCCACCGACTCGGCAAAAGCCCGTGCTGTCGGCAATCCGTTTGACGCGAACCGTGTTGAACTATTTGAAATTTTATTTGATACGATAAAAGACCGTTATTTTGTAATACGAAATAACCGCAATACCGATGAGGACTCCTTCCGATTGTTTTCATTCTTTGAAAGCTATTTTTCCAACTACATAGAAGGTACGGAGTTTGACATTGAGGAAGCGAAAGAAATCGTTGATACCGGAATTCCCATTCCGAGGCGTGATGAGGACTCACACGATATTCTTGGCACATTCAAAATACTTTCCAACCGCGCCGAGATGATGCGTGTTCCTACCTCCCCGGATGAATTGTTCACAATTCTAAGCCATCGCCATACAATATTGCTTGAAGGGCGACCGCACATGAATCCCGGTGTTTTCAAAATTAGAAATAACCGTGCAGGTCAGACCGAGTTTGTGGACTATCAACTGGTAAAAGGCACACTCTCGCAAGGCTTCAAATACTATTCGGCGCTGACCGATCCGTTTGCCCGTGCAATTTTCATGATGTTTATGATTAGCGAGGTGCATCCGTTTAACGATGGCAACGGAAGAATCGCCCGCGTGATGATGAATGCCGAGTTTGTCCGTGCCGACCAGTCAAGAATAATCGTGCCGACTGTGTTCCGCGAGGATTACATTCTCGCACTGCGTAAACTTACCCGTCATAAAGACCCGATGGCGTATATCAACGTAATGACCAAACTCCACCAGTTCAGCGATAACCTCTATGGTACAGACTTCACCGAACTGAAAAACTATCTCGCCGCCTGCAACGCCTACGAAGAGCCGTCGCAAGCCAAGCTCCAAATAATAGATAGGACAATCTTATAATTCGGGATCTAATATAAATGTGCTATGGAAAATTTAGATGATATTTCCATGAATCAACTACATAAGTTTGAGCTTCCAAAAGCAGATGAGTATATAACTGCAATAAATAATATCCAGTTAGCGGACACTGGCTTTATTAACGCAATGGAAACCAACAAGTTCTTTGCGGAAGCGTGTCAGATGATAGTCAATGCAATTCATTTGTATCAAAATGGATATTTTGATTGTGCATTATATTCATTAAGACAGTCAATAGAATTATCCATTGGCACAATATTTCTAAACGCAAATCCCGATAAATATAAGGATTGGAACAAACTTGAAAAAGGTTTTGAATCTGGGTATATGGCACATTATTTAGCAAATAATGAACCATCATTCAAAGAAGTACGAGATAAACTGACAGACTATTTTGATAATTTACACGATCTCAAAAAGCAAATTGATAAGTACGTTCATAAACAAGGATATAAATCTTTCCATTTAAGTTTTCAGAGAGCATATGGAGATCGCCTTATACAGAAAAAACAAGAATTGTTGAAATTTTTTGAGAAATCTTTGAAAGAGTGCATTGGAGCAGTAGCTATATATCGTTTCATTATAGACCCATTGCCATTAGCTTTAGCCGATGAGGATTTATTCATGAGATCCGGTGATTTTATTACTCAACCTTATTCGATTAATTTTATAAAAGAATATATTGGAAATAATGTTGTTAATAAATTAAAAACGACTCAAGCATATATAGATATTGAGTCATGGTTATTGTCAAATGAAAAACAGAATTCCACAACCTTTCTACTCATACATTATCAAGGCTTTCATAGGAATGAATTTTCAGAACTTACTTCGCAGTTACACTTGTGTTCGTTTTATGACAGAGTAGCGGTAGGACTGTTCATGTGCTCAATTAAAATTTCGCAAGTCTTTCTTGAAGGGGCTTTTTGGTACTGGTCTGATGTTAAAAGCAATCGTGTAGGTAGTCTTGTGATGGGAATCTCATATTATGAGGACATATTCAAAAATTCATCTGAAGACTATAATATGCCATACGACAATGTATTTCTATCCAGATTTACATTATTAGACAAGAATCACTATGTTGAGCATAATGAAATGCTGTCAAATGACGAAATTATTGTCATAAATAGTTTATTTGAAGAATTAACAACATCGTGGCAAAAGAGCGAAAATGAACTTCGTGATTGGTTAGGTTCTTTAGATAACAAATAAGTTGTGGAAAATATTTATTACAATTGTCAACAATACAATTAAAATGGAAAATCTTCTTAATTCATTATCACAATTTGCAGAAAGGAATCCTGTAATTACAATTTTGATAAGTATTTTTGGACTTATTATAAGTTTTATCGGGCTCATTTTTGCATGTGTCAGAATAAGAATTATGTACCAAAAGCATAAAATGGATAAACAGGAGTTCAATAACAAGAAAGAAAAGTTCTCCATTTTCATCGTTGATTATTATCGATTGTCATATAAATCGATTCATAATATACATATATTATTTAATATAAGAATATTAAATCAATCTCAAAATAAAAACACGGTTTATCCAATATTGCGGATACATTACAAAGAAAATACGACAGAACACACAGTGGATTTATCACATGCGCCCGAATTATTTAATGAAAAAAAGCATCCTCAAATAGACAAATTTGGAAAAAACATACAGCTTGATGGTAATGATATAAAATCTGGGTGGATTATTTTTCAATTGCCTGACTATCTATTGACAAAACGTATTGAACAATATGAAATAGTTATTAAGGACGGAAAGAATAATACTTCCACATCAAGTTGCTTACTGGTTAAAGAAATTCATTATGAAGATTAAGACATCTAAAGTTCCTATATATATCGTTCAAGAGGAAGGATTAGTGGCCAATAGAGATTACGCTGAAGGGAGATTCCTTCCAGCCATTGTAGTAAGTTCTGATACAGATAACTATCTAAAAGAAATTATAGAGATACATAACTCTATTCCATCTGGGGATATTGAAATTCAATGGGCAGGACTAATTGAACCATTTTTCAACATAAACAAATGGATCTTAAATATTAAATTTAAAAGTCCGATAAAATATGAGATGAATATTGTTTTTTCATTAAAAGACCATTATCATCTTATAGACGCAATTTTACAGTCAAAGGGATTATTGATTTCATATGGTTCTAAGGGAGATAAAGTGTCTTCAATAAAAAAGCGTATTTCATTAGAAATACCTATGACAGGGGTTGCAGCTAAATGGGAAAACTTGTTGAAGAAAATAATTCGTAAGATATATCAAAAGCATAGAATTCCTAAGTCTGACTTAAATAGATGTATTGAGGAACATATAAAAGCAATGAGAGAGTTTACCAATACTCAATTTAAACCACTTCATTGACACCAAATCGTTGCAAGCGAAACTGCAAATAATCGGTACAAGCATCCTTTGAAAAGCCAACTGACATCGAGTGTCATTTGTGACATTAGTTGTCATTAGATACCGACTTTATAGAGTCACAATGGTGAGGACTTAAACCCTTTACCCCACTTCGACACTCGAAGGATTTTTAACGGTTTGGCACATTGTGGATTGGAAATAAATTAGTAACTTTGCATTATCGGAATTGCAAACCGGTGAAGAACATTGAAGTATAAGCGTGATAGATAAGTGAGTCAGCCGACACATGTATTGGTAACTCCTTGATACTCACCATACAGCGTTGGGGTTTAACGGCTCCACGCGGATCACAAGAAGATTTATCAAATCGCAGAAAACCTCTGAAAATCAACGATTTTCGGAGGGTTTGCTTTTTGCCTCCTACCCCAAATCGGCGCAATATATTGCAATATCCAGTGTGCAAGAAGGGAGCAGGATTTTTAGTAATCAATTTGCTCCCTGTAACGTAGTTATTTCGCTATTTTTCAATAATTTGCGTTGATTGCAATACCTTCTATACCGCTCCCTTTCGGGAGCAAACAAGGGAGCTGGATATGGGCGATGTGGTACATTTTTCAAGGTGTACCACAATTATAGGTCGGTTTTTACCACAACTCTTTTAGTGTCTTATAAGGCATTATTCAGGATAATCAATGCTTGAATAATTGTTAAAAAGGGAACGAAACGAGGGAGCAAACCGGCGAAATTCGCAGAAAAAATGATTTTGCTCCCTCCAAACACCCCGGTTTTCTGATGTCTTCGGGTATTTACAGCTTGTAAAACTGAAAAAATTTGCGTATCTTTAAGATACCATTAAACCCACAAGACAAATGAGACTATCCAACGAAAGCTATTTTTCCTTGAACTTCATCGCAAGGAAAAGGCAAAACAAGGAGGGAGAACTGCCCATCTCCCTGCGTATCACGATGAACGGGCAACGTGCGGAGATCTATATCAACAGGTCTGTAAGACCCGATGACTGGAACGCTTCCAAAGGCCAGTCGCGTGGCAAGACAAAGAAAGACCTTGAACTGAACCGTTATCTTGACACGGTACGCACGAAAATCTGCGAGATACATAACCAGCTCGTCATGCGCGACGAACTTGTCAATCCCGATGTGCTTAAACGAGCCTTCCTCGGCAAACTCGAAAAGCCGAAGATGCTCTGCGAGGCTTTCCGCGAGGTCAATGTGAAGGTGCGGGAGCAATACGAGCGTGGCGATATATGCAAAGCCACGGTATTGCGCTGGGAACGCTGCGTGGTGTATCTGGAAGAATTCCTGCTCGGCAAGGAGAGTGTGAACGACATACCGATGAAAAAACTCACGTCCGGTATGGTGGATGACTTCGAGCATTTTCTCCGTGTCCGTAAGAAGTGCGCCAACAATGCCGCCGTGAAATATATCCGCTATCTCAAAAACGTGGTGCGAGTCGGCATAGCCAACAAGTGGATTGACGATGATCCGTTTATCGGCAAGCGTTACACCCGAACCAAAACGGAGCGTGAATTTCTGACCGAGGATGAGCTGAAAGCAATAATGAAACTCGACCTGTCGGCATTGCCACGGCTGGACCTTGTGCGTGACACATTCGTGTTCTGCTGCTTCTGCGGGCTTGCTTTCGTTGATATTTCCACCCTCACCCGTGACCAGATTGTTACCGATGAAAACGGCGAGGAATGGATACGAAAGGCACGCCAAAAGACCGGAGAGGTCAGCACCACTCCACAAACGCTGACATCCGAGAAAGATACGATAAATACCGTGTAATCTCTGACTCCACATAGAGGCATTTGCCGCCGATTGTGTAATAGGGGAGGATGCTGTTATGATGGGTTCAGCATCCTATGAGGTGCACCATGAGGGGGTAGGCGAGTGAGAGGATTAGCGGCGATGGGCTAATTGGTTTCGTTGAGCGTGTTTCGGGGTTTCTGCGAGGACTGGATAGAGGGGTTACATGACTTTCAGGGCGAAGTATTTCCAGAGTGGGGCGGCCATAAGCGATTGCTTGATTATATCGTCGAGCAATAGCTGCTTTACCTCGGTGGGAGTAAGCAGGCGGACGGCGATGTCCTCGGTAGCGTCGAGATGCTGAGTGTCGATTTTCTCGACTTCGGAGGCCAGAAATGTGTATGTAAGGTTGTTGGTCGAACCGGAGTTCTGCGAAAGAACCATGAATTGCTGCCAGGTGCCGTTGCCGTAGCCGGTTTCTTCCAGGAGTTCGCGGCGTGCGGTCTCCATGGGAGCTTCTCCCACTTCGGCCACTCCGGCAACGAGTTCGGTGAATACGTCACCGAGGCCGTGGCGGTATTGTTCTACCATGACGAAATCGCCGTCGGCTGTAATGGCGATAACGTTGATCCAGGTGGGATATTCCAGAACGTAGTATTCCGGATGGATGGTGCCGTTGGGGAGGCGCACGGTGTCGCAGCGTGCCGTGAGCCATGGGCGCCGGATTACATACCGGCTATCTATTGTTTCCCATTTTTCGATTTTCATGACATACGGGGTGAGTGTTTCTGCTCTGCAAAGCTACGAATTTTCGGTGGAATTGCGGTGGCGGATCGTCGACATATGTAGGGAAAATAGGACAGGACGCCGCAATTGGATGTCTGCGGCGTCCTGAGTTAGTGGATGGGGAATTCAGCGCCAGCCTATGAACATCTTTACGACTTCGGGGTCGTGGTGGTCGAAAAACAGACTTTTGCCTGTGTCGAGGCGCCTGATTTCCTCCATATCCTCGTCGGAGAGCGAGAAGTCAAGGATGTCGAGATTCTGGCGCATGCGCTCTATATGGGTCGACTTCGGAATGATGATTACGTCGCGCTGATATAGCCAGCGTAGAGCCACCTGTGCTACGCTCTTGCCATATTTGCGGCCGATTGCCTCAAGCACCGGGTTTGTGAAGAAGTTATTGCGGCCCTCGGCGAGGGGAGCCCATGCCATTGCGCGTGTGCCGAATTCATTGAGATATTTGAGTGCTTCGGTCTGCTGGTCGAATACGTGTGTCTCAATCTGATTTACGGCCGGTGGGATCTCAACGTTGCTGGCAAGGTCCACGAAGTGGTCGGAATAGAAATTGCTTACGCCGATTGCGCGAATTTTACCTTCCTGGAAGGCTGCTTCGAGAGCGCGGTATGCGCCGTAGTGGTCGCAGAAGGGTTGATGTAGGAGCATCAGGTCGATATATCGTTGTCATTGTTGTTCGGTCCATTGTTTTATGATTTCGGTTGATGCGGGTAGGCGGAGGCCATCAGGAATTTTGTGAATTTCATATGTGTGGTAAATACGTTTTCAGAAATTTCAAACAACAAAAACTATGCCGAGGTTCCCCTTTTAAGTCGAAGAACCGACAAAAGAGTACAATAAAACGAAATATGATATCGCTTAGCAGTCTAAAAGTCGTCGAGAAACACATCGTTGATAATGTCGTCGTCGATGCAGTCGTTCCATGAGCCAGAATATCCGCCAAAATAATCGCCTGATGTGCTATTGTTGCCCGACGAGTAATTTCCTGCATAATCGGTGTCATGAAATTCGTTGCCGCTACTGAAGGACGTGTTGTCGCGACGCGATTCAATCGGGTTCCGTTTTGGTGAAAATAGTTTGCAGATTAAATCAAGCAGAGCGGCCTCGCATAGTAAATTCCAGAAAGACATGTCGTTAGGATTTAGCTGTGATATAGAGTATTATTGGAGTTTCTCCGGAAAGAATGATTTTGGTTGTCGGGTTTAGGGAATTTTGTGGCTTGCGGAGGGTGGCAGTCGGAAAAGCCGGCGGATATGCCGGGTCACTTTATGTTGGCGCCATCTTTAAGAGCCTGAAACAGCCATCCGGGCAATACGATTAGCATGATAAGAAGAGCCATGGTCAATGCGGAATTAGAGTGACAAGGGGACGCACTATCGCTTCCCGTCTGCAAAGTTAAGGGGCACCAGTGCCAGATTCTGGCACTTCAAAACTAAATAATGCAAAATCGGCGGAGGAAATCCGATTCTGTGCTTGTAAATGTATTCATATTGTGAACCCCGAAAGCGGTTACTATGATTGAATCAGTATAGAGTCCTCCCCTCCATTGAAAATTTCGTTTTACCTGTGCGGAAAGGAACAGGACCCCCTTTCTGCCGTAAGAATCTGAAATTGCTGTAAGGATTCTGTTCAAACAGAATGCCGAGATTCATTTTGCCGATTTTGTGCAGATACATAAAAGGGAATTGCAGTTAGTTGATTATCAACTAACTGCAATTTTAAGAAGTTGCCTTGGAAGGATTCGAACCCTCACAGGCGGAACCAGAATCCGACGTGCTACCATTACACCACAAGGCAAAATATCCAATTAAAGAGTGCTTATTCTAACGCCTTCCTCTCTGAGGAGGAGCAACCTCTGCTGCTCGTGGGCGTTGTTGTTTCCCTTTAACGGGTGCAAATTTACGACGAGTTTCTGAATTGCGCAAGTTTTCCGGTCGAAATTTTTCGTTGCGGGCGAATTATTTTTTGATTTTGCGGTTTTGGACTTACTCAGATGAAGGGAGCACCCAGTTGATGATTCCACGGTAATTTTATTTACTCGGCAGTTATTAGCTCCGCAGGCTTTGGCATTCGATTATACCACGAGAGTTGAAATCTGACGTTTCATTTGTAATTGAAATTTGATTCTCTCTGGTAATTGAAAGGCGTTTGTTCGTACGGGTTCCGACATTCGTACGTAAAAAAGCGGTGCGCCAGAATCGGGGAGAATCTGACGCACTGTTGGTGTGGGTAGACAATTAGGGCGATCAGGCGGCGAGGAAGCCGAGGAGAACGCCTGCAGCTACGGCCGAGCCGATTACTCCGGCTACGTTTGGACCCATGGCATGCATGAGCAGGTAGTTGGAGGGATCGTATTCGAGGCCGAGGTTGTTGGAGATTCGTGCTGACATCGGCACGGCAGATACGCCGGCGTTGCCGATGAGCGGGTTGATTTTCTTCGACGCGGGGAGCACGAGGTTGAACAGTTTCACGAACAGCACGCCGGAGGCCGATGCGATGATGAAGGCCATGAACCCAAGGGCGAAGATGAAAATTGTCTCCTTGGTGAGGAACGACGATGCCTGGGTGGAGGCGCCGACGGTCATGCCCAGAAGGATGGTGACGATGTCGGTCAGGGCGTTGGATGCCGTCTTGGCCAGGCGGTTGGTTACGCCGCACTCACGCAGCAGGTTGCCGAAGAAGAGCATGCCGAGCAGGGGCAGGCCTGAGGGTACCACGAAGCATGTGAGGAGCAGACCCACGATGGGGAAGATAATCTTTTCGCTCTGGGCCACGGCGCGCGCGGGCTTCATCTTGATGAGGCGCTCGTGGCGGGTGGTGAGCAGGCGCATGATAGGCGGCTGAATCACGGGCACGAGGGCCATATAAGAGTATGCCGATACGGCGATTGCTCCCATGAGGTTCGGTGCGAGCTTCGACGAGAGGAAGATAGCCGTGGGCCCGTCGGCGCCGCCGATGATGGCGATGGCGCCGGCCTGGTCGGGCATGAAGCCGAGGGCGAGGGCCACCATATAGGCGCCGAAGATGCCGAACTGCGCGGCTGCGCCTACAAGCATCAGTTTCGGGTTGGCTATCAAGGCGGTGAAGTCGGTCATGGCTCCGATGCCAAGGAATATCAGCGGAGGATACCACCCTGCGCTCACGCCATTATAAAGGATATTGAGCACGGAGCCCTCCTCGTAGATGCCGATTTCAAGGCCGGCGGTAGCGTTGAAGGGCACGTTGCCGATGAGTATGCCGAAGCCGATCGGCACCAGAAGCATAGGCTCGAAATTCTTTGTGATTGCGAGCCATATGAAGAAGAGGCCTACAAGGAGCATCACGAGATGCTCCCATGTGGCGTTGTAGAATCCGGTGAGGTGCCAGAACTGGGTCAGGTTTTCTACAAGAAAAGTGCTGAACTCATTCATTTTTCAGGTATTTTACAGTGTTGACAGGTTGAAGATAAAAAGGTGAATGAGTTGCAGTTCAGGCGATGGTGACGAGCACGGCTCCTTCAAGCACGGCGTCGCCCTTGGCTACGGAGATGGATGCCACCTTGCCGTCTACACCGGCCTTGATGGCGTTTTCCATTTTCATGGCCTCGAGGGTTACGACTGTGTCGGCTGCCTTGACCTCTTGGCCTACGGTTACGTTGATGTCGAGCACGGTGCCGGGCAGCGGAGCTTTCACGGCGGTGCCGCCTGCTGCGGCAGTGGGGGCGGCCTTCGCGATTACTTTTTCGCCTGTGGCGGTGCGGGGCGCGGCTGCCGGTTTGGGAGTGGCTACCTTGATGGTGGTTGCAGCCTTCTGCTCGAGTTCAACCTTGTAGGGGGTGCCGTTTACTTCAACTTCGGCCACGCCGTTTTCGATGTCGCCGATGGCTACCTTGTAGAGGTTGCCGTTGATTTTATATTTATACTCTTTCATTGCGGTTATGAGGGTGATGAGGATTAAAAGATCTGGATTTTAAGGATGGAGCCGATGGATCAGTGGCGCGGCATCTGACGCAGGGTGTAGATATGCGAGCTCCAGGGCGAATAGTTTTTCTTCGCCTTGCTGAAAGTAAGGATGGTGCTTTCGAGGTCGTGAGCGTTGAGGTGCTCGTTGAGGGCGGCTGCGATAGCAGCGATAACCTCGCCGGAGTCGCCCTCGGGGCGGTCTGCGCGGGCTACTTCCTTGTGGCCGATGCCGTGGGCGGCCATTTTCTTGCGTTGCGAGCGGGCGGCGCCGATGCGGTTGATTACATAGAAGCAGATGCAGAGCAGAAGCAGTGCGGAGAAAACGATTGCCATAGCAGAAATTGTAAGGCCTACGCCGTTGGAATCAAGGTCGTGGAATTTCTGGACCTTATCGTTAGTATCGCGGATTATGTTGTTGCTCGACGGGGTGACGATGCTGCCGTCAGAGTCGGTGCGGATTTCCCAGTCGGCGGCCGATGTGCCAATTCCGTCGGATTTGCGGGCGAACGACTGGTCGGGCTGCAGCGGCGGAACGGTTATCGAGTCGATGAGCGTGCGGCCGTCGGCGTCGTAGATGCCAATCCAGTTGGCGCGGTCGGGAGCCAAGGTGAAATTGGTGTGGAATGTGCCGCGGGTGGGCTTGTTGTCGGCCCAGAAAATTATATGCTGGCGCTTGGGGATTCGGGTGTTGACGTCGCCCAGGGGCACAGGGTAGAGCGTTGGGCGGCTCGGGTCGTTCGTGAGGTAGACGCTCGAGATCTCAAGCGGGGCGTAGCTGGAGTTGAACAGCTCAATCCAGGCTCCGTGCTCGCTGTAGTCGTCGACGACGTTCGTCTCGTTGACAACCATCACCTCGTTGATGCGCAGGGCTTTTCGGCCCTGTGCGGTCGAGGCGGCGCAACAACCGGCGAAAGCTACCAGTAAAAGAAGCAGTTTCTTCTTCATGGAGTTTGGTGATTTTTCGGTTAACTTGAAAGGATTTGCATGGCTTCCGGCGGCGCATCAGGCCACCGGAGCCGTGCTTGATGAAGATGAATGGATTATCAGAGTGGTATGTTGCCGTGTTTCTTCGCGGGATTGGTCACGCGTTTGGTGGCAAGCTGCTGCAGTGCGCGGATAATGCGGAAACGGGTATTGCGGGGTTCGATTACGTCGTCGATATAGCCGTATTTCGCTGCATTGTAGGGGTTGCAGAAAAGCTTGTTGTATTCGGCCTCCTTCTCGGCAAGCACCTTCTTGGGGTCGTCAGATGCCTTGGCTTCCTTGGCGTAGAGTACTTCTACGGCGCCTGCACCGCCCATTACGGCGATTTCCGCCGTAGGCCATGCATAGTTCATGTCGCCGCGCAGCTGTTTGCAGCTCATCACGATGTGCGAGCCGCCGTAGCTCTTGCGGAGTGTTACCGTTACCTTGGGCACGGTGGCTTCGCCATAGGCGTAAAGCAGTTTGGCGCCATGCAGGATTACGCCGTTGTACTCCTGACCGGTGCCGGGAAGGAATCCGGGAACATCGACGAGCGATACCAGAGGAATGTTGAAGGCATCGCAGAAACGCACGAAGCGTGCGGCTTTGCGCGATGCGTTGCTGTCGAGCACGCCGGCGAGGAATTTGGGCTGGTTGGCCACGATGCCGACGCTCTGGCCGTTGAAGCGGGCGAAGCCTATGATGATGTTGCGGGCATAGTCGCGCTGGATTTCAAGGAATTCGCCGTTGTCGACGATTGCTCCGATTATCTCATACATGTCGTACGGGCGGTTGGGGCTGTCGGGGACGATTTCGTTGAGCGAATCCTCCATGCGGTCGATGGGGTCGTTGCACTCCACCGTCGGTGCATCCTCAAGGTTGTTCTGGGGAATATAGCCGAGGAGTTTGCGGACGATCTTGATGGCTTCCTCGCCGTCTTCGGCAGCGAAATGGCATACGCCGCTCTTCTGCGAGTGGACGGTAGCGCCGCCGAGCTGCTCCTGGGTGACGTCCTCGCCTGTAACGGTCTTAACAACCTTCGGACCGGTGAGGAACATGTAGCTGATACCCTTGGCCATGATGGTGAAGTCGGTCAGGGCAGGGGAGTATACGGCTCCGCCGGCACAGGGGCCGAGGATGGCCGAAATCTGAGGTATCACGCCCGATGCGAGGATGTTGCGCTGGAAGATTTCGGCGTAGCCGGCCAGCGCGTTGATGCCTTCCTGGATACGTGCACCTCCCGAGTCGTTGAGGCCGATTACCGGTGCGCCCATCTTCATGGCCATATCCATGATCTTGCAGATTTTGAGGGCCATGGTCTCGGAGAGCGAACCGCCGAACTCTGTGAAGTCCTGGGCGAATACGTAGACCAGACGGCCGTCGATTGTGCCGTAGCCGGTCACCACGCCGTCGCCGAGGAAGGTCTTCTTTTCCTGGCCGAAGTTGTGGCAGCGGTGTGTCACGAACATGTCGAGCTCTTCAAACGAGCCCTCGTCGAGCAGCTGGGCGATGCGTTCGCGGGCGGTGTACTTGCCGCGCTCGTGCTGTTTCTCGATTGCCTTTTCGCCACCGCCGATGCGTGCTTTCTCGCGCAGGGCGATAAGCTCCTGTATTTTTTCAATCTGATTGCTCATAAGTAGTTGTATTTGTTATTAAACTGCTGAGGCGGCTCCTCTGGGCCGTTGGCCGGAAGGATGCCGCCAGGCATTTGGGATTTGTTTATTTCTTTTTGGGATCCTCACAAAGTTCAACGAGGGTGCCCATCGTCGATTTGGGGTGTAGGAAAGCGATGTTGAGACCTTCAGCACCGCGGCGGGGAGCCTTGTCGATAAGGCGGCCGCCCTTCTGCTCTACTTCTGCCAGAGCGTTGGCAACGCCGTCGGCAATGGCGAATGCCACGTGCTGAATACCGCCGCGGCCGCCGTTGTTGGCTATGAATTTGGAGATGGCGCTGTCGTCGGCGGTCCCTTCAAGAAGCTCTATTTTGGTCTGACCGACCTGGAAGAAGGCCGTGCGCACTTTCTGGTCGGCAACTTCTTCGATGGCGAAGCATTTCAGGCCGAGCATGTTTTCGTAGAAAGGGATGGCCTCGTCGAGCGATGGAACGGCGATGCCGATGTGTTCGATATGGGAAATTTCCATGTCTGTGTGGGTATTGATGAAAGTTAAGAATTCAGTTGTGAGTCGTCGGGCGGCATTCCCGGATATTGCGCTGTTGGCGCGTCGGGAGCGGAGAGGGCATTTTGCGCAACAAAAGTAGCGATTTTTATTAAAACAACCGAATGTTTGGCCCTCAAACTTCGGCGTTTTGCCAAAAAGCTCCGTGCCGGAGCGGCGATATGTCCCGACCGGATATAGAATGCAGACTATTTTATCGCCGCCAGACCTCCGAGTGCAGTTTCCTTATATAGCGACGGGATGTCGTGGCCCGTCTGCTTCATCACCGAGACGATACGGTCGAAGCTTATGGAATGACGCCCGTCGGAGAAAGCGGCATAGAGATTGGCGTCGAGTGCGCGGGCTGCTGCATAGGCGTTGCGCTCTATGCAAGGAATCTGTACGAGTCCGCATACAGGGTCGCATGTTAGCCCGAGATGGTGCTCGAGCCCCATCTCCGCAGAATATTCAATCTGTGCCGGCGTGCCTCCGAAAAGCTGCGAGGCAGCTGCCGCGGCCATAGCGCAGGCAACGCCCACTTCTCCCTGGCAGCCCACTTCCGCTCCAGAGACGGATGCGTTGTGTTTCACCACATTGCCGAAAAGTCCGGCCGTGGCCAGCGCGCGCAGTATGCGCTGTTCCGAAAAGTTTTTCGACGTATAGAGATGGTAGAGCACTGCCGGAACGATGCCGCAGCTCCCGCAGGTCGGGGCGGTCACGATCTTACCGCCGGCGGCATTCTCCTCGCTTACGGCAAGCGCATAGGCATAGACAAGGCCACGGCTTTTCAGACTCTGGCTGTGGCCCGAAGCGTTCATGTAGTAGGCTACCGCCTTGCGGCGCACGCCGAGGCCACCCGGGAGCACTCCTTCCTCCTCTATGCCGCGCTCCACAGCCTCGCGCATAACCTTCCATACCTCCGCGAGGTAATCCCATATGGCCGGACCCTCGCAATTCTGCACGTATTCCCAATAGGAGAGCCCCGTGCGCTCGCACCATGCCAGTATATCCTTTATGGTAGTCATGTCGTAGATGCTCTCCGACGGTGCGCGGTCTTCCCCTTCGCGCACGATGTCGCCCCCGCCGATACTGTACCAGGTGATGGATTCAGTAGCGTTGCCGTTGATGTCGAACGCCTCAAACGTCATTCCGTTGGGGTGAAACGGCAGAAACGTATCCGGTTTCCACACAATCTCGCAGGGCGCCGAACTCTCGAGTTCCTCGAGTATGGCACGGTCGGTAAGGTGACCGCGGCCGGTGGCGGCAAGCGAGCCGTAGAGCGTCACGCGGCGGGAGGCCGCCGTGGGGGTCTTCCCGAGAAATATCCTTGCGGCCTTGCGCGGTCCCATCGTATGCGACGACGAGGGTCCGAAACCGATTTTATAGATTTGTCTTATTGATTCCATATGGTTACAAATTTACCCACAATCCGCCACTATACCAACAGAAATCGCCTGAAAATTATGTCGGAGTGTCGCCCGGATGTCGGGAAGGGAGTGTAGGTCATTTCGCTGCCGCGAGGCTGCACAGCGGCGAAAACTTTGCCGCGCAGGCGGTTGTTCTATATATAAACCCTCCGGCTCAGCCCCGTAGAAGCTCCGGGCCGGAACTTTAAGACGCTACAACTATGAAAACCAGACTGATTTTAGGAACCATCGCGCTCGCCGCACTTACACTGACCGGATGTGTCAGCTCGAAGAAATACCAGCGGCTGCAGAGCGAATACACACGCCTCTCGGCCGACTACAACGACCGCCAGCTCGAGCTCGCCCAATGCAAGACCAACGGTGGAAACCTCGACCAGATGCTCGCCGACGAGCGCCGCCGTAACCAGGAACTACGCGACGACTATGCTTCCCTGCAGGCGTCGCTCGACCAGAGCCTGCGGCAAAGCACCCAGGGAAGTGTCAATATTTCAAAACTCGTCGACGAAATCAACGCCTCCAACCGCTACATCAAGCAGCTTGTCGATGCTAAGTCTAAATCCGACTCGCTCAACATGGTGCTCACCAACAACCTTACGCGCTCGCTCAGCCGTGCGGAGATGCAGGATGTAGATGTCAAGGTGCTCAAGGGCGTTGTATACATTTCGCTGGCCGACAATATGCTCTTCAAGTCGGGAAGCTATGAAATCAGCTCCCGCGCCATGGATATACTGAGCAAAATCGCCAGGATAATAAAAGATTACAGCACATACGACGTGCTTGTGGAGGGCAATACCGACAATGTTCCCATCTCGCGGCCCAATATCCGCAACAACTGGGATTTGAGCGCCCTGCGCGCCTCATCCGTAGTTCAGGTGCTTCAGAATAAATTCGGCGTGGATCCCAAACGTCTCACCGCCGCCGGCCGCGGCGAGTACAATACAATCGCCACAAACGCCACGCCCGAGGGGCGTCAGCTCAACCGTCGCACCCAGATTATAATCACTCCGAACCTCAACCAGTTCATGGAGCTCATCGACAAGGCGCCGGCAACCGACGCTACGACGCCTGCTGCGAAGCCCGCATGAAAGCCGCATTACCGACAGCATACCACCTTTCATCCCGACAGCCGAATTGACATCCCTCAAAAAATAAAACTGAAAAAACTGCGTCGGCTATTGCATAATTGAAACCAAACTCCTACCTTTGCATCGCTTTTGGGAACGCTAGCGGCTTTAGGCCGCAAGAATCAGGCAACCCCCGCATAGCAATGGAGAGGTGGGTGAGTGGCTGAAACCACCAGTTTGCTAAACTGACGTAGGAGCAATCCTACCACGAGTTCGAATCTCGTCCTCTCCGCCAAAACATTATCCCAATCCCTGTAAGCAGCTCACTTACAGGGATTTCCATTTTAGGGGATTTGCCCGGAAATGCCGCCAAAACGCCCCGAAATGACATAGTCGTGCTACACACATGCTACACGACCGCAGCGGTGGAAACCGTGTAGCAAAAATTTAACTAACTATTTGATATGGCGTGATTTGTCATAGTTTTGTCTGCTCAAAATCTTAAAGTAGTTAATACCTTTGCGGCTACAATCTGCTACACAACACGCAAAGGATAAAATTTAACACTTTAACATATGAGTAAGAGCAATCTTAACATCCGCTTTTACCTGCGCACAAATCACGTCAACAAGGACGGCACATGCGTCATAATGGTGAGAATTACCGTCAATGGCGAGCGCACGGTATTCAGCACAAAGCTGTCTGATTCAAGCCCGAAGACACTGATAGTGACACCTCGCGTTTTGGCACAGGCAAATAGTATTCTTGAGCGCTTGCGTTTCATCGGAAGGTAATATCCTTTCAGCCGGAGGCGGTAATCGTTTTTTTTGTCAATATCTGTTTCTATGGCAAGGTTTCGGTCAGGAGTTCGATAGGGGCTTGCCGGGAGTGGGGACGCGGTTGAAGGAGGCGCGGTACTGGAGAGGGGTTAGGAGGGTTTCCTTCCGGAAGATGCGCGAGAAGTAGGAGAAGTCGCTGTAGCCAAGCGAAGCGGCGATGTCTTTCACCGGAAGGGAGGTGGAGGCAAGCTGGAGGCGCGCTCTGAGCATTTTACGTTCCGTAATGTATCGTATGGGTGTTACGCCGACTTCATGGTAGAACATGCGGATGAAATGGTCGCGCGACATATGTGCCGCGTCGGCCAACTGGCTGAGCGCGATGGTTTCTCCAGGATTCCTGTCGATGAAGCGCAAGGCGTTGCGGATCCGCGCGTCGGAGGATTCATAGCGCGGGTGAGCCAGTCGAACGAACCTCGACAGCAACTGGTAGACTATGCCGAGCGATTCCATGCGCTCATGAATCGGGCGTTCGCGGTTCAGACGTACGCACTCAATCAGCGAGTGGCGGTTGTCGTAAATCCGCGGGTCGGGGGTATGCAGCCGCATGGTTTCGTTGTGTTCGCATATTGTGCGGAAAAGGTGTAGGTCGTGGTCGGTGCCGTTGAGTTCCACGGGAAAATCAAGGTCGGCGAGGACGCCCGGCCCATCCGAATCCTCATAAATATGTATATAATAATGATCGAAACGACCGGTGCAACAGTCGGTATGCTGCATGAAGGCCGGAATTAAATACATGTGGCCCTGGGTCAGCTTATGGCAGCCGGATGGGAGCTGAACGGTGGCCGAACCGGCTGTGACGAAGTATAGACGTGTGAACGGGCTGCTGACATCCCGGAAATTCCAGTCGGCATTGTGCGAGGCGTGGCCCACATTAAGCGTAAGCAGTTGCGGTAGTCGTGTGAAATGGTGCATGGCTCGGTATGTTGTATCGTGCAAGTTAGCGCAAACCCGCGAAATATACAAGCGCTTGAGATAGTCGATGTCGATATTGTCCTATCGAAACGCGAAATTCTGACAATGATTTCAGAAGATAACCCCGATATTTGCAGCAAATTAGAAATACCTGAAAAACTGTAGATACAATTATGGAGTATAGAAAAATAGGCCGGACGGGCATGAAAGTGTCGGCATTGAGTTTCGGAGCGTCGTCGCTCGGCAGCGTGTTCCGCGAAACAAAAGAGAGCGAGGCAGTTGCCGCGGTGCATACCGCCGTTGAGGGTGGCATGAACTTTATCGACGTATCGCCCTACTATGGACATTACAAGGCGGAGACCGTGCTCGGAAAGGCGCTCCGCGAGATTCAGCGCGACAAATATTATCTCTCCACCAAGGTGGGCCGCTACGGTCAGGACGGTGTGAACACCTGGGATTATTCCGCACGCCGCGCCACCGAGAGCGTCTACGAAAGCATGGAGCGCCTCGGCGTGGACCACATCGACCTTATCAACGTTCACGATATTGAGTTTGCCGACCTGCATCAGGTGGTCGACGAAACGCTCCCGGCGCTCGTGGCGCTGCGCGAAAAGGGAGTGGTGGGCCATGTGGGCATCACAGACCTGCAGCTCGAGAACCTTCAGTGGGTAATCGACCACGTGGCCCCCGGCACCGTTGAGAGCATCCTGAACTTCTGCCACTTCACCCTCAACGACGACAAATTGCTTGACTATCTCGACTACTTCGAACAGCGCGGCATCGGGGTAATCAACGCTTCCCCGCTGTCGATGGGTCTTCTTTCGCGGCGCGGAGTGCCGGCATGGCATCCGGCCCCGAAGAGCCTCGTCGATGCTTGCCGTCGCGCCGTGGAATATTGCGACGCAAAGGGCTATCCGATTGAGAAACTCGCAATGCAGTATTCCGTATCCGAACCGCGCATCGCCACCACACTCTTCAGTTCGGCGAACTCTGAAAATGTGGCGAAAAATATTGTCTTCGTGAGCGAACAGCCAGATTGGGAACTCATCGGCGAGGTGAAACGCATAATCGGCGACCAGCAGCGCGTGAGCTGGGCAAATTCCTGACGCCATGGGAGATTACACTATTATCGACGCCCATGCCCATCTCTGGCTGCGGCAGGATACGATGGTCAACGGCAAACCCATCCGCACGCTTTCCAACGGCCGGTCGTGGTTTATGGACGAGGAGCGGCAGATGCTTCCTCCGTTTATGATCGACGGAAAGAACACCGCCGAGGTTTTCCTCTCCAATATGGACTACGCACAGGTGTCGGCGGCTGTGATAACGCAGGAGTTTATTGACGGCGACCAGAACGAATACCTTGAGAAGGTGGCGCGGCAGTACACGGACAGATTTTTCGTCTGCGGATTCTGCGACGTGCGTCGCCCCGGATTTCTTGCTCAGGCGCGCAGCCTGCGGGAGCGGGGCTTCAGGGCAATCGCCGTGCCTGGCCATCGGCTTTTCCTCCCCGAGGGGCGAGTATGGCTTACCTCCGACGAGATGATGGAGCTTTTCCGCTTCATGGAGCGTGAGGATATGATACTTTCAATAGCTCTTGCCGACGGCGACACCCAGGTGGCCGAGATGAAAGAGGTGATTTCCGAATGTCCGCGCCTGAAGATTGCCATCGCGCATTTCGGGATGGTGACGACCGACGGCTGGCTCGAGCAAATAAAACTTGCGCGAAATCCCAACGTGATGATAGAATCGGGCGGCATAACATGGCTGTTCAACTCGGAATTTTACCCCTTCAAAGGTGCCGTGGAGGCTATCCGCACTGCTTCCGACACAGTCGGCGCCGACAAACTGATGTGGGGGTCGGACTATCCTCGCACCATCACGGCTATAACCTATCGAATGTCGTACGACTTCGTGTCGAAATCCGACGAGCTGACGCCGGAGTTCAAGGCCGCTTTCCTCGGCGGCAACGCCAAAGGTTTCTATGGATTCGGCGAACTGAAAAAGTTACCCTATATTAAAAATATGTCGGAATAAACTGCCATGAAAACTCATAACCGATATTTAATGCCGCTGGCGCTCGTGTTCTGCCTGTTTTTCCTATGGGCGGTAAGCGCCAACCTGCTGCCCACGATGATACGGCAGCTGATGAAGACGTGCGAGCTTACACCCTTCGAGGCCTCCTTCACCGAATCGGCCTACTGGCTTGCCTACTTTATCTGCCCGATTCCGATAGCCATGTTCATGAAGCGTTATACCTACAAGGGTGGCATCGTGTTCGGGCTGCTGACGGCGGCTGCGGGCGCACTGCTCTTTTTCCCTGCGGCAGTGATTCAGCAGTACTGGTTCTATCTCTGTGTGTTCTTCGTGATAGCCACGGGGATGTGCTTTCTCGAGACGGCCGCCAACCCTTATGTTACGGCGCTCGGCGACCCGGCGACGTCCTCGCGCCGACTGAACCTCGCGCAATCGTTCAACGGACTGGGCGCATTCGTGGCCGCGATGTTCCTCAGTAAGCTGATACTCAGCGGACAGACTTATACTCGCGAGACGCTTCCCGCCAACTATGCCGGGGGATGGCAGGCATACGTCAATGCCGAGACTGAGCTGATGAAAGCACCTTATGCGGCGCTGGCCATATTGCTGATTGTAATAGCGGTGGTGTTTATCTTCTCGCGTCTGCCGCGCATAGCCGACGAGGAATCATCGGCCGGGAAACTGATTAATTTCGACGTACTGCGCCGCCGACATCTCCGCCTCGGCGTGGTGGCCCAGTTCTTTTACAACGGCGGTCAGACCGCCATCAACAGCCTCTTTCTCGTATACTGTTGCACATATGTGGGAATCAGCGAATCTACTGCCACTACATTCTTCGGCCTCTACATGCTCGCATTCCTGCTGGGGCGCTGGATCGGCACCCTACTGATGGGGCGCTTTCGCCCGCAGAATATGCTGACGTTTTACGCCCTGGCCAATATAATTCTCTGTGTGGTTATGGTATGTTGCGGCGATGTAACCGGCCTATACGCCATGCTGGGTATATCGTTCTTCATGTCGATAATGTATCCTACGCAGTTCTCGCTTGCCATCCGCGACCTTGGCCAGGACACCAAGAGCGGTTCAGCTTTCCTGGTGATGGCAATCGTGGGCAACGCCTGCCTGCCGCAGCTCACGGCCTTCATGATGACCCACAACCCCGCGTGGTATTACGGAGCATATATCATACCTTTGTTCTGCTTCGCCGTCTGCGCTTACTACGGCTGGCGCGGCTATAAAGTTGTTGACTGATAATTAACTGACAGAATCAATATAAAGAAATGAAAGCTATACAGATAACTGCACCCGGAAAGGTTGAGACAGTGGAACTCCCGACTCCTGAACTTTCCGCCGGCAAGGTGCTTGTGAAAATCGAGTATGTGGGTTTCTGCGGCTCCGACCTCAACACATTCCTCGGACGCAACCTGCTTGCCATATCTCCGGTGATACCTGGCCATGAAATCGGGGGCACCGTCGCCGCTGTGGGAGCCGACGTTCCCCACGGACTCTTCTCCGAGGGGATGAGTGTGACGGTTAATCCCTATACCTCGTGCGGCAAGTGCTCCTCGTGCCGCAAAGGGCGTCCTAATGCCTGCGAGCACAACGAGACCTTCGGTGTACAGCGTCACGGCGCAATGTGCGACTACATCGCCGTGCCCTGGCAGAAGGTAATTCCCGCGCAAGGCATTTCTCCGCGCGACTGCGCGCTGATCGAGCCGATGAGCGTCGGCTTCCACGCCGTAGACCGCGGCGCCGTGACCGACATCGATACCGTGATGGTGATTGGATGCGGAATGATAGGACTCGGTGCCGTAGTGCGAGCATCGCTGCGCGGCGCAACGGTAGTAGCCGTAGATCTCGACGACGACAAACTCCGGCTTGCACGCCGACTCGGGGCATCTCATACCATCAATTCGCGTACGGAGAATGTACACGAGCGTCTTGCTGAGATCACCGGCGGATGTGGCCCGGATGTAGTCGTGGAAGCCGTTGGCTCTCCGGCTACATACGTAATGGCAGTCGACGAGGTGGCCTTCGCCGGACGTGTGGTCTGCATCGGTTATTCGAAAGCTGATGTGTCGTTCCATACGCGCCTGTTTGTGCAGAAGGAACTCGACATACGCGGCTCGCGCAACGCTATGCCTGCCGATTTCAGCGCCGTGATACGTTACCTCCGCCGTGGGGGCTGCCCGGTCGACGACCTTATCAGTCGGATAGTGGTTCCCTCCGAGGGCGACGAAGCCCTGCGCGAATGGTCGGAGAATCCCGGAAAGGTATTCCGCATACTCGTAAAATTTTAAATCGAAGAAGAGGTGAAGACTGAAGGCTACGCCGTGCGCCGCTACGACGGTCCGGTGAAACGTTACTGCCAGATACTTGAGATAGAGAACAATCCCGAACTCATCCGCCTTTATCGTGAATGCCACAGCGAGGCGAAACACTGGAAGGAGATTCGCGACGGCATCCGCGAGGTCGGCATCCTCGAGATGGAGTTGTATATTGTCGACAACCGGGTTGTTATGATAGTGGAGACACCGCTCGACTTCGACTGGGGCACCGCCATGGAGCGTCTGGCCGGTCTGCCCCGTCAGGCCGAATGGGAGGAATTTGTATCGCAGTTCCAGGGATGTTCGCCCGAGGAGACTTCTGACCGGAAGTGGACAATGATGGAGCGTATGTTCAGGCTTTATGATTGACCGCCGGCAGAGGACGTATTCACCGAAAAATCGTTAAATTTGAAGGCTGAAAAACAGGAAGTATGAAAGTATTGAATGACACGACAGTGGAACGGGCTTCGCGCCCGGTGCGCATCCTCCAGTTCGGCGAGGGGAACTTTCTACGCGCGTTTGTCGACTGGATGGTCGACATCGCCAACGAGCGCGCCGTGATGAATACGTCGGTGGCCGTGGTGCCACCGCGCTTCAGGGAGAACGCCTCGACCGGACGTCTTCGTGCGCAGGACGGGCTTTATCATGTGGTTCTCGAGGGTATCAGAAATGGGCGCCCTGAACGGACCACACGATTGATTGAGTGTATTTCCGAGGTTATTGTGCCCGAGACTCAGCCTGAAAGATACGAAGCCATCATTACCTCCCCCGACCTCCGGTTCATCATATCCAATACCACGGAAGCCGGAATCCGGTATGAGAAGGACGATGTTCTATCGGATATTCCGGCTACTTTCCCGGGGAAGATAACCGGACTGCTCTGGCGCAGATGGAAGCATTTTAACGGCGACGCCGACAAGGGCCTCGTCTTTCTCTGCTGCGAACTGATCGAGGACAATTCCACGACGCTGCGCGAATTCATCAACCGCCACGCTGTCGTGGCCGGGCTTCCTCAGGAGTTCATCGACTGGGTGAACGGCTCCTGTATGTTTGCCGATACGCTTGTCGACCGGATAGTACCGGGATTCCCGGCCGACAGTATTGACGAGGTGAAGGCTGAACTGCAGTTTGACGACAATTGCGTTGTGAAGGGGGAGCTGTATCATCTCTGGGCAATAGGTGGCGCGCAATGGAAACGGATTCGCGAGGAGTTCCCGCTCGACAAGGCCGGTCTCAATGTGCTTTTTATGCCGGAAATCAAGACCTTCCGCGACAAGAAGGTACGGATTCTCAATGGCTCGCATACCGCAGTGGTGCCTGTGGCGCTTCAGATGGGATGCCAGAGCGTCGGCGATGCCGTCGGCAATGAGGCTATCAGCCGTTTCCTCCATGATATGGTAGCGGAGGAGGTGCTCCCGATGATTGCTGGCGACCGCGATGAACTCAACGCCTTCGCCTCCGGGATTCTCGAGCGGTTCTACAATCCCTATATCAAACATTATCTCAAGAGCATCGCCTTAAACTCGCTCTCCAAGTGGGAGGCACGCAACTGGCCGACCGTCAGGGACTACTTTGCCTGCCGGAAAGCTCTCCCCGAGCGCGAGGTTTTTACTTTCGCTGCGCTGCTCAGCCTCTACGGACCCGGTTCAGGTTTCGAGCCGGATGACAATCACGAGCACATTTCGGCCATCAGAAAGGCATGGCGTGAGGACGATTACGAAACCACCGTGTGCAAAATCCTCGCCGCCGGAATCTTCAACGAGGATTTCGAGGTGTTGGCTCCGGGTTTCGCGGCGATGGCAGCCGCCCGTCTGCGCGACATCCGTAAGGACGGGATGGAGATAGCATTGCAAATGCTCTTATGAAACAGATACTTAAGATACATCCGGCCGACAATGTGGCCGTAATCCTCACGGATAATAACCCTGTAGCTCCCCGCGGACATAAAATTGCCCTGCGCAGCATTGCTGAAGGTGAGCCTGTCATGAAATACGGATTTCCGATAGGGCGCGCCACGCAGGATATTGCCGAAGGGGAATGGGTCCATTCCCACAACCTTGCGACAGCTTTGGGCGCCAACGAAGAGTATACATATAATCCTTCGCGAAATACCCCGGCCGCCAAAACCGAGCCTCTGACCATTAACGGGTATCTGCGCTCAAACGGCGAGATTGGTATACGCAATGAGCTGTGGATTGTTCCGACCGTAGGGTGTGTCAATGGCCAGGCGAATGCAATAATAGAGCGGCTGCGGCAGGAGGCAGACCTTACCGGAATAGACGATATAAGAGCTTTTACCCACAATTACGGTTGCTCGCAGCTCGGTCTGGACCATGCCAACACGCGTGCGGCGCTTGCAGCCCTCGTGCGGCATCCTAACGCAGGAGGGGTGCTCGTGCTCGGACTGGGATGCGAGAACAATCAGATGAACCGCTTCCGCGAAGAGATTGGCGAAGTGGACTTCGACAGGGTGAAATTCCTTGTGGCACAGGATGTGGAGGATGAGGTGGAGACCGGGTTCAGGCTCTGCTGCGAAATTGTAAAACAAATGCGCGCCGACCGCAGGGAGCCGCTGCCGATTTCCAGACTGAAGATAGGACTGAAATGTGGAGGCTCCGACGGCTTTTCCGGCATTACGGCCAATCCGCTTGTTGGCCGCATTTCCGACCGGCTTGTCTCAATGGGTGCCACGACCGTGCTTACGGAGGTGCCGGAGATGTTCGGCGCCGAGACTATCCTTATGGACCGCGCGGAGTCGCGGGATGTTTTCGACCGCATTGTCGGTATGATAACGGATTTCAAGGATTATTTTCGCTCGTTCGGAATGCCCGTCTACGAGAATCCTTCGCCCGGCAACAAAGCCGGAGGAATCACCACGCTGGAGGAAAAGTCGCTCGGGTGTGTGCAGAAGGGTGGTACGTCGGCCGTTGTCGATGTGCTCGATTATGCCTGCAAGGCTACAAAACCCGGACTTAATCTGCTTACAGCTCCCGGCAACGACCTCGTGGCCGCTACGGCGCTCGCCTTGTCGGGTTGCCATATGGTGCTGTTCACTACCGGCCGTGGCACTCCGTTCGGCACTTGCGTACCCACGATGAAAATCTCAACCAATAGCCAGCTGGCCTCCCGAAAGAGTAACTGGGTGGATTTCGACGCCGGAATCCTTCTTGAAAATGGCGATATGGAAGGTATTGCCGACAGCCTGATGGCCAAAATTGTGGAGACCGCCAATGGTTCGCGTCTGAAACACGAACTTACCGGCGCCAAGGAGATTGCTATTTTTAAATCCGGAGTGACGCTATAGTCGTCACGCGGACGTTTGGACTTTCGCCACGGTCTGTTAATCAGTCGTTCAATAGGTTAAGTGCCGTTAAAAGTTGATGCATTTAAGATTAAATAAGGGTTGAAATAGCTGGCGGACGGACTTGCGGTTATATATTTGCGGCAAATCGACTGATATGTTTCGCTATTTGTTTGTGGCCGCTTTCGCCATATGTTGGTTATTTGCCGGAGGGGTTGACCGGAAGGGTATCGTAGTCGCCGACTCGGCTACGCGCGTTCCGTTGCCGAGTGCGTCGGTATTTGGCAGTTCCGGCCACGCTATCGGAAAAACCGACAGTCGGGGATTCCTGCCCTTTATTCCTGAAGGCGATTATCCGGTTCTGGTGAGCTACATCGGCTTCGAGGATAAAATCCTGGAAACAACGCCGGCGGATACGGTTTTCCTGACCGAAAGTATTCCGGAACTTCCCGAAGTTATAGTGGAAACGCGGGCGCGCAAGGTTCTCCATATGCTTGCCTATGTCAGGGAATATTCCACGCTTTCCACCTATTCTGATACCGTCACGCTCTTTCGGGAGAAAATGGTTGATTTCATGATTGTTCCTGACAGGAAGATGAAGTTCCGGGGCTGGACGTCCCCGCGGCTGCTAACTTCGCGGTCGTACTACCGCTTTACTGATGGCGAGGGGCTCGACAGCGTAAGCGACCGATTCAACAACCATTTTACATGGTCGGACTGGATGGCTATTCCGCCGGCGAGCGCATGGCCGTTGGGGCTGAGGGCCGATACCGTGGGCTGCGACACGATATTCGGCAAGTATAGTCCTACGGAAATATGGACACTCGGCGAAGCCCGTACGAAGGTCGAAGTCGATGTTCTCGCCGATACTACGAGCAGGAAATGGGTGCCGAATCTTTCGGGCTTTTTCCGCCAGCGTCTTGATTTCGAAAAGTTCAAGGCGAGCTATACCTATGAAGTAGTGCCCGGCGATTCGCTCCGTCCGCGCAATCTTGCCGCTTATGAATTTCAGATAGATTCCAACGGCCGTGGCCATGATATGTTCTTCTTCAACCGGGTAAACGAGCCTTGCTTTGTGAGCACCCGGGCTGAAGTCTATATTGTCGACCGTGAATATATCCCCGTAAAGGAGGCGAAGAAGTGGGAAAGCGGGAAACTTGACATTGGCGGTAACATTTATGAGCCGCTCGACGCGCCGCCGCTTGAATCTGAAATACGCAGTCTGGTTGACCGGGTGATAAATCAGGACTCCGACGAAATCAGGCTCGGGTTTGCACCCGACCGGAAACTCCTCGGTGGCCACCGCGAACCGAAGAACTTCCGTATCGGGCGCCGCGCCCTCTCGCTGCTGAAAACGCTTACGGGCGTCACTCGCTATAAATTCCACAAAAACATCAACCGGCGCTGGGACGAACTCCGCACCGAGCGTAAACGCGTCAACGCCACCCGCACCCTCCCCGTCGCCCCCGCCTCCACAGAATAGACCGTCAGTTGGGAAATATCGTGGATTGTGTTAAATTTTGTTGTATGAGAATGTAATGGGCAAAACGATGTCCTCGGACTGTATGGCTCGTTATGATGGTGATGTCGTTGATGGCGGTAGCCAATATCATTGAATGCGATATTTTGATTCAGGCCGGTTTCTGGCCGATATTTGGTACAATCTGAATAGCAGCGATTAAGGCGACCGTTACAATATATGCAAACACATCGGTGAATCAGTGGGGGATGGATATGTTGAGCTCCTGTATGGCAGGCAGATAGGTCGAATCGCCTGGTGCTTCGAGTGTCAGGGTAATTCCGCTCCATAGACGCTTGGGGTCGTGGCCGAAATAGTCAGGGTCGTAGCAGAAGGTGTATGGGCCGGTCTGGATTGCCGGACCGGAGATGAGCACCACCTTGATGGCGGATGTATCTGAACCGGCTACCGGAGAAATGCGGTCGGCATTTGAAAAAAACGGCTCTACGGTGAATTCAAAACCGTCGGGAATCCTTTCGGCGGATGTGGGGAGAACTTTGCGAAGCGGGAACGACATCCTGACATGGCGAGTAGAATCGTAATCGACTGTCTGACCGCTGATTTTAGCTGAAACATATCGGGGTATATCACCATGCGCGGCGCTATAGCGTAGGCGCGTACGGTCAACCATCTCGCTGTCGTGATACCAGAAGCAGTCGTGCGGATCGCTTGACTCACTTCCGTCGGCATGCCAGCGCGAATAGAACTCGCCACCTGCCGGACGCGGATCGGCGAGGGATTTCTCGATGAAGCGCGCAATGTATAGCTGAGTATCCTCGCCGAGATCGAAATGGCCGCGCCCTGCATCGCATAGGAAAGAGATGCGGCTTTCGGGATACATCATGCGGAATGCCAGCGCCGGACGCACGCGTGCCTCCCACCATTCATATTCTCCCTCAATCATCAGGCCGGGAATCGAGTCGATGTTGCGCGTACGTCCCCACTCGATATTCGCACGCCCGTAGCCGCATAGATTCGTGCGCGGGGCGTCGCCGTGGTATGATATGATGCAGAGTGTGCGCTGCGGGTTCCAGGCCGCAAAATTCCATGGAAATGTGGCCTGAGCCGAATGTCCGAAAGGTATTATGGGGGCGGTGCTGATTTCCTGATGCCCTGTTGCGGAGGCAAAACCGGATATGATGCTGTCGAAGCGCTCCTGGCAGCCTGAGGTAGTATCCCAGTTCAGTGAACCCTGTTGCACGAATGCCATCGCTACGCCGAGGCTGTCCATCCGGTCGGTGAAAAGCTTGGACCGGAACAACACTTCCTCCGTCATGTTCTGATGGCAGTAAAGGATTGCTTTTACCTCACTATTTCCCTTCGGCAGCCGGAGCAATGCCCGTTTCCCGTGCTCTCCGATTGCGCAGTCGAAGACCGGATGGTTTGATTTGGATTCAGCGTCAGAGGCCGAGTAGGCGACGACGGAGGTGGAGAGATACAGAAGAAGAAATATGAGATGAATGACACGCATACCAAGCATAATTTTTTTAAAAAAATCACTATTGGGGAATACGCTTTGACTCATGATTTTACCCAATCAAAAAAACTTATATCGTGGGGATGGCTTAAGAAATTTCGATGTGGAGAATTGAAAACTATTCCCCCAAATGGAAAACCATCCGGCGCGCCATCCGTCATCTGGTTCGCCGCCAGGAGCAATCGGCCGCGCTTGCACAAAGCACCGAATAGCAGGCTGGAATAACCCGGGTAGTGTTCAGATATAAGAAAAAAACCGGGCGGTGGGTTGATTAGGAACCCGCCGCCCGGAATTGTTGGTTAGAGACTTCAATGTCAGGATTTGGCTTCGACGGCGGCGTGCTCGATGGTGAGACCGCGGGTGTAGGATTTGATATATTCGTCGAACCCTGCTACATCTGCGGGGTCGGGAGCGATTTCCACACCTTCGTTGCCTTGGAATACGCTTTCGTTGAGGAATGCGGCGAGGCTTTGGCCCTTGGCGTTGTTAATCAGGTAGGAGCCGAGCAGGGCGATTCCCCATGCGCCGCCTTCGCCGGCTGTCTCCATTACGGAGATGGGGGAGTTGAGGGCGGCAGCAAGAATACGCTGGCCTACGCCCGGAGTCTTGAAAAGGCCCCCATGACCGGTGATGCGGTCGACTTCGACCTTTTCCTCCTTGAATAGGATATCGTTGCCGATCTTGAGCACACCGACGGCAGCGTAGAGATTGGCGCGCATGAAGTTGGCGAGGTTGAACTTGTCGCCTGCCGAGCGCACGAAGAGCGGACGACCCTCGGCAAGACCAGTGACGGGTTCGCCCGAGATGTAGTTGTAGCTCAGCAGACCGCCGCAGTCGGGGTCGCCCTTCAGCGCGTTGTTATAGAGTGTGCCGAACACTTTGCCCATATCGACGGGGAGGCCGAGGAGTTCCTGGAACTCGCGGAAAAGGTTGACCCACGCGTTGAGGTCGGAGGTGCAGTTGTTGCAGTGAACCATGGCCACGAGCGAGCCGTCGGGGGTGGTAACCATATCAATTACCTCGTAGGGTCTCGAGAGCGGCTTTTCGAGCACAATCATGGAGAACGAGGATGTTCCTGCGGATACGTTGCCAGTGCGTTGCAGCACTGCGTTGGTGGCTACCATGCCGGTCCCGGCGTCGCCCTCGGGCGGGCAGAGCGGGGCACCGGCGCGGAGATGGCCGCTTACGTCGAGACGACGAGCGCCCTCTTCGGTGAGGCATCCGGCATTCTGACCGGCCAGGAGTACTTTCGGGAGGATATCCTCAAGCTTCCAGCCGAAGCCGCGCGGAGCGACGAGTTCGTCGAACTTGGCTACCATCGTGGCGTCGTACTGCTTCGTGGCCGGATCTACGGGAATCATACCCGAGGCGTCGCCTACGCCGAGCACTTTCTCGCCGGTGAGCTGCCAGTGGATGTAGCCGGCAAGCGTGGTGAGGAAGTCGATTTCGCCCACATGCTTCTCGCCGTTGAGGATAGCCTGATAGAGATGGCTGATGCTCCAGCGCAGGGGGATATTGTAGACGAATAGCTCGCTGAGTTCTGCAGCCGCCTGGCCGGTATTGGTGTTGCGCCAGGTACGGAACGGCACGAGAATCTCGCCTTTGGCGTTGAAGGGCATATAGCCGTGCATCATGGCGCTCACACCGATGGCGGCAAGCTGCTCGATTTCTACGTCGTAGAGCTCGCGCACGTTGGCACGGAGGTTGGCGTAGCAGTCCTGCAGGCCGTACCATATGGCCTCGATGCTATAGGTCCAGAGTCCGTCGACGAGCTGGTTTTCCCACTCGTGGCTTCCCTGGGCGATAGGCTTGTTGTCGGCATCAATCAGCACGGCCTTGATTCGGGTCGAGCCGAACTCGATGCCGAGGATTGCGCGCCCTTCGGTTATGGTCTGTTTTGCGTCCATAGCGATAGGCGGGAATTAGTTGAGGGCCTTGTTGAGCATGTAGTACACCTCGTTCCAGCGCATCGTGTTCTTGAAGTCGGCGATGGTGGTGTTGGCGTTGATGTGGAGCATCTCGATACCGGCGATTTCGGCGTAATCCTCCCAGTATTCCTCTGTGAGGTCGTAGCTGAAGCAGGAGTGGTGTGTTCCTCCGGCGAGAATCCAGGCGCCGGCACCGATGGCGAAATCGGGCTGGGGAATCCAGAGTGCCGATGCCACAGGGAGTTTGGGCATGGGTTTGGGCTCGATGCACTTCACGTCGTTGACGATGAGACGGAAGCGGTTGCCGAGGTCTACAATGGTGGCTGTAACGCCGTTGTCGGGCTTGGCTGTGAACACGAGGCGTGCCGTGAGGCTCTTGCGGATACCGATTCCGAGGAAGTGAACTTCGAGGTGCGGACGTTCGGCTGCGATGAGCGGGCAGACCTCAAGCATGTGGGCCTGGAGGATGGAGCTGTCCTTGCCGTTGAAGTTGAGGGTATAGTCCTCAAGGAAGGAGCAGCCTTTGGGCAGACCCTGGCTCATGAACCATACGGTGCGGTAGAGGGCGGCCGACTTCCAGTCGCCTTCGGCGCCGAAGCCGTAGCCTTCGGCCATGAGGCGCTGCGAAGCGAGGCCGGGAATCTGGTCGAAACCTACGAATTTGGGATCGTCGATATTGTCGGTGCCGAGGTCGCAGAAGTTGGTGGTGAAACCTTTGGCACCGTAGGCCTTGAGGATCGCGCGGATGGCAAGTTCGGCTTTGGCGGCGTTCCATACCTTGCGGTATTCTTCGGTAGACTTGTCCTCAAGCTTTGCGTCGTGGGCGTAGAGGCGAAAGTATTCGGCCACGAGGGCGTCGACATCGGCGTCGGCAACCTTCTTGTAGTATTCCATGAGCTCGCTCACGGGGCAGTAGTCGACGTGGTAGCCCAGGCGCTGCTCGGCTTCTACTTTGTCGCCGTCGGTAACGGCAACGTTGTTCATCTGGTCGCCAAAGCGGAGGATAAGCATGTCCTGCGAATCTGCCCAGGCTGCGCAGACGCGCTCCCATACGGCGATTTTCTTCTGGGTATCGGGGTCAGTCCAGTGGCCTACAACCACCTTGCGGCGCAGACGCATGCGGCTCATGATGTGGCCGAACTCACGGTCGCCGTGGGCGCTCTGGTTGAGGTTCATGAAGTCCATGTCGATTTCGTCCCAGGGAATTTCGGCGTTGAACTGGGTATGGAAGTGGAGGATGGGCTTGTGGAGCTGCTGCAGACCGTGAATCCACATCTTGGCGGGAGAGAAGGTGTGCATCCAGGTGATTACGCCGACGCAATTGTCGGAGTTATTGGCAGCCTTCATCAGGTCGAGCACTTCGCGCGAGGAGTTGGCGGTACCTTTATATACTACTTTTACAGGGAGATTGCCGGAGTTGTTGAGACCATCGACCATCTGCTTCGAGTGAGAGTCGACTTGAACCACGGCGTCGCCGCCGTAAAGGAGTTGGGCACCGGTAATCCACCAGATTTCCATGTTTTCGTATGCGTTCATTTCAGGTATGTTTAGATTTGTTGAATTTCAATGATTTTGACGGAGTGCGGGGGAGGGTTATTTCTTCTGGCCGTAGTAGGCGTTTGGACCATGCTTGCGCGAGAAGTGCTTCTCGACCAGAAGCGGATTCATCGTTAGGCGCGGGTTGACGCTGTAGGCCACGAATGCCATTTTTGCAACCTGCTCCATGACCACGGCGTTGTGAACGGCTTCGTGCGGATCCTTGCCCCATGAGAAGGGACCGTGGTTCTTGACGAGGACGCCGGGGGTGTGGACCGGGTTGATTGAGCCGAGGCGAAAGCGGTTTACAATCACGTTGCCCGTCTCGAGCTCATACTGGCCTTTAACCTCGGCTTCGGTCATGTCGGCCGTGCAGGGGATTGCGTTGTGGAAGTAGTCGGCGTGGGTGGTGCCGATGTTTGGGAGGTCGATGCCGGCCTGAGCCCATGCGGTGGCGTAGGTGGAGTGGGTGTGGACCACGCCCCCGATTTCGGGCCATGCGCGGTAGAGCACGAGATGGGTGGGCGTGTCGGACGAGGGGCGCAGCGAGCCTTCCACCACCTCACCGGTGTGGAGGTCGACTACCACCATGTCGTCGGGAGTCATGGTATCGTAGTCTACCCCCGAGGGTTTTATTACCACGAGGCCGCGCTCGCGGTCGATACCGCTTACGTTGCCCCAGGTGAATATCACGAGACCATGGCGCACGAGATCCATGTTGGCCTCATATACTTTTTTCTTGAGTTCTTCTAACATATGCAGATAGGCAGGATGAGAGTAGATGGGTTTATGGTTGATGGCTGAGGGTTTAGTTGCCGTCAAATTTTGAATTTGGGATTGTCGCTGTAGGCTTCGGCATCGTAGCGGTGCAGACGTGCTCCGCGTCGGGAACAGGTCTTGTCGGTTTTCTCGGTCGGGACGATACAGGGCAGCTCGCTGACGCGTTTGCGGAAATTGCGTTTGTCGATTTCCTCGTCGAGAACTGTCTCGTAGAGACCCTGTAGCTGAGAGAGGGTGAAATATTCCGGAAGCAGATTGAAGGCCACCGGCGCTGTGGCGAAGTTAAGCTTCATCATGCGGCGCGCTTTGGCTATCATCTTCGGGTGGTCGAATCCGAGCGGAGGAAGCTCGTTGACCGGCACCCAGCATCCGCTGTGATATTGAGTCGAGGCAAGGACATCTTCAGTGATATTTATCAGTGCGCTGTAGGCTATCGATACAACTCGTTCGCCCGGGTCTCGCTCCACTTCGCCGAAAGCACCTACTTGCTCCATGTAGACGTTGGAAAGGCCGGTCAGTTCGGTGAGCACGCGCTGCGCGGCGTCGTCGACGCTTTCGTCGTGTCCGACGAAACCTCCCATAAGCGACCACTTACCCATTTCCGGCTCGAATTTACGCTTTGTGAGTAGCAGCGAAAGGCGTCCGTTGGTTATTCCGAAAATAATGCAATCGACTGCTACATAATGTCGGTCGTATTGCGAATAGCACTGGGTCATATTACTGTAGATTGCGTTGTGTGATTTTGACTTCTTATCTATATGTGTATGCAAGCTGCCGGCGATAGACTCCGCCGGCGGCTTGCGTTCGTTTTTTACCAGAAATAGATATAGAAGGCCACTGTTATGCCGAGGATAATCACTGTGTGGATGATATCCCAGTGATTCCAGCTGGCGCGGGTTGCGGCACGCTGCTCGGCTGTGGAGGTGCCGAATACCAGACCCTGGATTTTGGCTTCGTCGGGCTTCTGGGTGAAGAGCGATACCACGATGGCTACCACGAGGCAGAACACGAGCATCCAGCCGCAGAAGAAAAGCCAGTTGCAGTCGTAGAACAGATACTGGAACCAGTTGGATGTGTCTCCGCCGGGCACCACGCCTGCGTTGCTGTAGTAGATTTTGGCGCCAAGACGGCACAGGCCGATTACAAGGCCGGAAATAAGGGCCCACATACCGCCCTGGGCCGAAGTGCGTTTCCAGCAAATACCCATCAGGAAGGCTGCGGCGATACCCGGAGCAAGCACTGACTGGACATCCTGGAGATAGAGATAGAGCACGTCGCCTATTGAGCGCATGATGGGAATCCAGAGGATACCGAGTACCACGATTACGACGGTGGCTGCCTGACCGATGCGCACCAGTTTCTTGGGATCTGTGTTGGGGCGGTAACGCTGGTAGAAGTCGATGGTGAAGAGGGCTGCCGACGAGTTGAAGAGCGATGCGAGCGAACTCATCAGGGCGGCCAGAATACCGCAGACGATGAGGCCTTTCACGCCGGCGGGGAGCAGTTTTGCCACCAGGGTTGGGAATGCTGCGTCGGTGTTGAGGTTGCCGTTTGCCAGAAGGGGCAGGAAGCTGCCGCTCTGCTGGTGGAGGGCGAAGGCAATCATGCCGGGGATGAGGAAGAGGAATACGGGGAGCAGCTTCAGGTAGGCGCCGAATATGGTGCCGCGCCGCGATTCACGTTCATTCTTGCCCGAAAGCACACGCTGCACGATGTACTGGTCGGTACACCAGTACCAGAAGCCGATTACTGCCGAGCCGATAAGGGCGCCGAGCCAGGGGAACTGCGCGTCGCGGTTGTCGCGGATAAGGTTGGTCATTGTGTCGCCGTATTCGTTGACTTTCACCTGCGAGCAGATGGACATCATCTGGTCCCATCCGCCAAGTTCCTTAAGGCCGAGCACCAGGATGATGAGCGAGCCCAGCAGAAGGATGGGGGTCTGGAGCACCGATGTGTAAAGTACTGATTTCATGCCGCCGAAGATGGTATAGAGAGCGGTGATGAGCACCAGACCGATGGCCGCAATCCAGAAGAAGTCGATTCCCCAGAGGGTGTCGATGCCGAACACCTGCTGGAATACGAGGCCTCCGGCATAAACCGTAACGGCAACTTTGGTGAGCACATAGCTAATCAGCGAAATAAGCGACAGGATGGTGCGCGAAGCCGAATTGTAGCGGCGTTCGAGGAATTCAGGCATCGTGTAGACCATCGAGCGTGAGTAGAAGGGCACGAACACCCAGCCAAGAATGAGAATCATCCAGCCCTGGATTTCCCAGTGGGCCATTGCCATGCCCGAAGCCGCGCCGGAGCCGGCCAGGCCGATGAGGTGCTCCGAACCGATGTTCGATGCGAATATGGATGCGCCGATGGCAATCCATGTGGCGTCCTTACCGCCGAGGAAGTAGTCGGCGGCGTTGTTCTGCTTTTGACGAACCACCCACCATATGATGCCGACCAGGGCAACAAAGAATAGGGCGATTACAATCCAGTCGAGTAATTGCATGGGTTAGTTTTAGGTTAAAGGGGGTGTGATAAGATGGGTTGTCTGTTGTATAAATGCGGAGCTTTGTATGCCCGGGGTTATTTGTCGACCGAGAAACGGTAGACGCAGTGGGAGGTATAGGTCTCGCCCGGACGGAGAACTACCGAAGGCCACTGGGGCTTGTTGGGGCTGTCGGGGTAATGCTGGGTTTCCAGACAGATGCCGACGCGCTGGTTGTAGACGGTTGCGTTTTTGCCTGTTACGGTGCCGTCGAGGAAGTTGCCGGTGTAGATCTGGATGCCGGGTTCGTCGGTGAGCACCTCAAGCTTGATGCCGGATGCCGGAGCGACGAGCGATACGGCCACCTGCGAGTCGTCGCCTGCGGTGTTGAGCACCCAGTTGTGGTCGTAGCCGTTGGCGTTGTGGATCTGCTCGTTGTCGGCGGCGATGTCCTGGCCGATTGGCTTGGCGGTACGAAAATCAAAGGGAGTGCCCTCGACCGTTGCGATTTCGCCGGTTGTCATGAATGTGGAGTCTACAGGAGTGAAGGCGTCGGCGTTGACGGTCATTACGTCGGAGAGGACGTCGGCCGAGGGGTTGCCGCCGAGGTTGAAATAGGAGTGGTTGGTCAGATTGATTACGGTCGGTTTTGAGGTGGTTGCCGAGTAGGCGATGTCGAGGGCGTTATCGGCCGTGAGCGTGTATGTCACGGTTGCGTCGACCTCGCCGGGGAAGCCGTTGTTGCCGTCAGCGTCCTTGATGGCGAGCACGAGCGTGGAGTCGTTGGGCTGTGAAGCCTTGTAGACCCGGTATTGCCATCCGAGCGTACCCATGTCGGTTCCGCCGTGCAGGCAGTGGCCGAAGTTGTTTTGGGGAAGCTGGAATGTGTCGGCGTCAATCACTATCTGGCCGTTCTTGATGCGGTTGGCGTAACGGCCGATTGCAGCGCCGAAGTCGCTGAGGTTGTTTTCGGGGAAGTAAGCCTGAACGCTGTCGAATCCGAGCACAACGTCGCGAAGCGTCCCTTCGCGGTCGGGAACGGCGAGTGAGACTATGCGGCCGCCGTAGTTGGTGATGCATGCTTCCATGCCGGCGGCATTTTTGAGGATATAGAGGTCGGTGGAATCGCCGTTGACAACGGCTTTGAAGTTTTCAGGATTGAGTCCGGAGGCGGTGAGTTCCGTGTCCTGGCTTTTGGAGCCGCACGAGGCTACTGCGATTGTCAGGAAAGCTGCCATCGGCAGCATCGACAGATTTTTCATGGTTGGTTTACAAGCTAATGTATCGTGAATAAGATGGTTGTAGCGCCCGGCCGACGGAGCGCGAGCCTCACTCCGGAGGGCCCGGACGAGGCTGTATATTTGTTTTGGGTGTAAAGTTAGCACCCTTTTGATTTATGTGCAAAAATTTCAGTATGTTTTTTAGCATGGTTGAGTGTTAAAATTACACTCAATTCTTAATGTCTTGATGTATAGGGAGGTGAACGGGCTGCTTGCTTCGGCTCAATAGCCGCTTAGCGCGGAAGGGGTGTGGGATTTGATAAAGTCCGATGTTTTGCGTAAATTTGCTGAAACGATTCCTCCAACCTCAAAGCATCGCCTCACATGGGAAAAGAGATACCACACGAAGATCCGGCATTGATCGAGCGCCTGCGGACGCCCGGCTCCTGCCGTGCGGCCTTCAACGAGGTGATGCGCACATATTCCGAACCGCTTTACTGGCAGATTCGTAGAATGGTGGAAAACCACGACGATGCAGCCGACATTCTTCAGAATGCCTTTATGAAGGCATGGCAGTCGATTGAAAATTTTCGTGGGGATGCCAAACTTTCCACATGGCTCTATAAAATCGCCATTAACGAAAGCATCACTTTCCTTGCCAAAGAACGCAAGCGGCTAAATATCAGCATCGACGATGAGGAATCCCATCTTGCCAACCTTATCGAGGCCGACCAATGGGTAGATGGTGACGAACTTGCCAAAGAGCTCCGCAAAGCCATTGCCACGCTCCCTGAAAAGCAACGGATGGTATTCAACATGAAATATTTCGACGAAATGAAATATGAGAGGATGAGCGAGATACTCGGCACTTCGGTCGGCGCGCTCAAGGCTTCTTATCATTTGGCGGTCAAAAAGATAGAATCATATTTCAAAGACCGGGAAACATAGGGCCGGATAAATAGTGAAAAATATTTCCACAGTCTTAAACCTTCTACGGCGCCCGTAGTCATAGTAAATGAAACCCGCTTCCAGAAAGAAATGAACGAAAATAAATCCGACATATTCGCCCGCTTGGACCATAAGGACGGCATGACCGTTCCCGACTGCTTTTTCGAGCGTTTCGCCGCCGAAATGGAGCAGAAGCTGCCGTATCGGCCCGAAGCCGAGGAGGCGCGGCGCCTTGAACCGACGAAAACTACTTGGCAACGCGTGCGCGCGTATGTATATATGGCAGCCATGTTTGCCGGAATATGGTGTATGCTCAAGATGTTCACCATGATGACATCCGGAGGCGTGGATCTTTCAATCGACCGCAACCATATACTTACGGATGCTCTCAGCGATGAAAACTTCGTTTACGACTACATAATCGACGATGTCAGCCAGCGCGAGCTTCTCGATCAGATGTATTCCGACAGTATCTCTGTCGACGACATGACTCCGGTAGATTCGCTTTTCCTCGAGGAAGAGCTTTCCGGCGAGTAGTCCCCCCGCAGGCCGTCCACTCACTTTAAGCCAACCCAACAAACAATATAACCGACTATGAAACTCCGCCGTATATTGCTCATTATAGCCGCTGTGGCCTCAATGGCCGTTCAGTGCGCCATGGCCCAGACGCAGGCCCGCGAGCAATGGATGGATCAGATCAACCAGTACAAACGTACATATTTCACGAAAGAGCTTGACCTCAGTGCCCAGCAACAGACCAAATTCTTTCAACTTTACGACGAGATGACCGAGCAGACCGACCGGATTGACCGGGAGGCCCGCGCTATGGAGCAGAGGCTCACCGACGCATCTGATGTCACTGATCTCGAATACGAGAAGGCTACCGAGGCAATGTTCGACGCCAAGGTGCAGCAGGCGGAAGTTGAAAAAGCATATATGGTTAGATTCAAGGATATACTTACCCGCAAACAGCTGTTTAAACTCAAGGGCGTAGAGCGGAAGTTCTCCCGTGAGATGATGCGTCAACACAACCGGCTTCGCCGTTCGCGTGTCGACGGCAAATGATTTCCGCATTGGAGGTGAACATCGTAGCAGCGGCTTCGCCCCCGACTCGTTATCAAATAGAATAATAGAACATTAGTAATTTAAATTCCGGCTTCGAACACCTTATGTTTGAGAATCCGAAACGGCAAGGAAGGACTCGGTTCCACTCCTTGCCGTTTTGCTAAGAGGTTCTTCCGGACATATACATCTAATATATACAGCATATGAAATTCGGTATGTCAGCTATCCGTCTGGTTCTTGCGGCTCTTATCGCCGCATTGTTTTCCCATTCAATGCAGGCTGCCCGTAAGGGGACTGCTCCAGATTTTGCGTTTCCGCTTAAAGTTGAGGCATCGGCTAAGAAGGATTTGAAACATGCCGTCGAAGCATCGGATGGCCCCATGATTGTCAATTCATTGATACGCATGGGGCTGGCGAAGGGTGCCGTCTCCTCCGACTCTCTGCCGGAAGTGCTCGCTATGGTGCGCACTACCGCGGAAAAGCCAGGAATCCCCGCCGATGCTCGCGCCATGCTCCGGCTGCTTGAGGCCCGTATATACACCGAAATATATCAGGCTGACAATTATCGCTATCGCCAGCGCGCGGTGGCTGAAACTGATTATCAGTCTGAAGACTACACCCTCTGGAACCGACAGATATTTCTCGACCGTATCTCGCAGCTTATCGGTGAGGCTGTTGCCGACCGCGACGCGCTCATTTCCGCCCCTATTGGCGAATATGCGGCCTGCATCGACTACGATCGCGCTTCCACCACGTTCTATCCCACACTTTACGATTTCGTGGCTACGCGGGCCATCGACTGCCTTCAGCCGTTTGTAGATTATGGCCGTACGCTCTCTGCGTCGCTGGCATCCGATCCGCTCGACCAATCGCTTTATCCCGTTTCGGAATCCAATCCCACCGGACGTATTCTCGGCTTGTACCGCAGTATGATTCGGGACCGTGAACTTGCCGCCCCGGGAATCCATGAGCGCTGCGAGATGCTTTCGTTCATCCTGCCGCATGTGTTTCGAGCAGATCGTCAGGACAATATGTTGCCCGCTTTCCTGCGCAAGCCCGAAACATTCGATTACGATGCCTGGATGACGGCGTTCCGTAGTTGTTCGCAGTCCGATTATGCAATCGAACTGCTCTTCCCTGCCGTCGACGTGGCCGGAAACGACTCCCGCAAGGAGCTCTACGACATTTTTACCTCCTTTCTTGCGTCTGCACCCGAATATTTCAATATAAATGCGGTTAAAAACCGTATCGCCGATCTTTCGCGGGGAAATGTCGAAGTGGATTACCCCTCCCAGATGGCTAAAGGGCATCCGACAAAGGTAAGCGTCAGGATGCACAACGTAAATTCCGCCACTATCGAACTCTACCGACTTCCTGATACTGCTTCTGCCGACCAATGGCAACGCATTCCCGCAGGAAATCCAGTGGCCACATATACGGTTGAAGCCGAGGGCAACATACCTTTCGCCTCGACTCAGACTGCGGAGATTACGCTTCCGGAATTCGGCCGATATATTATTGTGCCCGAATTCAAGGGGATGGAATCGCCTCGGGGACGCGCTTATGCCACCGTTGTCTGCTCGGATATCGCCGCCGGAGCATTCGGACATACGGATGGCTGCACTGCTACCGTGGTCGATTTCCTTTCGGGTGCTTCTCTCGAGGGGGCGATGCTGACACTTTATCCCTGGCGACGCAATTCCGCGCCTACAGTCATGAAAGGCACGACCGACGCTGATGGTTTCCTCTCGTTTGCCTCCGACCGCCACGGCAATATAGGCGCCTCAAAAGGCGGCGACCGGTTCGGCACAAGGTTCAGCGTCTATCCTTTCGGAGTGCGCGATACTTCGACAACATATCAGGCTGAATTCCAGACAGCACTCGCGCTCTACCGTCCGGGCGATTCAGTGGATTTTTCTGCTATCCTGACTGTGAAACACGGCAACCGAAAGGGGCGGCTTGCCGCAGACAAAAGAATCACGGTAGAACTTTACGATGCAAACGGGCAGAAAACAGATACACAGACACTGACCACCGATGCCTGGGGGCGCGTCTGCGGTTCATTCAAGCTCCCATCTGCGGGTGTGACCGGTAATTTCGATCTTCGCGCACGCATTGGCGACACTTATATAGGATGGTGCGGAGTGATGGTCAGCGACTATAAACTGCCTACTTTCACTGTTTCAATCGACTCCGTGATTCGCCCTGCCACGCCAACCGACGCGGCATGCGTTTATGGCACTGCTACCACTTTCGCCGGATTTCCTGTAGGCGAATCCAATGTTTCGGCAACTTTGAAGGTCCGCACCGGATTCTGGTTCTGGAGCGCCACGTCGCCGGTATTCTATGAGGCGAAAGGGAAGACGGACGCCACCGGGCGCTTCCGTCTTGAAATTCCTGCCGATGCAATAGCTTCGAGTCCCGCACCTTCGGGATACTTCCTTGCCGACGTCACTGTCAGCTCTCCCGACGGCGAGACGCGCCAGGCGTCTACTGGCTTTAATATGGGGAAACCCGATGTGATTCAGATCGCTGTTCCCGAAGTCTTCACCGTCGGAACCTCGAAAGCCGAGGTAACGATGCTCGACTTTAATGGTCGCCCCGACTGGAAGCCCTCGCATTATAAGGTGTATCGTCTTGAAGATGAGGACGCAAGCGAGGGGAAAGAAGTCGCCGCTGGTGCCGTTGTGTCCGACGGATCGCTGACCGATGTTCTCGGAACGCTTCCTCAGGGACGTTATGTCATTATTGTCGCTCCCGACGATGCCGCCGTTGCCGACATGGCATGCAGTTCTCCATTTGTAATTTATAAATCTACAGAGTCGGAATCGCCTGTAGCCGAACTGCTTTGGCTTCCGACTGAGAACGTTACCGCTGATGCCGATGGAAATGTCTCTTTCGACTTTGCTGTAGGTGGCGGTAATGCCAGCGTTCTGGCTGCCATAAGCGATTCCGACGGTAAACTTATAGAGCAACGTTGGCTCCGGAATGTGGCAGGTCAGCAGACATTCAGCTTCCGCATGCCCGATTCCGAGAAAACCTATCGTGTATATCTCCGTTCGGTCAGGAACGGCGAGTCAGCTTCCGTATCGCTTACGCTATATCCCTATAAATCAAAAGAGAAACTGCAGATTGCGTTCGAGACCTTCCGCAATAAAGTGCTCCCTCTTGGCAATGAGACGATCACACTGCGTGTGAAGGGCGTCGACGGAGCCGACCCGCGCAGTGCGGTGATTCTCGATATGTCTAACCGTGCAATTGATGTGCTTGCCCCCAACGCATTGGGTTTCACTGCACCATCGGCCTATTTCCGTGGAATGAACGTCGACGGGCTTTCGTTCGGACGCGAGACCTCCGGTGCAACTCAGGCTTATACATATCTGGAGGCTGCCGAAATGCAGTCGCCTTCTTTCAATCTGTATGGCCGTTCATTTATGAGCCGTCGGTTTAACAACCTCATGATTCGCGGAGCAAGAGAGGCTGTGACCATGGATGCAAAGGCACCTTTGATGGCGGCGGTTGAGGAATCGGCCGACGAAGTGGAGGTGGCATCCTTGCAGGAGGCAAAACTATATGCTTCGGCCGATGCCGGAGCCGCTGCGGAAGTCGGTTCCGGCACTACGACGGAGGAAAAGACGCCCGAAGTAAGCTACCGCCCTTCGGAGATACCGCTTGCATTCTTCCGTCCGATGCTCGCTACCGACGCCGACGGTTCTCTGAAGGTGGAATATACCGTTCCTGACGCCAACACCACCTGGATAATCCGCGCTTTGGCCTACAACGCCTCGCTGCTCTCGGCCACAGCCGACGCAGAAGTAGTGACATCGCGTCCGCTGATGGTGTCGCTCAACGCTCCGCGCTTCCTCCGCACGGGCGACCGCGTTGTGCTCCGTGCGTCGGTGATGAACGCCTCCGACTCCACTCTCACAGCCGACTCCGAGATTCAGATTCTCAATGCGGCCGACAATACGGTTCTGACTGAAACCGCTGTATCCAAGGTGATTGAGGCCGGCTCACGCGGCGTAGTCGCATTGCCCTTTGAGGTGCCCGTCGGAGTCAATGGTCTTGTATGCCGCGTGCGCTCTGTTTCCGGACTCTATTCCGACGGCGAGCAGACGCTCGTGCCCGTGCTTCCCTCCGATCAGGATGTAGTGGAGTCGCAGATGTTCTATCTCGCTCCCGGCCAGGAGCATTTCTCTATGACGATTGCCGGTGTAGGACCCCAAGGGCGTGCCTATCTCGATTTTACCGAGAATCCGGTCTGGACGGTGGTAAGCGCCCTCCCCGGACTGCGCACCAACGATATAGACTCTTCAGTCGAGGCTGCCGCATCGCTCTTTTCGGCCGCTGTGGCCGACGGGCTGATGAAGCGTTATCCGGAGATTGCCCGCGCACTCCGCCGCTGGAGCACCAATCCAAACGATTCCGCACTTGTAAGCCAGCTTGAGAAAAATGATCAGTTGAAAGCCATCCTTCTCAACAATACTCCCTGGGTAGGTCAGGCGCTCTCGCAGACGCAACGAATGCAGCGCCTTGTACTACTCCTCGACAATAAGAATACTTCGGCCGTTATCGCCGACGCTATCGACCGCCTTGGCCGCTGCTTCACTTCCGAGGGCGCATGGTGCTGGACACCCCGCTATCCGGAGGTCTCCCGGTGGGCCACAAACATGATTCTCGATATGCTCGGGTCGCTTAACCGGCTGCAGATGCTTCCGGCCGACGATAAACTGCGCCAGATGGCGGAATCGGCAATCCGGTGGACTGACCGACAGGCTGTAAAAGCCTACGCCGAGAGCCCCAGACAGGATTTTACGGAATACGCCTATCTTCGGTCGCTGTGGACGGATGTAAAACCGTCGTCGGCAGCCGCAAAGGTAATCCGCGTGCAGGTGAACCGCATTCTCTCGGGATGGTCCGACCATTCGGTAGTGCTTAAGGGTGCCGACGCTTTGATTCTCAACGCCAACGGGTATCATGCCTCGGCCCGTAGAATCCTTGAATCCCTCCGCCAGTATGCCACCCGCACCCCTGAGCGTGGAATGTGGTGGCAGCAGCTTGAAAACGAGTGGTTCCTCTCGCTCGACAAGGTGGGTTGCACCGGTATTCTTCTTGATGCATTCGCCACCGTCGAGCCCGGATGCGCCGATGTCGACGCAATCCGCCAGTGGCTCGTGCTTGAAAAGATGAACACCGACTGGGGCAACAATATAATTACTTCGCAGGTAATCGCTTCAATTCTTGCGTCGGGCTCGGAATGGACTGTTGCTCCTCGCCAGACAGCCATCCATATCGGCGACACGCTCGTCGAACCGGAAAATTCCGAATCCTACACCGGGTCGTTTGTTGAACCTATAACATCGCTTTTGACCCGAGAAACCGAACTGACAATCGACCGTCAGGCCAATTATCCTTCGGTAGGTGCTGTGGTATCGATGCGTCGTCTCCCCATGGATTCCATCATGGCCGTCGGCTGCACCGACCTCAGTATAACCAAGCAATTGGCCGTGATGCGCGACGGACGCTGGATTGCTTCCGACCGCTTCAACAGGGGAGACCGCGTGAGAGTTTCGCTCACAGTCCGCGCCGATGCCGACATGGACTATGTGGTGATTTCCGATGCGTGTGCGGCAACCTTCGAGCCGGTAGAGCAGTTGCCGACACCCGTGTGGAGCGAAAACCTCTGTTTCTACCGCGAGAACCGTGATGCCGCCATAAATCTTTTTATCTCCCGGCTGCCCCGTGGTATCTACGTGCTTGCCTATGAATTGTTCGCTACCCAGGAAGGCACGTTTGCCTCGGGTGTGGCGCAGGCTCAGAGTCAGTATCGGCCGGCCATAGCGGCTCATTCCGGAGGGGCTGTTGTGGAGGTGGCTCCACAATAAGCTGTGCAGTTCCATCGTTCCTTCATTGATTCAGCAGTGTAACCGTTAATTATACAGATAACAACCCTACAGATTACATTGAGACTTTCACTCAGATTACTGATAAACGTTCTGGCAACCGTTGCCGTGGTTTTCCATGGCAACGGTGCCGACTTTTCATTTAACCCATCCCAGGGCTCCGAAGCTCCCAAGCATGAGATGCGCGGCGCATGGCTTGCAACAGTCTATGGCATTGACTGGCCCTCGAAGCAAGGTGTGACCGCCGCAGTGGCCGAGGAGCAGCGACGTGAGCTCCGCGAAATCCTCGATGTGCTTCAGGCCTCGGGTATCAACGCCGTGATGTTTCAGGTGCGGTCGATGTCCGACGCGCTATATCCCTCGAAGTTCGAACCATGGAGCCAGTGGCTTACGGGATCACGCGGTGCGGCACCCGCCAAAGGATGGAATCCGCTGGAGTTTGCCGTGGCCGAGGCGCATGCTCGCGGAATGGAGCTGCATGCCTGGGTGAATCCTTTCCGGCTGGCTAATGGCGCAGCTCCGGTCGCCGTCAGGGCGGCTTCCGGTCGGGCGGTATTCGATCCCGTAGGTAAGGGATGGGTAATCGCCTATGGACAGACAGAAAAAATAAAGACGGCTGCGCGTGGCAAAGGGAAGAAAGGCAAGCGTACGAACGCCTATACCACTAAGACGAAATGGACTTCGATTCTTGATCCGGGCAATCCCGAGGCGCGGCGCCATATTGTGGATGTATGTCGGGAAATCATCACGGATTACGATGTCGACGGGCTTGTTTTCGACGACTATTTCTATCCCGACCGTTTGCCGCTCGGCGACGGATACGATTATGCCGAATGGATAGAGCAGACCACGCCCGAGGGTGGGGGAGAACCCTCTATGAGTCAGGCAGACTGGCGTCGCGATAATGTGGCGCGCACGATTGCCGAAGTTTCGGAGATGGTAAGGAAAGAGCGTCCGTGGGTGCGCTTCGGCGTAGCTCCGGCCGGCGTGGGCGGTGGCAACGGTGCCGCTACCCAGCCTTACGGCCTGCGGACGCCGGAAGTGGGCAAAGACTGGATGTACGACCGCATTTTCTGCGACCCGGTTCGGTGGCTTGCCGACGGCAGTGTCGACTATGTGTCGCCGCAGATTTACTGGGCCTGCGACCATGCCACTAATCCTTATGAGCCCATAGCGCGCTGGTGGGCCGACGTGGCTATCTACTTCGGACGCCATTGTTATCCGAGTCAGAAGGTGCTTGCTCTTCCTGCCGGTGCTGAAGCGTGGGGGGAGCAATGCCGCGAGGTGGAGGTCAACCGACATGCCTCTTCCGGAATCGGCCCGGGTGAGATTTTCTATTCTTCAGCCCATCTGAGCGGCAAACAGGCATATGGACTTGGGGAGGCGCTGCGTTCGGAGGTGTTCGAGCATCCGGCCCTCCTGCCGGTCACTCCATGGAAGGAAGCAACGAATCCTGGGGCAGTGCAGCAGCTTGTACGAAAAGGAAACCGTCTGAGCTGGTATCCTCAGCCCGATATGCGCTATGTGGTCTATGCCATCCCCTCGGAAGTGGGGATGATTGATGCCGTTTCGCCCGACGGAGCCAATTTCGCCACCCGCTATATCCAGGGTATCGTCTATGGCCACTCATTCGACCTCGCTCCCGACAAAATCAAGAACCACTGGTTTGCCGTCGCACCTTACGACCGCTATGGCAACGAATGGGAACCGGCGATAATCGGTCTCTGATTCCATGGATTCCGATGGCTTGATTTATGGAAAGTGTAAAATTTACACTTTTTAAGTCTATATTGGTGGCTTTTTGATTTTTGTTTGTCAAATTTTACTAACTTTGTGCGTCGGCACATCGCCGGGATGTACCGAAGATTTGTACTCAACCTCAAACTGCCTGCCATGGAGAAAACCTGGAGATGGTTCGGTCCCAACGACCCCATCACCCTTGAAATGTTGCGCCAGATTGGCGTCGAAGGAATAGTAACGGCACTTCATCACATACCCAACGGCGAGGTATGGACTCTCGACGAAGTGCTGAAAATGAAGAAATTCATCGAGGACCGCAACCTGCGCTGGAGCGTTGTAGAGAGCCTGCCTGTAAGCGAGAGCATAAAATACGCCGGTCCCGACCGCGATGCCCTCATCGAAAATTATAAGATTTCACTCGCCAACCTCGGGAAAGCCGGTGTGAAGACCATCTGCTACAACTTCATGCCGGTGCTCGACTGGGCCCGCACCGACCTCACATATCCCAACCCCGACGGAACGAGCAACCTATACTTCAACCGCGCCGAATTTGCCTACTTCGACATCCATATCCTCGCCCGTGAGGGTGCCGAGGCCGACTATTCGCCGGAGGTGCTTGAACGGGTGGAGCAGATGAAATCCACGATGACACCCGAGGGAGAGCATCGTCTGGTGGAAAACATTATAGTCAAGACCCAGGGATTCGTCAACGGCAACATCACCGAAAACGATCTTAAGCCCGTGGAGAAATTCCGCGCGCTGCTCGACCTCTACAAAGGCATTACACCGGAGCAGCTGCGCGCCAATATGGCTTACTTTCTCAGCGCCATCATGCCCGTATGCGACGAATACGGCATCGATATGTGTGTGCACCCCGACGATCCACCCATGCCGATCCTCGGTCTGCCGCGCATCGTAACGTGCGACGCCGACATCCGCGCATTTCTCGACGCAGTGCCCAATCCCCACAACGGCCTTACTTTCTGCGCAGGCTCGTTGAGCGCCGGTGCACACAATGATGTCGTGGCGCTTGCCCGCAAATATGCCTCGCGCACGCATTTTGTCCACGCACGCATCTGCCGTGTGCAGCCAAACGGCGATTTCAAGGAAAGCTCGCATCTGGATCCGAGGCTTGTGGAGGTCGTCCGCATTTTCGAAAAGGAGCGTCCTGGCGTGCCGATGCGTGTGGACCATGCGCCGCTCATGCTCGGCGACGAGCGCATGGGCTACAATGCCGGTTACTCCTTCCATGGCCGTATGCTCGCGCTCGGAATGGTTTCGGGCATCATGGCAACCGTAGCCACCGAAGCAATGTGAGCATACAGCTTCCCCATCATTTTGTCTGACCTTTAATTTGCCAACATATAAATCTGAAAACCATGAATCTATTTGATATCCGGGGTAATGTTACGGTGATAACCGGAGGCACCGGCGTTCTCGGTCGCGCAATCGCCGAATATCTCGCATTGAATGGCGCCCATGTTGTGATTATGGGCCGTAACGAGGCCAAAGGACGCGAGATTGTCGACCATGTGAACGCTCTTAACCCCGAGGGCAGCATCGAGTTTTTTGCAACCGACGTGATGAACCGCTCGGTTCTCGAAGGGAATCTCGAAACGATACTCAAGTGCTACGGACGCGTCGATACCCTTCTTAATGCCGCAGGGGGCAATATGCCCGGCGCAACCATCGGGCCCGACGACAATTTCTTCTCGCTCGACCCCGAGCAGTTCCAGCGCGTGCTTCAGCTTAACCTCACCGGCACGGTTCTTCCCACGCAGGTATTCCTCAAGCCTATGGTAGAGCAGGGTAAGGGCGCCATCATCAACTTCTCGTCGATGGCGGCGTTCCGTCCGCTTACACGCGTATGCGGATATGCCGCTGCCAAAGCCGGAATATCCAATTTCACGGCCTTTATGGCTACGGAGTGCGCCCGCAAGTTCGGCGAAGGTATACGCGTGAACGCCATCGCGCCCGGATTCTTCCTTACCGAGCAGAACCGGACTCTTCTCACCAATCCCGACGGCAGCTATACCGCCCGCGGCAACGACGTGATTCGTCAGACGCCTTTCGGTCGTATGGGCGCCCCCGAGGAGCTTTGCGGCACAATCCATTATCTTATGAGCGACGCCTCGCGCTTCGTGACCGGAACGGTCGCCATAGTCGACGGCGGATTCAACGCTTTTGCTATGTAAGCTGCGTGGCATATCTTTAAATATTCTCTTCGCAACCTATCTTTAACACCATCCATATAGACAACCATGAGATTACAGAGCCTTTTTGTGCTGGCTGCCTCGGTATGCATTGCTGCCAGCGGCGTCACCGTGACATCGCCCGACGGCAAGACCATTGTCGACGTAAACCTTAATCCCGCCGATTCAACGCTGACCTATTCCATCAGTATCATTAAAGCTGACGGAACCAAAGCCACAATGGTGGTTCCTTCGCCCCTGGGTTTTATCGCCAATGAGGGCGACTTCTCCCGCGGACTCACCCTGCGCGAGGCCAAGGAAGGAACACGCAGCGATTCCTACTCCGTATGGCAGGGTAAGAAGAAAGACATCGCCTATAAAGCCAACACCCTTGAGATGAAGCTCCGAAATGCCGACGGCAAGAAATTCGCCGTTGAATTCGAGGTTTCGGACAACAATGTAGGTTACCGATACACGATGCCGATCCATAAGGATACACGTTGTATCGTATTAGAAAAGGAGCTCTCGGGCTACCGCTTCCCGGAGGGAACGACAACTTTCCTTACAGATTATCATACCCCTATGAAAGGCTGGATGCGCACGCAGCCCAGCTATGAGGAGTATTACGAGGCTGACGCCGCACTCGACCGCGTCTCAAAATATGGTCTCGGCTACACTTATCCGGCTCTTTTTCATCGTGGCGACGACGGCTGGGTGCTCATCGGCGAAACCGGAGTGACCGGCCGCAGCAACGCCTCACACCTTGCCGATCCGGCCGAGGGAAATCTCTTCACCGTTGCCTATGCCGACCCGCGCGAGAACAACGGTTTCGGCTCGACCGGAATGCAGCTCGGTCTTCCTATGACCACACCCTGGCGTACCATCACCGTCGGTGAGACTCTCAATCCGATTGTGGAGACCACTGTCTACACCGACCTGGTCGACCAGCAGTACGAACCCTCTGAGGAGTACAAGGGGCGCCGCTCCACATGGTCGTGGATTGTCTGGCAGGACGGTTCAATCGTGTTCGACGACCAGAAAACATTCATCGATCTTGCTGCCGAACTTGGTTGGGAATCCTGCCTCATCGACGGCCTCTGGTCGCAGCAGATTGGCCGCGAGAAGATGGAGGAACTCTTCGCCTACGCAAAGGAAAAGGGCGTCGAACCGCTTGTTTGGTACAATTCCAACGGAGCTTGGAACGATGCTCCCCAGGGCCTCCGCATGGCCATGGACAACCCCGTAAGCCGCAAGAAGGAGATGAAATGGCTAAAGGATCATGGCGTTAAGGGTATCAAGGTCGATTTCTTCGCCGGCGACAAGCAGGAGACAATGAAGCTCTACGAGCAGATTCTCTCCGATGCCAACGACTATGGCATATCCGTGATTTTCCACGGCTGCACTATGCCCCGCGGCTGGGAGCGCATGTATCCTAACTATATCTCGTCGGAGGCTGTGCGCGCGAGCGAAAACCTCGTATTCAACCAGAGCGACTGCGACATCGAAGCTTTCAATGCCGCTCTTCATCCGTTTATCCGCAACTCTCTCGGCGCCATGGAGTTCGGCGGCACATTCCTCCAGCACCGCCTCAACCGCAATCCCGAGAAGGGCAACACGCGACGCACCGGCGACATCTTCCAGCTTGCCACGGCCATCCTCTTCCAGAGTGCAATCCAGAATTTCGCGCTTACACCGGCCAGTCTCACCGAGGCTCCGCAATTTGAGATCGATTTCATGAAGGCTGTGCCCACAACCTGGGATGAGACCGTGCTTATCGACGGCTATCCGGGCCGCTATGTTGTGCTCGCCCGCCGGAGCGGCGACCGCTGGTATGTGGCCGCAATCAATGCCGATTCTGAGACCAAAAAGATTAAGTTGAATCTCCCGATGCTCGCCGGAAAGACGGTCGATGCCTATACCGAGCGTATGCCGCGCAAGAAGGAAGGCCTGTATATGGTTGGCTCAGTGGCTGAAAAGACCATTCCGACCGACGGTATGTATGAATTCGTGCTTCCCACCGGCGGTGGCGCGGTGCTTGTAGAGAAATAATATTTAGAATCGAATAGCAACCAATGAATAATAAGATAATCACATTGATGGCGGCCACGGCTCTCGCCGTGGCGCCGCTCGGTGCAAAAACCACCGTGTACCTCCAGCCCAAGGAGGACGCTCCCGTAATCAATAAGGAGATTTACGGCCAGTTTGCCGAACATCTCGGCACCTGCATCTATGGAGGCCTCTGGGTAGGCGAGGACTCGAAGATTCCCAACACCAACGGTTACCGTACCGACGTGCTCAATGCGCTCAAGGAACTGAAAGTTCCCGTGCTCCGCTGGCCCGGCGGCTGTTTCGCTGACGAGTACCACTGGACCGACGGCATCGGTCCGCGCAGTGAGCGCCCGCGCATGGTCAACAACAACTGGGGTGGCACTGTAGAGGATAACAGCTTCGGTACACACGAATTTTTCAATCTTTGCGAACTGCTTGAATGTGAACCGTATCTGAGCGGCAACGTCGGCAGCGGCACTGTAGAGGAGCTGGCCAAGTGGGTGGAATATATCACCGCTGAAGACGGGCCACAGGCCAAAATCCGCAAGCAGAACGGCCGCGAAAAGCCCTGGCATCTCAAGTATCTTGGCGTTGGCAATGAAAGCTGGGGATGCGGCGGCAGCTTCACCCCGGAGCATTATGCCAACGAATACCGGCGCTACCAGACTTATTGCCGCAATTTCAATGGCAACAAGCTCTACAAGATCGCCTCCGGAGCAAGCGACTACGACTACAACTGGACGGATGTGCTGATGCGCAAGGCAAAGAACCAGATGGACGGTATCTCGCTCCATTACTATACCGTTGCCGGATGGAGTGGCTCCAAAGGCGCCGCCACGAAGTTCTCCGACGATGATTATTATTGGACAATAGGCAAATGTCTGGAAATCGGCGATGTGGTAAAGCGCCACATGGACATAATGGACAAACACGACCCCAAGAAGCGTGTAGGTCTGCTCGTCGACGAGTGGGGCACATGGTGGGACGAGGAACCCGGTACAATCTCCGGTCACCTCTACCAACAGAATACTATGCGCGACGCTATGGTGGCAGCCCTCAGCCTCAATACCTTCCACCCGCTCACCGACCGCGTGAAGATGACCAACATCGCACAGATAGTCAACGTGCTCCAGTCGATGATTCTTACCGACAGCCTCGGCGGGATGGCTCTGACCCCGACCTATTACGTGTTCAAGATGTATCAGCCCCATCAGGACGCCAAGTTCGTGCCCCTGAGCATTGACACCGATTATATGCGCGTGCGCGACAACCGGTTCATACCCGCCGTGAGTGTAACTGCCTCGCAGCGCGACGGCAGGCTGACGCTCTCGCTTGTTAATACCGGACTTTCCAAGGAGCAGGAAATAGAAATTCCGCTCGAACCCGTTGCCAAGGAGATGGGATGGAAGAATCTCAAGAGTCTGAAGATTGAAGGCGAGATCCTTACCTCCTCCGATATCCACGACTGCAACGAAATCGGGCAGCCTGAAAAGGTATCGTTGAAGCAATTCTCCGACGCGCGCATCTCTAAGGACAAACTTATTGTCAGACTTCCCGCTAAATCGATAGTAACCCTCACAATCTGAGACTTATTACGATAATTTTAGCCTAAAAAACGGCGGTGTGTCAAAATTCCGTAATTTGACACATCGCCATACTATTTTACCCGAATGGTGAGGGCGCTGTCAGAATGGTCCAGATGGTAGGAGCTTGAGGGTGAGGGCGAAGGGAGTTGACTAAGGTCAATGACCGAACCCGAACCCCTCAGGCGACGCCCCAGATGGGCTATTATGACACGCCCTCTATATGTTATGTAGCTGAAATGCCCGGCTACCGGCCGATAACGCTGAGCAACTGGGCAACTGCTTGTTTCGTGTCTACTTTACTGATGATGTGAGTTACCACGTGGTCGGCGTCGGTAATGAAGGTTGTGCGGACGATACCCATGTATTCCCGCCCGGCCATCTTCTTTTTCTGCCATACGCCGAATTCCTGAAGGACCTCGGTCGACTCATCGGAGAGCAGAATGAAATTGAGGTCATATTTAGCTATGAACTTCAGATGGCTCGCCGGAGAATCCTTGCTGATTCCGATTACGGTATAACCCATATCGGTAAGTTGCTGATACCCGTCGCGAAACGAGCATGCCTCAGCCGTGCAGCCGGGAGTATTGTCTTTCGGATAGAAATAGACGATGAGTGGACGTCCGGCGAAATCCGAGCTTCGCATGGTTTCGCCTTTAGTGTTTGTGCCCAGAATTTCGGGCAGCTTTTCGCCAATGTTCATAATGAAATATTGTTTGAGAATTAGGAGATTACGTTTAATAGTCTGCCGCAATCGAAAGCCTTGAGGTTGGCTATGGCGATTTCGACAAGGCGCCGCAGGGCTTCGGTCGATTGCCAGGCCACGTGGGGAGTAATCACGCAGTTGCGGGCGCCAATCAGAGGCGAACCGTTGCGCGGCGGCTCCTGATTGAGAACGTCGATTCCGGCGCCTGCTAGCCGGCCGCTGTTGAGAGCGTCGGCGAGAGCCTGCTCGTCGACGAATCCTCCGCGTGCCGTATTTATCAGATAGGCAGTCGGTTTCATCATGGCGAGCGTACGGGCGTTTACAAACCCGGCCTGCTCGGGGGTAAATGCGGCGTTGATTGAAATTACGTCGGCACGTCTCCAGAACTCCTCCGGCTCCACGTGTTCAACACCTTCGGGGAGCGTCTTGTTCGATGGAGTGATTACTTTCATACCGAAAGCGCGGGAGATTTCGGATACGCGGCGCCCGATTGTTCCGAAGCCGTAGATTCCCATTGTCAGTCCGGCGAGTTCCACGATAGGGGAGATACGGAACGAGAAGAGCGGCGAACGCTCCCAGCGGCCGGCGTGTATTTCTTGAGAGTAGTTCCCTGTATGGTTGGTCAGTTCAAGAAGAAGAGCGAATACAAGCTGAGCCACCGAATCGGTGCTGTAGCCGGGAATATTCGTTACGGTTATTCCGAGCCGATGGGCAGCGTCGATGTCGACGATATTATAGCCCGTGGCGAGCACGCCTATGTATTTCAGCGAAGGTGTATGCCCCATGGCATGGGTCGATACCGGTACTTTATTGGTCAGCACCGCCCATGCGTCGCCGATGCGTGCGGCCGTCTCCTCCGGCCTGGTGTTGCCGTAGGCTTCTATTTTACCGAGGCTTTCGAGCGGGCTCCATATCGAGCGGTCGGCATCGATGGTGTCGGCATCGAGTATTACGATTTTCTTTTCGCTCATTTTGGGTTTGGTTAGTGTTGGTTGTCCGGCTTTTAAGGAAAGAATCCCTGCCTTTGTTGAGTTCAAGGCAAGGATTCCAATAGCCAAAGTATATGAAAAACTTTTTTTAGTGTGGTGCGCAGGGGGGGACTCGAACCCCCACGACCGAAGTCACCAGATCCTAAGTCTGGCGCGGCTACCAATTACGCCACTTGCGCGTTTTCCGCCTTGTGCAGCGGTATGTCGTCCGACATCTGCAAAGGTACGAAAAAAAACTGTAACCGCGAAATAATTTGCGGATGACTACCCGGAAGTCAGAGCACTGCCTGGCGCCCTACGAAATGGCGAAGTCTGTCGAATAATCCCGGATTTAACTCCCGGAGGTGCACGTGGGCTTTGTCGTCGGTTTTAGAGATGAAGATTATTGAACTGTGGAGCACTATTGCGATGGCTTCGTCGAACTCCACAATGGCGTGGATATGCCCGACGGGAATCATATGAAACGGCGAATCCGTATTCACATTGTTAAGGACAATGTTGTCACCGTCGATTTCCACTCCGGCCTGTTCCGGCAGTTTCTCGAATAATAATGGTATATTTAATTCGTCGGGCGAAGCGGGACGATTCTTGAATTTACGGTAGATGGCGTCTATTACTTTCTTTTGAATCATGTCTGGGGTAGGTTTTACGCGGGTTTTGCGGAGTTATTATTGAATTCTGATAATATAACAGAGTGACCTATAAAATGTTTTATAAAATATTATGGGAATTGGCGAAAAAAGCGTATGAATGCTAAATGTAAACGATTTGTAACTACATTGTATAACTCGTGTTGCTTTTTGAGTATCTTCAACTACTGCCAATCTCTTTTTGATGTAGGTCAATGGAGAGAAATAGTCGGAAAATATGTACCTTTGCACCGCCCGGAGCCAGACTCCCGGCTCCATTTCTGCAATCGGTTTGAATTTGAAGCTTTTATTTCTGAAAATCAGGATTCGTTATACGGCATTTGCCGCTCTGCTCGGGGCTGCCGGTAGTGCTATGGCTTCGAATGTGTCGCAGGAAGTTGAATCGCCTGGCACCGAAAGCGTTGACACTCTTTTATCTCTTCCGCAGGTGTCTGTCACCGCCATAAAAGGTGGAGCCCTCGCCAACCATGACGAGGCTGTCACTACACTCGGACATTCCGAGCTCGAGCGTCTCAACGTTGTCAACATAAAGCAGGTCAGCGAAATCGCTCCGAACTTCTATATGCCGGCCTATGGGTCGAGAATGACGTCGTCGGTTTATGTGCGCGGTCTCGGAACGCGTATCGACCAGCCTGTAGTGGGGCTTAATATCGACAATGTCCCCGTAATAAACAAAGATAATTTCGATTTCGATGTGGCCGATATTGCCCGCGTGGAGATTCTCCGCGGACCGCAGAATATACTTTACGGTAGGAATACGATGGGCGGTCTGGTGAACATCTTCACTCTGTCGCCATTTAATTTCGAGGGGGTGAAACTGACGGCCGAGTATGGCTCATACAATACATATAAGGCGTCTGTCGGAGTCTACAAACTTATGAACGCCCGACACGGCACTTCTCTTAATCTCTATGCCTCCGGTACCGACGGGTGTTTCCGCAACGAGTTCAACAATTCGCGTACCGGACGCGAGCGCCTTTATTCAGCACGCTGGAAAACCATATGGCGCACTTCGCAGAATTCTATTGTGGAGAATACTTTTGCCGCTTCCCATACCACTCAGAACGGCTATCCATACGAGAGTGTGGCTACCGGCCGCATAGCCTACAACGATACATGTTTCTACCGCCGTCTTTCCATTACCGACGGACTGGTTGCAAAGATGCATTTCGGGTCGGTGGATCTCTCGGCCATCGGAAGTTTTCAGTATATCAACGACAACATGACGCTTGACCAGGATTTCCTGCCGGTGGACTATTTTACGCTGACCCAGAAGCGGCATGAATGGGCTGTGACGGCCGATGTCGTAGCGCGTGGACGTGCCGGAGCGGCATACCGCTGGCTCGCGGGGGTATTCGGTTTCGGCCGGCGCGGCAATATGGGTGCTCCCGTCACGTTTCATGATTATGGTCTGACGCAGCTTATTGAAAATAACGCCAATAAACTCAGTCCGGAATATCCCATCCGCTGGGATGAACGCAGCCTTCTGCTCGACAGCGATTTCATTACTCCATCCGGAGGGATTTCCGTGTATCATGAGAGTCAGCTCACTCTTGGCGCATTCGACTTTACGCTCGGGCTGCGGTGGGACTGGGAACGAACTTCATTGATTTACCGCAGCAGTTCTGCCTCGACTTACACGATTTATCATCTGCTGCCCGGTGGGGGAGAGGAGATATACGCTCCCAGAATCCCGGTGGATATCGACGACCGAGGCCATCTTCAGCAGTCGTTCAGCCAGTTCCTTCCAAAACTGTCGGTCAGCTACAGGCTCCCGGGCGACTGGGGCAATCTGTTCGCGTCCGTTACCAAAGGATATAAGGCCGGCGGCTACAATACCCAGATGTTCTCCGACGTACTTCAGCAGCGAATCATGGGTTTCCTTGGTCTCAAGGAGCTTTATGACGTGGATGATATTGTGAGCTACCGGCCGGAGAAAACGTGGAACTATGAGATTGGCGCACATCTGGCGTCGCCCGACAGAAGATTCTCGCTCGATGTCGCCGCCTTCTGGATTGAATGCAGCGACCAGCAGCTTACGATGTTTCCGGAAGGAGCTGTAACCGGCCGTATAATGGCAAATGCCGGGCGGGCGCGTTCGCTGGGCACGGAAACCAGTCTTTCAGCTACACTTGGCGCCGGTTTCTCCGCGCGGATTTCGCATGGATTTACAAATGCGACCTTCCGCCGCTTCTATAACGGCCGTATTGACTACTCCGGCCGTCGGGTGCCGTATGCCCCGGAGAATACTTTCTATGCCGGCCTCACTTACGGACATTGGTTTTCATCAGGGTTTGTCGACAGGCTTTCCGCCAATGTCGGTGTGCGCGGAGTTGGACGCATATATTGGGATGAGGGGAATACCGTAAGCCAGCCCTTTTATGCCATAGTGGATGCTTCCGTACGGGCGGAGCATGGCCCTTTCTCGGCCGATGTGTGGGTCGACAATCTCACTTCTACGCGCTATTCATCATTCTATTTCGTAAGTATCGGCAATGCCTTCCTGCAACGTGGAAATCCTCTGACGGCCGGCCTCACACTGCGTTATTCATTTTCTTTCGTAGGCAGTGAGAGGTGAAATTCAATCCGAAACATCCAGAAAATATTAAAACAACAATACTCTACAATGAAATTCAATATCAAGTCGGCTGTATGCCGTATCGGTCTTGCATGTGCGATTGCTCTTTGCACACCTTACCTTTCGTCGTGTGGCGACGATGGTGAAGACGGCCCCGTGCCGGAAAACGAAAAAATGAGCCAGACTTTCATGGGTGAAACCAGAACGTGGCCGGAGACCTCGCCCGCCGATATATATGTCGGGCAACGTCCGTCGGCTTATACCGTCAGTGTGGATCCGGAAACCAAGGTGGCTACATTGGTAATTTCCGATGCCGATTTCCTGGCCGGAATGCCCGCTCTGGGAGATATGACTTTCCCCGGAATCAAGTATGCAGTAACCGACAATGTCGTAAAGCTTACATGCGACGCTCTGACACCTCTTATCGGCGAGCGTCCTTTTTCAGGCTTCCCGATTTCGAATTTTCAGGCAAGATGGGTTCCTGACCGTACGCTCGACCTGCAGTTTATATGTAATTATCGCGGGACTCCCTATGTGGTGTATTTCCGCGGCACGAAAGTCGATGCAAAGCCTTGACTTGTCAATATCATTTATCCGGCGTGTCAACCTGCAATGAAATATATATGCGGCGGGCATTGGAACTTGCCGCCAACGGAGCGGCTTATGCCTCGCCTAATCCTATGGTGGGAGCGATAATCGTAGCCCCCGACGGACGTATAATAGGGGAGGGGTGGCACCGCCGCTGCGGCGAGGGCCATGCCGAAGTTAATGCCGTTGCGTCGGTAGCCGAAGCAGACATTCCTCTGCTCGGAAAATCGACAATGTTTGTCACTCTTGAGCCCTGTTCCCATTTTGGGAAGACACCCCCATGTGCCCGGATGATAGTGGAGCGGGGCATCCCGCGTGTCGTTGTTGCTATGGCCGACCCCAATCCGAAGGTAAGTGGTCGCGGTATCGGCATTTTGCGTGACGCGGGCGTAGAGGTCGAGGTGGGACTGCTTTCCGACGAGGCATACGAATTGAACCGCAGGTTTCTGAAATCCGTCACACTCCGTCGTCCGTTCATCACTCTTAAATGGGCCTGCAGCAAGGATGGTTATATGGACTGGATTCGTTCCGACGAGCATCCGGAGCCATGCCGGTTCTCCACTCCGCTTACTTCCCTGTCCACAATGCGTCTGCGGGCTCTTCATGATGCCGTGCTTACTACAGCCGCGACGGTCCAAGCCGACAATCCGCGCCTTACGCTGAGGAATTTCGACGGCAGGCAGCCTGTTGCTGTCGTCCTCACTCATTCAAAAAAACTGCCGGAAGATTCTTTCCTCGCCAAAAAACTGTTGGCCGGAGCATCCGATGCACCTCTTGTCTATAAGTTTGAGGACTCCGCTGCACTTCAGGATATTTTTCATGACCTTTATACGCGTCACGGCATATCTTCCGTGCTTGTGGAGGCGGGTCCGACCATGCTCAGTACCTTGATCGACATGCGGCTGTGGGATGATGCCCGCGAGGAGATTGCCCCGTTTGCCCTCTATGGCGAGGGGTGCCACAGAGCGCCGGTTCTTCCTGCGGGATGTATCCACCGCGAAGAGAGCGTGGGTGATTCAATACTGCGTCATTATCGTTCGGACGGTGCTGTCTGTACACTCCTTTCTGATTCGGAATCGACTGAAAAGGTCTGTGAAAAGTATAAAAAAAATATTTAAAATGGCAACAGCGGATGTGGCGTAACCCTTTATGGATTACGCCATTGCTGTGAAAATGCCTCTGAAAGTGGCCGTTTTTCCATCGGTTATAGCGGAAAGTTGCCAAATTCTTTATACCTTTGTAAGTTGAAAGCAAGCAGTTTCGCCTGTATAAGGCCTGTCGGCCGCTCCGACGGGCACATCTGGTTATGAACCTGTGTTCCGCTTCAACTAGTGCTATAATATTCTAACTAAAAGGGCCGATAAGCCTATATGAGCAATCTTGTTAAACTGTCGTCTGCCGTCGTGGCCGCAGCATCTTTGATGCTGTCGGCTTGCAACAGTTCCGACGATACGACGGTAATCAACGATCCCACCGACAATTCCAGTACAGCCATCACAGCATTTTCGCTGAAAACCAATAAGGATGTACTTAATAATCTTGATTCCGTATATTTCTCCATCGATCTCAATGCGGCCATTATTTTTAACGCCGACTCGCTGCCTTATGGCACCGATGTGAGCGCTCTTTCCGTCAATCTCACTACCGCAGGCGGTGGAGTCAAGGCTTTTTCGCCAAACGCCGACGGCACGGAGACGGCCGAAATAGACCTTGCGGTCGAACCGTCGACAAAGCTGAATTTCAGCCAAGGGCCGGTGCGCGTGCTGATCACATCTCTCGATGGTGAGCATCAGCGTGAATACCATGTGGGGGTAAACGTCCATAAGGTCGTGCCCGATTCCCTGTTTTGGAGTAAGTTGGCACGAACATCTCTTCCCACTGTGTTTTCCGACCCCACGGCGCAGAAGTCCGTAAAACTGAATGAAAAGGCATATTGCCTTACTACCGACGGTTCCGGCTATGCCATGGCCGTTTCTTCCGATCCGTATGCCAACGCATGGCAGACTACCCGGCTTGCAATCTCGTCGGCTCTTGATGTTAAGACATTCTCTGCAACCGACGACGCATTATATATTCTGGCAGCCGACGGCTCGCTGCTCACCAGCGCCGACGGGCTGAGTTGGACATTCACCGGAACCGTCTGGAAAAATATTATCGGAGGATTCGGCAGTAAGCTGCTCGGCATCGCTGCTTCCGGCTCTGCAGATACGTTTGTAAGCTATCCGGCGTCGGTTTCCGGCTCTGTGCCGGCGGATTTCCCTGTCAGCGGATTCTCGGATCCTGTATCGTTTAGCACAAAATGGGCTCAGGATGGTCAGATTATGATATTCGGCGGCCTTAAGTCCGACGGCGCTCCTACCGGCGCGACCTGGGCCTACGATGGAACTCAGTGGGCCCGCATTGCCGAGAGTCTGCCAGCCGCTTCGGGATATGCGGTGACCGCCTGCACAATATGCGAGACCGACACCGTTTCGTGGCGTCTGAAAGAGACTGATGTTCTTCTGGCATTCGGTGGCACTCTTGCCGACGGCGAGTGCAACGGCAATGTATATCTTTCGCGCGATATGGGCATTACATGGAAGAAGGGTGATTCGTATCTCCAGCTTCCCAAATACATGCCTGCTACCTCAGGCGCCGACATCCTCGTATTCTACACGACGGCCTATAACGGCTTCTTCAGCCAAGGGAACTCCGCGCGTTCCGGCGGACGCCGATGGATTGAAATGCCAGTGGCTCAGCTTCCGTCGATATATCTGCCGGGCGCCGCGCCACTCTCGCGCGCTGTCGCTCCCGTCACCACGTGGGATTGCCCGTTCCTCTATATGTTCGGCGGTACGGATGCCGACGGCGCTCTTCAGAACGTTGTATGGCGAGGAGTTGTAAATCACTTTACGTTCCAGCCGCTTCAATAGTGGCTGTGCTCAGATGTGACACGCCGCTACTCTGTTGATAGTAATATGAAAAAATATCTGGCATTGCTTATTCTGCTTTTCGCCTCCTCGTCCGGGCATATATCCGCCCAGGAGGAGTCCTACCGGTTTGACATCGGCGGGCAGATTGGCATGGCCGGTTATCTTGGCGATGCATCGTCGAGCATTTTCTCCAAACCGGGGATTTCATTCGGCGCGTCGTTCCGCTATCTGCCCGATGTGCGGTGGGCTGTAAGAGCTCAACTCAATGTGTTGAGTCTCAGCGGTGATACCTCGACTATGGACGATGTGCTCCCGTCGATGGCCCAGTATTCGTTCAAGTCGACGGTCTACGACCTCGGCGGCCGCATCGAGTTCAACTTCTTTCCCTATGGAATAGGGGAGACGTATAAACGACTACGACGCTGGACCCCCTATCTCACTCTCGGCGTAGGCCTTACAATGGCCACTTGTGAAGGGCAGAACCACGCCGGATTCAATATCCCCATGGGAGCCGGCCTTAAATATAAGATGCGCGAGCGCTGGAATCTCGGATTGGAATTTACGATGACGAAAGTGTTTTCCGATCATGTCGACGGACCGCTTTCGGATCTGTATGGCATAAAGAGCTCGTTTCTTAAAAATACCGACTGGTATTCCAATATAGCAATCTCCATCACCTATGAGTTCGGCAAGCGATGTGCCACGTGCCATTACGTGGACTGACGCCTCTATTCCCGAATATTTAGACCTCTGACGATGACCGACTATACCGCCCACATAGATCCCGCACGTGTTCCCGCCCATGTGGCCATCATTATGGATGGCAACGGCCGTTGGGCCGTGCAACGTGGCCTCGACCGTTCCCACGGCCATGTGGAAGGTGTGAAGACCGTGCGGCAAATCACTGAGCTCGCCTCCAATATCGGGATAAAATATCTCACACTCTACGCTTTCTCGACCGAAAACTGGAATCGCCCTACGGCTGAAGTCGATGCTCTGATGCATCTGATTGGAATCGCCATTGAGCGCGAGACGCCCGACCTTATCCGCAACGACGTAAGGCTGAATCTTATCGGCGACATCCAGCGTATGCCCCACGAGGCGCTTGCCCGGTTGCAGGAGTCGGTTGCCGCAACTTCCGCGTGCCGGGGGCTCACGCTGAATCTTGCCCTCAGTTATTCCGCCCGTTGGGAGCTGGCAGCCGCGGCGCGGACAATAGCTGCAGAAGCCGCCGCCGGGCGGATTGCTCCGACGGAGATTGATGAGGCCGTATTTTCTTCGTATCTCACCACTTCCTCGATTCCCGATCCCGACCTGCTGATACGTACCGGAGGTGATGTGCGCGTAAGCAATTTCCTGCTGTGGCAGATCGCCTATACCGAGTTGATTTTCTCAACGACATTCTGGCCCGACTATGGCGCCGAGCAGTTCCTGGCAGATATCGCGGAGTTTCAGAGGCGCGAGCGACGCTTCGGCAAGACAAGCTCCCAGATAGCCGGTGAGTCCAGTTGACGGTCAGGTTCCATCTTCTCTCCACGTTTCACGAATATATCACAAAAACCACTCAAAAAGATATTCTCTCGCTCCGCTCCTTACATTATGCGATATAATCTAATTCTTGCATTGATTGCGCTTCTCGGAATCTCCGGAGCCTCCCGCGCTCAGGAGAGGGTCGACACAATATACAATCCTCCCATCGTATATTCCGGGCTGCCTGCTGAATACGAGATTGCCGACATACGTGTGCAGGGTGCCGACAATTATGAGGACTACATCGTAATCGGCTATTCAGGGCTCAAGAAGGGCGACAAGATCGAGATTCCTGGCAACGACGTGACAACTGCCGTGAAACGCCTGATGCGTCAGGGCCTCTTTGCTCAGGCTCAGCTTGTCGTTGAGAAAATCGCCGGCAACAAGGTTTGGCTTCTGCTCAATCTGCGCACTCAGCCGCGTATTTCCGAAGTAGTCTACACCGGAATGAAGAAAGGTGAGCGCGAAGACCTGCAGAAACGCCTTAACCTCATGAAGGGCAATCAGATTACGCAGAATATCGTGAACCGTGCCGAAATGATTGTCAAGAAATATTTCGATGAAAAAGGTTTCGGCAAGGCCGACGTCAGGATTTCCCTTCAGGAAGACCTCTCGAACAAAAACGAGATGATTGTGAACATCGATGTCGACAAGCATGCAAAAGTGAAGGTCCACAAAATCTATATCACCGGCAACGAGGTGCTGTCCGACCGCAAGCTGAAGCGCGTGATCAAAAAGACCAATGAGAGCGGCAACCTTCTCAAACTGTTCAGCCAGAAGAAGTTCGTTGAGTCTGATTATCAGGATGACCTCAACCGTATCCTTGAGAAATACAATGAACTCGGCTATCGCGATGCAAAGATTCTCAGCGACAGCGTCGTGCCATACGACGACAAGAAGGTCGACGTTTACATCAACCTTGAAGAAGGTCATAAATATTACATTAGTGATATTACATGGGTCGGCAACACCATATACAATACCGACCAGCTCAACTATTTCCTGGGAATGAAACCCGGCGACGTTTACAATCAGAAGGAACTGGAGAAACGTCTCACCACCGACGACGACGCCGTGTCGAATGCCTATATGGACCAGGGATACCTTTTCTATCAGTTGGTGCCCATTGAGAAAAATGTGCACAACGACAGTATCGACCTCGAACTGCGCATGTTCGAAGGTCCGCAGGCTCGCGTAAACCGCGTCGTCATCAACGGCAACGACCGTCTGTATGAAAAGGTGGTCCGCCGTGAGCTCCGCGTAAAGCCTGGAGAACTCTTCAGCAAGAGCGACCTTATCCGTTCGGCGCGCGAAATCGCCCAGACCGGCCATTTCGACCCTGAGAACATGGACCCGCGCGTGGAGCCCAACGAAGAAAACGGAACGGTCGATGTAATCTTCAACCTTACCTCGAAGGCCAACGACCAGATTGAGTTCTCGCTCGGCTGGGGCCAGACAGGTATCATCGGCAAGGTGGCGCTCAAGTTTACAAACTTCTCGATGAAGAATCTCTTCAATCCGAGCTCATACAAGGGCTTTATCCCCCAGGGCGAAGGCCAGACCTTCACCATCAGTGCCCAGACCAACGCCCGGTATTACCAGATGTATTCCGTATCGTTCCTCGACCCGTGGTTCGGAGGGAAGCGCCCCAATTCGCTTCAGGTATCGGCTTACTACAGCCGTCAGACGGGTGTGAACTCCTCATATTATAACTCCAACTGGTCTAACCCTTACCTTTACGGCGGCTACGGATATGGATATGGCTACGGCTCGAGCTACAACGACTACTACACCAACTCCATCCAGAACGCCTACGACCCCAACAAGGTGCTCCAGATGGCCGGTGTTACCGTCGGTTTCGGTAAGCGCCTCAACTGGCCCGATGATTTCTTTACCCTCACAACAGAGCTATCCTACAACTTCTATTATCTGAAGAACTGGGAATACCTCTATTATATGAACAACGGTACGTCGAACGCTCTCGTGCTTGGTCTTACCCTCGCACGCAACTCCATCGACAATCCGCTCTACACCCGACGCGGTTCGCAGATTTCGCTCAACTTCTCCTTTACGCCTCCCGCCTCGCTTTTCGGCGGCAAGAAGGACTGGGAGAAACTCTATAATGAGAATACCACCGCATCGAAGAAGGAGTTGTATAAGTGGATTGAATACTGGAAACTCAAATTCAAGTCGCGCACCTATACTCCGCTCACCGATCCCGACGGCAAATGGACTCTCGTGCTCATGACCCGCGCCGATATCGGGCTGCTCGGCAGCTACAACAAATGGCTGAAATCGCCCTTCGAGACCTTCTACGTGGGCGGCGACGGCATGAGCGGTTCCTATACATACGCCACAGAGACCATCGCCCTGCGCGGTTATGAAAACGGTTCGCTCACCCCGTGGGGACGTGAAGGCTACGCCTACACCCGTTTCGGCCTGGAGCTCCACTTCCCCTTCATGCTCCAGCCGTCGACCACAATCTATGGTCTCGTGTTTGCTGAAGGAGGTAACGCCTGGACGGCCGTGAAAGATTTCTCGCCGTTCGATCTCAAACGAAGCGCCGGTGCGGGCGTCCGCATCTTCCTCCCCATGGTCGGGATGATGGGTATCGACTGGGCCTACGGCTTCGACAAAGTGTTCGGAACCAAGGGCGGCTCTCACTTCCACTTTATTCTCGGTCAGGAGTTCTGATCGGTTTGCATCACGTAAAGCTCTTTTGTTAAACCTTTTCGCCGTTCAAACGTCTTTAATTATATAGCCGCAGGCTGAGATTTGACAAATTAGTATAATCCTATAATACCGGAAATCAAGAATATGAAAAAGATATTGCTCTCCTTGGTTCTTTTTGCCGGAATCGCTTTCGTTTCCAGCGCTCAGAAGTTTGCTCTCATAGATATGGAGTACATTCTTAAGAACGTACCGCAGTATGAGATGGCCAACGAACAGCTCAACCAGCTTTCGCAGCGTTGGCAGAAAGAAGTCGAGGCTGTCAGCAAGGAGGCCGACGAGATGTACAAGCAGTATGTGGCCGACAAGGTTTTCCTTACAGCCGAGCAGATAAAAAAACGCGAGGAGGAAATTGTAGCCAAGGAAAACAGCGCCGCAGAGTTACGCTATAAATATTTCGGCCCCGAGGGGCAGCTTTATCAGAAGCGCCAGACCCTCATGAAACCTATTCAGGACGAAATCTACAACGCTGTGAAGAAGCTTTCGGAGGAGCGCGGCTACCAGACGATTTTCGACCGTGCGTCGTCGGCCAACATAATTTACGCATCTCCTCGAATCGACGTCAGCAACGAGGTGCTCTCCAAACTCGGCTACGCCAACTGATTGCTCTCTTTTGCTTAGGCAGAGTGTCGAGGTCCTAAAATCCGGAATCAATAAAAATAAAATCCATACAGCTAATCACAATGATTAAAAAATTCCTTTTGGCGCTCGCCGTAGCGCTCCCCGCATGCGTCTGGGCCCAGGCCCCCAAGTTCGGTATCGTCGACGTGGAAAGCATCATCCCGAAGATGGCCGAGTTCCAGGAAGCACAGACCAAGATCAACGAAGCCTCCAAGACCTACGAGGCCGAATATGCCAAAATTCAGGAAGAAATGCAGAAAAAGTTCGCCGAACTGCAGGAACTCGACAAGGATGCAACAACTCTGGAAAGCATCAAGGAGCGCCGCATGCAGGAAGTGCAGGACCTCGATAAGAAAGCCCAACAGTTTGCTCAGACGGCCCAGCAGGATCTTCAGCGTCAGCAGGCGCAGCTTATGCAGCCTATTCAGGAAAAGGTCATGAACGCTATCAAGACCGTAGGCAATGAGAACGGTTTCACAATGATTTTCCCTGAGGGCGTTCCCGCCTATGTGGCAGCCGACGTTCAGGACGTCACCGCCCTTGTGAAAACCAAGCTTGGCGTCAAGGATTAACCTTCGCACTATTCGTATATCACATACATATAAACTGTAACCCTTACAGGCTCCGAAGATATGGATTTCCATATGCTGCGGAGCCTGTGGTGCGTTTTTTTAGATTGTGTGGGAGTTCGCCTCTGAACGGGGCCATAGGTATATTGTGTTACCCGTCCGTCAGGCTACTGTTCTAATCCCTTTTTAATTGTCCCGGATGGAAAGTGTTGAAAAGTCGGGAGGCAATTTAATCGTTAAAAGGGCTTAGAATTGAAAAATAAATCTTATCTTTGCGACGAAATTGTGCGGAAAGCGCCATTCGTCAGGATTCGCGTCAGAAATCACGCGATAGGGCAGAGCGGCGGTACCGCCCAGTTGGAAACTACCTTATGCCGTTGGCGCCTCTTTCTCCACTCCGCGAAAGGCTGATTCTTCCTTGTGAGAATCCCCTCCACGTGGAGTTGTGCTGATTCCGTATCCGTCGGAACGGTGAAACCAATGAAAACTCAAATTAATATGATATCATTAGGTATTTTCGGAATTGAACCCGCAGTGTTCGCAATTGTGGCGCTGCTTACCGGAGCGGCCCTTGTTGCATTGGCCATGTGGCTGGCAGGGCTGATTTCACCTCGATCGTTCAACCCGCAGAAAGGGGAGGCATATGAGTGCGGTATTCCGACCCGCGGCGTCAGCATGACCCGCTTCCATGTCGGTTACTATCTCTTCGCCATCCTCTTTTTGATGTTTGATGTGGAAACCGTTTTCCTCTATCCGTGGGCTGTCTGCCTGCGCGCCCTCGGTGGCGCCGGAGTGGCAGCCGTCGCTGTTTTTTTCGCAATCTTAGTGCTGGGCCTTGTATACGCCTGGCGGAAAGGAGCACTTGAATGGAAATGAAGGAGATAACCGCGCAGGGTATGCCCTACGAGGCGTGGAAAGACAATGAGTATATCGAAAAGCTCGTGCAGGAACTCCGCGACAGCGGTGCAAATGTTCTCGTCGGCTCGCTCGACAAACTGATAAACTGGGGTCGTAGCAACTCCATCTGGCCCCTGACCTTCGCTACAAGCTGCTGCGGCATAGAATTCGTTTCGCTTGGCGCCGCCCGCTTCGATATGGCCCGCTTCGGATGGGAAGTCGCCCGTTCGTCGCCCCGTCAGGCTGACTTCATCATGGTGGCCGGTACGATTGTGAACCGCATGGCACCCGTGTTGCGTCGTCTCTACGACCAGCTTGCCGAGCCTAAATATGTGATTGCATGCGGTAGTTGCGCTATTTCCGGCGGTCCCTTCCGTAAGTCGTATCATGTTGCACGCGGCATCGAGGATATCGTTCCTGTCGACGTATATTGCCCCGGATGTCCTCCGCGCCCCGAAGCCATGATTTACAGCATCATGCAGCTCTCGCGTAAAATGAAGGTGGAGCGTTTCTTCGGAGGCGTCAACCGCAAGGAAAGCCGCGAGGAATTCCTTAAGGCTCATCCTGTCGACGACACGCAGGCATAAACTCTTCCAGCCCTCGACGACAAAGGAATTTTAATAACCACAACCGACAACAAGACTCTTTTTTACAATATGGCTGAATTGCAGGATAAGATTTCCCGCCTTTTCCCGGACGCGACTTTCGAAGAGGGCGAAATCCTGATGATCCACACCGACGACAGCAACCTTCACCAATTGATTGCCACGCTTCGCGACCAGTTGGGTTTCGACTACCTCGTCACCATCGTTGGTAACGACTGGAAAACTTCGCTCGGATGCGTCTATTATCTTACGTCGACCGCAACCAAGGAGCTCGTAAGCGTGCGCGTGGAGACCACCGACCGCGACAATCCGATGCTCCACAGCATCGCAGACCTATATCGTATCGCCTGCATGCTCGAGCGCGAGGTCTACGATTTCTACGGAATCGTGTTCATCGGCAATCCCGATATGCGCCGCCTTTTCCTCAGCATCGACTGGGAAGGCTACCCCCTGCGTAAGGACTACGACATGAACAACCCCCACAACGCGGTAACCACCGAAAACGAGCGCCAGAGCGATTCCACCTTCACGTGGGTGGAGACTCCCGACGGCAAGGTGGAGAAACGCGAGGTGGCAGTATTCGCTCCCGAGGATTTCGTTGTTAACATTGGCCCCCAGCACCCCGCTACCCACGGCGTGCTTCGTTTCCGCACGGCCGTCGACGGTGAGACGATTAAGAAAATCGATGTCTATATGGGCTATATCCACCGAGGTGTGGAAAAGCTCTGCGAGGACCTTACCTATATGCAGACCCTCCATTTCATGGATCGTCTGGACTACTTCTCGGCCCACAACTACCATCATGGTCTCTGCCTATGCATCGAGAAGGCCGCCGGTATCGAGGTGCCCGAGCGCGCGCGTGTCATCCGTATTCTTATGGATGAGCTCTCGCGTATCGCTTCCCACTGTCTCTTCATGGGTACGTTCTGCATGGACCTCGGCGCCACCACGATGCTGTTCTATACGCTTCGCGTGCGCGAGCAGATTCTCGACATCATGGAGAAGACATGCGGAGCCCGCATGACCTTCAACTACGACTGTCTCGGCGGTGTAATGGCCGACCTTGATCCTGATTTCGTTAAGGACGTAAAGGAACTCCTGGCCGTGCTCCCCGCCAACGTGGCCGAATACCGCAAGCTCTTCACCGGCAACGTCATCGCCAGGAACCGTATGGTCGGCGTCGGCGTGCTTTCTCGCGAGGACGCCATATCCTACGGCATTACTGGCCCTTCCGGCCGCGCTTCCGGCTGGGCTTGCGACGTGCGTAAGACTCATCCCTACAGCGGCTATGAGAAGCTGAAGTTCGAGCAGGTTGTCCGCACCGAGGGCGACTCGATGGCCCGTTTCAACAACCGTCTCGACGAGGTGATGCAGAGCGCCGGTATCATCGAGCAGCTTATCGACAATATCCCCGAAGGCGATTATCTTGCAAAGGTGCCTAAAGTGCTGAAAATCCCTGCCGGCCACTGGTTCCAGCTTGTGGAAGGTTGCCGCGGTGTGTTTGGCGTGTATCTCGAGAGCGACGGTGGCACAAAGCCCTATCGCCTGAAGCTGGCAACTCCGAGTCTCAACGCCGCTTCGGTCGTCGACCATATCACCGAGGGCCAGAAAATAGCCGACCTTATTACTATCGGCGGTTCGCTCGACTACATCGTGCCCGATATGGACCGCTGACCTTAGCCGCCGAATACAATAGATTAACACGTAATTTTGCTATTTACATAAATTGTTATGGCCAACTACACCATAGATGATTTCCACTCGCTTTCGGCATGGTTCGACCAGATGCTCAACTCCGCGATGCCTTCCTGGCTTGCAACTACCGTCGAGTGCCTGCTGGTCGGCGTCGGATTGCTGCTGCTCTACACCGTTCTGGCGCTTTTCTACATCCTTTACGAACGCAAGATCTGCGCCTATTTCCAGTGTCGTCTGGGCCCGGACCGTGTTGGTCCGTGGGGTCTCTTCCAGAGTATGGCCGATGCGGTGAAGATGCTTATAAAGGAGCTCATATCCCTCAATCATATAGATAAGTTTCTTTTCGCGCTTGCGCCTTATCTTGTAATCATCGCCTCGTTCCTCTGCTTCGCAGTTCTTCCCTGGGGCAACGGATTGCAGATAATTGACTTTAACATCGGCATTTTCTTCCTTGTAGCCTGCTCGTCGATTGGCGTGCTCGGCATCCTGCTTGCCGGTTGGTCGTCAAACAATAAGTTTACTCTTATCGGAGCCCTCCGTTCCGGTGCCCAGATGGTGAGCTATGAACTTTCCGTTGGCCTCTCGATTCTTACGATGGTGGCCTTCGCAGGAACAATGGATGTCGCTAAAATCGTTGAGGCTCAGGCCGATCATTGGTTTATCTTTTCGGCACATGTGCCCGCCATCATCGCTTTCGTGATTTACATGATTGCCGGCACAGCCGAGACTAACCGCGGCCCGTTTGACCTTCCCGAGGCAGAGAGCGAGCTTACCGCCGGTTACCACACCGAATATTCCGGTATTCACTTCGGATTCTTCTATCTGGCTGAATATCTGAACCTTTTCATTGTGTCCGGCGTTGCCACTCTGATGTTCTTCGGCGGCTGGATGCCTTTCCGCGTTGCCGGGTGGGACGGATTCAACGAAATCATGGGCTATATCCCCTCTATCGTATGGTTCCTCCTCAAAGCTTTCGTTCTCTCCTTTATAATCATCTGGTTCAAGTGGACTTATCCCCGTCTGCGTATCGACCAGCTTCTCTCTCTCGAATGGAAATATCTGCTTCCGATCAACCTGTTCAACCTCGTCCTGATGGTTGTAATCATCTGGCAGGGCTGGTATTTCGGCTCCTATTGATGTCTCCTTCCCGACTTTAATCATCCTTTTCACTCCCCAATACCAACACCCTCATAAAAATGAGCGAAAATTTCGGAAAAATAGCACAGGTGATCGGCCCTGTAGTCGATGTGATTTTCGATGGCGAAGGCAATATGTTGCCTCCCATCTACACCGCCCTCAAAGTCGACCGTGAAGACGGCTCGATGTTGATTCTCGAAGTGGAACAGCATATCGGCGAGGACACCGTGCGCTGCGTGGCCATGGAAAGCACCGACGGCCTGCGTCGCGGCCTGCGCGTCGACAGCCTTGAACGTCCTATCGCCGTTCCGACCGGCGGTCAGGTAAAGGGACGTCTGCTCAACGTAGTGGGTGAGGCTATCGACCACCTTCCGGAGCTTGACCGTGAGAATCTGCGTCCCATCCATCAGCCCGCGCCCGAGTTCGAGGACCTTACCATCGGTACCGAAATTCTCTTCACCGGTATCAAGGTGATCGACCTTCTCGAACCCTACAGCAAGGGCGGCAAGATCGGTCTGTTCGGTGGTGCCGGCGTAGGTAAGACGGTGCTCATCATGGAGCTTATCAACAACATCGCCAAGGGTCACAACGGCTTCTCGGTGTTCACCGGTGTCGGTGAGCGTACCCGCGAGGGCAACGACCTCCTCCGCGAAATGATCGAGAGTGGTGTAATGAAATATGGCGACAAATTCCGTGCCGGTATGGAAAAGGGTGAATGGAACCTCAACGACGTCGACATGAAGGAAGTCGCACAGTCGCAGGCAACCCTCGTATTCGGACAGATGAACGAGCCCCCGGGCGCACGTCTGCGTGTCGCTCTGTCGGGTCTTACAGTCGCCGAGCAGTTCCGCGATCAGGATGGCGGTGGTAAGGATATTCTCCTCTTCATCGACAACATTTTCCGTTTCACTCAGGCTGGTTCCGAGGTGTCGGCTCTTCTGGGCCGTATGCCGTCGGCCGTGGGCTACCAGCCCACTCTCGCCTCCGAAATGGGTATGCTTCAGGAACGTATCACCTCTACGAAAAACGGGTCGATTACGTCCGTTCAGGCTATCTACGTGCCTGCCGACGACCTTACCGACCCCGCTCCGGCTACCACGTTCAGCTTCCTCGACGCTACCACCGTGCTTAGCCGTAAGATTTCCGAACTCGGTATCTACCCTGCCGTCGACCCGCTCGAATCGACTTCGCGCATCCTCGACCCGAATATCATCGGCGAGGAGCATTACAATACCGCTCAGGCAGTGAAGCAGCTCCTGCAGAAATACAATGAGCTTCAGGATATCATCGCCATCCTTGGTGTCGACGAACTCTCCGACGAAGATAAGCTCGTGGTTGCCCGCGCACGTCGCGCCCAGCGTTTCCTTTCGCAGCCCTTCCACGTGGCCGAACAGTTCACCGGTCTTCCCGGCGTGATGGTGCCACTGAGCGAGACCATCCGTGGTTTCAAGATGATTCTTTCCGGCGAGATGGACCAGTATCCCGAGCAGGCATTCCTTAATGTCGGAACCATCGACGAGGCAATCGAGAAAGGCAAGAGGATGCTTGCCGAAGTGAAGTAAGCTTACCTGTAAATTGCAAAGTAGACCATTAAACGAATCGCAGATGACGCTTAAAATTATCTCGGCTGAGAAAATCCTTTTCGAAGGGTCGGCACTTTCCGTAACGCTCCCCGGTGCGATGGGCAGTTTCACGGTTCTTCCGAACCACGCTTCGCTCATTTCTACTCTCGACCGTGGTAAGATTGTCTACCGGGATGAAGAGGGCGCACATTCGGTCGATATCGCCGGCGGCATTGCCGATGTTGACAATAATGTGATTTCCGTTTGCGTTTACTGATTTTGTTATTTCCGCCGACCACCACTCCCGTCTTGAAGATATGAAAAGAACCATTCACATACTCCTGGTTGCTCTCGCCGCAATTGTTGGGTCCGCCCCGGCGATTATGGCTGAGCCTGCCGTGGAAAAGGCTGTCACGGAAAAGCTCGAGGATACCGTAGAGGCTGCTGAGAAGGAAAAGCCCGACCTCAAGGAGACCATTTTCGAGCATCTGGGCGATGGCTACGGTTGGGAGGTACCTTTCAACCATCATAAGCGTATGCCTCTTCCGATAATTGTTATCGGGAAAGACGGACTTCATATCTTCTCGTCTGCACGTCTGGACCATGGTGCAAGCTTTACCGACGGAAACGCTACCTTCCGCATCGCGACCGAAGGCGACTACAAAGGAAAAGTCGTCGAAATAGTCGACGGCAAGGAGTTCAAGCCCTGGGATATATCAATCACCAAAAATGTGTGCGCTATTTTCATAGCATGCATTATCGTGCTTGCCTGCTGCCTGATGCTCGCGCGCTGGCATCGTCATAATCCTTACAAGGCTCCCAGAAAGGGTCTTGGAGCTTTCGAGGCTCTTGTCGATTTCATCTATGTAGGTGTCATAAAGGCCACCTTGAAAGATAAAGCCGCGCGTTTCGCTCCATATCTGCTCACGGTGTTCTTCTTTATCTTCTTCATGAACTTGTTGGGCCTGATTGTGGTCTTCCCTGGTGGTGCGAACGTTACGGGTAATATCGCTGTTACTCTTGTGCTTGCGCTGATGACGTTCTTCATGACAAATCTTTTCGGCACCAAGCATTACTGGAAGGAAATATTCTGGCCTGATGTTCCTATCTGGCTCAAGTTCCCGATTCCCATCATGCAGGTTATCGAGATTTTCGGTATATTCACCAAGCCTGCTGCACTTACGGTCCGTCTCTTCGCCAATATGATGGGCGGCCACATGATTGTGCTGGTGCTGACGCTCCTTATTTTCATTTTCGGAGCGATGGGATATGCCGTTGCTTCCGGTACGGCCGTCATATCGGTCCTCTTCTCGGTGTTCATGCTGCTTATCGATGTGCTCGTGAGTTTCATCCAGGCATATGTGTTCACCATGCTCTCCACCATATTTATCTCGCTTGCTCAGGAGAATCCGCATGAAGAGCCTCATGTCGACCCCGCCAAGTGACAACCCTCTGAATCTGATAAATCTCTCCGAGCTTTCGGAACGCGTAAACATAAAAACAGTAAACATAACCACCCTAAATTCTTAAAACTATGTTAGGATTGATTTTAGCTGCTGAAGCTCTCGTAGGTCTGGGCGCATCCATTGGCGCAGGTATCGCTGCAATCGCTGCCGGTATCGGTATCGGTAAGATCGGTTCGTCGGCCATGGAAGCCATTGCCCGTCAGCCCGAGGCAGCAGGCGATATCCGTTCGAACATGATTGTGATTGCCGCCCTCGTCGAAGGTGTGGCTCTTTTCGCCGTCATCGTCTGCGTACTCGCCCTCTTCGTCTGATCGGCAGTTTTCCACCGGCTTCAGGCAGGAAGCTGGTCTGACCCTTACGTCGGCTCCGCGCCCCGCATTGCGTGGCGCGGGGGCGGCCGAAGGGCGGAAAGTTCTTGAGGCCGTATTTTACCTTTTGTGCTTACGGCCAGCGTCTCTCTTCTTTTTGAAACTATTTAAATCTGCAATCTCAACCCAAGCAAATGGAACTTTTTAAAGTTGATTTCGGCCTGACTATATGGATGTTCGTGGCTTTCGCGATACTTTTCTTCATCCTTTGGAAATTCGCGTGGCCCGCTATTCTGAAAGGTATGGAAAATCGTGCCGACCTGATAGATAAGGGCGTGGAATATGCCCAGAACGCCAAGCAGCAACTCGACAATGCTCAGGTTGAGGCTCAGAAATATATGGCGGAGGCCCGTCATCAGCAGGCCGACATGCTTGCCGAGGCCAACAAAATGAAGACTCAGATCATCGAGGAGGCCCGCAACGAAGCCAAAAAGGAAGCACAGAAGGTGATGGACGCCGCCAAGCTCTCTATTGAACAGAACCGCAAGGAAGCCGAAAAGAGTCTGCGCGACCAGGTTAGCCGCTATGCGCTCGAAATCGCTGACCAGGTAACCCGTACCCAGCTGAAAAGCGACCGCTCGCAGCAGCAGCTTGTCGACAGTCTGCTCGACGAACTCGAAACTAAAAACTGAACGGCCGACATTGGTTGCCCCGGAATATTTCCCGGCAGCCTGCACGACGACCATAACAGATATCAATAGCTTAAATATTTTCCAAGCCGACAAATAATGAACGAAGGTCTTATTCCTCATAGATATGCGAAGGCTCTCCTGAAGTTCGCCATCGAGAAGGGTGCCGAAAAGCATCTGTACGAGCTTATGAACAGGCTGCAGGATGCCTTCCGGCAGTTCCCCGACCTCGACGCCTCGATGTCGAACCCGTTTATCGACTCGGCTAAGAAAGTACAGCTGCTTCTTACGGCAGCCGGAGCCCAACCGACCGACGAGGTCTACTCCGACTTCCTCAAATTGCTCACAAACAACAATCGTCTTTCCATGGCCCGCGCTATCGCCATCGCATACGCCGACGCCTACCGGAAGATGAACCATATATATCAGGTGGAGATTTCGGCCGCCGCACCGCTCGACAAGGATAGCGAGGAACGCCTTAAAAAGCTCATCCTCCGGCATCTCGAAGGCGGCACGATGGAATACAGCTTCCGGCTCGATCCCTCGCTTATCGGCGGATTCGCCGTGAAAGTCGGCTCCGAGCGCCTCGACGCCTCGGTTAAGAACGAACTCAACCGGATAAGGCAGAAGCTTCTCGGATGATGACCCCCGTATGTCCGAAAGAAGTTTTGAATTCAGAAATAATATCACTCTCACATATACATATTCCCACTAATGATTAATCCAAGCGAAATTTCAGAAGTTTTAAAACAACAGCTTGAAAGTGTGAACCGCACGGTTGCCTTCGAGGAAGTAGGTACGGTTCTTGAGGTAGGCGACGGCGTGGCCCACGTGTATGGCCTCGACAACGTCTGCGCCAACGAGCTTGTGGAATTTGAAAACGGCGTTAAGGGTGTAGCCCTCAACCTTGAGGAAAGCAATGTGGGCGTGATTCTTCTGAACGACGTCAACAAGGTTACCGAAAACATGACCGTGAAGCGAACCGGCGAAATCGCCTCCATTTCTGTAGGCGAAGGTGTATTCGGCCGTGTAATCAATATCCTCGGCGAGCCTATCGACGGACGCGGCCCCATTCAGGGCGAGCGCCTGCTCATGCCGCTTGAACGCAAGGCTCCGGGCGTAATATTCCGTCAGCCGGTTAAGCAGCCGCTCCAGACCGGCATCAAGGCTGTCGATTCCATGGTGCCCATCGGCCGCGGTCAGCGTGAGCTTATCATCGGCGACCGCCAGATAGGCAAGACCGCGATTGCCATCGACACCATCATCAATCAGCGCAAGAACTACGAAGAAGGTAAACCCGTATACTGCATCTATGTGGCTATCGGCCAGAAGGCATCCTCGGTTGCCGCAATCGTAGAGACACTCCGCCAGCATGGCGCCCTCGATTATACCTGTGTGGTTGCCGCCACTGCTTCTGATTCTGCTGCCATGCGCTATTACTCGCCTTTCGCAGGCGTTGCTATAGGCGAATATATCCGCGATACCGGCCGCGACGCCCTTATCGTCTACGACGATCTCTCGAAGCAGGCCGTCGCCTACCGTGAGATTTCTCTTATCCTAAAGCGCCCCTCGGGCCGCGAGGCTTATCCCGGCGATATCTTCTACCTCCACTCGCGTCTGCTCGAGCGTGCCGCAAAAATCATCGACAATCAGCAGGTGGCCGAGAGCATGAACGACCTTCCCCAAGTCCTCAAAGACCGTGTAAAAGGCGGAGGCTCGCTTACGGCGCTTCCTATCATCGAGACTCAGGCCGGCGACGTATCCGCCTATATTCCTACCAACGTGATTTCGATTACCGACGGTCAGATTTATCTGGAGACTGCACTGTTCAACCGCGGTATCCGTCCGGCCATCAATGTCGGTATTTCCGTTTCGCGTGTGGGCGGCAACGCCCAGATCAAGTCGATGAAGAAAGTAGCCGGTACGCTGAAAATCGACCAGGCCCAGTTCCGCGAGCTCGAATCGTTCACCAAATTCGGTGGCGACATCGACCCCGTTACCGCCCGAGTCATCGACCGTGGCCGTAAGAACGAACGCCTTCTCATTCAGCCGCAGTACAAGCCCTGGGCTGTTGAAGATGAGGTTGCCGTTATCTATTGCGGTGTAAACGGGCTGCTCGGCAATGTGCCCGTCGACAAGGTGGCCGACTTCCAGGAAGCTCTGCTGCAGCTGCTCCACGCCAAGCATCAGGCCGATGTGCTTGATGTGATCAAGTCCGGTCAGCTCACCGACGACTGCACCGCCAAACTCACCGCTGCCGCCAACGAAGTGGCCGCACGCTATAACTGATTGCAGCATCAAAAACTGATTGTAACAATAATCCCTAACAGACACTGAATGGCAACTCTCAGAGAACTCAAAGGCCGCATCGGATCCGTGGCGTCGTCGGAAAAAATCACCGGCGCCATGAAGATGATTTCGTCGGCCAAGATGCATAAGGCCGAGCTGGCGTTGAAGCAGTTGCGTCCGTTTCGCAATCAGGTCGAGACGGTTATCGCAAATCTTCTCAGCTCCGATGCCTCTTTCTCTTCTCCGCTTATGGAGGAGCGGCCGGTAGCCCGCGTCGCTCTTGTGGTGTGGGGCTCCGACGATGGTCTCTGCGGTGCCTACAATGTGAATATCTTCAAGCTTCTGCTTCAGCGGATTGCCGAGCTGCGCTCGCAGCTGGGCGATGCAGCCGAAATAGAAGTTTTGGCCGTTGGTTCCAAAATGACCAAGGCCGTTGGCAAGCTCCGGCTTCCCGGCGTGAAAGGTGTTGCTGCGCAGGGTGTCGACTCCAAATCTGCCGACGCTGCCGTGCGCGATTTTACCTTCTCGCTCCGCGACGCATTTCTTTCCGGCAACTACGACCGGGTCGACATGCTCTATATGTCGTTCAAGAGCGTCAGCCGTCAGCGCCCGGAGTTCCAGCAGCTCCTCCCCGTATCGTATTCCGCCTTTTTGGCCGGAGCCGAAGGCCGTTCGGTCAAGCCTTATATCTTCGAGCCCGACGTTGCAAGCATTTTTACCGCCATTCTGCCGCTGTATCTGCTCTCGGTGGTATCCGATGTTTTCACCGAAAATCGCGCTTCGGAGCAGGCAGCCCGTGTAATGGCCATGCAGAGCGCCAACGACAACGCTAAGAAGCTTCACGACCAGCTCCAGCTGGAGTTCAACAAACTACGCCAGCAGGCCATCACCACCGAACTGCTCGACATACTCGGCGGCCAGGTGAAATAACTTTGAAAAAACTGAAAAATAAACCACATATCAGATTTAACCAATGGGTAGTGTAAAAGATTATTTTTCGTCTTTAGGCAAGGGAATCTCGAGTCTCGTGAAGGGTCTTGAGGTTACCGGAAAAGAATTCGTTACGCCTAAGATAACAGAAAAATACCCCGACAACCGTGATGAGATGCACGTGGCCCAGCGTTTCCGCGCCACTCTGGAATTCATCTACGACGAGGAAGGGAATCATAAATGTATTGCATGCGGCACCTGCGAGCGCAACTGCCCCAACGGCACCATCACCGTGGAGACCAAGATGGTCGATACCTGGGATGGCAAAAAGAAGAAAAAGCTCGACCGGTATATCTACGACCTCGGCAGCTGCACATTCTGCCAGCTGTGCGTCACTACCTGCCCGACCAATGCAATCCGCTTCAGCAATGATTTCGAGCAGGCTGTATTTACCCGCGAAAAGCTTGTGAAGCAGCTTAACTATCTGCCCGAAAAGCCCGAGCCCAAGCCTACTCCCGAGCAGATTGCCAAGCTTGAGGCAGAAAAGAAAGCCAAGATAGAGGCTGCCAAGGCCGCTATGGCCGCCAAGAAGGCTGCCGAAGCCGCCGGCGCTGATAAAGCCGCCGCTCCTGCCGATAAAGCTGCTGCACCTGTCGCTGCCGCCCCGGCCAAACCTGCCGTTGACGACGAAAAGATAAAGAAGGCCCTCGCTGCCGCGGGCGGTGACCCCGAAAAGGAAGCCAAAATCCGTGCGGCTCTCGAAAAGGCTGCCCGTCTCAAGGCCGAGCGCGAAGCCGCAAAAGGCGCTTCCGACGCCCCCAAGGCTTAATCTTCGGGATTCTTTATTCAGATAATAATAAATCATAGTTATATAAGATGGAATCAGTAGGAAGTATCATCGTCTATACGATTATCGCTCTGGCGATTGTCGTCTTCTCGGTGCTTGCTGTTACGACACGCAAGATTCTGCGTGCTGCCACTTACTTGTTGTTCGCGCTTTTTGCGACGGCCGCCCTCTATTTCCAGCTCGACTACGAGTTTCTGGGCGCCGTGCAGATTGCCGTCTACGCCGGCGGTATAGTGGTGCTGTTTGTGTTCTCAATTTTGCTGACAAGCCACCCCGGCGACAACACTCCGGCTCTCGTGTCGCAGAAACGCGTCCTCGGGCTTATCGCGGCTGTGGCGATGTTCCTCGTCACGGGCTATTCGCTCATCAGCCGTTGCTCTTTCCTTTCGGCAACCGCCTCGGGCGATAACCCCCTTATGGAGGAAATCGGCACCGCGCTTATGGGTACCGGCCACGGCCAGTATCTCCTCCCCTTCGAGGCTATAAGCGTGCTGTTGCTTGCGTGCATTATCGGTGGCGTTGTAATCGCCCGTAAAAATTAACCGCTGTAGTTAAGGAATCATGGATCTGACAATTCTCTATTATCTTATTCCGAGCCTTTTCATGTTCTGCTGCGGTGTCTACGGCTTTATTACCCGTCGCAACATGATTGCCATGCTCGTGTCGCTTGAGCTGATGCTCAATTCGGTCGACATTAATTTTGTGGTGTTCAACCGCTTCCTGTTCCCCGGCGAAATGGAGGGAATGTTCTTCTCGCTCTTTGCCATCGGCCTCGCCGCCGCAGAGACCGCTCTCGCCATCGCCATTATTATCAACGTGTTCCGCGTGTCGAAGAATATCGATGTGCGCGACGTCAACAAAATGAAATTCTAAGGCGCCATGCAACCAGTAATTCCTATCATTATCCTAGCCTTGCCGCTTGCCATGTTCCTCTTCCTGGGACTCTGCGGCCATAAGATGAGCCACCGCCTTGCCGGTATCTTCGGCACCGCAGGTATGGGTGTCACCATGGTGCTTGCTTATATCACGGCATTCACCTATTTCTTCTCGGGAAGCCCCGAGTTTGTCGACGCCGAAAACCATGTGCGCCTGCAGGCTGTGATTTTCAATCAGGACTGGCTCTCGTTCACCGATAGCCTCGTAATTCGTCTCGGATTCCTCCTCGACCCGATTTCCGCTCTTCTCCTGGTGGTTATCACCACCATCTCTTTCATGGTCCATCTCTATAGCAACGGCTATATGCGCGACCATCATGGAGTGTGGGAGACCGGCTTCCAGCGTTTCTACGCTTTCCTGTCGCTTTTCAGCTTCTCGATGCTTGGCCTGGTAGTCGCAACCAACATTTTCCAGATGTATATTTTCTGGGAGCTTGTAGGTGCGTCGTCCTACCTCCTTATCGGCTTCTACTACACCAAGCCTTCGGCCGTCTCGGCTTCGAAGAAAGCGTTTATCGTAACGCGCTTCGCCGACCTCGGATTCCTGCTCGGCATCCTCGTGCTCAGCTTCTATACCGGTACGTTCAACTTCACCGACCTTACCTCTACGCCCGTAACCGACGGCGTCTATCAGATCAGTGAAGGCACCGCCGAAGGCATCCGCAACATCTTCGCCACTTCGGCCGCTCCCACCTTCATGGGTGCTTCGGTGCTCACATGGGCGCTCGTGCTCATCTTCATGGGTGGTATGGGTAAGTCGGCTATGATGCCGCTCCACATCTGGCTCCCCGACGCCATGGAAGGCCCGACTCCTGTTTCGGCCCTCATCCATGCCGCTACTATGGTTGTGGCCGGTGTCTATCTCGTTGCCCGTCTGTTCCCGCTCTACCTTATGGAGACGGCCGCCCTCGATATCATCGTGGTAGTCGGTGCTCTCACCTCCTTCTACGCAGCCATGGTGGCCTGCACGCAGGTCGACATCAAGCGCGTACTCGCCTTCTCCACCATATCGCAGATTGCATTCATGATGGTTTCGCTCGGCGTTGCCCGTCCGGAATTTCACCATGGCCTCGGCTACATGGCCGGAATGTTCCATCTGTTCACCCACGCAATGTTCAAGGCGCTCCTCTTCCTCTGCGCCGGCGCGCTGATTCATGCTATCGGTTCAAACAACTACACCGAGATGCACGGTCTCCGCAAATACATGCCTGTTACGCATATCACCTTCCTCATCGGCTGTCTGGCAATCGCGGGCATCATCCCCTTCGCCGGATTCTTCTCGAAGGATGAAATCCTGACTGCTACGATGGGCCACTCCACTTTCTGGTATCTCTGGATGTCGCTCGTGGCCGGTCTGACCGCCTTCTATATGTTCCGCCTCTACTACCTTATCTTCTGGTGGAAGGAACATAAAGTGCCCGAAGGTCATCACGCTCCCCACGACCAGCCTTGGACCATGACGCTCCCGCTCGTGATTCTCGCCGCCATCAGCTGCGTTGCCGGTTTCGTGCCCATGGGCAATCTCGTCACCTGGAACGGCCACGAGATGTTCGACCACGTCAACTTCTTCACCAACCTCGGTGCTCTCGATTGGAGCGTGGCCGGAATCAGCCTCGCAGTCGCCATCGTGGCAATCCTTATCGCCACGAAGATGTACAAGACCGAGAACGACCTCCCCGCTAAGATGAAGAGCGCACTTCCTCGCCTTTGGGACTGGTGCTACCACCGCTTCTACTGGGACGAGCTCTACATGTTCATCACCCATAAGATTATCTTCGGCTGCATCTCGAAGCCTATCGCCTGGTTCGACCGCCACATTGTCGACGGCACCATGGACGGTTTCGCCTACTGCACTCAGAAGGCATCCGAAGCAATCAAGGGCCTTCAGTCGGGCAATGTGCAGACATATGTCTGGTTCTACCTCGTCGGCGCCCTCCTTCTCGGCGCTGTCACAGCCATCTGCCTTATCTGACAATTAACCGATTCTGAACACAGTACAAATATCATAAAACAGACATGTTTTCGAATATTCTGATATATTTCGTGATAATCCCCCTGCTCATGCTGGGTGGGTTTGCCCTGTGCCGCAACGTGAAGCAGATTCGCGCCGTGGCAGTGGCCGGCTCGACTGTCCTGATCGGGCTGTCCGTATGGCTGTTATGCGATTATCTTGCCCAGCGCGCCGCTGGCGCCACCGCCGAGATGCTCTATACCGGCTCGTGGACCTGGTTCGCTCCGCTTAACATAAATCTTGCCGTGGGTGTCGATGGTGTCTCGATTGCGATGCTTATCCTTTCGTCGATTATCGTCTTCGCAGGCTCCTTCGCCTCCTGGGCTATCGACGACGCACGCCACTTCTTTATGTGGCTATTGCTGCTCTCCACCGGCGTATTCGGCTTCTTTATCTCGGTCGACCTCTTTACGATGTTCATGTTCTATGAGGTCGCTCTTATCCCGATGTACCTTCTCATCGGCGTGTGGGGCACAGGCCGTAAGGAGTACTCCGCAATGAAGCTTACCCTGATGCTTATGGGCGGCTCGGCCTTCCTGATGCTCAGCCTGATCGGCATCTACTACCACTCGGCTCCCGAGGGCGCTCCGCTCACCTGGAATATCCTTGAGATTTCGCACAACGGTGCAATCACCAAGGGGTGGCAGTATTTCCTCTTCCCGATGTGTTTCGTCGGCTTCGGCGTCCTCGGCGCCATGTTCCCCTTCCACACATGGAGCCCCGACGGCCATGCCTGCGCACCCACAGCGGTCTCGATGCTTCACGCCGGCGTACTGATGAAGCTCGGCGGATATGGCTGCTTCCGTGTTGCAATGTACCTGATGCCTCAGGCCGCCAACGACCTTGCCTGGATTTTCCTTATCCTCACCGGTATCTCGGTGGTCTACGGAGCCTTCTCGGCTTGCGTGCAGACCGATCTCAAATACATCAACGCCTACTCTTCGGTGTCCCACTGCGGCATGGTGCTCTTCGCTATCCTCATGATCAACACCACTGCAATGACCGGCGCCATCATGCAGATGCTTTCCCACGGCCTCATGACGGCTCTCTTCTTCGCCCTCATCGGTATGATTTACGGCCGTACACATACCCGCGACATCCGTCTGATGGGCGGCCTGATGAAGATAATGCCTTTCCTCGGCGTTGGCTACGTGATTGCCGGTATGGCTTCGCTCGGTCTGCCGGGTCTCAGCGGCTTTGTTGCTGAAATGACGATTTTCGTAGGTTCGTTCGAGCATGCCGACATGTTCCACCGCACCTTCACCATCATCGCCTGCTCGTCGATTGTTATCACCGCGGTCTACATCCTCCGCGTGGTCGGCAAACTGCTGTTCGGTCCGGTGCAGGATCCTCACCACCTCGAGCTCACCGACGCCACATGGTGGGAACGTCTTTCGACCATCACGCTCATCGTCAGCGTGGCTGCCATCGGCTGTTTCCCCAATTTCTTCGAATCGTTAATCAAATTCACCTTTAATCCTGAGATTTTCCATGCCATCGGCATGTAATCGGGTTGTGGTGCAATAATATAATCCTTACAACAACGCTTTACGATGGATTATTCACAGTTTCTTGCGATGCGACAGGAAATCGGCCTGCTGATTGTATTCCTGTTGGTATTCCTTTACGACACTTTCATGCCTAAGAAGGCGCTCAACGCCACAGCCGGCTTCTCTACCGTGCTCTTCCTGATTTTTACGGTCGCTTCGTTCATCTGGGGCAACTCCGGTCAGGTCGACGCCTTCGCCGGGATGTACGCCACGTCGCCCGTGTGCGCCATGATTAAGAACATCCTTAACGTCGGCGTGCTCATCGTGTTGATTCAGAGCTGCAAATGGGTCGACGGCGAACTGATCATTATGCGCCGCGGCGAGTTCTACGAGCTCCTGCTCGTCACGCTCTTAGGCATGTATCTCATGATTTCCGCCCGTCATTTCCTTCTGTTTGTTATCGGTCTGGAAAGTGCCTCGCTCCCGCTGGCTGCCATGGTAGCCTTCGACAAGAACCGCTATGAGAGCCATGAGGCCGCCATCAAATATATGCTCACCGCCGTATTCTCTTCGGCTGTGTTCATGATGGGTCTCTCGTTTGTCTACGGCCTGAGCGGCTCGCTCTACTTCGACCAGATTGCCCTCCAGATTGGCGGCGAGACCGGCACGCTCCTTATCGTTGCCCTCGCTTTCGTAATCTCCGGTATCGGCTTCAAGCTCTCGCTCGTTCCTTTCCATCTCTGGACAGCCGACGTATATCAGGGCGCCCCGACTCCCGTCACCGCCTATTTCTCGGTTATTTCCAAAGGTGCCGCAGCCTTTGCCTTCCTCGTGATTCTTGTGCAGGTATTCGGCCAGTTCTACTCAATGGTCTGGGAGTGGATGCTCTATGCACTGATTATCCTCACCATCACTGTCGGCAACCTCTTCGCCATCCGTCAGAAGAACATCAAGCGATTCCTTGCCTTCTCGTCGATTTCCCAGGCCGGCTACATCATGCTCGGCATCGTCGGCTGCAACGCCATGGGTCTCTCGGCCATGATGTACTACATCCTCGTCTACATCTTCTCCAACCTCGCCGCCTTCGGCGTAATCGGAGCGATTGAAAACAAAACCGGTATGGTACACATCTCCGACTACAACGGTCTTTCCAAGACCAACCCCTGGCTTGCTTGCTCAATGATGCTTGCAATGTTCTCGCTCGCAGGTATCCCCCCGTTTGCCGGATTCTTCAGTAAATTCTTCATCTTTACCTCGGCCATCAACCAGGGCTCGATAGCAATCTACATCCTCGTGCTTATCGCGTTGATCAACACAATCGTGTCGCTCTACTACTACCTCCTGGTGGTCAAGGCAATGTATATCTCTCCCGAAGAACCGCAGATCGCACCCTTCCGCAGCGCATGCAGCGAGCGCCTGGGTCTCTGGATTACCGTAGCCGGCATCATCGGACTCGGCATCGTAAGCTTCTTCTACGACACCATCCTCAACGTCGGCGAGGCCACCACACTCTTCACCTTCGTCGGCTGATCCATAGTCAGATATTCTTCTAAATTCCAGAATATAACTGAGATTTTCTCCCGTTCAGGATATTACATATAAAATCTTTTATTCCCAGGATTTTACAAAAAAAATCTTTTTTATTCCCAGGATATTACCCCATCAGAGCAGGGACGTGGCAGTTGTGCCGCGCCCCTGCTGCATTCTGATTTTGGATCGAGTCGGATTGCGACAGGGGCGTTGGGTTTACTCTGGCACTCTGGCAGCTGGCTCTGGCAGCTGACAGCTGCGGGGTTAAGGCTTTTTGGCTTTTGGGGTCGACTTATTTTTCTTAAATTTGCAACATCGCCGCAGGTGGTATTCACTTTGCGGTGTGAAGCCGTATAGCTCTCTCGTCCGGCCTGTTTGTATTTTAAGTGCCGTGAGGCGCAACCGATATTCGGATTTATTTGTTATTCGGATAAGAGAATGTTGAGCATCAGTAAACAGCAGTTATTGGAATTCCCGGAAGTGAAATTTCCCGGCAAAGTGATTCTGGTCGACAGCGCTGCCAAGAGCAAAAGTGCTCTGGCATACCTCAACCGCGTTGATCAGGTCGGATTCGACACCGAGACACGTCCGTCGTTCACCAAGTTTCAGCACTATAACGTCTCGCTTGCCCAGATTTCGTGTGGCGAAGAGTGTTTCCTCTTTCGTCTGAAGCAAATCGGAAGCATCGAGCCTTTTATGAAATTTCTTGAAAACGCCGGCGTTCAGAAAATCGGTCTTTCGCTTAAGGACGACTTCCATCAGCTATCCAAGCTGCAACCGTTTACTCCGGGTGGATTCGTGGAACTCCAGTCGTTTGTAAAGGATTTTGAAATCGCCGACAATAGTCTGCAGCGTATTTTCGGAATCATTTTCCGCCGTCGCATATCCAAGCATCAGCGGCTTACCAACTGGGAGGCGCCTTCGCTGACTCCAAGCCAGCAGAGCTATGCCGCCATCGATGCATGGGCCTGTCAGCAGATTTACAACCACCTGGTAGCCGGTAAATTCAATCCGGCAGATTGCCCCTACATTCTTTCGGAAGCCGAGGCCGAAGAGGGAGCTGCGGCTCCTTCCGGCAATTCATCCGCTCCCTGATTAATTTTTAACTCTTTCGTACGATGTCTAAGAGAGCAATCTTTATTCCGGCAGTTCTGCTGATATATCTCATTGTTATGGTAGTGCTTGGCTGGCCTTCCTATCTGTCGGGCGCCACATCTCCTATACTTTATTTCGGCGGAACGGCCCTGTGTGTAGGCTGTATCGTGGCGCTTCACTTCCATCTGAAGGCAAGAGCACGCCGCCAGGCTTCGATTGCGCGGACTGCACGTCGCTGAAAGCCGGAATCCCCGTTTTGCCGCTTTTGAGCGCGTTCTGTCCTCTTCCATCCGATTATTATCACATTTCAATATCTGGAAAATGAAACTTATCCCGGCACTTTCTGCTATGGCAATCACTTCTGTCGCGTTGGCTTCCTGCGCTGGCGCAAAAAAGTATCCTGTGGCTCCCACAAGCGATACTGTCGACTTCTATTTCGGTGAGAAAATCGCCGACCCGTATCGCCCGCTCGAAAACGATACTGCGGCCGAAACTCTCGCGTGGGTAGAGCAGGAGCGTGCGCTTACAGAAGATTATCTCTCGAAAATCCCCTTCCGCGGCGCTCTCCGCCAGCGCATCTCCGACTTCAACAACTATGTGAAGCAGGGTGCCCCATTCCTGGGCGCCGACGGCCGCTATTATTTCTTCCGCAACGACGGACTTAAAAATCAGTCTGTACTTTATCGCTCCGACAAACCCGTAGGAGGCAAAGAGGAAGTGTTCCTCGATCCCAACTCTCTGAGCGACGACGGTACCGTAGCCCTTACCGGCACCTCGATGAGCAACGACGGCCGCTACATGGCATATACCATCTCGCGCAGCGGTTCCGACTGGACCGAAATATATGTGCTCGACACCGAGACCGGGCGTCTTCTCGACGACCATATCGAATGGGCTAAATTCACCGACGCCGCCTGGTGGAAGGATGGCTTCTTCTACAGCGCCTACGACCGTCCTGTGGCTGGAAAAGAATTCTCCAACGCCAACGAGAACCACCGCATCTATTACCATAAGCTCGGCACCCCTCAGAGCAGCGATGTCCTCGCATTTGAGGACAAGGAGCATCCGCTCCACTTCCATACGGCCTATGTACCCGAAAACGAGCGCTCGCTCTTCGTGTTTGTAGGCGGCCAGGGCTTTGGCGAGGGGATGATGGTGAAAGACCTGACACGCCCCGATGCCAAGTGGGTGGTAATGGAACCGAGTCAGGACTATTCCAACTCGGTGGTCGATGTAATCGGCGACGATGTGTATATCCTTACTTCGGCCGACGCGCAGCGCAACCGTCTCGTCAAGGCTCCGCTATCCAATCCCGTGCGCGCCAACTGGCAGATTGTCGTCCCCGAGCAGGAAGGAGTGCTTACCGGCGTATCGCGCAGCGGCAACGATCTTATCCTGACGTATGAGAAGGATGCATCCGTATATCCGGCTGTCTATTCGCTCGACGGCAACAAAATCCGCGACATCAAACTTCCCACTTACGGCACGGTCGGCATCTCCTCTTCGGCCAAGTCCGACGAAGTATTCTACAATTTCGCATCGTTCCTCTATCCGTCGAGCATCTATGTATTCGACAAGGCCACAGGCGAAAGCCGTCTGCTCACCAAGCCGGAAATAAAGAATTTCAATCCCGCCGACTATGTTACCGAGCAGGTGTTCTACACTTCCTCCGACGGCACCAAAGTCCCCATGTTCCTCACTTATAAGAAAGGCTTGAAACGCGACGGCAGCAACCCCGTATACCTCTACGGCTACGGCGGTTTTAATATCTCGCTTCCTCCCTCGTTTTCGCCCAACCGCCTTGTATGGCTTGAGAACGGTGGCATCTACGCCCAGGCCAATCTGCGCGGTGGTGCCGAATATGGCGAGCAGTGGCATGCCGCCGGCACGAAGATGAACAAGCTCAACGTATTCAACGACTTTATTTCCGCAGCCGAGTATATGATTTCCGATGGGTGGACGTCGCCCGAACATCTCGTGATTGAAGGCGGCAGCAACGGCGGACTGCTCGTAGGCGCCGTTACCAATATGCGTCCCGACCTATTCCGCGTCGCCATTCCGCGCGTCGGCGTAATGGATATGATGCGCTACCATCTCTTCACAATCGGCTGGAACTGGGCTTCCGACTATGGCACCAGCGCCGACTCCAAAGAGATGGCCGAGTATCTTGCCGCCTACTCGCCGATTCACAACATCAAGAACGACGGAACGGAATATCCTGCAATTCTCGTAACGACAGCCGACCACGACGACCGTGTCGTTCCGGCCCACTCCTTCAAATATGCCGCCACTCTCCAGGCATCCGACACCGGCGACCGCCCCAAACTCATCCGTATCGACAGTAAGGCCGGCCACGGCGGCGGCAAGCCTATTGCAAAGGTTATCGACGAGTATACCGACATATATTCGTTCATTTTCAAGAACCTCGACATCACCCCCGTAGAAAAGTAAAAGCGAAATGCCCAGGTTCCGGAAATATGTATTCCGTATGATTTCTGTAGCCATCGTTTCGGCGATGGCTACGGCTGTTTCCGGCTGTTTTACGGGTGTGGAGTCCACGCCTAAAATCACGTATAAGGACGTCAGAAGCAACAACGCCGCCGCCGTCAGTCCCGAAAAGGAACTGGCTGCGCTCTTTGTGGCTCAGCCCTTTGCGCAATGGAGTCCCGGCAAGAGATTTTATGTTACATCTCCGCGCATCTCGCTTGCTCTCACTGCTGCTCCCGGCTCTGATGCCGTTATGCCGCAGGCCGGCGACACCATCTGTTATTCCGGCATCACGGAATCAGTCGGTCTTACTGGCGATCACCTTGTGGAACTACGTTTCGGCCCGGCGTTCGGCTACCGCACGAATGCTACTGCGGCGGAACTCCGCAGACGCGGACAGATGGAGGTGCCGTTCACCGTCGACCTCGACCTTGTCGATTCCGTCGCGTCACATCTTGTGGGCCGCACCCTTTGGGTTCGCACCCCGCTCTGGTTCACACCCGACGGCGAAGCATATGCCGGCCGGAAGTTCGTCCGGGTAAAGGTTACGGAGGTTCTTCCTGCCAACGAGGTATACCCCGTGAAGGTGCTGTTTTCCGACGACCGAGGTGAGACGCACGCCCTTTTCATGAGCGCCGGAAATCCTGAACGAAGCGCTCCACGCGATTTCGAGGCATTGTTTTCCCTGAGCGACATCAGGGCTTCCTATCCGGCCATATCCGACGAAATGTGGCGGAATATCGTCAACACACGTCCCGCCGTCGGCATGACAAAGCCGGAGGCAATTCTCGCCATAGGTTCACCGGCAAGCATCGACCGAGGCCACACCCATTCCTCGGCTTATGAGCGGTGGAATTACACGGATGGCCGCTATCTCGTGTTTGAGGACGGCCTGCTTCTGAAAATCGGCCGTTAGCCCGGTTTCCGGCTTTTGTTTCACTTATCACGCTCTTTTCGCTATGAGACTGATTTTTCTCGGCACCGGTACCTCTACAGGTGTTCCACAGCTTAACTGCGACTGCGAGGTGTGTCGCTCGACCGATCCGGCCGACAGCCGTATGCGTGCTTCCGCCATTTTGGAGGTAGGCGGTAAGAATATTCTGATTGACTGCGGGCCGGATTTCCGCGAGCAGATGTTGCGGTTTCATCGTCAGGGCGATCTGGATGCCCTTCTTGTCACGCATCAGCATTACGACCACGTGGGTGGCGCCGACGACCTGCGGCCATATTGCAAGGGGAAGGACGCTTTCCCGGTGTATTGTCGGGAAGAGGTGGCCCACGACCTCCGTATGCGAATGCCCTATTGCTTTGTGGAACATCCTTACCCCGGCGTTCCACGCTACGACATACATATCATCAGCCCCCTTAAGCCCTTCCGGGTGGGGGAAATCAGCGTGCTACCGCTTCCGGTAAATCATTTCAGACTGGAAATCGTCGGATTCAGAATCGGCAATCTGGCGTATATCACGGATGCCAAACGCGTGCCCGACGCTACCGTCGAGGCCATCCGTGGCGTGGATACACTTGTTATCAATGCCTTGCGATGGGAAGAGCATATGTCGCACCTCACTATTGCCGAGGCGCTCGAGATCATAGCCAAAGTATCGCCGCGCAGAGCATATATCACCCATCTGAGCCATCATGCCGGACTTGCGGCGGAGGTTTCACCCCGTCTGCCCGAGGGGGTGGAGCTTGCGCGCGACGGTATGGCAATCACTGTGCCAGACTGACAGCCGGGTCGCTCCCGGCATTTCCTGCAAGGGCAATCGCACGAGGAGTTCCGAGCAGATACTTTTCGGCCATTTTCTGGATTTTTTCAGCACTGGCTGCAAGCACGCTTTCCTGACGCCGGATAAATCCCGAAGCGGCCGGAATGCCTACGGCCTGTTCCACAATATAGTTGTCGATTACCGTGAAAGGGGAGTCGAGCGTCGCGAGCAGTCCGGAGTGGGCGGTATGGCGCACGATTTCAAGCTCGTCGTCGCCCATCGGGCGCGATGCAAGGCGTGCGATTTCAACTTCGGTTTCATTTATTACGCTGTCGGCAAAGCGATTGTCGGTCTCGCAGTGAATTATGATGTCCGACGTTTCCATTGTGGTAAGCATCATGGCCGAGATGCCGTATGTGTACCCCTTATCCTCGCGGATGTTACTCATAAGGCGGCTTCCGAAGTGACCTCCGAGGGCGTAGACCGCGGTCTGAAGGCTATAGTAGTCGGGATGGGATGGTCCGATAGTCGGAATCGCAATTCGCACGGCTGTCTGAAGCGAATCGGCCACAACTTCCATACATCGTGAAGATGTCTGCATCGCGGGCGCCGATACGACATTCGCTGCAAGCGCTTTGTCGGTCGGAGAGCCGAAAGCATCCATCATCGCCATAGCCATCTGCTCGATCTTGCCGTTTACGGCTCCGGCGAGGTAGAGCGTAGGCCGCGTGGATAGTATCAGGCGTCTGTGCAGTTCCACCAGCTCTTCGCGACTGACGGCCTTGAAACCTTCGGCCGAGGTAATTCTCGCGGCGGGGGCTCCCACTCCGAAAATCATCCTGTTGCTCAGCTGACGGGCCAGTTCCTTGACTTTGTGCTGCCGCAGGCGTGTCTGCGCTATGAGTTTCTCGCGCAGGCGTTCGAGTGCGTCGGGCGGAAATGACGGGTGCAGCAGAATGTCGGCCAGCAGTGGAAATATCCGCTCTGCTGTTTTGTTGAGCAGAAACAGAGTGAGGATGGTGGTGTGGCGGCCGATGTCCGATTTCATCCAAGCACCGTTGAATTCCAGAATATCGGCGATATCGGCCCCTGACATGCTTAATGTACCCTCCGAGAGCATCGGCATCATCAGCGCGAGCGCGTTGCAGTCCGGAACATCGGCCTGACCTACGGGCCACACAATTGAAATGCGGCTTACAGGCTGGGAGTCGTCGGCGATGCTTACGGCCTCGATGCCTCCGTCAAGAGACGTGCATATGGCCTGGGGAAGTGGCATTACTGGAAGAGGATGGATAGCTGGAGCAGTCGTGCGGTCTGGCGATGTCATTGTGTGCGATTGCTTTAAGGATTATTCTGCGGAAGCGAGCAGGCGCTCGGCTGCCTCAAGGTCGGCTGGAGTGTCGATGCCGATTGTCGGGCAGGATGATACGGCGGTCTTGATGCGGAAGCCGTTTTCAAGCCAGCGCAGCTGTTCGAGGCTTTCGGCGAGCTCGAGTTTCGACGGGGGGAGTGCCGTGATTTCGGCAAGTGTGCCGGCGCGATAGGCATACATCCCGATATGGGTGTAATACTGATGGCGCGACGGCCACTCGCTGCGTTCCACTCCGCGCAGATAGGGGATAACCGAACGGCTGAACAGCAATGCATATCCCTCGGCGTCGAGAGCCACTTTCGGTGAATTCGGATTCTCAAGCCCCTCGATGCCCCCTTCCGGATTATAAGGGCGGACAAGCGTGGCGATTCGCGTGTCGGGATCGTCGAAGCAACTTTGTATCTGCTTGAGCTGCAGCGGGTCGATGAATGGCTCGTCGCCCTGGATGTTTATTACCACGTCGGCGTCGGAGTCAATGTTGCGGTATGCTTCGAGGCAGCGGTCGGTGCCGCTGCGGTGGGCGGCGGAGGTCATTACCACTTTACCTCCGAAGGCTTTCACCGCATCGGCTATCCGGGTGTCGTCGGTTGCGACCCATACCTCGTCGAGTGCGAGCGACGCCCGTTCGTAGACACGCTGGATCATGGGTTTTCCGCCGAGAAGGGCCAGCGGTTTGCCCGGGAAGCGCGTGGATGCGAATCGGGCGGGAATTATGCCGATAAATTTCATTGTCGATATCTGTTGAAATGTGATGGTTTGTATGGAATTGGGGTAAGGCCTTCTACTCCTCGGCCTTTTTGCGTGCGTTGTCGAGGGCATCGATGATGGTGGCCGTGGCGGAAGCGGGGTTCTCGCTGTCGGCTATCATGGCGGATACAGCTACCCCCGCACAGCCGATTGATAGCAATCCGGTCAGCACTTCGACCGGATAATCCCCTTCTGCAACGATATGGAAATCTATCCCCTGCTGTTCGAGCATTTGCAGCATACCTGAGTAGAAGGCCGTGATAGCTTCCGCAGTGGTGACGTCGGCGGGAGCCTTTACCATGATATAATCTATATCAAGGCCCTTCAGGGCGATTATTTCGGCGGCTGAGGAAGCCTCGACGCCTATCACGGCTTCCGCGCCAAGCTGTTCGCGCGCCTGCATGGCGGTGCTTCGGGAGTTGTCGCGCAGGCAGACTCCGTGAACCTTCAGAAGGTCAACCAGATCGACGTCGTCCTCGATGATCAGGAAGGCCTCGTTCTCCTTGCAGATGGGAATAAGGCTCTCGACTGCCTCGCGGCGGTGTGGTGTCTCCGTCGGGAGCGATTCGGCGGAAAGCTGAATCCAGCGGCAGCCGCCTTCTATAGCTTCGGCGGCCTGTTCGGCAGTTGTCCACCTGTCGGACCGCCTTGTAATGAATTGTAGCATATGGTTGTAGATGTTATATTGATTCAGTCCTGGAAATTCGTATACAAATATAACGCTTTTCGGCCGCGTATGGTGCATCCGAACCGAAATTCGTGGGTCGCGGCTCGAAATATGTATGGACATGATGTATATGTGCAACAGCTATGTAGCTGGTCGAAATAATCCTGAGCAGTTACTTATGGCTCCGGATTCCTTTCGATTCCGAAGCACTTCATTATTGCCTTCCTTATGGCGTCGGCATGCGGCGACTCGCTTTTTATCACTCCGAGCACTGCCTGCACATAGGCATCCTTACTGCCCTTGAGACCAAGCATCTGGCCCACATTGGAGCCGGGAACCATCGACTTCTGGTTGTAGTATTTGAGGACTCCGGCGTAGTCGCCCGTTCCGGCAATCTGGGAGAACTGGCGGCACATCTGCTCGTAAAGGCCGCGCGGGTTGAGCGAGCTGACAAGCGTGTTCATATGCTCCTCGAGGGCATTGATGTTGTTGAAACGGCCGTCCACGCGATATTCGAGCGTACGCTTCACGCGATGACGCGTATGCAAAAGCGCCTGCTGCCTGAGGTCGTGTCGGAACATCGCAAGTATCGCCGATTTTACCGAGGAGAACACTTTCTCCGGGTCGCGGCCGTAGGCACGTGCCATGGCCTTCACCACATCCTCAAGCATGAGGATGTTTTCGATTTCGGCTACTTCCGGCACAAAAATATGCTTTCCGCGCAGATATTCCACTTCCTGCTCGTCGCGGCGGTCGCGGTCCACTATGCCGAAGCTTTCAAGATGGTGGAACGCACGCAGGTCGTTGAAGGCGCGTGTCGCTTCGATTACCTTATTGCAGCTTCCGAGCGATTTAACCGAAAAATCTCTGAATACCAGCGGATACAGCTTGGCGTCGATCGAGTGGGTTGAATCGCCTTCGATGAAGAGCACAGGGCGCCGGGAGCCCACAAGGGCCATATAGAGGTCTTCCGACAGGCCGCTGTCGGAGGGGAGCAGGTCGTAGTCCCATTCCAGTGTGTCGGGATTGTATGAGCGCACCCATACAATGGCGTTTTCAGCGCGCGACGCGGCGAAATCCACGTCGTGGGTCGTGTATACGAACCTACAGTCGGGCCGCATCGCTTCGATTGTGTTCCAGAAGCGTCCGAGTATCGAATTGTGGAGAAACATACCGGGATTGTCCACGAATATCACTCCGTTGGCTGGGGCGTAGAGAACGGACCCGATGTAGAAGAGTGTGGCTTTCTCGCCGTGTGAGAGTCGGCTCGGACGGTACATCTCCGTGTGGCCTTTGCGTGTGAACAGCAATGAACCTCCCTCGCGCATCACGTGATGCTCGGGGAATATCTCACGCCATCGGGTTATTACCGTGTCGAGTTTCGATTGCGGCAGCCGTGGCTCGTCGCCATCTGGATTGCTGCGGAACGTAGCGAGCCGCATCTTATAATCCACCAGATTTGCAATCTCCTCGTTGAGAAGTAGAACCATCAGACGCTCAAACGTGGTCTGTTCGCCGGCATGAAGGAATGTGCCGGTGGCATTTGCCTCTTCATAGATTGCGTCGATAGAGGTGTCGTCGTGCGGTCGGCCGGCTATTGCGTCGCCTATTGCTTCCAGCGCCGAGAGTCGGAACGCTTTGGCGTCGAGCTGGAGGGCGAGGTATTCGGTGAAACGGGTTTTGCCGCTGCCGTTGGCACCGATTACGGTGATTTGACGCACATCGTCGGGAAGGTCAATCGGGCGGTCGTTTGCTCTGGGAGGAAGTTGCATGGCGGGAGGAGTGGATTGAGAGTGAAAGTGAAATGGTTATAGCCGTTATCGGTCGAGATAGCGGCTTGTAAGTCCCTGATACTGGTCGATACGTCGGTCGCGAAGGAAGGGCCACCAGCGGCGCACGGCCTCCGACCGGTCGAGATCTATTTCTACGACAGCGGTATCCTCGGCGTCGGCAGGGGAGCGATGAAGCAGTTCACCCTGGGGGCCGGCAACGAAGCTTGAGCCCCAGAACTGTATACCGTTGGTAAGAGCTGTCGGGTCGGGTTCGTGCCCCACGCGGTTTACTGCCACCACGGGGAGCCCGTTGGCGATTGCGTGACCGCGCTGCACCGTGGTCCACGCCTCGTGCTGGCGTTGTTGTTCCTCGGGGGTGTCGCTCGATTCGAAGCCGATAGCCGTGGGGTAGATGAGTATTTCCGCGCCGCGGAGCGCCATCAGGCGTGCTGCTTCGGGATACCACTGGTCCCAGCATACGAGCACACCGAGACGTCCTACCGAAGTGTCGATAGGCTCGAAACCGAGGTCGCCGGGCGTGAAATAGAACTTTTCGTAGTAGGCCGGATCGTCGGGAATGTGCATCTTGCGGTATTTTCCGGCCATGGAGCCGTCGGAGTCGAATACCACCGCCGTATTGTGATATAGTCCGGGCGCACGGCGTTCGAAAATCGAGGTGACGATTACCACGCCGTGGCGTCGTGCAAGGTCGGCATAGAACTCAGTCGTTTCCGAAGGGATTGCCACTGCCAGCGAGCAGAGGTCTACGTTTTCGCTCTGGCAGAAGTAGAGCGAATCGTGCAGTTCCTGGTTGACAATCAGTTTTGCTCCTTTGGCGGCGAGTTCGGCCGTCTTGTATGCGATTCTGGCGCGGTTCAGGTGCGCGTCGGCGGTATTGTGCTGTTGGATTATCCCTATGGGCAATTTTCCGGGCATGATGTTCTATTTTGTGGAATGGATGTAAAAATGTCAGACTGTCAGATTCTCAGAACTCCAGCGGGGAGCTGCATCGTAGCGCAGTGGAGTGATCCGTGCTGACGTATGAGCGCGCGGCAGTCCACACCCACAATTTCGCGGTCGGGAAATGCTATCTGCAGCATCTGCGCGGCCATCCGGTCGAGGTCCGGCTGGGCGTAAGTCGGCATCAGCACCGTGCGTGGAGTAATGAGAAAATTTGCGTATGTGGCCGGCAACCGCTCGCCGTCGGTATCGTAAATCGGCTCGGGCAGCGGCAGGGCAATGAGGTTGTAAGGATTGCCGTCGGGCGTACGCAATTCTTTCAGTTCGGCTTCCATGGCGTCGAGGTCGGGCGTGTGTGTGTCGTCGGGACGATAGGATTTTACATATAGAATCGTATCGTCGGGCGCCAGGCGCGCGAGCGTGTCGATATGGCTGTCGGTATCGTCGCCTTCGAGAGCGCCATGGTGTAGCAGATGCAGCATCTCGATGCCGAGGTTCTCGCGGAAATAGCTCCGGAGATGGCGTTCGTCTGTGACTCCGTTGCGGTTAAGGGCCATAAGGGTCTGCGCGTTTGCGAGCATGGTTCCTCGGCCGTCGGATTCGATTGCCCCTCCTTCGAGCGTGTAATTCAGGCGCGAGCAGTAGCGTGGGGTCAGCAACGATGCGTGAAGCATGCGGAGGTTGACCATATTGTCGAGGTCGGCGGCGAATTTCAGCCCCCAGCCGTTGAACTGGAAGTCGACGGCACACGGCTCTCCACCGTCTACCACGGTTATCGGTCCGTAGTCGCGCGTCCAGGTGTCGTTGGTCGGACAGGCGAACAGGAGTATCTTTTCCTTCGGCAGATGGCTTAGTTTGTCAGCCACAGCCTCCGGTTCGGGAGTAACCACGAGCAGACGCAGCCCGCTGCGCACTACCACAGCTTCGGCCAGGTTGACGTAACACCGGGTAATCTCCGGGAGCATATCGGCCCAGTCGGTGGCGGCGTGAGGCCACGCTATCATTACGGTGTCGTAGTCCTCCCATTCGGCCGGGAGACGCAGTGGAAGTGTTTCAGCCATTCTTCTTCAGTATGTAAGGTTCATTTCGGCTGATATTGCAAAACGCCGTTTCATCATTGAAGCCATTTGAAGAAAAAGTTTAAACGACTTCATTAATACAGAGGCATAGCTTTGCAACATCTGCGGAATTATTCGTCTTCGTCGAAATCGTTAAGGTTGTCCCAGACCTCATCGCGGTCCTGTAGATATTCTTCGCAGAAGTCGATGAAGCCGTTGCGTTCGCTGTTGCCGACTTCGTGACACCAGTCGCGGTACTTCTGGTGCAGAGTGTCGTCGTCGGCGATGATTTTTTTGAATTCAGATTCCGCAACGTCCAGGCTGTCGGCCTCGTGGAGAATAGCGAGGAAGAGCTCTGTGATGTCTTCGTAGTCTTCGTACATAACGGGTTTACATAGGTATTGATTTGACTGGCAGGCTCGGAGAGGAGGCGGCGGAGAGAGGGGACGCGGAGAGAGCCCTCTGTATCAGAACAGTGGAAGGACCGAATTCGAGTACACGAATTTGCGGTCGAAATAGTAGTTGTCCGAGCAGAGCAGAATGATGCCCTGAATCAGCGTGAGAAGGCTCCAGAAGCCGCACGTAACTACCGACAGGAGAATGGTGAGCAGGCCGGCAGTGGTCTTGCCGATGTAGAAATACTGAACGCCGAGGCCTCCGATGAAGATGGCGAGCAAGGCGAATATTCCGCGGCTCTTGCCGAGCGCGTCGGAATCGAAAGCATTGTTGCGTGCGTAGTAATCCTCGGCGTTGAAGTTCGAGTAGCCGTAGGATTGCTGCCCCGGAGTATAGGGCTGCTGTGGCTGGGTGTATGGCTGCTGTGCCTGAGTGTAATTCTGTTGCTGTGTCTGGGTAAGCTGTGCTCCGCAATATGAGCAGAATTGAGCCTCGTCGGCGTTGGCTTTCCCGCATGTGTTGCAATGTTTCATACGATTGGGATGATAATGATTAATATGTGGATGGAGGGAGAGGGAGGGGAATGTTAAAATAATTTCAATCAGTTGATTAATATCGATTACTTACTACAAAATTAAATGTAAATTTCGTAATATGCAAATGGAATGTGCATATCAGCGAGGCCGCGGAATGTCCTGAAGCGCTATCAGATGGTTGACGATGGCAAAAATCGTCAGACCGGCCATTGAATGTATCTGGAGTTTGGCGCTGATGTTGCGGCGGTGGGTTGTCACGGTGTGGACCGACAGACAGAGGGCATCGGCAATCTGCTTGTTGGACAGCCCTTTTGCAATCTGCACGATTATCTCTTTCTCGCGGTTGGAGAGGGTGGCGATTTTTTCGGCATCCGACTGGGGCTCGTCGGCGCCGTGGGCGCTCGTGTCGGCCGGGAGGCGTGCGGGGCTCTGTTCGATTTCGCGCTCAAGCCTCCGTACAGCCGGCACAAACAGCCGGTCTTCCACCAGACAGTGCATGTGCAGGTCGTGTTCGCAGGTTATGATATCGAAAAGGGCCGAATTGAGCATATCGTTTCCCTTTTCGGGATAGTAGCGTACCACCATATCCTTGAGCTCCTTGAGCTTTGGGTCGATATGGGTATGGTGGGAGGCGAATTTGCCGATATTGAAACTGTCGGGCGCGGGGAGGCTTTTCAGAAGATTTTCCACATAGGGAAATACGCGTCGGTCTTCCGCGTCCATATGCCGCGAAACTTCGGTCACATAGTCGTCGTAAAAGCGGAGAATGAGGAATCCGAGCCCGTCGGTGCGCGAAGTGTCGATGGCGTCGATCAGTTTGCGGCGAATCAGCGGCAGAACGAAATCGAGAAAATATGTGTGGGCATTTTTCAGATATGCCATCAGCGTCGGCAGCTTTATGAGGGTATGATCGGCCGGGCGGCCGCTCATAAAGTTTGCCACGGCGAGAAACGTAGGGCAGTCGAGCCCGTTGTCGGCACAGACCTCTTCTACGAGTTTATCGCCGAATCCGAGCGAGATGCCGAAGCGCGTGAGCACCATCAGGAGGGTGGGATCGGCCGATATCAGCGACCGCATGGTGGATTGTGGGGTGAATGGTGCTGGATTTGACATTGTTCAGGATTGGTTTGAAGAGGGTGTTTAATAATACAATTTTACGGTTGGAATTTAAGAGATTATATTAAACGCCCTCTAAAATCGGCGTTATGATGATTTCGACGGGAAGTTTGCCACCGGGTGATTGTCGGAAAACCGTTCGGCCGCTTACTTGCTGTCGTTTTTCCGGGGGACGGGCGGGGGCGTCACGCCGTCGGACCGGTCTTTTTTGTCTGCCGGCTCTCCAGGGTCGGATGCATCCTTGGCTTCGACATCTTCCACTTCGGGTGCATCCGATGCCTTGGCTTTCTCTGCGTCGCGGAGCTGCTCGGCTGTCTGCTGTGCGGCAAGGATTTCGTCGGTGCGCGAGGTCCAGCGGCGTTTGCCGAAAATCTGCTCCACATCTTCGGTGAAGATTACCTCGCGTGTGTAGAGCACTTCTGCCAGCTTGTTGTGGCCTGCGGCATATTCGCGCAGAATCTGCTTGGCGCGCTGATACTGCTCGTCGACAATACGGGCCACTTCCTGGTCGATCAGGCGGGCGGTCTCCTCGCTGTATGGCTTGGTGAAGCCGTAGGCCTGACCGGTCGAATCGTAGTAGGAGAGATTCGGGAGTTTGTCGCTCATGCCGTAGTACAGCACCATGGCGTATGCCTGTTTCGTGACGCGCTCAAGGTCGTTGGCTGCACCGGTGGAAATGTGGCCGAGGAAAAGCTCTTCGGCTGCACGGCCTCCGAGGGTGGCGCACATCTCGTCGAGCAGAGCCTGTGTAGGGGTAATCTGGCGTTCTTCGGGCAGATACCAGGCTGCGCCGAGGGCTTTGCCTCGCGGCACTATCGTTACTTTGATCAGCGGATTGGCATACCGGAGATTCCACGATACGGTGGCATGGCCGGCCTCGTGGCATGCGATGGATTTCTTCTCTTCGGTGGTTGTGATTTTCGAGCGTTTCTCAAGGCCGCCGATAATGCGGTCTACAGCATCGATGAAGTCCTGACGCTGAACGTGGGTCTTGTTGTGACGGGCGGCGATAAGGGCCGCTTCATTGCAGACGTTGGCGATATCGGCGCCGGAGAATCCGGGTGTCTGACGGGCCAGAAGGTCTACGTCGACGCTCTCGTCGGTCTTGATGCCTTTGAGATGTACGTTGAATATGGCCACGCGGTCGGGGAGCTCGGGTAGCTCCACGTAGATCTGGCGGTCGAAGCGGCCTGCGCGCAGAAGGGCCTTGTCGAGGATGTCGGCGCGGTTGGTGGCCGCGAGGATGATTACGCCGGAGTTTGTGCCGAAACCGTCCATTTCGGTAAGTAGCTGGTTGAGGGTGTTTTCGCGCTCGTCGTTGGCTCCCATGTTGGGGTTCTTGCCGCGGGCACGGCCTACAGCGTCGATTTCGTCGATGAACACTATGCAGGGAGCTTTCTCCTTTGCTTTCTGGAAGAGGTCGCGAACGCGCGATGCGCCCACACCGACAAACATCTCTACGAAGTCGGAGCCCGACATGGAGAAGAACGGCACGTTAGCCTCGCCGGCCACAGCCTTGGCCAGGAGGGTCTTACCCGTTCCCGGAGGGCCTACAAGCAGGGCTCCTTTGGGAATCTTGCCGCCAAGATTGGTGTAGCGCTGCGGATTTTTGAGGAATTCCACAATCTCCTCGATTTCGGTCTTAGCCTCGGAAAGGCCGGCCACGTCGGCGAAAGTCACTTTCATGGCGTTGTCCTTGTCGAATACCTGGGCCTTCGATTTCCCTACGGAGAATACTCCTCCGGCACCGCCGTCGCGATTGTTCATACGCCGCATAAGGAAGAACCAGAAGCCGATGAGCAGGAGTATGGGGCCGAACGTCCAGATGAACGACGATATGTCGGTGCTGTCCTCATAGGCTACGGGGCCTGTGTAGATGCCCGAATCATGCCATTCGTCAACTTTTTTGGCGAAGTTGTCGACCGACGGCACCGTGGTGCGTATGTAATATTCCTTTCCAGGCATTACCTCCTTCATACGGAATATTTTCTTTGCGAGCGAATCGCTGACAAGCGCCGTGGCCGTGCCGCTTTTCTTGTCGACGATTATCTTTTTGATGTCGCCGTTTCTAACCGTGGTAGAGTCTGTGAGATGCTCCTCGAAAGGAGTGTAGTCCATGCTTTCCGTTACGGTCTGGTCGTTCATGAAATACATTCCGGCCAGAAACATGATAATCAGCACATACATCCAGTAGATGCTGAATTTTATCAGAGGCTTGCGCCGATTGGGCTTGGGGGAGGGTGCTGCCATGGATTTAATGAATTATTTGGCGGAAACGGTTAGTCAAGGTCGGGAATCTCGGTGATAATGGCGTCGTTCCAGAGTTCCTCGAGGTTATAGAGCTGCCGGGCGTCGGGCGTGAAAACATGAACCATGGTGGAGCCGTAGTCGATCACGATCCACTGCGCGTTGCGGTAGCCATCGTAGTTGTAGGGTTTTACCCGGGCGATGTCGAGAAGCTCCTCGCGGATATTGTCGGCTATGGCAGCTACCTGTTGCGGCGTGCGACCTTCGACCACGATGAATTCGCGGGCCGGAGCCGACTCTATGCTTTCAAGATTGATTACCGTTATCCCTTTCGCTTTCTTATTCTGGGCGGCTTCCACAATCATTTCGCGGAGCTGCTTGTCGTCGAGATTTTTGATTGTCGTGTTGTCTGGGCTGATGGATGTTGTCATGTGTAGGTGTGATGATATGGATGGAGAGAGCCTTGTAGACGTTACAAATTTACAAAATTAATTTTAGAGGGCGTTTAATAATAGATGTTAAATTGCAACAAGCATATTTTGAGGCAGTTTTGCCTTTTGAGAAAGGAGTGATGCGGGCATCACGACTGACGAGAAAGGTAAAAATGGCCAAAATATGCGATGAGTTTAACTCCTATTGATCATAATAGCATCTTACGTTTGGAATTTAACAGATATTGTTAAACACCCTCTTAATCTAATATAGGTGTGTCAGATCCGTAGGGGCTGTAGAGCGTTCTGCACGCCTCCTCTAACATTTTTTATAACAATGATCGATGGCAAAAGGATGATAGCCGGGTATAAAAATTTAGCAAGCGCTACGTACCACACGCTGCGCTTGCCGAGGTCGATGTAGAGTGTTAATATGAGGTTTGGGTGAAATGTGGGTCTCGAACCCACGACCTTCGGAACCACAATCCGACGCTCTAACCAACTGAGCTAATCTCACCATGCTGATGCTTCGGAGCAATGCTCCTTGGCTCGTTTGCGGTGCAAAGTTACAACTTATTTCCGAATCCGCAATAGCCGGCGGCCATTTTTTTTGTTTAAAAAGTGGCCGAGAGGGTGAATCCGAAGGCGGCGCCGGAGCCGGGTGCCGGCGATGGTATGAGCAGGGGTTGCGATGTCAGGCAGCCGGGACCGATGGAACGGCACGTGCCCGGGCGCAGGGCGCCTACCACTTCGTTGACGGGATCGAGGAAAAACGCTGCTATATGGCCCAGTACCGGCGACCCGAGAATCTCGTAGTTGTTTTCCACGATAATGCGTTTGAGCCGGTAGAAACCTTCGCCGATGAGCGAGCCGACAATCGGGGTGATAAACAGGTCCTGATACGAGGGCCGTTCCATACAGGCCTCGATTCCGAATTCCCACCCTACGGTGGAGATTATGGCTGAATAGAGCATCGAGCGCCAGAAGTTGAATCCGCATGTGCGGGCACACATGAAGTATGCCGCCCCGGCATAGGGGTGGAGCACATAGTTGAAGATAAACTTGTCGTGGTCCCACTCGGGACCTTTCTTGAAGATGTTCTTATACCATCGGTCCCAGAAATGTGTATTGTGGAATTCAGCGCGGTTCCATGCGGTGGCGTCTTCGGGAAGTAGCTCCAATACGAAAAGTGTAGCCACAAACGCGCCTGAAAGCACGGCTGTGTTTATCCACATGCCGTGCCACCATGGCTCGTTGAGCGTCCAGGATGCCGGCATCGAGTAGAGTGAGCGCGGGCGCGAGGGTATCATGGCGAGCGTGTCGCGGTCTACGGCCGATGCCTCGGCGTCGAGTTTCGGCGGCTCGGGCGGCGTGTAGGATTCCGCACGCATGCGGGCGTCGGATTCCGGTATGACGGGCATTTCCGGCTGCCGGGCCTTCACCACGAGTTCGTCGACGACTACGGTGGTGGTGGCGACGGTCGTTGAGTCGGTGGCTGAAGTCTGTGCGGCTGCGGGAAGCGCCAGCAGTGTGAGCACGAACGCCATCAGAAGCATGATGAACATAATGCGGTAGTGTAGTCGGTGATTAATCTTCATATCCCATGTAAGTCTCATAATCAAAATAGCCAAACGCTCCCGTGGAGCTTATTCTATTTTAATAACAAACGAAGGTAGATAAAGTATCACGCAAAATGTTTATCCGCCTTCGCGCGTTGTTGGCCATTTCGACATATTGTGGTAAATTTGCGGTTGCAACCTGTTTATGGCCAACCGGAATTCTGCTCGTATGTCATCGATTTCGACTTTTATAGCGCGCCGTCTGGCATCTTCACGGGGGATGGACAACCGTCCCGGTCCTGCTGTGGCCGTAGCTTCCGGAGGGCTGGCTCTTTCTTTGGCCGTGATGTTGCTTGCCGTGGCCATAACCACGGGGTTCAAACGTGAGATAACCGATAAAATAAGCGGGCTGGAAGCTCAGATCAGGGTTACGTCGTTGCGCGGAGGTGCGGATGCCGGTGTGCCGGTGGAGTGGTCGTCCACCTTTGCAGGTATTGTTTCCGATGCGTTGATGCCATTGGCTTCCGGTAAGGAACCGGACATAGCTCCGGTGGCCGCGGTTGCAGGCATTCTGAAGTCACCCTCGGATTTCGCAGGACTCGCACTCAGAGCCTCACGCGGCGGCCCGATGACTGATTTTGAGCGCGGAATGCTTGTGGAGGGCCGGATGCCGGGTGTGGATTCTACGGGCGAAATCGCTGTTTCAGCCACCACGGCGCGGGAACTCGGTCTGGCCGTCGGCGATAAGGTAAACGCGTATTTCATTGCTTCGGGCGGAGCGGGCATACGCCCGAGGCGTTTCGAGGTGGTAGGTATTTTTCGCAGTGATTTCGGCGAGTTCGATAATTCGGCGGCCTATTGCTCAGCTGCATCAGTCTGGCGTCTGCGTGGCCTGGGAGAAACGCAGGCCGATGCTATTGAAATCCGCGGAATCGACCCCTCACGCATTGACGATGCGACTTCGGCACTTCAGACGGCATTGAACCAGGCTTTTACCTCGGGCCGGATATCGGATCTGACCGTCGCCACTCCGGTGACTTCGGCTGCTGCGGGATATTTCAATTGGCTCGACATGCTCGACACCAATATAATAGTGATACTTGTGCTGATGGGATGCGTGAGTGCGCTGATGGTGATAGCGTGTGTCTTGATTCTTGTATTGCGGCGCGTCAGGACTATCGGAATCCTCAAGGCTCTTGGTGCGACCGACAGCCGTATTGAGCGCGTGTTTACGCTTTTAGGCGGACGGGTGGTTCTTTCCGGCATGGCTATCGGCAACGTGATTGCTCTTGCATTCATATGGATTCAGGGATCTTTCCGGCTGATTCCGCTTGATCCGGCCAATTACTATCTCAGCTATGTACCGGTTGCTATCGGAATAGGGCAGTGGCTGGCGGTGAACGTGGGTTTCGCTCTGCTGGCGATGTGTGTGGCCCTGTTGCCGGCCACGTTGGTGCGACGCCTCAGCCCGGCCCGCATTATGCGCTGGGAATGACGCTTCCCGCGCGGTGGCGGCTTAGGCTCCGCAATGCTCCTGCCATCATGATGACCGTAACAAGCGTAGCCAGTATGTCGGAACTCCAGAAAGTGAACCATACACCGTTGAGCCCGAACCATTTCGGCAGAAGCAGCAGAAGCGGGATGAAGAAAATCACCTGGCGTATGAGGCTCAGAAATACAGATTTGCCGATTTTCCCTATAGCCTGGAAATAGGTGGTGGAGACTATCTGGAAGCCTACCATCCAGAAGCATATCATTGCCGTGGAAAGCGCTTTTGCAGTAAAGTCCACCAGGTCCGGGTCGGATACGAACGCCCGGGCCACCACCTGCGGACACGTCAGGCCGATTATCCATCCTCCGAGGCTTATGACAGTGGCGACGGCTACCGCGAGCCAGTAGACGCGCGCCACGCGCTCGGTCTGGTTACAGCCGTAGTTGAATCCTACAATGGGTTGCATTCCCTGGCATACACCCAAGATCACGCAGCATAGCAACGACGTGAAGGTCACGAAGATGCCCGACGCGGCTATGGCCGCCACACCTCCGTAGTCAAGCAGGGCGTGGTTTATGAAAATGTTTATGATACAGGAGCCTGTGTTGACCACAAACGGCGCCGCGCCGATACCCATTATGGCCCATACGAGTTTTCGGTCGAGGCGGTAGATGCCCCGCGCGAAGGTGACATCGCCGTTGCGCCGGTCGGTGAAATGCCGCATCACGAAGATTGCCGAGATGGCCATGGATATATCGGTTGCAATTGCCGCTCCCTTTATTCCCGCGTGTAGGATGTAGATGAATGTAGGAGCGAGAACCACGTTGAGCCCCGCGCCGATAAACATTGTCACCATGGCCCGCACGGGGAAGCCCGACGCGCGCATTATGTTGTTGAACGAGAATGTGAGGTTTGTGAGCAACAGTCCGGGCAGGATAAAGGTCATGAAATCGCGCGCATAGGGGAGTGTTATCTCATTGGCCCCGAACCAGCGGAGCACGGTATCCATGAATGCTGCAAACAGCCCTATGTAGATTATGCCGATCGTGAGAGTGAGTGTCAGCGAGTTGCCGAGCACTTTTCTCGCGGTTTCCGCCTTGCCTGCACCGAGCAGCAGGCTCACGCGTGCCGAGGCTCCGGCGCCGACGAGAGTGCCGAGCGCGGTGGTGATGTTCATTACCGGGAAAGTGATGGCGAGTCCGGCGATTGCCTCCGGGCCGACCACCTGACCAATAAAAATGCGGTCGACCACGTTGTAGAGCATCATCACGAGCATTCCTACAACCGCCGGAAGCGAATACTGCCACAATAACCTCCCTACAGGCATGGTCTGTAGTTGCTCGAGTCGGGCTTGGCGGTCGTCGGAAGCGGCAGTGGCTGCAGGCATGTTGGGATGTCTTGATAAGTTAAAGGGGCAAATGCCGTAGGGTGGCGGATATAGCCTATCGGTTGATAAGGGAGAAGAACTCCTGACGCAGGGAGGCGTCGGAGGCAAAGCGTCCGCAGTAGTCGATTGTGTCTGTGGATGCCATCTGTTTCTCCACGCCGCGCATCTGCATGCACAGGTGCCGGGCGTTGCAGGCCACGATAACGCCGTCGGTATCGAGCGTGGCGGCCACGTGGGTGCAGATTTCGGCCGTAAGGCGTTCCTGCACCTGCAGGCGGCGCGCTATGGCGTTGACGAGTCGGGGGAGTTTGCTCAGACCTACCATCGAGCCTCGGGGAATGTAACCGATGCTCACGGTGCCGAAAAACGGGAGGATATGGTGTTCGCACATCGAATAGAATTCGATGTCGCGGACTACAACCATCTGCGAGCCCTGACTGCTGAATATAGCCTGGCGGAGGATGTCGTCGGGATTCTGGCGGTAGCCCTGCGAAGCAAACCACATGGCTTTTGCAGCGCGCATGGGGGTCTTCGCGAGCCCTTCGCGGGTGGGATCGTCGCCAATCAGGCGTATTATCTCCCGGTAATGATCTGCTATGGCCTCGATACGCTCCTGCTCGGAGAGTGTCGGTGCCTTATCGGTTTCAAAGTCGAAGTTTTCGCAGCTCATTTATAAATAAGTAACTGTTCAAAATTATTTTTTTACTATCCTGATCTAATTATTTCAACATTTCCGCGGTAAAATTTTCGAATCTTTTCCTCTCTTCATCAGTCGTGTAGACATCTACACTCCTTCTTCATCGAGAAAAATCTCCTGAAAATTTTCCTCCCGGAAATATTAAAATAAATTTGACCAGTTACTTAACAGGTGTTTTGAAAATTGTGCCCCGAACCTAAATCGGGGACGGGTGGAGGGGGTCAGCGGGCGTTCACGCGGTCGCGCACCACACGCACTTCCTTGGCGTAGCGCGGGAACTGCCTGCGGATGTCGGCGGCGGCTTTTTCAGCCTCATACTGCGTGCGGAAATCGCCGATGCGCAGTCGCCAGTAGGGCGATGCGTAGGTTACGTAGGTGTCCCACTGAGGGAAAGTGCCGCCCACCATGCGTTCGCGCTGGCGTGCTTCGGATTTGGCGGACCGGACGTTGTTGTCGGCGTAGACCTGAACGCGGTAGCCAATGGTTTTCCCCCCTTTGGGGCGCGTTTCGGTGGCTTCGCTTTCGGTGTTTTCACCGTCGGCGGAGGTCTCGGCGTTTTCGCCTGGAGCGTCGGCGGCGGAGGCCGCAGCCCTGCGGAGCAGTTGCTCCGGGGCTGCGACTGTGACCGACGAACCCTTTTCGGCCAGACGTTCCACTATGCCCGACGTGGTGGAGGCGCCGATGCTGTCGGCGGCCTGTTCGGGAACTGACTGCGCCCGGACCGGAGCGGCTATTGCCGCTATGGCGAGGCTGACAGCCATAGCTATGTGTCGGAAAATGCGGGTCATGGCTAAAAAGGATGTGTGAAGTGCTTGGTAAGTGGGAAAGAGAATGATTAGAAGGCGTTAACGATGCCCATGAACGAAGCTGCATCAAGGGCTGCGCCACCGATTAGACCACCGTCAACGTCGGGTTTTGCGAAGAGTTCGGCTGCGTTCGAGGGTTTGCAGCTTCCGCCGTAGAGAATCGAGGTGTTGTCGGCTACTTCCTTGCCGTATTTCTCAGCGATGACGGCGCGGATGTGGGCGTGCATGTCCTCGGCCTGGTCGGCTGTGGCGGTCTTGCCGGTGCCGATTGCCCATACGGGTTCGTATGCGAGGATGAGCTTGCCGAAATCTTCGGCGCTGAGGTCGAAGAGGGCTTCGCGGATTTGGGCGGCTACAACTTCGTTGTAAGTGCCGTTTTCGCGCTGTTCGAGAACTTCACCGATGCAGAAGATGGGGGTGAGGCCTTCGGCGAGAGCGAGATTTACTTTGGTCTTGAGAATTTCGGAAGTCTCGCCGTAGTACTGGCGGCGCTCCGAGTGGCCGAGAATCACGTATGTTGCACCGGTGGAGGCTACCATAGGAGCGGAAACTTCGCCGGTATATGCGCCTTTTACGTGGTCAGCGCAGTTTTCAGCGCCAAGACCGAGCTTGGTCTGGTCGATTGCTGCGGCTACGGAAGCGAGGTGGGTGAAGGGAACGCAGATTACTACGTCGCATTTGGGGGTTGCGCCTTTAAGAGCCTCGTTGACGTCCTTTGCCAGGCCTACGCCTTCGGCAAGGGTGGTATTCATTTTCCAGTTGCCGGCTACGATGTTTTTTCTCATTGTTATAGAAGGTTAGGTGTTTGAATTTTGGTGAGTGCAAATTTAAGAATTTTCTACGGCTTTTTTGCGATATGCGAGCCGAATTTTGGCTCTCAGGGTCAGTATAAGTCCCTGAAAAAGGTAGATGAGAAGTACTATTGCGCCAAAAAGTCCGGTGATGTATCTGAACCATGCGGAGCCGTTGCCTTGGAGCTCGTCGAGCAATATTCGGGTGGATGCAGGGTTCTCAATAATTTCGGCATCCATCGAGTTGAGTGTTGTTTTGGAGACGATTTGCCCGTCGGAGAGGAGTACGATGGCAATCTGTCCGCGGGCCAGCTCTTTGAGCTGGGTTTCGTCGGCGCTGTAGCAGGGATATGCGGCCATACTCATGTCGCGCCAGCGAGCCACGCCTTTTGCATCCGTGCCAAGTATTGCGCATATCTCTATGGCCGCCGAATCGGCGTGGGCAGCGAGCTCGTTGAGGGTGTATGTATAAGCTACGTCGGCGCGCCTCGGCTCGGGGATTACGATTACAATCTCGTCGCCTTCGGGCGCGAAGGCCTCGGCGGTGGCGTCGTCGCCGTCGGCGTCGAATGCGGTCAGCGGATTTTCCGGACCCGTCGCTTCGCGGACAGCGGATGGCGACGCGATACGGTCGACGAATGTCCAGGAGTCGTCGGGAAGAGAGTCGATGGAGAATTCGCGCTGCTCACCTTCTTTTTCGTAAATGAATGTGTATGAGTCGGTATCGTCGGAGGCTTCCGAGCCGTCGGATGCTACGGCAAGTTGAGTGCCGACAGGATATGAACGGAAATCGGCCATCGGCTGGGCGTTGTAGCCGTAGAGGCTCACGATTAGGATATATAGCGATGCCAGAGCCGCCACCATCCATTGTATGGCGGGATTGAACAGAGCCTCGCGTAGCCGTGGACTCCAGCGTATCAGCAGGATAAGGCCGGCCGTGAGAACCACGTTTTTCCAGAATGTCGCCGCATTGGAGATCGTGAGGAAGTCGCCGAAACATCCGCAGTCGGGAATCGGGTCGGCCACCCAGAGCCACAGGCTCAGCGGGAGCATAAGCGCCATGGAGAGGAGCAGCCCCCAGGGTGCGGTGCGTTTATAGCACCCCATGAGCAGTAGCGAGCCGAGCACAAATTCATAGCCGGAAAGCAGCATGGCGACCATCAGCACCACCGAACGCGGCTCCGTCAGATGCCATACAGCAAGGTATTCTTCGATTTTGAAGATGAATCCCCATGGGTCGATGGCCTTCACAAGGCCGGAGAAGGCGAATGTGCCTCCCACGAGGAGGCGGAGTCCCCACACGCAGAGACGAAGCCGGACAGCAGTTTGGTCGGCGCCCGGCTGTTTCGCTTTCGTTTCGGTGGTCATGCGGTCTGAGCCTCCGTCAGCTTTATGATGCCGAACATGGCGTAGTTCACGATGTCCATATAGTTGGCGTCGATTCCTTCGGATACGGCGGCGCATCCCTGATTGTCTTCAATCTCCTTGGTGCGCATTATTTTCATAAGTATCAGATCCGTGTAGGAGCTGACACGCATTTTCCGCCACGCCTCGTCGTAGTCGTGATTTTTGCGCAGCATGAGTCCGCGCGTTTCGGCCATGTTTTTGTCGTAGAGCGCGATTGCCTCGTCGTTGGAAAGGTCTTTGCCCGAAGCGAAACCCAGCTGCAGCTGAATCAGGCCGATAATACCGTAGTTCACCAGGGCGATGAAGCCGTCGAGAATCGATTCGTCAGCCACCTGCTGGTTGCCTTTCGTTTCAAGCGAGCGGATGCGGTCGGCCTTGATAAGCAACTGGTCGGTAAGGGACGACGGGCGCATCAGGCGCCACGCGCAGCCGTAGTCGTTGAGTTTTTTTGCATAAAGGTTGCGGCAGAGGGCGATGGCGTCGTCGAACTGTCGGGTGGTTTTGTAGGCCTGCGAGGTTGCGGCCTCGGTGCTTGTACGTTCGGTAGTCTGCATATCGTAGAGGTGGATGTGCTGCATTGCGAATCCGCTACAAAGATAAGTAAAAACCGATAAACCGCCAACGCCAATATGGAGCGGCCGCACTGCCGGGCTGGATTCCCGGCAGTGCGGTCGTTAATGTCGCCATTTAGAGGTCAGTTTTTACGGTACTGCGGCAGCAGAGGTACGGGGAAGCGAGAGAAGAGGGTCGTGACGGCTTCGTCGATTCCCTTGAGATTCTGATAGCCGTTGCCGCCTCCGTTGAGAATGGTTGCCACGGATGCGGAGAAGAGCGGAAGCTTGGTGTCGATGTCGACAAGGTCCATGGTGAGTACGCCTTCCTTATATATACCGGTGATAACCTGGGCATTGCTGTAGTATGCGGGATTCCAGTACGGGCCGTAGTTATAGCGTGGCCACATGTAGTAGGGATAATACGGGCCGTTGTAAGGGAAATATCCGCCGGGGGGCATCAGCGGCTCGGTGGCGATTTCGCGTTGTGTGGTTACGGCGATGTTGACCAGCAGCGGCGATTCGGCCGACTCGGTGAAGCCGCGCATAAGCATCTCCTCGCGTATTGCCGCCGCGATGTTGTAGTATGTCACCATCTCCATACCCAGAGGTAGTTTGCCCATATCAGGGGTCACGATGCGGAACGTGTGGTAGCGCGCGAGGTCGGCATTGTTGTATGTCTCGCTGTTGACCAGAGAGTATGGCGAGCAGCTGCACATAAGTCCCAGCAATGCAATCAGGCTCAGAATCTTTTTCATATCGTAGGAGTTAAAACGTTAAATTGTGAGGTCCGCATTCCGCAGCCCTCACAATTATAACATTTTTTCGCGATGGAAAGTTTTTTCATGTCTGAGCTCAAAGCCCCGTAGGTCAGCGCACGGCGAATTTGGCTTTCTGCGGGCCGGCAGCAGCGATATAGATTCCGGGGGCAAAATCCATGTCGAACTTCGCGTGTCCGTCGGCGTCGGCGCGTGCGGATGCTATCTTTGCTCCGGATACAGAGAATACCTCTGCGGTTATGCCGGCATGTATGCCGGTGAGCTCAACGGAACGTCCGTCTATGAGAACTCCAAGACTCCCTGGTGCTTCCCACACTACATTCTCCACTGCGGCGAGCTGGCTTTCCGGAAAGAGCATCATGCCGGGAAACCAGTAGGCTTTCTCCATAGGATAGCTGCGCAGAGATGTTCCGTCGGATTTGAAGGTACGCACGGCGTAGGCGGTGGAGGTGAAATCCTGGTATACGCTTGTGTAGAGTGTGCCGTCGGCAGGGTCGACGCGCATTGAGCATCCGTAGACCTGCCATGGAATCTCCACGTCGCTCTCCTCTCTGAAATCTATAAGCGCTTTGGCTTCAGCGGTGGTGGTGTCGAACCTGTATATTACGGAACCGGCGTAGAAACTCTGCTCGGCTCCGGTCCAGAAAAGATAAGGTTCGGTGGACGAGGCGCAGAAGCTGTCGGGCTTCCAGGAATCCCATGTCGTGGCCGGACCATAGACACCTTCGGGCAGGTTGAATACCGAAGTCTCGAGGGTAGATGGATTTACGCGCACCAGTACGGATAGTGAAGGAGCGAAAGTGTCGGAACTTTTTGCTACGCTGAGCCAGAGAAAGCCTTCCTTGTCGGCCACAATCGAACCGATGGCGGCTCCGTCGGCTACGAAATCGAGGCTGATGGTGTGTTCGAGAGTGTCGGTTGTCGGATCGATAACCAGCAGTCCGAAAATCTGATGGGCGGCAAACACGCGTCCGGCGGCCGCAACCATCGTGCCACACTGGCCATGATATATTGTGCTCGTGCCGTCGCTTGCGGGTTTGTCGTCAACGCCGTTGGGATTCTGCGTGCCTTCAATCATTCCTTTCGAGGTGTGCGTGGCGAGGTCGATGACCCAGATGCCGTTGCTGCTTGAGACGTAGGCCTTGTCGGTGGTTACGCCAAGAAATCCGCGGCCTTCGGCGCGCTTGCCGCTCGGGTCGAGCTGATCCATCTGCCACTGCCATTTCATGGTAGTCGGCTCGATGGCCGTGAGGATTCCACCGGCGGTAGTGGCGTTCTGCGCTTTCGACTGTTTGGAGACGACATAAAGCAGGTTGTCGTATGCGCTGGAGCAACTTGTCTGGCCGAGCGTACGTTTCGGATTTTCCTTCTGAAAGACTCGGTAAGTAAAATATCCGGTGCGCAGGTCGGGCTGCAGATGATTTATCGTGCTTGCTTCGCCGTATTTGTTTTCGTTGATTATAACTACGCCCTTGGCATAGTCGGCCGCAGCCATGGCTACGTGAAACATCGGGGCTGTGGCAATCGCCAGGGCAAGCGGAAGGTAAAAATTCTTCATATAAGTAACTGTTCAAAATTATTTTATACTTTCCTGATCTAATTATTTCAACATTTCCGAGGTAAAATTTTCGAATCTTTTCCTCTCTTCATCAGGCGTGTAGACATCTACACTTCTTCTTCATCGAGAAAAATCTCCTGAAAATTTCCCTCCCGGAAATATTAAAATAATTTCGACCAGTTACTTATTCTAATGTTTCGGTTAGCGGGACAGGTGCAGGTCGGTGGCGCCGCAGATCTCAGTGGAAGTTTCACCGATCCAGTTGCAGTACTGGTTTAGTGCGGTATATACTTTTATGAAATCAATGCCGGGGAGATAGACGGGCATTCCGTAGGCGTCGACGGCCCAGTCAATGTCGAAGCTGCATAGATCGGCTCTCGAGTTGGGATGGTTGTCGACATAGCCCCACGGATATGCGAAAAGTCGGAAGTACAGCCCGGTGCCCGAGAGGTCGACCGCATTGGGAGCAAGCAGAGTTCCCCGGAACGACAGTACGGGTTCGTCAATCCATCCGGGCCAGTAGCTCTGTGTGTGCTCCGTGTTCTTCATCACATATCCGGAGCGGCCTTGCGAATCAGACCAGCCGATGTATTGGCTGTCGGTGATATACTGGCCGTCGGGCACCGGAGTCTTTCCTTCGTCGGGTCGGGAATAGGCAATGGCATAATGATGAACGGTGGCTGCTGATGTGTATTCGCTTCCGGCAAGTTCATACCAGGCATCGTCGGGGAGGCCGTTGCCGTTTGCGTCGATAGATACCATTACTATTCCCGGTTCTGCCGACCCGGCTTCCACGCCGCTTTCGGGGTCGTCGTAGAAAGAGTTGCCTTTTATCATGAAATCGTAGCCGGCGGCGTTGACAACCGTATGGTCGAATCCCATTACCACATAGCCGCCGTAGGCGCCGAGCGATATGAGTTCCTCGGTCTGGCCGCAGATGGCGTCGGCTGCTTTACGGGCCATATCGGCGGCGGTATCGCCGCTGCGCCAGCGAGGCATTTTGTTCACGAACTGCCCCGGGGCGGGATGGTATTCGTATACTTCGGTAAGATAAGGGGAATACTCCACCTCTTCGTGCACCACATTGATTGTCGATGTCTCCTGAATGGTTTCGTCGCCGTCGGTAATCCGGAGGGTGAGTTGCCATACACCTTCGTCGGCTGCCACAAAAAGGCAGTCGGCCGAAGTTGAAATCGGCTTTTGCTTTCCGTCGGGCGAAGTGGCCGTCCAGCAGATTGTACCGGAAGAATATGGAGTGGAAAGCCTCAGAAGCTGCATGCGTGCGATGGTATATGTGGAGTCGAGGCCGGTCGATACCACGGGGTCTGACTCAGTGCATCCCTGCGATATCGACACCGCCAGACATAGGGCTGCAATACGGATGAGTGGTCTGATTTTCAAAATGATGGGAGTCATTCTTTTTCGCCTCCTTCCTTCCATCTGCATGCTATCGACGAGGGGATGTCGCCGGTGCGCACTCGCCATTTGCGTTTTCCTTCGGGTGAATAGCAGTTGAGCATCCCGGAACTTACGTAGTTTTTCGCGTCGCCCACAAATATGTCGCCTGACGCCGGATTCACGCCGATGGCGTAGGGAATCTCGATTTCGCTCTGCGTGCCGTCGGTTATGAAGTTGGCTGTGGTGCGCCGGCAGGTGGCGAGATCAATCTTGCCGTAGCTTACGGTGTTAGATTGCGTGAGGTCGCTCCACTCGGTGGCGAAATAATATATATTGTCGTAGGTCACGGCCATGTTGGAGCAGGCGTAGGGGAGTTCGCGTGTCACCTGATACTCACCTTCGCCGTCTTTTTCGAGAGTGAAAAGCCGGGATGGAACGGTGGAACGATTGCCGCGCGAGGTGGCCCACAGACGTCCGTAGCTGTCGAGGCGCAGGCGGTGAAGGTTGATTGCAACGGGTATCTGGCGAATCTGCCGGAACGTCTCAAGGTCAACCACCGAGATGGTGTTGTCGTAGTCGGGGGCCCGGTATCCTCCCGAGTTGGCCACATAGAGGCGTCCGCTCTCGATTACGATTTCCTCAGGCTGATAGCCTACGGTGACGCGGCGTGTGATCTGCAGTGTAGGGATGTTTATTTCGTAGACCATGCCGCGTGGAGCCTGCGGGTTGATCTGCACGGGTCCGACGTAGGAGCTTACATAGGCTTTGTCGCCGTTGAAGGCGATGTATCGGCAGTTGGGAATATCGACCTGACCGATGCGTATGGCCGTCGCGGCATCGCATACCTCGACTTTGTGCGAGCAGTTTACCACTGCCCAGAGCCTTCCGGCATAAAGCTGAAGGTCGTTGCCTACGTCGCCGAGTTCTTTCACCACATTGGGATTGCGCTCGGCGTAGATATTGCGGAGATACATTCCGGATGAATAATCGTAGTAGTCGAGCGAGCATTTGTTCGAGCCCATGTTTCCTTCGTTGAGCAGATAGAATCCTGCAACGGGAGAGTCGGGGAGGCGTTCGCCTACGGCTTCCTCCTCGGTCGGGATAACAACCTCGTCGTGGCGACACGAGGAGGTGGCGCAGGCTAACAGAGCGGCCGCTATCACAGCCGCTTTTCGGATGGCTGCGGAAGGATTGATATGTAGCTTGCCGGTATCCATCATGTTAAAGCTCCACACTCAGGGTGAAACGGAAATTACGCTTGGGCATCGGGTAGTTGGCGATTACGTCGTAGTCCTGGCTGAGAAGATTGTTGACCTCAAGCATGACGCGGAGTTTCACTGCGTTTATCTGCAGATCTTTGCTCAGCGATAAGTCGGAGGTATACCAGGGCTCGGTGTAGTTGTAGCGGATGTTTTCCTGCTGGTTGTAGCGCTCGCCCACGTAGATGAAGCTGTAGTTCAGGCCCCATCCGCGCCAGGCGGCGTTGGCGGTGAAAGCCCCCGAATGATGCGGGATGTATGGAATCTGGTCGCGGTAGTAGCTGTCGGCGGGGTTGGTCACGTCGATGGCCTGCTGGAAGGTGTACTGCCCGCGGAGGGTCAGCTCAAGTGTGCCAACCGGGCAGAGCGTGGTGGCGGCCGATACGTCGATGCCCTTGATGCGTACGCGGCCGATGTTGAGCATCGTCCAGCGGAACTGCTGTCCTTTGGGGTAGGCTACAATTTTGTCGGTGACGAAATTCAGGTATGCGTCGGCGCTGAAACGGAAACCGCGAAGCAGTCCACGACGGTAATCTTTGAAAATCAGTGCCCCGGCATTGTATTGGGTGACTTTCTCGGGGTTGAGCCGCGAATTGCCCATGTCGGCGTAATAGAGGTCGTTGAATGTAGGCATGCGGAACGAGCGCTTGTAGAAAGTCCTCAGCTCGAATGAGCGCATGGATTTCACGGGCATCACTGAGAGATAGACCGCCGGAGTAAACGCGTGGGTCCTGGCATGGTCGGGGCGCCCCTCAACCTTGTCGTCGACAAATGTGCCGAGAATCGAAGCCTGCACTTTCACGATGTCGAGGTTGGCGGCGGTGGCGAGAGCGGCGAGATGCGTCAGGCGGTCGGGGCGGTGGAATTCGCGTATGTCGGTATCAAGGCTGTTCCACATCAGGTCGTAGGAGGCCGAAACGTGCCACCAGCGCAGAATCCTGTACTGGTTGGCTGTAGAGAAGTAAAGCCCCCGCTGACGGTAGAGGTTGTCGACGGCCATCTGGCGCTCGTCGTTGTTCACGTAGTGGGTGCGGTAGAAGGCGTATTTGGCGTTGAAGAGAGTGGAATATCTGCCGAAAACACCTTGATAAGATGCCTGCACGAAGCTGTTGTTGTCCCACTGGCGCTCGCCGCGGCGCCACACGTTGTTGACAATTGCACCCGGGATTCCACGCTCGGAGTTGTAATGGTAGCCTTTTACGTGCCATTGGCCGTGCGTGGTTGTTCCGTTGAGATTGAGCTCGGCGCGGATCGCCTCGACGTCGCCGTTCTGGCGTGTGGCCGTGGTGTCGTATGCCACGGCACCGTCGGGCGTTACGCGGCGGTAACGGAATTTGTATTTGCCGGAGGAGGTGAGGTACTCGGCGCTCAGCGATGCATTTACTTTTTCGCTCAGCTGCAGCTCGACCAGCGCCGAGGGATTGAGCAGTCCGAACGAGCCGGTGCGGATGGCGCCCCGGGCATTGTAGCTGCGTCCGACGGAGAATTTAGGTGTGCGGGTCTTCAGATACACCGTCCCGGCATTGCCGAAATCGCGTGCAGGCTGGAGAATCTCGCTTTTCTGACCGTTGTAGAGCGAAATCGCCTCCACATTGTCGAGCGAGAACTGGCCGAGGTCAATCTGTCCGTTCTGAGCGTTGCCGAGGGCCACTCCGTCGTAGACCACTCCGGTATGATTTGTGCCCATCGATCGGATGTTGACCGTCTTGATGCCGCCTACGCCACCGTAGTCTTTTACCTGCACTCCGGAGAAATATCGCAGCGCGTCGGCCACGCTGTGGCTGTTGAGGCGTTCGAGTTCGCGGCCGGAGAGGCGTTGGGCGGGGATGATTTCCTCCTTGGGGCGCCGGGCCGTAACCATCACTTCAGGAAGGGCGACGCTGTCGGCCATCACTCCGTTGCGCGTGCCGTCGGCGTCTACAGGGCCTTTGGCAACGCATGGCGCGGGATAAAACATAAGCAAGACCATGGCGGATGCCATGGCCTTGCCGAAGAAATATTTATTTTGCTGTAGCTTCACTTTCGGCAGGTTATGGGTCTTGAATATCCGAGGCCAAAGTTAGCAAATTGAGCCAATATGTGCAAGACCTGCGAAGAGTCGGGAATGCGGGTTATTTGCCGTTTTCATTTTTGCCCAAAATGCTGAGCGAGCGGCTGATGAAGCGCTGGAGGTCGGCACCGCGGAGCATGCCGTTGCCGAGCAGGGCGAGGTCGATGAGCTGGCCCACCTCGGCTACACCGGCGGCATAGTTGGCCACAATCTTTGTCTGCTCCTCGCGGCGCGTGTTGTTGGCACCCTGGAGGTCGTCGATCTGCTTGCTTTCTTCGGCCGGCAGAGGCTGGCCGTCCTTTGCAGTGGCGCGAAGCTCGGTGATGCGGTCGTTGTTGGCCTTCACTTCGTCCATGAGCGGTTTCACCTTGTCGGCGAGAGCTTTGTCGGCGTTGTCGGCGATGGCTTTCACGAGCGGGTTCTCGGTGTTGACGGCAAGCGAATAGCTGTCGGGCATGTCGCCGTAGAAGCTCATGCCGGGCTGCAGGGCGGCCATCTCCTTCATGCGGCGCATATACTCGTTCTGGGTAATTACGATGGGGGCATCGGTGGCGCCAAGAGCCTCGAAGTTCACGAAGAACTGGGCTCCCTCCACTTTAGGCAGCTGCGAGCTGAAGAGCGTGGTGAGAATGTCGCGCTGCACCTCGGTGAGGTCGACCGTACGGCGGTCTGATTTGGGGATGAGGTTGTCGAGCACGTCGGAATCGACGCGCACGAATCTCGATTTCTCGATTTTCTGCTCCAGGAGCCCTACGAAATGGCTGTCGAGCTGCCCGTCCATAACGAGAACGGAGTAGCCACGGTCGGTCGCAGCCTTGATGTAGCTGAACTGGGCGGTGGGATCGGTGGCATAGAGGGCAACGATGTTGCCGTCCTTGTCGGTCTGCTCGGGAGCGATGAGGTCCTTGTATTCGTCGATGGTGAAGTATTTGCCGTCGGTAGTCTTCAGAAGGCAGAATTTCATTGCTGCGTCGCAGAATTTCTCGTCGGTGAGCATGCCGTATTCTATGAAGATGCGGATGTCGTCCCACTTTTTCTCGAACTCGGCGCGGTCGGCCTTGAACAGGTCGTCGAGGCGCGAAGCCACTTTCTTGGTGATGTAGCCGGAGATTTTCTTCACGGCGGTGTCGCTCTGGAGGTATGAACGCGACACGTTCAGAGGAATGTCGGGCGAATCGATCACACCCTGGAGGAGCATCATGAAGTCGGGAACGACGCCTTCCACCGAGTCGGTGACGAAAACCTGGTTGCAGTAGAGCTGGATGCGGTTTTTCGTCACTTCGAAATTGTTCTTGATTTTCGGGAAGAACAGAATGCCGGTGAGTGTGAACGGGTAGTCCACGTTGAGATGAATCCAGAACAGCGGGTCGTCCTGACCGGGGTAAAGCTCGTGGTAGAATGCGAGATAATCCTTGTCGGTGAGGTCAGCCGGCTTGCGCGTCCATGCCGGTTCGGTGATGTTGACGATATTGTCGCGGTCGGTGGGCTGCATCTTGCCGTCCTTCCATTCCATCTCCTTGCCGGAAACTACGGGCACCGGGAGGAAGCGGCAGTATTTCTTGAGCAGCGAGTCGACGCGCGTCTGCTCGAGGAATTCGCGGTTGTCGTCGTCGATGTGGAGGATGATTTCCGTGCCGCGCTCCTTCTTGTCGCTCGGTTCTATGGTGAACTCCGGCGAGCCGTCGCACTGCCAGCGCACGGCCTCGGCGCCTTCCTTATAGCTGAGGGTATTGATTTCAACCTTTTTGGCCACCATGAATGCCGAGTAGAATCCGAGGCCGAAATGGCCGATGATGGCGTTTGCGTTGTCCTTGTATTTTTCCAGGAATTCCTCGGCACCCGAGAATGCTATCTGGTTGATGTATTTCTCGATGTCGTCGGCGGTCATGCCGATGCCATGGTCGGACACGGTAAGTGTGCCTGCCTCCTTGTCGACAGTAACCTCCACACGCATATCGTCGAGCGTGCCCTTGAAGTCGCCGAAAGCGGCGAGAGTTTTCAGTTTCTGGGTCGCGTCGACGGCATTGGATACCAGTTCGCGCAGAAAGATTTCGTGATCGCTGTAGAGAAATTTTTTGATAACGGGGAAGATGTTTTCGGTTGTTACCCCGATTGTGCCTTTTTTCGACATATTTCTGTAGTTTGTTTGGTTGATGCTGATTAGTTCGTAAGGGCGCGTCTTATGTGTCTTTACTTGTGCATGCCTTTACTCTGTTATAACAATCTACAAAAAAAATGCCAAACCCGAAGGCTGGCATTTTATGTTAAATGAATTTAATCGGTGTGTCATGCATTCTGCTCGGGGGTAGCCTCTTCCGTGGCGGCAGGGCCTTCGGCAGCAGGTTCATCGGGCGCCGGACTCTCCACAGAGGTGACGATTTTGTCTGACACTTTGTCATAGTCGACCTTGATTGTGTCGCCGGCCTTAAGCTCGGAGTTGATGATAAGTTCGGCGAGGGGGTCTTCGAGGTAGCGCTGGATGGCGCGCTTGAGAGGGCGTGCGCCGAACTGCTGGTCGTAGCCCTTCGAGGCGATGTAATTCTTGGCCTCTTCGGTAATCTCGAAAGTATAACCGAGCTTTTCCATGCGGCTGAGGAACCCGCGGAGCTCGATGCCGATAATCTTGAAGATGGCATCCTTGTCGAGCGCGTCGAACATTATGATGTCGTCGATACGGTTGAGGAACTCCGGTGCAAAGGCCTTGTTGAGCGCTTTCTGGAGCACTCCCTGCGAATAGTCCTTTTCCTTCTCGTCGGATCGGATATTGAATCCGATTCCGGCGCCGAAGTCCTTCAGCTGACGTGTGCCGATGTTCGAGGTCATTATAATAAGTGTGTTCTTGAAGTCGACGCGACGGCCGAGGCTGTCGGTCAGACGGCCTTCGTCGAGCACCTGCAGAAGCAGGTTGAACACATCGGGGTGGGCCTTCTCGATTTCGTCGAGCAGAACAACGGAGTAGGGGCGACGGCGCACTTTTTCGGTAAGCTGGCCGCCCTCCTCATAGCCTACGTAGCCCGGAGGCGCTCCGACAAGACGACTCACGGTGAATTTCTCCATGTACTCGCTCATGTCGATGCGGATAAGCGTATCCGACGAGTCGAACATGTATTCGGCGAGCTTTTTGGCCAGATGTGTCTTGCCTACGCCGGTCGGGCCGAGGAACATAAACGTGCCGATGGGCTTGTTGGGGTCCTTGAGGCCTACGCGGTTGCGCTGTATGGCCTTCACGATTTTGTCGATGGCCTTGTCCTGGCCGATAATCTCTGATTTCAGCTGGGGAGCCATGGCGCGGAGGCGGCTCCCTTCGGCCTGTGCGATACGCTGCACCGGTACGCCGGTCATCAGGGCCACTACTTCGGCCACTTTGTCTTGGTCGACTTCCACACGGTTTTCCTCAAGCTGTTTCTCCCACTGCTCGTTGGCCTTGGCGAGCTGCTGCTTGAGTTCCTGTTCGCGGTCGCGGAAGGACGCGGCTTTCTCGAAGTCCTGGCTCTGGGCGGCGGCATGCTTCTGGGCGTCGGCCTCGGCAATCTGCTGCTCGAGCTGCTCGATTTCCTCGGGCACCACGATGTTGGTGATATGTGCGCGCGAACCGGCCTCGTCGAGTGCGTCGATGGCTTTATCGGGAAAATTGCGGTCGCTCACGTAGCGCTCCGTAAGGCTTACGCATGCACGGAGGGCGTCGTCGGTATAGGTCACGTTGTGGTGGGCCTGATATTTCTCCTTGATGTTATTGAGAATCTGGAGGGTCTCTTCGGCAGTAGTGGGCTCTACCATTACTTTCTGGAAGCGGCGTTCGAGTGCTCCGTCTTTCTCGATGTTCTTGCGGTATTCGTCGAGCGTGGTTGCGCCGATACACTGGATTTCGCCTCGCGCGAGCGCGGGTTTGAGCAGGTTGGCTGCATCCATGCTTCCGGCGGCGTTGCCTGCGCCGACTATGGTGTGGAGCTCGTCGATAAACAGGATTACGTCGGGACTCTTCGACAGCTCGGTCAGGATGGCTTTGATGCGTTCCTCAAACTGGCCGCGGTATTTCGTGCCGGCCACAATCGAGGCCATGTCGAGGCTTACGACACGTTTGTCGAAAAGAATGCGGCTCACCTTGCGCTGAACGATGCGCAGCGCAAGCCCCTCGACGATAGCCGATTTGCCGACTCCCGGCTCACCGATGAGCACAGGATTGTTCTTTTTGCGTCGGCTCAACACCTGGGCCAGTCGCTCGATTTCCTTCTCTCGGCCCACCACGGGGTCGAGGCGGCCTTCTTCGGCGGCGCGGGTTATGTCGTTGCCGAATTTGTCGAGAGTGGGTGTGTCGGCGCTGTTGCGGCCGCCGCTACGGCGCTGCTCCTGGCGGGGTTCCTGACGCTGGCGGTCGTTGCCCGAGGGCGCTTCGTCGTCGTCATCCTCTTCTTCCTCGGTCGAGCCGTAGCCCGCAGTGGGGGAGTCCTTCACATTGGAGATAAGACGCAACACGCTCTGATAGTCAACTCCTGCCTGCCGGAAAGGCACGATGAACTCCATATGCTGTATCTCGGGGTTGTGGAGCAGCGCAAGAAGCAGATGCTCGGTGTCAACAGTGGCGCTCTTGAGCATGCGCGCCTCCAGTACCGACAGCTTTACCAGACGGTTGCTGAGGTCGCTGGCCACGATTTCGCCTCCGAGCGGTGCGGAGGTGTCGTAGAGCGAATCGTCGAGCTGCTGGCGCAGTGTGGCCATCGACGACCCTCTGGATACGCGCTCAAGCAGGGCGAAAACCCTCGAACCGGAGTCGGCGAGCATAGCCAGAAGAAGGTGCTCGGGAGTGATTATGCTGTTGTTGTGGCGAACGGCCTCGCGGCGGCTGTTCTCCAGAACCTGTTTGACTTCGTTTGAAAAATTGATGTCCATGATAATGTATTATCCGTTCTATAGCTGGTTGCAGATAGTCTCGTGGGCACGGCGCGCGGCGGCGCCGCTTTTCTCATTTTAATATCAACGCAAATTCCGTGCCAAACGTATGCCGGCGGCTTTAGGCTGCTCTTAAAAAATATTAAAACGACGTTGGCGGCCAAAAAACGGGCATTCTCTGCGATTTTACCCGAAAAATTCGTAAATTTGTATGAAATTTCAAAAAACAAAGATACAATATATACATCACATGCTTGAAGAAGACCGCATTATCAAAATCAATATTGAGAATGAGATGAAATCGGCCTACATCGACTATTCGATGTCGGTGATTGTGTCGCGTGCGCTCCCCGATGTGCGCGACGGTCTCAAACCCGTACACCGCCGTGTGCTTTTCGGTATGAACGAAATGGGCAATACCTACGACAAGCCCCACAAGAAGGCCGCCAAGGCCGTGGGTGAGGTCATGGGTAAATACCATCCGCACGGCGACTCGTCGATCTACGGTACTATCGTCCGAATGGCCCAGCCCTGGGCTATGCGCGAATGTCTGGTCGACGGCCACGGTAACTTCGGCTCAATCGACGGCGACGGCCCTGCCGCCATGCGATACACCGAGGTCCGCCTCCAGAAAATCGGCGAGGAGATGCTCCGCGACATCGATTCCGATACCGTGGACTTTCAGCCCAACTACGATAATTCTGCCAAGGAGCCGGTAGTGCTTCCCACACGTATCCCCAACCTTCTCGTCAACGGTTCGTCGGGTATCGCCGTGGGAATGGCCACCAATATGCCTACCCACAACCTTACGGAGTCGATCAACGCCTGTCTGGCACTCATCGACAATCCCGATCTCACCGTGGCCGACCTTATGAAATATATTCCGGCGCCCGATTTTCCCACCGGAGGCACCATCTACGGTTACAGCGGCGTGAAAGAGGCATATGAGACGGGTCGTGGCCGTGTCGTAATCCGCGCGAAAGCCGTTATCGAGCAGGAGAAGGAGCATGAGGACATTATCGTCACCGAGATTCCTTACGGCGTCAACAAGGCTGAACTTATCCGCTATATTGCCGATCTTGTCAACGATAAGAAAATTGACGGCATCGCCGACCTCAACGACGAGAGCAGTTCGGAGGGTATGCGCATCGTGATACGCCTGCGTGCCGATGCCAACGCCAACGTGGTTCTCAACAAGCTTTACAAGCTCACACCCATGCAGAGCTCGTTCGGCGTCAACAACGTCGCTCTCGTCAACGGGCGTCCGAAGCTTCTCAACCTCAAGGAAATTGTCTCCGCATTCGTCGAACACCGCCATGATGTGGTGATACGCCGCACGCAGTTCGAACTCCGCAAGGCGCAGGAGCGTGCCCATATTCTCGAAGGCCTGATTATCGCCTCCGACAATATCGACGAGGTGATAGCCATAATCCGCAGTGCGGCCAATCCCGATGCCGCGCGCCTCACGCTCATGGAGCGCTTCGGCCTCACTGAGGTGCAGGCTCAGGCTATTGTCAACATGCGTCTCTATCAGCTCACCGGTCTTGAGCAGGACAAGCTGCATGCCAACTACGAGGACGTTCAGCGCCTCATTGCCCATCTGGAGGAGATTCTCAGCGACGAGCACGTTTGTCGTGAGCTTATAAAGAGTGAGCTTATCGAGATCCGCGATGCCTATGGCAATCCGCGTATGACCGACATCGACTATACCGCCGGCGATTTCAATGCCGAGGACTTCTATACCGACGACGAGATGATCATCACCATCTCTCACATGGGCTATATCAAGCGCACTCCGCTGTCGGAGTTTCGCGCACAGAACCGTGGCGGCGTAGGCTCGCGCGGCAGCAATACACGCGAAGAGGATTTCATCGAGTACATTTATCCGGCATCGATGCACGCAAACCTTCTCTTCTTCACCCAGCGCGGCATGGTCTACAAGATGAAGGTCTACGAACTCCCCGAGGGTGCCAAAAACTCGAAGGGACGCGCTATTCAGAACCTGCTCAACATCGAGCCGGGCGATTCGGTCAACGCTTTCATCCGATGCAAGAATCTTGAGGATGCCGAGTTTACCTCCACCCACAATCTTGTGTTTGCCACCCGCCAGGGCATAATCAAGAAGACATCTCTTTCCGAATATGCCCGCGTGAACATCAAGGGCAAGAAAGCCATTGTAATCCGTGAGGGCGATCAGGTAATAGGCGTAGAGCTTACCGACGGCAATGCCGAAATCCTCATGGCCAACCGCAACGGCCGTGCCATCCGCTTCAACGAGTCGGCCGTACGTCAGATGGGTCGCGTCAGCACCGGCGTGCGTGGTATGCGTCTCGACGACGACGGCTCCGACGAGGTTGTAGGCATGATCTGCATGCACCCCGACGACAACAAGAATGTGATGGTTATCTCCGAGAATGGTTTCGGCAAGCGCTCTCTGCTCGACGGCTACCGTATCACAAACCGCGGCGGCAAGGGTGTCAAGACGATGAACGTTACCGAAAAGACCGGCCACGTCGTAGCCATTAAGAGCGTCGACGATGACAACGACCTCATGATTATAAACAAGTCGGGCATCACTCTCCGTATCCGCGTGGCTGATTTCCGTGTGATGGGCCGCGCTACGCAGGGCGTCCGCATCATCAACCTCGACAAGCGCGGCGACGAAATAGCCTCCGTATGCTGTGTGGACACCGATCCCGAGGAGGAAGCCGTAGAGGCGGTTGAGAATCCTGAGACCCTTCCGGAAGAACCTGCCGACGATTCGCTTGACACCGATGTCGACGACGATGATGTGATCGACGACGAAGAAAGCGACGAAACTTCCGCCGACGAGTAATCTATGCTAAAATTTCGTAAATTCTTGCATCTTTTGCCTAATCCTACGCGATTACCGATAAAAAATGTAACTTTGCGATATAAGTAACTGGTCGAAATTATTTTGATATTTCCGGGAGGAAAATTTTCAGGAGATTTTTCTCGATGAAGAAGGAGTGTAGACATCTACACGACTGATGAAGAGAGGAAAAGATTCGAAAATTTACCGCAGAAATGTTGAAATAATTAGATCAGGAAAGTATAAAATAATTTTGAACAGTTACTTATAACAGGACTAAAAATCTAACTTAATAATTATGAAAGCAATTTCAATTCTCGCCCTCGCCCTCGTGGCCGGCGTCAGCGCTTCCGCCCAGAAATCGCTCGTGAAAGAGGTGGAGCGCGACCTCAAGTCGACTCCTGAAAACTATCCCTCTCTCATCCAGAAACTCACCCCGGCCTTCACCAACGACGAGACCGCACAGGACGTGCGGACATATCTCGTTGCCGGCAACGGCGCATACGCTTTCTACGACAAGCAGAGCGTTTTCGCACAGATGGGTAAGGATGTCGACAAAAAGCAGCTCGGCAATTCCGTGCTCGAAGGCTTCGACTATCTCTGGAAAGCGCTTCCCCTCGATTCTGTTCCCGATGCAAAGGGTAAGGTCAAGGCCAAAAACTCCGCAAAAATCTACAAGACAATCGCCTCTCATTACAACGATTTCCTTCAGGCTGCCGGTTTCCTCTGGGAGACCCAGGATTATAAGGATGCCGTAAAGTGCTGGGAGAAATATGTAACGCTCAAGGATAATCCCCAGATTGTAAAGGCCGGTATCAACGTTCCCGCCGACACTCTCGTTGCCGAAATCAAGTACAACATGGGTATAGGAGCTTCGCTCGCTCAGGATCCCGAGGCATCGCTCGCTTATTTCCAGGACGCCATTGCAAGCGGCTACAATAAGAAGAACGTTTTCGATTACGCTATCTCCTGCGCATCTCAGCTCAAGCGCCCCGAGGTGATGGCCGCTATCGCCGAGCAGGCGTATCCCCTTTATGGTGCGGAAGACAGCCGTTATATCGGTTATATGGTCAACAACCTTATCGACAAGAAGCAGTTTGCCGAGGCCGACGCCCTGATTGACAAGTATATCGCCGCCGACCCCAACAACGCTCAGCTTTATTTCGTGAAGGGTGTTCTTCTTGACAGCGAGCAGAAACCCGCTGAATCGCTCGCCGCATTCCAGAAATCCATCGCTCTCGACGAAAACAATGCCGCCGCACTCTTCCAGCTCGGCTATAAGCTTTATCAGAAGGCCTGCGACATGGACCAGAACGAGACCGCAGGAATGAGCCAGCAGGATTACAAGACTTTCCGTGCTGAAAAGGTAGACCCCATGCTCCGCGAGTCGTCCACCTATCTGGAAAAAGCTTTCAAGATCGACGAAAACATGAGCGAGGCCCGTCAGGTGCTCCGCAGCATCTACTACAACCTCAACGACGAGGAGAACCTCAAGCGCGTTGAATCCATGTAATTACTTCGTTGCCCTCCCGACACACCCGCTGCCGGAAGCAGTACGACAGATACACCTCTGATAAGCGTCATGCCTTGGTCTTCCCGAGGGGCATGGCGCTTTAGCAATTGTCACTACCATATTTCTATCCATGAAAATTCTATTTGACTGTCGCCGAATACTATTCGTTCTGATTGCCTTCTTTGGTTTAGCGTGCACCTATGCCGGTTCTCTCGACGGCAGACTTATCGACGATGGCTGGTTCTTCAGGCTCAATCCTTACGGAAATGTCACGGAAGCGGCTTTTGACCACTCCACCTGGCAGGCTGTAGACCTTCCTCACGACTGGAGTCAGGCTTTCGATTTCACTCCCGAGGCAGCTTCGGGCAACGACGGCGGCTATCTGCCAACTGGCCGCGGAGCCTATCGCAAGGTTTTGCCGCCCGGCACGTTCGCGCCCGGCCGTCGTCATCGCATCTACCTTGAGGGCGCCTATATGAATTCCACCGTCTGGGTCAACGGCGATTCGGTCGGAGGCCATCCTTACGGCTATGCGTCTTATTTCCTGGATATTACTCCATATGTTAATCCGGATTCTGCCACGGTGATTGCCATTTCAGTCGATAATTCCCATCAGAAGAATTCGCGCTGGTTCACCGGTTCGGGCATTTACCGCCATGTGTGGCTGTCAGACGCTCCGCTCGATGCTGAGATAGAGCCGTGGAGTCTGCGGACGGTATCGTCCGTTCCCGATAAGAAGGGAGCTGTAAAAGTCGATGTTGAGTTTACAGTGATGAACAGCTTGGATTCACCGGTAAGCCGTACGGCAGTCGTTTCGGTCGGCTCCGCTCGGGTGAAGCTAAAGATTAAGGTCGACGCGCATTCGAAAACAGATGTGACGATTCCCTTGGTTGTCAGGGATGCACGTTTGTGGTCGCCGGAATCCCCTGCTCTCTACGACCTCACCGTCGATCTGACCGATAATAAGGGAGTGATTCTTGATTCCGAATCGGCAAGAATCGGACTGCGGACCATCCGATGGTCGGGCGAAAGCGGATTCATGCTCAATGGCGAGCCTATGCTTATCAACGGCGCGTGCGTCCACCACGACAACGGCATACTCGGGAGCGCCAGCTTCGACGACGCTGAAATCCATAAGGCTCAATTGCTGAAGCGCGCCGGATTCAATGCCGTGCGTACCAGCCATAATCATCCGGCCCCGGCATTCCTTGCTGCCTGCGACTCAATCGGTCTGCTCGTTATCGACGAGGCTTTCGACGGCTGGGAACAGGCCAAGACTCCCCACGACTATTCGGAACTGATAGGGGAGTGGTGGCAGAAGGATCTCGACGCGCTCGTAAGGCGCGACCGCTGCCATCCGTCGGTTATTGCCTGGAGCATAGGCAATGAAATTCTTGAACGTAAGTCGAAGCGCGCTGTAGAGCTTGCCAATAGGTTCGCGGATTATTGCCGGAGTCTCGACCCGCAGAAACGCCCTGTCACTCAGGCACTCGCCGCCTGGGACTCCGACTGGGAGATATACGACCCGCTCGCGGCTGCCCACGATATCATCGGCTACAATTATATGATTCATAAGGTGGAAGGCGACCATCAGCGCGTGCCCGGGCGCGTGGTATGGCAGACCGAATCCTATCCGCGCGACGCTTTCTCCAACTGGACAAAAGTCCACGACCTTCCCTATGTGGTCGGCGACTTCGTATGGACCGGCATCGATTATATAGGCGAATCGGGTATAGGTCGATACTACTACGAAGGGCAGGTGCCCGGCGAGCATTTCCACCGCGACCTCTGGCCCTGGCACGGCTCGCAGTGTGGCGACATAGACATTATCGGGCAGCCCAAACCCATATCCCGTTATCGCGACATACTCCATAATGTCGTTGCCGATTCAGTCCCTGAGGTATATATGGCAGTTCGCGAGCCCGACGGCTACCATGGCAAGGTTCAGGAAACAATGTGGGGCACATGGCCTACGTTTGAGTCGTGGAACTGGCACGGCTGGGAAGGGCAGCCGATTGAAGTTGAGGTAGTCAGCACTCTTCCCGAGGTCGTCCTTCAGCTCGACGGGCAGGAAATCGGCCGCAAAAAGGTCGGTCGTGATACGGAATATAAGGCGGTGTTCCGGATAGAATACCATCCCGGACGTCTTGTCGCCATAGGATACGATGCCTCAGGAAATGCTTATAAATCAAATGAGATAGCCACGGCCGGCGCACCTGCGGAAATCCGGCTTGAGGTGGAGCGCCCCGGCAGCGGCTCGCTCGCTTATGTTACGGCCACAATTCTTGATGACGATGGCCGTATAGTTCCCGATGCAGACCTCCCGGTGCTGTTCGAACCTACAGGCTCCGCGCGTTTCTTGGCCGCCGGATCTGCGGATATGACGGATTCCACCTCCTATTCGCGACCGCTGCGCACCACCCATCATGGCCGCGCCCTCGCCATCCTCCGGCTGCCGGCCGACACGCACTCCGAATCCGGCATCCGCGTTACCACTCCCACACTTCCCCCGGCGTCGCTCACCTTCTGAGCGACGCCGCCGGATGTGGTGTTTTGCGTGGGGGTCAGAGATGAATGGTGAAGGAGTCGGCATCGCGGCCGACGGGGAGATAACTCCGCACTTTATCGAGTGCGGAGCGGGTGAAAGTGGCCGTCAGTAGTCCTGCGGGGGACGTTGATGTCGTCTTTTCTTCAGCCGACAACTGCCTCGGGCGTATCCCTTTTGTGGCGGTTGTGTCTACGGGCGCCATTTCGTAGCCGAAGGGGTTGAATATGTAGCTCTCGTTATCGTAGGTGCCGTAGTCGTCAGCTCCCCCGCGGTTGCAGCCCACTACAAAGGCCTGATTCTCGATAGCCCGGGCGATCAGCAGCTGGTGGAACGCATATCCGCGTGCCGAGGCCCAGTTGGCCGGCACGAGAAGGATGTCGTAGCTCTGACCGTCGTTGCGACACCATACCGGGAATCTCAGGTCGTAGCATACAATCATCGAAATATTCCACCCGCGGTAGGCGATAACGGGCGGAAGCGCCTGCCCCTGAGAATATACTGTGCTTTCGGCGCTAAGACAGAAGAGGTGCCGCTTATCGTAGAAGGTGGTCTTCCCCGAGGGCTCTACAAATGCCGCGCGGTTATAATATTTGCCGGCGCGCTCCACAAGGAAACTGCCCGCAACCGCCATAGCCCTTTCCGATGCCCAGCGGCGCATGGCTTCAAGGGAGAGCCGTTCCGATTCCGATGCGATTTCTTTCAGCAGAATCTCGTCCTGGATGAAACCGGTGGAGAACAATTCTGGAAGCACCAGCAAATCGGTCGACCGGTCAATCGTCTCCAGTGCGCCCTCTGCAGCCTTCAGATTTGCCGGAATGTCGGCCCAGACTATAGGCATGGGCCAGGCGGCCACATTCAGCGCGTCGAGCGGCTTGGGTTGTGCGGTTTCGTTCATTGTAGAGCAGGAGAGTGGGGTTTATTCGTCGGCGGTTGTGAATTTCTCTGGTTTAATGCCGGTGAAGCGGCTGTAGAATCGCTTGATCTGCCGTATGTCGGCTTCCACATTATCGGTGGGAATGAATTCGTCGGTGAGCGTGATATGGCGCGTTGCCGCATCGATTGTTGCAAGCGCGAGCGGCACGTCGGCCTGACGGGCGATGCGTAGAAAGCCCGTGTGCCATTTCGAGGTGGCTTTGCGCGTCCCCTCGGGCGTTATGGCGATTACGAGGCGCTGCGATGTGCGGAATTTCTCGACCATCGCGTCTACAAGCGACGAATGCTGTTTGCGCCGCTCTACGGCCACTCCGCCCATTGCGCGGAATATGGCGCCGAGCGGAAAGAAGAACCACGACGATTTCATCATGAAACCGGCGGTGCGCCCTACGGAGTGGATGGCGAGCTCGCAGAGTATGAAATCCCAGTTGGATGTGTGTGGCGCTACGCAGATAATGCATTTCGGGTAGTCGGGCACTGTCACGGTGACCGACCACCCGAAAAGTTTCAGTATTCGGCCGGCGAGATTCATTTGGCGGCCTTGTTGGCGTCTTTAACTGCCTGGGGAAGGGCTGCGTTCATCTGCTTCACAATCTCCTGCACCTTGTTGTTGAATTTCTCCCGCAGGGCGGCGAAGGCTTTCTTGTTGTATGCGGTGCGCGCTTTGTTGTATGCGGCTTTCGATTCGAATTCCGCTTCAGTCTTGTCGAAGCCGAAAGTGGCGCTTGCGAGTGCGGAGGTCTGCAGCGAGGCTATTTCAGCTACGATTTTATGCATTTCTGCCGGCACAACGCCTTTTACGTATTCTGCAGCAAGCATGCATTCTGTGGCGAGGTCGCCGCAGATATATTTCACTTGTTTCTTGAGGTCGCGTTTGTTAGCCATGGTTGTTATGTTTTTTTATGGGTTATGTATTTTCTTTATAGCGTTCAGAATCGGCTCAGTAGCCGGGCGAGTGCTCCCTGGGTTGCGGGAATGCGGAGTATGCGGGGCGTCTGGGTGGCGCTCTGGAGGCCTTTCGGAGCCCTGGGGGCCTCGCCGGTTGCCGCGCTTACGGCCGACGGGTAATTGCCCGCGTGGCCGCTTGCTATGGCAATTCCGGTCTCGCCGGGTTTCAGATGGCGCTCGATTGCGCGAAGTGCCGTAGCGCCCTGAGGGTCCACATGCACTCCGAATTTACGGTAGGCGTCCGACATCGTGGCGGCTATCTCGTCGTCGGAATATGCGTATCCTTCCACATCGGCGCGGAGCAGCTCCGGGTTGCCGCCGTAAAGGTCGATGATGCGGGCGATGTTCGACGGATTGCCGACGTCCATTGCGCGTGCGAGCGTCAGCAGTGCCGTGCGCGGACGGAAACCGCCGGTCTTTAGGTATTCCACGAAGGTATCGTTGGCATTGTTGGCTGCTATGAATTTAGCTACCGGGAGACCCATCCGTTTGGCCATCAGTGCCGCCGCAAGGCTGCCCAGATTACCGCATGGCACGGAAATCACTATCCCGTCGCGCCGCTCGGTGGCTTCCACCGCTTTGGCATATGCGTAGAAGAAGTATATGACCGAGGGCAGCTCGCGCGCGGGGTTAATCGAGTTGCCGGCCGTGAGGCGCTGTTCGCCCTTCACGGCGTCGTTGCGCAGGGCTTCCTTTACCATGGCCTGACATTGGTCGAATGTTCCGTCGACCTCGATGGCATGCACATGGCGCAGCGTGGCGAAGCGCATCAGTTCGGCCTGCGTGAGACCTCCTTTGGGGAAAAGTACGATCACGCTCGTTCCGGCCGAACGGCTGAAGGCGTTCGCTACAGCGCCGCCGCTGTCGCCGCTCGTGGCCATTATGATGTTGCGCTGATTCCCCTCGCCTGTCGGAGCGAGCACCGGAAGGAGCCGCGCCATGAAGCGTGCTCCGAAATCCTTGAAGGTATTCGTCGGGCCATGAAAGAGTTCCAGCACGAACCTCGTGTCGTCGAGGCGCTTCAGAGGCACCTCGAAATCGAGCGCGTCGTCTACTATGGCCTTGAGCTTCGCCGAGGAGATAGTGTCGGCGAAAAGCGTGCTCATAACCACAAAGCCAACCTCCCGCAGCGACATTTCCTGAATGTTGCGGAACAAGGCCTGCGGCAACTTCGGCAGGCTGTCTGGCATATAGAGACCGCCGTCCGGAGCTATTCCGTTGGCTATGGCCTCGGAGAAACTGACTCTCGGAGAAACCCCGTTGGTGCTGTGCAGAATCATACTACAAAACTAACAAATCGTTGCCATATTTCCAACCCGAATTTCCCGTTTTGGCTCCGGCTGTCGGTTATGGTATGCGCAATTAGCTCTGACTGTTGTTGTTACGCTTTACATAATCGGTAAGATAGACCGTAAATAGCGGAAATACCACTATACCGACAATAGGCAGAATCATCACAACTATTTTCCCGGCCACCGTCATAGGCGAGATATTGCATCCTACCGTCACCATCTCCATGGCCGACCACCAGAGTGCCGTCATATACGTGTCGACCGATGGATTTACCGGGGCCTCGCGCTCGAAAAGTATCAGCGAGCAGAAATATACAATCAGCAGGCAGATCGACAGGTAGCTGTAGAACATGCTTACAACCGCGTTCTTCGATATATAACCTATTACAATCGCAAGTGCCAGCGCGCCCCTCGCCAGCGGCACGAAGCGTATGAAATATAGCGCGTCGGTGCCCAGATGGATGTCGAACACTGAGATGATGTTCAGATATGGAATCGACAACAGTAGAAACAGCGCTCTGCGGCGAACGAACCTCCACTTGCGTCGCGATAGCACGAGCCCGACAAAAAAATCGAGAATGAATACCACACATACCCACAACTGAAACGTCATGTAGCGGTGACTTTCAAGCAGAGGCACTTTTTTGAATGTATCAATCGAAATCACTATTATCAGCAGTACTGACAGTACGAGAACTACGGCGTTCATCGCGTCGTAGACAATCCGTCGTGTGCGGTCCGGCGACGTCAGGCTCTGTGGTCGGGCTGGAGTTGAAACATTGGCAGGCATAATCGATGATGTTTATAATTTAACAATTACGCCGGCTTTTTTGTTAACCGTCGTCTGTTTTATCCTCCGGCGTGAGCAGCGATTCTCCGAAAAATCGTAAATTTGCATCTGTTTCCGGGCGCTTTTCTCTTCTCATACCGCTCTCAGATACCCTCTAAAGTATTTGCAATGGATAAACAACAGGTTTTTTCTTCCGACACAGTGGTTCACGATTCCTGGGATCGCGATCACCTGTGGCATCCCTATACCTCTACAGCCAATCCGCTTCCTACCTATAAAGTCGTTTCGGCCGAAGGAGCCGAAATCGAGCTTGCCGACGGGCGCCGTCTGATCGACGGCATGTCGTCCTGGTGGTGCGAGATTCACGGCTACAACCATCCCGCTCTCAACCGGGCCGCAATCGACCAGATCGGCCGCATGAGCCACGTGATGTTCGGCGGTTTCACTCATCAGCCGGCAATCGATCTCGGGAAAAAACTGCTGGCTATGGGGCCTCCGTCCATGAACCATGTATTTTTCGCCGATTCAGGCTCGGTGGCTACCGAAGTGGCCATGAAAATGGCAGTTCAGGCCGCCGTGAGCCGTAGCGGCTCCCATCTTAAGACTAATTTCGCCACAATCCGCAACGGCTATCACGGCGATACATGGAACGCCATGAGCGTCTGCGATCCGGTCACGGGGATGCATGGAGCCTTCGGCACCGCCCTCCCTGTCCGCTTTTTCGCCCCGCAGCCCCGCAGCCGGTTCGGTGGCGAGTGGAATCCGGCAGACTTCGAGCCGATGGCCCGACTGCTTGAGGAGCATGCCGACGAGCTCGCGGCCGTAATCCTTGAACCGGTAGTGCAGGGCGCAGGCGGCATGTGGTTCTACCATCCGCAGTATCTCCGGGAATTGCGCCGGGAGTGCTCGCGTCTCGGCATATATCTTATTTTCGATGAAATTGCCACCGGTTTCTGGCGTACGGGGCGTCTGTTCGCCTGGGAGCATGCCGGTGTCGAGCCCGACATCATGCTTGTGGGTAAGGGCCTGACCGGCGGATATCTCACTCTTGCCGCCGTGCTCGCCACGGCCGAGGTGGCCGAGGCCATATCGTCGGGCGAAGCCGGCGTAATGATGCATGGCCCCACCTTTATGGCCAATCCCTTGGCTTGCGCTGTGGCCAACGCTTCGCTCGATCTCCTCGAATCTCAGCCGATGGCCGGCATTGTCGCCCATATCTCGCAGAAGCTTGAGTGCGGACTTGCTCCCGCGCGCTGCCTGACCGATGTGGTCGAGGATGTCCGTGTGCTTGGCTCAATCGGCGTCGTGGAGGTCAAACATCCTGTCGACGTAGGGCGTTTTCAAAAAGAGTGTGTGGCGCGCGGCGTCTGGATTCGCCCCTTCGGACGCATGATATACGTAATGCCTCCCTACGTTATTTCCGACAGTCAGCTCGACCGCCTCACCTCCGAAATGTTGAAAATTATAACTTCCGGAAAATGGATGTAAGAAGTTATCTGCAGCAGCTTCACGAAGAAGGCAATTACCGCGAGATTCCCACGGTGATGCCCCTTACGCTGACTGATTATTCCACAAACGATTATATGGGCCTGGCAGCCCAGCCTGAGCTTCAGGCCAAGTTCTTCGCTGACCCCATTTCCCAGCAGGTTCCGCTCACTTCGTCGGCGGCAAGACTCCTCGCGCCGCGTCAGATAGAATACACCAATCTTGAGGTTTTCCTCACGCTGCTGTATAAGCGCCATCGCGGCGAGGATACGGCTGCACTTCTTTTCAACAGCGGTTACCATGCTAATACCGGTCTTATAAGTTCCATTGCCGGAAAGAATACACTGATACTGGCCGATAAGCTTGTTCATGCAAGCATTATCGACGGCATAATGCTTTCGAAAGCCCCTTTCAGGCGTTTCCGCCACAATGATTTCGATCATCTCGAAAAGATGCTGGAGCAGGAAGCAACCGCCCACGAGCATGTGCTCGTAGTAGTCGAGAGCGTCTACAGCATGGATGGAGATGTGGCCGACATCGACCGACTCATCGAGCTCAAGCGTAAATATCCTGATGTAATTCTGTATGTCGACGAGGCGCATGCTTTCGGCGTGCTCGGTCCGAAAGGGCTCGGCCTTTCCGCGGCATCGAAGGCTCCGGCGGAAATCGACATCGTTGTCGGCACCTTCGGCAAGGCGGCCGCATCGATGGGCGCTTTTGCTGTTATAGGCCGCGACATGCGCGACTATCTGGTCAACACAGCCCGAAGTTTCATATTTTCCACGGCTTTACCGCCGATGAGTGTGGCCTGGACGCGTTTCACTCTCGGCAATCTCATTCAGATGGATAACCGTAGAGAGCATCTGCAGCGCCTCGGCGTTCAGCTGCGCGACGTTTTGCAGAAATACAGCGAACATCCCATTGCGGCCTCTCACATTCAGCCTCTTATTGTCGGCGACCCACATAAGGCGGTGGAGCTTTCGCGCCGGCTGCTCTCGCGCTATGGCATAAAAGCCCTCCCCATACGGCGTCCCACCGTTCCTCCGGGCACCGAGCGGCTGCGTTTCAGTCTTTCGGCCTCGATGATGCCTCGCGACATCGAGGCTCTCGACAGCGCTCTCCACGATCTGTTCTGAATTCTTTTTAACCTATAAGTGACTTGAAGAAATTAGTTAATGGTTATTTGCAAAGAATTTCGAGATGATTTTTTTCAGACGGCGGAGGGAGCGATGCGGGCATCGTGACCGACAACGCCGGAAAAAAGCACTCGAAAGACGAACAAAGAACCATTGAGTCCGAAAGTCACCGAATACATTAAATAATTTCTTTAAGTCACTTATGGCAATCTGCCCTCATTTCTGATGCAGTCGGAATTTATTTTCAAATCTTCGTCGCGCCGCCTCATAGTGCTTTTCCTGGGATGGGGAATGGATGCATCTCCATTCCGCCATTTGGTGCGCGGCGGATTCGATATTCTGGCGGTATGGGATTATACGGGCCTTGACCGTCCGGAGTGCCGTGAGCGTGATATGGCTCGGCTTGCCTCGGTTTGTGGAGGCTACGACGAAGTGGTTGTTGTGGCATGGTCGTACGGTGTCCGCATCGCCTCCGGCTTTTTGGAATCCTGTAGTGCTTCGCTTCCGGTTACGTTGACGCTTGCCGTCAACGGAACTCCCATGCACGTCGACGAGCGTTACGGCATCCCTCCGGCTATTTTCGATGGTACACTCCAACGTCTGGCCCAACCCACGGTAAGGAAATTCTACCGCCGGATGTTTTCCTCCTCCGAGGCGTTCGCCGGCTTTATGAAGTGTAAACCGGACCGTTCGGCCGAGAGTCTGAAATGCGAGCTTGAAGTGTTCGCGCGGCTGAAACCTCTCGACTCCGCTGCTGTATGGAATGTCGCGCTCATCGACGATGCCGATCTGATTTTCCCCTCCGCGGCTCAACGTGCTTTCTGGCCGTCGGAAAAGGTCGTTACGTTCGGCTCTCAGGGCCATTTTCCGGACTTCCAGTCGATACTCGACCGCTTTACCGTCGATAAATCGCTCGTGGGTCGTCGTTTTTCTGCGGCACGCGAAACCTACAGGCGCGGCGCCTCCGTGCAGCGGCGCGTGGCTGAATCCCTTTGGAGTAGGGTGGTGCCTTTGATTGAAGGAAAACGCGACTTCGGCCGGATTATCGAGGTTGGTGCCGGCACGGGCGTCCTTACCGAGCTGTATGAGATGGCTTTGTCCGGCGGCAGTTGCCGATACTCTTCTCTTGAACTTTGGGATCTTGCCGAACTCTCCTGTAAACTTCCCTCAAATGCTACCTGGCGTACCTGCGATGCCGAGACCTGTATACGTTCGGTCGCGTCTGAAAGTGTCGGTCTGCTCTTGTCCTCGTCTACGCTCCAATGGTTCCACTCACCCGAACGCTTTGTGGCCGAGGCTTATCGCGTGTTGCGGAAGGGTGGGATTGCGGCCTTCGCTCTCTATGGCGAAGGCACATTTTCACAGCTCAGGGAGCTGACCGGTGTTTCGCTCCGCTATCCTTCTTTGGCAACGCTGAAGGCGGCTCTCCCGGCCGAGGCGATAATCGAGGTCGGCGAAACTGAATCCATCAGTATGGATTTTGCCTCGCCCAAAGAACTTCTGCGCCACCTCAGGGAAACCGGTGTCAATGGTGCCTCCGAGCCTTCGCCTGCTTTGGCTCTGCGCGTCGCCCGCCGTTATCCAGGCTCTCCCGATGGCCGGTATCGTCTATCCTATTGTCCTTTATGTCTGATTTTCAGAAAACCATTGTAAAATACCTACTTATAATGAATCCTGTAGAATTGTCCGATGTCGATGCTTTCCTCAAATCCATGAAAGGTGCATATTTCATCAGCGGTATCCATACCGATGCCGGGAAAAGCTACTGCACCGGCTGGCTCGCCGCCGCATTGATGTCCGTCGGGAAGAATGTCGTTACGCAGAAGTTTGTCCAGACCGGCAATAAGGATTTTTCCGAAGATATCGAGCTTCACCGCCGCATTATGGGCGTGGACCCTATGGATGTCGACCTCGACCATACCACCGCTCCGCTGATATTCAGCCACCCCTGCTCGCCGCAGCTCGCCGCCCGCCTCGACCGTCGCGATATTCCGCTTGAAGTAATCGATGGCGCCACACGGCGTCTGCTCCAGAAATTTGAGGTCGTGCTTGTAGAGGGCGCCGGCGGCCTTATGGTGCCACTCACCGATGATTTCTTTACAGTCGACTACGTGGCCACGCGTCGGCTTCCCCTCGTTTTTGTGGTAAACGGCTCGCTGGGATCCATCAACCATGCGGTCCTCTCGTTTGAGGCCATAAGGGCTCGCGGCATAGAAATGCCTCTCGTTCTCTACAACACCCACTTCGACTACGATCCCCTTATTGCCGACGATACCCGCTCCTTCATTCTCCGCTATCTCAGCCGTCACTTCCCATCCACCGTTCTCCTTGATGTCCCTTCCCTCTGAGTATTATTGTCCGCTAAATCTTAGCCGATATATAGGGCTACAAAATTAGAAGGGTGCGGCAGATTCCCGAATCTGCCGCACCCTTCTTTCTCATTTAGTAGTTAATCTCCTGATTTTAGAGGAGATGGCGGTGTTCCCGTTTCTCAATCTTTTTCAGACGGTGATTGATGCGGTCGAGTTCGTGAACAGCCAATCCGGCTGCGATAAGAGTTGCGGCCTGCAGGGCGACTTTCACGATAAAATGTACGCGATGATGGCGGTGTGCATGCTTGAGTTCCATAGTAGTTTCAGTTTGTAATTGATCGTGTGTCATTTTGGCGGCTTGGAGTCCGCAGCATCTCTGCCTTAAATAAGTAGGCATAAACAACTGCAGATTCTTTCCCCGCTTTGCACAGATAACGCCATTCACGCCCCTTTTGTTTGCTTTCCGGTCTCGGATGCTTCCATCAATTGGCCTCCTGCCATGTCTCATACAGACTTTTGTCTCCGGGTGCCGACCTTTAGCGTGGCTACTCTCAGCCAAAGAAATTTTTTCAAAAATTTTAATCAGGCATCTCCCTCAACCACAGTTCTTTCTCGCATCAACGAGTGCTTTCCGGATTTTTTAGACTCGCAACCCCCACCTTCCTGTCGTATCTTTGCATCGCAATCAAAAATCGCTTCCCTCCTTCCAATCTTGCCCCAAATCCCGCCCGTATGGCCGGCGTCGCTATAAAAAACGCCATGACGCCAAAGATGCGGCGCTATAAATAGTCGCCATATGATTACGAGAATATCAGAACTCCGCAAATACCTCTTCGCCTTTCAGTGCACCCTCGGCCGTCGCCTCTCGCTCGCCGACATCGAGCTGCTGGGCCCCATCGAGCGCCACCGCCGCCTGGGCCGCTGCTCCCCGTGGATCGTCCACGACCACCCCGACCGCCCCGGCTCGCTCCCCCTGCTCCGAAAATACCTCCGGTGGGTCCTCGACTACACCGGCGTCGACTACCCGGAAATCCTCTTCGAGCCACCCCCTGAACACCCCGATTCCTACCGCGGCTGCAACTTCGACCACATCGTCTTCACCCGCTGCCGCTTCACCCTCCACCGCGACCGCTACGACCGCTGCACACGCGTCTTCATCCCCCAGCTCTCGCCCGGCCGCCTGTTCATCCTCCACTTCCTCTGCACCCGCCCTCCGTGGGTCTGCAACGAGACCAACACCTCGCGCCGCGAGCGTACCGTCCCCTGCGAGGAAGATACCAGACTGACCTTGCGCGAGCAGCGCCACGCCGTAGTCGGAAAGAATTCCCCGGCACCGCACTGCCCGGTTTCCCTCACCCTCCCCGTAATCGATCCTGAGATGAACCTGTTCATCCTTCTGACCATCACGCACAGCGGTGCGGAGGTCTTTCGATTGCGATAGCGGCAAGTCATGCCCCGCAGCCCAAAGCTAAACCGCATGGCAAGCGTACATTCACATTCTTCCATCCCCCCGCTTGACCGACCGCGGGCTGTTGCCAGGTCCCTATCGGTCAATAACACCCCCCATCCGTGACCTCCCTCGACCTTCCTCGACCTCCTCCGGCCTCCCTCGCTATGCCTCAGCGGTAGGTAAAATTTTTGTTCCAGCCCCGAGCTTTAGCGATGTTTCATCGCCCTATGGCTTCCCGAAAGAGGCCCGAAGGAGGTTCTGTGAGCGAGCCTCATCTCGCTGTTTCCGTCCGGATGGCAGGCGCCCTGAGAAAAGCCGGCGAGGCGGCTGCAAAGCTGCGGCGTCTCGGAGCGGCAGTGTCTGAGCGCAGCGAGTTCTGCCGCTCCAGCCGCAGCGCGGCCGTCCTCGCCGTAAAGCTTTTCTCCGTGCCTCTTGGCCTTTTGGTTCTTTTCGGCCTGCGAAAAGAACGCAACTTGCGCCCTTGGCCATTTGGCCCTTTTCGGTCTGCGAAAAGAACAGATGCCCTGCAGTGGAAGCATGCTCAGGATCCATGCTTTTCATAGCGGGGCGTCGTGTTTTTGGTAGGTAAAATTTTTGTTCCAGCCCCGAGCTTTAGCGATGTTTCATCGCCCTATGGCTTCCCGAAAGAGGCCCGAAGGAGGTTCTGTGAGCGAGCCTCATCTCGCTGTTTCCGTCCGGATGGCAGGCGCCCTGAGAAAAGCCGGCGAGGCGGCTGCAAAGCTGCGGCGTCTCGGAGCGGCAGTGTCTGAGCGCAGCGAGTTCTGCCGCTCCAGCCGCAGCGCGGCCGTCCTCGCCGTAAAGCTTTTCTCCGTGCCTCTTGGCCTTTTGGTTCTTTTCGGCCTGCGAAAAGAACACCCGCCCTGCAGTGGTTGCAATTATCGCACATTTTCCGTAATTTTGTAATAAAATAGACTTTACTATCTTATCTACAATGACAAGAAGATTCGTTTTATCCATGGCAGCCGCCGCTATGCTGCCGGTTACATTGTGTGCGCAGGATTTCCTGGTCAAAGTTTCCGAGGCTCAGGAACCTATGCAGACCGGAAAGTTTGCCCCTACATGGGAGTCGCTCAGCCGCTATGAAGTGCCCGACTGGTTCCGCGATGCTAAATTCGGCATGTGGGCTCACTGGGGCCCGCAATGTGTGGAAGGCTCGGGCGACTGGATGGCCCGCGGCATGTATCAGGAAGGCTCCAAACAATATAAATATCACGTCGAGAACTTCGGGCATCCGTCGGAGTTCGGTTTCAAGGACATCCTTCCGCTATTCAAGGCCGAGCGTTGGAACCCCGATAGCATTGTCGGTCTCTATAAGGAGCTTGGAGCTAAGTACTTTTTCGCTCTCGGCAACCATCACGACAATTTCGACCTGTGGGACAGCAAGTATCAGCCCTGGAACTCGGCTGCAATCGGTCCGAAAAAAGATCTTCTCGCAGGGTGGGCCGACGCTTGCCACAAGCATGGTCTTAAATTTGGTGTAAGCCTGCATGCCGACCACGCCTGGATATTCTATGAACCCGCACGCCGTTACGACCGCCACGGCGACAAGGTCGGAATCCCCTACGACGGGCGTCTTACTGCCGCCGACGGAAAGGGCAAGTGGTGGGATGGCCTCGACCCCCAGATGCTTTATGCCCAGAATCACCCCGACAGTTTCGGTTCCTGGAGCGACGATATGCTCGGCAAGCAATGGGATTGGGGCAACGGCGCCGCCACCCCATCGGAATTCTTCTGCACGAATTTCTATAACCGCACTCTCGACGTTATCAACCGCTACGATCCCGACCTGCTCTATTTCGACACTACGGCTGTACCGTTCTATCCCGTGAGCGATGCAGGCATGAAAATCGCAGCCCATTTCTACAATCACAATCCGTCTACTCGCGGCGGCAAGTCGTCTGCCGTGATGCTCGGCAAAATTCTCACCGACGAGCAGAAGGAGGCCATCGTGTGGGACGTAGAGCGCGGAGCGCCCAACTATATATCGGAAAAGCCATGGCAGACGTGTACCTGTATCGGCAACTGGCATTACAACACCTCCTACTACGACCGCGACCGTTATAAATCGGCCGCTCAGGTCGTGAAGCTGCTTGCCGACGTGGTCAGCAAGAACGGCAATCTGCTTTTGAGCGTGCCTCTGCGTGCCGACGGCACCTACGACGAGAAAGAAGAGAAGATAATCCGTGAAATCGGAGCATGGCTGAAGGTCAACGGCGAGGGTATTTTCTCAACGCGCCCCTGGACCATTTTCGGCGAGGGTCCGATTGCCGATACTCCCATCGAACTCAAGGACCAGGGTTTCAACGAAGGTTCCTATCTCAATGCCGGAGCTGATGAAATCCGCTTCACTTAGACGCCCGGACACTTGTATGCCATCGCCCTTGGTTGGCCCGAAAACGGCAACATTCTTGTGAAGAGTCTCGCCAAAGATTCTCCCGACTATAAAGGCCGTATCAAGCGGGTGGAGCTTGTCGGCTATGGTAAGGTTCCCTTCACGCGTACTGCCGACGGTCTCAGTGTGGATCTTCCCGCCGATGCCCCGCGCTCCATAGCCCCTGTGCTGAAGATCGCAAAGTAATACACCCTCTTAGAGGGTGTTCTTCCTCCGGGCGCACCTCCATTACTTTTCCCGGCAAAATTTCCACTCTGATGCTTTTTGCTGTATGCAGGAAGTTTTGTAACTTTGCCGCGCAGAAGCCCGACAGCTTCGTATTCGAACATTTCTAAGAGAGTATGATAAATCGTATATTGATAAGAATCAAAGTGGTGCAGATGCTTTACTCCTATCTGCTCACTCGTAGCGAATTTCATCTGCTTGAGCCCGACAACAGTTCCCGCGACAGCAAATACGCCTACAGCGTCTACATCAACCTGCTTCTTATTGTCCTTCAGCTCTCGGGTTTCCGCGTGAGTCGCGCCAAATCGAGTCCGATGGAGGCTCTCGGCGATGCCAACATGCTCGCCGGTAGCAAACTCGCGAAAGCTCTGGCCGCCGACTCCGCCGTTCGCGAGATAATCGCTCGCGGCGACTCCGGTGTGGAGATTTTCAATCCCGCGCTGATGCGTCTCTACAGCATCATCACATCATCTGCAATCTATATCGATTACCGCAAAAAAAAGCGGCCTTCGCTCGACGATGAAGTCCGGTTCTGGACGGTAGTGCTCAATACCGTCATTGCTCCCAGCCAGCTTATGGCCGAATGCGCGCGCACCGACTGCAATTTCTCCCTCGCCGGCTTCCAGAAAGGTGTGGCCATGGCCGTCGAGACGCTCCGGCAGTATGCCGACTCCGAGCGTTCGTATGCCGACGCGAAATCCTCCCTTGCAGCTTCGCTCGATAAGGCCTACGAACTTTACCATGCGCTGCTGATGCTTCCGGTATATCTCACGCAGATGGAGGCTGAACGCATAGAAGCGGCAAAAGAAAAATATATCCCCACCGACGAGGAGCTTAACCCCAACATGCGCTTTGTCGACAATGCTTTCATCCGTGCTGTGCGTGAAAACCCCGACATGGAGGAATATCTCAAGAAGCATCCCTTTTCCTGGGAGTCGGACTTCCTTCTGCTCAAGGATTTGCTCGTACAGATTAAGGAGTCGAAGGCATATGCCGACTATATGGAAGCTGAAGAGACGACCTTGGCCGGCGATTGCGAGCTTTGGCGTGTGCTGATGAAGAATATCGTTCTCCCGTCCGACGTTCTTGCCGAGGCACTCGAAGGGCGGTCGATTTACTGGAACGACGACCTTTCGACCATGGGCACTTTCGTGCTCAAGACAATCCGCCATATTGCACAGAGCGGCCCTGAAAAGCCGGCCCGTCTGCTCCCCATCTACAAGGATCAGGAAGATGCCGATTTCGGTCCCGAACTCTTCTACAATGCAATCAAGAACCGCGACACCTACCGTGGCTACGTTGAGATGTTTATCGACGGTTCCAACTGGGATCCCGAACGTCTGGCGTTTATGGATATCGTGATACTGATTACGGCCATCACCGAACTTATCCGCTTCCCGCAGATTCCGCTGGCCGTGACGATGAACGAATACGTGGAGATTGCCAACTACTACTCAACTCGCCGTAGCGGCCAGTTTGTCAACGGCGTCCTTTTCTCCGTGGCTAACATGCTGCGCGAGGAGGGCAAAATCTCCAAGTTCTGAGACTAACCCCTTCAATTCAATAACCTTAAAATTTAGAAAATCCAGAAAGTTATGTTACAGCTTATCCCCCTCCAGGCTGCCGGTCAGACTGGCAGCGGATGGTCGAGCATCATTATGATTGTGTTGCTTATCGCCATCTTCTATTTCATGATGATTCGTCCCCAGCAGAAAAAGCAGAAGGAAATCAAGAAATTCCGCGAGGGTCTCGCCAAAGGCGACAATGTTATCACTGCCGGCGGTATCTACGGCAAGATCAAGGAGATTTCCGATACCTATATCATTCTGAGCATCGCCGACGGCGTGACCATCAAGATCGACAAGGGTTCGGTTTATCCTTCGGCTGCCGACGCCCAGCAGGAGTCCGAGGCCAAGAAAAACGCCTGATAGGGCCTGTTCCCCCGTTTCAGGCCTTGTAAAGGCGGTTATGCCGCCGACTGAACATCGTGGAATTCAAGAAAATTGCAAACGAAGCACGTGAGGGTTTGCGCTCCGCCAGGGGGCGCAATCTCCTCACTTTTGTCGTTTTTCTGGCTATCTCGACCGTATTCTGGTTTTTGCTCGCACTTAACGACGACGTGCAGCGCGACTATACTGTGCCGGTTCGGCTCGAAGATTTCTCCTCCGACTGTACCATCCTTTCAGGATATAATCCCGTTCTCAGTGTTAGCGTGAAGGACAAAGGTTCTGCACTGCTTCGATACGCCTGGGGCAAGACGCCCACCGTAAAGCTGCATATGGAGGATTTTTCCCGGCAGAACGACAGCACTCTCATCCTTTCGGCAGCCCGGCTTAACGCCGCCGTACGCGGTATTTTTGGCACCGGCGCAAATATTGTGACCCTCCGGCCCGATTCTCTGCGTATCAGCTATACATCCAATCCCGGTATCAAGGTGGCTGTCAACGTGCGTTCCGACATCCATACCGAACCGCAATACGCATATGCCGGGCATCCTGTTCTGGCTACGGACTCGGTGATGCTTTATTCGAATTCTCCCGAGCGTTTTGCCATTCATTCGCTTTCCACACCGGTGATTACTCTGGCAAATCTCACCGACTCCGTGACGATGAACGTGAAGCTTGAGACCCGTAAGGGCATGCGCGCCATCCCGCCGTCGGTGCAGATCACGTTTCCTGTAGAGCCGCTTGTGGCGAAAACGCAAAGAATTCCCATTGAAGTCGTCAACATTCCTTTCGGTGTGCGTGTCGTGGCTTTCCCTTCGCTCGTGGAGGTGACGTACCTCATGCCAAAAAGCTACTACAAGCGCCCTGCGCCAAAACTTAAGGCTACGGTCGATTACAATGAGATTTCTCCTGCGGTAAAGGCACTCCCTGTGGTTGTTAATTCCCTTCCTGCACCGTATAGAGGCGTCACAGTGACCCCCGCGCAGGTAGAATATGTCTTGGAGCGTGCCGACTGAGGTGAAATATCGGTTTATGGACGAATCGCATTCCGGGCATCTGCGCCTTCCGGGTCTCATTGCGATAGGCGGTGGGATTGGAGCGGGTAAGTCGGTGGTTTGCCGCATCCTTCGTGCAATGGGTTACGAGGTGTATGACTGCGACAGCCGTGCGCGCATCCTGATGAATGGGAACCAACGCATACTCGCCGGAATCGAGAAGGAAATATGTCCCTCGGCCATAACGGTCGACAATGATGGAATCAAGTCGATATGCCGCCCGGTGCTCGCCGAGGCTGTGTTTGCCGACAGGAATCTTCTCGAAGCACTCAACAGGCTGGTCCACGGTGAGGTTCGCGATGACATAAGGCACTGGTATTCTGTTTCCATAAAGGCCGGGGTAAAGAAGCCTCTATTTGTAGAGTCTGCCATTGTGGTCGAGAGTGGTATTGATTTTATGGTCGACGCCATATGGGAGGTGGTGGCGCCTGAAAAGGTGCGTATTGCCCGTGTCGGCAGGCGCGATGGTCTCGACGAAGCGCGTATTCGGGCCCGAATTGAGGCTCAGAAAAAAAACATGGCCACGGCGCATTGCCCCGTGGCCACTATAGAGAATGATGGAGTGTCGGCTGTTATGCCTCATCTTCTTCATCTGCTCGGCGGCTTTTCATGCCGCTGAATCATAGATAGAAACCTTTTTTTATTTGTTGACAAACACGCGGTATTCGCCAGCCTTGAGTTGCGTGGGGAACTGAGCGGTTTTGCCGCTGAAATAGTCGACCATACCAGCGGTCGTAGGTTTGTTGTTTCCTGTAATGGCGAAGTCGAGCTCTTTGTTGCCGAGATTGGCAAGTACCATCACGCGTGAGTCGCCCGACTTGCGTTCGAAAGCAATTATATCCTCTTCGCTGACAGGTATGGATGTATATTCACCACCGGCCGTTCCTGCTGCAAGCGCTTGCTGCGAATGCTTGAGGGCGTTGAGTTTCTGATAGAAGGAGAAATACTCGTTGCGCGGTTCCCACTGCGGTGCCTTATCTTTTTCAAAGAATTCGAATGCACGGTTCATCCCGGTTTCCTGTCCGGTATAGATAAGGGGCATTCCCGGGAGTGTGTAGGAAAGGACTGCGAAAGCCTCGGTAAGAGTGCCGAGACGTTCGAATTCGGTGCCTTCCCACGAATTGAGGTCGTGGTTGGTGACCATATTCATAAGATATGTGTCGCGGGGATATTCCTTTTCCTGAGCCATTACGAGCGAGTCGATTGCCGCAGCGTGGGTGATGGGGAATTCACGAACCTTTCCGTCGGCGCCCTTGAACGAATACTGACCCGATGTGGCGGCGATGGCGCTGAAAAGGTCTTTCATCGGCCAGTTGTAGCCCATGTCGAATGCTTCTTTCTGAAGCTCGGGCTTGCTTGCCTCGGCGAGCATGAAAAGTTCAGGTTTCACGGCCTGAAGCTCCTTGCGGGCCTCGTTCCAGAAGTCTGTCGGCACTTCCATCGCTACGTCGCAGCGGAAGCCGTCGACATCAACGTCGGTTAGCCAGAATTTCATTGCGTCGATCATCCCTTTGCGCATTTCAGGGTTGGAGTAGTCGAAAACATAGACGTCGGTCCAGTCGTATACCCCTTTCATGTTGCCGAGCGAGTCGGTCTCATACCAGTCTGGATGTTCCTTCACCCAGCGGTTGTCGCGTCCGGAGTGATTCGGTACCCAGTCGAGAATCACTTTCATTCCCAGTTCGTGTGCCTTCTTTACAGTCTCCTTGAACTGCTCGATTGTTCCGAACTCTGGATTGAATGCCTTGTAGTCGGCCACGGCGTAATAACTGCCGAGTGTTCCCTTGCGGTCCTGCACGGAAATCGGGTTTATCGGCATGAACCATAGGATGTCTACGCCGAGGTCCTGAAGGCGTGGCAGCTGGTTGGCGAAGGCCGTCACCGTGCCGGAATCTGTGTACTGGCGCAGATTTACCTCATAGATTACCGCGTTGCGGCTCCAGTCGGGATGTGTGAGTGTTGTGTACGTCGAGTCGCGCTCCTCGCCGCTCCGGGCGTCCGCGCCTTTCTTCGACCCGCATGCTCCCAGAGCAATCGCTCCGGCAAGCATTGCGATACAAATAGTCTTTTTCATGGAAGGATGGTTAATAAATTTTTTGGAATAAATGTAAGTGCTTGTTAATATGTGGCTATTGGTTTGAAATCTGCTTTTTAATCGTGTGTCGCGGCAGCCGGGGAGTCCGGAGTGGGGGCCATGTGGTTGAAACCCTGGGCACGAAGGGGGATTTCAGTGCCGTCGCGGGTCTCGAGATATTCGCCGAGTTCCGGCTTGGTGATGTGGCCTATTACGTGGACTCCGGGAATTTTCTTGATTTCCTCATGTGCATGGAGCGGAACGGTGAAGAGCAGTTCATAGTCTTCGCCTCCGTTCATGGCGGCTGTGACGAGGTTCATGTTGAGTTCCTCGGCCATGAGGGCAGTCTGATAGTCGATCGGAATGCGGTCCTCATATACCCGGCAGCCTACGCCTGAGGCTTTGCAGATATGAATCAGTTCCGACGATAGTCCGTCGCTCACGTCGATCATAGAAGTGGGCACGATGTGAGCTTTTTCGAGATTTTCGATTATGTCGCGTCGTGCCTCGGGCTTGAGCTGACGATCCACAAGATACTCCTTGCCCTGGAATTGCGGCTGGAAATCGGTCTGGCCTACCGAGGCGGTTTTCTCTCGCTCGAGAAGCTGCAGGCCCATGTAAGCGGCGCCAAGGTCGCCCGAAACGCAGATCAGGTCGGTGAGCTTCGCTCCCGAGCGAGTGGCTATACGATCGGTCGGAGCATCGCCAATGGCCGTTATCGAGACTACAAGCCCGGATCGCGATGCCGTGGTGTCGCCCCCCACGAGGTCTACACCATAGATTTCGCATGCCAGGCGGATGCCGCTGTAGAGTTCTTCGATATGCTCTACGGTGAAACGGCTCGAGATGGCGAGCGATACCGTAATCTGACGTGGATGGCCGTTCATGGCGTATATGTCGCTGAAATTCACGACGGCGGCCTTATAACCGAGATGCTTCAGCGGTACGTAGGTCAAATCGAAGTGAATCCCTTCGACAAGGAGGTCGGTTGATACAAGAACATCCGTGTCGGGGTAGCGGAGCACGGCGCAGTCATCGCCCACGCCGCGTAGCGACGATTTGTTGACAAGGCTGATGCCGTCGGTCAGGCGGTCGATGAGACCGAATTCCCCGATTTTTGATATTTCGGTTTGCTGCTGGTTCATTATAATATTGTAGGAATGCCCCCGGATTCTCGCCGGGCATAGTCAGCCGGACCGGAATGCCGGGGGCAAATTTGTTTATGCGGTAAAAGTGATTGACGCAGATATCAGAGACGCTCCACGAGGTTCTTCACGAGTTCTTTGGTGACGGGCTCGGCCGTAACGGCAGCCTGCTGAACCTCTTCGTGGGAGGGTACCTGAGTGATGTCCTTCCCGCCCAGGTCGGTGATTACGGAGAGACCGAACACCTCCATGCCGCCATGGTTGGCAACGATGACTTCAGGTACGGTCGACATGCCTACGGCGTCGCCGCCGATGATGCGGAAATACTCGTATTCGGCGGGAGTCTCGAATGTGGGGCCTGTCGTGCCGACATACACGCCGTGCATCAGGCGCATTCCTTTTTCGCGGCCGATTTCATCGGCGAGGGCAACGAGACGATGGCTGTAGGCCTCGGTCATGGCCGGGAAACGTACGCCGAGCTCCTCGTAGTTCTTGCCGCGGAGGGGATTCTCGGGGAAAAGATTGATGTGGTCGGTGATGATCATTACATCGCCTACGGAAAATTCCTTGTTCATGCCTCCGGCGGCGTTGCTGACGATGAGGGTCTTCACGCCGAGGGCGCGCATTACGCGCACGGGGAAGGTTACTGTCTTCATGTCGTAGCCTTCGTAGTAGTGGAAGCGACCCTGCATGGCCATTACGCGCTTGCCGCCGAGTTCGCCGAAGATGAAATTGCCGCTATGGCCCTGCACCGTAGAAACGGGGAAGTTGGGTATGTCCTTGTAGGGGATTACGGTTTTGTTCTCAATGATGTCGGCGATGGGGCCGAGACCTGTGCCGAGAATGATTGCCACATGGGGCATGTCGGCTACTTTCGAGCAGAGGTATTCCGCCGTCTGTTGGATTTTTTCGAGCATGATATTGTATGGGTTTTATTTAGTTAAAACGTGAGGCGGTGGCTTGAGGTTCAGCCGTCCGCTATTTTATATGTCTTGCAGACGCCTATTCTGGTGCTTTGGGAGAGTCCTATTTTGTGGCCTTGAGAAGTTGTTTCTGAAGTTCGAGATCGAACGAGTCTACGTTCATGGGGTCGAACTTCACCTCCACAGGCTGATAGAAGATGTGGCGTTTGAGAGCGTGGGGGAAGTAAGGGTTGTTGACGAGTCGTACCGCATCTTTTTCTGTGGTGACAATCAACCGGTGTTTTCCCTGGAGTTCGCCGAAGCGTTTTGTGATAGCATCGAGGTCTTTTCGGGTGAAGTTGTGATGGTCGGGAAATACCTTGACTTTCACTTTCGCCGGGAATCCTTTCAGATGGCGTATCAAGGGTTTGGGGTTCGCTATGCCGGAGACCACGAGAATCGAGTCGTCGGTGGTGAGCCAGCTCAGATGCGGCGCTTCGCTGACGATATCGGGGAATAGCGGCCGCAACGACGTGTAGTTGAAACGCGAGAAGAAGAGCTTCTGATAGGGGAACAGCTTGAGCGAATTCTTGAATATCCGGTATTCGATGGCCTTGAGTTGCTCAGGGCATTTCGTGACCACTACCATATCCGCCCGGTAGATGGCTTTGGCCGGCTCGCGCAGACGTCCCAGCGGCAGGAGCTTGTCGTAGAACACCGGATTGTTGAATTCGGTCAGCACGATTGACACAGAGGGTTTGACGTAGCGGTGCTGGAATGCATCATCCAGCACAATCAGATTGATACGCGGATCGAGTTTGAGCAACTGGTCTATGCCGGTGCAGCGGTCCTCGCATACGGCGACAGTCACGTCGCGCCCGAATTTCTGGTAAATCTGATATGGTTCGTCGCCGATGTCAAGCGGCGTAGAGCGGTTTGTGGCGAGCACAAAGCCTTTTGTATGGCGCTTGTAGCCGCGCGAAATCATTCCGATGCGGTATTTGTAGCGCAGCAGGTCGAGGACGTATTCGGTGTGTGGCGTCTTGCCCGTACCTCCGGCCGAAATATTGCCTACCACAACCACGGGCACAGGAAATTCACGCTGCTTAAGGATGTGCCACTTGAACATAAGATTGCGCACCGCCACCCCGAACCCATATAGCTTTGAGAGCGGGAGCAGGATGCACGATGATATGAACCTGTTGCGTGGCATCTGTTTTCAGTCTTGCAGTGAGAAATTCTTGTGGTTGATGGAAGGATTGTTCGTTTGTATGGCCTGGATATCAGAATATGATGACCGGGAAATCAGAATATAACCGTGAGATCAGAATATAACCGTACGTTCCATACGGGCCTGAATCGGGTCGAGCGTCTGTAGGCGCCGGATGTCCTGATAGAGCGGATAAGCTTGCCCGAGTTCCTCGCGGAGAGCGCGGACGCGTGCATAGTCGGAATATCCTGCAATCGAGCTTAGAATTTCCATGAAGTTGGCTTCGCTGCTCGGATAATCTACGACCTGATATTTGGAGTAGCCCATTTCCGCTGCCAGGTCGGCGATGGCGTCGTCGAGCGAGCCGAGTTTGTCGACAAGGCCGATACGGAGGGCTGATGTACCGTCCCAAACGCGGCCTTCAGCGATTGCTTTGATGGAGTCCTGAGTCATGTGGCGGCCTTCGGCGCAGCGCGATGTGAAGAGCTCGTAGCCCTGATTTACCGTTGACTGCATTTTCTGGCGTACGAACGGGCTCATAGGCTCGAACGAGTTGGGCTGTGCGCTGTTGGCATTGGTTGTCACGAAGTCGATGTTGACGCCCAGATGATTTGTCAGCAGACCGTTGAAGCAGGGAATCATGCCGAATATGCCGATCGAGCCTGTCAGCGTGGTGGGCTGTGCGTAAATTTTATCGGCGCCACACGAAATGTAGTAGCCGCCCGAAGCAGCATAGTCGCCCATGCTGACGTAGAGTTTTTTGCCTTTCGATTTGAACACCTCGAGAGCGTGCCAGATCTGTTCGGATGCGAATGCCGAGCCGCCCCCGCTGTTCACGCGGAGCACCATGGCTTTTATATCGTCGTCGTCGGCAAGGTCGAGAATATCGGGAACCACGCGGTCTGAGGCAATCCCCTTGCGGTCGGAGGTTGTAATGTCGCCGGCGGCATAGTATACGGCGATTTTCTTTTTAGCTTTTTCGCGGTGTGGAATTTCCACGTCGGTAGAGAGATATTGGCTTATACCGATAAGGCGCAGGTCATCCTTATGCTCTTGTCCGGTCTTGTCCTTGAGATAGTCGGTGATTTCATCGGTGTATTTCAGTCCGTCGACAAGCTTGAGGTCTACCATTTTGACGGCTTCAGCCACGGTGGCGAGCGAGTCAGCCATCTGGTTCAGCTGCTCTACGCTGATGCCGCGCGATTTGGCTACGGCTTCGGTGTACTGACTCCAGAGCCCGTCGAGATATACGGAGGTCTGCAGCCGGTTGGCTTCGCTCATGTGGTCGAGCAGGAAAGGTTCCACAGCGCTTTTGAATGTTCCGACTTTCACCACCTGCATTTCCACGCCGAGTTTGTCGAGCAATCCCTTGAGGAACGGAATCCCTGTTGCAAGGCCTTCGAGGCCGATTTCACCTACGGGATTGAGGAAAACTTCGTCGGCAGCTGTAGCTATGTAATAATCGCCCTGGCTGTAGGAGTCGCCGTAAGCCACAACCCATTTTCCTGATTCGCTGAAGTTTTCAACAGCCTGACGGATTGCCTGGCGTGTCGCCATGCCGGCAACGGCGCCGTTTGCCTTGATGTAGAGGCCCTCGATTTTCGAGTCGGTTTTTGCGGCCGCAATGGCGTCGACAATCGAGGAGAGCGTAGTGGCGGAGTTCATTTCTCCGTTTACAATCTGCATGAACGTCGGCATTTCGACAGTCTCGTCGATCGGACCGTTCAGGTCAAGGCAGAGGATGGAGTGATGATGGATTTTTGTGGTTTCGGTCTTAGAGAAGCTTACAATCGATGAGATGGCAAACATCATGCAGAGCACGATGATTAGCATCGCTGAAATCCATATGGCTGCCAGCGAGCCAAGCATGGAGATGAAAAAACGTTTGAGCAACATTTATGTGTTGGAATTAAATATTTGCAGGATAACGGTTTGACGTGCGGTCTCCGCTCCGCAATCGCCCTAAGCCGACGCGTGGCGGAAAGTGCAGCCCGCAGGTCAATCCATATTACCTACAAAAATAACACTTTTTAATTAAATACACAAATTTGCTTCATGCCTGGCAAACGCATCGGGAAATTATGGCATTATAACCGTTTGTCCTGATTAATTACGATTTATCCGGATTAGTCGGGATAAATCCCGATCAATCCGGATAAGTCGTGAGAATATTACCGGTGGTATGGGCGCTTGAAGGCTGCCGTACTAAAATTCGCTCGAAAAATGGAAATTGATGGCGGGGAAGTCCGTACGGGCCATCTGGAGAACGTAGTTGGAGTCGGCGAGGAATACGTCGCGGCCCATGGTGTCGGTGGCCATGAACTGGTATTTGCGCTTCTTGAAGGCTTCGAGTGCTTCGGCGTCGTCGCTTTCAATCCAGCAGGCTTTGTAGAGCGAGATCGGCTCCCAGCGGCACTGGGCCCCGTATTCATGGAGAAGTCGGTATTGGATAACCTCAAACTGAAGCTGGCCCACAGTGCCGACAATCTTGCGTCCGTTGAACTGGTTGACAAACAGCTGTGCGACACCCTCGTCCATTAGCTGACGTATGCCCTTGTCAAGTTGTTTGGCTTTCATCGGGTCGGTGTTCTCGATGTATTTGAACATCTCGGGCGAGAAGGAGGGGAGTCCCTTGAAATGAATGGTCTCGCCAGCTGTAAGTGTGTCGCCGATTTTGAAGTTGCCGGTATCGGGGATGCCGACTATGTCGCCGGGATAGGCTTCATCGACGACGCTCTTTTTCTGTGCCATGAAAGCCGTGGGGGCGGCGAAGCGCATCATTTTGTCGGAGCGGATATGGCGGTAATTTACGTTGCGCTCGAATCTGCCGGAGCAAACCTTGACGAAGGCGATGCAGGAGCGGTGGTTGGGATCCATGTTGGCGTGAATCTTGAACACGAAACCGGAGAAGGCATCTTCTTCAGGATTTATCACGCGCTCTTCGGCCTGCACGGGACGCGGCGACGGGGCTATCTGCACGAAGCAGTCGAGTAGCTCCTTCACGCCGAAGGTATTTAGCGCCGATCCGAAGAATACCGGGGCGAGTTTTCCGGCGAGATATTCCTCTTTGTCGAATTCGGGGTAGACGCCGGAAATCAGTTCGAGGTCGTCGCGCAGTTTGGTGGCATCGACTTCGCCTATGGTCTCATCAACCAGCGGGGAGGCGAGGTCGTCGACTTCCACGCGCTCGGTAACCTTCTGCTTGTCGGGTTTGAAGAGGTCGAGCGAGTGCTCGTAGATGTTGTATACGCCTTTGAATTTCGCGCCGATGTTTATGGGCCAGGAAAGCGGACGAACAGCTATTTTCAGCTCGCTTTCAAGCTCGTCGAGGATGTCGAAAGGGTCGCGGCCCTCGCGGTCAAGCTTGTTGACGAAAATTATGACCGGGGTGTTGCGCATGCGGCAGACTTCCATCAGTTTGCGAGTCTGCATTTCGACGCCCTTGGCCACGTCGACCACAATAATTACGGAATCGACGGCTGTGAGCGTGCGGTAGGTATCCTCGGCGAAGTCCTGGTGGCCCGGGGTATCGAGGATGTTGATTTTGTAGTCGCCGTAGTTGAAGCCCATCACGGATGTGGCGACCGAGATGCCGCGTTGCTTCTCGATTTCCATCCAGTCGGATGTGGCGGTTTTCTTGATTTTGTTGGATTTTACGGCACCGGCTATGTGGATTGCGCCGCCGAAGAGCAGGAGCTTTTCGGTGAGGGTGGTTTTGCCGGCGTCGGGGTGGGAGATAATGGCGAAAGTGCGCCGGCGGCTTATTTCTTCGGTTAGGGTCGACACGGTTTGATTTCTCGTGATGGAATGAAACTATGCTGATCAGTAGCCGAGCTGACGGAGGCAGTCGGCGAGGGCTTCTTCCCAGTGGGGAATCTCGATGCCGTAGGTTGCTTTGATGCGCGTGCGGTCGAGGATGCTGTAGGATGGACGTGAGGCGGGCGTGGGATAGTCTTCCGTGGGGATTGGTGTGACTTTCACATCCTTGCCGGCGATGCGGAAAATTGCTTTGGCAAAGTCGTACCAGGAGGCAGCTCCCTCGTCGGTAAAGTGATAGATGCCCGGTACCCACTGATGTGACTGTAGCACTTTTACTACGGCGCGGGCGAGGTCGCGGGCAAAGGTGGGAGTGCCAATCTGGTCGCAAACCACCTTGATTTCCGGCTGTGAGTCGGCCAGGCGGAGCATCGTCTTTACAAAGTTTTTGCCATGGGCTGAATAGAGCCATGCGGTACGGATTATGATGGCCTGGGGGGCCAGGGCGAGCAGCAGGGTCTCACCTTTACGCTTTGTGGTGCCGTACTGCGATATGGGGTTCACCTTATCGCTTTCGCGGTATGGGCGGTGGTTGGTGCCGTCGAATACGTAGTCGGTGGATATGTGTATGATTTTGGCTCCGTTGGCGTCGGCGGCCATGGCGAGATTCTTGACCGCGTCGGTGTTGACGGCGGCGCAGAGCATCTTCTCTTCCTCTGCGCGGTCTACGGCGGTGTAGGCGGCGCAGTTCACGATATGGGTTATCTCGTTGTTGGCCACGTAGGAGTCGACGGCCTTGGCGTTGGTGAGGTCGAGTTCCTGCACGTCGGTGTAGAGAGTCTGGCCGGGAAATTCGCGTTCGAGAATTTCGTGCAGCTCGGTTCCGAGCTGGCCATTGGCTCCGGTTATGAGTGTCTTCATATCAAAGAAAGGTGGGATTCGTTGGAACGACGTTGAAAAATCAGCCGGCCCGGGCACTCTTGCCGCAATTTGTGGGCGGATGTAGAGTGGATTCGTAGCCGGCGTGGGTAGGTGGCATCCGGACGCGCCGGCAGGCGGCGCGCTCCGTGCCAGTGGAATTGGCGTCAGTCGTCGAGGTTGATTTTTCCCTTGGCGGGGTTGCGGTAGTGGATTTTGCCGTCGATGTATTCCTGCGCGGCGATAAGAGTGGGCTTGGGGAGCTTTTCGTAGTAGCGCGAGATTTCAATCTGCTCGCGGTTTTCGGAGATTTCCTCGAGGTTGTCGTTGAGCGAGGCGAATTCCTGAAGCTTCTTATCAAGGTCGCTCTTCATTTCGCCGGCAATCTGATTGGCGCGTTTTGCGATGATGGCAACGGTTTCGTAGACGTTGCCGGTGTCCTTGCAAAGGTCCATCATGTCGCGGGTCACGGTGTTGAGCGGTGCATTGGTCTTCTTGTAGTCCATAGTGGTTATGCGGGTTGTTATGCTTTAGTCTTTAACGTATTTTCGGGCGATTTTCAGGATATTGTCGGCCTCCTGGCGGCGCGGTGAATCCGGATAGTTGTTGATGAAGCTGTAGTATTCATCGACAACGTCGCGGAAGCGGTCGGCTTTGCGTTCGTCGACGGAGAGGACGGCTTCCTGATAGCGGGCCTTGAGCACGAGCATCTCGAGCTCTTCCTTATATTTGGAATATGGATATTCCTTGATGGCGTTTTTGGCGGTGATTATGGCGCTTTCGTAGTTGTTGCCCATATAGTTGCCAAGGTTGTAGTACAGCTGGGCATTCTGAAGCTCCTTGAGAGTCAGCTTGTCCTGCATCTCGAAAATGGCGTTCTGGGCGAGAGTCACCTTGTCGGAGCGCGGGAAGTAATCGAGAAATCCCTGCAGCTCTTCGATGGCTTTGATGGTCTCGCTCTGGTCAAGTTGAGCTTCGGGGGAGTCGAGATAGTAGGCGTAGCCCGCGTAGTAGCGCGCGAGTTCGGTGAATTTCCCTTTGGGATAGCGCTGATAGTAGGTTTTGAAAAATTCGGCGGCTTCGGGATATTCTTTGTTTTCGAAGTAGCTGAGTCCGAGCAGGTAAAGCGATTCCTCGGCGCGGTCGCTCCCTTTCAGCTGGGTGACCACATCGCGCAGGAGCGTGTAGCTCTGCACGTATTTTTTCTGCTCGAAAGCTCGCTTTGCAAATTCGAACTTGTAGTTTGGATCGGGGTTTTTGAGCGCTTTCTGGTATTGGCTGCAGCCTGAAGCGGCCACGGCTACAATCAGGCAGCCCAAAAAGCGGTATATCATTAATCTACGCATATTCGGCGAAGTGAAATTGCATGACTTTTGTGCGCCCGATTGCTCCGGCGCTACTTTTCAAGCCACAAAGTTAATAAATTCCCTCGAAAAGCCCAAACGGATAAATGCCTCAGAAAGGGAATTCGCTTGCCAAATCGGGGAATAATGGTTAATTTTGCATTTCCGAACAGCTATCCTTCATCCGGCGTTGTCTGGAATATAGGAGGCTATGCAGTTCGCAATGATAAGCCGATAGAGATGAGCAACGATTTCAATGATGATTCGCGGCGTGCCGCCCGGGGTGGCCGTCAGATAAATTTCGACGACGACGATTTCGCCGGCGACGCACCGGCGACGCAACGCCGTGGGCCGTCGCGTCCTGCCGACGCTTATGCACCTGGCGACGAGCGTGATTACGGACGTCGCGACCGCGACTGGGCCGATGATCTGGCTACACGCGCCGACGGCCGCATATCGGCCGATTACGACGATTACCATCGCGGCAATCCGGTATCCACACGCCAGCGCCGGCAACGGTCCGAGCGTCGGGAGGCATCCAGGCGACGCATAGAGGAGCGTGCATACTCCGACGATGAATATTATTCCTCTCCCTCCGACCCTCAGGATATGGAAAGACCTGCAAGCTTCGTGCGCCGTCATCCGGTGCTTATGAATTTTATATATGCCATAGCGGCTGCAGCTGTGTTGCTGTGGGTGCTGATGTGGTTTCTCGATTTCTGGACATTCCACGGCCAGGAGCGTGTGGTGCCGGATGTGAAGGGGCAGACCTACGCCAGTGCAGCCGGCAATGTGGATCTCTCGGGGCTGCGTGCCGTTATAACCGACTCGGTGTTCGACAGCTATAGCCGTCCGGGCACTGTGGTTGAGCAGGTGCCTGTGGCCGGGGCGAAAATCAAGAAGGGAGGCACGGTGTATCTCACCATCGTGGCTTTCACTCCGAAACTGGTGACTGTGCCTGAGTTCTACAACGTATCCGTGCGTCAGGCCCGCTCGATGTTCGCGGGTCTGGGAATATCCGACATACGCGAGATTCCGGTGGTATCGGAGTATGAGGGGCTTGTGCTCGGAGCGAAATTCAACGGCGTTGCACTTCAGCCGGGCGCGCGCATTCCGGTTTCTGCCGTAGTTACCCTTGAGGTGGGATCCGGCTATTCGCTCGACGAGGAAATCGGCGCAGCCGTCGATACCGTGGCCATCGACACCGCCATTGACGAACTCAGCATCGAATAATCTTTACAAGCTATGGCAGAGGATTTATTCGACGGATCTCTTCCGGAGGCGGATTTCGATGAGACGGAGCTCGACGAGTCGGAACTCGAGGACCTCGGAGGCGACTCGGCCTCCGGAGGGCAGATGTACGAACATTTCCGCTTCGTGGCCGACAAGGGGCAGCAGCTTCTGCGCGTCGACAAGTTTCTGGTCGACCACATGCAGAGGGCATCCCGCAACCGCATCCAGCAGGCTGCCGAGGCGGGTTGTATCCTCGCCAACGGCAAGCCCGTAAAGTCGAACTATCGGGTAAAACCCGACGACGTGATTTCGGTGGTGATGGACCGCCCGCGCTACGAATGCGAAATCATAGCCGAGGATATTCCCCTCGACATTGTATATGAAGATGATACGGTGCTGGTGGTCAATAAACCCGCGGGGCTGGTGGTTCATCCGGGCCACGGCAATTATTCCGGAACGCTTGTAAACGCTCTTGCCTGGCATTTCCGCAATACGCCCGATTACGACGTGAACGACCCGCGCCTTGGTCTCGTTCACCGCATTGACAAGGATACATCCGGATTGCTTGTGGTAGCCAAGACGCCGGATGCCAAGACGCATCTGGGGCGCCAATTTTTCAACAAGACCACCAAGCGCGAATATGTTGCCGTAGTATGGGGGATTCCGCAGCCTGAAGAGGGCACTATAGTCGGCAATATCGGGCGCGATCCTAAGGACCGCCTGCGTATGGCCGTTTTTCCTCCTGACTCGGAAATCGGCAAGTACGCCGTGACACACTATGCTTCGGTGGAGAAACTTCAGTATGTATCTGTTGTGAAATGCGTGCTTGAGACCGGACGCACGCATCAGATCCGCGCCCATATGCAGAGCATCGGACACCCGCTGCTCAACGATGCGCGCTACGGAGGCGACGAGATACTGCGTGGCACCACGTCGGCGCGCTACCGCCAGTTTGTGCGCAATTGTTTCGAGGTCTGCCCGCGGCAGGCGCTGCATGCGCGGACGCTGGGGTTCGTACATCCCGCCACCGGCGAGAAGATGTTCTTCAGTTGCCCGGTGCCACCCGATATGACTGCGATGATAGAGAAATGGCGCCGCGCTTCGTTTTAGCAATTAATTGGATTCGGGATTAATCAGGAATAAGCCCGAATAAACCGGATTAAACCCGATTATTTTGGGGATTATTCGTCGTCGCGGAATGGAACGTCGGTCATGTCCTGGAGTTCCCGCACTTCCTCGCGGCGCTGCGAGGGGGGCTCGTCGTCGTTGCGCATTATGATGTACTGCTCGTAATAGCTCAGAAGCAACGTGGTGAGCGGCAGGGCTATTATCAGACCGATGAAGCCCATCAGAGTGCCCCACACGGAGAGCGACAGGAGAATGATGGCAGGGTTAAGCCCCATGGCTTTTCCCATGATGCGTGGAGTGAGGATGAGGTCGCCGACCACTTGCACTGTGGCAAAAACTGCCATGCATCCCCACCACATCGCCCAGAAGTCGCCGCTTCCGTTGGCGGAGTCGACCAGGCAGAGAAGCGTTACGGGAATTATGCTGAGATACTGGCAGTATGGAATCATGAAGAGTACTGCGGTGCCGAGCCCGATAATAATGGCAAGCGGGAGACCGCAGATGGTGAAGCCCACGCAGTAGACTACGGCCACGCAACAGGATATTAGCGCCTGGCCGCGGAAATAATGGTTCATCGAATCCTTGATATCGCGTCCGATTTTATAGGCTACCGGGCGCATCCGCGGAGGAACCATAAGGCGGAATCCGCGCATGAGCCGCTCATAGTCGAGCATTATGAAAATCACGTAGAGAAATACGATGAGCCAGCCCACTATGGCAAGGAGTACGTTGAGACCGCCGTGAATCAGCGTCATTGCACTGTCCATGAGCTTGTCGATGTTCTGCTCCATGAGTTTCTGGGCAAGCATCTCGAAATCGATGTTGCGGCGCAGCACCTCGTGGAACTGTGGCGGCAGGTATTTTATGGAGATGTCGGATGTGGAGAAGTTGCGGAGCATCTGGGCCATCTGGTGCATTTCGTCGATTACCGACGGTACGAAGAGATAGAGGAGCAGTCCGAATAGCAGCATGGCTTCGAAAAGCGTGACGAAAATGGCCACTATGCGCCCTTTGAGGCGCAGCAGCGCGCGGTTGTACTGTACGAACGGCTCGAAAAGATACGCTATCAGGCAGGCTACCAGAAAGGGGAGCAGAACATCCTTGAGGATGTCGATAAGCCAGAGCGCGGCGGCTGTGATACAGAGTGTTATTATGATGCGTACTACGCGGTCGAACGTATACGGCCGGGATTCGTGATGGGGCATTGTCATTGCTTGGCGATGTATGGAGCTCCAGGGTTGTGGAGCCGATGTTGTCACAAAGTTAAAACAAAACTTTTCAATATGGGCCTATTTTGCGTAAATTTGTCGGAATATCCGAAGGATTTACTCAGAGGGCGTTTAATAATATCTGTAAATTCAAAACGTAAGAAGGTATTATGATTATAGGAGTTAAACTCATTGCATATTTTGAGGCAGTTTAACATCTATTATTAAACACCCTCTCGGTCTGCATTCAGTAATTATCACATTTATTATATTTCACATCGAAAAGACAAATGACAAAAGCCTCCGTTAAAAATCTCAACGACCAGGCATGGGCTCGCTGGACGGCCCTCGGGCTTCTGGCCTTCGCCATGTTCTGTTCCTATATCTTCATGGATGTGCTCTCGCCGATCAAGGATCTCCTGCAGAGCACCCGCGGCTGGGATTCTACCGCATTCGGCACCATGCAGGGGTCGGAAACATTCCTTAACGTATTCATCTTTTTCCTGATTTTCGCCGGCATTATCCTTGATAAGATGGGTGTACGCTTCACGGCGGTCCTTTCGGGAGCCGTGATGCTCGTGGGCGCCACCATCAACTGGTACGCACTCACCGATGCCTTTATCGGCAGCAGTCTCGACGTGTGGTTTACCACGCATCTCAACTATATTCCGGTGTTCGACGAGCTGGGAATATCGCCATTCTACGAAGGCATGCCTGCCTCGGCTAAATTCTCGGCTGTCGGCTTCATGATTTTCGGCTGTGGCGTGGAGATGGCCGGTATTACCGTGAGCCGCGGTATCGTCAAGTGGTTCAAAGGGCGCGAGATGGCTCTGGCCATGGGCTCTGAGATGGCGCTTGCGCGTCTTGGCGTGGCCACATGTATGATATTCTCGCCGATGTTTGCTGAACTCGGGGGCGTGGTGAGCGTATCGCGCTCGGTGGCCTTCGGGGTAGTGCTTCTGCTTATTGCGCTGATAATGTTCATCGTATATTTCTTTATGGACAAGAAACTCGACGAGCAGACCCATATGGCCGAGGAGAAGGACGACCCCTTCCAGCTCAAGGATCTCGGGAAAATACTTTCGAGTAGCGGTTTCTGGCTTGTAGCGCTGCTCTGTGTACTATATTATTCGGCCATTTTCCCCTTTCAGAAGTATGCCGTAAATATGCTGCAGTGCAATCTGACGTTTACCGACATTCCGGCCGACTCGTTCTGGGCTTCGGACACGGTGACGCTCGTTCAGTACGTTATAATGATTGTGGTTGCCGCGGCTGCTTTCGCGAGCAACTTCTCGAAGGCCGCAGCGCGTAAATACGGACTGATGGCGCTGGCCATCGTGGCGCTCGTGGCATTCTGCTTCATGGGCTACAAACGTCAGAGTGCCAGCACCATTTTCGCAGTGTTCCCGCTCCTTGCGGTAGGTATCACTCCCATCCTCGGCAATTATGTCGACTACAAGGGTAAGGCGGCCTCGATGCTCGTAATCGGTTCGCTTCTGCTGATCGCCTGTCATCTTACGTTTGCTTTCATTCTGCCGATGTTCAAGGGAAGTCCTGTAGGCGGCGTCTGCATCGCTTATCTTACCATCCTGGTGCTCGGAGCCTCGTTCTCGCTGGTGCCCGCATCGCTTTGGCCGAGCGTACCGAAGCTCGTCGATTCTAAAATCATCGGATCTGCCTATGCCCTTATCTTCTGGATTCAGAATATCGGCCTGTGGCTCTTCCCGTTGCTTATCGGCAAGGTTCTCGATAATACGAACCCCCAGATTGTAAAGGGTCTGGCCGACGGCGTCCTGACGCCTGAACAGGCAGCTGTGAGCTACGATTATACGGCTCCGCTGGTGATGCTCGCATGCCTCGGCGTGGCGGCTCTGCTTATCGGATTGCTGCTTAAGGTGATTGACCGCCGCAAAGGTCTCGGGCTCGAACTCCCCAACATCAGGGAGCCGCAGGCTGAGATATTGGAATCGGAGGTTGCTACCGCTGAGGAATAATCCACATCAAAGATATGAAATCGGGGGGATGCGCTTTTGCTGGCGCATCCCCCCGGTTGCTGAGGATATTATAAGTAACTGTTCAAAATTATTATATACTTTCCTGATCTGATTATTTCAACATTTCCGCGGTAAAATTTTCGCATCTTTTCCTCTCTTCATCAGTCGTGTAGACATCTACACTCCTTCTTCATCGAGAAAAATCTCCTGAAAATTTTCTTCCCGGAAATATTAAAATAATTTCGACCAGTTACTTAGCTTTTTTGTTATTATTAAATTAGCTCGTGGATAACCAGGCCGGAACGGAGTTTTGGCTCGAACCAGGTGGTTTTCGGGGGCATAATGTTGCCGGTGTCGGCTATGTCCATCAGCTGCTTCATCGAAACCGGGTAAAGCGCCAGGGCCATGGCCATCTCCCCGGAGTCGACGCGGCGTTTGAGTTCGCCGAGTCCGCGGATTCCGCCTACGAAGTCGATGCGCTTGTCGGAACGGAGATCGTGGATACCAAGGATATCGCGCAGAATCAGGTCGGATGAGATTGTCACGTCGAGCACGCCGATGGGGTCGGCATCGTCGTATCGCCCTTCACGGGCCGTGAGCGAATACCATTGCCCATCGAGATACAGTGAGAAATTGTGCAATCCCGAGGGTGTATAGGTTTCGACTCCTTTCGGCGCTACGATGAAATCTTTTTCGAGAGCCTTTAGAAATTGCTCGGGAGTCAGGCCGTTGAGGTCACGTACCACGCGGTTGTAGTCGATGATACGTAGGTGTGAGGCGGGGAAGGCCACGGCGAGGAAATAGTTGTATTCCTCGTCGCCGGTATGATTGGGGTCGGTCTGAGCCTTTTCAAGGCCTACACGGGCTGCCGCCGCCGAGCGATGGTGGCCGTCGGCGATATAGAGCGAGGGCATTGCGGCGAAGGCTTCTGTGATTGCTGCAATATCGGTGGGGTCGTCGACAACCCAGAAATGGTGGCCGAAGCCGTCGGGAGCTGTAAAGTCGTATTCAGCCTCGGCTGAGGTGACCTTGCGGATTATCGTCTCAAGAATTTCATTGTCGGGGAAGGCAAAGAACACGGGCTCGATGTTGGCGTTGTTGATGCGCACGTGGCGCATGCGGTCGTCCTCTTTGTCGCGGCGGGTTAGCTCATGCTTTTTGATTACGCCGTTTACATAATCGTGGACATTGGCGGCCACGACGATGCCATACTGGGTGCGTCCGTCCATTGTCTGGGCGTATATATAATAGTGGTCGGCATCGTCCTGAACCAGCCAGCCGTTCTGGCGGAAGGCCTGGAAATTTTCGACGGCGCGGTCGTAGACGCGTTCATCGTGTTCGTCGGTGCCTGCGGGGAAGTCGATCTCCGGCTTGATTATATGGTAGAGCGACTTTGGGTTTCCGGCCGCTTCGGCACGGGCTTCGTCGGAGTTGAGCACGTCGTAGGGTCGGGAAGCCACTTGCTCCACGAGATTTCTGGGCGGACGGATGCCGCGGAAGGGTTTGACGGTAGCCATAGGAAGTTTTTCGATGGATTGAAGTTTTTCGATGGATTAGGGTATGGTTGGTATAGAATCTCTATGTGCAAATATAGGTATCGGCGGCGACACTGCCAAATCGGGCAAAAAAATGTAGGTTTATTTTGACAGGCACCAAAGGTGGAAGAAACTGCCCCAAATCAGCCTTTTAAAGCCGTCAGAGCGGTGGGGGGAGGGATGTTTGGTGAAAAATAATTTGAAAATTTTTAGTGGAAACGCTTGCCAATTCAAAAATAATGCCTACCTTTGCAACGCAAACGAAAAAACAAGGGCCGCCACGAGAGACGCCCGAGTTTGCATGACGAACATAATGCGAAAATAGCTCAGTTGGTAGAGCACGACCTTGCCAAGGTCGGGGTCGCGGGTTCGAGTCCCGTTTTTCGCTCCAACTCAGAACATTAACATATTGTAGTTCGCTAATACCCCTGGGCGGGTTAGCCGGGAGATACGATTCAATTTCCTGCGAAAATAGCTCAGTTGGTAGAGCACGACCTTGCCAAGGTCGGGGTCGCGGGTTCGAGTCCCGTTTTTCGCTCAGACTAACGTTTTTACGAATCGTACGGCAGCTCTGCCGAGGAATAGCGAACAGAAATGTCCGGATGGCGGAATTGGTAGACGCGCTACTTTGAGGGGGTAGTGATCATTAGATCGTGTGAGTTCGAGTCTCATTTCGGACACTGAGTATGAAGGCCGGGCAGTTGAGATTTCTCAATTGCCCGGCTCTTTTTTTGTGTGAGCCAATGTTCCGGAACAGGCGGGAATTTTGGGAATTTTTCGGGAATAAGTGGGATTTATTGAGAATAGGCGGAAATTATCCGGGATTATCGGGAATAGGCAGGATTAAGCGAGACTAAATGGATAGAAATAAATCGGGGATAATCCCGGCTGGCGAGATTACCCCCCGATTAATAAGGTTGGTGGGTATCAAAGGTGATATTCGCGGAAGGCTTCCATGGCTTCGTAGGAGGCGAGGCCGAGGGCATCGTAGAGGCGGGCGGTGCCTCGGTTGCGATCCTCGGCACGTTGCCAGAAGAGGCGCGAATCGTTGCCTAAGTATGGGGCGCTCTCCATCTGGGAGGAATGCTTGAGTATTGCTTTACGCTTGTGCATGAGTTCTTCCGGGCTCATCGGCACGCACATCTCTATATCTTCGACGGGCCATTCGGCCCACGCTCCGCGATACATCCAGATGCGGCAATCGTTGAGCCATTCGGCGCCGGATTCCTTTATCTGCTCAAGAGCGGCGAGAACGGCTTCGGTGCATTTGCGGTGAGTTCCATGTGGATCGGCCAGATCGGCTGCCACATAAATCTGATGTGGCCTGACCTCCTCGATAAGCTGCTTGACGATGTCGACGTCGGTCTGTGTCATAGGAAGTTTTTCGACGCATCCGCTCTCGTAGAACGGGAGGTCGAGGAAGTGGACATGGGAGAGCGGAATTTCATTGAATGTGCAGGCCGTGCGGGCCTCCCCGCGGCGTATGAGGCCTTTGATGTCGAGAATGTCGCGTGTGTCGGGCTGGCCCTCTTTCTTTCCGGCGAGGAATTTTTTCACGTCGCTGTATTTTTCGGGGATAAAGTCGCAGTTGAGGTCGAAAATCTGGTTGAACCCGTTGACGAAGTGCATGAAGCGTGTCGCTTCCTCGTCAGCTACGGCTATATTCCCGGAGGTTTCATAGGCGATATGCACGTCGTGGCCTTGGCCTACGAGGCGATAGATTGTCCCGCCCATGGAGATTACGTCGTCGTCGGGGTGGGGGGAGAATACGATTACACGCTTGGGGTAGGGGGTGGCCCGCTCCGGGCGGTTGGAGTCGTCGGCGTTGGGTTTCCCTCCGGGCCAGCCGGTGATAGTGCGTTGGAGGTGATTGAAAATCTTTATATTGAGCTCGTAGGCTGTGCCGTAGCGCTCGATGAGCGAGTCGAGCCGGGCATCGAGATAGTCGGCTGTAGTTAGGTGCAGGATCGGCTTGGACAGGTATTGGCTGAGCCATACGCCGGCCGAGAATGCCAGCTCGTAAGTCCATTCCTCAGGACGTGCGGGGATATGTCGGGGATTGAATTTTTCAGCGAAGGTGATTCGCTCGGTGTAGTTGAATTCCATACGGTTTAAGGCAAGACAGGTTTGTTGATTCTATTACGCAAAGTTAATGAAAATTTTTTTGGAGCGATGTAGTTTTTGATCGAGGATGGCGTCTAACGTAGTAAATTCCGTAAATTTGAAGCGGAAATTTAAAGTTTCTTCACTTATGCATAATCAGGAAAAACGCTTCCGCGAACTTGTTGAGCAGCAGAAGGCCAACATCTATTCGGTGTGCTATATGCTTGCGGCGAGCCGACAGGATGCCGACGACATGTTTCAGGAGGTGCTTGTAAACCTTTGGAAGGGGATGCCGAAGTTCAGGGGCGAGAGCGCCGTATCTACGTGGACATACCGTATTGCTCTCAATACGTGTGTCTCTTTCCGGCGCAAGGCCGACAGGCGCCCTGCCACCACCGACATTAATCCCGCGCTACTCAGCGAAGGAAGCGAGTTGGGCGACCAGACGGCCCGGCTTCACAGGCGCATACGTCATCTGGAGCCTTTCGACCGGGCCATTGTGCTTCTCTGGCTCGAAGACCTTCCATATGAGGAGATCGGGGCAATCGTCGGCATTCCGGCCAAGGCTGTTGGTGTAAGGCTTGTACGCATCCGGGAAAAGCTTAAGAAAGTCGCCGACTGATGCCTGTGTGCCCCCCCCCACCTAATCAACTGAATTCCAATGCTATCAAATAGAATATATCTATGAACTCCGATATTAATGATAAAGAATTGAACGCGCTGGGTGCCGACGAGCAGATGCGCGCTATGCGTGCCGAACTCAACGCCTTGAAAGAGGGACTGCGCGAGCAGAAAATCACCACCGAGATGATGCTCCGCAGCGCTATCGGCACGGCCAACCGCGCGGTAAGACGGATGGTTTTCCTTAACCTTCCCGCGGTGGCTTTTGTGTCTCTCTTTTGTGGCTATCTGAATGTAGAGAAAGGTTTTGTGAGCCATGCACTGGCGTGGGCCACGGTGGCTCTCCTTGCCGTGGTGCTGGCTATGAACGCTGTGGTCAACTGGATAAGCACCGCCGACGTGACCACCCTGCCGCTTGCAGAGCTTCAGCAGAAGCTGATAAAACGTCGGAAAAGGAGGATTATTACCCGCAATGTGGGGATGGCTCTGGCCGCGGGATGGTTCGTATGGGTAATCGTGGAGTTGAGTCGCTTGAGCGACGGGTCGGCATTGGTGGAAGGTGTGATAATCGGCGGCCTGGTCGGCGGCCTGATTGGCACGCGTCATTTCCGTCGGTTCCAGCGGGCCGACGCTGAGCTGATCGAGCAGATTGACGGGATGGACCCCGGTAAATAGTCGCACGTGCCGATTTTCAGGGGGTGCCAACGGAATTTTTGCGGAAAAAGATACGCGGAAGTTGGCGGAATAAAAAAGAATGCGTAAATTTGCAAGCCATTACCACGAGCCGTCTTACCAGCGGCCAAGCCAAAGACCACGGAGTAGAGCTTCCGCCACTCCTGCAATCAGAAATCAAAAAACTGCAAAGATAAAATGAAAAAAGATCTTCATCCTTCCAACTATCGCGAAGTTGTTTTCAAGGACATGTCGAACGACGAGATTTTCATCACCCGCTCGACCGTGGCTGCCAAAGAGACCATTGAAATCGATGGCGTGACCTATCCTCTGGTAAAACTCGAAATCACCTCTGCCAGCCACCCCTTCTTCACCGGCAAGCAGAAGCTCGTGGACACAGCCGGCCGCGTGGACAAGTTCCTCAGCCGCTACGGCAACCGCAAAAAGAACTGATTCCGACAACTTCGGATTCAAAAAAGGCGATGCGCAGACGTGTGCACCGCCTTTTTTTGTGGGTGCATTTGTTTACAGGGTGATGGAATTTCCTTAACTTTGGCTACCTGTATGAGCAAGAAACGAAACGATAGAAAGGGAGCGGCTGGCAATGAGGTCGCCCGGGAAGAGCAGCGCGTTGTCGAGCGTGCCGCAGGAGTGGTGGTGCGCAACACCGGAAGCAGTTTCATCGTACTTACCGACGACGGGCGCGAGATTGACTCGCGTATAAAGGGCACTTTCCGACTGCGTGGCATCCGGACGACCAATCCCGTCGCTGTTGGCGATCGCGTGGATGTGGCCGTAAATGCCGACGGCTCGGCCTATATAACCCGCATCCACGACCGACGCAACTATATTATAAGGCGTGCGAGCAATTTATCGAAGGAGGCGAGCATCCTTGCGGCCAACGTCGACCAGGCGTGCCTGGTGGTTACACTGGCCCACCCGACGACTTCGACCACGTTTGTGGACCGCTTTCTGGCCACAGCCGAGGCCTACGGCGTTCCGGCGCTGATAGTAATCAACAAAATTGACCTGCTGGAGGAGCCGGACCAGACGGAAGGGTCCGACGGCTTGGATGCGACCGAGGAGGAGGCTTTCGAGGTCTCCGACGGGCGCGAGCTGCTTGAAGCAGTGGAATACCTCTACACGTCTATCGGCTACCCGGTGGTGGCTGTTTCGGCGCGAACGGGGCAGGGGATGGCGCTTCTGCGTGAGCGTCTGCAAGGGAAAATCACACTTATGGCCGGCAATTCGGGCGTGGGGAAATCAACACTCATCAATGCACTCATACCAGGTCTGGAGCTGCGCACGGGCGAGATTTCTGACGTGCACGACACCGGGATGCACACTACTACATTTTCCGAAATGTTCCCCCTGCCCGGGGGCGGGTGGCTGATTGACACCCCCGGGGTGCGTGGTTTTGGTACCATAGAGTTCGACGAGCACGAGGTAAGCCATTTCTTCCCTGAGATTTTCAGGATAGGGCGCGACTGCCGCTACGACGACTGCACGCACACCCACGAGCCGCAGTGCGCCGTACTTAAAGCTCTTGATGAGCAGCGTATAGCTCAATCGCGCTACAATTCTTACCTGAGCATAATGGAGGACGCCAATCCCGACAAGTATAGAAAGCCTTTTTGACGCCACATTATAATGGCTTAACCTTCAGTATTCGAGGGCGTGTCATAATAGCCCATCTGGGTCGTCGCCTGAGGGGTTCGGGTTCGGTCATTGACCTTAGTCAACTCCCTTCGCCCTCACCCTCAAGCTCCTACCATCTGGACCATTCTTTTCATAGCAAAGCGACCAAATGTCGATGGCTGACAGCGCCCTCACCATTCGGGTAAAAAATATGGCGATGTGTCAAATTCTGGAATTTTGACACACCGCCGAAGAGGATTAATCCATGAAGCGGTTGGAGAAGATGGAATCAATTTTCTCGTTGATGAGCTCGTCCAGGAGGTCGATTGCCGGGGTCGATTCTATAGACTTCGAAACGGCATCGGAGGTGGGGCGTCCGGCTTGGGAAGCGGCCTTGGAGGCCGACAATGCGGCAAACTCACCGAGGGTAATTTCTCCGGTCGCGGGGCGTGATGTTGCCGTTGTGGCGTCTGCTCTTGCAATTAGCTGAGGTTCTGTGGTGAGCGGCCGGTCGGGAGAGGGGAGAATGTTTGCGTCGGTATTTGTTCCGGAGGGTGATGGCGCTTTTTCAACCGGGGTGTTTGGCCGCCCTTTGGCAGAGGCCCAGCTTTCGGAGGCGCCACCCACACGGCCCACGCCGCGGAAACGCTCCCCCCAATAGCCTGTATCGACCGGACTTACCATGACGCCGCGCGAGGAGGAGGCATGAATCATCTCGCCGCCCCCGATATAGAGGCCCACATGTGATATGTCGGAACCTCCGCCGGCCGATGAGCCGAAGAAAAAGAGGTCGCCGGCGCGCGCTTTGTTGCGTGACACTTCGAGGCAATAGCTTTTCTGAGTCTTGGTGGTGCGTGGAATCTTTACCAGGCAGACCTTGCGGTAGACCTCCATCACCAGGCCGGAGCAGTCGGTCCCGTCGCGGTCCTGGCCGCCGTAGCGGTAGGGGGTTCCGAGCCATTGGCGTGCTTCGCCCACGAGATCGAGGCTCATTGCGTCGGGCACTTCGTAGGAGTAGTCGCGTGGCGGTTTTGTCGTGGCCTCGTTGCGGCCGCCTCCTTTACGGTATCCGTCGGAGCCACGCATGGCAGTCGCCTTTCGCGAGGAGCAGCCCGAGGCGAACAGCGCCAGAAGCGCCGCCAGGGCAGTAGCAGCCAATATGTGGAAAAGTCGGCGGGTCATGTTTTTGAATTTCACAAATTTAAGTAATCTCTTTGATTTCTACAAAGGAAATTTCGCAAAACGGCAAGGAAACGCTACCTTTGTGCCATAAATCAATTACATTCACTATATATTTCCAATGGACAATATTATTCAGGCGAGCAACATCTGCAAGCGCTTCACCAATCATGTGGCGCTCGACGATGTGAGCATCAGCATCCCTCGCGGTAAGGTCTATGGTCTGCTTGGACCCAACGGGGCCGGTAAGACTACCATGATACGCATAATCAACCACATCACGGCGCCCGATTCGGGCCGTGTGGTTTTCGACGGCCACGAACTTACGGCGGCCGACGTGACTTCAATCGGCTATCTGCCGGAGGAGCGCGGCCTCTACAAGAAGATGCGCGTGGGCGAGCAGGCCATGTTTTTCGCACGCCTCAAGGGATTGAGCAAAGCCGACGCCGCGCGTAGTCTGCGCGAATGGTTCGAGCGGTTCGAGATAATGGACTGGTGGAACCGCAAGGTGGAAGAGCTCTCGAAAGGTATGGCGCAGAAGGTGCAGTTTATCGTCACGGTGCTTCACCGCCCGAAACTGCTGATTTTCGACGAGCCATTCTCCGGCTTCGATCCTATCAATGCCAATCTTCTCAAGAATGAGATTCTGCGGCTGCGCGACGAGGGAGCGACGGTGGTATTCTCCACCCACAATATGGAGAGTGTGGAGGAGCTTTGCGAGAACATTACTCTGATTAACCGCTCGCACAACATTCTCTCGGGCAATGTGGCAGAGATTCGCGAGCGGATGGGAAAAGGTTGTTACCGGCTTACATTCGAGGGTTCTGCCGAACAGCTTCGTACGGCTCTGCAACCGATGCTGCATGAGGCGCGTTTTGCCCTCGACGGTCAGCCTGATTGTCACGGTGTGGTATCGGGCGAGTTCAGCCTGGCAGAGGGAGCAACGCTGCGCGATTTCCTCTCGACGGCCAATGAGGCAGTGGACATAATGAGCTTTGACCGCGCCCTCCCGAGCATGAACGAGATTTTCATCCGTACCGTAGGCGAGGCCAACGTTGCCTTAGGCGAAACAGAACCTACTCTCTAACCGCAAAACCGCAATACGTTATGAAATCGAATATCGGAATTATAATAGGCCGCGAGTTTTCGGAGCGCGTGGCCAAAAAGAGCTTCCTGATAACCACGCTGCTGATGCCAGTGTTCATGCTGGTGCTGATGGTGGCTCCGGCGCTTATCATGCAATTTTCGTCGCCGTCGGAGAAAACAATCGTGGTAGCCGACCGCAGTGGCTTGATTTTCGGCCCGCTTGCCGAGAAGGCAGCGGAAGCGGAATATCTGACACTCACACGCGCCGACAATACGCCGGTCGACTCGCTCGTTGCCGACACACGCTACGACGGAGTACTTTTTATCGGCGACGACATTGTAGATAACCCGTCGAATGCCGTGCTATACCTCCATGACGCCGGCTCGCTCGAACTTGAAGGTACAATCGCGTCGACCATCGAGAAGGTAGTGGAGGACCGTCGCCTGGAAGCTTACAACATTGCCGATCTCGACCGGATACTCGACGAGGTCAAGGCCGACGTGACACTTACTACGCGTCGTGTGGACGAAGAGCAGGGAGAGCGCGATTCTCTTTCGAGCGACATCTCGTTCGGCATCGGCCTGTTCATGACGTTCGTGCTCTATATGTTCCTTCTGCTCTACGGCCAGATGGTAATGACTTCGATTATCGAGGAGAAGAACAACCGAGTGCTCGAGCTCGTTGTCTCGTCGGTAAAGCCCGTACAGCTTATGTTGGGCAAGATTATCGGCGTGGGGCTTGTGGCTGTGGTGCAGGTGGCCATATGGGCCGTGCTGATTTGCCTTATGACAGCTTTCCTGCTTCCGGCGCTGCTTCCGGCCGATGTGGCCGCGCAGATGGCAGCCGCGCAGGCCGGCGGGGCAACGCAGGCCATGGCAGATGGCAGCGGGATGTCGCTGGAGGCTCTGCAGGCATTCTCGCTACTTACTTCCGTGGGCTATATTCTGAAGATATTCCTATATCTGACGGTGTTCCTTATCGGCGGTTTCCTGTTCTACGCATCGATTTTCGCAGCTATAGGCTCGACTGTAGACAATATCCAGGACGCATCGCAGTTGCAGAGTTTCGCAATTCTTCCCATCATCCTTGCGTTGGTATTCTCCATGACCGTAGCCTCCGATCCCAACTCGCCGCTGGCGTTCTGGCTGTCGGTCATCCCGTTCACATCGCCCATGGTGATGATGGCGCGAATCCCCTTCGACATACCTCAGTGGCAGATATGGACGTCGGCCGCGGTGCTCTATGCCTCGTTTGTAGCAATGGCGTGGGTGGCCGGAAAAGTCTACCGCGTCGGCATCTTCATGTATGGCAAGAAGCCTACGGTGAAGGATCTCGTGCGCTGGGCCCGATATACGTAAGAGGCTTATATTAATTAATATTTATAATTAAGGATTGATTGATTTACCGCACAGCGGAGCGGTAAATCAATCAATTTTCGTTTATGAATTCGGATTCAATGCATTAGGCTGTTTGAAGCATTATGGCAGGTGAGAAGGTATGTCAAAACTCATATGTTTTACAGATCCTCATGATTGTTATGGATTTATTCGTCGATTGATTAGGTCGATTGATTAGCAAAACCGGTCTGTGAACTTTCTGGCGCGGAATTTGGTTTTAAATGTGAAAAGTGTTAACTTTGCGGCGAAACAATACGGCGACGGTATGGCTGCCGCGCCGGATTCCCTCCTCTATTTAGGGGTTAAACGCTTGTCGCTTTGATTTATTCGGCGGCTGTTTACAATGTTTTGCCTCATCTCCGAAATTTCTCCCAATTTTTCGTAATCTCTCCGAAATTTCTCCCGTTATCACTTTTTAGTTTCCCGACCTGCAACATTGTTCAGCCTTTGTCGCTCTATGTGGGCGACCTAAGCATGATTCCCATATCATATAATGTATAATATCTCGGACTTACAAAGCATGGCCGACGACAACCTGGTTGCCGTGGCCTCCGACATGGGCATACGCAAGCCCAACGCTTCGCAGCGTGAAGAACTTATTTATAAAATCCTCGACCAGCAGGCCATAAATCTTTCGGCCAACGCCCCAGAGGAGCAGCCGCGTCGTCGCGGCCGCAAGCCTAAGAACCAGACTCAGAACCAGCCTCAGAATCAGCCTCAGAATCAGGGTACGGCCGAACAGAATCCACGCCAACAGGAGGCTGAGGCCGAACCCCAGCCCAAGCGCCGTGGCCGTAAGCCGCGCAACGCTGAAATCCAGACGCCGACGTTGACCCCACAGGCCCCCGAGGCTACAGCACCGGTGGACGCCGCAGTGGATACGGCTGGCGAAGCTGCCCTCACTGAAGCAACTGAGGCAGGTAATGCTCCGGAGGAGACTGCGCCTGCCACGCAGCCCAAGCGCCGCGGCAGAAAGCCCAAGAACCAGACTGTACAGTCCGAGCCGGCACTTGAACTTACTACTGCCGTGGCCGCACCAGCCGAACTTCTACTCCCCGAGGCTCCCGTTGCAGAGTCGAAAGATGCAAATGCGACTGATGTGACTGAGAAAACTGAAGAAGCTAAAGTTGAGGAGGCGCCTGCCGATGGTCAGCCTGCAGCAGAGCGCCCGCAGCGGGGCACATTCATTCGGCCCCAGCAGCAGCCCCAGCAGCAACAGGGTCAGCAGCGCGGTCCGCGCGTGTTCGGACGCAAGGTCGACGAGTCGTTCGGCGCATTTTTCCCCCATGCTTCCGGCAAGAGTTTCAAGCCACGCAGCGAGAAGGAACGTGAGGCTGCCGCACAGGCTGCCATGGCGAATCCTATTGTAATCCGCGAGCCAGAGGCTGAGAAGTTGCAGCCAGAAGCCAAGAGTAAGAAAGCTAAGAAGAAGGAACGCATGCAGCAGCGCCAGCTGGCTGCCATGCAGGCACCCGCCTATAATTTCGACGGATTTCTCCAGACGGAGGGCGTACTCGAAATCGTGCCCGAGGGCTACGGGTTTCTGCGTTCGAGCGATTTCAACTACCTCGCCTCGCCCGACGACATTTATGTGACCCAGGCTCAGATCAAGGCCTACGGCCTTAAGAGCGGCGATGTTGTGGAGTGCACGGTGAATCCTCCCAAAGAGGGCGACAAGTATTTCCCCATGGATCGCGCCCTGATGATCAATGGCCGCTCGCCGGAGTTTATCCGCGACCGTGTGCCGTTCGAGCATCTCACTCCACTTTTCCCCAATGAAAAGTTCAACCTTACCGGCGGCCGCAGCTGCAACAATATCTCAACGCGCGTGGTCGATATGTTCTCGCCCATCGGTAAGGGGCAGCGCGCGCTTATCGTTGCTCCGCCCAAGACCGGTAAGACTATGCTTCTCAAGGATATAGCAAATGCTATTGCAGAGAACCACCCGGAGGCCTACATCATGATTCTGCTTATCGACGAGCGTCCCGAGGAGGTTACCGACATGAGCCGCAGCGTGAATGCCGAGGTGATTGCCTCGACTTTCGACGAGCCTGCCGACCGCCACGTAAAAATCGCAGGCATCGTGCTCGAAAAAGCCAAACGCATGGTGGAATGTGGCCACGACGTGGTGATTCTGCTCGACTCCATCACGCGACTTGCGCGAGCTTACAATACCGCACAGCCCGCTTCAGGTAAGATACTCTCGGGCGGCGTAGACGCAAACGCACTTCAGAAACCCAAACGTTTCTTCGGTGCGGCGCGCAACATCGAGGGTGGCGGCTCGCTTACAATCATCGCCACGGCTCTTACCGAGACATCGTCGAAGATGGACGAGGTTATTTTCGAGGAGTTCAAAGGTACCGGCAATATGGAGCTGCAACTCGACCGGAAGCTTTCGAACAAGCGTATATTCCCGGCTGTCGACATCATGGCTTCCTCCACGCGTCGCGACGATCTGCTGCTTCGCGAAGAGACGCTCAACCGTATGTGGATTCTCCGTCGATTCCTTTCCGACCGTAATTCAATCGAGGCGATGGAGTTTATCAAGGATCGCATGGAGCGTACCACCGACAACGACGAGCTACTTCGCACCATGGGCGACTGATTGATTGGCAATCGGCCAATCAATCATCTTCGGGATTCAACCCGATTAAGCCTTAATAGTGCTGGCTGGATATAAAAATGAGGGCGTGTCATAATAGCCCATCTGGGTCGTCGCCTGAGGGGTTCGGGTTCGGT
>ENA-UOJD01000022-UOJD01000022.1-human-gut-metagenome-genome-assembly--contig:-P48-NODE-22-length-275424-cov-48.339853_pt1 | contig 275424 bp, 254 predicted proteins | sample MGYA00242342_ERZ723889 | MGnify/ENA metagenome assembly ERZ723889 | reverse complement strand
GCGACTCATTTTTTGCTTCCCGTCAAACGAGGTTGCGAATTATGAAGAGGCTTTTCAGCCTTGTCAAGGGCTGTTGCGAAATTTTTTTAAAAACTTTTCTTGCTCTCCGTACAATTGAGCCCAACCGTTTGTTTTCTTTAGCTTTTGGGAATTTCATGATTCGTTACGACATCAGCCCGCTTGATCCGGAAGCTCATCTTTTCATCGTCGGCATCACGATTGATGATCCGACTCCGGACGAACAATATCTTCGTTTGCCCACCTGGATTGCCGGCTCTTATCTGATCCGCGACTTCGCTTCAACCATTCAGGCCGAACAAGCTTTTCTCGGAGAAACGCCCGTTCCGATCGAAAAAGTCGACAAATCAACCTGGCGCGTCAGTACCGTCGGTCGTCAAGCCGATGAAGAGCTATTTGTCTATTACCAGGTCTGGGCATTTGATTCTTCTGTTCGCGGTTGCTACCTAGATAACTGTCGCGGTTTCTTCAATCCTGGCGCTGCCCTGATGGAAGTACTCGGCAACACGGATGAACACCTTGTCATCAACCTCACGCCGCCCGTTGATGAACTGCACCATGCCGTCGAATCCTGGAAAGTTGGCACCGGACTTAAGCGTGCTGCAACCACGGAACCTTTCGGCTGGGGCCTGTATGAAGCCAACAGTTACGAGCAGCTATGCGACTGCCCTATTGAGCTTTCCGATTTCTCCGTCGTCTCCTTCAAATCGAAGGGAACCCAACATCACATTCTCATCAACGAAGTTCCTGTGAATTTCGATGAGAAAAAGCTCGCTGATGACGTCAAAAAAATTACCGAAACGGTAATCGGCTTTTTCGAACCGAAGAAAGGTAAATGTCCCGCCGGAGATGAATATACGTTCCTCCTTAACGTCACTTCGTCAGCCGCGGGCGGATTGGAGCACGCCAACAGCACGGCGCTTGCCGCTCCGCGTAAATGGCTACCCTGTACACATGACAAGAATCGCACCGACCATTACGTGCAGCTGCTCACACTTTTTGCACACGAATACTTCCACACGTGGCTTGTGAAACGCATTAAACCCGCAGCCTTTATTGGCGCCGACTTCTCGGAAGAGGCCTACACGTCGCTGTTGTGGCTCTTTGAAGGTTTTACCAGCTACTACGAAAACCTTTTGGTTCGCCGAGCCGGACTCATTGACGACGAAGCGCTTGCCAAGCTGCTTTCCAAAGATCTCAAGGCCGTTATCGAAACACCCGCACACTTGGCGCAGAGCCTTTCACAGGCCAGTTTCGATGCCTGGATCAAGTTCTATAAACCCAACGCCAACACCGTCAACGCCCACGTTTCCTACTATCGTCAGGGCGCACTTGCCGCCTGGGTTCTGGACGCCGAAATCCGTCGCAAGACAAAATCCAAGAAGTCCTTGGATGATGTGCTTCGCCTGCTTTGGGAGGACTTCAAGGCAGCCGGTGAATACTACAGCGGCATTACTGCCGACGATGTTCCAGAAATCGTCTCCCGCGCCACGGAACTCGACCTTACGGGATTGATTGCCGATCTCACCCAGACCGCCATGCCCGTTGATTACGCCAAATTCCTCAAACCGCTCGGCGTCGTCCTCGAAGCGTCGGAAATACCGGTAGAACGCAAACTTCTCGGCATCAGCGGTTCCGGCAGCGACGCCGGCTTTACGGTTCGTCAAGTCTATGACAAGGAAACTGCACAATGGATCGGTATTGCTCCAGGCGATGTGATCATTGCGCTCGACGGCGTTCGTGTCAAAGGAAACAATCTTTCCGAACTGCTCGCACGCTACGGAGAAGGCGATGAAATCCTGATTCACGCTTTCCGTGACGATGCACTTCTTGCCTGGGCCGTGCTTCTCGGCAAACCCAAGACCTTCCAGAGCAAAGTGGTCATCAAACCCACCAAGCTCGGCAAAGACTGGTTAAGCTAACTTCTCAGCGGCGTCCGAATCGATTTCCTCGGGCGCCGTTCTTCTTTCAGTACCAGCCGCTGCGACTCATCACGTTCTCGACCTTGTCTCGCGGCGCTTCCCCGATGAAGCTCTCGCCGATTTCCTTCATCAGCACGAAACGGATGACACCAGCGACGGACTTTTTGTCGGAAGCCATCGCCTTCATTGCGGCATCCATAGACAACCCAGAAATACAGGACGGCAATCCCGCCGCTTCCACCAACGCCTTGACGCGAGCCACATCCGCCTCGCTGAGATGCCCCAGTTCCTGAGAGAGCATTGCCGCCATCATGCATCCGGCCGCCACGGCCTCGCCGTGCAACCAGGTGGAATACCCGGTGAGCTTTTCAATAGCATGTCCGAAAGTGTGCCCGAGATTGAGTTTTGCGCGTACGCCCGACTCCTTTTCATCTTCGCGAACGACTTCTTTTTTCATTTCGCAGCATCGTGCCACAACCCTGGCTACCACATCTGGGTTTAGCGCTCTCAACCTAGCCATGTTCTCTTCCAAATAGGCAAAAAACGCCGCATCACCAAGCATGCCGTACTTGATAATTTCCGCAATGCCCGCACTGATTTCTCGTTCCGGCAATGTCTTTAACACCGTCGTATCGACAATCACGGACCGCGGTTGATGAAACGCGCCGATGAGATTTTTCCCGGCAGGAAGATTCACACCGGTTTTGCCGCCCACGCTGCTGTCAACCTGCGCAAGCAGCGTCGTGGGGACCTGAATGAAATCAATGCCGCGCATCCACATACTGGCCGCAAATCCGGTCATGTCGCCGATTACGCCGCCGCCGAGCGCAACCATATAACTCTTACGATCAAGCCCGGCATCCACTGCGGCCGACAAAATCTTTTCAATGTGATGCAAATCCTTAAAGCACTCCCCGTCAGGCAACATCACAACTGTTGTCGGCAGTTCAGGAAGAACATCACGGATACTCTGAATCGCCGCTTGTTCATAGAGCGGTCCGACGGTGGTATTGGTCACCAAAAGCGCTTTCGTTGCCTTGAGTCGTTTGAGCTCCTGCCCTAGGAGGGCCAACGCCCCCTCCCCGATTCGAATCGGATAGGCGCGTTGCCCCAGATCCACCATCAGCTCCATCATTTGTCCCCTCCTTCGTTTTTGTGTTGTCGTGCACAGTCCACGATTTCTCGAACACTCTCAAGCGCCAGTATTTTTTCCACCACCACGTCAATCGGTTTACGGGATGTAATCACCTTCTCGTTGCAGACCTCGTCGTAAACCGGACCTCTCTCGAGCATGATCTCACGGATGCGAGAGGCCCGATCGTCGGTAGCCAACAAAGGTCGTGCCGAATCAAAGCGCGTACGCTCGATGATGTCGGATACGCTTGAAGCCAACTGAATCACCAACCCCCTGTTAAGCAACTTTCGGTTGATTTCAAACATCGGGGCTCCGCCACCCGTGGCCACCACGACATGGTCCTTGGCCGTAAGCTCCGCAAGCATCTGCGTTTCGCGAGCTCGAAACCCCGCCTCTCCTTCCTTTTCAAAAATAAAGGAAATAGGCACCCCGCAACGCGACTCTATCTCACGGTCGGCATCGTAAAACGCCCAACCGAGTCGTTCCGCCAATCGCCGTCCGATAGTCGATTTGCCGCTGGCCATCATGCCGACCAGAAAAATAGAAGTGGGCTTTTTGTCCGTCATACGAAGTTCCAAACTCCAACTCGAAAGAGCATAGCGCAAGACTACGCTACCCAACGGCTTGCTCAAGTCCGATTCCAAAACAAGAACCGAATCGGCCTCTTATAATTTCGCTTGACTTTGCTCGAGGAGCGCTGCAAGCGCGGGTCAACTCGACTGACCTTTCGCGTCCAGGCTCGGGCACAGGTTCCGATTTCTTTGTCTCACACCATTTCTCAACGGCAAAGACTCCAACGGCGCTCGCGTTTCCTTTCCTTTTTTCATCCTCGTTTTCTCTAAAGGAGGTGCGCGAGATGAGCGCAACCGCAAACTACATCATTGCCGACATTGGCTTGGCCGACTGGGGCCGCAAGGAAATTCGCATCGCCGAAACGGAAATGCCCGGTCTGATGGCCATCCGCAAGGAATACGCCGCCGCTCAGCCTTTGAAGGGCGCCCGTATTTCCGGCAGTTTGCACATGACCATTCAGACGGCCGTTCTGATCGAAACGCTCACGGCTCTGGGTGCCGAAGTTCGCTGGGCTTCCTGCAACATATTCTCCACGCAGGATCACGCCGCTGCCGCCATTGCCGCCGAAGGCATTCCCGTATTTGCCGTCAAGGGCGAAACCATCACGGACTACTGGAACTACACTCACAAGATTTTCGAGTGGGATGACGGCGGCTACTCCAACATGATTCTCGACGACGGCGGCGACGCCACGTTATTGCTGCATCTTGGCACCAAGGCTGAAAACGATTTGTCCGTGCTTGATAAGCCCGAAAGCGAAGAAGAAGCAGTTCTTTTTGCCGCCATTCGCGCACACCTGCAGGAAGATCCGCACTGGTACTCCAAGCGTCTGGCTCACATCAAGGGCGTGAGCGAAGAAACAACCACCGGCGTGCACCGTCTATATCAGATGGCTGCCAAGGGCGAACTGAAGATCCCCGCCATCAACGTCAATGACTCCGTAACGAAGAGCAAATTCGACAACCTCTACGGCTGCCGTGAATCGCTTGTTGACGGCATCAAGCGTGCTACCGACGTGATGGTTGCAGGCAAGATCGCCGTAGTGTGCGGCTACGGCGATGTGGGCAAAGGCTGCGCACAGGCACTGCGTGCGCTCTCGGCTCAGGTCTGGGTAACCGAAGTGGATCCGATTTGTGCTCTGCAGGCCGCTATGGAAGGCTATCGCGTCGTCACGATGGATTGGGCTGCCGACAAGGCCGATATCTTCGTGACCGCTACCGGCAATTACCACGTGATCACGCACGACCATATGGTCCGCATGAAGGATCAGGCGATTGTCTGCAACATCGGCCACTTCGATAGCGAAATTGATGTGGCTTCCATGAAGCAGTACAAGTGGGAAAACATCAAGCCGCAGGTCGACCACATCGAACTGCCCTCCGGCAACCGCATCATTCTTCTAGCCGAAGGCCGTCTCGTAAACCTCGGCTGCGCCACGGGGCACCCCTCGTACGTGATGTCGAGCTCCTTTGCCAATCAGGTGCTCGCCCAGATCGAACTCTTTACTCACACGGACAAGTACCCGGTCGGCGTCTACATTTTGCCGAAGATCCTCGACGAAAAAGTCGCACGTCTGCAGCTCACCAAGCTTAACGCCGAACTTTCCGTACTCACCCAGAAGCAGGCCGATTACATCGGCGTCAAAGTCGAAGGTCCTTACAAGAGTGAAAACTATCGCTACTAATCGTTAACGCTCAGAGCAAGCGGACTGCATCCTTCGGGCTGCGGTCCGTTTTCGTTCCCGCTCGTCGAATACCCGACTCCGTCAAAATCCAGTCCAACGGAATATCAAACTCTTCCGGCGCAAAGTCTTCCGTCACGAGAGCCTCGTAGGCCACCGCCACCGTTACGGGATTTCGCTCGGCAAGCCACCGGTCGAAATAACCGCCGCCGTTGCCCAAACGGTACCCCTCGCGCGTCACCCCAACGCAGGGCACCAAAATCACCTCAGGATCAACCGAATAATCCTCAATCGGCTCCTCAATGCCATAGCTGCCAATACGCACAGCATCGGACGACCAAAGCGCGTAATGCATTGTTTTCGTCCGACAGTCATCAATGACTGGCACACAAAGACAGCGTCCCGGCTCGCTGTCCTTCCATTTAATAAGAGGTCCCGTGAGATCGGGTTCGCTGCGAATCGGACGATAAAAGCCCAGTCGGGATACATCGCGCTCGCCGAGCCACCGCAGCAGATGCATCGAAAGCTTTTCAAGCACCAAGGGCTGCTCGATCAGTACGCTTCGACGTTTCTCCAACATTAATTTTCGTAACGATTGACGGGAGATCGCATTGAAAGCAGCGTTGTTATTTGCCGTTATCATGGTACTGTAGGAATGGGCCTGTCCGAATCGAGGACACGCGCTTTTTTTATGTGGTTTTTCCGATGCCGTTTGCCGCTACAGTCTATTCGCTTTTGCTTGCCTCTTCGGCCGTCACGACGCCGGCCATTGAAGAGCTCACTGCTATTCGTCAGCGGGAGCTCTCCGAAGAAGAAATCGCCGCACAAATCGAAGCCAGCCGCATCGAACGTATCGAGTCGCAATTCGACGGCCGCGAGCTTCCGCAGGAAATCGAAGCCGCCGCCCAGGCCGAAACGCCGAGCGGCGCAACACCTGCGGCACAAACCAGCCTCGAAACCGTATCCGAACCAGTTTATCCGACCGAAATTCAGCCATCGGCCGTTATTGCCGAGCCGACAGCCGTCTCATCGCAGCCGATCGGCGGCATCCGTGAAACAACGGTGACCAAATCCGCCGAAGGCATTCAGGAAACTTCCACGACATACACCGGTCAACCGCTAACTCCAGCTCCCTCTTCAACTCCGTCTGTCACTGTTTCCGCCTCAGGAGCTGCTGTCTCAGAAAAAGCCGCTACCGTGGAAACCATTGACGCCGATCCGAGCGTTGCCGTCGTTGTCACCGGCGAAGCGTTGCCTGCGGCGCCTCAAACAACGGACACACCCTCAACGACATCCGAAACGCCTCAGGCCAAGGCGGGTACTTCCGTCTCCAGCGTTCCTCAGCAGGGCTTTGTGATTGAACCCGTTGCCAAGGCCGACTATGCCCTGGTGGCACCTCCGCCCCTCACTGATGATTTGCTCCCTGCGCATTTCGGCGAAGAACTTCCCGGCGATGACGACATTCTGACGGCCCGAAAAGTCGCCCAGAGAAACGATGTTGCCACGTTAAAAACATTGTCGCAACGCGTCAAAAATCATCCGCTCGGCGGCTACGTCGAACTATGGACAATCAACGCACAAGCCGAACAAGACCTCAAAAAGACCAAAAAACTGACGCCGGCTGTTGAAAAGCGCTACGCCCAATTTATCGAAGCGCATGGTTCGGAATACCTTTCCGAGCGTGCCCGCACGGACTGGCTGCGCTATTCCGCTCAGGCTAATGACGCCAAGCGCTTTGCCGCCCTTTATCCGAAACTCAAGTGGAATCAGGAAGAACGCGACATCCTTTGTATGCGCAGGATGTTTGCACTCGGCAACGGCAAACCGAGCTCTCCGGCTCTCGCTCAAGCCAAGAGTTTGTTGCTGCGCACCACGGCACCTCAAATTGACGCCTGCAAGAAACTTGCCGAAAAAACACTGGAAGCCGATCGTAGCTGGACTTGGCAATATCTGTTGATTTTGTTGCAAAAAAAACGCTACACGCTCGCCTCTCAGCTGATAAAGGACACACCCGCCAAATATCTTCCGGTCAACAAAACCGAACTCTCTCAGCTACTGTCCAACCCGACGCGTTGGCTGCAGCGCAACCGTAAAGTGTTGAAGAAAAAACCGGTTCGCATCCTGATTGCCGCTTCGCTTCGCATCGTGCAAAAGGATATCGGCGCAGCTGTCACGATCGCGCATGCCACTGACGGTCGCATCAATTCATCCACCAAAGCGCTTTTATGGGGTCGCATCGGATATGAAGCGGCCGTGGATCATGACGCCGCCAGCCTGCGTTATTACAAGCTTGCCGGAGAGGGACTCAAGTCGGCCGCCTCTTCAACATTGATCGTCAACGGTGCCACCGTTTTGGTCTGGCAGGCTCGAGCAGCTCTGCGCAACGGTACACCCCAAGAAGTATTGTCTGCGATCTCGCAACTGTCCCCTTCGGTAAAAAAGGCGGATAACTGGACGTATTGGCGCGCACGTATGCTCGCGGCCACAGGCAAAAAGGAACAAGCCGACAAACTGATGCAGGGGCTCGTGCGCGGCTATGAGTTCTATAACCTTTTGGCCGCAGATTACCTTGGCAAACCCTATTACAAAGGGCCCGAAAGCATGAAACCGGCCCCTTCAAAGGAAAGCTTTGCCAAATTCGCCAACAATGCTTCCGTGCAACGAGCCGTGCGTTTCTACGCGCTCGGTCTGCCTTATGAGGGTCACCGCGAGTGGAATTGGGCCCTAATCGGAATGAAGAGTCGAGAACGACTGGAAATTGCGGAGTACGCCGGAGCGCTCGGACTTGAGCATCGTCGCATCAACACAGCCGCTAGCACAGGCCGCGCCGCTGCCTTCAATCAGCTCTATCCGAAACCCTTTGCAAGCAAGATCACCCGAGCCGCCGATGAAGCTCAACTGCCGCAAGATCTGGTCTTCGGTCTGATCCGCCAGGAATCGCGCTTTATCAGTATGGCGCTCAGTTCCGCCGGAGCCCGCGGTCTGATGCAAGTTATGCCATCGACAGCGCGATGGGTTGCCAAGCAAACCGGACTTAAAGGCTACAACAGCAAGAAAATTTCCGATATCGACACCAATCTCTTTTTGGGAACACAGTATCTGCGGCTTGTGAGAGAAAATGTGAGCCCCAACGTAACGCTTGCCACCGCAAGCTATAACGCGGGTCCGTCCAAGGCAGCCGCGTGGCGTTCCACACTCACCAGGGAAGTCGAGGGAGCGCTTTTTGCCGAAACGATACCCTACTCGGAAACCCGTGATTACGTGATGCGCGTCACCGCCAATACCGTACAGTATTCCCGCTATACGATCGAACCGGTGCGCCTTACGGATCTGCTCGGAAGCATTTCACCGGTGCCGCTTTCCGGAAACTTTATTCCCTAACCGTTATGCAATTTTTTCGAGGTCAATATGTCACTTTGCCAATCCATTATCGATACGATCGGCCGTACGCCGCTTCTGGAACTCAAGGGACTAGAAAAAGATCTCGGACTAAACGCTCAGATTTTTGCCAAACTCGAGTGCTTCAACCCAGGCGGCAGCATTAAAGACCGTGCTGCTCTCTCTATGATCAAAGCCGCCCAAGCCGAAGGCAAACTTCAGCCCGGCGGTCTAATTGTGGAGCCCACAAGCGGCAACACAGGCATTGGTCTTGCTCTGGTGGCGCGCGCCCTGGGCTATCGTACCGTTCTCACCATGCCCGAGTCGATGAGCGTGGAGCGCCGAATGCTTCTAAAAACGTACGGCGCCGAAATCGTGCTCACTCCGGCAGCTCTCGGCATGAGCGGAGCCGTAGCCAAAGCGCGGGAAATCGTTGCCTCCACTCCGGGCGCCTTCATGCCCAACCAGTTTGACAACGCGGCCAATGCCCGTGCGCACTACGAAACCACAGGCCCCGAAATTTGGAACGACATGCAGGGTCGCATTGATGCGTTTGTAAGCGCCGTCGGTTCGGGCGGCACAATCACCGGTACCGGTCAATTTCTGCGCCGTTGCGATCCGGGCATCCGCGTCGTTGCGGTTGAACCTGAAAATTCGCCCATTTTGTCCGGTGGCAAAGCTGCCCCGCACAAAATTCAAGGAATCGGGGCGGGGTTTGTTCCAGGCACACTCGACATATCGGTCTACCATGAAGTCATGCAAATTAGCGATGAAGATGCAGCCGCCATGACGCGTCTGGTTCTTAAAACCGACAGTGTTTTCGTCGGCATCAGCTCGGGTTGCGCCCTTCAGGCGGCCGTACGCTTGGCCCAACGGCCTCCTTACAATCACGGACGCATTGTCGTCATTTTCCCCGACTCCGGTGAGCGCTATCTCTCAACAGGCCTTTTCAGCGAATAACTTCGTTCAAAATCAACGAAGAAGCGCTTATCGCCGCCAATCGGCTCTGCGCTAAAATTTCGCGCGTCATGCTCCGTAAGAAACGGAACCGCCTTGCTTAACTTGAATTGAAGATGTCGAATCAGAGAACCGTTGACAATTCCGCGCAGCGTCTTGCAGCTCTGAAACAGTGCACCACGCTTGATCAGTTTGTTCCTCTGCGCGCCTCGCTCACGGGCGGAGAAATCGCTTTAAAGCAATTTGACCGCACGTCCAACACTTGGGAGCCGTTGAGTTATCTGGAACTCAACGACCGCATCGTCGAGTGGCGCAAAGCGCTTGCCGGGCTCGGTCTGACGCGCGGGGCTCGCGTAAGCATTTTGCTTAACAATTCGATCGACCATGTTCTGGCTGATCAGTCCGTACTTGCCAACGCCCTGATCCCCGTGCCGCTGCACGCCATTGACACTCCGGGATCCCTCTCCTTCATTCTTGCCGACAGCGGCGCCGAATGTCTGATTACAAACAAGTATGAGCGATGGCTTGCTATTGAAGCCATCGGAACCAAACTGCCTGCTCTCAAGACGGTCATCCTGACCGACGAAGTGACACCGGCAAAACAAAAGCGCGGCGGCCCAAAAATTTACGGTGTCGATGATTTTTTGGCGTTAGGCCACGCAGTCGACCAGTTGCCCGAAGGTCCAACTCCCGAAGATCTTGCCGCCATCGTCTATACCTCCGGAACCACCGGCAAACCCAAGGGCGTCATGCTCACGCACGGCAACGTCGTCTCCAACGTCATCGCTACGCTAGAACATATTGCTCCGGCACCTCAGCCTGGTTACGTCTTTTTATCCTTCCTGCCGCTCTCGCACACATTTGAACGCACAGCAGGCTACTACCTGGCTCTTGGCATGGGATGCACCATCGTGTTCAACCGCTCAATCATGCTTTTGAGCGAAGACTTCCGCACGGTACACCCTGACGTTCTCATTTCCGTACCCCGCATTTACGAGCGCATTTACGCACGCATTCTGGATCGACTGGGAAAACAGTCGACCATTACCCGCGCGCTCTTTAACGCCTGCGTTGACGTCGGCTGGCGACGGTTTTGCAAGGCCAACCGTTTGCCTGTCGAATCCGGAACCCTTAGCTGGCTCGATCCAATCGTCTGGCCAATTCTCAAGCGTCTGGTGGCAAACAAGGTCGCGATGCAGTTCGGCGGCAAACTCAAAGTCGCCATTGCGGGCGGCGCCGCGCTCAATCACAAAGTGGCTCGTATGTTCTGCGGCCTGGGCATTCCTCCAATTCAGGGCTACGGCATGACTGAGGCCTCGCCCATCATTGCCGGCAACTCACTTACGATCAATCAGCCGGAAACCGTTGGGTACCCGTTCCCAAACGTTGAACTGCGTCTGGCTCCCGAAACCAATGAAATTCAGGTACGTGCGCCTTCCGTCATGAAAGGATATTGGAACCGTCCGGAAGACACAGCCAAAGTACTTTCGCCCGACGGTTGGTTGTCTACAGGCGACGTCGGTGAATTCAACGATGCTGGCCTTCTGCGCATCCGCGGCCGCATCAAGGAAATTATCGTGACAAGTACCGGCGAAAAAGTACCGCCCGTCGATTTGGAGCTGACGCTCGAAACCGACCCGCTCTTTGCTCAAACTTTCGTCGTGGGTGAAGCGCGTCCTTTCATTTCCTTCATCGCCGTTCTCAATACGGAAGAATGGAAAAAGCTGGCCGCCAAACTCGGCGTCGATCCCAACGACAAACTCGCGTTGCAAAGTAACGCGGTACGTTCTGCTGTGCTCAAGCGAGCTCGCGCTGCCGCCGCTGGTTTCCCGCATTATGCGTTGCCGCGTAATGTGGCGCTCACGCTGGAGCCGTGGACCATCGACAACGGCTTGCTGACACCGACTCTCAAGCTCAAACGCAAGCCGCTCACCGAGCGTTTTGCCGCTCAGATTGAAGAGATGTACCTCTCACACGCCCGCGCTTAAGGTTTGGACGTGGTGTTTATCCGTACAATTGCTTCAACCTAACCATTACCTTCCGGCTGCATGACAAAACTCGTGCAGCCGTCTTTTCTGTTTTTCGAAGTTATGACTGAACAGCCTCAGGTTCGCATCGGCAAGTTGATGCCCAACTGGATGATCAACCTCACCGACCGAATCATGCAGTACTACATCGACCGTTATCTCAACTGCGATCCCGTCGTTCTCGACCGACCGCCGGAACCGCAGCCCGGTCACCAATATCTGCTCTACGCCCATATCCCGTTCTGCAAGACGCTCTGCTCATACTGTACCTTCCACCGCTTCCTGTTTAAGGAACACAAGGCACGCGAATACTTTGTGAACCTGCGCAAGGAAATGGACTATGTCAAAGCGCTCGGCTACGACTTTACGAGTATGTACATCGGCGGGGGCACGACAACGATTCTCGAAGACGAGCTCATCCGCACGATTGAACACGCCCGCACGCTTTTCCCAGGCATCAAAGAAGTGTCGTGCGAAACCGATCCGTTGCAAATTGCCACCCCTACGTTCCGCAATCTCAAGGGGCTCGTGGACCGCATGAGCATCGGCGTGCAGAGCTTTAACGACGACATTCTCAAGATGACCGAGCGCTACGACAAGTTCGGTTCCGGCGCTCTGATCTACGAGCGTTTGCAGGAAGCGCTTGAGCTCTTCCCGACGACCAATGTCGACATGATCTTCGGCTTCCGCGGTCAGGATCTCGAAATGTTGCAGCGCGACATGGATCTGCTTGTGGAACTCAATCCGCGCCAGATCACGACGTATCCGCTGATGGTCACAAGCCAGACTCGAAAGAGCGTCAAGCAGACAATCGCCGCCAAGGGTATTGAGCTTGCAGATCAATATGCCGTGATCATGAACACGCTCGGCAACCACTACCGTCAGCTTACGAGTTGGACATTTGGCCGCACGCACGACGAAGGCTTTGACGAGTACGTGGTCGACCACGACGAATATCTGGGCGTAGGTTCCGGCGCTTTCTCGTTCTTGGGCAGCAGTCTCTACGTCAACACGTTCAGCCTGCGCCGCTACAACGAGCGCATCAAAGAAGGGAAAACCGGTGTGGAGCGCCGTCGCCAATTCGACAAGCACGCCGTATTGCAGTATCGCCTGCTTCTGGGGCTCTTCTCGGCTCGCCTGTCCCGCAAGTATTTCCGTGAAGTTCACGGCGTTGATCTCGACAAGGCGCTTTTTAAGGAAATGCTCGGACTCCGCATCGCCGGCGCTATCAAGGACAACCCGGAAGATCCCGACAACCTGATTGTGACCGACGCGGGAAAATTTCTGGGGCTCGTCATGATGAAAGCCTTCTACTCCGGTATGGATAACGTTCGCGCCGAACTCAGAAAACCGCTTCGTGATATCGATTGCTGATTATTTGCGCACCTGCTCTGTGGCCGCCTCTTTTAGGCGGCCTTTTTCTTGCACGTTTCCACATTGAAACGGTTCTTGACCTAACACTCCGTTGCGCTGAAACTTTGCAGCATTTTTGACATAAATCAAACTTTTGCCACACCGCGCCAAAATAGACCGATTGCTACTTCTGTCCTAGCTCAATCTACCCCTTTGGGAGTAATAGTTTTCAGGTCCTTTTTCCGGTTTTTCTCAATTTCATAGGCAAACCTCATGACAAATAAAGGTCATCCTTTTGTTTTTAAAGCTTTTTTCCTTTACGAAATCTTTCTGTTCGCAAGCAATTTGTTCTAAATCAAACTTTCGGATGACCCTCCGATCTCCTTCCTTCCTATCCTTTTTCTTTACCGTCCATCTTCTGAAATGCCTAGTTTTTCGCGTCTGTTGCCTATAAAATCGACCCGCGCGAGTGCCGGAACGCGAAGCCGTCTCTTTGTGTTCCTCCCCTAAGCCGCGACAACCCTGTTTTGATTTTCTGTGTTTTGTCCGAGGCAGTTGTTGTAATTGCCGCGGATGGGTTCGTTTCGGTTTCTCGGCACCAGCGAAAGCGGCGTTTGACAGCTCTGTCTCGAATCAGGCTCTGCGCCCTTTTTAAAAGAACAGGAGATCCCTAAAGATGAGTGCAAAAACCATCAGAATCAAGACGTTCAATCCGACGGCAGATTCCTTCGGTTTGAACGGCCCCGATTTTGTCGGCAACATCCGCAAAGGCGAGTTGCGCGGCATCATCAAAATCAATCAAGACCTGTGCGAAGCCTGCGATACTTGCCGCAAGGTCTGCCCGGTCGATGCCATTCAGGGTCATCTTGGCGCCAAGCACAAGATTGACGATCAGCGCTGTGTGACCTGCGGTCAGTGCTTGATCAGCTGCCCGTTCAATGCCATCGAACAGATGAGCTTTGTGGACACGGTCGACAAAATGCTCGCTGACAAGAGCAACGTCGTGGTGGCTCACCCCTCCCCGGCCGTTCGCGTGTCTATTGCCGAAGAATTCGGCGGTAAGCCCGGCGATCTCACCACCGATCAGATGATGAACGCCTTTGAAAAACTGGGCTTCAAGACCTACGACGTCAACAGCTCCGCTGACCAGACCATCATGGAAGAAGGCACGGAATTCGTGCGCAAGGTTCAGTACTGGGTGCTCGGCAAGCGCGGTCCCGAATTCGAACGCGCTGCTCACCATCCGCTGCCGCACTTCACGAGCTGCTGCCCGGCTTGGGTTCGCAACGCCGAAACTTTCAACGCCGACTTCTTGCCGCATCTGTCCACGGCCAAGAGCCCGATTCAGATGGGCGGCGTGCTCGCCAAGGTGTGGGCTCCGAAGTTCCTCTACAACACAGATCCGCGCAACGTCAAGGTTGTGGCTATCACCCCCTGCACGGCCAAGATCCTCGAAGCCAGCCGTCCCGAAATGGACACCGCTTGGCGCCATCACATCAAGGCCGGCACGATTCCTGCCGACACGCCGCGCTTCCCTGACGTTGACGCCGTGCTCACCGCCCGTGACATTGCCGAACTGCTGCGTCGTCACAATATCAATCCGCTCACGCTCCCGAAGGAACGCAAGCGTGAAAATCTCGACGTCTACACCGGCGCCGGTACCATTTTCGGCTGCTCCGGCGGCGTGATGGAAGCTGCTCTGCGTACGGCCTACCGCGTCCTGATGGGCAAGGAACTCGACAACGCCGACATCATCCCGGTGCGCGGCCTCGACAACAGCTACGTTGAAGCCAAGATTCCGCTTGCTCTGCCCGAATTGAACGGCAAGACCTTCGAGCTGCGCGTTTGCGTGGTTAACGGCGCCAACCAGGCTCTCGAACACGTTCTTGACGAACTGCGTGGCAATCCGAATCGTTGGCACTTCATCGAAGTGATGAACTGCCCGGGCGGTTGCGTCAACGGCGGCGGTCAGCCTGTCCAGGGCACCGGCACCGGCTGGCTCAAGCCCTTGTTCCCGCTCCCCGTGAGCCTCTAACCCATTAGCCGATAGAAAGGAACACACAAATGTCCGTTTACCAGTTTGAAGAACGCCCGGCGAGTGTCATTCTCGGCCGCCGCGGTCTGTTTAAGGTTGTGGGTCTTTGCGCTGTCGCCGCTGGTGCCACCGGTTGGGCTGTCGGCGATCTGCTCGCGAACCGCAACTCCGTTTTGCTTGCCCGTCAGAAGGGGCTTTACGCCGATGACAAGCTCTGCCAGAAGATGAATCTGACAAGCTCGCATCAGAACCCCGTCGTGCGTCAGATCTATGTTGATCTTGGCGCCGCTCCGATGGACAACACCATGTACGGTCTGCTGCACACGCACTACTTCCAGCGTACGCAGCTTTCTGCTCACCACTAATTAAAGGAGGTCGCAATCATGGCCAATCACAACGACCGCATTTTGCGCTTCCATGTTGCCGATAAGGTCTTCCACGGTCTTAACGCAATTCTTTGGTTTGCGCTCGTCATTACCGGCGCTATCGTCTACCTCTGCAAGCCCGAAGCTGCTACGGGTGAAAGCCTCATGGCTTGGCACGTCGGCCTCGGCATCGTCTTCACGCTCAACCTCGTGGGCTATCTCCTGTTCGCCCCCGAACGCTTTGCGCTGATGATCAATGCCTGCTTGATCTGGGATAAGAACACGATCCTGTGGTTCCGCAACTTCGGCGGCTACCCGCGTCGCTTCTTCAAGATCCCGTTCGGTCCGGTTGAAGTTACGCCGCAGGGCCGCTACAACGCCGGCCAGAAAGCTTCTTACCTGCTCTTCACCGCTGCCATCGTGATGCTCATCGTCACCGGCTGGCTGCTGTGGGTGTTCGCTCCGGCCATCGGTAAGGATGCCTTCCTTACGATGTGGTACCTCCACGTCTGGGGTTCGCTCCTCATCACCGTGCTCGTGGTCTGCGCTCACATCCCGCTCGCCCTGCTGTCAATGTCTCACTTCCTCGGCATCTGGCGCATCGGCACCGGTGACATCAGCTGGGAAGCTGCTGAACACCACTCGCCCGTGTGGCTCGAAAAGGACGTCATCCGCACCAACATCGAAAAGTAAGGTTGCGCCTGCAGCAAGCCTGATTTGTCAGGCTTGCCGTCCGATAGCCCGCTCGAAAGACAGAAAATCCTTCGAGCGGGATTTTTTTACCTGTCTGGCGGCTCTACAATCAAGGCCTTCAAACGGATGAAATTTTCTAACCTTCCACTCTCCCTTACAGATATGTCTGCTCCGGTCATCGGCATCGCTTCCCGCACTCAAACACCCAAGGGACTTCGTCTTCACATCGGCCTTTTCGGTCGACGCAACGCCGGCAAAAGTTCTCTTATCAATGCGCTAACCAATCAAAAAATCGCCATTGTGAGCGATGTGCCCGGAACCACTACCGACCCAGTCGAAAAGGCCTGCGAGCTGGCACCGATCGGACCGGTTGTCTTCATTGATACCGCAGGTGTCGATGACGTTGGCGAACTAGGCGGACTTCGTACGGAGCGATCCTTGGCCGTACTGGGTTGGGTTGATGTGGCACTAATCGTCTGTGACGCCAAAGCACTTACTGAAAGCGAACTTGAACTCATTCGAACCGTCAAAAGCACGGCTACGCCCACCGTCGTTGTCTTAAACAAAGCCGATACGGCCGATGCCAAAGAACTGATAGCCACGCAGGAGCAGGTACGTTCATTGGGTTATGAGCCGGTTACCGTGTGCGCCAGTCAAAAGCTCAATATCGATGCCGTGCGTGAAGCCATCGTAAAGCTCGCGCAAAATGCCGTGGAGCCGGACCTTCCGTTGTTGGGTGATCTAGTGCATCCGGGCGATACCGTGATGCTTGTCACTCCAATCGACACCGGCGCCCCCAAAGGTCGCATGATTCTTCCTCAGGTACAAGCCATACGCGAAGTACTCGATGCCGACGCCAAATGTATCGTTGTGCGTGAAAACCGTCTGGCCGAAACATTGACCAACGAAAAAGAACCGCCCGCCTTTGTCGTAACCGACAGTCAGGTGGTGCAGTCGGTCGTTGCGCAAACGCCGAAAACTATTCCGGTAACGACCTTCTCGATTCAGATGGCCTACAGCAAGTGTGACCTTGTTGAGATGGCACGCGGCGCAGCCATGATCGACTTTCTGCGTCCCGGCGACAAAGTGATGATCTGCGAGACGTGCTCTCACCATCCTCAGCCAGATGACATCGGCCGTAAAAAACTACCTCGCTGGCTCGCTAAAAAAGTCGGCGGAGAACTCGACATTGAAGTTGTAGTCGGCAAAGACTTCCCCGTGGATCTCACGCCTTACAAACTCATCCTGCAATGCGGCGGCTGCGTCGTCACTCGCCGCCATATGCTCACGCGTTTGGCTCAGGCCAAGCGTCAAAACATCCCTATGACCAACTACGGCGTAGCAATCAGCCACCTGCAAGGCGTACTCGAACGTGCGCTTGAATTGCACCCCAAAGCCCTGAAGGCATTTCATGAAGCTCGCGAAATCTTCGCCAACCATTTCTGATCGTGCCGTATGAACTTACAAACGCTTGAATCCGTTCTTGCCAAAGACACTTTCTCCGACGAAGAACTGCTGGCCTTTTTGTCACTAACCGATGCTGAGTGTTGTTCTCGTCTGTGGCGCGAAGCCTACGACCGCACGACCCGTGTTCACGGCAACGCACTGTGGTTTCGAGGCCTCATTGAAATCAGCAACTACTGTATCTACGACTGCCGTTACTGTGGAATCCGTAAGGGAAACCGCCTTGCACAGCGCTATACCCTGACTCCAGAGGAAATCGTCGAAGCGGCTCGTTATGCGGTTCGTGCAGGTTACGGATCCGTCGCACTGCAGGCGGGCGAGCGCACGGATGAAAAGTTCATCGCCTTTGTCGAAGATGTTTTGCGTCGCATCCACCGTATGAGCGTTAAAGAAGGCATTGCCGAAGGTTGTGGCGTGACTCTCAGTTTCGGCGAACAAACCGAAGAAACCTATGAGCGTTGGGCGCAAGCGGCAGGCAACCGTAAGGCTTTGCGCTATCTGCTTCGCATCGAAACAAGCAATCTCAAGCTCTTTAACTATCTGCACTCGGGCAAAGGCGGCGCCCAAAAAACATGGCCCGCTCGACTTGAAGCGCTGGCGACGCTTCGCAAGCTCGGCTATCAAGTCGGCACGGGCGTAATGATCGGCATTCCGGGCCAGAGTTTGGAAGATTTAGTTCGAGATATCCGCACCTTTGAGGAACTTGACGCCGACATGCTCGGCATGGGGCCCTATCTGGTAAGTCACGGCGGAGACATGGTGGCTGACGGCATGATGCAAAAAGATGCGCTCCTCACGCTCACTCGCAACATGCTCGCCGCAACGCGCCTGGCGCTTCCCACCGTCAATATGGCTGCCGCCACAGCCCTGGAAACGTTGGTCACCGGAGGCCGGTCGCTTGGTGTTCTCTCCGGCTGCAACGTGATCATGCCCAACGTCACGCCGCAACGTACGCGCGCAAGTTATCAGCTCTACGACAATAAGCAAGGCACCGAGTCCGAACCCGACAGCAATATCCTGCTTGAGCAAGAATTGGAAGCCGTCACAGGACGTGTCATCGGACGGCATCACTTCGGCTCGTCACTGCACTACAGAAGCCGCAACGGCTTGCCGGCTCACTAACAGGGCAAAGCGCGCCAAAAGGCGCGCCTTTTCTCAATTTCCAAATTTGCCTTCACAAGCAAAGATGTAGTCCTTGATGCCGGCAACACTGCTGAAAACCAGGGAGAAACCGTTTTCTGCAGCCCACCGCGTCATGGGTATCGTGCCGTTGTAGCCGGTACTCACGAGCATAGCGCGGATGCCTGCGGCTCTGGCTGCCAATGCGTCGTTTTCCGAATCACCCACCATGACAGCTTCGGCGGGACTTACACCGAGCTTTTTGCAAGCCAACAGCAACATATCGGGGGCAGGTTTGGGATGATCAGTATCGTCTCCGGCCACCAAAGCATTCAAGTCCACATTCAAACCGGTACGTTGAACAAACGCCTCCGTCACCATGCGCATCTTGTTGGTGACAAGAGCCGTCTTAAAGCCTGCCGCCTGCAATGCGGCCACGGCTTCTCGGGCACCGGGATAAAACTTTTCTTCCGGCATGTCGCTACCCATCATGGCCGAGGCGTAGGACTTCAGAAAATGCTGCACATTTTCAGGGGACGGAACAATACCCTGCGCCGCACAGACGCTTTCAATAAGCGCCTTGGCACCCTTACCGACCATAGCAGCAATCTGAGCTTCGGTAAATTCCGGGCAGCCGTTGGCACGCATCACGCGATTGACCGCTTCGGTCAGCATCGGCACCGAGTCGACCAACGTGCCGTCCAAATCAAACAGGACAGCCTTCACCGGCGGCTGGACGGCAATCTCTGGCTTGAACTCGAGCACCATGTCAAACCAGCGGGCTCCGCCGTGCTGTGAATCGGAAGCGCCAAGCGGCACAAAACCGAACTTGGCGTAGTAGTGCAACATGTGCTCCTTGCAGGTGAGCGTCACACCGCGGCGACCCTCTTCTTTGGCCTGTGCAATGAGCGCTTTCATCAAGAGCGCCGCATAGCCGTGACGGCGATGCTCGGGTAGCGTATTGAGCCCGAAAATGCTCTGCCATGCACCGTCAGGACAGTGCATATCGGCTTTTTCAAACATCACGTCTTCAATATAGGGACTGTCGATCACCATTCCATCGACAAAGCCCACCGCCTGACCGTCGACTTCGCAGACCAGAAAGTGATCGGCAAACGCCGCCAGACGCGCATCAAAACGATCACGCGTAGCCGCTTCTGCGGCCGGGAAGCAAGCGGCTTCAATCTGCGTGAGCAGTGCCGCATCCTGGATCGTCGCCTTGCGGATGCGCACGTTCTGATCGTTTTCCTGCATGCTGTTTTACCTCATTCAAACTTCTGACCCTGCTCGCGCGTGGTCAGGAACTGCACCTGCGGCCAGTGCTTCTGCGTAGTCATCAGGTTGTAAATACTTGTGGCCATGTAGCAAATGTTGCCTTCACTGTCACGCGCCAAACGGGCCGCCTGCTCTTCACAGAAGTCCTTCTTGGTTTTTTCGTCCGGGAACACCAGCCAGCGGGCCGTTGATACGTCGGTGGACTCGTAGATGGCGTCCACTTTATATTCGGTCGCCAAACGCTGCGCCACGATTTCAAACTGCAATTGACCCACGGCGCCGAGCATCAGATTGCCGAATTCGCCTTCAAACACCTGAATGGCGCCTTCCTCACCGAGCTCCTTGAGACCCTGGTGAAGCTGCTTTCCCTTTAATGGGTCGCGCGCACGAGCCGAGCGGAAAAGTTCCGGAGCAAAGTACGGAATGCCGGTAAAGCCCAGCGTCTCGCCTTCGGTAAGCGTATCACCGATATGCAACTGACCGTGGTTGTAAATGCCGATGATATCGCCCGCGTAAGCTTCCTGCATGTGTACGCGTTCGTTGGCCATGAAGGTCAGCGCATTGGCAATCTTCATTTCACGGCCTTCGCGCACATGACGCACCTTCATGCCGGGCTGGTACACGCCGGAGCATACGCGGAAGAATGCAATACGGTCACGGTGGCGCGGATCCATATTGGCCTGAATCTTGAAAACAAAGCCCGTAAAGGGTTCTTCCAGAGGATCGACGGTACGCGTACCAGCGTCGCGCGGCTGAGGCTGCGGCGCCCATTCAAGCAACGCTTCCAGAACGTCCTCCACACCGAAATTGTTCACACCCGAGCCAAAGAACACCGGACTTTGCTGACCGGCCAAGAAGGCGTCGAGCGAGAACGGTTCCGTTGCTCCCTGTACAAGTTCCACAGCCTCGCGTACCGGCGGCATTTCCATCGGGAAAAGCTCGTCGAGACGCGGATTGTCCAGTCCCTCAATGAGTTCGGTTTCCTTTGCGAGCTTTTCGGTTCCCGGTTCAAAGCGCACAAGATGGTTCTTACGCAAATTGAAGACACCGCGGAACGTCTTGCCCATACCGATCGGCCAGGTGATCGGCACACACTGCAGCTTGAGAACCGATTCGATTTCACCGAGCAAATCCAACGGATCGCGTACTTCACGGTCAAGTTTGTTGATGAACGTGATGATCGGCGTATTGCGCATACGGCAAACGTTCAAAAGCTTGATCGTCTGAGCTTCCACACCCTTGGCGGCGTCAATGACCATAACGGCGGCATCCACGGCCGTGAGCACACGATACGTGTCTTCCGAGAAGTCTTCGTGCCCGGGAGTGTCGAGCAAATTAACAATGTGATCCTTGTACTCGAACTGCATCACGGAACTCGTCACCGAGATGCCGCGTTGCTTTTCCACTTCCATCCAGTCGCTTGTGGCATGACGCGCGGCCTTGCGCCCCTTGACGGCGCCTGCCATTTGGATGGCACCGCCGAACAGAAGCAGTTTTTCCGTCAAAGTCGTTTTACCCGCGTCAGGGTGAGAAATAATGGCAAAAGTGCGGCGACGGCGCACTTCTCGTAAAAGCGCTTGCTTAGACATGGAAGAGAAATAACTGTGGAAAAAACCGGAGCGGCCAAACCGCACACGCAAACAACGGCCCGTCGGGCGATCTTTTTTCAAAGCTCCCGTACGGGCCGAGTTTTATTTTTGATAAGGTGCGCTATTTTCGCCTATTTCCCGCTTTCCTGCCAAACGACCGACGCCGTTTTTTCAGGTTGCTTCAAGGCGTTAGGCACTTTTGTTACTCATCAATCGCGCTTTTTGAGAAGCGGTTCGGCAACACCCTGCATGCCGACGAGCAGCAGCGACGTCAAAAACGCGAGTTGGGCACCCAGATAACCGCCCTTAGGATCGTACCATTCCTTGACATTATGGTTGAAGCCTTCGGCACCGCCGCCGCCCAGCGTCGTGGCAGGAATGCCGCAATGGATGGCAATGTTGTGGTCGGTCGAAGCCGCATCGTACTTCTTGAGTTCAATACCCAGTTCGTTCATCGCGGCGCGTGCGGCCTGCAGCACGCTCGATTCATCCGACTGCTGACCGCCAGGACGATGTCCGATAGGTTCCAATGTGAGCTTCACAGCCAAATCGCCTTCGGCACCCCAACGGGCATTTTCTTCTTCACAGGCCGCTTGAATCAGGGGCAGAATCTGCGCTTCGATTTCATCGAGCTCCTTGCCGCCGGCGCTGCGCATGTCGAGTTCCATTTCGCAGTGAGCTGCAATGGAGTTGACAGTCGTGCCGCCGACAATCGTACCGCAGGTAAACGTGGTCCTAGGATCTTCGCAAGGACGCACGTCGGCAATCTTGGCAATCGCGCGCCCCATGGCGTGAATGGCCGAAGCGTAGCCGAAATTCTTCCAGGAGTGTCCGCCTGGACCGTCAAAGTGCACGCGGTAGCGCTTGGAACCCGTGGCAGCACACAGAAGCCGACCGACATCGACACCGTCAACAGAGATAAAACCGTCAATCTTCATGCCCGACTTCAGGAAGAGATACTTGGAACCACGCAGGTCACCGTTACCTTCTTCGCCGACCGTACAGACAAAGCAAATATCGCCGATCGTCTGAATATTCTTTTCCTGCATCGTGCGAAGCACCTGCAGAATCACAGCGAGACCTCGGGCGTCGTCACTAATGCCGGGAGCGTGATAAATGCCGTTTTCTTCACGCACTCGCACGTCGGTACCCGCTGGGAACACCGTATCGAGATGCGCACCGAGCACCAACGTGGGGCCGTTTCTCATTCCGGGACGGCGACCAATAACGTTGCCTTCCGGATCAATGGTCACATCTGTAAGACCCAGCTCCCGAAAGCGTCGGACCAGATCCTGAGCGCGTCCTTCTTCATGAAACGGCGGTGCTTCAACTTCCGTGATAGCGATCTGATCCGCCAACGTGAGCTTTTCGTCGCGCAGAATCGCTTCAAGAGCTTCCTTGACCGTCGGGCAAGCCGCTAACTTGTCGGCTGAAGCCGTCACATGTTCAAGCACAGGCGGCAACTGTTTGGTATCCATTGTCGTTCTCTCCAAATTGAAACCAATGACGGTCAAACTGTAGCCCAGTTTGTTCGAGTTTGCCGTCGTCAGAAACCAGTCCGAAATTCTCCTAAACAAAAAAACGGTGCGCCGCCGTCCTTATTTGACCTCGCACCGTTTGTGTTTGTCCTACGTTGAGCTCATCGTCCGAGCTTTAAGCCCGCAAAAGCCGCCGCCATGGCCCCCGAGGGCGACTTCGGCAGACGGTTGATCGGACGCGCGTTGGCGTTGGGGCGCTTATCGACTACCTGAGTACCGGTTTTACCCGTCTTCTCACGGCTTCGCATGGACAGACTGATACGCTTGCGCGCCACATCCACATCCAGAACGCGAACGCGCACGATGTCGCCCACTTTGACAACCTCTCTAGGGTCCCGCACGAAACGATCGGACAATTCAGAGACATGGACAAGCCCGTCCTGATGCACGCCGATGTCCACAAAGGCACCGAAGGCCGCCACATTGGAAACAACACCTTCGAGCATCATGCCGGGCACCAAATCCTTGATCTCATGCACACCTTCCTGGAACTTGGCGGTTTTGAATTCGGGACGAGGGTCGCGACCGGGCTTTTCCAGTTCCTTGAGAATGTCCGTTACCGTCGGTACGCCGAACTGCTCGTCTGTGTAGTCCGAAGCCTTCAGGCGTGAAAGGACTTCGTGATTGCCGATCAGTTTATTGACGGACAACCCTGTCTTTTCCACGATGCGCTGAACAACCGGATAGGCCTCCGGGTGAACGCCCGAAGCGTCAAGCGGATCGGCGGCATCGGGAATGCGCAGAAAGCCTGCAGCCTGCTCAAAGGTTTTGGGACCTAAACGAGGTACATCCAAAAGCGCCTTGCGTGCGGCAAAGGCACCGTTTTTCTCGCGCCAGCTCACGATCGACTTGGCCTGCAGTGAGGAAAGACCGGCGACACGCACCAAAAGGGCGGCGGAGGCCGTGTTGACATCCACGCCAACAGCATTGACGCAGTCTTCCACCACTGCGTCGAGCTTGCGAGCCAGTTCCAACTGATTGACATCATGCTGATACTGTCCTACGCCGATCGCTTTGGGATCGATTTTGACGAGTTCGGCAAGCGGATCCTGCAAACGTCGCGCAATGGACACAGCGCCGCGGTAGCTCACATCCAAATCAGGCAGTTCGGCGGCAGCCGCCGCAGAAGCTGAATACACGGACGCACCGGCTTCGCTTACCACAATCTTCGCAAGACCCAGTTCGGGATGACGTGCAATCAAGTCGCCGGCAAGCTTATCTGTTTCACGGCTAGCGGTCCCGTTGCCGATGGAGATGAGTTTTGAGCCGTACTTCCGTGCCAGTCGCGCCAGTGTCTGAATCGAGCCCTCCCAATCGCGCCGAGGCTCGTGCGGATAGATCACCGTCGTATCCAAAACCGCTCCGGTATCCGAAATCACCGCCACCTTCACGCCGGTACGAATGCCCGGGTCCAGACCGATCACACCCTTATGACCAGCTGGAGCGGCCAAAAGCAAATCCTTCAGATTGGTACCGAAAACACCGATAGCCTCTGTCTCGGCACGCTCGCGCAAGCGAGTAAGCAAATCTCCCTCAACGGAAGCCAGACACTTAACGCGCCAGCACCAGCGCACAACACTTGCCAGCCAAACGTCAGCCGGGCGTCCCAGGTTTTTGATGCCGTGAGCACGCGCGATGAGTTCCTGACAAGGATGTACGGGAAGCGCTTCCTCTTCCTCAGTAAGAAGCACCTTTACCGTCAGAAGTCCTTCCTGACGGCCGCGGAACACAGCAAGCGCTCGGTGCGACGGCACGGTTTCGATCGGTTCATCGTAGTCAAAATAGTCGCTGTACTTAGCTGCTGCCGGATCAGTCTCCTTTTCCGGCACAACCTTGCTCACCAGATACGCCTTCTTCCAGAGGAATTCGCGCAATTCTTCGAGCATATCGGCGTTTTCATAGAAAATTTCAGCCAGGATGTCCCGAGCACCGTCAAGTGCAGCACGTACGTCGGCCACCCCCTTGTCCGCGTTGACAAATGCCTCGGCTTCCGTTTCGGGATCGCGCAACGGGTCTTCCCACAGTAATTTAGCCAACGGCTCTAGACCGGCCTCGCGGGCAATTTGCGCACGAGTTCGACGCTTAGGCTTAAACGGCAGATACAAGTCTTCCAGACGTTGCTTGGTGTCAGCCCCCCAGATGTCTCGCTCGAGCTCTTCGGTCAGTTTGCCCGACTCGGACAACGCAGTCAGAATGGCAGCGCGGCGCTCTTCGAGTTCACGCTGATAAATCAGTTGTTCCTGCAGATCGCGCAACTGTGTGTCGTCAAGACCTCCTGTCGCTTCCTTACGGTAGCGGGCGATAAACGGAACCGTTGCGCCTTCATCAAGCAAAGTAACGGCAGCTCGGACTTGGTCGACGCGGGCGCCGACCGTTTTGGCAATGCGCGTCTCAATGGCGGCGCGCACGTCACTCGTAAGTTCGGTCATAGTGCAAAAAAGGAAAGCTCTGCTGCGAATCAGCCGCAAAAGCGACTCGCCGGCAGAGCGTCGATGTCAATCAATGTTCGTCGGACTCAAGCGCATCCAGAAGAATGCGTTCAAGGATGGCTTTGTCTTTTTCTTCCCAGGCTTTTTCAATCAACGGGCGCAGCGAAGACGGAACCTTCGGCTCACTGGTTGCAAAATAGGAGAATGTGACGGCGGGCAACTGCTGCGGAGTGCGAGAAATTTCCATACGCAGACACGACGACGGGTAGTCTTTCGTTTCCTGCACATGAAATTCCAACAGCCGTGCATTCTTATTCAGGTACACCGTTTCTTTGACACGGTGCGTGCCGAAGTCAAGCGTACGTTCAAACACCGTTCCCGCTCTGTCAGCCGCTCCAGGCGTCACAGTGCTGGAACTGATCTGTTCATTGAACTTTTCGGGTTCACGCACAAACCGCATCAACCCTTCCCAGAGCACATCCTCATTAACCGTTTTGGCTGCTTCCTGCGTAAGAATTTGAATGTGCGAATATAGCTTTTTCATTGCCTCGTCGCTTTTCGTCATCAGGCATCGTTCCGTTAGTGTTACTCAGCGGGTTTTGGCACCCGAGCCGATGCGTTTTTCAAGCCACTGACTGTAGCGGCTCATTACAAACGAGCTCACAAAATAAATGGCTGCCACAAAGATGTATCCTTCGCGGAAGAAGTCGCGCCAATTGGCGTCACCGAGCGCCAACTGCAGACTGCCAGTCAGGTCAAACATAGAAACAACCGTTACAAGCGACGTGTCCATGAACATGGAAAGCAGATTGTTGACGAAGGCCGGAATCACCGCCACCAGAGCCTGCGGCAGAATCACATAGACATAGCGCTGAACCGTCGTCAGACCCAGCGAATCAGCTGCCAGGAATTGGCCGGCCGGCACCGTCTGCAGTCCACCGCGCACCGTTTCAGCCATGTAAGCTGCCTGAAAGAGAATGATGCCGCCCGCCACGCGCCAAAACGGATCAATGCGCACGCCGCTCGGAAGCAGCAGCGGGAAAACGAAACTTGCCACAAAAAGAACCGTAATCAGCGGCACGCCACGCACGAGTTCGATATAGCCCGTTGAAAGCACCCGCACAAGGCTCAGATTACTGCGGCGACCGAGTGCCAACAAAATGCCGATCGGCGTTGATACCCCGATACCCAAGAGCGTCAATATGACCGTCAGGGGCAAACCGCCCCAGCTGTCGGTCGGCACGGCCGTCATACCGGCAAAACCGCCGTACATCAGCCCGAAAAAGACAGCAAATCCAGCAATCCAACCCGCTGCCAAAATACGCGAACCTCTGCGATTCCACAGTCCCGGCCAAGCCGAGAGAACCAGCATCAGCACAATAGCAGCTGTCGCAATAGCCGGTCGCCACTGTTCATCATACGGGAAGCGCCCGAAGATAATCAGACGCCACTTTTCCGCCACAAAACCCCAGCATGCGCCACTGGCCTGATAACACGCATTGGGATCTGCACGGAATACCGCATCGAGAACAGCCCAGTCCACCAGACGCCACAAGATCAGCGCCAGCACAAAGCAGGCAACCACCGTGATGCCCGTGGCTTGACTCGAATAGAAAAAACGTTCGCGGATTTGCTCAAAAATCGTTTTCTTCAATCCCGCAGGAGTCGTTTCCATTTTTATGTCTCCTTTAGCGGGGCGCGCGCATGACGCGAGTGTTGAGCGCATTCATGAGTACGCTGATGATGAGATTCAGAAACAGGTAGACGGCCATGATGATCACGATCACCTCCAGTGCCTGTCCCGTGATGTTGATCGACGAGTTGCCCACAGCCACGATGTCGGGGTAGCCGATCACCACGGCAAGTGACGAGTTCTTCGTGAGATTCATGAACTGACTCGTGAGCGGCGGAATCGCCAATCGCATTGACTGCGGGAACACGATGTAGCTCACCACCTGAGAGCGCGTCAAACCAAGCGCCAAACCCGCATTCCACTGACCTTGCTTGACAGCGAGAACACCGGCACGAACGATCTCGGCAATCGCCGCCGATGTGAAAAACGTGAGCCCCAACCAAAGCGCCAGAAATTCGGGAGAAAGCGCGGCACCGCCCTCAATCATGAAACCCGAAACAACCGGCTTACTCCAGCCGCTGTAAAAACCGAAGATCACCCAAACAACCAATGCCACCAAGATGCCGGCCACAAAACCTAAAAGTCCTGCCACCAAATCGGTAACGCGCCGCCGTTGAATTTCACGTACCAAAAGCGCCGTCAAAACGCCTGCGATGAATGCTGCCATCGCAGCCAGCCCCGTTTGGGCCGGCACGGCAAACTGCAAGCCCGCTTTCGAGAGCAGCGCCCAAGATCCCGCATGCAACGGCTCAGTACTTGCCGGCAACAGTTCGGTGATGAGCATGTACACCGCAAAAAGCTGAATGATGAGCGGAATATTGCGATACACCTCAACGTGCGCCGTCCCCAAAAAACGCAGAATCGGGTGATTGGACAGACGCATGATGCCCACAACGGCACCGAGCACCATCGAGGTAATGATTGCAAATACCGCCACGCGAATCGTGTTGAGAACGCCGTTTAAAAACGCAAGCCAGACGGGTTGACTTGAGTCAAACGGAAGCAGCACCTCACCAATTTCAAAATTGGCGGCGCCTTTCAAAAAATCAAAGCCGCTGCGAATACTGCGTTCGGCCAGGTTGCTTGAGACGTTGTGCACCAACAGCCATACAAAGGCCACAAGCACGACAAGTACCACGAGCTGAATGGTCCCCTGCCGTCTCCGTTTGGCGCTCTCCCTTCGTTGATAGGCAGCATCTCCGCGCTGCTCTTCGCTTTGCATTTTTTCTTTCCGCTTAGGGGTGATCGAATGAATAAGGTTTGCATTTTAAATGCAAAAGCCGCGGCCGGCCTGTTTTCCAGGCCGTCTTACCGCGGCTCAAATGCCCGAAAGAAGCGAGCTGTCTTGCCTACTCGGGCATGCGCTTCATCAAAAAAGCGCTAGTTGACGTTTGCTTAGCGGATCGGGGGCACGTACATCACGCCACCCTTGGTCCACAAGTTGTTGAGACCGCGGGGCAGGTTCAGTTTGGTGCTCGGACCGAAATTGGCCGTCCAGCTTTCGCCGTAGTTGCCGACTTGCTTAATGATGCGATATGACCAGTCCTTGTCAAGGCCCAGAAGCTTGCCCGTATCGTCACCCGTGCCAACCAGGCGCATCACCTGAGGCACCTTGCTCGAAGCACGGATCTGATCAACATTGGCCTTGGTGATGCCGTTTTCTTCGGCTTCAACCATAGCGTAGAAGGACCAGCGGACGATCTGGAACCATTCGTCGTCACCGCGGCGCACGGAGGGGCCAAGCGGTTCCTTGGAAATGGTTTCTGGCAGAATTTCAAAATCAGCCGGATTGCGGGCGCGCGTACGGGCGCCTGCAAGATCGCTCATGTCGGTCGTATAGACCTGGCAGCGACCGGAAATAAAAGCGCTTTGCGTGGCTTCCGTCGTGTCAAACATGACCGGCTTGTATTTCATGTTATTGGCGGCAAAGTAGTCGGCCATAGCCTGAACGGAACTGGTGCCCGACTGCAGGCAAACCGTGGCGCCGTTGAGCTGTTTGGCGCTCTTGACACCAAGCTTCTTGGGAACCATGAAGCCCTGACCATCGTAGTAGTTGATGGCTGCAAAGACAGCGCCTTGAGAAGCGTCACGGGTAAGCGTCCAGGTGGTATTGCGCGACAAAATGTCAATCTCGCCCGACTGCAGAGCCGTAAAGCGCTGCGGAGAAGAAAGCGGCACGAACTTTACCTTCTGAGCGTCGCCGAGTACGGCTGCAGCCACAGCGCGGCAGGTGTCGACATCAAGACCAGTCCACTGACCTTTGCTGTCGGCACTTGCAAAACCGGGGGCGGCGGTATTGACACCGCAGATCACCTGCCCGCGCGCCTTGACGGCGTCCAAAACGGGGCCGGCATTGGCGGCCGAGCAAAGTGCAAGCAAAGCTCCCACTGCACAAACTGTCTTGATGTTCATTTCTTTTATTCCCTTTGCGGCGTCCGTCAGACGGCACGCCCACTTTTTCTCATTAAAACGGTCTGTTTGTCGCTGGGTGCTAGATGCACCCAACTTTAAAAAGTTTATCCTCCAGCGCTTTTGTTCTCCACCTTGACTGTCCGCTGATTCCCCAACTCTTGGCTCAAATCAATCCGTCTGAGCACTTTCTCCAGGTCTGGTATCCATTCAAATGACGCTTCGCGGGCTCTGATAAAATGCGCCGAGTGTGTTGATTATTTTGGATTTTTATGTCGCTCGGCGTTCAAATTTTTTGTCTCCTTCTTCTCGTCTGTATCGGTGGATTCTTTTCGTTTTCGGAAATCAGTCTTGCGGCCGCACGCAAGCTCCGACTCCGAGCCATGACAGAAGAAGGTGTTCGGGGAGCCGCGCGAACACTCAAGACAAAAGAAAACCCGGGACGTTATTTCTCCGTCATTCAGATCGGCAACAACATGGCCGCCATCATGGGCGGCATAGTCGGCGAATCAGCCTTTTCCCCCTACTTCACAGCGGCGTTTCGATACGTGCTGTCCCCTGAAACCGCCGCACAACTGGGCTTTATCTGTTCGTTTCTGCTGATCACATGCGCCGTAGTACTGTTGTCAGATCTTCTGCCCAAGCGCCTGGCTATGAACAATCCCGAGCGCAACGCCATTTTGGTGTCCATGCCCATGCATATCTTCGGCACCATCATCAGCCCCTTTGTTTGGATTTTCGACAATCTGGCCAATGCGGTGCTGCGCCTGCTCAATATCCCGCTGGCTCCCAAAGACAAGCTCACGTCCGATGACATTCTCGCCACGGTAAGCGCCGGCAGCGATCAGGGCATCATTGATGCCAATGAACAAGCGGTGATCGAAAACGTTTTCAATATGGAAAACCGTCCCGTCACCACCGCCATGACGGCGCGCGAATCCATCGTCTATTTCACTCTTGACGAAAGCGAAGCGGAAATTCGTAAGCAAATCAGCCAAAACCCGCACAACTACTTCCTAGTCTGTGACGGTGACATTGATCACGTCATCGGCTTTATCGACAGCAAAAATGTCCTTCGACGCCTTCTGGAAGGCAAACCCATTTCCATCACTGAGCAAGGTCTTGTGCAACAAGTGCAATTTGTCCCCGATACGCTTACGCTTTCGGAAATTCTGGAAATGTTCCAGCGCTCGCGCGGCGACTTTGCTGTGGTGCTCAATGAATACGCTCTGGTGGTGGGCATCGTGACCTTAAGGGACGTGATGAGTACGGTGATGGGCGATCTGGTGCTAACACCTGAAGAAAGCCAGATCATTGAGCGTGACGATCACAGTTGGCTTGTCGACGGCGCCACGCCCACGGTAGACCTGGTCTACACTCTCGATCTGGACGAACTTCCCGATTCGCAGAACTACGAAACTGTGGCGGGCTTCATGATGTATATGTTGCGAAAGATCCCTAAGCGTACGGACCGCTTCGACTGGGGCGGTTACCGCTTTGAAGTGATCGACGTTGACGCCAACAAGATCGACCAAGTGCTGGTTCAGCGCATTGCCGACGCCGATACGCGCTCGGCAAGCTAAGAAAAAACGGGATGCCCGTAATTCGGAAATCCCGTTTCTCATGCATCAGAAACGTGATGCTTACTTCAACCAAGGTGCCTTTTCTTCACACATCACACCATCGGTCATCGTGTAGTTCTCAAGGCTTCCTGCCTTGGTCTGCACGCAGATGAACGTGATGCCTTCTGTCTCGGCTGCACGAATCGCACGCTTGCCAGCAGGGCTAACACGGAACCAGTCACCGGCCTTGATGCCGTGAACTTCGTTGTCAATCCAAATTTCACCACAACCGCTCAACACACCGTAGAGTTCTTCGTTTTGCTTGTGTGCATGCACAAACGGAACGGCTGCGCCCGCGGGAAGGCTATTGATCGACACTTCGCAACCGGTCAATCCCAACTGATCATGCAGTTCGGTACGAGGCGCCTGGGCTACAGAAACCAATTTGAAGTTTTCCGTCATAATTTTCTCCTTTTCCATACTTAGGCATTGGCAACCGGGCCACGGTAAGCGCTGTCGGGTTGCGGATTGAAGATCTGAGCGCTCTTGGCAAGAAGCGCTTCCAATACAGCAAGTTCCTGCTCGCCGAGTCCTTCGCTGATCTTGCGATGCATTTCAGCTGTGATTTCGGCAAAGGCGTCTTCGAGTGCCTCGCCTTTTTTAGTTAGCCGCAACCGCAACAGACGCGCATCAGCAGGATCAGGTTCACGGCGCAAATAGCCGGCTTTTTCCAATTTTCCGGCAAGCACCGAAATCGTCGACTTGGTGCGTCCGGTACGCTGTGCCAACTCAGTCACCGTCAAGGATTCGCCCCCAAAAAGATGCACTAGCAAATTACCGTGCGAAGGAATGAGATCCTCGATACCGCGCTTGCGCATCTCCTCGGCGACAAACGCACTTGTTCCTGCCAGCAGTAGACCGGCAAGAAAAGGCACCATGGTCTGGTTAGGTAACTGCATTATGAATTTCCTTATTCGTTCGACATCGAACGGAATGCTAGCACAAATTTTGTTCGGTGGCGAACAAATAATTCAAAAAAAGGTGCCGTCCGTCTTCCGGAAAGCACCTCTTTTCCGCTGGGACTGCGCTATGCCTTAAGAAGCTTTCTTGCGCGGCGTTGTTTTGCTTGTTGCGCTTTTGGTTCCCTCCTCTCGCGGCGGGAATTCAAAACCGAGCTTCTTACTCTTGGCGTCCCACACCAAAAAAGCCTTGAACTTGCGTTTGGTACGAGCCGACACAAAATCCGTCATCAGACCACTCTTTCCCTGCGTAAGGATCAGACGAACCTGTTCCGGATTGACTTCCTGTTGCAGAATTGTGCGACTAATTCGGAAATCGCACTTCTTGTCACCCATTGTGTGTTCGCAGACGTACGCATTGGGACTGATCAGAACCCGTCCCCCGCACTTCGGGCACACTCCAATTTCTTCGAACGTAGCCGGATCAACCGGCTGTTCAGCCTCTTCGGGCTTGTCGCCGAAGTCGAATTCAAGTTTGTAATCATCCGTTAGTTTGAGTTCGGCCTCAAAGGGACGGCCCATTTTGCTGATGAACCCCGAAAGCGGACCGACATGGCGAGTGGCCAACAGCTCTTCGACTTCCTCTGGCTCAAACATGCGGCCGGCCGGATGCTTCGTGAGACTGAAGTCGCACCCCGGCGTCGTGCAGGCATAACGGCGATAGTTTTCCACCACCTCCCCGCCGCACTTCGGACAGGGCGTCTTGAAGTGCTGCGGATTTTCGAGAGGCACGGTGTTTCCCTCGTAGTTTTTAGCCGCAGCGACAATCACGTTGGTCATGTCACGGATTTCGTGCATGAACGATTCGCGCGGCAAATTGCCCTTGGCGATTTGAGCCAGCTTGTATTCCCACTCGCCCGTCAATGCCGGGTCCGATAGAGCCTTGATGTTTAAGCCTTCAATCAGTGACAGCAACTGCTGCGCCTTAGCCGTGGCACGCAAATCGCGGCCATCGCGCTGAATGTACTTTTGCTCAATCAGGTTTTCGATGATGGCCGCGCGCGTGGCTGGCGTCCCCAGCCCCTTTTCAGCCATAGCTTCGCGCAGTTCTTCGTCTTCAACGAGTTTTCCCGCACCTTCCATTGCGGAGAGGAGTGTGGCTTCGTTGTAGCGAACCGGCGGACGGGTCTGTTGCTTTTCTAGCTTGGCGTCAATCACGTCCGCAGAATCGGCTCCTTTCAGCGGCACCAACGCGGCGTCCTGAGTCGCTTCGCGGCCGTAAACCGCCATCCAACCGGGTTCAATCAACACCTTGCCTTCAGTTTTGAAATGATCTTCGTCCACTTTGGAGATGCGCGTCGTCACATCAAACTGTGCAGCGGGATAGAACACCGCCATGAAGCGGCGCACCACCAGGTCATAAACCTTGAGCTCAGCCTCGGAGAGCCCCGTTTTCACCGTCTGCAGCGTCGGAATAATGGCAAAGTGGTCGCTGATTTTGGCATTGTCAAAAATGCGGCGATTGGGCTTGACCCAGTTCTTTTGCAAAATCTCTTCCGCATAAGGCTGATATGCCTGCGTACCGGAAAGCAGACGCAGCGTTTCCTGCACCGTACCGAGGTAGTCCTCGGGCAACGCGCGGGAATCGGTACGCGGATATGTCAACAACTTGTGCTTTTCATAGAGCGCCTGTGCAATGGCAAGCGTTGTCTTGGCTGAAAAACCGAACTTGTTATTGGCTTCGCGCTGAAGACTTGTCAGGTCAAAGAGCTGAGGCGAGAGCTGCGTCGTACGCTTGGAGGTTTCGGTAACAACCGCCGCCTTGCCCTTGACGCGTTCGACCACATCCTTAGCGGCCTGTTCGTCAAACAAACGCTCGGCGCGCAAGGCGTTGTCGTTGGGATTCTTCTTGAATTTGGGATCAAACCAACGGCCTTCGTAACTGCCGCTCGCCACGGCAAACTGCGCTTTGACTTCCCAGTAGTCACGTGGACGGAAAGCGCGAATTTCGTTTTCGCGTCGCACCACAATGGCAAGCGTCGGTGTCTGCACACGTCCGACAGTGGTCAGGAAAAAACCGCCGTCGGAACTGTTAAACGCCGTCATAGCCCGCGTACCGTTGATGCCGACGAGCCAGTCAGCTTCAGAACGGCTGCGGGCGGCATCGGCAAGCGTCTGCATTTCCTCGTCGGTACGCAGGTGCGAAAAAGCCTCACGAATAGCCGCCGGCGTCATGGATTGCAACCACAGACGCTTAATGGGTTTGTCGTTTTTTGTCGCCTGCATGATGTAGCGGAAGATCAATTCACCTTCACGCCCCGCGTCGCATGCGTTGATGATGAGGTTAACATCCTTGCGATGAATAAGCTTTTTGAGGTTCTTGAGCTTCTCACCCGCCTTGGCAATCGGCTTCAAGTCAAAATAAGGCGGCAGAACAGGCAGATGCGCAAACGTCCATTTGCCACGTTTGACTTCGTAGGCCTCAGGACACGCCAGCTCCAAAAGATGACCGAGGGCGTTTCCTACAATGTAGTCCTCGCCCTCGTAATAGTCTCCGGTTTTCTTCAATCCGCCGATAACTTTCGCGATGTCGACAGCAACTGACGGCTTCTCCGCGATAATTAGTGTCTTCATAGCACCTTTACAAAATTTCCACGAGACGCGCCGAAAAGAAACTGAGCGCGCGTCCTCTTTTTTCAGGATAGCCGCAAAATCCATCGGTTTGCAACCGCGAAACTTTCGTTTTCACTCTTGGCCGACAAAGTTTTTCGGCAAACAACTTCCTTATTTCCTATCTCAGTGTGCGCAATCGTTTGAATTGGCAAGGTTTTTATCTGACTAACGCCAGAAGACCGCCTGCGTAAGCTGGCGGATGAATGGCGTTTGATTTTCGATAAAAGTATACAAAAAATCCTTCTTTTGGGAGGGATCGCGTGTATGGAAGTCAACTGCGCATACAAGAAACTGGCTTCTCAGCTTGGATGGACAAAGAATGAGTCTTTGGTTGTCTGAATTACCGACCCAGACTTTGCAGCAGACTCTCAAGGCCCTTCCCCGAGGTCTGATGCGCTTTAAACAGCATAAAGACGGCATGGTTCGGTTCAAGGCCCGTGGTGACGGTGACTTTAACGAAGCCAACGCCTGTATCCGCATTCCCAAAATTGGATTTGTACGGTACCGCAAATCACGCAACATTCAGGGAAAAGTCAAAAATCTCACGATTTCCATTGAAGCCGGACGCTGGTATGTATCCGTCTGAGCGGACATTGAGCGTTTTCAACCACAGGCAACAAGAAACGGAGAAATCTGCATTGACCTTGACATTGTTCGTACCGTTCGGTTGAGCGACGGCACGGTTTATCGGTTGGACGCAACCGAGATCAAAAAAGCTTGAAGACAGGATTGCGGTTTACCAAAAGCAGCTTAAGGGCAACAAAAGCTCAAAACAGAAACTGGCAAAACTGGGCAAAGCGGCTGATTTTGACAAGAAAGTCCCGAGCCGCAAGCGCAGGAGGCTCAAAGAAAAAATTGTCCACCTGCACCGGCGCATTCGCAATGTCCGCAAGAACTTCTTGTTCAAAACTGCCAGAGCCATAGCGCAGAAGTATGGCCGGGTGGCAATTGAGGATCTGCAAGTCTGGAATATGACGAAAAGCACCCGGGGAACGATTGAAGAGCCGGGTGGGCTCAGATCGTCTGTGAAGTGAATCCCGTTAGGGATCAGCAATAGAAACCAACCTGCAACAGGCAACGCCTGCCGGCAGGAATTCCCCGACGTGAGTCGGTGGGAGGACGTCAATTAACGGCTTACACCACAGGCTTCATTTTTTTCGCAACCTGAACAATGTCGGCTACGGTCTCCGTTAGCCTGGCTCCTTCGCGCAACAACTTGTGACTACCCTTGTAAAGCAACGAATGGATGCTGCCCGGAATCACATAAACATCTCGGTTGTTGTCGGCAAAAAGTCTGGCCAGCGTATGAGCTTGCCCGGGCAACTCGGCTTGCAACACCAAAAGATCCGAACACAGATAAGCGCACACAACGCTGCGCTGCTCAAGCGTTTGTTCCGACACGCCGATCCCCGGCATTAAGGGTGTCAGAATCAAGCCCCGATCGGCCGCCAAATGATAAAGGTCGCGCATAGCCGGCGGATACAGACGATCCGGTCCCGTCGCACTCAGCACAAGCAGTCCGGCTTGAGATTCTTCCTCGAGATTCAGAATCGATCGAGCCACCTGCGCATCTGTCTCGTTTTCCAAAAACGACACCACTGTCCGACCGCTGCGCACCAATGCACCCGCAAAAGCTTCGGCATTTTGCAGCCCTTCTGCATCCGGGCGCATAGCTCCCGCCAGTGCGATACGGCGGCTTTTAAGAATCTCTCTTTTGCCCCTCAAAAGGAAAAAAGAGGGCGCACCTTCGTAGGCCAAGACCTCCTTTGGAAAATCCGGATCTGCCCAACAAACGAAGTCGGCCTGAGGCGTATCCCGAAGCCATTGTTCGACTTCGTGCGCTTGCTGTTCGGTTTCCTTGTCAAAAAGGCGACGCGAAGCCACTTCCCCAATGATGTCGGCGCAAGCCCTGCGTCCGGCATCAAAAATTCGATCAGCGTCGCCGTATGCCTCCAGAAGTCGATGCAAGCGCGCCGGCCCTATATCGCCGGCTTTCATCATCAACATCAGCCAACGGCTATCCGTACCGTCCGTTTGCTTGTCAAACACTTTGTTTTTCCCGAAAATTTCCGTAGATTCAGCGTTTTTCCAGATTTGACGCCTACAATAGCGCGCTTACCTGGCCGATTTTATCGGCCCGCGCATTTCGAGATATTTTTCCGGAGGTCTTCACTGTGGCACTTCTGCCCATCGTTCAGTATCCCGATCCTCGTCTGGCCACCAAGGCTGAGCCCGTCACTGTGTTCGATGACGCACTCAAGCAACTTGCCGCCGACATGGCCGAAACCATGTATGCAGCTCCCGGAGTAGGGCTTGCCGCCACTCAAGTGGGAGAGCTCATCCGCATGGTCGTGATTGACATTTCCGAAGAAAAAAACGACCTTCACGTTTTGGTCAACCCAGAAATAACCTCTCGTTCCGAAGAAATCAAAGAGTGCGAAGAAGGTTGCCTGTCCCTTCCGGGCCTCTATGAAAAGGTCAAGCGCCCGTCTTTCGTCACGGTCAAGGCTCAGGATCTGAAAGGTGAATTCTTCGAAATGCAGTGCGACGAACTCATGAGCGTGTGCGTGCAACACGAACTTGATCACCTCGACGGCATTGTTTTCATTGATCACCTGAGCCAGCTCAAAAAATCCCGCGCCGTCACCAAGTTGGCCAAACGTCGCAAGGAAAAAGCCCGCGAAGAAAAGGCCAAGCGAGAAAACCGCTGATTTGGTCTAACGCAATGTCGTGCCATAGCAGTGCGCGGCAATTGCGTCGGCAATTTCCTGCTGTCGGGATGCAGCCAAATCGTGTCCCATCCCTTCCATCGGCATAAAGCGTGCTCCTTCAATACACTCGGCCGTTTCTTTTCCGGCTCGAAGCGGCAGCAAGGGATCGGCTGTGCCGTGGATCACCAACGTCGGAACAGTCAGCTGACGCAGCTGCTCCCGCCGATCGCCCGAAGCCAAAATCGCCATCAACTGGCGCATTTTGGCCTGCGGCGGAACCTCGTACTCGAACTCCACGTCAATGATCTTATCGAGCGCTTCATCGCTGTAGATCTCGTTTTTCGTGCCAATGGACGTCATCACGTTGCGCAAATAGTTGCGCCACGCCAGTCGATCCTTCGTGGTCGGCGCCGGTTGCAGTGCCGAGCGAATGGCAACAGGATTTCCCACGCCGGTAATGACGTTGCCCGTTGCCGAGGAAATACTCGTCAGACTCACCGTGCGATGCGGCGCACGACACGCAAACACCTGTGCAATCATGCCGCCCATGGAAATACCGGCAATGTGCGCACGCTCTACTCCCAACTCGTCCAAGATACTTTCCGTGTCGGCGGCCATGTCTTCAAGACGGTACTCCGCATGAACGGAGCCGCCTGCAATGTATTTGGCAATACTTGCAAACATGCGCGTTTTGCTTACGGATTCCGTACCGAGCATGCTCGAACCGCTGTCCCGATTATCCGGTGCGATGACATAAAGTCCCTTGCGCACCAGACGCGTCAGAAAAGGTTCCGGCCAAGAGGCAGCATTCATCCCCAAACCCATCAACAGTACAAGCGGCGGCATGACCGGATCACCGTATAGACAGCATCCGAAACGACCGCGACGAGTAAGAAGCATCTTTTGCATGGTATGAATCCGATTTGTATTTGACCTCATGAGCGAGCCGACACTTGCACGGCAGCCTCACCGATTCTACTCAGCCTTTCCGACCAAGCCGCTACAATACCGCGCAACACACTATTTTTCCCGCTTCTTCAAAAGTTTCTATGCGTATTGCTTTTGCCGGTACTCCCGCCTTTGCCGCTGCCGCCCTGAGCGCTCTGATTAACGCCGGGCACGAAGTCTGTCTTGTTCTCACTCAGCCCGATCGACCGAGCGGCCGCGGTATGAAGCTCAAACCTTCGGCCGTCAAGGAAGTAGCGCTGGCGCATGGCATTCCCGTTCTGACACCGACCTCGCTCTCCGTAAAGAGAGCTCCGCAGGAAGCAGAAGAGGCGCTCGCCGCCCTCGAAAACGCCGGTGCTGAGGTTCTGATCGTGGCCGCTTACGGCTTGATCCTGCCGCAGCGCGCACTTGACGCCGCCCGTGGCATTGGCCGTGACGGCGACATCAAAAGCATGAATATTCATGGCTCGATTCTGCCGCGCTGGCGCGGCGCAGCTCCCGTACAGCGAGCCATTGAAGCGGGCGATGCCGTCACCGGAATCACGCTCATGAAAATGGAAGCCGGGCTCGATACCGGTCCCATGATCCTGAAAGCCGAAACCGCCATCACCGAGACTGATACATCGGCCACGCTCTTTGAACGACTGACTGAAATGGGCGCCGAACTTATCGTCAAAGCGCTCGAAGCAGCCGATACACTTACCTGGGAAGCACAGCCCGAAGAGGGCGTGACGTACGCCGAAAAAATCCTCAAGTCAGAAGCACCGATCGACTGGTCTCTGCCCGCAGCCGCTGTTGCCCGCCGCATCCGCGCCTTCAACCCGTTTCCGTATGCCACGGCTGTCTGCAAAGGCGAAACCGTCAAAATCCGCAATGCCGTGGCCATTGACGCTTCCGGCACACCCGGTCAAGTTCTGGAAGCCGGACATCGTTTGGTCGTAGCCTGCGGCAGCGGCGCCATCGATTGTCTGGAACTTCAGCGCGCCGGCAAACCCGCCATGCCAGCTGCCGCCTTCGTGCAGAGCACGGGACTTACCGTCGGAGATAAGCTGCAATGAGCGCCACTCTCAGCCGATCACTCTGGCTTGCTTCCGTTTGCTGGATGGAGCTTTCTGAACAGGCGGCCTTTGATCGCACGATTGAAGTTCGGTGCGAAAACGCAACGCCGGATGAAAAAGCGGCCGTTCGCTCGATTCTGTACTGCGCTCTACGCCGCGCCGTTTTTTTGGAGCGGCTCGTTGCCAAACTCGTGACCCGACGCCCCACTCCCGAAGTAACAGCCCTGCTTTGCGTTGCTTTGTCCGAACTCAACGAGCAACCCGACAAGCCCTACGTCGTCGTCAACGAGGCCATTAATGCAGCGCGTCTGAGCAAGGCAACTGCCCGCGCCAGCGGTCTTGTCAACGCTTGTCTGCGCCGTTATCTCCGCGAAAAATCATCGCTTGACAAAGCCATCCTTTCCGATCGCGTCGCTCGCTTCAACGCACCGGGCTGGTGGATCGATCGCATGCGCAAAGAATTCGGCGCCGAAAACCTCGAAGTTCTCTTTGAAACACTGCACAAAAAACCGCCGATGACGCTGCGCGTCAATGTGCGTAAAACCACGGTTGAAAAATGGCTGGCCGATGCGCAGGCCGCAGGCTGTCCTGCCCGTGCGCTGGGCGGGCAGGCCGTTTTGCTGGAAAAAGCACGTCCCGTAAATCGAATTCCCGGCTTTGCCGAAGGACTTGTGAGTGTGCAGGACGCCGGCGCGCAGTTGGCTGGCCTGTTTCTGGCCCCCCGCTCTGGAGAGCGCATCCTTGACGCCTGCGCCGCCCCCGGCGGCAAAACGGCACACCTGCTTGAGCTGGCCGATTGTTCGGTTACAGCCCTGGAATCCGACCCACAGCGCGCTCCCCGCATCAATGAAAATCTTTCGCGTCTAGCGCTTAAAGCCGATGTCGGCGTGTGCGATGCGGCCGATATAGCACGCTGGTGGGACGGCAAACCGTTTGATGCCGTACTGCTTGATGCCCCCTGCACGGCAAGCGGCATCGTGCGCCGGCATCCTGAGATCGTGTTTTCCCGTCGCCCTGACGATATTGTTGCCCTCGCGCAACAACAAAAACGGCTTCTGGAAGCTCTTTGGCCTGTCGTCAAATCCGGCGGCAGACTCCTTTATGCCGTCTGTTCGGTGTTTGCTGAAGAAGGTTCGCAGCAAATCACGGCCTTTCTCGAAACGCATGCAGATGCACAAGCCGTTGCACTTCCAAAGTGCTCCTGTGCACAACTGCGCCTAATGCCGTGCGACAATCCTGACATGCCCGAGTTAATCGACGGGCCGCACGACGGATTTTTCTATTCACTTCTGCAAAAACGCTGATCTCGGTATGACTGTCACTCGCCGCCAACTTTGCGTTGCCGCCGCCGCCTTTCCCGTCGCGGCGCTTGTGCCGCGCGTCGCTTCGGCCGACACCCCTGAGATGCAGCTCATGCAGGCCGTGCTTGAACCGCAAGGAAACGACCTGTTTTTGTCGCTGAGCTGGGAATACGACCTGCCTGAAACGCTCATTGACAGTCTGCGTCGCGGCATTGCGCTTTACTTTGTCTGTGAGGTGAAGCTACAGAGCAAACGTATGCTCTGGTTTGACAAGGATTTAGGCCATCTTGAACTCGTTCAGCGCGTGAGCTTCAGTCCGCTCACCCGACAATACCGCTTTTCCCGAGGCGGTCTCTCTCAAACCTACGACACGCTTGAGCAAATACTGCCGATTACGCGGCACTTGATTGGCTGGCGAATCGCCGAAGCCTCAGTGCTTGATGATTCTTCGCTGGAACTGGAAGTGCGTATGCGGTTGGATACCTCACGCCTGCCCAAACCCCTGCAAGTCGTCGTCGGGGGCAATTCCGATTGGGCGCTTGACAGCGACTGGATCACGATCGATATCAAGCAAGCACTTGAAGCCAAACTCTTTCCGGATCCATCGCGACTATGATTCGTTGGCTTCGCATTCCGCTGGCCGTCGCAATCATCATCGCGGCCGTTCTTTTGGTTATTCTGGCTGCCGGTGGCGCTAACTCGGTCATCTTTGAGCGCTATTTCCCCATCCTTCTGATCGTCGACTCCTTCGCTACGATCGCCCTCCTGGCCTTCATCGGAGCCGTCGTCTACCGTCTGTTTAAACAGCGCCGCAACAAAGTTTTTGGCGCTCGCATGACAATCAACCTTGCGCTCGTGCTTGCGCTGGCAGCCGTTATCCCTTGTTTGCTGCTTTACTTTGTTTCGAGTCAATTTATCGGTCGCTCCATTGATTCGTGGTTTGATGTCCGCGTAGAGCAAGCGCTTGACTCAGGCGTAGCCCTTTCAAGCGAAGTAATTACGCGCGAACAGCATCAGTTACTGCAAACGGCCCGACGCATTGCCTCTATCCTGAATGCCACCTCCAAGGGCGAGCGCGCCTTGACGCTGGATCGAATGCGCGAGACATCGGATGCGGCTTCAGCCATCGTCTTCTCTTCTTCCGGCGAAATTCTTTTAAGTTCTTTCTCGCCCACCGTCACGGCTGTGATTGATCGGCCAACTGCCTCTCAATTGCAGAAAGCGCGCACCGAATACGGCATTTATCTTCTCGAGGGAGAACAACCCGAAAGCGAAGGATCCTTGCGCATCCGCAGTATTGTGCCGATGGACGCCTATGCCGCCCTGCAGCCCACAACCTACCTGCAGCTCACGCAGGTTGTGCCCAAAGCTATGGCCAGTCACACCATTGATTTGCTCAACGGTTACAGAAACTATCAGGAGTTGGTGCTGTCTCGCTCCGCCCTGCGTGACATGTATACGATCACGCTCACGCTTACCATGTTGCTCGCCGTCCTGGTTGCGGTGGCCGTCGCCTTCGTGTTCGCCAGTGCCACAACGGCGCCCGTACTGCAACTGGCCCGCGGCACCCGCAAGGTTGCCGAGGGCGATCTGCGACCCATTAAAGAGTTTTCTGGCGACAGTGAAATCAATTCGCTCACCAAATCCTTTAACACCATGATCTTTCAGGTCGCCGAAGCCCGAGAAAATGTGGAACGTCGACGTCAAGAGGCCGAGCAGGCCCGCTCTCAACTCGAGTTGATTCTCGCCAATCTCTCCTCTGGTGTATTGGTCACCGATGACAAATTGCGCATCACGATGAGTAACGCGGCGGCCGTCAGCATTCTCCATGTTGACGAAATTAGGCCCGGCACCTCGGTTCAAGACGTCTCTCCCACGCTTGCCGGAACGCTTTCACAAAAAATTGCGCTGACCGACGACGATACGCCCACTTCTTTTGAACTGCCCCTGACCGGAGCAGAGGTTCACACCGACGTAACGCTTTTCGTCCGCGCTTCACGCCTGCATTTAGAGCTCGGCCCCGGTTTCGTCATCATTTTCGATGACATCACCCGCATTCTGGATGCCCAACGTGCCGTTGCATGGGGTGAGGTCGCCCGCCGTCTGGCCCATGAGATCAAAAATCCTCTCACTCCCATCCGTCTGGCGGCCGAACGGCTGGAAATGAAGCTCAGCGGCAAACTCGACGAAAAGAACGAAGCGCTACTGCATCGCACTACCGGAACCATTGTCACGCAGGTCGACGCCATGAAGCAGATGGTCAATGACTTCCGAGACTTTGCCAAGCTCCCTGAAGCTGTTTTGAAACCATTGAATCTGAAATTTTTCCTCGAGGAAGTCGTCGACTTCTACCACAGCGCCGGCACCAAAGTGGAATTGCACTGCGAAGGAAATCTGCCCGAAATCAGTGGAGATGCCAATCAGTTGCGTCAGGTTTTCCACAACCTCATCAGCAACTCAGTCGAAGCGATCGGTCGCAACAGCCCCAATCCGTACATTTGTCTGTCGGCGAGCCTACAAATGCAAAACGGCACCGCGACCGGCGTGCGCGTCACGCTCAAAGATAACGGCGGAGGTTTCTCGTCGTCGGTCCTTGCCAAGGCCTTCGAACCCTATATCACAACCAAACCAACCGGAACGGGGCTGGGACTACCGATGGTCAAAAAGATCATGGATGAGCATCACGCCCGCATTTCACTCGATAACCGTACAGAGGTCAACGGCCAGGTGATCGGCGCGAAAATTACGTTGGTATTCCCGCTCAATCGCCGTCAAACCACCGAGGAAACAGAAAATCAATTCTCTGAAGTCTCCCGAAATGCAAACCCTGAGGACAAAAACGTGCCTGCAGAGCAAAAGGTGCGTAACATTGTGGAGTCGCCGTCCTGAAATTTGAACTAGGGCACGCTTTTGGAAGTTTGAAAAGCAAGCAGTATGTCAAAAATCCTTATCGTCGATGACGAACTTGGTATCCGAGAAATGCTCTCGGACATTCTCACTGATGAAGGCCATACCGTCTACACAGCCGACAGCGCCGAAGCGGCTCGCGTCTTTGTGCTGCAGGATAAGTACGACCTGATTTTGCTGGACATTTGGATGCCAGATACAGACGGCATCACTCTGCTCAAGGAGTGGGGACAGCGCAAGTTACTGCACTGCCCGGTCGTCATGATGAGCGGACACGGCACCATCGAAAACGCCGTTGAGGCCATTCGCTTCGGAGCTCTGTCCTTCCTTGAGAAGCCGATTTCCATGCAAAAGCTGCTCTCGACCGTTGAACACGCTTTGGTCGTAGGGCAACGTCAGAACACCTTTGCCCGCTACCAGCAGCAAAAAGAAAAAACGCAGGAACCCGCCGTCATTGCTCCGACGGTCCAGCGGCTCGAATCGCTGCCCGTGTTGAAGATTCCCGGCACAGACATCACGCTCGACTTCAATCGCCCCCTCAAGGAACTTCGCGACGACTTTGAAAAGGCGTATCTTTCCTGTCTGATGTCTTACGAAAACTGTCAGATGACGAAAGTCGCCCGGCATGCAGGACTTGAGCGTACGCATCTGTACCGCAAACTGAAGTTGCTGAATTTGGAAATTCCACGTCTCGGCGGTGATATGCACAAGCACGCGTCCTTGAAAGAACCCCTTGCGACGAACGTTTCGTCGGATACTGACCACTTGTAAGCTCCAGCGACACGTTGATTTCACCCGTTCGAGCCAGCGGCAATTTATGCATATCCTCATCATCGGTGCCGGCCGCATCGGAAGGTCGGTTGCCGAAAACCTCGTCAATGAATCCAACGACATCACGATCGTGGATCACGATGCCGAACGGGTCAATGCGCTCGAAACTCGTCTGGATTTGCGCGGGGTGACCGGAAATGCCCTCTCTCCTTCCGTATTGGAGAGCGCTGGTGCCAACGATGCCGACATGATCCTTGCGGTTACCGCCAACGATGAAACCAACATGGCGGTTTGTCTTCTTGCTTCGCAACTTTTTAACATCCCCACACGCATCGCTCGTGTACGCAATCAAGAATTGCGCCAGTACCCGCGCCTGCTCGCCGAAGAAGGCTTTCAAATCACCAGCACCATCTGGCCCGAGCAGGCTCTCAATGAAAGTCTTCTGCGTCTGATCGAATTTCCGGAAGCGCTCCAGATCATTGATTTTGCCGAAGGCAAAGCCGTTCTTTTTTGTGTGCGAGCCGTTGCAGGCAGTCCCTTGGTGGGGCGTCCGATCGGTGATTTGGCCGTACACCTGCCGTATGTTCCTGCACGCATCGTTTCGGTGTTTCGTCGTAACCGTCGTCTGGACATCTCTTCTGAAACCGTCATCGAAAGCGGCGATGAAGTCATTGCGCTTTCCTCCGGCCGTGACGTGCGGCGCGTCATCAGCGAACTGCGTCAGCATGAAGAACGCATCCGCCGCATCATGATTGCTGGCAACGCCCGTCTGGGTGTCCAGCTGGCAGGGCTTTTAAACGGCCCCGAAGGCCGTCGCGGCTATACCATCACCATTCTCGACGAAGACACGGCACTGTCCACATCTCTTGCTGCAGCCGTTCCGAAGGACACCGAATTGGTGACAGGCAGCCTGACCAATGAAGAAGTGCTCACGGAACTGTGTGTTGATCGCTGCGACCTCTTCATTTCGCTTTCTGCCCGCGATGAAAACAACATCATGGGCGCACTTCTGGCTAAAAAGCTGGGAGCTCGCCGCGTGATTGCGCTCACCGACAGCGACACATTCAGCGCCCTGATGCAAGGAACGCAGATTGACGTCACCGTCTCGTCCACCCAGGCGACCATCGGCGAATTGCTGCGCCACGTGCGTCGCGGTGACGTTCTAGCCGCCCACAGTCTGCGGCGTGGCGTTGCCGAGGCGCTTGAAATCGTGGCGCACGGCAATAAGAAAAGTTCCCGAGTGGTGGGCAAACGCATCGCCGACATCGATCTTCCGGAAGGTGTGGAAATTGCCGCTTTGGTGCGTGATACCGATGACATTGAAGAACCTCAGGTACTCATTGCGCAAAAAGATGTCGTTGTCGAACCCGAAGACCGCGTCATCGTCTTTGTGCCAGGCAAACGCGTGATTGCACAGGTCGAAAAGCTCTTTGCGGTCGACGTAGGCTTCTTCTGACGGAGGCGGCATGTTTGCGAACCTTCGCTACTTTCTGTTGCCCGTCCTCAATATCACCGGCCCAGTGCTGATCGCCTTCGCGTGTCTGCTTTTGTTGCCGGTTTTCGTTTCGAACCTCTACAACGACGGCGCCGCCTTCGGTTTTGAGGTCGCTTGTGTACTGTGTCTAGTTACCGGCCTATTGCTCTACGTCTTTACAAAGCGCCACCGGCGCGAACTGTTGCCGCGTGACGGTTTTTTGCTAGCCACCATCATTTGGACCGTCACACCGCTTTTCGGCGCTATTCCTCTGATGCTCGAAATTCCGGGCATTTCCTTCACGCACGCCTACTTCGAGTCCATGAGCGGCATTACCACAACATGCGCAACCGTGCTATCGGGCTTGAGTCAATTGCCGGAATCCATCAATTTCTGGCGCTGTCTAATGAGTTGGATTGGCGGTATGGGTATTCTGGTGCTCGCCGTTGCCATTCTGCCAATGCTCGGCGTAGGCGGCTCGCAGATCTTTCGTGCGGAATTTTCCGGCCCCATGAAAGAGTCGCGGTTGACACCTCGTATCGCCGATACGGCCAAGGGGTTGTGGGGTATCTACATCGCGCTCTCGTTTGCGTGTTTTATCAGCTATCGGCTGGCGGGAATGAATACCTTCGAGAGCGTCATTCACATGTTCACAACGGTAAGCCTCGGTGGATTTTCCTCCTACGACGAGAGTTTTGCCCATTGGAACAATCCCAATATTGAAGCCGTCGCGATGCTCTTTATGCTCATCTGCGGCGTGAGCTTTTCACTTCACTTTCTGGCCTGGAAAAAGCGTTCGATTGCCGCCTATTTCAAAAACATTGAGTGTCTCTCGTGGCTGGGTGTCGCCTTGCTCACGACAGCCTGTGCCACAGGACTGCTCCTCGTGAACAACGCTTCACTCGAACCGCTGCACGCCCTGCGTCTGGCCGCCTTCAACGTCATCAGCGTCATCTCAACGACTGGTTACGCGAGCCAGGATTTCGCGCAATGGCCCGCTTCCATCTACATCCTGATGTTCGTGGTGGCCTGCTTTGCCACCTGTGGCGGGAGCACCGGCGGCGGTATGAAGATGCTACGCGTGGTGATGCTTGTCAAATACACTTCGCTGCAGCTCGTCACCACGGCTCAGCCCCGTGTGGTACGTCCGATGGTCTTAAACGGCTTGGTGCTTCAGGACAAAACCGTGCTTTCGGCGCTGAGCTTCATGTTGCTGTGGCTCGCAACAACGGTCCTTGCCTTTCTAGGTTTGCTCCTGAGCGGTCTAGACGCCACCACAGCTTTCGGTGCCGTACTCGGTTGCATCTGCAATATCGGCCCGGGGCTGGGTGAAGTTGGACCCAATGCCAACTTTTCGGTTCTTACCGATGCACAACTATGGCTGTGCACCTTCTGCATGTTAATCGGCCGCTTGGAGTTGGTGACCGTTTTTGTGCTCTTTACGCGCTCATTCTGGAGCGCTTAAGGGACGCCCCACATCACTTTCTTTCCTTTTTTCTGGGCTGCACGCAGCATTTCCAAGAGCGGGTAGACGCGCATGGAAAAGGTCACGTGCTCAAGAGCTTTCTTTTCCTCTTCTTCATCAGGCCATGGATTGCTGCCAGGGTACCCCTTGAGCTCACGCTCCCGTTCGCGACGTTTTCCTTGTTCAATCATGTCCTTTTCCCGGTCCACAGCCGCCTGCAGTTTTTCAATCACGCCGGGCAGATCTTCCGGCAGCCAGCAACCCGACTCTGCGTAGGGACGCTCAAGCACCTCGCAAATACCCTGAAATGTTGTCGGCATCATGAAAAAACCGCCGCTGGCGGGGGAACGAAACTCAAGTACTGCCATGGTTTTCCTCAGAAAAATTTGTGTTTTTTCAGTCCATTAGATCTCGGTCCATCTTAAAATGAAGCTAGTTTCCAAGTTCGGCTGTCCGCACACGACACAACCTGCGCTAGACTTCTGCCTCTTTGTTCTTTTCGAGCGTCTATTGTGACCACATATCTGTTTATTATCGCTCATGCCCCGCTTGCAGGAGCCCTCAAGCAGTGTGCCGAGCACGTCTTCTCGCACGACGACCGCATTGCCGACCGTGTGGAAGCGTTCGACATTCCAGCCGATTCCGATGCGGATGAGTGGCGAACTCAGATTGCCGAAAAACTTCCCAAAGCTCCCGACAGCTGCCTGATTCTCACGGATATTGTGGGAGCAACGCCCTCAAACATTGCCGAATCCATGTTGCAGGCAGACAACACGGCAGTCCTCTCGGGTCTGAATCTTCCCATGGTGCTCACCGCTCTCGTGCACCGGGACGAACCTCTCTCCGATGTGGTACGTGCCGTCAGCGAAGCCGGCATTGCCTCGGCGGCCAAACCCGCACTACGCAAAGATTAATCCGCTGCAACACGAGGTAAAAATCAACACTCATGCAGTCCAGAACTATCACCGTCACCAACAAACTGGGCGTGCATGCCCGTCCGGCCGGACTGATCACCAAAACCGCCGGTTTGTTTGATTGTTCCGTCATCCTCGACAAAAAAGGCAAGCGCATTGATGCCAAATCCATCCTTGCCGTCATGACAATGGCCGCCAAATGCGGCGACGAAATCACGATCATCACCAACGGGCGCAACGACAAAGAGGCGCTCGAAGCCATCGTGGCTCTCTTTCAGTCGAAGTTCGGCGAGGACGAATAATGGACGAACTGCTCAAAGACGCCGCCCCCGCAGCACCGGCAACTCCGACTGCTGAGTCCGACAACGAAGCAATTGACAAAATCGCGGAACGCAATGCCGACGAGACGCAGGCGACTGACTCCCAAATTGCCGAACCAGAGCCCGTAACGCTGGGCGGTACGGCCGTGAGTCCGGGCGCCGCGTTCGGACACGCGCAAATGTTTGCCGAAGGCGAACTTGAAATTCCTCACTTTACGATCGAAAAAACGCAAACTCGCGCCGAATTCACTCGCTTGCGCGCTGCCGTGCACACGGTTGACAAAGAGTTCGGCGAACTGATTGAGGAGTTGAGTCGAGAAGAAGATGCGCCGACGGAAGCCATCGCTTTTCTGGAACTGCACCGTCAGCTTCTCAACGACGAGTCGATCATTACGGAAACGCAGGACATTATTCGGGAGCGCTTGATCAACGCCGAATGGGCCCTGTCGCTCAAACTCGAGGATATTCGTCGCAGTTTCGAAGTAATTGACGATGATTATCTAGCCGATCGTATCGACGACATTGCACAAGTCATTGAGCGCGTACAACGCGTTTTGAGCGGCCGCCGCCGTCCGGCCGACACCGTTTCGCGCATGATGAGCGAAAGTTCGGTCATTTTGGTGGCCGAAGACTTCAGCCCGGCCGATATTCTGATTCTGAAACGCCGTCAGGACATTTCCATCACGGGTTTGATCATCGAAAAGGGCGCGGCCACATCGCACTCTTCCATTTTGGCGCGTTCGCTCGAAATTCCGACGCTGGTTAACGTCGGAGGCGCCTGTGAGGTGATCCAGACCGACGATGTGCTGCTCATGGACGCCGACAAGGGCATCGTCATCGTCAATCCGCTCAAAGACGGTATGCCGCAGATGTCCGAACGCATCCGTAAGATGAATGCGATACGTCTGCGTCAACGCAAGCTCAAGACGACCCACTGCGTGACATCTGACGGCTGCGCCGTGAGTCTTTTGGCCAATCTGGCATTGCCCGAGGACGCCAAAGAAGCGATGTCAAACGGTGCCGACGGTGTCGGGCTCTTTCGCTCCGAGTTTTTGTTCATGAACCGCCCGAGTTTTCCGAGCGAAGATGAACAGTTTGAAACGTATACACGCGTGGTCAAGGCCATGCGCGGCAAGATCGTCACAATTCGCACCATGGACCTGGGCGGCGACAAGTTGCCCTCTCGAGAAGCGCTTGAATCCATCGGCGAAGACCCGGACAAGGCCGTTGCCAATCCGGCATTGGGGCGTCGAGCCATTCGCTTCAGTCTGAGTCACACTGACCTGTTTCTGACGCAGCTGCGCGCTATTTTGCGTGCCGGCGCCACCGGTCGTGTGCGCTTAATGGTTCCCATGCTTTCCTGGATGACGGAAGCCGACATCGTGCTGAGCTACGTCAAACGCGCGCAAGAAGAGCTCAAGGATCGCGGCGTCAAATATGCCGAAAACATCCAGATTGGCGGCATGGTGGAGGTGCCCTCGGCCGCGCTCTGCTTAAAGCAGTTCCTCAAGCGTCTGGACTTCGTTTCGGTCGGCACGAACGATCTGATTCAATATTTGCTTGCCGTTGATCGTGAGGATCCGGACGTGAGTTACCTATACGATCCGCTTCATCCGGCCGTGCTTTCCATGCTCTACAACTGCATCAATACGGCTCACCGCGCCGGCAAAGAAATCAGCGTCTGCGGCGAAGCAGCTGCCGATCCAGTCTTTGCTTTTCTGCTCTTGGGAATGGGCCTTCGTCACTTCTCCATGGAGAGTGCGCGTATTCTGCCAATCAAAGAATTTCTGCTTGCCTCCAACGCAAAGGATGCTGCCGCGCTCATGCGCCGCATTCACCGAGCGCATACGATTCAGGACATTCGCAAACATACTCTGGAATACTTTGCCGATCATGACGAATTGGCTGCCGGCTTTGCGGCAAGTCAGGTGCTGTGCACGCGTCCTTGGCAAAGCTTTAAGGCCTCCTAAAAGAAACAAATGAAACCTTTGACTCTCAACGACATCGAACGCTTGGGCGAATTGCTCGCTGCCGTGCCCGATCCCTTCGTACCGATGGAAGCCGATCAGCTCGACGGCTTTCTCACGGCGCTGTGTCTGCTGAAAGTGCCGCCCGCCATTGACGATTGGTTCGTCTACGTACTCGACGCTTCGGGCAACCGCCGCGCCAAACTGGCTGACCCCGCCGAACAAGCCGAGCTGCGCCGCTTAGTACTGGCGCGCGGTGCCGGCATCGAATCTCGCATCCTGCACGAAAGGCCCGTAGATCCCATCATCTACGACGAAGACATTGACGAGGACGATCCCGAAGGCGAATTGGCTGCACTCGCCCCCTTTGCCGACGGTTTTGCCTTTGCCTGCAGTTTGTGGCCGGAGTTGATGAAGTCTCAGAACAAAGCCGTGCAAGCTGCTTTGGTCGGCATTCTGCGTCACGAATCACCCGACGAAGATGGTGAAGAAGAGGAAACCGAAGCTGTGGATGCAGCAGAGGAAGTTCGTTTTGCCAACCTAGACGAAGCTTTGGAAGACGTCGAAGCCTGCGTGCAGGAAATTGCGGAAGTCACACGCAAGGATGACATCAAGAAAGCTCCCGCGAAGAAACCTGCCTTCGCAAAAAAGCGTCGTTAACCTCAGTCTTGACCTGTTTCGGACGCCGCCTCGCGCGGCGTTTTCTTTTTGCGAACAACGCCAGCCAACACCACCAAAATCAAAACCGGCACGCCAATGGCAGCGGTTGCCGTAAAGAAAGTCGCGTAACCGACCGACTGCACCGCCACACCGGAAAAGCCCGCCAGAAACTTGGGCAAAATCAGCATCACGGACGAAAATAGCGCGTACTGTGTGGCGCTGTAAGCTACATTGGTCAACCCCGAGAGATAGGCCACGAAAGCCGCAGAAGCCAGTCCGCCCGCAAAGTTATCGGCACTCACCGTCAGAACCAGAAACGCCGTGTCGTGTCCGCGCAAAGCCAAAGCCGAGAAAAGCAAATTGGTCGCAGCCGACAGCAGGCCGCCCAAAAAGAGCGTTCGCATGACACCGATGCGCGAGGCGATCGCGCCGCCCGCAAAGGCGCCCACCAATGTCATGATCAAGCCGAAGACCTTGCTTACGGCCGCCACTTCCTCTTTGGAAAAGCCCAAATCCGCATAGAAGGGATTGGCCATGACGCCCATCACCACATCGCTGATGCGGTAGGTGGCAATCAGCGTCAAAATCACCGCCGCACCCCAGCCAAAACGCGAGAAGAAATCCAAAAATGGCTTACAGATCGCTTCGAAAATCCACTCGCGCTTACTTGCATAGGTCTGTGCATGCACTCGCCGGCTTTGCTCCGGCTCAGGGCTCAAAAGCACCGTGACGACGCCCACCAACATGCTCGCGGACATCACAAGATACGCTGATCTCCAACCGACGGCCGTCCCGAACTGCGTTTCGAAAAAGGCGGCAATCGCCAGAGCGCCGGCCCCCGCCCAAATCATCGCCAGTCGGTACCCCGTCTGATAGGTGGCGGCAAAGGCCGCCTGTTTTTCTTCCGAACCGCTTTCAATGCGAAAGGCATCAAGCGCAATGTCCTGCGTAGCGCCAAAAAACGCCGTCGTGAGCGCCAGAGCGGCCGTCAGCGTCAGGCTTTTGGCCGGATCCGCAAAGGCCATCAGAGCAAGCGAAACGATGAGTCCAATTTGCGCCGTCAGAAGCCATGCCCGGCGCTGTCCAAGTCGAGACGACAACAGCGGAATGCGCAATTTGTCAACAAGCGGCGACCAGAGCCACTTCATGCCCCAGCACAACCCGACCCAACTCATGAAACCGATGCTTTTAAGGTCAACGCCGACTTCGCGCATCCAAAACGAAAGAGTTCCCAGAACCAACAAAAGCGGCAGCCCCGAACTGAACCCCAAAAAGAACATGCGCAAAACAACCGGCTCACGATAAATCGCAAGCCAGGATAGTGCACCGCCTTCTCTTTTAGAGCTCTTCTCGGGTGTCATTTCTTGTCGTAAAAAACGTCCGGGCCGGAAAGCCAGCGCCATTTACCACAGGCCAAATCCTCGGGAAGCCTTAAAGCGCCGAACGCAATGCGCTGCAGCGCTTCGACGCGATTGCCGGCTGCGGCAACCATACGCTTGACCTGATGATATTTGCCACTGGTGACCGTCATGTCAATGGTGTATTCATCCACACGCACGATATCGTCGGCGGCAAGCGTCTCCTTTTCGTCTTTGAGCTTAACGCCCACGACCAAATCCTCAAGCATCTTGCCGCTCGGCGCATGCTTGCAGGTCACGCGATATCGCTTGGGTACATGCCGCTTGGGGTGCGTCAAGCGATGCAGCAAAGCGCCATCGTCGGTAAAAATCAAAAGTCCCGTGGTGTCCGCGTCAAGCCTTCCCACCGGCTGTACACCGCGGCAGCGCAGCGGAGGCGGTAGCAGCTGCATGATGCTCGGATGGTGAATCGGCTTTTGCGAGCACTCGTAGCCCGCAGGCTTATTCATCATCAGGAGAGCCTTTTCCCGATACGGCCACGTTTCGCCCTTGACCGTAAAGTCAAGCGACTCGACATCAATGTCCGCGTCGGGATCATCAACGACTTCGCCTTTAACAGTAACTTGTCCGAGCGCGATCAAACCCCGGCATTCATGACGCGTGCCAAACCCCTGAGAAAAAAGAATTTGTTCCAGACGCATCAAATTTCTCGTTCAAAATCAATCACAAGCGGCGCATGATCCGAGAATTTCTCGTCTTTGTAGATGAACGTACTTCTCGCGTCGCGGGCAATGCCTTCGGTACCGAACATGTAATCAATGCGCCAACCGACGTTCTTGGCTCTGGCCTGGCCTCGCTGACTCCACCAGGTGTACTGCTCCGCTCCGGGTTCAAGCTCACGGAAGATATCGTGCCAGCCGTCGCATTCGAGTCGATCCGTCACCCACTGACGCTCTTCTGGCAAAAAGCCTGAGTTCTGTAGGTTTCCTTTCCAGTTTTTCAGGTCGATTTCCTTGTGTGCGATATTGACGTCGCCGCAGATCAGAATATCGCGGCCGCTTGCCTGCAGTTTTTCCATATGCTTTTCAAAAACGTCCAGAAAGCGATACTTGGCAAGCTGCCGGTCATCACTAGAACTGCCCGACGGGAAATACACGGAAATGATCGACAGATTCTTGAAGTCGGCCTGCACATAGCGCCCTTCGGCGTCAAACTCTCCTCCGTCAAAACCGATCACCACATTTTCGGGTTCAACTTTCGACCAAAGTCCCACTCCCGAATAGCCTTTTTTTTTTGCGCACAGTGAACCCAGGAGTGATAGCCCGCACGATGGCGCACTCCGTTTGCGATATCAGATTCCTGGGCTTTGAGTTCCTGCACGCACAGCACCTGCGCATCGGTTTTCTCAAACCAATCCCAAAAGCCCTTGGTGGCGGCCGAACGAATACCGTTGGCGTTAAAAGTCACGACGCGAAGCATGCCGAGAAGTCCCTTTTTCTATGGAATGTCGATAATGGAAATGTCGTAGAATTTTAGCTTGCGCATGCGATTGGCCCGCCGCGCTTTACCTTTGAATTTTCTTTTTGTTTTGTGCCCATCATGCCCAGCATTCAGTCTCAGTTCATTGAATTTGCCCTTGCTTCCGACGTTCTTCGCTTTGGCAGCTACAAAACCAAAGCAGGCCGCATGAGCCCGTACTTTTTCAACGCGGGTCTTTTTTCCACCGGCCAGATGCTCGATACGCTCGGCGCGTTCTACGCCAAGGCGCTTCTGGCTGCGCGTGATGCCGGCCGCATTGAGTTCGACATGCTCTTCGGACCAGCCTACAAGGGCATCCCGCTGGTGAGTACCGTCGCCATGAACCTGGCTCGAATGGGTTGCGACTGCCCGTACGCCTTCAACCGTAAAGAAGCCAAAGATCACGGCGAAGGCGGTACCGTAATCGGTGCTCCTTTGAAAGGCCGCGTGGTCATCATCGACGACGTAATCAGCGCGGGCACCTCCGTACGCGAGTCCGTTGCGCTCATCACCGCCAACGGCGCTACGCCCGCCGGCGTTCTGATTGCGTTGGATCGCATGGAAAAGGGCGGCGACGCCGTTAATCTGACGGCTACGTCCGCAGCTCAGGATGTCGAAACGACCTTCAACATGCCCGTCGTGAGCATTGCCAATCTCAAGGATTTGCTAAGCTTCATGGACGGTGATTCACCTGCCGCTAAGGCTACCGCTCAGTACCGAGATGCCGTCAAGGCCTACCGCGAACAGTACGGCGCATAAAGTCTTCTTTTTTCAGGGGATAAGGGTACCTCAATCGCGCCCCATCCCCTTTTTTGTCCTTTGCATACGTCCTTCTTGATCGCAGATCATCCTTTGTGAGTTATTTCGATCATCATGCGTGAAAAAGTTGGTCTGCTCTGCTCTCTGCGCGTAATGCTTTCCTCGGGAGCAGGGCCGTTTCTAGACGGTTTTTCCACAGCTTCTGCCGCATTCTTGATTTCTCTCATCGAAGGAATCACACCGCTTGAAACGGCTTTCTTCACCAGCCTTTATCTTGCCGGCAGTTTCATTGGGGCTGCCATCTTCGGCTCCATTGCAGATCATGTCGGTCGTCGCCCGCCGTTTCTGGTCACCATGGCGGTAGTCTGTGTTCTGACGGTTCTAGCCGCCACTTTCCCCATCATCGGACTGTTGCTCTTCATGCGGCTTGCTCTGGGCATCTGTCTGGGAGGCGACTACCCCGTCGGTCAAGCCATGGTGTTTGAAACGGTGCCAGCCGAGCGCCGCAACACAGCGCTCTCCATCTTGATGCTCGCCTGGTATCTGGGCGCCTTGACGGGCATTTTTGCAAGCATTCCCGCCGTCACCGGTCATATGCACTGGGTAAGCATCCTGTACCTTCAGTCCGCATTGGCCGCCGTCACGCTCGCCTTACGGTACGGCGTTGCGGAATCCGAAATCTGGCTTAAATCGACACGATCACAGACGCAACACGCTGCTATACGCCAAACGCTTTTCACCCGTCCCCGCTTCAGAAGCTATCTTTCCGATATGCGGTTGGCAGTCTCCGGAAACGCCAAGAATTTCTTTTTCTGTGCTTCATTTTGGCTATGCCAAACCATCCCGGCAACCATCATGATGCTCTATAGCCCCACCATCCTGCATGACATGACGGGGTCGGACGACGCCATTTTGCAGATGCTTCTCTTGTATGGCTTTTTCCTGGCCGGCGTACTTCCATCGGGGAGCCCTTATCTGGCAAATCGCCCCAAACTTGTACTGGCCACAACGTTCGTCACAATGGCGCTTGGCCTACTGGGCGTACTGTTCTTTGCCAAAACAAGTCTGCTTCTTACCAACATCTCCTTTATTCTCTTTGCTGTCTCGTACGGGTTGCAGGCCCCGCTTGATTTTATCTATCCCAATCAGCTCTTTGCCACGCAAGTGCGAGGTTCTCTTGTCGGCGCCGTAACAGCTATTTCCCGTATCGGTGCCACCGGCGCTGCTTTCATCTTTCCGGTGCTTGAACCGTATTTCGAACTCTCCGCGCTGTTTGGTGCCGGACTCTTTGTTCTTGCCCTGGGGTTTATGATTGCAGTGAAATTTGCCCCGGCAGATCGCGTTTTCCATCAAAACTGCTAGAGTTTTCGGTAATAAGAAGAAGGATCGAGAGCTGCGGCACTTGATGCCAAGTGCTCAAGATTCCCCAGCTGTACATACGTAAACCATGACGACTGCTCTTTTCTCTGTAGATTCGGACGCTCCCGTACGCGACAAGCTGCTTGCCAAAGCCAAAGAGTTCATCGTTGAAAACGGAATTCAAAATCTTTCTCACGAACGTCTGGCCAAAGCTTGCGGCATCAGCAAAGGCGCCTGCTTGCACTATTTCCCCTCGAAAGCGGCGCTTTGGGATAAGTTAATCGAAGACTTTGTCGCTCACCTTGACAGCCAGTTCAATAAACATTTGCAGCACTATGAAGATGCTGGCGCCGAAAACCCGGTGTTGTGTGCCTACCGCGATTGGTTCAATGAGTTCAGAGCCAACGACTACGAACCCTGGCGCAATCTCGGTTACCAATTCATGACATTGGGATCGGACAAAGAGGAGTTTGTCGCTCCTTTGCGCGAGTGGTACCAAAAGCTTTACAAACGCGCCATGGAAAGCGTTCCGGAGAAGGACAAGTGGATGGTCGTCATGCTCCTGATGACTTTCGACCATATGTTCATTATGCGCAAACTAGGCTATCACGCGCTTTCCCGTGACGAAGAGGATCATGTCATTGACACGATCATGAAGACGGCTGCGGAAAACGGTCTTTCCATGCAGTCGGCCGGTTCGCCGAAAAACTGAAGAATTAGCAGGTCTCGGATACAACAGAGGGCGGCAATTGCCGCCCTCTTCGCTTTTTGTCGAGAATCGCCAAGGATAAGAAACAGTGATCTTAACCTCTGCTCTTACCCTTGCCGTTCAAACAAACGCAAGCTTCTTTTTAGAAGAAATGCGTGAGACCAACGTGAGCCATGAAACGGTCGCTCTTGGCACCGCCTCCATCGTCATGCTTGACGGTATCAAAGATGCCGTCGCCGTCAGCAAAGGAAGCAATCGTGTAGAGCATCGTACGCTTGGAGAAATAATAGTGGCAACCGACGGAAGCGATGTAACGCTTGAAGTCCTTTTCAGGCGCGCCATCAATGGCACCCTTGTTTTCGCCATCAAGGTACTGGAACATAGCAAGCCAATTGGCCGCTCCAACCGTGTATTTACCACCCACAAAGAAGGAATAAGCATCCAAACGCTTGCCGGACTCATCGTAATAATCCGTCAGGAATCCGTCGTCATCATACGTGGAGTCCGAGAAACGATCCTGATTTTTGTACCAGGATGCACCGGCATACAACGTGACAGCGCCGCCGTTAGGCACCCAGGCACCGGCCAATTTCACGCTCCAAGCATCATCACGCTGGCCCTGTTCTGCCTTGCCGTACTTATCCCATTCCACACCCAGGATTGCTCGAGCATTCGCACCATCCCAACGCAGTGCCACGTTGCCGAAGTTGTTGTTTTCACTCCAACGAGAATCTTCCTGAACACTAGGATCAGCGGCACCGGTCATACTGTACTGAGCACCAACCTTGAAGCCAGCAAACACGGGGGAAATGTAGTACACCGTGTTGGAATTCAGACGCCATACGTTAACCTGCGATGCCTGGACGCCTGCATCGATATAACCCGTTTCAAACGGTTCCAGATCCCAGTACCAGCCCAGAGAAGAGGAACCGGACGTGAAAGCACCCACGCGACCGAAACCGAGCTGACCCCAGCTGCCCTTCAGATAAAGCTGGCTTTCGCGGTTGAAGATCGTGTCAGAAACGGCCATGGCGCCGGTATCCGGAGTAAACCCGTTTTCAAGGATGAAACCGACGGTGAGGTCATCACCGAGATCCTCCGTACCACGGAAACCAAAACGGGAGCCCGCGTACATATTCTGCGACATTTCAAACTTGTCGCCCTTTTCCTGATGACTCGTGTGCGTGTAGCTAAAGCCCATATCGACCACGCCATACAGTTCTACATTGGCAGCCATAGCGCCAGCGGAGAAAGTTGCCAAAGCAGCTACGGCAACCAGTGATTTTTTAAACATTTGAAGTCCTCTTTGGTTTGTTGGAACGCACCAGCAAATGATGCGGCCCTGTAAGCATAAACCAACCGGTCGGTCTTTTGGGTGATCCCCCTGCAAACCGACCGGTCTAGATGCTGGTTTTTACTTCTTAAGGTTGTAAGTACGCAACAGTTCAGCACCGTTCTTGATGTCTTCCGTGAAGATGCGATCGTTCTTCACATACGGCACAATCTTGCGATAAGCCTTGTAGAGACCTTCGGTCGGCGTAGACAGCTTCAGATCCTTGTTCTTGAGCATACGACGCAGGTCGATAGCCTGGGCGGAGTGCAGCATTTCAAGGCTGTAGATCTGGAAAAGGTTTTCGTCGATCGTGTTCAAACGCTTGGCGGCCTGAAGGATATTGGTGAACGTATCTTCGATTTCACCGGCAACAGGCATACCGTAGAGGCTGACGGGTTGAGCCAGGGCCATGTTGTCAACATGCAGACCCATGAAGGCCTTCTGGATGGCGCCGAAAGCGTGACCGTGGTTGTCCGGATCGCTCAGGAAGCGAGTCAAACCCGTGAACTGGTCATAGGACAGATGGATCGTACGCTGCACGGAGTAATGCGACAGATGAGCCATGGCAAGAGACGTACGCTGCAGAGCGAGAGCAACGGGCAACGGATTGAAGTTGCCGGACGGGAAGATACCGCCCTTGACACCGTCGCCGTCCACAAAGTACTTGGCAACCTGGCTCGATTCCTTACGATATTCTTCGGAAGCGTTGAGAACCGTAGCGGGATTGTCATCCGTGCTGTTGATCTGAACCGTGATCTGTTCGTTCAGATCCTTAAGAGCACGCTTGGCTTCGGACAAACCATAAACGGTCACACGGAAGGACAGCGGATCCTGCAACGGGCGGGCATTGTCGGCATCCCAAAGATAGGAACCCTTCAGAGCAGCTCGCATATCGGCGGCCGTCTGAGCCAGGCCTTCAAACGGGCGCTGACCGACGGTCTGCGGAAGGATCGGAGCAACGTTGCCGTTCAAGCCTTCGAGAGAAAGACCGTATACGGTCGGCGTCAGCTGAATGACGCGAGCGGCGTTGCGAGCAGCTTCGATGGCATAAGCAACAGCCACGGAGTTGTTCGACAGAATAGCCAGAGCGTCCTTGCCTTCCGGAACGAGCGGGGTAATACCGGCCTTCTTCAGAGCGGTCTTGCCGTCAACGACCTTACCCTTCACTTCAGCTTTCCATTCGCCGATCATCACGGCACCGACGTGAGAAGCCATCAGAATGTCAGCTTCGCCGATGGAGCCTTCGGAAGGAATCAACGGGGTCACGCCCTTGTTCAGGAAATCGCGGTAGAGTTCGGCAACGCGGGGCTGAGCGCCGGACTTGCCGGTCAGCAGCGTATTCAGACGAACCACCATGGACAGACGTGCCAGATTGGTCGGCATCATCTTGCCGACAGCGGCGGAGTGAGAACGCAGAGCGTTGTAGTTGAAAGCACGCGAAGCCTTAATCACGGCGTCCGTGAGCTTGCCGTCAGCCGTAAAGAGCTTCTGATCCTTGTTGAGGCCAACGCCCACCGTAAGGCCATAGACCTGCTGGCCGGAAGCGGCCGAGCGCAAAACGAGCTTGTAGCTGTCTTCCAACAACTTCATTGCCTTCGGAGCAATCGCCACATCGGCTTCGTTGTTGGCAATCTTCCAAGCATCTTCGATCGTGAGATTGGTGCCGTCAAGCGTGATAGTGGCAGCATTGACTGCACCACACATGATCAAAGCAGCCGTCATTGCGGTTACCTTCGCGAACTTTGTCATTTCTACTCCTTCAATTTTGACAAAACATGCGATCGTTTGTTGATGGGAGCCCTACCGAATAAAAGCTCCCGCTAGATTCGGACAATCTGCTTATTAGGGCAGTTTGTATTTGAATTCGTGGCATTCGTTGCAATAAGCGGCAGGCTTGCTGTGTTCCTTGTGGCAAGCCGTGCAGGAAATTCCCGTGCCGTAGTGATGCGAACGATGCGGGTTCGGTTCATCAAGCTTGTCGGTCTTCTTGGCCAACGCTTCATACGTGCCATGACAAGACATGCACTGCTTGTCGTCGGGCACCACGAAGGCGTTTCCGGCCACTGCATTTTCCTGCGTGTGACAGAACGTACAGTCCTTGATGACTTTCTCGTGATGTTTCTGAACCTTGAAACTGGCCATATCAGCAGCTGCAGCCGGAGCAGCGGCCATTGCGGCTGCGCAAATCAGACCGAAAGCAGCAGCCAGAGTTTGAATCTTCTTCATTGTTGTTTCCTCTTACTGGGTCTGCGACTTAGAGCGCAACCGGGGGCATCTTCAAGCACGTGTCAGCAGCCACGCGTCCCATCACCAGGCCGTCGGCAATCGCGCAACCGCCCAAACGGCTCGCACCGTGCGTACCGCCGGTCACTTCGCCGCAGGCAAACAGCCCCGGAATGATCTTGCCCATCACGTCGTGTACCTGGGCCTTGGCCGTGATGCCGACGCCACCCATGCAGTAGTGCACCTTGGGCCAGACGCGGCAGGCGTAGAACGGAGGATGATCCAAAACGATGGCCAAATCGAGCGCACGCTTGAACTGCGTGTCCTTCTTGTTCTTCACCATGGAGTTCCACTGAGCCACCTGTTCCAGGAACGGCTTGACCGGAATGCCGTAGGCCTTAGCCAAATCTTCGAGCTTGTCGAACTTCTTGATCACGCCGTACTTGAGGCCATTCTTCAGCGTCTGCGCCTTTTCAACACCCTTGCTGTCGGTGAAGCAAACCGGATACACGGGCTTGCCATTTTCCATCAGGCCCAAGATGGCGTCGGTACGTTCCTTACGGTCAGCGAGTTCATTGCAGAAGCGACGGCCGTTGCGAACATCAACCATGATGCCCATCGGGAAGCCGGCGATCGTATTGAACTGGGAAACCAAACCGAAGCCACGTTCGTCCGGAGAGCTCCAAGGACCAAGCTGAATCTGGTCGACCTGAACGGGAGCCGCACCAATGGCAAACATCTTAAGCATGCCTTCGCCGGTTGCACCGGGGTGGTTCGTGGAATCCAGCCGTTCGTCAAGATTGGGATCCTGCTGACGACGGAACCAAATATTGCGAGAGAAACCGCCGGTTGCCATGATGACACCCTTCGAGCACCGTAACGCTGCAACACACCGGATTCTTCATTGGGGAAGAGGTAGCGTTCACGCACAACCAAACCGACAACTCGGCCGTCATCGTCGCGAATGAACTCTTCCATCTTGGCGCGTAGGTGCAGTTCCACGCCATGCTTGCGGCAGGATTCCGTCAGGGGACGCGTGATGCCGCCGCCTGTGCTTTCAACCGTCTGAAGCGTTCGCGGCACGGAATGGCCACCGAAGTGCTGCACAAAGTCCTTGTACTTGACACCGTGACGCAACGTGAATTCGTAAGCCGGAAGAGAACCTTCCACGACCATTTTCAGAAGATCCACATGCGAAAGACCGCGACCCGAGCGAATCATGTCCGCAAGCATCTGTTCGGGCGAATCCTTGATGCCGAACTTTTTCTGCAGGGGAGATCCCGCCACAGAGAACGCGCCGCCGTTAATGGCGGAATTGCCGCCGAAAGCAGGCATCTTTTCAATCAGCAAAACTTCCGCGCCGCCCAAACGAGATTCCAAAGCGGCGGCCAAACCGGCAAAGCCGGAGCCCACCACGATAACGTCATACACCTTGTCAAATTGGGGCTTCTTGGAAGCAGCCTGAGCTGCGGAAGTCGTCGCAGCCACCGCAGCGCCAACAGCTCCGGCCGCAATCAGTTGACGGCGTGAAACTTTGGATTGCATTCATTCTCTCCATAAAAGTTGGGGTAAGCGTCACAACGGTTGTTTCAGGAACAAACGTTCGACTCTTTTGTCTACTTTGGTAGTAAGCAAAAAGCATGCCAATTTTTGGAGAACACAGAATGAAAATGGTCTTAATCCATTGAAATAGAAAGTTTTTTCTTTGTTTTAGAAGACCTAATCACTCCGCTTTCAGTACAAATTACACATCTCTCGTAAAACGAAATATCGTTGATACAATACGAAATATCGTTAGTTAGGAATTTTCACGAAATTTCGTCTTATGTCCGCCGCATCTTCCTGGTCTGCCGCTTCCGTCCTATCCAGTCCCACGGCTTTGCCCCACACGCTGCAAAGTCTCCTGAAAGCACTTGGCAACAACTTTCCTGCCGACGGCATTTTCGTGAACACTTACTACAGCGAAACAAAGGAAGTTCATTTTCTTGCGCACGCCACTCATCAATCAGCTCAAGAGATCTACGACATCGTCCCGTTGGACCGCAATAAGAAAAGCAACGCACAGACTCCCTCTCAAGATCCCGTGTATCGCGTCGACAACATCGAAACGGATCCCTTCACCCATGCGGTAGCCACTCAAGTCATCGCAGACATCCAAAGCTATGTCATGGTGAGGCTTCGTCTCGAAGGGCGACACCTTGGCGTCGCGTGTTTCTATAGCCGTCGGTCAGCAGCTTTTAACGACGCTCACGTTCGACAAATCGAAGAGCTGCGCGACCTGCTGTCGCTGCAGGTTGGCTTTGCACTGTCCTCACGCATTGACCGGCGAAACAGCAAACTCGAATCAATCAACCAACGGTTAACCGATGCCATTCAGCAGTCGCAACCACTGCCGCTGGCGATCCTTCTGAACAACACCCCATCCATGCGTCAGCTTCAGCCGACCATCGAACAGGCCGCCGTCTTTGATATTCCTGTCTTGATCACCGGAGAGTCCGGAACCGGCAAAGAAGTTGTCGCACAAACGATTCACCGCCTTTCCGGTCGCTCTTCACGCCCTTTTGTCCGAGTCAATTGTTCAGCTATACCAGAATCCCTCATTGAGGCAGAGCTTTTCGGGCACGAGCCCGGCGCTTTTACCGATGCCCGCAAACTCCACCGCGGTTTGTTTGAAGAAGCCGACGGAGGCACTCTCTTTTTAGATGAAATCGGAGAGCTTCCTCTTTCCATGCAAGCAAAGCTTTTGCATGCTGTCCAAGACAGAAAAATTCGTCGTGTGGGCGCCGCTCATGAAATTCCGGTCAACATCCGAATCATTTCCGCAACCAATCGAAATCTGGCGAAACTGGTTCAACAAAAACGCTTTCGAGTTGACCTCTATTACCGATTGAACGTTCTAAGCCTGCAAATTCGTCCATTGCGCGAGCGTCACGAAGACCTCGAACCGTTACTCAAACTCTTTCTCAACGAAGTGCAGACGAGTTTTCGTCTCTCCGTTCCCGCAGAAACGCTCGGTCATCTGTTAGAACAAGCCAAACACTGGCATTGGCCGGGCAATGTTCGCGAGCTTCGGAACGCCGTGGTGCGCTCCGTGCTGGCAATCGCGCAAAACAACACCCCGCCGCGCTTGATTCTTGACGAGCCGAATCAGCAACTTCCGGAAGGCCTGCCTCTGGATCAAGACACTGCCGGCTCCGTTTCTGAAACACGGAGTCTGGTACGGGATGCGACAGGTCAGTGGATTGACTTCGACACCTTGCAGCGGCTTTACTTCAGTGAACTTCTGCAGGCTTGTCACGGTCGCATCGCCGGCCCGAACGGAGCTGCACACATAGCCGGTTTGCATCCCAACACCATGCGCAGTCGCCTGCAAAAACTCCGCGTTCATTTTTCTAAAACTTCCTGAAACAACGATGCTGAAATACCAAATTAACAGTCTTTTGCTTTAGCTCAAATTGTGTTTAGATATTTGAATTAAAAAGATTTTTCAATCAACCAACATCCAATTGTGCGTTCAATCGAGTCCGAGAAAAGCATTGTTCAGACCAACCGGTCGGATTGTTCCTATAATCGGTTTCCGAAATTAGCGCCCGGCTAAGACCTGGGGCGCACGCTTTCTCCTAAACTCAAATCAAAGGATTGAACCAATCATGCGGATTACTCCCATTGCAGCTTCCGTGGCAACCTCTCTCCTTTTACTTTCCGGTGCCGCTAACGCCACCGTGACCCTCACCGGCGCCGACCTCACGCAGGATCAGGCTTGGCGTATCGCCCAGGGCGAAGAAGTGGCCATTTCCAAGAAGGCCATGAAACAGGTCACCGACTCCAACCGTTTGGTGATGGCTGCCGCTCGTGCCGGCGTTGAAATCTACGGTTTGACCGTTGGCGTTGGTCTCAACAAGGACCACCACCTCTTTGACGCCAAGGGTGACCTCACCCCCGAAGTGCGCAAGGCCAGCATTGAATTCAACCGCAACATCCTTCGCTCCCACTCCGTGGGCTACGGTCCGGCTCTCTCCAAGGAAGTGACCCGTTTGGCCATGGTTGTTCGTCTGAACACCATGCTGACCGGTCGTTCCGGTGCTCAGCCCCGCGTTGTTGAGCTTTACCGCGACTTCCTCAACAAGGGTGTGACGCCTGTTGTCCCCACCCGCGGCTCCATCGGCGACGCTGACATCACGCTGGCTTCCCACATCGGTTCCGTGATGATGGGCGAATGGCGCGCTGAAGTGGACGGCAAGGTCGTCTCCGGCGCCGAAGCTCTGAAGATGAAGGGCATCACTCCGCTGGTTCCCGAAGGCAAGGACGGCCTCGGCATTCTGTCTTCGAACTGTGTTGGCGTTGCCATGACGATGGACGCCATGCGTACGATGCGTCAGGTTCTTAAGGTTTCCCCCGTCGTTTACGGCCTCACCCTTGAAGGCATGAACGGCAACGTGGCTCCGTTCCTCGCTCAGACCGTGAACAACCATCCGCTCACCGGTCTGAAGGAAGCTGCTGCTGAAATGCGCGCTACGCTGAAGGGTTCCTACCTCTGGAATTTCGACAAGACCCGTGCTCTGCAGGATCCGCTGTCCTTCCGTACGACCGTGTACACGATCTCTGAAGCCAAGCGCGCTCTGAAGGAACTCGACGAACTCGTCAACATCCAGATCAACAGCTCGGACGACAACCCCGGCGTGATCCTCAACGCCTCCAAGGAAGACTTCGACAAGACCCAGGTCAAGCAGTACTTCGTGGACAAGGACGGTGTCAAGGGCGCCATCATCCCGTCGGCTAACTTCGAACCGCTGCCGATCGCCATCGCCGCCCAACGTGCCACGATCGCTCTGAGCCACGTCAGCCACAATGCTCTACACCGCACGATGCGCCTTGACAAAGACCGCTTCTCCGGTCTAGCTCGCTACCTGGCCGGCCCGAACAACCCCAACGGCCATGCTTTCGGTGCTACCGAAGACTCCATGGTCTCGATCTATGCTGAAAACATCGAACTCGCCAACCCGATTTCGATGCACGGCACTCCGGTTGAAGGCAACATCGAAGACTCCGCTTCGAACCTGCCGCGCGTTGCAGAACGCCTGAAGCGCGCTTCGAACAACATGTTCGACCTGTACTCCATGGAACTGCTGCACAACACGCAGGCTATCGATCTGCGCAAGATGAAGCAGGACAACGTCAAGCTCTCCGACAAGACTGGCGCCCTCTACAACGCCTACCGCAAGGTGGTTCCGTTTGTTGAAAAGGACCGCATCTTCTCGGGCGACCTTGAAAACGGCATCAAGATCCTCAAGAGCTGGGAAGTGAAGTAATTCACCCAAACAAGATGAAGTGTCGCAATGGCACTTCATCGGCTTAGTGATGTTGTCAGCGGTCGTGTCGCTCTTTTGCAACACGACCGCTACTTATTTGTTTTTGCAATAAAAACCAAAGACAAAAAACCAATCCGACCGGTCGGATTGTTGTATAATGCGGCCCATAAGAATTGGGAAGCGGTCGTTTTATATTCCCAGTTTTATTTACTATCTCATACGACTGACTCTGGATTGAACAGAGAGCAGCTCTACTTTCTCCAAACTCAAAGGGGGCTTAAATGCAATTTTCTCGTGCTTTGATTGCCGGCCTGGTCTGCTCGGCCTTTGCGGCTGCGGTGTCGGCTGCGCCCGTTACCACGCAGGGTACCGGTGTCGGTAAACATGGCGATGTGACTGTTGCTGTAACGTTTGACAGCGGCAAGATCAAGGACATCAAAATTGTCAAGCAGCAGGAAAACCCCGTGCTGGCAGCGAAGGTCTTTACGGATCTCAAGCAGCACGTAATTGACACGAACTCCGTGCAGCTGGATGCCATTTCCGGCGCCACGTTCTCTTCCAAAGGCTTCCTGGACGCTGTGGCCGATGCTGCCAAAAAAGCCGGCGTGACGCTCAGCAAGGCTGATAAGAAGGCTATCAAAAAGGCCGTCAAAGCTCTTCCGAAGGAATCTTCCTACGATGTGGTCGTGATCGGTGCCGGTGGCGCCGGTTTCTCCGCTGCTATCGAAGCCAAGAATGCCGGCGCTAACGTCGTGCTTCTGGAAAAGATGCCTGCCGTCGGCGGTAACTCCCTGATTTCCGGCGCTGAAATGAACGCAGCTAAGAACTGGGTTCAGCCTAAGCTCGGCATCAACGATGACTCCCCCGAACTGCACGCTGAAGACACCTACAAGGGCGGTGACATGAAGGGTGACATGAACGTCATCAAGGTAATGACGCATAACGCTCTTGACGCTGCCAAATGGTGCCGTGACTACCTCGGCGTTCGCTTCGAAGACGACAACCTCTTCTTCTTCGGCGGTCACTCCCGCAAGCGCGCCCTGATTCCGGTCGGCCACACCGGCACGGAATTCATCACCAAGTTCCAAGCCAAGGCTGATGAACTGGGCATTCCCGTCATCACCAACATGAAGGCCGAAGAACTCATCAAGGATAAGTCCGGCCGCGTTGTCGGCGTCAAGGCCACGATGAACGGCGCAAGCTACACCTTCAACGCCAAGGGCGGTGTTGTGCTCGCAACGGGTGGCTTCGGTGCCAACCCCGAAATGGTTAAGAAGTACAACCCGAAGATCGACGAACGCTTCAAGACCACCGACGCCCCGGGCACGACAGGTGAAGCTCTCTACATGGCCGAACGTGCTGGCGCTCAGCTCGTCAACATGGGCTACATCCAGACTTATCCGATCTGCGACCCGATCTCCGGCGTGATCGAACTGATCGCTGACGCTCGCTTCGACGGAGCCATCATGCTCAATCAGGAAGGCAAGCGCTTTGTGGAAGAACTGCAGCGCCGTGACGTGCTGTCCGAAGCCATCCTGAAGCAGACCGGCGGCTACTGCTGGGTGCTCTGGAACGACAAGATCGGTTCGATTTCCAACACCGTCAAAGAACATCCGACGGAATACGAAGCATTCACCAAACAGGGCATCATGGCTACCTGTGATGATCTGAAGTGCGTAGCTGACTTCACCAAGATTCCGTTCGACAGCCTCAAGAGCACGGTCAATCGCGTTAGCTCCATGACCGGCAAGGGCAACGACAAGGACTTCAACCACCGCTCCGGCTTGGTTGACATGACGCAGGGCAAGTACTACGTCATCAAGGCCGTTCCGAGCGTTCACCACACGATGGGCGGTGTGCGTATCAACGAAAAGGCACAAGCTCTGACGGCTGAGGGCAAGGCGATTCCGGGGCTCTGGGCTGCCGGTGAAGTCACGGGTGTGACGCACGGCACGAACCGCCTCGGCGGCAATGCTTACACCGATATCATCGTGTTCGGTCGCATCGCTGGTAAGGCTGCCGCTGAAGCCGCTAAATAAAAATTCGTAATCAGCAGAGGCGCAATACATTGCGCCTCCAAGATTTTGTGAATTTGCCTCGGTGTTCTCTCCGCACCGAGGCTTTTTTCTGTCTGTCTCCTCTTTTCTGCAGCTAAAAAAATCCCGACCGTGCACCATTCGCCAAAGCGAAAAAACGATGGGTCGAGATTTTTTATGTCAGTGCGCCTTAGAAGCGGTGATTAAGCCCCAGGAAGAACATGTGGTTGCCCAAACCGCTTTCTTCCTTGGCAATATCGGGAGGCAACGTGGAGCTGCCGCCGCCCGCCAGAGCAAAGCTAGCGTTTTCCTGGTTGTAAACGCCAAATGCCCCGGTGTAAATGAAGGTGCGCTTGCTCAAGGGATAGTCATAGCGCACACCCCAGCTCACGCCGTCGGCGTGTTCCACCGAAGTGTTGTGAAGGTAGCCGCCCGTAACAATGAACTTGCCCGTGCCCATCGGCATTGACACGCCAAGCGCCGTCGTCCACAAATTCGGCGCCATCTCATCCTTGGACTCGCGGAACACGAAGTTCATGTGAAGTTTGGCAGGGCCGAAATCGTAGGCCGCCGACAAAGAACCGAACCACACGTTTTCAAATGTGTAGTTAGCAACCACCGGGTTGTCCCACAGCGCCAAACTGATGTTGCCGGAAAATGCGCCGTTCACGTAGCGAGCCGCCGCATTGTAGAAATTGCCGCGACTGTTGGAATGATGATCAACGCCATTTTCCGTTGTTTTCTGTTCGCCGAAAGCCATCATGAACGACCCCGTAAACCCGGAAAAATTCGGCGTGGAGTAGAGAATCGAGTTATCCATGCGGGTTGTCGCAAGACGAGCACCGGATACATTCGGCTTATTGGGATCAGCCAACCCGATACCATTGGTGGACACAATACCGGGAATGCCGAAGGCACCAATGGCGCTGCCCAAACTTTGACCAGCCGCTTCGTTCATCGGCAAAGACATGAAGTGCGGCGTGTACTGTCGACCGAAACTAAGCGAACCGAATTCGCCACGCACACCCACCACGGTTTCTCGTTCAAAGATCCAATTGACGTCGGGCGTGCCGGAGCTCGTACCCTGATCTGTCAAAACGCCCATTTCCAAACGCATGAACGCTTCGGTCGGTCCGTTGATCTTTTCCGTTGCAGAAAACGTGACGCGGCTACCGCCGGCACCGCCACCGGACGACAAACGGACGGTATTCTGATCACCGGCTGTGTACGACTCGATATAGGTATCGATCTGACCGCTAATCTGAACGTTGGCAGCCACCGCTGCCTGAGACAAGCCAAAAACGCAGGTGCCGACAACACCCGCCGCTTTTACGGAAGACAACAATTTATTTTCCACAAAAAAATCCTTTCTGTTATTTTTCCCACGCCGTTATTCGGAGTGCGACTTGCGGCATCTGAACAGACGGCACCGATTTTTCTTCGTTCAAAATTTGCCCTTCCGGTAGCCATACGGGCACAAAAAACCCGACAACCGTCATTGGCGATCTGTCGGGATCTTCTCACCCTGCTTTAGCCTCGCATCAATCGAGCCAGCAGGCACCCAGAAAGATAGGTGTTAACCCTTCCTCAGGATTCTACTAATCTTTCTTAAGAAAGCGAGCGAAAAGATCAAGAAAATTCTTTCAGCGTGGTTTTTGTCTCTCGGCAGGCTCCGCAAAACGATCGAACCGATTGGGAAAGGAGGCACTCGGTAGCAACAAAAGTACGAGCACTGCAAGCCAGCCCAGATAGGGAATCGCCAGAAGCCACAGCCACCAGCCGGAAAAATTGGCGTCATGCAAACGTCGTACAGCCAAACGTTTTATTGGCACTAGAGCAGCCAATAGTGCGACCAAAAAAACATTCATCCCAAACAGCACAAAGCTCGAATCGGGCTGCATCTGCAACCGATAAGCCGTTTCAAACGGCACAACAAACAATACGGCCAAAAAGAAAAGATGCGCCAGCAGAGCACACCAAAAAGCCGCCCTCGAGAGGCGGCCCAAACGCGTAAGGTCGAAAAAGTGCACGTCTCGCAACAACTGCGTTAGGTGCACTTTTTCTGACAAACCTATCCTCATCCGTTGAGTTTCTTGGTGAGGATTTCGTTGACCTGCTTGGGGTTGGCCTTACCGCGCGTAGCCTTCATCGCCTGACCCACAAGCGCGTTGAAGGCCTTCTGCTTTCCGGCCTTGAACTCTTCGACCATCTTGGCATTGTTAGCGAGCACTTCGTCAATCACCGCCTCAATAGCCGAGCTGTCGGAAATCTGCTTCAACCCCTCTTTTTCGATGAGTTCATCAACCGTTTCCGCCGCACCTTCCCAAATGAGCGAGAAAATGCGCTTGGCTCCCTTGCCATTGATCGTACCGTCCGCTAACCGCTTGAGAATGTCGGCAAGCTTGGCGGCCGTCACAGGCGCCTGGGCATACGTCATACCTTCCTGAGCGTTTACGTTGGCAGCCACTTCCCCCATCACCCAGTTGGCAGCGATTTTCTTATCGGGCGCCACGGCGCTCAACGCACAGAAGTAGTCGGCAACGTCCTTGCTAGCCGTCAAAACGGCTGCGTCATACTCGCTCAAACCCATGTCACGCACGAAGCGTTCGCGCATGGCGTCGGGCAACTCGGGCATTTCGCTGCGGATGCGGGCCATGTCTTCGGGCGTCAGCACACACGGTAGCAAATCGGGATCCGGGAAATAGCGGTAGTCCATGGAGTCTTCCTTGGTACGCATTTCACGGGTTTCTCCCGTATCCGGATCGTACAGGCGCGTAGCTTGCACCACCTTGCCACCGCTTTCGATCAATTCGATCTGGCGGGCGACTTCGTAATCAATGGCTTCCTGCAGGAACTTGAAGGAATTGAGATTCTTGATTTCGCAGCGCGTGCCGAATTCGGTACTACCCAGCGGGCGCACGGAAACGTTGGCGTCACAGCGGAAATTGCCTTCCTGCATATTGCCGCGAGAAATACCAAGCCAAACAACCAGCGCGTGTAGCGCTTTGGCGTAACCGACGGCTTCGGCCGAGCTACGCAACTCCGGTTCGGTCACGATTTCAAGTAGCGGCGTACCGGCTCGGTTCAAGTCCATGCCGGATTTGTAGGCCACGACACCGTGGTTACTCTTGCCGGCATCCTCTTCCAGATGAGCTCGCGTGAGATTGATCGTCTTCACATAAGGTTCGCCCGACTTGGGTTCCACACGGAAGGTCACCTTGCCGCCCTTCACAATCGGATGCTCAAACTGGCTGATCTGGTAGCCCTTGGGCAAATCGGGGTAAAAATAGTTCTTACGATCGAAGACGGAACGTTCAGCCACCTCTGCACCGATGGCAAAACCAAACTTGGCTCCGCGCTCTACTGCACCGCGGTTCAAAACGGGCAAAGCGCCCGGCAGCGCCAAATCAATGTAGCAAGCCTGCGTGTTGGCCTCAGCTCCGAAATGCGTGCTGGCACCGGAAAAAATCTTCGAATCCGTGGAGAGCTGAACGTGCGTCTCCAAACCGATCACAACTTCCCATTGCATGATGTCTCTCGAGCTCCTCGATTAAAAACCTTCGGGGTGACGCAGATGCCAGTCGGTCGCCTGCTGCCAGGCGTGCGCGATGCCAAGCATCTTGGCCTCGTTGAAGCGGGCGCAGGTAATCTGCACGCCGATCGGACGCCCGTTGCTGTGAATGCCGCAAGGCATACTCATGCAGGGAAGACCGGCAAGCGACATCGGAACGGTATAAAGGTCGCTGAGATAGGCCGACACCGGGTCCTTCTTGGAGCCAAAGTCGTAGGCCGTCGATGTGGTCACAGGACTGATGATCGCATCGACCTTTTGGAATGCCTGATCGAATTCCTGCGCAATCAGGCGACGCACTTTCTGAGCCTTGATGTAATAAGCGTCGTAGTAGCCGTGGGAGAGCACATAAGTGCCGATCAAAATGCGACGCTTGGGTTCGTCACCGAAGCCCTCGTCGCGGCTTCTCTTGATCATGTCCTGAATACCGTCGTAGTCCTTGGCACGGTAGCCGTAGCGCACTCCGTCGAAGCGAGACAGGTTGGAACTGGCTTCAGCACAGGCCACAACGTAATACACAGAAACGCCCAGATCGGCCGTCGGCAATTCAATGTCGACAATTTCGGCTCCTTGCGAGCGGTATGTGTCGACCACTGCTTCAATTGCCTTGGCACACTCGGCATCAAGTTTGTCGGCAAACCAAGCGCGCGGCACACCGATCTTGAGGCCCTTGACACCCTTGGCAAGGTCGCGCGTGAAGTCTTCTGCAGGCATGTTTTCGCTCGTGGAATCCCACGGTTCGTAACCCACCATGTCGCCCAGTACCCAAGCAATGTCTTCGGCGGTGTGCGCCATGAGGCCGGCCGTATCCAGAGACGAAGCAAAGGCAATCATGCCGAGTCGGCTCGGGCGACCGTAGGTGGGCTTCAAGCCCGTCACACCGCAAAAGGCAGCCGGTTCGCGAATGGAACCGCCCGTGTCGGTCGCCGTCGCAATCGGAGCCAGACCCGCTGCCACGCAAGCGGACGAACCGCCGGAACTACCTCCCGGAACCGCATTGGCGTTCCAGGGATTGAACACCTTACCGTAGGCAGAGTTTTCATTGGCCGAGCCCATTGCGAATTCGTCGCAATTGAGTTTGCCGAGCGTCACCATGCCGGCAGCATCAAGCTTTTTGACCACAGCCGCATCAAACGGACTCATGTAGCCTTCAAGCATGCGACTTGCGGCAGTTGACGCCCACTTGCGCGTCACGAAAATGTCCTTGTGCGCAATAGGAATGCCGTTCAGGCGAGTAGCCGTGCCTTCAGCAATGCGCTTGTCGGCTTCACGCGCCTGCTCAAGCGTCACTTCGGGGCGAACATCCAAAAAGCAGTTCAGTTCTTTGTGCGCTTCAATACGGGCTAGATAGTCCTGTGCCAATTCAACGGCGCTCACTTCGCGCGCGGCGAGTGCACGGGAAAGTTCCGCTACGGTGCGAAAAGTTGTCGATTGCATTCTTCTGGAATCCTTCTTTTACTCGATAACCTGCGGCACGAGGAACAGACCTTCAAATTCTTCCGGAGCGTTCTTCATGTTTTCTTCGCGGTTGTTGCCGAAGACCACCTTGTCTTCGCGCAAACGTTGCACACCGTCGTGCGGATGCATCATCGGCTCGACCCCTTCCGTGTCGACAGCCTGAATCCGTTCGATCATCTTGAAAATATCGTTCAATTCGGCCTGCATGCGCTGAGCGGCTTCTTCGTTGATGCCAACGTGCGCAAGCTCCGCAATACGATAGACATCGTCCAAACCAAGGGACATACCAGTGCTTCCTTCTTAGAGGGCGGAAAAAATTTTCAGCAAATGTAGAAATTTACCGCTTTTTCAATACTTTTTGTCGTCATGTATGCAAACAACGACAATAAATTTCCGATTCATAACCTATTTTTGATCCGTCGTCGCAAGGGAATCCGATGTCGATTGACCAACGGCTTTCAGAACTGCCGCTCTTTGCCTGATGGTTTGCGATTTTCATCCGATCCTCATTTGCAAATTACACAATTCAACCTACCCATATGTGGGTTTCCATCTAGTTCGAAGGTTGGTGAACTTGAGTTTTAGACGATTTCCTCTACTCGTAATCTTCTCATTAGAAAACAAATTCCGAACACGAATTTATTTCGGAAACAAACGAATGGCTCTTCATTCGGCAGTATCCCAACAGAGGAGAAGGAAATGACTTTATCAAGACGCAACTTCATGAAAGTAGGCGCAACTCTGGCTACAGCTCCTGTCTTTTCCATGGCTTCCGCCAAACAGATTGTTGAAACGGCACATCGTAAGACTGGGCCTTCGGGTATCCTGATGGCTCCGGTTTCCGACGAAATCGCTCCAGGCTTCAAAGTACATCCTTCGAAGCCGATTGTTCTCAAGGATCGCAAGTCTCTGACTCTCGACGTCTACAGAAAGGTCGTCTGGAACCACACACCCTGCTCCATCGATCCAGAAACACTGAAACGAATTGACCGCTACCGCGATGAATTCCTGAAGTTCCTCGAAAAGCACCCTGAACTCAATGTCTACGGCGTCAATATCAAGCCAGGAGACGCTCACAATCAACGCCTGACCAAGGAAGAGCTCAAGCAAAATCTGACGCAAGGTCTCAACACCGGCATCTCCTTCGGCGAACCGCTTCCGGATCGTGTTGTTCGCGGCATCATTCTTGCCCGTTTGTCCGGCATGATCAGTGGCAATTCGGCCTCCTCGGCACAGCTCACGCAGCACATCCTCAAGATGCTCGAACGCAAGGAACTCCCTGTTGTGCCTAGAGAAGGTCAGGGCGGCGCCGGTGAAGTTTGCCCGCTGGGTACCTTGTTTGACAACACTCCGCGTGAAATTCACCTCGGTCTCAAGGAACCCATGACGCTTATCAACGGTCATCCGACGGCCTCGGCATTGTGCGTAGACATCGCCCTTCGCAGTGACGGCATCATCAAGTTGTGCGAAGAAATCCTCTGCCTAGCGATTGACGGACTGACCGCTCCGAGTGAACATTTCGGCCAGCAATTGGAAGCCTGCTGGGACGACGAAGATGAAAAACTCGCTTTACGCCGCATCCGCGCCTACCTCAAAGACGCTCCCGTGCCGCGTCGCCAGAACGTTCAGGCTCGCGTAACTGTTCGCGACATTCCGTTGATTTTGGCTGCAGCCTACAAGACTCAGCGCAATCTTAAGCAGATTGCTCAGACAGTTCTGCAAAGTGCTCATGACAATCCGCTCTGGATCCCGAAGGACCAGGCCGCCAAAGTGGGTGCCGAACCCTATGTTTGTTCCAATGGTAGCTACCACTCCCAGATCGCCATGAATGCACCGGACGAAATGTCCCGCAACTATGCCGATCTGTGTACGGTTCTGTACTCCCTGGTTCAGTGCTTCTACTCCGACCGTGTGGCCATGCCTCATCTCGACAATCTGATTTACGGCAACATGCAGATGAACGCGGCCGACTGGCAGGATGAAACCCGTCTGTTGGGCCAGCCGTCTCTGATTCCGCCACCCCAGTTTGGTCAGAACGACCTTTGCTCGCCCTACATGCGTGCATGGAACAAGGCCGACCGTCTCGAGACCGTGACAATGGCTCTGTTGACTCAGGTGGCCTGCATGGCAAGTGAAAGCATCTACATGCGCGGCGACCTTAAGACGGCTCCCGCTTTGCAGCCGATGCTTGACATCATCCGCAAGTTCAATCCTCCAGTTGATGTTGCGCACGGCGCTCGTCGCACGATTGCTCCCGAATTGGATCGTTTGTTCCGATTCATGTGTGATTGCTCGATGGCTTACTCTTCGCTTGAACCCGAAGACCGTCCGCCGCTAGTTTTGCAGACCATCAAAGTTGCATAAAGCAAGCAGTCACACACTCTGAACAGCTTCCTTAATTCATCTCATGGAAGCCAAAGCCAACCCCATCAATTAAGTAGATGCCTGGCAGCAGTTGTTTCTCCTGCCGCCAGGCTCATTTTTTGCCATGAAAACCTTTTTCTCCCCCTTTGTCTTCGGCACACTATCGTTGCTCACGACGGCAGTTTCAGCCGCAACATTTTCCTTATATGGCGCTGTTGACACCGGTCTTTCCTATATGCACGTACGCAATGGGGATGACTCTCTGCAAATGAGTACGGGCAATTACGCCGGCCCACGATTCGGCTTTAAAGGCAGTGAGGAACTGACTCCTGGCGTTACGGTCAACTTCATTCTGGAAAACGGCTATAACAGCGACACCGGCGCATTAGATGCAGCTGGCAAAATGTTCAACCGAGAATCCATTCTTTACCTAAAAACCCCCTACGGCACATTTGGTGTCGGCCGTACCGGACCTTTCACGTCAGGCACAGGAAGTCTTTCTCGCTACTGGGATTTGGAACCTTTTGAAACCGGATATTCCGATGCCGGTATCCAAGGAACACAAGTCAACGTGTGGAGTCGTCACAGTAACACGCTCTACTACGTCTCCCCGAAAGTTGCAGGGTGGGAAGCCGGCATCCAATATTCTCTTTCCGGAGATCAGGACGCTGAAACGGATGGCATGGCCGATGACGATCATTTCGCCAACGCCTACGTTCGTTGGGATGGTCCGACTCTGATCGTTGCCGCTGGCGTGGAACTTTATACGGTCGGTCAAACGCGCGAAGCTGTTTCAAATCAACCGAATAAAGATCGCTGGAGCGTCAAGCTTGCAGGTGCCTGGACCCCGCAGGCCGGAGCCACGACACTTTTTGCCGGCTACAACTTTTTCAACAATCAGAACAAGTTCTCCGACACGACCTGGCTTGACGACACCAACCTTACTTTCGATGACAGCGGCAAGGGTATCGAAGCGCACGCTTTCTACCTCGGCATTCGTCACAAAGTAGGACAAGTCGCCTGGCTGGGATTGTTGCAATTCATGACGGGCGAAAACAAGGGAGCCCTTGCGAAAGACGAAGATGAATTCAAACGCTTTGTTGCGGGACTTGGTGCCCATTACTACTTCAGCAAGCGCACAATGGGCTACGCTGTTGCTTCCTACGCTAAAGGCACCGGTCTTCTCGACCAGGAGGGCTCTCTTACCAATCGGTATCAAGCTCACCTAGGCGTGACGCATTGGTTCTAAATCAAGCTATCCGCATCTGTAGGACCTGTCATCGGAATAAGACCAGCAGGTCCGCAGGTCTTTTATAATCGGAGCCCTCTTCAAGATGCATCATCCAGTTATAGCTGGATTGAAGCAACGAGGGGCGCACCCAAATCAAATTGTCCTTCCACAACAACCGCTCGGAAGCCTTCCAAAATTTCAGTACAGAGTCGAGCGAGTATTTCGATGCCTTCGTGATGTAGCAGAGGTACTTGCGCTGCAGAACCGAAGGCATTTTGATCCAGCCCTCTCCGTTTTGTTCCGGCTCGTAAATACCGTAGTTGACGGCCCAAGCCAAATAGAAAGACTTGACACGCTCTTCCACGGACAGCATGGACAATACGGCGAAGGCCATTCTGTCAGACAAGGTAGCCAGCTCGGCATTCTGGCAAAAGAACCAAAAAAGTTCCGGTTCTTTGAAAAAGATCTTCTTCAGGAGCTCTTTTTCGACTGTAATGACCTCACTCGGCACCAGCGCGTAGTAGCTTCCGACACAAGGAAACGACGTAAAAAAATTCAGGTTGCCACATGCAATTCGTCCCGAAATGGACACCGCCATAATGTTGTCGGGGCTCTGTCCGACCTGACGAGCCGTAATCCCCTGTTTGACCAGTACCACGCTGTGAATCGGTTCTCCATACTTAAAAATGAATTCTCCCGAATTCAGTGTTTTCGGCGTCCCTATGTTTTCCATTAATTGGCGCAGCGCCGGATGCAAGGGATGCGCAATGGACGGAAAAACCGGCTTGTTGATGATGTCACTTGCAACTGAGGAATCGGTTGAGTTTTGCTGAGAATTGATTTTTGACAACCAAGAGATAGACTGAAAGTTCGACATGTGGCAGAAACGGAAGATTCAAAAAACCCAACCTCTGCACGTTAGCAAATTTGAAGAAAGTGCACCTTCAAATCAACGTGCAAGGCTGGGTCAGGAGAGACGACAGGAAAGAAAAATCAGGGAACCTTGAACGTGTAGAACTGATGGCATGTTTCGCAGTAGTTCACGGGCTTCTCATGCTGCATATGACACAACGTGCATTCGTTGTTATGCGGTGCGCTGTGCGGGTTTGTAGGTTTCAAGTCCTTCGTTTTGTTAATGAGGCCTTTTTCCTCATGACACTGGAAACATGTGTTGCGATCCGGATAGGCAGGCTTGGACATGTCATTGCCGTGACAGTTCTGACAAGTAACACCGCGGCTGGCATGTCGATCCGCTCCCATCTTGGCCTCGTCTGCAGCGTAGACACAACCGATACTCACAGCAGCCAGAGCGATGAGCAACTTTTTAAAAGCTTTCATTTCTGTACTCCGATACTAACCATTACTTGCCGGCAACCGTTCTGGCCGCAGTGCGGCCAACGATCATGCAGTCGGCAACAGCCACAGTTCCGAGACGGACCATGCCATGAACCCCGCCGGTCACTTCTCCAGCCGCATACAGACCGGGAATCACCTGACCTCGGGCGTTGACAACCTGCGCCTTTGCATTGATCTCCAGTCCCCCCATCGTGTGGTGCACACGCGGCCATAGACGACACGCATAGAATGGTCCCTTGATGTTGGGTTTGGAATCATCGAAGAACTGACAGCCGAAATCCGGATCTTTTTTATTCTTGATGTAACCGTTCATCTTGTTATTTGTTTCTTCCAGCGCCGCAAACGGAATTTTGTAGAAATCGGCAAGTTCCTTGAGCGTGTTGAATTTGCGGACAACCTTGTTAGACAGCAGCGAGTCAATCTGGGTTGCCGTCATATTCTTCGGGATTTGATTGCGGAAATTTTCTTCAGCAACATAAAGCAGCGCTGGATGACCAAGCGCCACAATAGCATCTGCTCGAACCTTGCGGTTACCAGTTTCCTTGACAAAGCGCTTACCGGTCGCCGGGTCCACCATGACACCGAAGCCCACGAGAGGTTCGATAAACAGCGGGGCCGTACCGAACCCGCGTTCATCCGGACTCGTCCAAGGACCAAGTTGAATCCAGTCCATCTGCACGGTATTGGCGCCAATCATCTGCGCGGCTTGAATCATTTCGCCAGTTGCACCAGGATGATTGGTCGAACCAAAATTACCGGTCAGACGCGGATCGTGAGACATTCGCATAGCAACATTTTGGCTAAAGCCGCCGCTGCAAAGCACAACGCCCTTGTTGGCACGGATGTATTCGACTCGGCCGCTACTTTCCTTACCGAAGCGATAATTTCGACGAGCCTTAACGCCGATCACGCGACCGGAGGCATCCACGACAAACTCTTCAACTTTGGTTCGAAGCTGAATCGGAATTTTGTATTCCTTGCACTTTTTGAGCATTGGATTGATGAATCCGGCTCCTGTATGCTCGCGTACACCGTGACTGCGCTTGACCGAGTGACCGCCATGGTAGTAGACCGAAACAAAATCCACCCCGATCTTATTCTTGAGCCACAGATAATTTTCGAGCGAATTGTCGGCAATCAGTTTTGCCAGGTCCGGATGATTAATGTAGCCTCCGGCCCTCATGATGTCTTTAAAGAGCAGTTCCGCCGAATCCTTAATACCGGCAGCTTTCTGCATATCAGTACCTGCTGCTGAGACCGCACCACCGTTAATAATCGAATTGCCACCGGCCGTGGCCATTTTGTCAACTGCAAGCACATTAATGCCGAGCTGATGTGCTTCCAAAGCGCAAGCCAATCCGGCAAAACCAGTACCGACAACCAATAAATCAACGGTCTGATCCCACTTCGCCGGAATCTCATTCGAAGCCTTAACAGCAAAGGGGACCACCCCTGCTGCACCAACTGCCAGCACCGCTCCCATCAATTTGCGCCGAGACATATCCAACATCTGCTTCTCCTTGGAGAGTAATACGTTTAACAGACAGTCTAGGAACGAACAGCAGAAGCCAAAACACAGGCATGCAGATCTTTATGTCTCGGGTTTATACGAGATGGAAAGGACATTTTTTCGAATTGCTCAGTATCTTTTTTTAGGTGGATTCTCTACACCTGCTGTGCGCTTTCTCGTAACAATTAAAAATCGTCAACTGCCTCGACTCAATTACAATCCTCGGATAATCCTCTATATTCAGGCTCTGTACGTCATTCATGTCCAAGTCGAAGCTTTTCTTGCAAAGCCTCACGCTTTTCGCACTGGTACTCTCGGCCGGTTGCTCGTCGTCGAGCCCAAACGGCTACTATGAAAACGACGGACCGCCCGGACTTTTCCAAAAGAAAATTCTTCCCTGGGGCGGCAGTGAGGTAAAGCTCAAAGTCGAGCAGCCCAACAAATGGGCCAATCGTCCATACACCGTCATGGGCAAGCGTTACTACCCCGTCACGGGTGACAAAGCGATGAATCAAGTCGGCACGGCAAGCTGGTATGGCAAGCAGTTCCACGGTAAGAAGACGGCCATCGGCGAAATCTACGACATGCATGCTATGACGGCAGCCCACCCCACGATGGAGTTACCCAGTTTTGCCAAGGTCACCAATCTGGAAAACGGTCGCTCGGTGATTGTGCGCGTCAATGACCGAGGCCCCTTCCTGCACGGTCGCATCATTGATTTGAGTTACGCTGCGGCAGTCAAGCTCGGCTATCAAAAGCAGGGTACAGCCCGCGTACGAGTCGAGCGCATCACGCGTCGAGATATCGCCGCCGGCAGAATTCCCTCCACCACGGCAGACAATGCCGTGATCGTTGCCTCTAGCGCCCGAAAGAACACATCAGTTCCGTCTCAGACTCGTACGGCTTCGGCCGCACAACGGCAAACACAACCAAAGAGCACCGTGCGGCAAACGCAAACCTATCAAGCGGCTCCCGAATCTGCACCCGAAACAGCACCTGCGCCTGTGACTCAGTCCCAAGCCGTGGCTGCCAACGAGGGAGCTCGCATCAGTGATACGGCTGCGAAGCACTCCAAATACGACGAACAGGTGTACGTAACACTTTCCATTCCGGTCGAAAACGCCGAGATGTCCTCCGAACAACAGTCGCCGGCTCAGAATGACGCAATGGGAGCCCTGATTGCTCAGCAGGAAACGGCGCCCGCTCAAGCACCTGCCGAAGTGTTGCCCGCCGCTATTCCCGCAGCCTCAAGCGGCTCTTGGTCCGTGCAGATCGGCGCTTACGGCGTTCAGGAAAATGCCAAACAAGCTGCCGCTCACGCTGAAATGATGCTGGCTTCGGTTCAAAACGCACAGGTTCGTGTGGTCGACACCGGCAAAGTATGGAAGGTTTTGTCGGGCAATTTCTCATCCAAGGACGAAGCCAGTCAGTTTGCCCGAACCGTCACGCAGGCACTCGGATCACCGGCCTTTGCCGTGGCGCAATAAGAAAGGAACAAACATGAGACGCGACCTTGTGGTTCAAGTCATCGTGCAGTACGACGATTTCTGGGAAAATTTTGCTACGCCCTTTGAGGCGGAAAGTTTCATCAACAGCAATCTTGACGAACTTGACCTTCCTGTCATGGTGCGCCTGGAGGACATGAAGGGAAACGTCAAGTGGTATTACGACCTGGTGGAAGACGAAGGCGGTGTCTACCGTCTTGTCGATCGCGACTGCGAATCAACGCATCTCATTCGAGTAGGATCCAACTAAAACGGGACGCTTGTGCGTCCCGCATACTCTCGCTGTCGATTTACGCCGATCAGCTCAAGAAGAAGCGACAGGCTGGATTGTCTGTTTCGTCCCAATAGCGATAGCCGAGCGTCTTTAGAAACTGCTCAAAAAGTTCGTTGTCTTGCGGTGGAACCTGGATACCGGCAAAAACGCGCCCGAAGTCAGCACCGTTATTGCGATAGTGGAACAAGGAAATGTTCCATTGAGGAGCCAGAGAGGTCAGGAACTTCATCAACGCACCCGGACGTTCCGGAAATTCAAAGCGATAGAGCTTTTCGTTGACAGCCAGTTTGCTGTGCCCGCCCACCATGTGACGCAAATGCAGTTTGGCCAGTTCGTCATGCGAGAGATTAAGCGCCGGGAATCCTTCGGTCTTGAGCGCCTTTTCGATTTCTTCCACATCGTTGGCATTGGTGGTCTGCACACCCACGAAAATGTAGGCGTCCGTGTTGTCACTCATGCGGTAGTTGAATTCCGTCACAGCGCGGTTGCCGAGCAAACCGCACAAGCGGCGGAAGGAACCGCGCTCTTCGGGAATCGTCACGGCAAACACAGCTTCTCGGTCTTCGCCAAATTCGGCGCGCTCGCACACAAAACGCAAACGATCGAAATTCATGTTGGCGCCGGACGTGATTGCCACCAAAGTCTTGTTCGTCACACCTTCTTTGCGTGCCCAGGCCTTCAGGCCTGCAAGCGACAACGCTCCCGAAGGCTCCACAATCGAGCGCGTGTCTTCAAAAACATCCTTAATGGCCGCACAAATCTCGTCGCTGTCAACCAGTACGATACCATCGAGATTTTCACGACAAAGACGAAGCGTTTCATCGCCCACGCGTTTGACAGCCGTACCGTCGCTAAAGAGTCCCACGTCGTCAAGGGCAACGTTCTCACCGGCATCAAACGAACGCTTCATGGCGTCAGAATCGACCGTTTCCACGCCAAACACCTTGATTTCCGGATAAATGGCCTTGATGTAAGTCGCCACGCCGGCCGCAAGGCCGCCGCCTCCGATCTGCACGAAAATCGCATCAGGACGCGTTCCGTCGGAAGGTTGGTACTGGCGCAGGATTTCCATACCGATCGTTCCCTGGCCCGCAATCACGTACGGATCATCGAACGGATGCACGAAGGTGAGCCCCTCTTCGGCCTGCATCTTGACAGCATGAGCGGCCGCATCCGAAAAACTCTCACCCACGAGCACCACTTCTCCGCCCAGATTTCGAACGGCCTCCACCTTGAGCGCTGGCGCCGTCACCGGCATCACGATCACCGCGCGGCACCCCAATCGCCGCGCCGCCAAAGCCACCCCCTGCGCATGATTGCCGGCGGAAGCACAAATCACGCCGCGGGCGCGCTCTTCGGCACTCAAATGCACCATCTTGTTGAAGGCGCCGCGAAGTTTGAAGGAGAACACCGGCTGGGTGTCCTCGCGCTTTAAAAGAACTTTGTTGCCGATTCTCAATGAAAGCCGTTTGGCTTCGTCAAGCGGCGTTTCGCGCGCCACATCGTAGACGCGAGCCGTGAGGATTTTGCGCAAATAATCTTGGCGATCCAATTCAGTCTGTGTCATGCCTATCCCTGTTTTTCGTTTGTTCTTATGCGCTTCTGACAAAGCGTCCCTCAATATACGACTGTTTTTCGTTTTTTGCCGCACCGCACCGTTCGGCTTTTTGCTCGAAACCACCGCTCTTGCCGCAACCGTTTGTTTCGTTACCTAATCACTCTTCTTTATCGAGCAATCGACATCAGCCCTATACAATGGAAGGGTTCGTTATCTTTTTCTGCACCCTTTGTCAGACGGCCGTACCCCGGAATAATTCCGGCCGCCTGCCAAGAGCTCCCCGAGAACAGCCTCATGCAAAACGAAAACAGCGCAGCAAACGTCGACGTCACTGCCGACGCCGCCAAGCGCATCCGCGAAATTCCGTACAACTACACCTCGTTTTCCGACCGAGAAATCGTCTGGCGCCTGCTGGGTAAGGAAGCCGCCGGCATTCTTGACGAACTGCGCAATGAACGTCGCACAGGGCGCAGTGCCCGTATGCTTTTTGAGGTGTTAGGCGACATCTGGGTCGTCAACCGTAACCCGTATCTGCAGGAAGATCTCCTAAAAAACACCTCCCGTCGCAAGCTGCTCATCGAAGCTCTGGAACACCGTCTACGAGAAATGGACAAACGCCGCAATCCGGCCGCTGCCGAACGCGACGTCAAGGTACAAAAGCTCATGGCAGCCGCCTACAAAGCAGTGCGCAAATTCGAATCAAGCTTCGAACGTACCAAAGCTCTCCGCGCTCGTTTCAAACGCGCGCTCAAAAACTGCACGGCAGCCGACAACATTCGCTTTGACCCGTTTATGCGTGCCGCGCACGTCACCGACGCCACGGACTTGCGTATCGAATATCCGTTTGTGGTGATCACCCCCGACAGCGAAAGAGAAATTCCGTCGCTGGTACGCACCTGCATTCAGCTCGGCCTGGTAATCATTCCGCGCGGCGGCGGCACCGGATACACAGGAGGTGCCGTACCGATGACTGAGATGAGTGCGGTAATCAACACAGAAAAGCTCGATTCGATCAGCCGTGCACATCAGGTCCATCTGCCCGAATGCAATTTGGGACTTGTGCCCGTGATCGACACGGGCAGCGGCGCGGTGACGCGGCGCGTAACCGAAGCCGCCGTGCTTGACGATTACGTTTTCTCCGTAGACCCGGCCAGTGCCGACAGCTCCACCGTCGGCGGCAATATCGCTGAAAATTCCGGCGGCAAAAAGGCGGTGCTCTGGGGCACAGCCGTTGACAACATCGCCAGTTACCGCATGGTTACGGCCGACGGCAACTGGATGGAAGTCGAGCGACTCGAACACACCTGCAGCAAAATTTCGCCCGAAGCCGACATCCGCTGGCACATCACCGTCAAGGACGGCCGCACGGCCGACCCCGAAAAAGCTCGTGTGCTGAGCACCCGCGAACTCGTCACGCCCGGCAGCATTTACCGCCGCAAAGGTCTCGGCAAAGACGTCACCAACAAATTCCTAGGCGGCCTGCCTGCGGTTCAAAAAGAAGGCACCGACGGCATCATCACCTCGGCGCGCTGGATTCTGCACAAAATGCCGCCTTTGACCTACACGGTCTGCCTGGAGTTCTTCGGCGCGGCAACGCTGGCCGGTAAAGCCATTCTGGAAATTTCCAATCTCCTCGGCAATGGCTACAAGGGCTGCATGCTTGCCGGACTCGAACATCTCGACGACCGCTACCTGAAGGCTGTCAACTATCCGGTCAAGAGCAAACGCGGCGATTATCCCAAGATGGTGATCGTGGGCGACATCGTCGGCAACGACAAAACCGCGCTTGAAGAAGCCGTCGGTCGAGTGATTGACCTTTGCACCAAAGTCAACGGCGAAGGTTTTATCGCCAAGACGCCTGAGGCGCGCTTTGCCTTCTGGCATGAACGCAGCAAAACAGCAGCCATCAGTGCGCACACCAACGCCTTCAAGCTCAACGAAGACGTGGTGATTCCGCTCGACAAAATCGGTGAATACACGCTCGGCTGTGAAACGTTCAACATCGAGTGCTCGATTGACAACAAGCTCGAAATGCTTGATGCACTCGAAGGCTACCTGCGCGGTTACATTTCGCTTGGAAAGCCGACACTTACCGCCGGCGTTCCCAAAGAGCTGCTTTTGGATGCGACCGTTCCCCAGGCCCTCAAGCTCATTGAATCCGTACGTTCGCGCTGGAGCTTTTTGCGTCACCATTTTGACGCCAAGGTCAGTGAAAACGCCGAAACACTGATCAATTTGGGCATTACGTTGCCGGCAGCCGTCCTTCGCAAATATCGCAACAAAACGGTCTTTGATCTTATCTACGATCGAACGGTGCGCGTGTCCTGGAAAAAGGAAGTGCGTGCCGAACTCTTTAAGATTTTTCCGGGCGACGCTTTTGAAAAAGTTCGTACCGAAATTGACGTCATTCATGCCCGCGTTCTGCGAGGCCGCGTTTTCATTGCTTTGCATATGCACGCCGGCGACGGTAACGTACACACCAACGTGCCGCTTAACTCCGACAACCAGCGCATGATGCAAAAGGGCGTTGAAGCCGTTCATCGCGTTATGGCTCTGGCCAAATCTTTGGGCGGCGTCATCAGCGGAGAGCACGGCATCGGACTCACCAAGATCGAATTTTTAGACGCCGAAAAACTGGAACTCTATACCGAGTACGTGCATCAAATGGACCCGCAGCGGCACTTTAACCGCGGCAAACTGTCCAAAGACATTGATCTGCAAATGCTCTACACCCCGAGTTTTAATCTGCTCGGTGCCGAGTCGCTCATCATGCAACAAACTCAAGTCAAAGAGATCAGCGACGCCATTAAGAACTGCCTGCGCTGCGGCAAATGTAAATCCAAGTGTACGACGCACGTACCGCGCGCGAGTCTTCTTTTCTCGCCGCGCAACAAAATCATTGCCACCAGTCTGCTGATCGAAGCGATTCTCTACGAAAGCCAGACGCGCCGCGGCTTGTCTGACCTGCATCTAGAAGCGCTCGAAGATTTGGCAGACCACTGTACGCTGTGCATGAAGTGCCGCACACCCTGCCCCGTTAAGATCAATTTCGGCGAGGTGACGATTTTGCTGCGCGCCTTGTTGGAGCGCTCGGGCAAAGCTTCCATGCCGATGGCCAAGCGTGCCGGCATGAAGTTTCTGGAATTCAGCAACCCCCGAACGGTAGAGTGGGCTCGCAAGGGACTTGTCAACGTCGGTTTCAAGGCCGAACGCATGGCACACGACATATTTGCTGCCGCAGCACGTTCGCAACTGAGTCATCCGACGCACACAATCGGCAGACCCGGTATCGTCGAGCAGACGGTTACGCTCGTCAACCGCAAGCTTCCGTCGCCGCGCATGAAACAAACCATGCGCGCCGTACTGGGCATCACCGATTCGGCCGTTGCTCCCATCATCCGCAAACCTCAGGCAAAGGACGCCGAAGCCGTCTTCTACTTTCCGGGCTGCGGCAATGAACGTCTCTACCCCGAAGTGTCTTTGGCCGTATTGGCGCTTCTGTATGAAGCCGGTGTACAAACAGTGTTGCCTCCCAAATTTATGTGCTGCGGATATCCGCAGCGCGGCGCGGGTGAACTCACCAAAGCCGACGCCATCGTCACGGCCAACCGCGTGCTTTTTCACCGCCTGGCCAATACGCTCAATTATTTAGACATCAAAACCGTCCTCATCTCCTGCGGTACATGCCTTAAGCAGCTCAAGGACTATCACTTCGAAGAGATTTTTCCGGGCTGCCGCTTGATGGACGTGCACGAATACCTTCTCGAAAAAGGCATGACCGTTACCGGTGAAGACAACGTTCGCTACATGTACCACGATCCGTGCCACACACCGTTTGCCGCGCCCGTTCCGGTCAAAGCGGTCAACGCCATTCTGCATCCCGCTGACGGCAGTACAGTGCTGCAGACCGATACCTGTTGCGGAGAATCCGGTACCTTTGCCGTCGCACGCCCTGACATCGCCACCCAGGTACGCTTCAAAAAGGAGGAGAACATCCTCAAGGTGAAAAATGTGCTGTGTGCACAACGTGACCGCAGTGCCGTTAAGATCCTTACGACGTGCCCGGGTTGTTTGCAGGGCATCAGTCGTTATTCGGATTCCACCGGCACTCAAGCCGAGTTCCTGGCGGTTGAATTGGCTCACCTCAAGCTCGGCAAGCAGTGGCTGTCTCGTTTTGTGACGCAAGTCACTGCCGAAGGCATCGAACGCGTTCTCGTTTGATATCCTCCAACCGATTCACGAAGGAGGTCTTCTGGCGTTAGTCAGGTAAAATTGCCTCCCTTTATCTCTGCGGGCTCCTTGCGGAGCCCGACTCGATACTATGACAAATGACTGTCCTCTTTGTAATCCCGTTGACGAACGTGTGATTTGGCGCGGCAAGCTTGTTCGCGTCATTGACGCATCCGACGACGATCTGCCCGGATTCGTGCGCGTGATCGTTAAGCGTCATGCCGCTGAAATGGTGGATCTGACCCCGGAAGAATCCGCGATGGTAAGAAAAGCCGTTCGCCTGTGCGAACTGTGCATGCTTGAGACCATGCATCCGGACAAGATTAATTTGGCCAGTCTCGGCAATATGGTGCCGCACGTACACTGGCACGTAATCGCCCGCTACAAGGACGATGCCTTCTTCCCGGACTCCATCTGGTCACCACGCCGCCGTACCTGTTCTCAAGAGGTACTCGAAGAGCGCCGCGCCAAAGCAAAGACCATGCTTGAAAAGCTTCCGTCTTTGCTGATGTCGCTTGAAAAAATTAGTCCGGAATAAAAATGATTCGGCGGTTCGAAGCTTCGTTTTGAACCGCTTTTATTTTTGATAAAAACTGCAGTTTTGGATTTCCGTTCCTTGCCACCGGGGCCAGATAGCAAATAGCGACTGACGCTGTTCCTCGGTCAGGTCTCGGAATACCAGATCAACCTTATCGGACGGTTCCCCTAAGCGATTGGTGACACGCAACCCCTTTACATCCGGCGCTTTTTTGCTATTGATCCAGGCTTGAGCAAGCTCCTGAGTCTCAAATGTTTCGATCTCTACCCCGTAGGACAAAGCACCGCTCAAAATCGGGCGAACATTCTTGTAGCCTTGCTGACGGAACTGCTTAACAAAAGCTCGAACAGCAATGTCGTTGCTGTAAGGGCCCAGATAACCGATCCATCGATCCGGCAAAAAACGATCCGAAATTTCAGCCTTGTGCAGTAAACCGCGGTTTTTGAGCGTAGATTGAACCGACGTCAGCTGACGCCCATCGAAAGGTCCCCAAACAAAACAATCCGCTTCAATAGGGGTACCGGAAATACGGGCGTTTTCATCATTTTTTCTGGCTTCGATCGTTGCGAGTACCAATTCGGGTACATCAACCTTTAGTTTGGTTTCCGCCACAAGGTCAACCGTCGGCTGCCGCGATTGGTCGTATAAAAACCAGCCGCAGGCACACAAGGCCAGGAGTAGCACAAAGTTGACGAAATAACGCACCGTCTTTCCTCACGATTTGCCTATCTATTCGTAGCGCGCATGGCCAGGCCGCGCAGCACCAGATTATGCTTGATCACAGCCTGAGGGTATTCCTGCATGATGTAGGGGGCAAAAAGAGGTGCGGCGCCCCCGGCAAAGAGCAGACAGGGATCGTCAAAACCTCTCCGGTGAAGACTCGCGAGCGAGCGATCGACGATACCAAGATGCGCTTCGAGCACAGCAGTGGTAATCGCGTCGGCGGTATTGGTCGGAAAATCCGAACGAACACCAATACGTCCCGGACGACAGCGTGTTTTCGTCAAAAGCGCTTCGGTCATCATGGATGGCCCAGGAAGAATGCGCCCGCCGATGAAGGCCTGCGTCTTTTCGCCTTCGGGAATCACCACGTCCGCCGTGGTGGCCGTACCGATGTGTACGACCAGAATCGGTCGATTTGGATAAAGCGAAGCAGCACCGATCACGGCATGCCAGCGATCGCTACCGAGTTGCTCGTAGTTGTCGTACTTGTTGACAACTGAAAAACCCCGGCCTTGGAATATACGTTCAGAGTGCAACCAATCCCACTTGATGCCGTGCGCATTGAAAAAACGCGTGATATTAAAAGCAAATTTCTCGCTCGAAACCATGCAGCCGACTACGCGCTCAGGCTTTAAATTAAGCCATTTGTGCAGCAGTTCATCTGGCACCACATCGTTGCCGCAATGCACATAAGCGTGAGGCTCTTCGGGCTTGTCTGAAGTCGCCCATTTGAGAGCCGTGTTGCCGAGATCCAAAAGCAAAGCCGTCACTGTTTTTCTCGATTTATTAAAAGCGGTCGAATGCGTGCGTCCGCAAACATTCTCGTGCGACCCAATGCATCGATAAACAAAAGTTCACCGCCATCACTTATGCCCGCCGTCCGCCCTTGAAGAATTTCCCCTGAAGGAAGCGTCAGCTCCACGGGTTTGTCTGCCAAGGCATCGAGCTGAGACCAGCGCTCCTGAAGTCCTTTTACCATCGACCGAGAATAGCGGTTGCAAACGCGCTCGATAGACGCCCCCAATCCAGCCGCCGTCCGAACACGCAACACTTCAAGTTGCCGCGCATCGGGTAACTGAGCCAGAAGAGCCATGGCCGGCACGTCCGTTGTCGGAACACCTTTATCGCCGAGGCACATATTAACGCCGATCCCCACAACCGCATGCAATCGATAGGCTCGGTTGCGTACAAGCTCACAGAGAATACCGGCGACCTTTCCGTTACCGATCCAGAGATCGTTGGGCCACTTAAGCCGCACATTGTCGTTGATTGTCCAGAGCGATTCGGCGCAGGCTGCGCCCACTACCAACGGAAGGCCCGATATACAATCTTGCGAAACAGAAAGCGGCACAGAAACGGTTAACAGAACCGATGCGGCAGGTGCCGTCCAGCTGCGCCCCCGTGTTCCGCGCCCGGCCGATTGACGATCCGCTACCAAAGCGATACGTACGTCTTTTTGTGCATTTCTCACCCATTCTTTGACATCATCATTGGTGCTGGCCGCTTCATCCACCCAGTGTGCCTCAAGACAACTTTGAGCATCGCGCAACGCGAAAGCAAAAGACTTTTGTTTTGCACAATTACAATGCATGGTTCAGATCAGAAATTGAACTGCCTTGAAAGAAATGACCAGAACGCATACTACACAAACCGCCGGCGAAGCCGGTCTAATCGAGCTTGACATTGATTTTCCCGATGTCTGCACCCAAGGCATCGCTTTTTTGGCTCACCCGATCACAACGCAAGGCGGCAGCAAGGATCACAAAGTCATCACCACCATGGCCAAAGCACTAGTTTCGGGCGGCTGGCTCGTCGTACGCCCCAATTGCCGTGGTGCCGGCCGCAGCGAAGGTGAATACAATGCAGGCCCCGGTGAAGCCGCAGACTTTTTGCGCGTCATCGATGCCGTTTTTGAAATGCGTGAAGTTGCTGAAGCACTTCCCGTCGGAGGCCGCGCAGTGTTTGGCGGTTTTTCGTTTGGCACCTACGTGATGAGTTTGGCCGCACAAGTTCGCAAGCCCGCTGCCATGATTTACGCAGGACCGGCCGTTCATAAGTTCGACATTGTCCATCCCGGCTGTCCCGCTTTCGTCGTACACGCGCAAAACGATGAATTAGCGCCGCTTAGCACGGTTCTTTCCTGGGCCAATCTCAACAATCTGACGGTAGACGTCATTCCTGCCACCAATCACGTCTTCGCCAAGAAACTGCCGCAATTGAGCCGCGTTTTCTCACAATTCGTTGCTTTACTCTGAAGGCTTAGCCGCTAAAATCGTCGCATGCGAATTTTCTGCAATTTTTTCATTGCTCTAGTCGGCTTTTTCAGTCTTTGCACCATCTCACCCGAGGTTCATGCTGCCACCGGCAAAGAGCCCGTGATGACGTCTTCTCCCGATGCTTGGGTGCTCGTGGACGGCATCAGCGGATTTGTCATGGGCGCGCACGATAAGGATAAAGCGCTTTCGCCCGGTGAATTGGTTCACTTGATGGTGATCTATACGGCGTTGGATGCAACCGCGGGAGATAAAAAAGCACTTAACGCCTCCGTCACCATTTCATCCGCCGATGCACTGCGTTCGAGCTCCTCGCGTCGACTTTATTTGGTTCCTGGAGAACCTCATTCCCTAAAAACGCTCTTGCATAGCATCGCCGTCACGGGCGCTGAAGACGCAGTACTTGCCGTTGCTTCGCACTTTGATAAAGAGGCTGACGCATTTGCCACCCGCATGAACGAAACGGCTCAAAAACTCGGCTTAATGCACAGTCGTTTTGTCTCTCCTGTTGATCACGCCAACAACCGCATGAGCGCGCATGACATCGCGCGTCTTACGATGGCAATTAAAAAGCGTTTTCCTCAGGCCTACAAATGGTTTTCCGAGAAAGAATTCGTCTTTACAACACATAACCTTCGAAACCGCAATCTGCTGCTTTGGCGAGGTTCAGGCATTGACGGCGTCATGAGTAACGCTAACAATACGTCCGTCGTTGGTAGCTGGCACCGCGACAGAAATAAAAACGTAATGCCTCGCGATGTCATCGCCGTCTTGCTTGGCGGCCAGACATCAGATCTCACAACGGCAGACGTTCAAACGCTGTTGCGACATGGGCGGCTCGAGTACGAAACGTTACGTCTTTTTCCGGCTAACACGCTCGTCACCAAAATTGACATTCTTACTGGCAATCGTGAAAAACTTGAAGTGGGCAGCGCCGACGCAATTTGGGTGACAGTACCGCGTCAAGACATCGTCTCACGCGGCATGGGCGGTTTTTCGACACAATTTGAGTATATGGCTCCAGCTGTCGCACCGGTCAAAACTGGTGAAGTGATCGGCAAATTACGCGTGTATTTTCAAAACAAACACATAGACGACTTTGATTTGGTCGCCATGCATGACGTCGGACCCGGCAGTTTTTTAAGTCGCTTTGTCGACTCCGTTCGACTGCGCATGAAACCTGCCGACAATCAAAGTCATCCGGTTGTCGTCGAACCTCGATCTGAAGAGAGCGACATAAAGACTCAACCTTAATTTTTTGAGCCAATGATTGATAAACAAACTCTCGTAGAACAGCAGGATTCATTGCTTGAATTTCCCTGCGACTTTCCCATCAAAGTGATGGGTGCTTCCATACCGCACTTTGCCGAGACAATCGGTGCGGCTGTGCGAGAATTGGTGCCCGACTTTGATCCGAAAACCATCAATGAGCGCAAGTCGAACGGCGGCAAATACACTGCTCTCACCGTCACGGTGCATGCCACCAGCCGCGCGCAACTCGACAGTATCTACATGATGCTGACATCGCATCCGCTTGTCAAAATCGTATTGTGAGCTTTTGCGGACCCATTGTTCGTGACTTGGGGCTGGCCCCGTATGGGCCGGTCTGCGAAGCTATGCGTGTATTTACACAGACGCGCACAGACGAAACGTCCGACGAAATTTGGTTTGTCGAGCACCCGCCCGTCTATACGGCCGGCCGCGACGCTTCGCAGCGCAGCGGTCGCATCGGTGACATTCCTCTGATACCGGTCGAACGAGGCGGCGATATCACCTATCATGCCCCCGGTCAAATCGTGGTCTATCCGCTACTTAATCTGAGACGTCGACATTTGTTCGTCAAGACCTATGTGTCGCTCTTGCTTGACACAATCATTGACACGCTGTCGGTTTTCGGCATTGAATCGATTCGCCATCAGGATGCACCGGGTGTCTATGTTCCGATGCCGGGAGGCATAGGGAAATTCAGCGGAATCGCTAAAATCGCCTCCATCGGCATTCATGTCAGCCGCGGCTGTACGCTTCACGGTATTGCACTCAATGTACACACCGATTTAGCTGGTTTCCGGCGTATTTCGCCATGTGGCTACTCGGGACTGCGCGTCACCGATATGACATCACTGGGCGCCGTATGTGACTTAGAAACGGTCAAGTGCGAGTACCGACAAAGGTTGCTCCGTGCACTCACTGGCATTTACATTGAATCAAACAATGATTGAAGAAGAAAACATAGAGCCGGTACCGGGTGTCAAACCCGGAAGTTTTGCTGCTTGGTGCGCAAGTTTTCGCCCTAAAACCCTGGGCATTGCCGCTGCACCCGTTATCGTCGGCTTATCAGTGAGCGCTGCCGTCACGCACACGTTTGACCTTATAGTGGCGTTTGCCACATTAGCGCTGTCACTTTTGATGCAAGCCATCAGCAACATGGAAAATGATGCCGGCTACACCAAACGAAAAGCCGAGCGTAAGTCGCGCAAAGGACTGCCGCGATCCACCGCCAACGGGTGGCTTACCGTCGCGCAGGTCGAACGCATGATCAAAATCCTTATCGGCATAGTGGCCCTCGATACGTTTTTTCTCATTTACGTCGGCGGATGGGTCATGCTGGCCATTTCGGTGGCTTCAGTCGTGGCTGCCTATGCTTATATGGGCGGCCCCAAGCCCATTGCCTACACACCGTGGGGCGAATTTGTCGTCTTCATCTTCTTTGGTCCAATCGCCGTAGCCGGCACAGCTTATCTGCAAACCGGAGTCTGGCAAATAGAAGCTTTGCTGGCTGGTTCTGCACTCGGCTTTATTGCCTCTGCTGTTCTAGCCGTCAACAACTATCGCGACACGGAGCATGATGCCGAAGTTGGACGTCGCACACTTGCCGTTATACTAGGGCGTCAGGCAATGGTTGGTGTCTACTGCTCACTTCTCTACGCTCCGTATCTGATGGTGGCTGTTGCCATCGTCTACAACCCGTCGGTCTTCGGTTTATCCTTGTGCCTGTTTGCGCTGCCCCGAACTTTGAAATTGGTCGACGAACTGCCTCGCCGCGAAGGCAATGATCTGAACGCCGTTATGTTCGGCACTGTCAAACTCGAACTTCTTTTTTCCCTTTGTCTAACAGTCGGCGGCATTGTCAGCGTTGTTCTTCTTTGAGGTAAACGTGTCAACTTCAGAACGCAGTTTTAAAAAGATATTGAAGATTTCGCGTCAAGCAGCTTCCGACTGCGTTCAAACGCTGCCCAAACCCGCTTGGCTTAAAGTTAGGGCTTCCGTAGCTGGCGGCGCTGAAGATCCCATTCGCAACGTTCTGTCTTTGTATTCTCTTTCCACCGTCTGCCGAGAAGCCGCCTGCCCCAATCGGGCCGAATGCTTTTCGCAAGGCACAGCTGCCTTTTTGATTCTCGGGGAACTCTGCACACGCCGTTGCGCTTTTTGCGACCTGGCGCACGGTACCCCAAAGTCTCCCGACGACGACGAACCCTATCGTCTCGCTCAGGCCGTCAAGGCGCTCAAACTTCGCTACGCCGTTATCACGAGTCCCGATCGAGACGATCTGAAGGATGGTGGTGCAAAGCACTTTGCCGCTGTGATTTCAGAATTAAGAAAAGCTGTCGAAGGCATTAAAGTTGAAATTTTGGTGCCCGACTTCAAAAAAAAGGAGGCTATTGCCCTGCAGATTCTTTCGGAAACGCCGCCAGATGTCTTCAATCACAACATCGAAACGGTACCGCGTCTGTATCGCGTAGCCCGCCCCGGCGCCTCGTATGAAGGGTCTCTGTCACTGCTTCGATCTTTTGCCGAACAAAACCCGCACATCCCCACCAAAAGTGGACTTATGCTCGGATTGGGTGAGACCGACGAAGAGGTCATGGAGGTACTGGGTGATCTACGCTGCCATAAGGTCGATCGGGTCACGATCGGACAATATCTGGCTCCCTCCAAGGCACATCTTCCCGTACGACGGTATGTCAGCCCTCAGGATTTCGAGCTTTGGCACCATCGTGCCCTCGAGATGGGCTTTAAATCGGTTCATGCAGGTGTTTTTGTACGTTCGAGCTACCATGCCTCGGATGACAGTTTAAAAACACGATAGCGCGCAATTTTGAGGAGGTTAAAAAAAATAAAGCGCCTGTAGTTTCCGGACAGGCGCTTTTATCTTCATAAAACGGTTCATTATGAACCGCTCGGTACTTATTGCGCAGCTTCTTGCTGAGCAGCCTTATTTTCTTGATTGATATTCTTGAGCCGCTCCATGATGCGCTCGGCAGACATCACTTCGCACACTGAAATGACACGCGCGACACCGCTCGTTCGAGCCGCCACATTCATTGCAATCGTATTTTCCTGCGGCGTCACGATACCCATGATGTAAACAATGCCTCGTTCAACAATCACCTTCATCTGACTGAGGTACACATTGTCTTCCATCACCATACGCGAACGCACCGTTGTAGCCAGTTTGGAGTCACTCATTCGCTGCGTCCAACTGATGGTCGGCTGAACAGACAATTCGTTTACTACACTGCGGACGTCCAAACTCTTCTGCACCGTTTCCGTCACGATGCGCTTGGCTTTCAACGTTTCAATTTCACCCGTCAAAAGCACTTTACCGTTGTAGGCAGTAACCGTGATGCGGCCTTCAGGTTCGTCACCAAGCTGCTCTTTGAGAGCCTGCGTAATTTCATAGCTCAAACGTTTTTCGATTACGCCGTCATTGACAATAGCCCCGGCAGAGCGACGATCATTGATCGTCGACACCGTCGCACCAGTGGCCACAGCCACACCACCAACCACAAGAGGCGCGCAACCGACCATGGCTGTCGTCATCGCTGCCGCACACGACAGTATGCAAAGAGTGCGCTTGAACATAATATCTTTTCTCCGATTTTCTTCTGTTAATTTGGTCAAATCGTAATGTCGAAAGCCCGATGAGCCGGTTTTGTTTGCTCTACATCAGGCTGCATTCTCAAAAACGGCCTCAGCCAAGCTTCATTTTTCTGCAGTAAATCAGCCCTGACAGCCAGTTTGTGATCCACGATTTTCACAGCGCCGTTACGAATCCAGTCCCGGAAAATTGTATCAATCTGCTCAAGCTGACAATTCAAAAGCGTTGCCATAAAGCGACGCGAAGGCGCACACGATAATCTAACAAAACTTTTCGCCGGAAACTCTTCGATATTTGTAGTACCGCAAGCCTTAAGAAGAACTGTAAAAAAAACACCAAAACGCTCCTCAGGTGCAGCTGCTTGACAGACCATCAGTCCCAATCGCTCACAAAACGCACGTCGCAAAGCGTAACGATTGAGTTCTTCATTCCAGTTCGGATCAATTTCAATCACGCGAAGAAAGATTTCCGGTGCTACTGTCAGCACTTCACAGCGGCAGACCGCCCAATAGCGACGAGGAAGGTTGTCCAGAGCATCGATCGCACGAGTCGGCACACCGAAACTGTGGGCGGCCGAAAGCGTCAACATGAAGGGCGAACTGGTGCCAGGATTGATCACACCTTGGGCGAGCAACCCGCTCTGGACAAAAACCACGCGCCTGAAAAAAGTTGATGTTCCGATTTGATCGCCTCTTTGCAACACCGTCCTGTGGCCGATGCTGGTAAGCACTCTTGAAATACCCGGCGAAAGCCTCGGAGCAAACCAGGGCAATAGCGTGTGTTGGGACATGGCAATAGGCAAAAAAGCATCCGGCGCATCGAGCGCTCAAAGCAGAGATCAAAAAAACCGCGCTAATCCTAGCACAGAGGCTTTATCAGATTCGACGCAGTTGTTGTCGATATAACGTCCATCTTATACAGAATGTTTTACTCTCAGCTCTGTGAATAACTTTGTGTACAACTAAAGAACAACCCATGGTCTTGTGGATAACTTTTCGCTGTTTTCATGAGGTGTGATTTTTCTCCACATTCATCCACAACTTATTCACACCCTCTTCAAAACGTTATCCATAACTTTATACACATGCTAGTTAGTTGTTTTTAAAAAGAATTTTTCACTTACTCACAGAGTTTTCCACTCCCTACTTACGACTATTTCTACATAAATATTTTTATTTTTTTAAGAAAAAAGAGAAAAGAAACTCTGACTAACCTCCCTTTAGTCATCCAACAAATTTATCTACTCTTTTTTTGAGATTCTAAGGATAAAAAATCTTTTGTTTTCAAAAGGTTATGTATCTTTTTCAATGTAAAAATTGCACTATTTTTTAAGGGACGAAGAGAAAATTGTGGAAAAAAAAGCCCATCAAAGCACTGGTTAGAGGGAAAAATTTTCCACATTCACCAATTGTGAAAAAAAATGACCTCAAAACGCGTTTTGAGGTCAGAGTTATTCAGCGGGGAGTGAGTGAAAGGATCAGATCGTACTGGCCTTCTCGTAGACCTGATAGATAATGTCAGCAAAATTCATATAACCGCGTTCGGTTGATGCGGCTCCGATGATCGACACGTGATCTTCGCTGGAAAACAAACCGACTCGATCTTGAAGATTAGGCGTGCACTCAGAGCAGACAACAACATGGTCAATGCGGATAGCCTGTCGATTGTTGCGATCAGGCCGATCGGATATGCGAACCGCGTGATTGTCAATGAGCTCAATATTGGCTTGCGTGACGCGTTGAGCGCCTCGCATCAGCAACCACGTAAGATCCCAGCGATTATGTGCTTTCCTCAACAGTTTCTTAGAAATATTGGCATCAAGCTCAATGAGGTAGAGCTGACGTACGGCTCGTTCGATTTCAGGAATAACACCCAGTACGCCGCCGGCGTGCTCTTTGATACTGCCGACTCCCCAAGCTTCGAGCCAAGACTCGGCAGATCGCTTGTTTTCTGATTTTTTTTCAAGGAGATAGCGACTGACGGACAACGCAAGACGGCCGTTGCCGAGAACGGCGACTCGGTTGCCGACCGGAGAGCCGTTAAGTAGCTCTTCATATGTCACCACGTTGGAAGCATTGATTCCGGCGATGTCGGGTATCTCGGGTTCGCTACCTGTGGCGACGACATAACGATCGAAACTTCCTTCTTTTTTTAATTCTCGTAGATCGATTCTTTTGTTGTAAATAACGTTAACTTTGTTTAATTGTATGCTATTTTTTAGTAAATCAATCCATTTATCATAATCTTCGTTATCTTCAATTTTGCGCGCGAAGTGTAACTGTCCACCTGGCTCAGCGTTTTTTTCAAATAAAGTGACCGAGTGACCGCGGCCGGCGGCAATGCTTGCAAAAAGCATCCCAGCCAATCCCGCTCCAATGACGGCGATGCGTTTTGGTACAGGTGTTTTGACCTTAGAAAGCGGAAAGCGTCCGAATTGGCAGGGATTTGTGAGATTGAGCAGACGCCGCGTGCGTAGCAAATCAAGAGGAACGCCGCTGTCGTGGTGATCAATCCAGGGACGAATTTCGCCTTCGGCGATGCCGAGTTTTTTGCGAATGAATGAACTGTCCCCCAACAAGGGCGTACTCAGCGAAAAAACCGCGTTGTCGTGCTTTTGAGCCAGTGTCTCAAGTTGATCAAAGTCAGTACAAGGATCCGTGAAAAAGACAGGTAAATCGGAAGCCTGCGCGAGCGCCTCGTAAGCGGGAATCCATACGCCTTCAGGAATGGCGTGAGAGTACGTTGGGACGCGCTCCTCAAAGCCGTCGACGATGCCGACAAGGTAGTCGGCCCCAGCGATGCGCAACATCTGGATGAGGCGCAAAATTTCGTCCCAAGGTGCACCTTTGGGCGAGAGTTCCATGAGGTTAAATCGGACGCCGAGAGCTTTGTTTTCCGGAAGGTTTCGCTTACAGCTGCGAACAGTTTCCAGTAGGAAACGAAAGCGACCGAGTTGATTGCTTCCCCAGGCATCCCGTCGGGTATTGACGGCGGGACTCAGGAAGGAGGCAATGAAGGAGCGTCCGGAAGCGTTGATTTCTACAGCATCGAAACCCTCGGAAGCGGCTCGTTGGGCGCATTGGGCAAACTGACGAATCGCTTTGCGGATAAGAAAGCCGGGGGCGGCATAAAACGACTTGCCGGTGTATTCGGATGTGCCCGGGACGCTTGACACGGGGAAAAGAACTCCGGCATCCTGTCCTATATGGTTGAGTTCAATGGCCGTGCGGCAGTCAAAGTCTGAGACAGCTTTCAAAATTGGTTTGTAACGTTGGAAATCGTCGGCGATGGCCGGCTGTGTATCAGAATTTTGTTTTGCCTGACCGCTTAAGGCCGGAGAAAAAAGTGTCACGAGGCTGACGCCGTCGGCTGCGGCTTCAGCGTAGAAGTCTGCCAGAGTGGCGAGATTGGAAAGGTTTTCCAATCCCGTATTGATAGGTGCGGCCGTCAGCCTGTTTTTCAGGTGCATCGGACCGCAGTTGATCGGTCGAAGTAAGTGCTGCCATTGACTGAGCATAAGCCAACCGCCTCGCGTGTCGTTACAGGACGAGGTTATTGATGCCGAACGGAACCAGAACACTCGGAACCGTCTCGCTGGTGCTTTCAACGTGTTTGAGTTGGTCGTCGAAGTAGATGTGCGGTTTTAACACATCAAGCACGCGTTTTTTCGGCAATCCGTCCATCAGAAACAGTTCCGCAGCGCTCATACCGAAACTCTTCAGACTCGTGATTAAGCGCTCTTCATTCATGGCGCCGCGAGCTGTGACAATTGAAACGCGCAAAACGGGCTTGAAGTACGGATCACCTTTGCCTCGCTCGGCATCAAGCGCTTGAAATTGACCGAGTTTCGTAAAAAGTCGGTGCATCGGTCCGGGCTGATGCGGAATGTTGCGCTTTTGTCTCTCATGCTGAACGAATCCTTGCATCCCCTCCTCGTGGAATGCTTTCTCGGCTTCGTCGTCAATAACGACTCCGTCGAAGTCGAACGCGATGCGCAGTTCGTCGTCTGTTTCTTGGTTTTCGTTGAGAGCTGTTGAACCTGGGATGACAAGTCCAGCGGGTTGCCCTTTACTGACTGCGTTAAAAACGTTTTCTTTGTTGGCGCTCAAAAAAAGTGAGGCGTCAAAAGCTTGTAAGTAAGGAAAGGTGGATTGTCCCGAGGTAAAAGCACCCGCAGTGATCGGCAGGTTGTAGGCGCGGCAGGAATTAAAGAAGCGTTGTCCCGTTTCTGGCGTATTGCGGCTTAAAACGACCACTCGGAACGGTTGCTTATCGCCGAAAAGCGTGTTGATGCGCAACAGTTTCTGAATGAAGGGAAAGGCGGTACCGGGCTCCAACGGTTCGTTAGCGTGCGCAACCTGCCAGGCGCGGTACGCTTCGACCCCCTGCTCTTCGAAGATGTGATGCTCGCTTTCCAGGTTGAAAAGCGCGCGGGAGCTCACGGCGATGACAATTTGCTGTTCGATCGGAGTGGTCATGTCAGTAAAAAGAAAACGAGCCTGTCAGGCGATTTTACCTGCAGGCCCCTAAGGTGACGCTTTTTGCTGGATAAGCTGAGCGAAGATCAAATGTCGAGGTTGCTCACGAAGATGGCGTTATCCTCGATGAACTCGCGACGCGGTTCGACTTCGTCGCCCATCAGCATGGAGAAGATATCATCGGCCTTGCTGGCATCTTCCAGACGCACACGAAGCAGGCGGCGCGTCTGCGGGTTCATGGTTGTTTCGTAGAGTTCTTCGGACCCCATTTCTCCCAATCCTTTGTAGCGCTGCTTTTTGACTCCGGCTTCAGCCTGGTCCATAAACCATTTGACGGCTTCGCCGAAGTTCTTGACAGACTGAGAGGCTTCGCCGCGCACGGCTCGTGCTCCCTCGCCTACGACGCCTTTCAGAGCGACAGCGGCATCGCGCAGAATGCGGTACTCGTTGGAGCGCAGAAATTCCGGTTCGATGAATGTGGTGTGCGTATTGCCGTAGATGTGGTGGCTCACACGGATGCGCACGCGTTCTTTTTCAGCATCGATTTCGGCTGCGACCTTGATTTCCGGATCGCGGATTTCGGCTTCCAGAGCCAGTGCACAGGCTTGTGCTTTTTCCATGTCGGAAAGGTCAACTTCAACGCCCGAAGCAATCGCAAGCAAGGCGGCGCGGTCAATCACAAGGCTCAAGCGCTCGATGACCGATTTGGACTGTTCGAACTCGGCAATCATGTTTTCAAGATCGGTGCCGCGCAGACAGATACCGGCTTCGAAGTCGGCCGTGTTACGGTAAAGCGCCGCACCTTCCAGAGCAATGTCGAGCAGGTACTGCTCCATTTCGGCATCGTCTTTGATGTAGATCTTGTTTTCAACATTGTTCTTGCCGCGGCGGCCAGTAAGAACGCCGTAGAGCGGCGGCTGCGCGATATAGACGTGACCGCGCTCGAGAAGCTGAGGCATCTGACGGTAGAAGAACGTTAAAAGCAAGGTACGAATGTGCGCGCCGTCAACGTCAGCATCGGTCATCAGAATGATGCGGTGATAGCGTAATTTTTCGATGTCGAAGTCTTCCTTGAGTTGTGTGCCCAAAGCAAGCACCAAAGTCTTGATCTGTTCGGAATCAAGGAGTTTGTCAACCGAGGCTTTTTCCACGTTCAGAATCTTGCCGCGCAACGGAAGAATGGCTTGGAATTCACGATCTCTCCCCGTCTTGGCGGAGCCTCCTGCGGAGTCACCCTCCACAATGAAGATTTCGCTGGCTGCCGGATCCTTGCTCGAACAGTCAGCAAGTTTGCCGGGCAAGCCGCCGCCGATAACCTGCTTGCGGGTCACTTCTCGGGCCTTGCGGGCTGCTTCACGTGCACGTGCGGCTGTGACGATCTTGTTGCAGATTTCCTTTGCCTGATCAGGGTGCTCTTCCAGAAACGTGGTTAGTCCCTCGGAAACGGCAGCGTTTACGGCCGGCTGCACTTCGCTCGTGACGAGCTTGTCCTTGGTTTGAGAACTGAAGGACGGCTGAGGCACTTTCACAGAAAGCACGCAGGTGAGCCCTTCGCGCATGTCTTCACTGGCAATGTCAAACTTGTCGCCTTTCTTGAGAATGTCATTGTTGGTGATGTACTTGCGAATGACATTGCTCATGGCCACGCGCAGACCTGTAACATGCGTGCCGCCGTCGCGCTGCGGAATATTGTTCGTATAAGCGGCCAAAGACTCGTTGTACGAGTCGTTCCATTGCATGGCGACTTCCACATAAACCGGAATTTCTTTGGCGTTTTCCTTGGCGCTCTTTTGCATCACGGTCTTTTGGATGTAGACCGGATCCTTGTGAATGGCCTTTCGGGTGGTGTTTTTAAAGAGAACAAAGCTCTTGACGCCACCCTCGCTTTCGAGAAGCACGTGACGAGCCGTGCGTTCATCGGTGAGTTCGATGTCAACGCCCGAATTCAGGAACGAGAGTTCGCGCAGTCGGTTGAGCAGCGTTTCGTAGTCGAATTCGACGACCGGCTGAAAGATCTCGGCGTCAGGCAAAAAGTGCACTTCCGTGCCTCGCTTGGTGGTGGGCCCGAGAATGGTCATTGGGCTTACTTCCACCATTTCGCCAGTGTGCGGATCCTTCTGTTTTTCAACAACGCGATCGACCACTGCGCCGTGATCAAAGCGCAGGGCGTGTGTAAAGCCGTCGCGGTGCACCTTGAGTTCGAGCCACTTTGAGAGCGCGTTGACGCAAGAGACGCCCACACCGTGCAAACCGCCGGAGATCTTGTAGCCGTTGTCGTCGAACTTGCCGCCAGCATGAAGTTCCGTCAGTGCAATTTCGGCTGCCGAACGCTTCGGTTCGTGTTTGTCGTCGAACTTGATGGCTGTAGGAATGCCACGGCCGTTATCGATAACGCTTACGGAGTTGTCCATGTGGATTGTGACGTAAACCTTGGAGGCGTAGCCCGCCATGGCCTCGTCAATGGAGTTGTCCACCACTTCGTAAACGAGATGATGCAGACCGGAGCCGTCGGAGACGTCGCCGATGTACATGCCCGGGCGCTTACGAACAGCTTCAAGACCTTCCAGAATCTTGATGTTACTTTCGTTGTAAGAGCTCGAGACGTCCGACTTGATTTCTTGATCAGCCATTTTTCGCTAAAAATCCAATGTAAAAACGTTTATTCAACTCATTTGCAAAATAATGCGCCGACGTGCACGCCCCTGCTCTCCGCGTCCGGCAGAGTACGTGTTCGGCGCCCACTCAAGACAACAGAGCAGGCACCGAAACGGAGAAGGCGTTCGAATTAGATGCGCATCGGCATCAGCACGTAGCGGAAGAGTTCACTGTCGGGCATGGTCAGAAGCGTGGCGCCCTGAGCATTGGACAAAGAGAAGCGCACTTCGGTGTTCTTGAGGTTGCCCAGAACGTCGAGTAGATACACTACGTTGAAGCCAACGTCGAGATCAGGACCGTCGTAGTTGATGGCGATTTGCTCTTCGGCCTCTTCCATTTCAGAGTTGGCGCTTTGCACCTTCAGACAGCCCGGGGTGATGATCCAACGCAAGCCCTTGAATTTTTCATTGGCAAGAATCGCCGCACGGCGTAATGCGCCGATCAGTTCTTCGCGGTTGACAAGGAACGTCTTGTCGTTGTTCTGAGGAATCACTCGGTTGTAATCCGGGAATTTGCCTTCGACAAGTTTGGTGAGAAAGTCGATGTCGCCGAATACGAAACGTGCTTGAGATTTGCCGATTTCCACCAGAACTTCGGTATCCGTATCGGGCAACAGCTTCATGAGTTGCTGGACTGTTTTACGAGGCAGAATGGCTTCGATATTGCCGTCAAACTCAATTTCGGAGTTATCGTCGCAGCAGGCCAGGCGGTGACCGTCGGTGGCAACGGCGCGCACCTTCTTGTTCTGAACAACCAGCAGCATGCCGTTGAGGTAGTATCGGATGTCCTGCTGAGCCATGGAAAAGTGCACCATCTGCAACAGATGCTTCAGATTCTGAGCCGGCACCTTGAAGCTTGTGCTCATTTCGGATGTGTTGAGTTCTGGGTAGTCCTCCGCAGGCAATTGAGAAAGCGAGAAGCGCGAATTTGCGGCAGAGAGCACCACCTTGCGTTCTTCTGCGTTGAGGGCAACTTCTGTTGAGGCTCCCGGCAGAGCGGCGAGCAAAGCCAACAGTTTGGCCGCGGGCAATGAAGTCTTGCAATCTTCGTCCCCTGTGCCGACATCAGCGGTTGTGCGGATCTGGATTTCCAAGTCGGTGGTCGTAAAGCTCACCTTGTCCTTTTCTTTCTGGATGAGGACATTGGCCAGAATCGGAAGCGTCTGACGGCCTTCAACGATACCGCCGACGGTTTGCAGGGGTTTGAGAAGAGCCTCGCGGGTGCACTTGATAAACTGCATGGGAGTTAATTGCCTTTCTAAAAATCGTATGCGCACGACAGCCTCGCGGGCGTGCGCGAATCTCTCAATTTTAACGATTCTTGTAGTTTTTCGCCGCTTTGAAGCATTACTCAAAGCGGCGAAAACGTATCGAAAAATTAGTTTTTCAGACGTTGTTCAAGTAGGTGAATGTCGTGCTTGAGCCCGTCGTCGGTATTGCGTTCGCTCATGACCTTGCGATGTGCGTAAATTACGGTCGTGTGATCGCGTCCTCCGAACAAGGCGCCGATTTCGGGCAGGCTCTTGTTGGTCAGTTCCTTTGACAGGTACATCGCGACCTGTCGGGCGCGTACGAGATTTGCTTTACGCGACTTGGCAACGATATCGCTCGGCTTGATGCCGTAATACTCCGCCACGGCCTTCTGAATGTTGTCGATGGTCACGGGCGTGGCCGTTGCCTTAAAGATATCGCGAAGCGCCATTTTGGCCGTATCGAGTGTGACCGGCACTTGATGAAAACGCGTGTAAGCCAGAATTTGTTGAACGGCGCCTTCAAGTTCACGCACATTGCTTTTGATGCGTTTGGCAATGATTTCGGCAACGTCCTGCGGCATATTGATGCCGGAGCGTTCGGCTTTTTGCAGCAGAATCTGCACGCGCATCTCGAATTCGGGGGGCTCAATCATGACGATCAGGCCTTGCGTGAGACGACTGAGCAGCCGGTCCTGGAATTCGGATAGGTTCTTCGGATAGGTATCGCTGGTGAGGACAATCTGCTTGCCGTGCGGAACCATGCTTTCGAACGTCAAGAAGAAGTTCGTCTGCGTACCTTCACGGTCACGGAAACTCTGGATGTCGTCAATCAACAACATGTCGATGCCACGGTAACGTGCGTCGAACTTGCGCATGGCTTCGGTGTAGCGCTCGGAGTTGACGTTTTTTAAACGCATAGCGTCAACGAACTCCTGTGTGTACTGTTGTGCGGACACGCACAACACCTTGGCCTTCGGGTTGTTTTTAAGAAAACGATTGCCGATGGCGTGCATTAAGTGCGTTTTACCTAGACCTACGCCACCATAAATGAAAAGCGGGTTGTACACGGAGTGCGTGCTCGAAGCCACCTGTAACGCCGAGGCAAAAGCCATCTGGTTGGCTTGACCTTCCACTAGATTCTCAAAAGTAAGGTTGGGCAACAGACCAGTGGCGGCAATGTCGGGTTTAACTTCTTCGATATGTTCTACGAAAGGGCGTTGCGGTTTGCTCTGAGCGACAGCCCAGACGATGTCCATTTCTTTGCCGGCCAGGCGATTTACATACTGAGTGATGGTGGTGCCGTAAGAGTCGCGCACGGTACGAAGTTTGGCGCTCGAAGGGGCCAAAATCGTAATGGAGCCGGCTTCAAGTTCGACATCCGCAGTCAGATCTGCAAACCAGGTCTGGAACACATCGCGGGGGGTGTCGTTCTTAATTTGCTCTAAACAAGCAGTCCAAAAATCACTCATAGGGCTTGAAAAAATAAAAAAAAACACTCCAGCGAAGCTACAGCAACAGGCGGAAACTTCGATTTGAAATCAATGTGGGGAGTGTCGGTTGGGGCGAACATTTTAGCTGTTGCAGACGATCTTCGGTTTTTTCGGTTGAAGGGCGGTTGTCGGAAGAATCGGAACTTTGCACGACTCGTTGAATCCCAAAATGAAGAAAACACAAAATCCTGTGCAAAAAAATTTTTTGAACGGTTCCCGAATTGTTCGGATTTGCATTTTAAATTTGACAGAAGGGGCAAAAATAAGGTTTAATATCAGGCTTTTCGAAGACCTCGGTATGGAGGAGGCTTTTTTGCGCCGACAAAATTGCCGAGCTTTGACAACGGATGTCCGTAGTGCTCACCCTTCTTGAGCCTTAGGTCCGATAAAAATTAACCCGGGGTTGCCGCGGACGGTTGTGAACAATCGTCGCCAAAGTCGGCATCGCCGCTGATTTAACTCATTCGATAACTACAGCTGGGAAACAATCATGGCAACCAAGCGTACTTACCAACCTTCCAAGACCAAGCGTGCTCGCACGCACGGTTTCCTCGTCCGCTCCCGTACCAAGGGCGGTCGTGCTGTTCTGGCCCGTCGCCGTCGCAAGGGCCGTCACGTGCTTGCTCTCTAAGCTGCTCTATTGACGCAGCCGTAGGGTGAGCAAAATGACGCCCGGGCCTGGCGCAAATAAATTTCCGAAATCGGCTCGGATTCTCAAATCAGAGGATTTTGGAAGTGTTTTGCGTGCTCAAGGGCCCGGCAGCATCCGACTCGGACGCGATTCCGTAAGCGTGTGCGCACAAGCGCACAGGCAGGCGGGTCTCGTCCGTTTTGGTTTTACGGTCGGAAAGAAAAACGTCAGACGTTCCGTTGATCGGGCTCTTGTCAAGCGCGTCATGCGTGAGTGTGCGCGTGTGATACTTCCCCAAATAAGGGACGTTTGTGTCAAGCAAGGACTGGGGCTGGACATTAGTTTGCGCTATCGGACGCCACTTCTCGTGAGAGGCGACATAACAGTGTCTCAAGCCAAAGATAATGTTCGCCGAAGCACCGAGCTTGCCATTGCCGCGCTTTTCAAAAGACTCAAGACAATCAAATTGGACTCCGAAGTCAATCCGTAATGAAGCGACTGTTCATTGCATTGGTTCGGTTGTACCAACTCACATTGTCGCCTTGGGTAGGAAATCAGTGCCGGTTTGTACCGACTTGTTCCAACTATGCGATCGAGGCTTTTGAAAAGCACGGAGCCTTCAAAGGACTTTGGATGACGGTTGCTCGATTGGCGCGCTGCCATCCCTTCGGAGGAAGCGGGTACGACCCTGTACCTGATAAATTCCGTTGGCGTTGCTGGTGTCACGATGACTCTGGACACCAATCGAAGTAAAGTTTCGACTGACTTAGACAATAGAAAGATTTGGACCTGATATGGGAAGCGATTTTCAACGTACCCTCATGTGGGTGATTCTGGTGGCCTCATGCTTTATGTTGTGGGACAACTGGAACGTCTACAACGGAAAGCCCTCATTTTTCGGAGAACCTGCAACCACGCAGACCGAGCAGACGGCCGATTCAGCTCAAGCTCCTGATGGGGTCAGTAGCGTGCCTCAGACTGTCGGCAGTGGAGCCGAAGCTGTTGCTAAGGGCATGATCGATGCAAAGCAACCTGTTGAAGTCAGCAACGACATGCTCAAGCTCACGATCGACGAAGTCGGAGCTGTCGTCACGCATGCCGTGCTTTTGAAGGAACACCAGCAGTCCGATTGGACTGAGGTCGGTATCGCCGGCATGATTCTCGGTAAGGAACCGGCAGCACGTCCAAACATTGAACTCCTCACCGTTTCGCCCAAGAGCGTGTATGTGGCGCAAAGTGGCTTTATCGGTGGTGACTTCCCGAACCATAAGTCTCAGTTCAAGTACGTCGGTACCAAGACCGAAAAGCGCATGGACCAGGAACTTGGTCGTGAGGTTAACGTCTACACGGCTACGTTTGAAAGTACGGTCAACAATGTCACGGTTCGTAAACATTACGAACTGTCTGACGGCCGCTACTCGATCACGGTTCGCAGTGAACTCATCAACAACGGCGAAACCGCCATTCGTCCGTCAATCTACTATCAGCTGACCCGCGACGGTAACAAACCCGAAGGCCAGAGTACCTTCTACTACACCTATACGGGACCGGCGATTTACACCGACGAAGACAAGTTCCAGAAAATTTCGTTTGACGATATCAGTGACAAGTCAGGTCATGTGACGAAGACCAACAACGGTTGGATCGCGATGATTCAGCACTACTTCATCTCGGCCTGGACTGATGTGCGCGGCGAAACTGGCAAGCATGAACGAGAGTTCTACACGTCTAAGCTTGATCAGAATCTTTTTGCCGTCGGCTCGATTCTGAAGCTCGGTACGGTCGAGCCCAAGCAGTCCGTCAACACGGCAGCTACGCTCTATGTCGGTCCACAGGATCAGAATCGTTTGTCCTACCTGGCCGACGGTCTGGATCTGGTGGTCGATTATGGATGGCTTACTTTCCTTGCCAAGCCGATCTATTCGATTCTTAACTTCATGTATGGTCTGTGCCACAACTGGGGGTGGTCCATTGTGTTGCTGACGGTTCTGGTGAAGTTGATCCTCTACCCGATTTCCGCTGCCGGCTACAAGTCGATGGCCCGCATGAAAGAAATCACGCCGCGTATGAAGGCGTTGCAGGAACAGTATGGTCAGGATAAGCAGCGTTACCAGCAGGCCATCATGGAGCTGTACCGCAAAGAAAAGATCAACCCGATCGGAGGTTGTCTGCCTATCCTTTTGCAGATTCCTGTGTTCCTGGCTCTGTACTGGGTGCTCCTGGCTTCGGTTGAACTGCGCGATTCTGCTTGGCTCGGCTGGGTGAGCGACCTTGCGAGTCCAGATCCTTGGTTCATCCTGCCGGCCATCATGATGGCGACGATGTTCCTGCAGATTAAGCTCAATCCGACGCCGACCGATCCGATGCAGGCCAAGATGATGGTGATCATGCCTCTTGTCTTTGGCGTGATGTTCTTCTTCTTCCCGGCCGGTCTGGTGCTTTACTGGTTGACGAACAACGTGCTCTCCATTGCTCAGCAGTGGTACGTCAACAAGCAGATTGCCAAAGAACGCGCTAAGCGTCTGAACGCTGTCAACCAGTAAGAAGACGCTTTACCGTCGTCAGACGGTCAAAAGCTTCTGACAAAAATTTCGCCCCGATTTCCATTGCAGGAGACCGGGGCGATTTTTGTTGTGATGATGACAGGCTTACTTGCCGATGCAGAACTTGGAGAAGATCATGCCCAGAAGATTGTCCGGGGTGGTTTCTCCGACGATTTCTCCCAGAGCGTTTCCTGCCAGTCTCAATTCCTCGGCTGCAATATCAAGCCCTACGGTGCGGCCGACCGCGTTGCCCGCAAGAACGTGCAGGTGCTCACAGGCGCGTGCCAGGCAGTCCAAATGACGGGCGCGAGCAAGGAAGTCCCCCTCCTCGCTTTCCGATTCTCCTGCAATCGTCTTGAGGTGCGACACCAGCGTCTCAACGCCCTCACCTGTTTTTGCCGAGATACAGATGGCGTCTTTCGGAGCTTCTTCTGCCGCAAGATCGATCTTATTGAAGACGTTGAGAAACTCCACGCCTTCTCGTAGTCGGGGAAGGATAAGAGACAGTGCCTCTTCTTCTTCCCTAGACTCCGCCTGATCAGCGCTTCGAAGCAGAAGCACGATGTCTGCGGTTTCAACTGATTGCAGCGTGCGTTCAATGCCGATGCGTTCAACCTCGTTGTCGGTGTTACGGACGCCTGCCGTATCGATCAGATTGACGGCCAGGCCGTCCAAGTGAATTGTGTGCGTAATGCGGTCTCGGGTGGTGCCCGCAATGTTTGTGACGATGGCGACATCGTCGCAGGCCAGAGCATTCATCAAAGAGCTCTTGCCGACATTGGGCGCTCCGGCGAGAACAACCGTGAGGCCCTCGCGAAGCACTTTGCCGCGCATGGCTGCGTTTTGCAGTTGCACGAGCTTTTGCGCGATCGCGGCCACGCGTTCATTGACGTGACCGCTTTCAATAAAGTCGATTTCCTCTTCCGGAAAATCAATGGTCGCTTCGATGTAGGCACGCAGTTCCAAAAGATCCGTGTTGATGTCGTGAATGCGTTTGGAAAACTCTCCTTGCAGGGAGCGAGCGGCAGCACGCACAGCCGCGCTTGAATTGGCTTCGATCAGGTCGGCCACAGCTTCGGCCTGCGCCAAATCCATGCGATTGTTCAAAAAGGCGCGTTTGGTGAATTCTCCGGGCTCGGCTGTACGAAGCCCCACCTCGCGCCCTGCCTGAAGACAACGCTCCAGAATAACCTGCTGCAATGCGGGTCCGCCGTGAGCTTGGATCTCCAGCACATCTTCTCCGGTATATGAGGACGGACCGAAGAAGCGAATCACAATGGCTCGGTCAATCAGGTGCCCATCGGTGTCATTGATGGATAACAGGTGGGCGTAGCGAGGCTTGAGTTCTTTTTGGGGAAATAGAATTTGTGAAATTAGATTCACTTGTTTGCTTGTGCCTGAAATGCGAACGACACCGATACCGCCTCGGCCGGGGGCGCTGCTTCGGGCAACGATAGGATCTTTATCGGAAACCATAGAAACTGTGGGATGCGTTCAGTGCTCGGGTAATATTGACGGGGTCATTTAACAGCCGTCTTCACGAACGATATTATGAGTCTTCCCCCGAAAAACTCCACACAAAACGCCATTGCGGCAGCCGTTTGCGCGGCTATTGTTGCAGTTGCCTGTGTTCCGATTGCGGCTTTTTTTGCCACGTTCGGCGACTCGTACAACCAAAGAGCCTTGATTTATTGCGTGGTTTTGCTCTGGGGAGTTGCAGGCGCTATTGCCATCTTTTCTCTAACCTGGCGCAATATGAGTAAAAAAGTGACGGTCGGGTTGATGATCAAGTGGATCGTGAGCGCCTTTTTATGGCCGTTGCTTCTGTTGTCCTGGTTGGTTGTCGGAAGAAAACGCCGACAAGACGAACAAGTCAATTAAAAGAGAGCCCGAAAAGAAACGCCTGAGCTTCATCTTTTCGGGCTTTTGTTTCACCAAGTTAATCGTCAAACAGATCGCGGGCGAGTTTCATCGGACAGAAGCCGGGGCCGCACATACTGCAGAAATGTGCGTCACGACCGCCGGCACCGCCGAGTGTTTCGTCGTGCATATCGGCTGCTCGCGCGGGATCCACCGACAGATTGAACTGATCGTTCCAGCGGAATTCAAAACGAGCGGCACTCATCATCAAGTCGCGAATTGTTGCCCCGGGGATGCCTTTGGCAATGTCGGCGGCATGAGCGGCAATACGGAAAACGGCCAAACCTTCTCTGACGTCGTCAGCATCGGGAAGGCCGAGGTGCTCTTTCGGTGTGACGTAACAAAGCATGGCAGTGCCGTGCGAACCGATGATGGCACCGCCGATGGCTGCCGTAACATGGTCGTAACCCGCTCCGCAGTCGGTCACCAGCGGTCCGAGGGTGTAGAACGGAGCGCCATCACACAGTTCCTCTTCCTTAACCTGATTCAAAGCAATGCCGTTGAGCGGAATGTGACCGGGTCCTTCAATCATGACCTGGACGTCGCGTTTGCCGGCGGCTCGATTCAGTTCGCCGAGTGTCTTGAGTTCGGCAAACTGAGCGGCATCGTTACCGTCGTGAAGGCTCCCTGAACGTAATCCGTCGCCGAGAGACAATGTGATGTCATAACGCGCGGCAATATTAAGAATTTCATCGAAGTGGTCATAAAGGAAATTCTCTCTTCCATGCTTGCGCATCCAGACCGTGATCAAGCCGCCGCCGCGCGAAACGATACCGGTCAGTCGAGAGCGCGTCAGTTCGACGTGAGAATTCAATAGTCCCGCATGGATAGTCATGTAGTCGACGCCCTGCTCGGCTTGGTCGATCATGACTTCTTTGAAAATATCCCAGGACATCAGCTCGGGCTTTCCTCCGGCGCGTTCCAGGGTTTCGTAGAGAGGCACGGTACCGACGGGGACGGGGGAGTGTCGGAGAATCATTTCTCGCGTCTGGATGATGGATTTTCCGGTGGAAAGATCCATCACGGTATCGGCGCCGCAGAGCAACGATTCTTTGAGTTTGTCTAGCTCCTCGCGCCAATTCTTTGAGGATGAAGATGTACCGATGTTGGCGTTCACTTTGGTGGCGAAGTGCTTGCCGATGACTATTGGTTCACATTCCGGGTGATTGAAGTTGCACGGAATGACGGCCTGTCTGGTGGCCACCAAGTCGCGAATCTGTTCCGGAGTGAACAGCGGAGCATCGAGTGCGGGAGACAATAGTTTGATCAGCTTTTCGTTTCCCAGAGCTTCCACTTCGGTTTTGAGCTGTTGGCGACAGAGATTTTCGCGTGTGGCGACGTAAGCCATCTCTGGCGTCACGATACCTGCACGGGCAGCGGCTAATTGAGTCGGAGAACCGGGAAGCGGACGCTGGCGTTTGACCGGGGTTTCATTGTTTGCGTTTTCACCGAAAGGTCCGGTGACGTCCGTCAGGTAGACCGAAGGCTGAGGTTGTCGTCCGAATGCCTGAGGCGTCGGACTGAGCCGGATGCGTCGAAAAGGGACTTTTTCCCCGGTGGAAGATACATCGTAAAAGCGCTCTCCGGCGAGACGTCCCTGAAACAGGAGATCCTTCCTTGAGTTATGAGGAGATTGGATCGGAATGGTGGTGTTTGAGGTTGTCATACGTAGATTCGGTACACGATTGAGTAGAGAAATAGGGTGGTGCCTCACAATTTAGCTGAAAAACACGGTGAAGAATTTGTGTAACACAGAAAGATGATTTTAAGTAATTAAAAGATTGCGTAACATGTTGATTTTAAAGAGAAAATAGCATTAAGTCTGCGTGCCTGTCTATATGTTTTACGTGAAATATAACATTGCAGGTAACACTGATCTCAACAATGTTCCACGTGGAACAATATTGTTTCTCGTACGTGGTTGAGTGATGATATTGATCGGGTGGTGGGGCGTTGATTGCAAAATGAGGAGATGGGGATGCGCTTAGGATGAGTGTTCCACGTGAAACATTGGGGAGAAATATTGGTAGTAGATGAGGTGTCCGCCGGTGTCAGTTGAGGGATAGGTCAAAATGCTTGACTAAAAAAGATTGTTTCACGTGAAACAACGGATGTGGTTGGGTTGGGGCACATTCCGATTTGTTTGTCAAGGGTTAAGCGCAGAACGAAGGCAATTCTGACGCCTAAAAGTACGTCATTTTGAGCACAAAAATTTCTGGGATGGCAACCGATAAGCGCATCGCGTTTTAACCTATCAATCGATTGGAGGAATTTCTCAGCTCGTGACACGGAATCGTCACAGGCACACATCAGGATCTAGTGGCCCTTTCACGCTCAAAAGCGTGTCCATCAGGGCAACCCACCGCCATTGACAGGCGGCCAGAAACTCCAGTCTGCTCCGATCTGCCGTCCTATGTATTCGTACAGGAAACGCTAGATCATCCCAAACCGAGGCAACTCAGTTGAGAGAGCTCACCCACCGAGAGGCTCGGCGATCGGTCGAAATCCAGTGTTAAAGCGGGTTACGGCATTTGCCGGGTCAAGTCAATGCAGCATTTAATGGGGCGCCGTGCAACGGCGCAAGGGGCCCCGTTCATTGCTGCATTGACTTGACGCGCTACGAGTATCGCTACAATCACGGCGCAGCTGGGAAAGAAGCATTCTTTCCCGGACTGCTCCGCGGCGAGCGATAGAAAATGTTGTCAAACTACCATCCTGTTCGGGGGGGGGGTCGTTCTCTATGGTGGAACATCCCCCCCCCCAGCTCAGGCTTGGACGGTTTGACAATTCGGTACATAAGCATGCACAAGACATGGCGGATTCCTAAGCTAGGCCCGCCACGATCGGCAACACAACAGAATCATCTTTACTCAACGGCTTGAGTGCCAATTTCTTCTTGATGCCTTTTGTCAGCTCATCGCCGAAGCATTGGGCTGCATTGAACGGTTGTCTGTTTTTGAGCACATAGAACGTCACTCGCGCTATTTTTGCAGCCACAGTCCGAATGGCTTTGACTCTCAGACCGCCGTATTTGCGCAATAAGCGTTGCAAAATCTCTCGAATCACCGGATTTCTGGAAGCATATTGGGCAACTTCGGTAAAAGCCCAAATCAGATAGGCGTTGCCGTTTTTGGCATTACCCAGACCCTTGCTTTTGCCGTTGCTCAGTTTGCTCGTTGAGCACAATCGACAGTAGAACACAAAATCACCGGCTGATTTAAACCGCTGCATGGTGCCGATTTCCGTGCAAATAACCGCAGAGAGAACGGGGCCGCAGCCGGGAATGGTTTTGCAGAGTTTGACGAGCTCCTGATATTTGCATTGCTTCTGAATTTCGGCATTGCACTCTTCGATCATTTCCTCGAGCATGGCAATACGAGAGACTTCAAAAGCCACGCGTAGCCGAATATTCGGATCCTTGAATTCTTCGAGAATGTCGGGGTCGAAACGATAATTGGGCTGCATGTGCGGGCGACAACGCTCAAGAAGATCGGCCACGCGCACATTTTTGCTCAGTTGGTTGCGATACAGGTTGATGAGCTTGATTTTCAAGCTTGCGCAGTCCTGAACCATCGCCATACGATAGCGACACAGATCCCGAAGCGCTCGACTTGAGTAGCTCAGTGGCAAGTAGTGCTTAAGAGAACCGACTCACAGTCGCTCGGCAAGATACTGAGCGTCCGTCCGGTCATCGGAGGCCTTGAGGTTGGCTTGACTGACGGTGCTCGGATCCGCAATGCGAAGCAGCCAACCGCGCTCTTCAAAGACATCTGCCAGGCAATACCAGTTGTAAGTGGATTCGACCACGGCAACGTGGTCGAAATCCTGACAGTACGGCAAAAGCGCCTTGATGAAATTGTCGAGTCCGTCACGGATGCTGACCCGACCGCACCAGATGTTTTTACCGACAAGCTCACCGGCTTTGTTGAGCGCATTTCGATGCACGCAGATGACTGCGTTGTCACTATGCAAGTCGATAGCAATGAAATTCTTCTGTGGAACCGAAATATTTGCTGTAAGATGCATGCCTTAGGTCTCCTTTCTGTTGGTGCAAAAAATAGAAATTTTATGAGACCTGGTTGGGCTACGTAGCTTCGGTTGCGTGGCCCTTTTTCTTTGGTGATTTCCGGCAGTCAGCAAACTCTCAAAAAGCCTCTATGCCGAGAAACTCACGTCTGTTTCCAAGTCTGAAATCGGAAATGAGTTTCGGGGGTAAAAATTTTGTTCTAAATGGAGTGGTAGAAAAAAAAGTAGATGTTTCACGTGGAACATTTGTGTGAAACGCAGTGCTTGATGATGTGTAGTTGAAGAGAAGATCGAAAGAATATTTGGCTTAGAACAAGAAAGGCGTAAAAACTTGATCGGATGAAATGGATAGAAAGTAAAATTCCGACTGGTCAAAAAATACATCTGTATTGATAGAAGTTCTAGTCGTCAATCTTTTTTGTGATACGCACGCTGCAAAAGAATACCTTTGAGAAGGGGAAATTGATAAACGCGTGTGCGCGCTTTAAAAATGAATTACCCGGATTTATTTGATGTTGTTGTGATTGGTTGTGGTCACGCCGGTGCTGAGGCTGCGTTGGCTTCAGCGAGAATGGGGGCGAAGACTCTTCTGATCACGCACAATATGGATACCATCGGACAGTTGTCGTGCAACCCGTCTATTGGAGGCATCGGTAAAGGACACCTCGTTAAAGAGGTGGATGCAATGGGTGGTGCCATGGGTGCGGTAACAGATGCTGCCGGTATTCAATTTCGAATTTTGAATCGTTCAAAAGGGCCTGCTGTTCGTGCAACGCGCGCACAGATTGATCGCAATCTATATCGTGTGGCGATGCGCAGCCGTATTGAAAATCAGCCGAACCTCTTTGTGTTTCAGATGGCCGCTGACGACTTGATTGTGGAAAACAATCGAGTGTGCGGCGTAGTGAGTAAGACCGGATGTCGTTTCTCTGCAAAAAGTGTTGTGATTTGCAGCGGGACATTTTTAAATGGGTTGGTCCATATTGGATTGGATCACTTCTCAGCCGGTCGTGCCGGGGATCCCCCCTCTATTAAATTGGCGGAACGATTGATTGATTTAGGGCTTCCCAAAGGACGTTTGAAAACCGGTACACCGGCACGAATTGACGGAAGATCTATTGATTTTTCCAAATGCAAAGAACAGCCGGGAGATCTGAATCCTGTTCCTTCCTTCTCGTTAATGGAACCCGGAATTGAGCATCCGCGTCAGGTGCCGTGCTGGATCACGCATACGAACGAGAGAATGCATGACATCATTCGTGCGAATTTAGATCGTTCACCGATGTACTCAGGCATCATCGAAGGTATCGGTCCGCGTTATTGCCCTTCAATTGAGGATAAGGTTCAGCGATTCAAAGACAAGGATAGTCACCAGGTCTTTTTGGAACCGGAGGGGTTGTCAACGAATGAGTTCTATCCGAATGGAATCTCGACTTCGCTACCGTTTGATGTTCAGTTGGCAATGATTCATTGCATTCCTGGGTTGGAAAATGCGTACTTGCTGAGACCTGGGTATGCCATCGAATATGACTTCTATGATCCTCGTGAGTTGAAGAGAACCTTTGAATGCAAGCGAATTGAAAATTTGTACTTTGCTGGTCAGATCAACGGCACGACCGGTTATGAAGAGGCTGCCGCGCAAGGTCTTTTGGCAGGCATCAATGCAGCAGCTCGTGCTCTCGGAAAAGAAGAATGGACTCCGCGACGCGATGAAGCATATTTAGGGGTGATGATTGATGATTTGACCACGCGAGGTGTCACGGAACCGTATCGCATGTTCACGAGTCGTGCCGAATATCGTCTAAGCTTGCGTGAAGATAATGCCGATGCTCGACTGGCAGAAACTGCTCACAGATTGGGGGTGCTTGGTAACGAAAAGTACGATCGCTACATGAGAAAGAAAGAAGCGGTTGAAAAAGAACTTTCGCGTCTGAAGGCTACCTGGGTTAATCCGAAAGTGATTGAAGCAGCGGAAGCTGAGCGTGTATTGGGAACCGGTATCGAGCGTGAGTACAACTTGGCAGCACTGTTGTCACGACCGAATGTATCCTATTACACGCTAATGTCGCTCAAGAAAAACAGCGGAGAGCTTGTGAGCGAAGAGCCTCTGACGGATGAAGCTCAGATTGAGCAAATTGAGATTGCACTGAAGTACAAGGGGTACATTGAACGTCAAAAAGAAGAGGTGCAAAAAACGTTAGCACACGAAGAAATGGTTCTGCCTTCTGATCTCGACTACGATAAAGTGATCGGGCTGTCGTTTGAAGTGCGTCAAAAACTCAAGGCAGTGCGTCCTGAAACGCTGGGACAGGCATCCAGAATTTCCGGTGTGACTCCGGCTGCGGTTTCATTGCTTCTTGTGTATTTAAAGCGTCTCAAGTGGGGTAATTAATTGTGGCGACGGAATTCCTAGCTTCAGAGATCCAAACAAAAGTACGCGATGAAATTCAGTTGGAACTGACAGAAGATCAGGCCGAAAAACTGGCTCGCTTTTCATCGCTTTTGTTGCGTTGGAATAATGCGTACAACTTGACGAGCATCAAGAATCCGGAAGATGTGGTTCGTCTGCATATTGCTGATTCATTGACACTTGTCCAGCATTTCTCTGATTTGGTCGGAGAGGTGAAAAATGTTCTGGACGTCGGCAGCGGGGGAGGCCTTCCGGCAATTCCTTTGGCGATCATGCGTCCTGATCTACAGATTACGATGGTTGACGCTGTTCAGAAGAAAACGATTTTTCAGAAGCAGGCTTGTGTCACGTGCCGGCTGTCCAATGTGGAGCCCATTCATGCACGTATTGAAACGCTGAAGGGAAAAACGTTTGAAGTGGTGACCAGTCGAGCGTTTGCCTCTTTAAAAGATATGGTGGAACTGACACGGGACATTCTGTCAGAAGACGGACGTTGGCTTGCAATGAAGGGTAAGTTTCCGGATCAAGAAATCGCAGAATTACCATCTGATATCGAAGTGGAGAAAAAGCTGCTCTTAACGCTTGGAAATGGAAAAATTGAACGCGTTTTAATTGTCCTCAAGCGTAAGAATGCTCAATGAGGTTGGTTTTGAGGTGATTTAAACGCGGTTTGGTTGAGTGAGCTAAAAATTTCCTTTTAAATCAATGGCTCATCATTAAATTGTCATGTAAAGAAGGTATACACAGCAATTTTCAGGACTCTGAACTCACAAAATGATCATGTTTGAATCCGAAATTGCCAATCTGTACACAGCGGCCATTATGGTCTTTGCAGCATTGGTGCCTGTACTCAATCCGTTTGGTGGTGCAATGTTTTTTCTGACGCTGACCAACGGAGTCGATCCTCATATACGTGGCGCAATGGCCAATCGTATCGGGTTGTACTCGCTGATTGTGTTACTGGTTTGCTTGTTCGCCGGAAACATCATTCTTAATTTCTTCGGAATATCGATTGGTGTTTTGCGAATGGCAGGTGGGATTGTTCTGTTTAGTGCTGGATGGCAGGCTTTGAACGCACCGGCACAAGAAGAGGGTACTCCTTCTGGTCAACCAAAGAGTGCTCGAGCCCTCTCCACCATGGCCTTTTACCCGTTTACATTGCCGCTGACGACCGGTCCCGGAGCGATCTCCGTTGCTGTGGCCATTGGTGCGACTCCTTATAAGGATGTCGGGCAGTTGATTGGGACAGTGTTGGGGATTGCATTGAGCATTGCTCTGGTTTGGGTGTGTTATCGCTATTGCGACAGAATCACCCGAGCCATTGGAGCAGCGGGCTCGGATGCGTTGGCAAGAATTTTCTCGTTTATTTTGATATGTCTTGGTGTCTCTACGTTCTGGACAGGCTTTTCTGAATTGTGGGCACAGCTTTAAGCGCTTTAATGCGCAAATAAGATTACGGAGCATAAAAAGAAGATGGCTTATATCTTTTGCATTGCCAATCAAAAAGGCGGCGTCGGAAAAACAACAACCGCAGTGAATACGGCCGCCGCTTTGGCAAAAAAGCGCAAGAAGGTTTTGTTGGTAGACCTGGATGCTCAGGGAAATGCCACAACGGGATCTGGAATTGAAAAAAGTGAGTGTGAATTCACTATTTATGATCTTTTGGTAAATAAAAAGATCAAATTCGATCAGGTTGTGCAGAAGAGCGAAGTGGGCGGTTATGACGTTTTGCCATCCAATCGCGAATTGTCGGCAGCTGAACTTGAAATTGCCGAGATGAAGGATCGAGACAATTTGCTCAAGAACATTCTGGCAAAGGTTGAAGACAGCTATGACTTCATTTTGATCGATTGCCCACCTTCTCTGTCTCTTATCACCGTAAATGCTTTGTGTTGCGCAATGGGTGTGATTGTTCCGATGCAGTGCGAGTATTACGCGATGGAAGGTTTGAGTGATCTTGTTGAGACGATCAATCGTGTCGTGGCCAACAAGAATCCGAATCTCAAGGTGATCGGCGTATTGCGTGTGATGTACAGCCCGCGAATCTCATTGCAGAACCTTGTGAGCAATGAGCTGATTCAAACTTTCGGTGCTGTAGTGTTTGATACGGTGATTCCGCGTAATGTCAGTTTGGCGGAAGCGCCCTCGTTCGGTAAACCCGTGATGTATTACAAGAAGACCAGTACGGGTGCCAAGGCTTATCTTGATTTCGGCCGTGAACTGATTCGTCGTGTCAAAGACGAAGAGCAAGCCGTGCAAAAGGAGTAACGCGTTATGCCACCTAAGAAAACCAGTCGCCTCGGTCGGGGCCTGTCTTCCTTGTTGGGCGCCGAGGTGCCTGCCAACATTCCGACGCCGGCAAAGGCTAAGGCTGCTGCAACGGCAGCTCAAGAACAAAATGCGGGACCGGCCGTTCGAGAGATTGAAATCAGTCAGCTTAAAGCGGGCAAGTATCAGCCGCGTACGCTGATCGAACAGGAAAAGCTTCAAGAACTGAGCGATTCGATTCGACAGCAGGGCGTGATCAGTCCGATCATCGTGCGTCCGCTCGCAAGCGGCCGCTACGAGATCATCGCCGGCGAACGGCGTTACCGGGCCAGCAAACTTGCAGGCAAAAAAACGGTTCCCGCCATTGTGCGAGAAGTTGACGACAAGAGTGCTCTTGCGATGGCGCTGATTGAAAATATGCAGCGCGAAGATTTGAACGCGGTAGAAGAAGCTGCTGGTGTGAGTCGCCTGATCGAAGAATTCGGGTATACCCATGAGCAGGCAGCTGAAGCCATCGGGCGTAGTCGTTCTGCAACGACCAACCTATTGCGATTGCTGAATCTGACCGAAGCGGTCAAGCAGATGCTTGCCGACGGCAAGATTGACATGGGACATGCTCGAGCCTTGTTGGCTTTGTCCGGTGCTGAGCAAATTCAGGTTGCCAACGAGATCGTGGCCAAGGATTTGTCCGTTCGTGAGACCGAGCGGTTGATTGCTCGTCTGACGGATAAAGGCGAAGAAAAGAAATCTAAAGACGCCAAGAAAGAGCAGAGCGCGGATGACCGGATTCTTGAAGAGCGTCTGGCCGAATCGATCGGAGCCCCCGTGCATGTTGTGTATGGGAAGAAGGGACGAGGAAAAATCGTAATCGATTTTGCTGACCTAGACGATCTGGACGCGCTCATTGCCAAGCTTGCGCCGGAGAAAATGTAACAAGAGCGCGAGCCTTGTTGGGCGCTTTGGTTTCGTGATACGGAAGCAGGCGGCGGATGGCAAATCCTCTTAAGATTTGGCAAACCCGCGAAAAAACTGGCAGAATGCGCCGCCGCCTACCTCTGTGGTGGTAAGGACTTTAAGCCCTTCAGATACTTGTTAAAGAGTATGTACACACGTAAAATAGCGCCATTTAAAAAGGGGGGTTCGGCACGGTATGAATCGTGAGGAATTGGTTCGTGTCGTGCTCTGGCAATTTGCAGCCATCGTCGTAACAGCGCTCGTCTCTTGGATCGGTTTCGGTTCGGGGGCGGGTTTGTCTGCTATGTTCGGTGGTTTGTGTGTTGCGGTCCCCAACGCTATGTTCGCTTTGTATCTGTTACGTAGCCTCGGAAGTAAAAAGCCGGTGGCTCCGGCGCTGATACTTCTGGGCGAGCTTCTTAAGATTTTCGTAATCTGCGTGCTCTTTGCGCTGACGGCGAAGTTCTTCACAGATCTCAACTGGCCTGCAATGCTTGCCGGCATCATCGCCGGGGTGTTCGGACAGATGATTTCTATCTTTATTAAACACTGAGACCCAAAGGGATTTGGTTATGGCTACAGAAGGAGCACTTAGCTCAACCGGATACATGCTTCACCACCTGACGCATAATGCCTCCGGCAAGATGCAGTCAATCATTGACTTTTCGGTCATCAACTACGACACCATCTTCTTTTCCATTCTCATGCTGGTTGTTTCGTTGTGGTTGCTTCGCCGCGCCGCAAAGAACGCCACGAGCGGTGTGCCGGGCAAGTTCCAGTGCGCCGTCGAAATGCTTGTGGACATGGTGGAAGAACAGAGTAAATCGATTGTGCATGGCGATCGTACCTTTATCGCTCCCTGTGCACTGACGGTTTTCGTCTGGGTCGTACTGATGAACGCAATCGACCTGATTCCTGTCGACTTGCTGCCCGCAATTGCTGGTCTTTTCGGCATCCACTACTTGCGTCCGCTGCCGACGGCAGACTTGAACGGCACGATGGGTATTTCCATTGCTGTGCTGCTGCTGAGTCTGTACTACGGCTTTAAGATTAAAGGTGCAGGCGGTTGGTTCCACGAGCTGTTCTCGGCTCCGTTCGGCAACCACTTCCTGTTGTGGCCCTTTAACTGTGCATTGAATATCATTGAGTATCTTGCTAAGACTGTCAGTCTCGGCATGCGACTCTTTGGCAACATGTACGCAGGTGAACTGCTCTTCTTCCTGATCGCTCTGCTTGGCGGCTATGCCATGAGCTTCGGCGTGTTCGGGGGCTCGTTGAGCGTGTTCGGCCAGATTTTTGCCGGCCTTTGCTGGTGGTTGTTCCACATTTTGATCGTTCTGCTTCAGGCGTTCATCATGATGATGCTGACCTTGGTTTACATTGGTCAGGCTCATGACGGACACTGATGGCTATTTTTTCCTTTCTTTCTCTTTTCATTCCTAACTGGAAAAACTTAAGGAGTTTGCAATGACCAACGTTGCTATGGTTGCCCTGGCCTCCGGCCTCATTATCGCCTTCGGTGCCATGGGCGCCTGCATTGGCATCGGCATCATGGGTTCCAAGTACCTCGAATCTGCCGCTCGCCAGCCTGAGCTCATGAACACCCTTCAGACGAAGATGTTCCTGCTCGCCGGCCTGATCGACGCTGCCTTCCTTATCGGCGTCGGCGTGGCCATGATGTTCGCCTTTGCCAACCCGTTCGCCGGCTAATCCCGGTTTGAAGGATCGACGCACAAGGCTCGATCCAATACCGTCTATTTTTAATTGACGTTGCCGCGAACACCTTGACGGCGGTGGTTGAAAAGCCGATCCGCCGCTGAGGTGTGCGGCAAAAACGGGGTTGACAATGAACATTAATGCCTCTCTGTTTGTACAGATGGTGGTGTTCTTCATCGGATGCTGGATCACGATGAAGTTCATCTGGCCGCCTTTGATCAAAGCGATCGAAGAACGCCAAAACAAGATCGCTCAGGGTCTTGCCGCTGCTGACAAGAGCAATGAAGCTCTTGCCGAAGCCCAGGCCAAGGGCCGCGAGATCGAAGCAGAAGCACGTGCTCATGCGACGACCATCGTCTCTGACGGTGAAAAGCGCGGCGCAGCGATTGTTGAAAATGCCAAGGAACGCGCCCAGGCTGAAGCCGATCGCATCATTGCGAGCGCTAAGGCTGAGGCCGCACAGGAAATGCAGCGTGCCCGCGAACAGCTTCGTGACGAAGTTGCCGCTCTCGCTGTGGCCGGTGCCGAGCAGATTCTTGCTCGCGAAGTGGACAAGACCGTTCACGCACAGCTTCTTGAACAACTTAAGGCGAAGCTCTAATCATGGCTGAACTTTCGACGATTGCCCGCCCTTACGCTCAAGGCCTCTGGAAGGCTCTTGCAGACCGTGGGGACACCGCGCAGGCCGCTGAGATTGAGCAGTCGCTCTTTGCTCTCAGCTCTGCGGTTTCCGAACCGCAGGTTGCCGAACTCGTGTCCGATCCTAAGGTGACCGATGACCAGATGTATGACCTGCTTGCCGGGTCGATCGGCGAGGAGGCTCCCTCCGAGCTGAAAGGCCTTCTGCGCACAGTCATCGAAAATGGTCGTCTCTGTGCTTTGCCCGAGATCGCCGCGCAGTTCCGTGCGCTTAAAAACGAATCCGAAGGTGTCGCTGACGCCTACATCGAGTCCGCCTACGCCCTCACCAAGAAGGACGTCGACCAGCTTGTCAAAGCGCTCAGCACGAAGTTCCCCGGAGTGACGCTCCGTCCCGAAGTGTCCATCAATAAGGACCTTATCGGCGGTGTCAGCATCCGTGTGGGAGACCAGGTGCTTGACGGTTCGGTACGTGCGCGTCTTGCGCAGATGAAGGCGGCGCTCACCGCATAAATTTCGGAGCTCTAAGAATGCAACTTAATCCTAGTGAAATCAGCGAACTGCTGAAGCAGCGAATCGAAGGCCTCGGGGTTTCGGCTGATCTCCGTACCCAGGGCACCGTGGTTTCGGTGACCGACGGTATTTGCCGCGTGCACGGTCTTCACGACGTGATGCAGGGCGAAATGCTGGAATTCCCCGGCAATACCTATGGCCTCGCGCTCAACCTTGAACGTGATTCCGTCGGTGCCGTTATTCTCGGCAACTACGAACACATTTCCGAAGGCGATACGGTTAAGACCACCGGTCGCATCCTTTCCGTTCCCGTCGGTCCGGCTCTGATCGGCCGTGTGGTGAACGCGCTCGGCCAGCCGATTGACGGCAAGGGCCCGATTGCCACCGAAGAATTCGACGTGGTTGAAAAGGTTGCTCCCGGCGTGATTGATCGTCAGTCCGTGAGCCAGCCGGTTCAGACGGGTCTGAAGTCCGTTGACGCCATGATCCCGATCGGCCGCGGTCAGCGTGAATTGATCATTGGTGACCGCCAGACCGGTAAGACGGCTATCGCTATCGATACGATCATCAACCAGAAGGGCAAGGACCTTATCTGCGTTTACGTGGCTATCGGCCAGAAGGCTTCCACGATTGCCAACGTGGTGCGTCAGCTCGAAGAGCACGGCGCCATGGAATACACCATCATTGTGGCTGCTACGGCTTCCGAATCCGCCGCTCTGCAGTACATCGCTCCCTACGCGGGCGCCACGATGGGCGAATACTTCCGTGACCGCGGTCAGGACAGCCTGATCGTTTACGACGACTTGACCAAGCAGGCTTGGGCTTATCGCCAGATTTCCCTGCTGCTGCGTCGTCCGCCCGGACGCGAAGCCTATCCCGGCGACGTGTTCTACCTGCACTCCCGTCTGCTCGAACGTGCCGCTCGCGTGAACCCGGCTTATGTCGAACGCTTCACGAAGGGGGCTGTCAAGGGCAAGACCGGTTCGATGACCGCTTTGCCGATCATTGAAACGCAGGCCGGTGACGTGACCGCCTTCGTTCCGACGAACGTGATTTCCATTACCGACGGCCAGATCTTCTTGGAAACCGACTTGTTCAACGCCGGTGTCCGTCCTGCTATTAACCCCGGCATCTCGGTGTCCCGCGTGGGTGGTGCAGCTCAGACCAAGATTATCAAGAAGCTCGGTGGCGGTGTTCGTCTGGCTCTGGCTCAGTACCGTGAACTGGCTGCGTTTGCTCAGTTCGCCAGCGACCTTGACGAAGCTACCCGCAAGCAGCTTGAACGCGGCCGTGTGGTGACCGAACTCATGAAGCAGCCCCAGTACCAGCCGTTGCAGGTTTGGGAAGAAGCTGTGACGTTGTACGCTGTTGAAATGGGTGCATTTGACGATGTGGCAGTTAAGGACGCTCTCAAGTGCGAACGCGCCATGCGCGAATACCTGCAGCAGCACCACGCCGATCTGGTTGAACGCATCGAGCAGAAGAAGGAGCTGTCCAAGGAAGACGGCGCCATCATGAAGTCTGCCATCGAAGAGTTCAAGAAGAACGGTGCGTGGTAATCGGCACCAACACACTCTGAGAGGACCACATGCCTAGTACAAAGGAAATTCGCGGAAAGATCAAGAGCGTGCAAAACACGCGCAAGATCACCAAGGCGATGGAGATGGTTGCGGCCTCGAAGATGCGTAAGGCTCAGGATCGTATGCGCGCAGCCCGCCCGTACGCCGACAAGGTGCGCAATATCATTGCGCATCTTGCAAGCGCCCGTGCGGACTACAGCCATCCGTTCCTCGTCAAGCACAAGGTTCAGACCGGTAAGGCCGCGCTCATTATGGTGACCACGGACAAGGGTCTGGCCGGTGCGCTGAATACGAACATTCAGCGACAGGTTCTGCACAAGGCAACCGAGCTTCGCGAACAGGGCGTGACGTTGCAGGTGACAGCCATTGGTAACAAGGCTGTCGCATTCTGCGGTCACGCCGGTCTCGAAGTGGTGAGTCAGGCTGTTCAGCTTGGCGATCACCCCCAGCTGGAACGCCTTCTGGGTGCCATCCGCGTACAGCTTGATGCGTACGCGCAGGGCAAGGTTGATTGCGTGTACCTCGCTTATTCGCGCTTTATCAACGCGATGAAGCAGGAACCTGTCATTGAGCAGCTTTTGCCGCTTACCGACGACAAGCTCGCATCCCTCGGGGAAAAACCGCATGCGTATTCGTGGGACTACATTTACGAACCGAATGCGCAGACCGTGCTCGACGAATTGCTCAAGCGCTACGTCGAAGCTTTGATTTATTCGTCGGTTGCAGAAAACATGGCTTCCGAGCAGTCTGCCCGTATGGTGGCCATGAAGGCCGCTTCGGACAACGCCAAGAAGTTGATCGGTGAACTGCAGCTCGTCTATAACAAGACCCGTCAGGCCGGCATTACGAAGGAAATCACCGAAATTGTCGGTGGTGCCGCCGCCGTGTCTTAAGAAACAGATTTGAATACCGAGGAAAAACCAATGAGTATCGGACAAATCGTTCAGGTCATCGGCGCTGTGGTGGACGTTGAATTCCCCCGCGACGCGATGCCGAAGGTTTATGACGCTCTTATCCTTGAACAGGATGAGAACAATACCCTGGCCGAAGCCGGCCTGACTTTTGAAGTGCAGCAGCAGCTGGGCGACGGCGTGGTGCGCACCATTGCCATGGGCTCGTCCGAAGGTCTGCAGCGCGGCATGAAGGTTCGCTCGACCGGTGCCGGCATCTCCGTGCCGGTCGGTCACAAGACCCTGGGCCGCATCATGGACGTGCTCGGCCGTCCTATCGATGACTGCGGTCCCATCGGCGAAGACGAACGCCGTACGATTCACCGCGAAGCTCCCAAGTTCGACGAACTGAGCCCGTCCGTGGATCTGCTCGAAACCGGCATTAAGGTTATTGACTTGATCTGCCCGTTCGCCAAGGGCGGCAAGATCGGTCTGTTCGGCGGCGCCGGTGTGGGCAAGACCGTCAACATGATGGAGCTCATCAACAACATCGCTAAGGCCTACGGTGGTTATTCCGTGTTTGCCGGCGTCGGTGAACGTACCCGTGAAGGTAACGACTTCTACCATGAAATGGAAGAGTCCAAGGTTCTCGACAAGGTGGCCATGGTGTTCGGTCAGATGAACGAACCGCCGGGCAACCGTCTGCGTGTTGCTTTGACGGGCCTGACGATGGCTGAAGCCTTCCGTGACGAAGGCCGCGACATCCTGCTCTTCATTGACAACATTTACCGTTACACCCTTGCCGGTACCGAAGTGTCCGCTTTGCTCGGCCGTATGCCTTCTGCTGTGGGCTACCAGCCGACGCTGGCCGAAGAAATGGGCAAGCTCCAGGAACGAATCACTTCCACGAAGACGGGTTCCATTACCTCGATTCAGGCTGTGTACGTTCCCGCTGACGACTTGACTGACCCGTCCCCGGCTACTACCTTCAGCCACTTGGACGCCACCGTTGTGTTGAGCCGTGACATTGCAGCTCTGGGTATCTACCCGGCCGTTGACCCGCTCGACTCCACGTCCCGTCAGGTCGATCCCAACATCATCGGCGAAGAACACTACACGGTCGCCCGCCGCGTTCAGGAAACGCTGCAGAAGTACAAGGAATTGCGCGACATCATCGCAATTCTCGGTATGGACGAATTGTCGCCGGAAGACAAGCTCGCCGTGACGCGTGCTCGTAAGATCCAGCGCTTCCTGTCCCAGCCCTTCCACGTGGCCGAAGTGTTTACGGGCTCGCCCGGTAAGTACGTTCCGCTCAAGGAAACGATCCGTGGCTTCAAGATGATTGTTGACGGCGAATGCGATCAGCTGCCGGAACAGGCCTTCTACATGGTCGGCACGATTGACGAAGCCTTCGAAAAGGCTAAGACGATCAAGTAATTCCGGCTCATTGCACCTGCGGAGAAAAGCGTTGAACACTGTTCTCCGCAGTGCACCGGCATCAAGCCGATTTAACGGAGCAATCTATGGCTACGATTTTTGTTGACGTCGTCAGCGCAGAAGAGTCCATCTTCTCCGGTGAAGCCAGTTTTGTGGCTTTGCCCGGTCAGGAAGGCGAGCTCGGTATTCTGCCCGGACACGTTCCTCTGCTTACCCGCATTCGTCCTGGTGCCGTGCGCATCACGACGACGGAAGGCGCGCAGGAAAATGTGTTCGTCGCAGGCGGTATCCTTGAGGTGCAGCCCGACCGCGTGACTGTTCTGGCCGACACGGCCATCCGCAGCAAGGATCTTGATGAAGCCAAGGCGAAGCAGGCGCTCGAAGAAGCGAAGCTTCACCGCGCCAAGGCGCAGAGCAACATGGAGATTGCCAAGCTCGAAGCGACCATGGCAGCACTGGCTGCACAGATCGCCTACATCAAGCGCATGCGTCACTGACCGTGCGCAACGGCGTGAAGACGCCTTGCTTGGAGAAGCGGCCTTTTCAAGGCGCATCCTTGTTTTCACGAGGTGCGTCGGAGAAAAGGCCGTTTTTCTTTTGTTTTGAGCGTGACAGGTCACCGAGCCTTGCGCTAGGATTCGAGAGACAGCCGCCTTTAGCGCGGCACTTTGTTGGAATTAATGAGAAAGGAGCATCTCGATGGATGCACAAGACTTTACGGATGTGATTCAGGTTTGCACCGACGGCAGCAGCCTGTCTGAAAAAGGTGTGACGACCGCTGTCGAATTGGCCAAAACGCTCGGTCTGCCGCTTCTGGGCATGACGGTTGTCAAAGGTGATGCTCCTGAAAACGGTTTGGAGGGCGAACCGCAGGAAGTCCGCGATCGTTTGCAGACTATTGTGGAGGAAGCCGAGGCCGCCGGCATTCGGTATCAGGTTATTGCCGAACATGCCGCCACGCCGCATGAAGGCATTCTCGATGTTGCCATGCGCTACGATGCACGCTTTATCGTGATGGCCAGCCGCGGTCTGGGCTCGCTCGGCAGCCTTTTCCTAGGTTCCGAAACGCAGAAGACGCTTGCCGAAGCTGACCGTCCCGTGCTGGTCATCCGCTAATTCTCTTCGGGGCATAACGCTACCAATACTGCCTCGGGCGCGATGCCGGTAATGCGAACCCGCTTTTCCCGACAAGTTTCGCCCGAGATCAGCGTCACGCCGGATTTGGTCGTGCCGACTTTCTTAGCGAGAAATGCGCAAAGTTTGGCGTTCGCTTTCCCGTCAACGGGAGGTGCGGCAAGCGCCACTTTCAGCTTACCGTCAAAGATTCCCGCAACGGCGTCTTTCTTGGCGCCGGGGCGAGCGTGAACGTTTAAGACAACGCCCTCGTCGTCCGCTCTTAACCAAGAACAAAGGTTTGGTGTGCGAGAATCCGTGCTTTCTCGGACGCTTTGTACAGAATTTTTTGCCATGAAACCGATCAACGACACTTTTTTGCGAGCGCTCAAGCGCGAACATACCGACTATACCCCGTTGTGGCTGATGCGTCAGGCCGGCCGCTATTTGCCTGAATACAACGCCACGCGTGCGCGCCTCGGGTCGTTCCTTGCTTTGGCCAAGTGTCCTGATGCGGCTTGTGAGGTGACGCTGCAGCCGGTAGATCGTTATGGTCTGGATGCCGCTATTCTTTTCTCGGACATTCTTACTGTGCCCGATGCGATGGGGCTTGGTTTGAGTTTCGTTGCCGGTGAAGGTCCGGTCTTTGCCAAGCCCGTGCAAAGCGAAGAAGCTGTCAACGCCTTGTATGTTCCCGATATTGAAGAAAGTCTCGGTTACGTTACCGAAGCCGTGCGCGTGATTCGCCGCGAGCTCAACAACCGAGTTCCTCTGATCGGCTTTTCCGGATCGCCCTTTACGCTTGCTTGCTACATGGTTGAAGGCGGCAGTTCCAAGGATTTTGCGACGATCAAGAAGATGATGTACTCGCGCCCGGATCTGTTGCACCGAATTTTGGATGTCAACGCACGCGCCGTGACGGCATACCTCAATGCGCAGATTTTGGCGGGCGCTCAGGCGGTCCAGATTTTTGACACCTGGGGCGGCGCCTTGGCCGACGGTTGCTTCGAAGCATTTAGCCTGAAGTATATGAAGCAGATCGTCGACGGGCTCATCCGCGAAAACGACGGTGAGAAGGTTCCGGTCATTCTCTTTACTAAAGGTGGCGGCTTGTGGCTCAAGGAAATGGCTGCAACGGGCGCTGACTGTATCGGTCTGGACTGGACAGTGAATCTCACCAAAGCCCGTGCCTGTGTGCAGGATGCGGTGGCTCTTCAGGGCAACCTCGATCCAGCCGTTCTTTTTGCCGATGAAGCTTCCATCCGTCGCGAAGCACGTCGCGTGATCGACAGCTTCGGCAAGGTTGGCAATGGCGGCCACGTCTTTAACCTCGGTCACGGCATCAATCAGCATACGGATCCGGAAGCGGTTCGCATCCTGGTTGATGAAGTGCATAACTATTCGCGTCAGATGCACGCATCCTAAGACTCTAGTGGGCAGACTCTCAGCTGCCCCAAGAAGTTGTGGAAAAGTTGTTTTCCACAAAGTTATCCACAGCTTTGACCACAGGTTGTGAAGAAAAGAAAAGCCCTCGATATGAGGGTTTTTCTTTTGATTTTTGTATGTAATCTGTTGAATTTAAAGGGAATTGATGGAGGGTTATCGAAGCTCATCTAAATGGTGAAAAGTGCCTTTATTCCCTGAACGGCCAAGGAAAACAAGTGTTTTCCACATAGTTATCCACAGGTTGAAAGCGGTTGTGCACAACCGAGGCAAAGAGACAGGCGAACTTTAAAATTCGTGTTGCGTCAAGACCTAAACATCATTTGATTTCTTTTTTCAGCTTCTTTTTCTCATGACTTTTCCACAGTTTGCCAAAGTGATTGTCGACGCTCCGTTGCCGGAGCTGGACTATACCGTCGGTGACGAGGTGCAACTTATGGTCGGTGATCGCGTGTTGGTTCCTCTCGGCGCGCGCAAGGTGGTGGGAATTGTTACGGGGCTGTCCGATTCGACGGAAGTTGCGGCCGGAAAACTCAAATCCGTTTTGCGCGTTTTCCACGAGGTGGAACCGTTGCGCAAAGAGTGGCTCAAGACCATGGCGTTTGCGGCGGATTATTACCTGCGGCCACGAGGGGAAGCGGCGTTGTCTGCGCTTCCGCCTTTTTTTCGACTGCCCGCTACGCCAACCTATGAAAGGCGTCTGCAGAAGCTGCGCGAACTCAAGACGAAGAAGATCACTTATGAACCGGCGCCAGTTCTCAACGACGAGCAGAAGGCGGCAGCCGATGCGGTGTCGGCAAGTACCGGCTACGCGCCGTTTATGCTTTTCGGAGTGACTGGCTCCGGCAAAACTGAAGTCTATTTACACATCATCGAAAGCGTCCTGGACAAAGATCACGAAGCACAGGTCATGCTCTTGGTACCTGAAATCAATTTGACGCCGCAGCTGGAAGCCCGGGTGAGAGCGCGTTTTGCACAGGCTCTCGTCGTGACCATGCATTCGAGTCTTACGCCCGCAGAGCGAGCGCGCAATTGGTTGGCCGTACATGAGGGAAGAGCGCGCATTCTGGTGGGGACGCGCATGGCGGTCTTTGCGAGCTTTCAAAAACTCTCGCTCATCATTGTCGACGAGGAGCACGACCCGAGCTACAAAGCCGGCGAGGGGATGCGTTTTTCGGCCAGAGACGTGGCACTCAAGCGCGCCTTCGACAATAAGATCGCCTGTGTACTTGGCTCTGCAACCCCGTCGCTCGAGACCTGGCAGCAGGTGCGCAGCGGTCAATACAAGCGACTGACACTCTCACACCGTGCGGTGGCGACAGCTCACTTGCCGGAGCTGCAGCTCGTTGATATGTCAAAGCGCAAACCCGCTGTTTTTTCCGAAGAGGTCAAGGAGGCGGTGACGCAGGCCATTAAAGCGGGTGGTCAGGTGCTGATTTTCATTAATCGGCGAGGATATGCGCCGGTGATCAGCTGCACGGCCTGCGGTTGGGTAACGCGTTGCGTGCATTGCTCGGGCTTTACGGTATTTCATAAAACGGAAAAACGTCTGGTTTGTCACCATTGCGGCAGTCGATACGAAGTTCCGGAGCGCTGTCCTGTGTGCGGCAATGCGGAAATCCTGCCGGTTGGAACCGGTACGCAGCGCATCGAAGAAGCCATTGAGGCGCTTTGGCCTCAGGCACGCGTGTTGCGCATTGATCGTGATAGTGTGCGAAGCAAATCGGCTGCTGAATCGGCTTTCGAGTCGGTTCATGAGGGAGGCGTCGACATTGTCGTGGGGACGCAGATGATTGCCAAGGGGCATGATTTCAAACGCGTGAGCCTCGTGGTGGTACTCAATGCCGACGCTCAGCTTATGAGTCCTGATGTGCGTGCCGAGGAGCGGCTTTACGCTACACTCATGCAGGTCGCAGGCCGAGCGGGACGAGCCGAGCGTGCCGGTCGCGTGATGATTCAGACCCGGTACCCGAATCACCCCGTTTATGCCGATATGAAGACGCAAAACTATGAGCAGTTTGCCGAACGCCTCTTGCAGGAGCGTGAAGATGCTGTTTCTCCTCCGTTTTGTCGTCAGGCTCTTTTAACGGCGCAGGCCAAGACGCTCGATCGAGCACTGGGCTTTTTGCGGCGTGCCAAGATAAAAGCCGAGGCGCTGGCGGCCGGTGACGTGTTCATTTATGAACCGGTTCCGATGCCACTGATGCGCCTCAAAGATCGGGAGCGAGGTCAGCTGCTGGTGGAGTCGGGATCTCGCGCGAGACTTCACGCTTTTTTGGTTGCCTGGTCGGCGGCAATGTCTGCGGCGGACCCGAGGGACGCCGGCACCGATTGGACGATAGAGGTGGACCCGGCCGATATCTAAGAGAGCGAACTCTCCCGTATAATGCTTGCCGTTCGTCGCCGTAGTTCAACTGGATAGAATATGGCCCTCCGAAGGCTGTGATGTGGGTTCGAGTCCCGCCGGCGGCACCAACCGAATACACTCTGAGAGCGCGCGCCGCAAGCGCGCTTTTTTTTCAAAGGATGTCCTGCAGATGGTGTTTCCCGTTGACATGAGCCTGCACAAAAAGAGCAAGCGTTTTGACATTGCTTTTGATGACGGACAGAGCTTTTCGTTTTCCTTCGAATTTCTTCGTGTCTTTTCTCCCTCGGCGGAAGTGACGGGACACACGCCCGATCAGGCAAAACTTCAGGTCGGAAAGCGAGATGTGGACGTCAAAGGCGTTGAGCCGACCGGCCGTTACGCCGTGCGTTTTATTTTCGACGACGGTCACGATTCCGGCATTTACAGCTGGGAGTATTTGCACGACATCGGCACGCGTCAGCAGGAACTTTGGGACGGTTATCTTGCTCAACTCAAGGAGGCTGGGGCAAGCCGCGATCCAGCTGATCCCGCCAATGTGCCGTTCATGCCCAAGCCTAAGGCGACATGCCCGTCCAAGCAGCACGGATAAGAAACATGGCAGAAGAAAATCAGAAACAATCTTCCGATTCCGAAAAGCAGGTGGACTTTGGCTACCGCGCCGTGCCCGAAAGCGAAAAGGAAGAAGACGTCAAAGAAGTTTTCGAGTCGGTAGCCAAGCGCTATGACTTGATGAACGATGTTCTGAGTTTCGGGTTGCACCGTGTGTGGAAACGTACCTGCGTCTCTCTTTCCGGTGCAGCCGAAGGTCAAAAAGTGTTGGATATTGCTTCCGGCACTTGCGATATGGCGATTCGTTTCGGCGAAGTGGTCGGAAAGTCCGGAGAGGTGTGGGCGACCGACATTAATCATGAGATGATCAAGGAAGGCACCAAACGGCTTAAAGCCGTCGGGTGCAAGGCGCATGTTGCGATTTGTGACTGCGAGGCACTTCCTTTTGAGGACAATTATTTTGACATTGCGGTGGTGAGCTTCGGGCTGCGCAATATGACCCACAAAGATCGTGCGTTGAAGGAAATGATGCGCGTCGTGCGTCCTGGCGGACGCGTTGTGGTGCTTGAATTCAGTCGTTGCTGGAAGATCTTTAAGCCTTTTTACGATCTGTATTCCTTCAAGCTGATGCCGTGGCTCGGGCAAAAGATTGCGGGGGACGCGGAAAGCTATCGGTATTTGGCTGAGTCCATCCGCATGCATCCTGATCAGGAGACGCTTGCGGGCATCATGGAAGAGGTGGGGCTTGATCGCGTAACTTGGAAGAACATGACTTTCGGTGTTTGTGCGTTACACATTGGACTCAAGCCGTGACGGGGCGCGCAACGAACTGAAAAACTCACATACAAATCAACGAAAACACCTGTTTTAAGGCAGACGGCTCATCCGTACAATTGATAACCGTTGTCCGCCGATGAAACAGGTGTTTTTGCAGATGCGGACGTCATTGAGAATCAGAGAAAGAAATCTATGAAAAAGTTTTTTGCCCTTTTGGCCGCGGGCTTGGTGATGATGACGACGGCAATTGACAGTGCTGAAGCGGCCCGTCGTATGGGCGGCGGCATGAATCTCGGCCGTCAGGCTCCGGCTCTGCGTCAGGCAACGCCGGCTCCGCAGGCTCCTGCTTTGCGTCAGAACCAGCAGAGCAATCGTCAGAACGCAGCCCAGCAGCAAAACACAGCGGGTGCCGCGGCTAATGCTGCCAAACCTTCTATGATGCGCAACATTCTCATGGGAGCTGCCGCTGCTTTGGGCATTACAGCTCTTTTGAGCGCACTCGGTCTTTCCGAAGGTGTAGGCCAGATCATCATGATCGTCCTGATGGCAGCAGCGCTCTATTTTGTCCTGCGCATGGTGCTCGGTCTATTTGCAGGGCGTGCGGCCGGCAATCGTTCCGGTGCGGCTTCCCGTCAGACCTATACGCAGACACAGCGTGAACAGCCCCAGGCCAGCTATAGCCAGGCACAACCGGCTGCCGAAACTTCCGCTGCTTCTGCTTCGACCGCAACCGCAGCTTCCGTGATGCCTGAAACGATGGGGGCTCGCCCGGGCAGCGTCATGGATATGTTTGCTCGTCAGAACGCGCAGGTTGCTCAAGGAGAAGGTGCGCCCGCACTTGAAGTTCCGGCCGGTTTTGACGTAGCCGGTTTTGAAGCGGTGGCCAAGGAAAACTTCGTACGGTTGCAGAAGGCTTGGGACTCGGGTGACTACAACTCGCTCGGTGACTTTACGACAGATGAGCTCTTTATTGAACTGACGCACAGTTTGCGTGAGCGCGGTGCCGCCAAGCAGACCTCCGAGGTGATCAATCTTGACGCCAAGCTGTTGGGAATTGCGAAGATGGCCGACGCCAATGAGCACGTCGCTGTCGTCGAATTCAAGGGTGCCATGAAGATTGAGGGCGAGTTCGAAGAGGTTCGCGAACGTTGGGTTCTTGCCCGTAAGGACGACGACTCAAGTGGCTGGCTGCTCGCTGGCATCGAACAGGTCACTGCTTAAGTTTTTCGATTTTTCCTGCTCGAAATACCCGTCAAAGGCTCAGGCCGCGGCGGGTTTTTCATTTTGGGGCCACAAAATGCCGATCTGATGGCAGAATAATCCCGAATTTCCAAACCAATCCCGCCCGAAACCAACCGAAATTCAAAAGGGCGTCCATATTTTAGGAATCGATTCATGATCAACGTTGTTATTCTTGCCGCGGGGCAGGGCAAGCGTATGCGCTCGTCTCTTCCCAAAGTGCTGCAACCCTTGGCCGGTATGCCGATGCTCGGACATGTGCTTGCCAGCGTGAAAAAACTCGAAAACGTTTCCCGCACCGTCGTGGTCGTGGGTTGCGGAGCAGAAGCCGTCAAGAGTGCTTTTGCGCAGGAAGAAGGTTTGCATTTCGTTTTACAGGAACCTCAGATGGGTACGGGGCACGCGCTGCAGTGTGCATTGCCCGAACTCGATCCCGAGGCCGAATACACGCTGGTGCTCTTGGGTGACGTACCGCTCGTGCAACCCGAAACAATTGAGCGGCTTCTGACAGCCGCAGGCGACGGCATGGCTATTCTCACGACCGTGCTTCGCAATCCCACGGGTTATGGCCGTATCCTGCGCCAGAAGGGTCGCATCGTTGCGATTGTTGAACAAAAAGACGCTACCGAAGGCCAAAAGCAAATCCGAGAAGTCAACACCGGCATCATGTTGCTTCCGACGGCGCGCTTGCAGGGGTGGCTTTCCGAACTCAAGACTTCCAATGCACAAGGCGAGTACTATCTCACCGACGTGATCGGCTTGGCTGTGCGCGACGGCGTGCGCATCAACTCTGCGCGTCCTCGCCGCAGTTTTGAGGTCGAAGGCGTCAATTCCAAGACGCAGCTTGCCCGTCTTGAAGGTATCTGGCAGGATCATCTGGCCGAACAGCTCACCGAAAGCGGCGTAACGGTGCTTGATCCGTCGCGTCTGGACATCCGCGGTACGCTGCAGTGCGGTACCGACGTCGTGATTGATGTGGGCTGCGTGTTCGAGGGTGAAGTTAAGCTTGGAGACAATGTTTATGTCGGACCTTACTGCGTGATTCGTAATGCCGAAATCGCTGCGGGAACTCGCATTGAAGCTTTTACGCACATTGATTCGGCCAAGATCGGTCCCGATGCCAAGATCGGCCCCTATTCTCGTTTGCGTCCGGGTGCCGAACTCTCTGCCAAGGTGCACATCGGCAACTTCGTGGAAATTAAGAAGTCTGAAATCGGCGAAGGTTCCAAAGTCAACCACCTCTCTTACATCGGTGATACGACAATGGGCTCAGGCGTTAACATCGGTGCGGGCACCATCACCTGCAACTACAACGGTGTCGAGAAGTTCCGCACGGTGATCGGTGACAAAGCTTTCATCGGTTCGGGTACTGAATTAGTGGCTCCGGTAACGGTCGGCAGCGGTGCTACGATCGGCGCCGGCACGACGCTTACCCGTAATGCTCCCGAACACAAACTTACAGTGGGACGCGCGCGTCAGACGACGATCGAAGGATGGAAGCCGCCGGTGCCTGAAGGCTACACGTTCGTGAAGAACTGATCGCGGAGGCGGCATCATGTGCGGAATTGTGGCCGGCGTTGCCGGCAGGGACGTTGTTCCCGTTTTTCTGCAGGGTCTAAAGCGCCTTGAGTACCGTGGCTACGACAGCTGTGGCGTCGCAGTCGTGCGCGACGGTGAAATTGACCGCGCCCGCAGTGTGGCGCGTGTCAAGGATTTGGCCGAGCAGGTGCGGGCCGAAGGCATGCACGGCACCGTCGGCATTGCGCATACACGCTGGGCCACGCATGGGGGGCCCGTCGTAGCCAATGCACACCCGCATATTGCGGGCAACCGCATTGCATTGGTGCACAACGGCATCATCGAAAACTTCGCTCAACTGCGAGCCGAGCTCGAAGCCACAGGTGTCACCATGCAAAGCCAAACGGACACCGAAGTGCTCGCACATCTGGTCAATTTCTATCTTGAGGATGACCTTCTGGAGGCGCTCAAAAAGGCGCTTTCCCGTGTGACGGGTGCCTATGCGGTGGCAGTTTTCGACAAACGCCACCCCGAGCGTATCGTGGGTGCTCGTCAAGGTTCTCCCATGGTCGTTGGTTTGGGCGAGGGCGAAAACTTTATCGCCAGCGATGCCATGGCGCTCGTCGGAGTCACGGACAAGATTGTGTATCTTGACGACGGCGACATTGTGTCGATGACCAAGGACGAGTGTCAGATTTATGGACGTACGGGCAACGACTCCTGGCAACCTGTCGAGCGCAAAGCCGTGATCGTGCAGGCGTATGCAGGCGCCGCCGAACTTGGACCTTATCGCCACTACATGCAAAAGGAAATCTTCGAGCAGCCGCGCGCAATTGCCGATACGCTCGAAGGCGTCGAAGGCATTACGCCGACCTTGTTTGGGAAAAAAGCTGAAGAAGTGTTTCGCAGCACCCGCCGCATTCTGATGCTTGCCTGCGGCACGAGTTTTTACGCGGCGCTCACGTCCAAATATTGGCTTGAGGCGATCGCGGGCATTCCGGTGGATGTGGAGATCGCAAGCGAATACCGTTATCGCACCACAATTCCGGATCCGGAAACGCTGGTGGTCACAATTTCTCAATCGGGAGAAACGGCAGATACGCTGGCTGCATTAAAGCATGCGGTGTCGATGGGAATGACCAAGACGCTGGCGATATGCAATGTGGCGCAAAGCGCGTTGGTCCATGAGTGTGAACTGGCATACATCACACGAGCGGGCGTGGAAATCGGTGTGGCAAGCACCAAGGCGTTTACCACGCAACTGGTGGCGCTTTATCTTCTGACGCTTGTTTTTGCCAAACTGCACGGACGGTTGAATCCGACAGAAGAAGCGCATGCTTTATCGAGCCTGCGTCACATTCCGGCGGCGATGGCAGGCTGCTTGGCGCTGGAGCCGTCCATCATTGCTTGGGCCGAGCGGTTTGCCTCCAAGGAAGACGCGCTTTTCCTGGGACGCGGTGTGCATTATCCGATTGCGCTCGAGGGGGCACTTAAACTCAAGGAAATCAGCTACATCCACGCTGAAGCGTATCCGGCGGGCGAACTCAAGCACGGGCCGTTGGCGCTCGTTGACGCCGATATGCCGGTGGTGACAATCGCTCCCAATGACGAACTTCTTGAGAAACTCAAGAGCAATATGCAGGAGGTGCGAGCCCGTGGCGGAGAACTCTATGTCTTTGCCGACGGCGACAGCGTGATTGAAGACACCGAAGGCATGCATGTGATTCGTTTGGCGGAGAACTATGGCGACTTGTCGCCGATTCTGCACATCGTGCCGCTGCAGCTTTTGGCGTATCACACTGCTCTGGCTCGCGGTACGGACGTCGATAAGCCCCGAAATCTTGCCAAGAGTGTTACGGTAGAGTAAACCTGCGCTTAGAGAAACCATTCTGAAAGCCGCCGAATGTCTTTGAAGGAGTTCGGACGGCTTTCGTTTTTTGTATGCGTTGGTTGCTGCTAGAGGTCGAATGTAAAGTTTGAACAGTTGGTACAACAAAACGCAAAAATCTGACTAGAATTCTGAACGCTCGTTCAGTCTCGAACGCTGAACCTTTATTCATCCAAACGGAACGTAGTCTTGGGGCTATTCGTTCCATTTTGTGTCGGGACCGTATGCAAAAGGCAGGTGACGTTGCTGCCCGGATTGGTCCTCAAAGAATTCCAAAAAAGCATTAAACGGAGTCTCATAATGACTTTGAAATTTCGCACGACGCATGTGCTGGTAGTTGCGGGACTTGCCGCGACCGCACTCACGGGCTGCCTTGATAAGGGAGGTAATCAGCAGCAGGCTGCCGCTACGCCTCAGGCCGTTCAAGTCGTCGTCCAACAGGTTGAACTTTCCGACGCAATCATTCGTACGGATGCGCCCGGTCGCGCGACAGCCTATCAGACGGCCGAAGTTCGTCCTCAGGTCAGCGGCATTTTGCAGAAGCGCCTTTTTGAAGAAGGCGCAATGGTCAAGGAGGGCCAGTCACTCTATCGTATTGACCCGGCGCTCTATAAGGCGCAGGTTGCTTCTGCAAAAGCCTCTTTGTTGCAGGCCCGTGCCAACCTGGCTTCGACCAAGGCTGATGCCAAGCGTTCCGCCGAACTTGTGAAGGTCAATGCAGTGAGTCGTTCGGCCGATGATCAGGCTCAGGCGGCATACAAGGTAGCCATTGCCAATGTGGAAGCAGCAAAGGCAGCGCTTGCGACTGCTCAGATTAATTTGGACTACACGGAAGTCAGAAGCCCGATTACCGGACGTGTCTCTTTGTCTGAAGTCACGCCGGGCGCCTTGGTAACGGCCAATCAGACCAGCCGTTTGACGGTTGTGCAGCAGCTTGATCCCATTTATGTGGACGTGACTCAGTCCTTTGACGAACTTTCCCGACTGCGTGAACAGGCTGCCAAAGGCATGCTCAAAGTCAATAAGGACGGCTCGGCCGATGTTCAGCTGATTTTGGACGGCGACAAAACTTACAAGCATTTGGGACGGCTAACTTTCAAAGACGCTCTCGTCGATGAAAGCACCGGTACGGTGCGCGTACGTGCCGTGTTTGACAATCCCGACGGAGATCTGTTGCCGGGAATGTTCGTGCGCGCGCGCCTGGTCGACGGCGTGCGTGAGAATGTGATCAAGATTGATCAGCGCGCCACGATGCGCCGCACGACAGGCGATCCGTACGTTTACGTGGTCAATGCCGAAAACAAAGTGGAAAGTCGCGATGTGGTGATCGGCGGTACGGAAGGGACCAACTGGATCATCAATAAAGGCCTCAAAGACGGCGACAAGGTCATTGTGGAAGGTTTGCAGCGCGTTCGCCCGGGTGCCCTCGTGCAGTACACCGTGGCTGGTGAAAAGCCTGCTGCCGCTCCAACCCAAGCCGCGAAATAATCGACAGAGGATGACAGAGCATGCTTAGTCGTTTCTTTGTAAATCGTCCGATTTTTGCTTGGGTGATTGCTATCACCATCATGCTTGCGGGCGTCCTGGCAATTTTTAACTTGCCGGTGTCTCAGTACCCCAATATTGCGCCGCCTCAGGTTCGCATTACGGCAACTTACCCAGGCGCTTCGGCCGAGACCATGTCACGCACTGTCACGCAGGTGATCGAGCAGAACATGACGGGCTTGGACGGTTTGATCTACATGAGCTCGAACTCCGACTCGACGGGCCGTATGACGATTACGCTCACCTTCGTGGCCGGCACCAATCCTGATATTGCCCAGGTGCAGGTGCAAAACAAGCTGTCGATGGCTGAGCCGACGTTGCCGGATACCGTGCGACAGCTGGGCGTTCAGGTGCAAAAAAGTTCGGCTTCATTCCTTCAGGTGGTCGGCTTTATCGATACCTCGGGAAAGCTCACTTCAGGTGACCTGGGTGACTTTTTGACGAACAACATCGAAGAGCCGCTTGCTCGTTTGGAGGGCGTCGGTGAAGTGACGGTGTTCGGTGCCTCCTATGCCATGCGCATCTGGATGGATCCCGCGCTTCTTGTCAAATACGGGCTGGAAGTTTCCGACGTGATGAGTGCCATCAGTACGCAGAACGTGCAGGTGGCTTCCGGTGATATTGCCGGCCAGCCTACCAACGGCAAGCGCATGATCACGGCCACGATTCGAGCAAGTTCCTTGTTGAATACGCCCGAACAATTCGAGCAGATCGCTCTGAAGACGCTGTCCGACGGCTCCGTCGTCCGCATCAAGGATATCGGTGAAGTTTCCCTCGGTCAGGAAACTTATACCTTCCAAGGTCGCTACGATGGTCAGCCTTCTTCAGGTGTGGCCATTAGCTTGAGTTCCGGCGCCAACGCTCTGGCTACGGCAGCTCGCGTTCAGGCAAAGCTCGACGAACTGCGTCCCTTCTTCCCGGAAGGCGTGGAAGCGGTGATTCCGTTTGATACGACACCGTTCGTGCGCGCTGCCATGCATGAAGTGGTCAAGACTCTGTTGGAAGCCATCGTGCTGGTGGTCTGCGTGATGTTCCTGTTCCTGCAGAACTGGCGTGCAACGATCATTCCGACAATTTCCGTGCCGGTGGTGCTTCTGGGTACGTTTGCTGTTTTGGCGCTCATGGGCTACTCAATCAACATGCTTACGATGTTTGCCCTGGTGCTTGCCATCGGCTTGTTGGTGGACGACGCCATTGTGGTGGTGGAAAACGTCGAACGCGTGATGATGGAGCGACGATGCGATCCGAAAACGGCGACGGTTGAATCCATGCAGCAGATCACCGGCGCTCTGATCGGTATCGCTATGGTGTTGTCGGCCGTGTTCGTACCGATGGCCTTCTTCGGCGGATCCACGGGTGTGATCTATCGTCAATTCTCCGTGACGATTGTCTCGGCCATGGCGCTTTCGGTGGTGGTGGCTTTGACTCTGATTCCGGCTCTTTGCGCCTCTATTCTCAAGCAGATTGAGCCGGGGCACGAAAAGGCGACGACCGGGTTCTTTGGCAAGTTCAATCAGGCTTTTGACGCGCTGACAAGCGGTGTGCGCGCATCGGTGCGCATGTTTGTCCGCCGCATTTCTCGCCTGCTGGTGCTCTACGCCGTTTTGATCGGTGCTGTGGTGCTGGGCTTTATGAAGATTCCGAGCGCCTTCATGCCGGGCGAGGATCAGGGCGTACTGCTGATGATGCTGCAGACGCCGGCTTCTGCAACGGCCGAACGTACGGACGTGGTGGTGGATCGCTTCCAGAAAGTCATTCGTGAAGCCGAGAAAAAGGACGTCGACCACGTGTTTACGGTGCGCGGTTACTCCTTTGCCGGTACGGGTCAGAACAACTCCATGGGCTTTATCAAGCTCAAGGACTGGTCCGAGCGCAAAGATGAATCGTCCTCGGCCAATGCCGTGATGATGCGCTCTCTCGGTACGCTCTTTTCACCGGCCTTTAAGGACGCGCAGGGGTATGTGTTCCAGTTGCCTGCCGTTCCGGAACTGGGCGTGGCCGACGGCTTTGACTTCTTCCTGCAGGATCGCTCCGGTCAGGGGCATGATCGTCTGATGCAGGTCATGAATGAGTTCCTTGCCAAGGCTAACGCAGATCCGCGTCTGCGTCAGGTTCGTCATAACGGCATGCCCGACGCGCCGATGGTTCAGCTGAATGTGGACTATGAAAAGGCCCGTACGCTGGGGGTGTCAGAGTCGCAAATCAATACGACGCTCAATGCCGCCTTCGGTTCGTCCTACGTCAATGACTTTATGGATCAGGGGCGTCTGAAGAAGGTGTACGTGCAGGGTATTCCGGATTCTCGCGGTGAAGAGGCCGATCTTGCCAAGTGGCACGTCAAGAGCTCGATCAGCGGGCAGATGGTTCCCTTCTCATCGTTTGTGACGACGAGCTGGACATCGGGTTCTCCGCGTCTGGACCGCTTTAACGCCATTGACGCTGTCAACATTCAAGGCAGCCCGGCTCCCGGCGTTTCTTCCGGTGAAGCCATGCAGGCCATTGAAGAAATTCTGCAGCAAATGCCGCACGGCTACTCCATCGAATGGAACGGCGTGTCGTACCAGGAACGTGTTGCCGGCAGCAATGCCGCTCCCTTGTATGCCCTTTCGGTGCTAGTTGTGTTCCTGGCTCTGGCCGCTCTGTACGAATCTTGGACGATTCCGATTGCCGTGATTCTGGTGGTGCCCACCGGCGTTGTCGGAGCTTTGGGCTTGACTTGGATTTGCGGCAAAGAAAACGACGTGTACTTCCAGGTGGGCTTGTTGACGACAGTCGGCTTGGTGTCCAAAAATGCAATTCTGATTGTGGAATTTGCTCGTGATCTGCACGATCAGGGGCAGGAATTGCTTGCGTCCGTGGTTGAGGCTGTCCGGTTGCGTCTGCGCCCGATTTTGATGACGTCTCTGGCTTTCGGTCTGGGCGTGTTGCCTCTGGCCATGGCTTCGGGCGCCGGCGCCGGTGCACAGTCGGCCATTGGTGTGGCTGTTTTGGGCGGTATGATCACGGGAACGTTCCTATGCATCTTCTTTGTGCCTGCGTTCTTCGTACTGGTGACCCGCATTTTCTCGGGCAAGAAATCCCGACCGGCTGTTGCCGCTGAACCGAAGGCCGTGGAGTCTCAGGAATAAAAAATGAGGAAACAAATGCGTAAAACTTTATGTCTTTTGCCTCTGGCTTCGGCCTTGCTGCTTTCGGGCTGCATTTCCTTGGCTCCCGAGTACGAGCGTCCCGAGGCTCCCGTCGAGCAGGTTTGGCCGCAGGATGAGGCAACGAAAAACGCGGCGCTTCTGACCGAAGGGCTACAGAAGTGGAGTGACTTCTTTACCGATGAACGTCTCACCAAGCTCATTGAGCTCGGCTTGCAGAACAACCGCAGTCTGCGCTCGGCGTTCTATTCGGTTGAGCAGGCGCGTGCGCAGTACAACGTAAGCCGTGCGGACTTGTTGCCGTCGGTGGCGGTGCAGGCCGAAGAGACGGCCGGTCGTACGCCGGCGTCGACAACCGGTACGGGTGTTGACGTGACGTCGCACACCTACTCGGCCAACGCCGCCATGGCGTCGTATGAGCTGGATTTGTTTGGACGCATCCGCAATCTGAACGAACAGGCTTTACAGGCCTACTTCCAGACGCAGGCGGCTCAGCGCACGGCGCAGATGACGGTGATTACCGAAATCGCTCAGACCTGGTTGTCGCTTGGTGCTAGCAAGGATTTGCTCAAGCTCGCACAGGAGACCTACGACAGCCAGTCAGAGAGTCTGAAGCTGATCCAACAGAGTTACGAGCTCGGCGCTTCGAGCATGCTTGAAGTTCAGCAGGCCATGCAGACGGTGGCAACGGCCAAGGCCGCCGCCGTCCAGGCTTCTCGTTCGGTGGCACAGTACCGCAATGCATTGGCTACGCTCGTGGGCACCAAGGTTCCGGCAGAACTCGAACCTGAAGGTCTCAAGATGGATATCACGAAACCGCAGGTGTCGGTGGCTTCCAATATCCCGAGCGAAGTGTTGCTCGCTCGTCCCGATATCGCGTCGGCCGAAGCGGTTTTGCGTTCGGCCAACGCCAACATCGGCGTGGCGCGTGCGGCGTTCTTCCCGAGCATCACGCTGACGGGATCGGCCGGATCCATTTCGGGAGAACTCAACGAGCTTTTCAACGGCGGAACGCACACATGGAGCTTTGTGCCCAACATCACGCTTCCGATCTTTACGGGTGGCGCGAACATTGCCAATCTGCGTGCGGCTGAGGCCTATCAGAAGAAGTCAATTGCCGACTATGAGCTTGCCATTCAGACGGCATTCCAAGAAGTGGCCGATGCACTAGCCACCGAAGGTACGGTTGCCGACGAGCTTTTGGCTCAACAGCAGCTTGCCGCAGCAACGGCCGAAACGCTTCGTTTGAGCGAAGAGCGCTACAAAAATGGCGCCGACAGCTATCTGGAAGTGCTCGACAGCCAACGCTCGAACTTCTCGGCTCAACAGGCCGTGATCAACGCCCAGCTGTCGCGTGCCGCAAGCCTCGTAACGCTCTACAAAGTGTTGGGCGGCGGCTCGCAGCTTGAAGAGTCGGCTGAAACAACGCAGACGGCGGATGCGAAATGACGACAGCGGTATCCTGTGCGGCGGGCAATTTGCGGGAGCAAATTTTGTCCGCTGCCGCTTCGTGCTTTCGCGAGCGCGGCATCAAGGCGACAACGATGCAGGAAATCGCCAAGCGAGCCGGCATCAGCGTGGGCAATTTCTACAACTACTTTGACGGTAAAGACGCCATCATTGACGAGTTCGCACAGCGGGAAGTTGCTCGCCTTGCTCGCGAAATCGACGAAATTGTCAACGGACGCGTTTCGCTGGAGGAGCAGCGACGACAGTTTTGCGAGTCTTTGCGCAAACAGTTGGCAGTGCAACGCGCGCGTGTCAAAATTGAGATCATCGAAGAGGCGGCCAGAAACGGCTCCATGGGTGACATTGTCAAACGTTCGGATGCCCAGGTTCGGGAGTTGATCAAGAAAATGCACCGCAGCCGAGCTTCAGCGGATGTGTCCGATGAAGAAATTGAGGTGATGGTGGAAATGGATATGGCTCTCGTTGACGGCATGGCGTTTCGGTTGATTGCGCATCCGGAACTGGATGTGGATCGCATGATCAACGCCATTGTGAAAACCGTCATCCGCTGATTCGGGAAGCTGCCTGCAGACGACTCTCTACTGAGAGAAACTGCTTGGTTTCTTTGATGAAAAGCACCGGTATCTCAAAAATATCGGTGCTTTTCACTGTGTCTGCACGCCGGGAACCGAGGCAGCTGAGAAAATCCAACCTTGCGGGCTTTTTTGCTTCAATGGTCGCATCAAAGCCATTCGACTGATTTAACACGGAAAATTCTCATAACTTATGCTTGAGACAACCGCAAAGAAAAAGACGCCGATTTACAAGGTGCTGTACTTTCAGGTGATTTGCGCGATTGTGATCGGCGTTTTGCTCGGTCACTTCGCGCCGCATGTCGGCGAAATGATGAAGCCGTTTGGCGACGGCTTCATCAAGCTGATCAAAATGATCATTGCGCCGGTGATCTTCTGTACGGTCGTGACCGGTATCGCCGGTATGGAAGACATGAAAAAAGTGGGTAAAACGGGCGGTCTGGCGCTTCTTTACTTTGAGATTGTCTCCACCATTGCCCTGATTGTCGGCCTTTTTATTGTCAATGTCGTTCAGCCGGGCGTGGGCATGCACGTTGATCCTGCATCTTTGGACAGCAAAGCCGTCGAAGCATACACGAAGCCGGGCCAGATGCAGGGAACGGTGGACTTCCTTCTGCACATCATTCCTTCGACTGTCGTGGGCGCCTTTGCCGAAGGTGAAATTCTGCAGGTGCTTTTCTTCTCGCTGCTTTTCGGCTTTGCGCTGCACAAGATGGGCGGTCGCAATTCTCTCGTATTTGAAATCATTGACAAATCTTCGCGTGTGCTCTTCCAGATCGTTGGCATGATCATGCGCGTGGCTCCTCTGGGTGCGTTCGGCGCCATGGCCTTTACGATCGGTAAATACGGGCTCGACTCGCTGATTCCGCTGGCCGAACTCATGGGGACGTTCTATCTCACCTGTCTGCTTTTCATTTTTGTGGTGCTGGGCCTGATCTGCCGTTGGCACGGTTTTTCCATTTTGCACTACATCATGTACATCAAGGAAGAACTCCTGATTGTGCTGGGCACCAGTTCTTCGGAATCGGTTTTGCCGCGCATGATGGACAAGATGGAAAAGGCAGGCGTGACAAAGTCGGTGGTTGGTCTGGTGATTCCGACGGGCTATTCCTTTAACTTGGACGGCACGGCGATTTATCTGACGATGGCCGCCGTCTTTATTGCACAGGCTTGCGACGTGCAGATGACGCTTGTTCAGCAGCTCACGCTTTTGGCTGTGCTGTTGCTCACCAGCAAGGGCGCCGCAGGTGTCACCGGTTCGGGATTTATCGTGCTGGCAGCCACGCTTTCGGCCGTGGGTCATGTTCCGGTGGCCGGTCTTGCTCTGATTCTCGGCATCGACCGCTTCATGTCGGAAGCGCGAGCCATCACCAACATGATCGGCAACGGTATTGCCTGCATCGTGGTTGGTCACTGGTTGAAGGAAGTCGATAACGATGTCTTGAAAAAAAAACATTGGGGTCTTCGGTATCCAAAGAAATTGAGCATGCCGAAGACAACGTACGCGATGATCCGGAAACGATCGGTGTGCCTGCCGATATGCACGAACGCGCCGAACATCTCGACGAGACGCATTACGGCAAGGAACATCCAAACAAGTAGTGACTGACTGACGGTAACGATCGAATCACGCAAAAGAGCCGCCTTAGACGCGGCTTTTTTGCATCTGGAAGTTCAGCAAGACGATTGTGTGTGAACGGTCTTTATGCGTGTACGTGCGCGTCACCCGATTGGGCGTGACGACGGTATAGCCGCTTCGCTCGAAGAAGGTTCGCGCGGTCAGAGAGGCGTAGACGGTAAACGTGGAAACGGAGCGCTCAACAGCGGCCTGCGCTTGTGCGAGAAGTGCGGATCCGATGCCTTCTCCCTGCCGGTGAGCTGCAACAAAAAGGCGGTCGATAAGGCCGGTTTGAGGTTTGCAGTCGACAAAACCCGTAAGCGCTCCGTTGTCGTCGATAGCCACAAATGCAACTTTTCCGGTGAAGGAGTCGAGCCACATGTCGGGCGTCATATCTTCTTCGCGCAACCAGGCGGCGACTTCTTCTTCGGAATAGTCGCGGCGGTTGACGGTTTTGACGGTATGGCGGAAAAGCGCGAGCGTGGGCTCGGCGTCGGCAGCGGTAAACGGACGGATTCGCATGGCTTGAAACGCAAACGGCAGCGAAGAGACGCTGCCGTTTTGCGAAAATCCCAAGGAGAAGATTATTACTTCAGACGAACCGGAATGAAGATGCGGCCGTCACGGCGCTGCACCAACACACGCAGGTTCTTGTTCTTTTCGAGAACACGTGCCAGGTCGTCGGTCTTCTTGATCTTAACGCCGTTGACGTTGACGATGATATCGCCTTCACGGATGCCGGCCTTGCGGGCGGCACCCGTCGATTCGGTAACGAGCAGACCTTCGGTTTCAGCCTTGGCTTTTTCCTCATCGTTGAGAGGACGCACTGTTACGCCGAGCTTGTTGGCGGCAGCAGTCTTGGAAGCGTTCGACGAAGCGCTCTCGTTGGGGGCTTCCTCAACTTTGACGTCAAGCGTCATGTCTTTGTTGTTGCGAATGATGGAAAGTTTGGCGATCGAACCCGGGGCCATACTGCCGATGATGACCGGCATGTCGACGCTGTCGTCAATGGCCTTGCCGTTAACGGCTGTGATGATGTCACCTTCCTGCAGACCGGCTTTTGCTGCAGGACCGTCTTTTTCAACCTGGCTCACGATAGCGCCTTTAGGAGCCTTCATGCCGAAACTTTCCGCAAGATCCTGCGTGACGCTCTGGATCACCACGCCGATACGGCCGCGTGTGACCTTGCCGTTTTTCACGAGTTGATCCTTGATCTGCATGGCCAGATTGCTCGGAATGGCAAACGAAAGGCCCATGAAGCCGCCCGAAGTGGAGAAGATCTGGGAGTTGATGCCCACGACTTCGCCCTTCATGTTAAAGAGCGGGCCGCCGGAGTTGCCCGGATTGACGGCTACGTCTGTCTGGATGAAGGGAACGTACTGATCGCTCGGCAACTTACGGCTCTTGGCGGACACAATGCCGGAAGTGACCGTGTTGTCCAGACCGAAGGGGCTACCGATGGCGGCCACCCATTCGCCGACCTTCAGTTCGTCGCTGTTGCCCATCGTGAGGTAAGGCAGATCCTTGGCTTCGATCTTGACGACGGCGATGTCGGTCTTGGCATCAGAACCGAGCACTTTGCCCGTGAATTCACGATTGTCGGTGAGACGCACTTTGATTTCGTCGGCGCCGTCAACAACGTGGTGGTTGGTAAGAATCAGACCGTCGGCGCTGATGATGAAGCCCGAACCCGTGCCGCGGCGTTCAGGTTCCTGACGGGGACCGCCGCCAAAGGGGAAGGGAAAGCCAAAGCGGCGGAAGATTTCCGCGTGGCGTTCGTCAAAGCCAAACGGGTCGGCGCCTTCAACGACGCGGGCTTCGCGCACGGTGGAAATGTTCACGACGCCCTTGCCGTACTTTTCAACGAGCTGAACGAAGTCGGGCAGTTGAGTCGTGGCGACGGTTGCCTGCGGAGCCAGGCCGCTGGCAACGGCGGGCGTCGCAGACAAAAGAGCGCCGGAAAAAGCAATGGCGGCAGCAGCGATCACTGCGGCGGGCTTAAGCGTTTTGGTGAACATTTTCTTTTGTTACTCCGGTATCGAATTTTTGTGGCGAACAGTCGGGCGCGCAAATCAATCCGAGGGCTTCGGTCGCGCTCTGGCTTCAGTCGTCAATTGTTTTTCAAGTTGCGGCAAACAATAAAGGAAAAAGGCGTCGGTGAATGTGGGGAACTGTGGCCGTCGGGTTAAATTTGTAACAAGGCACGCATCTCGCTTCGGGTTTCTCACAATTTGACGGCCTGATTGGGAGCCGGACACAGCGGAATGCGAACCAAGAACTGGGCGCCGAATCCTTCGGGCTCGCCGTCGTGCGGCGGACGAACAAAGCCGTCGTTGATCGTAATGGTGCCGTTGTGCATTTGCACGATGCGGCTGACAATGGCAAGCCCTAAACCGGTGCCGGACACTTTGGTGCCGAGCGCGCGATAAAAGCGCTCAAAGACGCGGGTTCGTTCTTCGGGAGCGATGCCCGGGCCGTTGTCGGTGACGGTGATTACGGCGTGGCAGTCGCCATCGTCGCGCACGGCTACCTCGATACGGCCGCCTTCGGGTGTGTAACGGATGGCGTTGTCTGTGAGGTTGGTGATCATGAGTCCGATGGCATCTTTCATGCCGAGCATGGTGACATCGGTGCAGTTATGCGTGAGCGTGATGCCTTTGGCTTCGGCCGACACGGAAAGCTCTTCGACCGAAGCTTGCGCCACGGCCGCCAGATTGAATTCGCTCATGGGCTTGTCGTGGGCATCCGGATCAAGGCGCGCGATGGTCAAGAGCTGCTGGACAAGCCGCGTGGCGCGTGCTACACCCTCTTGAAGGCGGGAGGCGTACTTTGCACGCGTTTCCGGATCTTTGGCACGGGATAAAAGCTGTGCCTGAAGTTTGATGGCCGCCAGAGGTGTGCGCAGTTCATGGGCGGCGTCGGAAGCAAAGCGCTGTTGGGCGCTTAACGAATCGCCCAGACGACTCATCAGCGAATTGATGGCATCAACGAGGCTCTTTAATTCGTAGGGCAGCCCTTCGGTGTCGATCGGCGTCATGCTTGAGGGCGATCGTTTCGCAACGGCGCGTGCGGTTTTGTTTAGAGGCTGCAGCGCCTGTACGATCACAAACCAGATGGCAATCGCCAAAAACGGGATCAGGATAAACATCGGCTGCACGATGTTCATCGCTGAAGAGACTGCCAAGCGATCGCGCACGTCCATGGGCTGCGCGACCTGAACGATCTTGGTGCCGACCGTGGCGGTGAACTGACGCCATTGGGTGCCGGACTCGTCCTTGATGTCGCTAAAGCCTACGCTTTCAGCTAAAGGCAACGCATCGGTGCGACGCGACAGGTAAACACGGTTGGTGGAGGCATCGTAGATCTGCACCAAAAAACGCATCTCTGGGGACTGTCCCACGAGGATCGTGTGTTTGATGTCGTTGTCGCCGCGCTCGATCAGTTCAAGTGCGGTATGCCGGAGTTGCTCGTCGAAGAGACCTGAGAGCTCGGAGCGGGTGGAGTGATAAGTGGCCCAAGAGGCCACAAGTCCGGCGACGATGAGAGCCGAAACGAGTGTAAGCACGATTCGGCTACGGATACTGGCGGCCATGCGATGCTAGGTCTCGAGCAGGTAGCCCACACCGCGAACGGTCTTGATGGCGCTGTCCGAGAGCTTCTTGCGCAGGTGGTGGATGTGCACTTCGATCGTGTTGGAGCCCACCGCCGAATCCCAGTCATAGAGTTTTTCTTCGAGTTGCCCGCGCGAGAGCACGACGCCTGCGCGATCGGCCAGCGCGACCAGAAGAGCATATTCCTTGGAGGAGAGCAGCACAGGTTCGCCGTTGTAGAACACTTCGCGGGTTTCGGGCTTGATAAGAAGCTTGCCGCGCTCAATTGTGGGCTCGCTGCGGCCTGCGGAACGGCGCAGCAGCGCGCGGATACGCGCGGAGAGCTCGTCAAGATCAAACGGCTTGATCAGGTAGTCGTCAGCGCCGGCGTCCAACCCTTTGACACGGTCGGACACGGTATCGCGGGCCGTCGTCACGAGCACCGGCGTGTGAATGCGGCGCGAGCGCACTTCTTGCAGTACGCTGATGCCGTCTTTGCCGGGCAGACCCAGATCCAGAATGACAAGAGAAAACGGAGTGGTACGCAGAGCGATCAGAGCGGAATTGCCGTCCTGCACCCAGTCGACGGCATAGCCTTCGGCTTTGAGCCCGTCGACGACGCCTTCGCCGATCATTTGATCGTCTTCAACCAGAAGAATTCGCATCGTTGGTTACTTTCGTGTCATGCGCGATACGGATGTGATTTTTGCGGACACAAAAACACCCCGCATCGGCGGTAAAAAAGAAGTTGCCAAATCATAACGCGAAAGCGGTCTGCTTCGCCTGTCGAACTTTGTCTGATGCAGTCTAAACGTTCCATGTGGAACATCTCCGTACAGACGTGGAAATCATTTGGGAAATCCACGGAAAAACGCTTGAATGATGGACAGATCAAAGAACCATGAAATCGAAGAAAAAGCGCTTGTAATAAAATCGAAAAATTAGCGCCACAAAATACAACATTCCGTTCGTATTTCATTAGCCATGATGGAGAAAAAAGTGACTGAAAGCGACGCAGAAAAAGTTCAACAACAAGCGGTGCAGCCGGAGGTTCCGACTCCTGACCAAAAGCAAGAATCGACGACGGCAGCCCCTAAGGCAAATCCGGTCAAGCGCAGCCGTAAGACGGTAATAAAAAAGGCGACCGCCCCGGCTAAAAAAACGACCAAGGTTGCCAAGGAAGAAAAAGCGCCGGTGGCGGTCGACCTTGACAGCCCGTCGCTCTACACCAACCGTGAAATCAGCTGGATCGAATTTGACCGTAAGGTTCTGGAAACGGCTGAAGACCGAAAAGTGCCGCTGCTTGACCGTGTCAAGTTCCTGGCGATCTTCTTTAACAACCTCGATGAGTTTTACATGGTGCGCGTCATGAACCTGCAGCGTCAGGCGCGCAGCAACGTGTTGCCGACGGGCCCCGACAAGATGCCGCCCGCCAAGCAGCTTATCGAGATTCGACGCCGTGTGGGTGAGTTGCTCGACGAAGCCGAGGAGCTGTGGCTCAAAGAGCTCAAGCCCGCGCTTGAAAAGAAGGACGTGCACTTCATCACCTATGACGAACTCACCGGTGTGCGTCGTCAGATGGTCGACAAGTATTTTGAAACCGAAATCTTGCCCGTTTTGACTCCGCAGGGTGTGGATGCCGGACGCCCCTTCCCGATGATTTCGAGCCGCAGCATCAATTTCGTGATTGAGCTGCGCAGCACCGACCCGAGCGACGAGAAATCCTACTTCGCGCGTCTCAAGAATCCGAACAACGTGCCGCGTTTCCTCTTTGTGCCCAAGGATTTGACGGGCGAAGAGACGGTTGACTTTGCTTCGGGTGACGGCGACATCCTTATGATGGAAGATCTGGTCGCCAATCGCATGGGGATGTTGTTCCCGGGCTATAAGGTGAAGAACTACGGCATGTTCCGCGTCACGCGCAACACCGACGGTGAGATTGAGGAAGACGAGGCCGACGATCTGTTGGCTGCCGTGCGCGACTATGTCGAGCAGCGCCGTTTCGGCTCTATCGTGCGTGTGGAATTGGCGCGCGGCATGCCGCTTGCCCTTCAGGATTTCCTGATCAGCCATTTGGACGTGCACCCGTCTCAGGTGGTGCGCCTGAAGATGCCGCTGGCGTTCAATGATTTCATGCGCTTGATGAAGATTGACAAGCCGGCGTTGAAGTACCCGCCTTTCCATGCCAATACGCCCAAGCCTTTCGATCCGGAAGAGGATCTTTTTGCTGAAATTCGCGAACGCGATCTGATGGTGTTTCATCCCTACGACAGCTTCGGCTGCGTGTTGCGCTTCCTGCGTCTGGCAGCGGTGGATCCGGACGTTGTGGCCATCAAGCAGACGCTTTATCGCTGCGGCAGCGATTCGCCCGTCGTGCGTGCGTTGCTGGAGGCTCGCCGCCGTGGCAAGCAGGTGACGGCCGTGGTCGAACTCAAAGCTCGCTTTGACGAAGAGCAGAACATCAACTGGGCAGAAGAGCTTGAACGCGCCGGTGTTAACGTTGTCTACGGTTTTGCCGGGTTGAAGATTCATGCCAAGCTCTGCTTGGTTGTGCGCCGTGAGTCCAAGGGCATGCGTCGCTATGCGCATATCGGCACGGGCAACTACAACGCGTCTTCAGCAAAGATCTACACCGATCTGGGACTCTTTACCGCACGAGACGACATCTGCAGCGATGTGCAGGATCTCTTTAACGTGATGACCGGTTTCGGAGTGATCGACAACTACCGCCGTATTTTCGTTTCGCCCAATCACCTGCGCGCCAACATCACGCGTCTGATCCGGGAGGAAGCGGAAATTCACCGGGCCAAGGGCGGCGGCCGCATCATCATGAAGTGCAACCAACTCGTGGACCAGGGCATCGTGCGCGAGCTCTACGAAGCCAGTCGCGCCGGTGTCAAGATCGAATGTGTGGTGCGCGGCATCTGCTCGCTGCGCCCCGGCATTAAGAACGTGTCCGAAACGATTAGCGTGCACTCGATTGTGGGCGAATTGCTCGAACACGCCCGTATCTACTACTTCGAGCACGGCGGCGAACCCGTGATGTACGTGGGCAGTGCCGACATGATGACGCGCAACCTGAATGGTCGCATCGAAGTGCTCACGCCGGTACTCGACAAAAAGCTCATGGATAATATCCTCAAGCAGATCGTCAATCCGCAGCTTGCCGACAACACGCATGCTTGGGAGCTCCTGAGTGACGGCAGCTACAAGAAGATCAAGCGCGAAGCGGGGGTTGCAGCGATGGATTCGCAAAGCCACATCAAGCGCGTGCTTAATCTCCTGAAGCGGTAAGCCGACGCTGAAAGCGCCAAAAGAAACTCCCCGACGGAAATTTCGCCGGGGAGCTTTTTTTAGGTGGGCCCGTCGGAGATGGACCAGAGGCAGCCGATTAACGGTCGTGACCGCGTTCGGCGTTGGAGTACTTCTTGTTGGTTTGTCCCTTGACCGGAACGGTGTCAAATGCGCAGATGCGCTTGCCGCTCGTGTAGGTATACAGATACGTATCCCAGACGGCGCCGGCCATCATGTACTTGGTCAGATCCTTCTGCGAGAAGCTGATCACCAGATCGGTCTTACCGTCGCCGTTGACGTCTTTCTTTTCAAAAGCCTTCGGTTTGGCCAGATTGCTCATGACAACGGCGGCAACCGTGGAGGCGCGGCTTGGGCCGGCAAAGGTCTTGTCTTTGTCGATGGTCGTGGCATCCAGCAAAGTGTCCGACAGCAGCGCAATCTTGACGTTGGCGTCGCTCTTGGGATCCAATTCTTTGGCAAGGACGACAATCTTGTGCGGTGCAATCGAAGCAAGGTTGCGATCGACGGCACCCTGAGCTTCCTGCATCTTTTGCACGTTGAAGTTGTGCAGGATGTCAAGCGCTTTCTGTTTGGAAACCTTCATGGCCGCCTTGGCTTGGGCATGAACGGCAGCGCGATCGACCATCCAGCCGTCTTCGAGCGTCTTGATCATGTCCCGTGTGGGCATCTGATCGCCCCATTGATACTCAAGCACGTTGGCGTGATTGATAAACGGAGTGGATGCGAATTCGGCGTGGTAGCTAAAACGCTTGTCCTGAGCGTTGAACTGCTCGGCGGTGGCTTCCTGCCAGGTCATGAAATTGGCGTTGGCAGCCGGTTTGGCCAACGGATATCCCGGAACGTAAGGCGTTTCGCACGGACGAGCGTAGGCGCGGAAGGCCGTGATGAATTCGGGATCCGGATCCAATTCGAAGACGACCGATTCGTGAGAAGTCGGACGGCATGTGCCGAAGCCGTTATGGTGGTACCAGCCCGGATCGTCGCCGATGGTCGGTTCGTGCAGACGCAAAATGGCCTTGACGTCGTCAACGCTGAATTTGCGATCAGGTGTGACGCTGTACGGGAACTGTTCCGGATCGGTGATCTTCTTGCCGGTGATGTAGTTCCAGGCAAGCTCGTTGCGGCTGCGATTGTATTCGGCAGCGCGTCTTTCCGGAGGCTGAACGGCCAGACGGTAGTTGAAGTCGTTGTAGACGCCTGCCTTGGCGGGCTTGTAGCGGCCGTTTTGAATCGAACGCTCAATCAGTCCGGGAGCGACGATGACGTTTTTCGTGTCGGTGGCGTCCACTTTGCCGATCATGAAGTTGTTCGGGATGTAGACGATTTCATTGTCCTGAACGCGACGCGCCACCCAGGTGTTGCCCTTGTGAATGGCGATCTGCCAGGCTTCGTTTTTGTCGGCCACTGTGTAGGTGCGGCCTTCGGAGAAGTAGCCGTATTCGCCGAGCAGTTTGATGGCGATGTCGATGGCCTCTTTAGCGGAATGAGCGCGTTCGGCCATCAGACGGCGGATGCCGTAGCCGATGCCGCCGTCCTTAAGTTTTTGATCGTTGTCGTAGATGCCGGTGCAGGCGTTGGAGACGATGACGACGCCTGCGTCATTGACAAAGCCGTCTGAGAAGGAGGAGCCGTTGGGATCCAGCGTCTGAGACCAGTAAAAGCCCAGCGTTTCGGGAACCTGAGGAATCTTGGCGGCCGTGGGTTCGTACGTGATCATTTCGCCGGCTTTGTGCTTGGCCGGCGGTACATAGTACTGAGGATTGAAGATGCGTCCGCCGTTGTCTTCGTTGTGGCCGACGATGATATGGCCCGTTGCGGAAACGGACTTGCCGACGATCACGGTGGAGCAAGCAAAGGCGTTGACGGAAATGGCTGCGACTGCGGCCGAGATGGCGCAGGCGAGAAGCGATTTGCGGAAGGTCATTTCTGAGCTCTCTCTCATTTGGAAATGAAAGTCGCCGCGTCGACCGGCGCGGCGCACGAGAAAATTATTCGCCCGAACTTGATAAAACATGAGGAAAACTTCGTAAGGGATTTCGTTTATGAAATGATGAAATATTCACAATACGGAATGTTTAGAGTTTGAGAAAACAGTGACAAAGCGTTCCAATTTCGTCAATGGCAATAACTCGGCTTTTTATAATTAAACGAACAGTCTTTCTTTGAATCCGAGGCCGCTATGCCCGATAACCTGCCGCAGCAAGTCGATGTTCAATTGCCGCCGGAGACCTCTTCCGTGGTGGTTGCCAAGGTGGTCTACGGCCTGCACGCTCTGTCGATCATCATCGGAGTTGTGACGGGCGGCTCGATTCTGGGCGCCTTTCTTTTTGGCTGGCCTTCGATTGTGGCGGTCATTCTCAACTACGTGATGCGTTCGGACGCAAAGGGAACCTACGTGGAAAGCCACTTCTCCTGGCAGATTCGCACGTTCTGGTACGCCTTCGGTTTTGCCTGCCTGGTGGGGTTCGTCGGGTTCATTCTTTCCTTCATCTACGTGGGCCTGGCCATCTGGTTCATCGGCTTTTTCATCATGAGCATCTGGGTGGGCTATCGCATCATTCGCGGTGCAATCCGTTTGTGGAACGCCAAGCCGATTTGATCGTCTGCGGATTAGTCCGACGGATTAATCCGCTTGTTCGACTCTAAGGGTAACCCCTGAAAAAATCCGCGCTCAAAATTTAAACTCTTGTGCGCAAAATGCGTGCGTCTTTCTACGCGCGCGCACCTGTGAGCAGTCTTTTGCGCGCACGAAAAATCCCTTGTTTGACCGAACCGGCACGCCAAAAGCGTGTTGGACATTGGCATTTGTACTCGGCAAACAGCAGGATATTTTTTGAACCTTAGGAGAATTCAATCGTGAAGATGACGATGAAGGCGGCTGCTGCCGCCGTGATGGCAGTTTGCGCCGCCTCCGCCGCTCATGCAGCCGGCTTTATGCTGACCGAACAGTCCGCCGGTGCTCTGGGCCGCGCCTACGCCGGTGTGGGTGTTGACGGTACCGATCTTTCCGGCGTTTACTACAACCCCGCCACCATGACTCTGCATCCGGGCACCCAGATTCAGGCTGGTTTTGTGGCTGTTGGTCTGGATTTGGCTTTTGAAGGTTCTGGTAATGCCAATGGTGTTAACTATGATGGCGTTACGGAAAACGGTCAGTACAACACCCAGGCGATTCCCCATGGCTATATCTCCCATCAGCTCAACGACAGCATGTGGATCGGTCTGGCCATGACCGTGCCGTTTGGTATGGGTACTGAGTACGACGACAATTGGAAACTGTCGAATCGTGGTATTTCTGCTGAGGTGCTGACGTTTGACTTCAATCCGAACTTGGCTTGGAAAGTTTCTGACAAGTTGAGCATTGGTGCCGGTGTATCAATTCAGTACGCTGCGGCCGATCTGAAGAAGAGAACAGATATGTCTCACCCAAACTTGGGAAGGGTTTCTGTTGACGGGGAGATTGATGCAGATAGTTGGGCGTGGGGCTTTAATGTTGGCTTGATGTGGTCTCCGCTGGAAAATTTGCGGTTTGGTTTGTCGTACCGTTCTCAGGTTAACCATCATGCAGATGGTGACTTGGAGATTGATAATCCGAAACTCAATGGGAGACCAGTGGATCCCGGTATGGTAAATGGAGTGCTTCCGGGGGTATTAGGAACTTACGATGCTTCGGCATCGTTGTCAGCTCCCGCATGGGCGATGGCTACGGCTGCGTGGGATGTTAATGAGCTTTTGAGTTTGTACGCTACGTTCCGTTGGACGGATTGGTCGAGTTTTGAAGAACTTGAGATTGACGGTGGTACAGCCACAATCCCTGTGGCACCAGGCGTTGGTGTACCTGTTCCGCGCGGAGATACGATCAAGAATCACTGGCAAGACACCTATCTTTTCTCTGTCGGTGCAGATTTGCGCTTCACCAACTGGTGGACGTTCCGTGCCGGTATTGGCTATGAAACGTCGGTTATTGATGAAGAAAGCTACCGTACGGCCATTATTCCCGATGCAGATCGTTTGTGGCTTGCCCTCGGTTCCTCCTTCCAGGCCACGAAGAACATGCAGATCGACGTTTCTGCAGCTTGGCTCCATGGGGTTGGCGAGCGTAATTTGTGGAGCACCGACGGATCGGATGGCAACACTCCCGAAAAGGCAGGAAAATTTGAAGACCTCGACGCCTACCTCTTTGGTGTTCAGTTGGTCTATAAGTTCTAATCTCGCTTGATTCTGCCGGCTCTCGGCAGACCTGAGAGAAAGCCCCGGACGGGGATCGAGCAATCGGTCAACGTGCGGGGCTTTGTTTTTGGCGTAATTTTTCGTCTTGGCGGATAATGCGCGTGCTGTGATTTCGGGAATTCTGCGATGAACGTCTTTTTTCACCATCTCTCGCTGTGCGCACCATTGTTTCTGATGGTGTTTTTAGGCTGGGCGCTTGTGAAAATCGGCATGTTCAGCCACAGCGTAACAAAGGCGCTTTCGCAGTTTGTCTTCAAGCTCCTGATGCCGGTGATGCTCTTTCACTTGATGAGCGACGGTTCCAACCGCCCGCCGGTGGATTGGAAGGTACTGATCGCCTTTTTCGGATCCTGTGTGGTGGTATACATCATCGGCAACTTTCTGGGCGGTAAGCTTTTTAAGCAGGATTCCACGGGACGTGTTATCACGGGCATGGGCGGCATCTTCGGCAACAACGTGCAGCTCGGTGTGCCCATTGTGCAGACAAGTCTCGGTACGGCCGCGATGCCGACGATCTCTTTGTTGATTATCTTCAATGTGCTGTTGCTGTGGACAAGTGCTACGGCTTGCGTGGAGTTCGGGCGCACGGGCGGCAAGATTGACTGGAAGAAGTTTCTGATTGCTCTCAAGAACATCTTCAAAAATCCCATCGTATTGGGCATCCTGATCGGCACGGGTTGGAGTCTTACGGGACTGCAGTTGCCCGAAGTGATTGACAAGAGCGCAGCATTGGTGGCCACTGCTACCACACCTTGTGCATTGATTGTGGTGGGGATGGGCTTGGCCGAACACAGCTTCACGGCCGCTTTGCCGAAGGCAAGCGTCATTACGGCACTCAAACTCGGGATTCAACCGTTTTTGGTGTGGGTGTTCTGCGTGCTGTTGGGGCTTGATTCGGTACAAACCAACGCCGCAACGGTTCTGGCATGTCTGCCCGTGGCCATCAACCTCTACATCATGGCCACGCAGTTTGAGAGTGAAGAAGGAGCGGCGAGTAACGCCATCTTTGTTTCGACATTTATTTCTGCGCTCACCGTCCCGCTGACGTTGACGCTGCTTGGAGTGGGTTACTGATATGGCGCTTGGCGCAACGGTTTGCAAAGCTTTTATTGACGTTAGCGACATCGATCGCGGTTACTACGAAAGCCGCTCGATTACGATCGCACAGCATCCGTCAGAAACGCCGGCTCGCATGATGGTGCGGCTGCTTGCTTGGGTGCTCTTTGCCGGAGACAAGACGGAATTTGGGCGAGGGCTTTCCACGGAAGGGGAGCCTGCTGTTTACGAAACCAATGATGCGGGCGACATTGCCCGTTGGATCGAAGTGGGATGCCCGGATATCAAAACATTGCGCAAGGCCGCCGGCAAAAGCGAGGACGTGGTGGTGCTTGCCTATGATGAAGCGAGAATTGAACCTTGGTGGCAATCCCGCAAGGGTGATATGTCCAAAATCGACAAGCTCTCTGTGCGTTGGATCGCGGATATGGACTTAGAAAAGCTAGCCGATATGGCCGGCCGCAACATGAAATTTGCCGCAACGGTTCAGGACGGCGTGGTGTGGCTTGCCGACGACTCCCACAACATCGAAATCGAAGTTAAGACGCTCATGCGTCGCGGAGAGCCGGTGTTCTGAGTTTCGATTGCTGCCGTCATCAAGAAATCCCGACAGGATAAGTTCCCGCCGGGGTTTGCATTTTTAGGGTGCCTGGCGATCAGGCGTTACGCAGGCTGTCGGCCATCTGCCAGAAGACGGCTTCAAGCTCGGAGCGCAGTTTTTCGTCCGAAACGCTTTCGGCAAGCGCCTGCTGCATACAGCCGAACCACAGGTCGCGAAGTTCCGCCGTAATCTGGATGCGTTGGTGGTTTTCACGCAGACACGGCAGACCGTGCTTCTGAGCGTACAGCACGGGGCCGCCGAACCATCCCGTCAGGTACTCGAGCATGCGTGCACGATAATGCGCCATGCCGTTGACGTACCGGCTGCTTAATGCAGCGTAAGCCGGGTTCGAGCGAAGGATTTCAAGATACTTGTCGACGAGGGCAGTTAGACCCGCCTCGCCGCCAAGTCGTTCATACAACGTCGTTTGCGACATAAAGCCTAAGAAGAATTGTGTCGAAAGGGCGTTTGGTAAAAGTTGCCTTAGCGCAGAAACACGCCCCAGGTGCCGATGAGCATCACGGGCCAGGCCACGACGGGAGAAAAAAGAACGCGCAGAATGCGGTTTTCAGGCACGAAACCGAAACCGTGCACCCAAGCTGCGCTCATCCCCATCAAAAGCACGACCAGAAAGCCGTGCGGCACACTGGCGGAGTCTTCCGCCACCAGGCGCGGATAGAGAATGATCACGGCGGCGACCGCAACGGCCGCCAGAAGACTGACGGCGCGTGCGAGCCCCCGCAGCACCTTATTCATCGGCAGCTTCCCGGTTGTCAAGCGTCGTGGAAACAACCACGGACAAAAGGATTGCTAAGCCAAGACCGGTGAGCCAGTAAAAGTAAATCATGTGTTTCTCCGTTGAGGTCGGCGTCGCGCGGACACCGACCTACATCAGGTTTTGCCTTAGTAAAGGTCGTGATCGTTCTTGCGGATGTACTCGGCGTTGAGTTTGCCCGACATCGTGCGGTAGGCCCAGCCCGTGTAGATCAAGACGAGCGGCAGCAGCAGAAGCGTCACGAAGAGCATCACTTCAAGCGTGAGCTGCGAACTCGTGCAGTCCCAGATCGTGAGGCTCGAGCGCGGATCGCTTGAGCTCGGCATGATGAACGGGAACATGGAGAGCAGCGGCGTGAGGATGATGCCCAGGAGCATCACGCTCGAGCACACGATGGCCATGCCGCCCTTCATTTGTTTGGCAAAGAACACGCCGCCGAAGGCGCCGAGAACAGCCAGAACCGGAACAAGCCACAGCACCGGATAGTTGCTGAAGTTGGTAAACCAGGCGCCTGCGGCGATGTCAACCGTCTTCAGAAGCGGGTTGGAGGGACCGGCAGGATCAAGACCGGCGCTCACGACCATGCCGTCAATGCCGAAGTACGTCCAAATGCCGCCGAGGATAAAGAGCGCAGCGGTGGCCACACCCGAAATCGTCGAGATGCTCATGGCGCGGCGCTGCAGATCGCCGTCGGTGCGCAGCACCAGATAGTTGGCGCCGTGGAAGACGATCATCAGCAACGAGACGACACCGCACAGCAGTCCGAACGGATTGAGCAGACCGAAGAAACTGCCCGTGTAGAACGGACGCAACGATTCATCGAAGTGAAACGGCACGCCTTGCAACAGGTTGCCGAAAGCCACGCCGAAGATGATCGGGGGCACGGCCGAACCTACAAAGAGAGCCCAGTCCCATGTGTTGCGCCAGCGCGTACCGGCCATCTTGCCGCGGAAGTCAAAGCCCACGGGACGCAGGATCAGTGCGAGAAGCACGATGAGCATGGCCCAGTAAAAGCCCGAGAAGGCAGCGCCGTACAGAAGCGGCCAAGCTGCGAAGATGGCGCCGCCGCCCGTGAGCAGCCACACCTGGTTGCCGTCCCAGTGCGGGGCGACGGAGTTGATCATGCAGCGGCGGTCGGTGTCGTTCTTGCCAAGGAAGGGCAGCAGCGAACCCACGCCCATGTCCTGGCCGTCCATAATGGCAAAGCCTACGAGCAGCACACCGATAAAGAGCCACCAGATCAGACGCAAAATTTCATAATCGATCATTTTCAGAATCTCCTATGTCCGTCCATCAGGCCTTGCGCTCAAAGAAGTAGCGGCCGGTGCCCAGCGAGCTCGGACCGAGCTTGGCGTAACGGACCATGAGCCAGTACTCCACAATCAAGAGAGCCGTGTAAAGAATGGCAAAGCCGGCAAGCGAACCGATCAGGTCGCCTGTCGAGAGGCTCGATACAGACAGATCCACCGGCAGAATCTCATAGATTGTCCAGGGCTGACGGCCGTATTCGGCTACGAACCAGCCGGCTTCGCAGGCAATCCAGGGAAGCGGCAGGGCAAGCAAGCACAGCCACAGCGTCTTGGTCTTCTGGGCGATGGTGCCTTTGATGCTGTAGTAGGCGGCCAGACCGAAGATGAAGATAGCGGCCAGACCGCAACCCACCATCAGGCGGAACATCCAGTACATGGGCGTGACGGCAGGCACCGTAGACAGAGCCGCTTCGCGGATCTGTTGCGGCGTGGCTTGCGTAACGTCATTGACGTACTTTTTGAGCAGCAGGCCGTAGCCGAGGTCACCCTTGACTTCGTTGAACTGCTGGATCAGGGTGCGATTTTCCTTGTCTTTGCGCAGCGCTTCCAGAAGCGAGACGGCACGCTGACCGTTGATGATGCGCGCTTCGTTTTCTTCCACGAGCGGATTGATACCCTTGATCTCCTGAGAGAGCGAACGGGTGCCCATCAGGCCGAAGAGCCAGGGAATGTCAACGCTCACGGTGTTCTTGCGGGCTTCTTCATCGGGGATGGCAAACAGCGAAAGCGGAGCCGGCGCTTCATGCGTTTCCCACATGGCTTCCATGGCGGCAACCTTGGCGGGCTGATCCTGCGTGACGCGGTAGGCCGATTCGTCGCCCATGTGAAGCGTCAGAATCGTGGCAACGAGGCCGAAGACGGCGCCCAGACGCAGACTGCGCTTGGCAAAGCCGATGTCGCGCCCCTTGATGAGGTACCAAGCGGAGATGGCAACCACAAACATGGCGCCGGTCATGTAACCGGCGTTGATCGTGTGCATGAACTTGGCCTGTGCCCAGGGGCTTGTGGCAACCTCCCAGAAGTTCGTCATTTCCATGCGCATCGTTTCGAAGTTGAACTCGGCGCCGGTCGGGTACATCATCCAGGCGTTGGCAATCAGAATCCATAGTGCCGAAAGGTTGGAACCCAGGGCCATGAGGAAGGTAACGGCGAGGTGTCCGCCCTTGGAGAGGCGCTTCCAGCCAAAGAAGAACAGACCGATGAAGGTCGATTCCAGGAAGAAGGCCATCAGACCTTCAATCGCAAGCGGGGCGCCGAAGATGTCGCCAACGTAGTGCGAGTAGTAAGCCCAGTTCGTGCCGAACTGAAACTCCATGGTGATGCCGGTCGCAACGCCCAGCGCGAAGTTGATGCCAAAGAGTTTGCCCCAGAAGCGGGTCATGTCTTTGTAGACTTCGCGGCCCGTCACGACGTAGCACGTCTCCATGATCACCAGCATGAACGACAAGCCGAGCGTAAGCGGCACGAACAAGAAGTGATACATGGCCGTCAGCGCAAACTGCAGACGGGACAGATCAACAAGTTCAGAAGAAAACATAGAAAACGGCTCCGAGTTTCCCGTGTTCTGCGCCATAGAATGGACGCGGCGCACAGGTTCAAGAGAAGGATTTTGGAGTGAAGAAATTGTCAGTTGCCGACATCGGCAGTTCGATCCGCGCGCATCAGAATGCCGGAAGCGACATTCTCAGGAGTCTGTTCGATACGTTTATCCGGCCCGAAAAAGAAGTACCAAAGCCCAAAAATGAAGGCGAGCTTGCAGCACAAAACCACGCCGATCTCAAAAAGAAGGCGCGGACGGGATTTGCCGGAAGTAGTCGCTTTGCGCATAGCGGGCAGAAACCTTTTTGCGGGAAAATAAAAACTGTTGTTTGACGCCGTTAACGGACAACCTTACAGCGAAGATCATATAGAGACAGACTGCAAAAAAGGCTCACAAACGCTTGCAAAAAAACAGAAATCGCGGAAAATGGGAGCTATGACTGTCAAATTTGGCAGTTTCTGTCTTTTCGTTACTTTCGTGGTGCAGGAAAATGCCGGTTGCAGCAGAAATCGCCTCAATGCTTGACGCTTTGGATGCGCCGGCAATGCTTATTCGGCCCGACGATATGACGGTGGCTGCCGTCAACGGGGCATTTGCACAGGCCTACGGACGTTTTCGCTTCGAAGGCAAAAAGTGTTGGGAAGCGTTGCATCGTGCGTGCCCTTGTCCGAAGTCCGGTTTGCCGTGTCCGTTGGCACAAGCCGACAAAGGGGGCGTGAGCTGTGTCGAGCAGACGCTTTTTAGCAGCGCGCGTGTTACAGAACTGGCGGTGACGATGCGGCCGGTGCGTTCAGCCGACGGCAAAACGCTTTATTGGTTGGAAACGCTCAAAGCCAAGTCAGACGATGCCGAGCCGTTTCGACGCGGTACGGTTGGAGTAAGCCGCGCGCATGCCGAGGTGATGCATTCGCTTGAAAGACTTGCTGCGCAAGACGTGCCCTATTTGATTGTCGGTGAAGCCGGCGTCGGAAAAGAGCTTTACGCCCGTACCGTTCATGAAAATAGTGCCCGTGCCTCCAGGCCTTTCGTTGTGGTGGAGGGCTTGCGCCTAACCGGAGCGGCCGCGCAGACAATTTTGTGCGGCACGGAAAACGCTGCGGGACTGTTGACTCGCGCCGACGGCGGCACTCTCTTTGTTGACGGTATAGAACGCGCTTCTCCCGTGGCGGTGGAAATTTTGGACGCAGTGCGCGTGAGCGGTTGCACTGCCCGACGCGACGGAAGTCGTTTGGAAGTATCGGTCCGATTGGCTGCAAGCACTTGTCGCTATCCGGAGTCGACGACGAATCACGACTTTTTGGCGGCTTTGTCGAGCCATGAAGTTGTGGTGCCGCCGTTGCGCGAACGCAAGGAGGACATTGCGCCTCTGGCTAAATTCTTCGTGGGCGGCATTGTGCCCGTGCATTCCCGTACGATCACCAACGAAGCGATCGAAGTGCTGCAACGGTACGATTGGCCTGGCAACATGAGAGAACTCAAGGATGTGCTGATCGCAGCGGCTCAGGGGACGGAGCGTACCGTGACGAGCGCCAATTTGACATTGCCTTCTGCCCGCGCCTCCGTTTTTCTTCGAGAAGACGAAGACATCGTGCCGCTGGCAGATATCAAAAGTCGATATCTCGTCTGGGCTGTTGAAACTTTTCAGGGTTCGCGAAGCGAACTGGCTGCGAAGCTGGGAGTGTCGGAGCGTACGCTCTACCGGCTACATGCACAAAGCAAAGACACCGCAAGGAAATAGCTTGGTGCTGATACAAACGCAATGGTAAAATGCTTTGTTCGGAGACTTTGAAATCGACTTGTGATGAGTGCTGTTTACGAAAAAGAAAAGCTCGCCTACCGACTGCTTGAGGGCGAATCCGCAAAGCGGCTCGAACGACCGGGCGCAAGTTTGCGCTATTCCGTTTTGCCCTGCGCGGGCGAAAAAGTCGGTACTGTGATTTTTTTACACGGCGTGGCAAGCAATGGATCGCGCTGGGAGGAATTCATAGAAAAGACAAGTCTCAAGCAAGCCTTCGATATCTTGCGCTGTGATCTCAGAGGACATGCGGCAAGCGTATCGAGCCGTCAGGCTCGTTTGGAAGACTGGTGCGGCGACGTGGCGGCGATTTTGCAGGCCGAAGGCGTCGCCAAGGCTGTTGTTGTGGGTCACAGTTTGGGAGCCCAAGTAGCAGTGAATCTCGCGGCGAAGTATGCCGATTGCGTTTTAGGGGGTGTGCTGCTGGATCCGCTTATCAGCGAGGCGCTAACGCCTAAGGCGCTGGAGATGCGAGCCAAGTTGCCTTATCTGAAAATCATGGAGCGCTTCTGCCGCTTGGGCAATGCATTGGGTTTCAGCCGACGACTGAAAAATCAGGACCTGCGCGCCATGGATGCCAAGGCGCGCGAAAAGATCGCCGCCGGCGGCAAAGAGCTTGAGGAATTTATCAAGCAGTACTCCTCGGCACGAGCCGATTTGAAGTACATCCACAGTGCCGTTTATCTGCACGATTTGGTGGAAGTGGGGCGGCCGACACCGGCACCGGAATTGATCTCCGTGCCGATGCTCGTAATTGGCGCGTCTGCTGGCACATTCACCGACGCAGACGCCATGCGTCGTTGGGTGAACAGTCTCAAAGACGGCCAGATGGCGGTTGTGAAATGTGCGCACTGGCCGCTTACCGAATGTCCTCGCGATGTGGCTTCCGTGATCGAGGGATGGGTGTTTAAGCGGTTTGCGCCGCAATTGGCAATGCAAACCGCTTCGGCTTAAGGCGCTACAACCGGTGTCCATCCGGTCGGGCAGGCACGCACCTGCGGGTAGAACCCTTTTTCAGCCTCGCACCAGTAAACCGTTTTGGGGGTACTGGCGGCGGCCTGAGCGGCATTGGCGGCAGCCTCAGCACGAAGGGCGCTTCGCTCGGCACTTAACGCCGCCGAATAGCCCGTGACGTAGGAAGGCGGCACATACGGCGTGTACGGATAACGATAACGGTATGTGACATAGTCGTCGTACGGATCGTCGTATAGCGTGCTCAGTCCCCAAATGGTGGCTCCGGCAATAGCGGGAGCCCACAGCCAGCCGTAGTGGCGATGGTGATGAAAGCGAGGGCCGAAATGAGGAGGAGGCGGAGGGCGATGCCAACCCGGACCACCTCCGTGCGGAGGTCCCGGGGGACGAGCCTCAACGGCCGGAACAAAAGCCGTCGTCCAGGCCAGTGCGGCCGCTGCAGCAAAAGCAAGTGAGCGAAGTGACATTTTTTGTTCCTTGTCTAAAAACATGACGAAACCATTAGAAACGCAACGACTGAAGCTGCGTTCAGGTACGAATAATGTAGCGCAACGGTAGGGAGCTTTTACTTGACAGAAATGTTTTGAGACAGGTTCTTAAAGTTCTTGTCGCGGACCAAAATCGAATCAGCAGTCAATAAAATACGCTCACCCACTTTTCGAGAAAATAACAGGACATGAAACAACTGCCGCAGGAACTCAGAAAAAACCGACTCAACTGCCAGCGTCAGATCGGCATGCTGCGCCTCTTCTTTTATGTGGCGACGGCAGGCTCTTTTGCGGCGGGTGCTTCCGACATGGTAGATAACGCTGTGGCAAGTGCTTTGGGCAACTTCGGCATACTGCTCATTTTGTACCGTCTCTACGTCTTGAGTCCGCTTCTTGTGGCTCGCAGCAGCGCAGGAAACGACCAGTGGGTCGACGGCGAGGCGCAGTGGGTTGAGGACAACTATCCGTGGCTTGACACGGTGGGCAAGGCCGGTTGGGGGTTATTGGTTGTCGGCGTGGTTTTGCAAATGTTTTTGGGAATTGCTTGAAACTGTCGTAGTTTTGTGTAGAATGCCAATTCTTCGCTGACAACGGCCGGCAGACCGGCAGCGGAGAACCTGAAGAACGGGACGGGAGCACCCGGAAAAATCGTTCTTTGCCGTTGCGAAAGAAATTTCGCGTCAATTCGGCGGAAAAACTTGACAAAGTGATTTCCGATCCGCATAATCTGCCATTCGCTACGGAGGGGTGCCCGAGTGGCTAAAGGGGGCAGACTGTAAATCTGTTGGCTTACGCCTACGATGGTTCGAATCCATCCCCCTCCACCAGCGCTGACTCGTAGGAGTCAGGCAATAGTGAAATTGCAGTTGGGTAACGGCCGAATTGCAGTTGTAGCTAGGGCGGGTGTAGCTCAATGGTAGAGCAGAAGCCTTCCAAGCTTACGACGAGGGTTCGATTCCCTTCACCCGCTCCAAGTTTCCCAAGCGTGCCCGTGTGGCTCAGTGGTAGAGCACTCCCTTGGTAAGGGAGAGGTCATGCGTTCGATCCGCATCACGGGCACCAGAGATTCTTTTCTAAACATAGTTCTTGATTGGATACCCCCGGGTGCATGCCCGGCTTTTGTTCAGGAGTTAAACCATGGCAAAGGGTAAGTTTGAACGTACCAAGCCCCATGTGAACGTGGGCACCATCGGTCACGTTGACCACGGCAAGACCACGCTGACGGCTGCCATCTGCACGGTTCTCGCTACGAAGTTCGGCGGCGAAGCCAAGGCATATGATCAGATTGACGCGGCTCCCGAAGAAAAGGCCCGCGGCATTACCATCAACACGGCACACGTTGAGTACGAAACGGAGCACCGTCACTACGCACACGTCGACTGCCCGGGGCACGCCGACTACGTGAAGAACATGATTACGGGTGCTGCCCAGATGGACGGCGCCATTCTGGTGGTTTCCGCCGCTGACGGTCCGATGCCGCAGACGCGCGAACACATTCTGCTGGCTCGTCAGGTTGGCGTTCCCTACATCATCGTCTACCTGAACAAGTGCGACATGGTTGACGATCCGGAACTGCTCGAACTGGTGGAAATGGAAGTCCGCGAACTTCTGAGCAACTACAACTTCCCGGGCGACGACATTCCCATCATCAAGGGATCTGCCAAGCTGGCTCTGGAAGGCGACAAGGGTGAACTCGGCGAACAGTCGATCATGAAGCTGGCCGAAACGCTCGACAGCTACATTCCGACGCCGGAACGTGCGCTTGACCAGCCGTTCCTGATGCCGATCGAAGACGTGTTCTCGATTTCCGGCCGCGGTACGGTGGTGACGGGTCGTGTGGAACGCGGCATCATTCGCGTTGGCGACGAAATCGAAATCGTTGGCATTCGTCCGACGAGCAAGACGACCTGCACGGGCGTTGAAATGTTCCGCAAGCTGCTCGACGAAGGCGAAGCCGGTGACAACATCGGTGTTCTGCTGCGCGGCACGAAGCGTGAAGAAGTTGAACGCGGTCAGGTTCTGGCCAAGCCGGGTTCCATCACGCCGCACACGAAGTTTGCAGCTGAAGTGTACGTGCTGACGAAGGAAGAAGGCGGCCGTCACACGCCGTTCTTCAAGGGCTATCGTCCGCAGTTCTACTTCCGCACGACGGACGTGACCGGCACGATCGAGCTGCCCGAAGGCGTTGAAATGGTGATGCCGGGCGACAACATCTCGATGACGGTTCAGCTGATCTGCCCGATCGCCATGCAGGAAGGTCTGCGCTTCGCAATTCGTGAAGGCGGCCACACCGTCGGCGCCGGCGTCGTTGCCAAGATCATCGAGTAATATCGATTTTCTGAAAGGTTCGTCAATCGGACGGACCTTCAGGACAGGGGTATAGCTCAATTGGCAGAGCGACGGTCTCCAAAACCGTAGGTTGAGGGTTCGATTCCTTCTGCCCCTGCCAACCTGACAGAAGCAAGAAGCCGCGATCATTGACCGCGGCTTTCTGTCTGTAAAAAACTGCGTAAATGGAGGCGCGGAGACGGCTCTAAAGGACAAACAAAGAGCGCCGCGCAACGGATATCAAAGAAATGGCTACTCAGAATGCACAGCCTCAGCAAGGCTCGAGCAACAAGGCTCTGGATGTGATCGTGATGACGCTTGCCGTCCTGATCGCTGCTGCCGGCCTCTTTGCTTTTACCTTTCTGACCGATCAGAGCATGGGCGTGCGCATCGGCGCATTGCTCGGTGGTCTGGTTGTCGCCGTCATCGTGGCGGCCTTCTCGAGCACGGGCAAGCGCTTTATTGCTTTCTGCCGCGAATCTTGGGAAGAACTTCGTCGTGTGGTTTGGCCGACGCGCAAAGAAACGGTCAACACGACGGGCATCGTCATGGCTTTCGTAGTTGCCGTGGCCATCTACCTCTTCCTTGTTGATAAGCTCATTGAATGGGGTCTGTACGACGGACTCCTGCAGCTGAGCTTCTGATCCGAACGAACCGCTTTTAAGCAGACATCGCGCGCACTTGGGACCTGAATTTCCCGACGTGCGCGCAAACGTTTGCACGGAGAATGAAATGAGTACCGAAACCGCACAAGAAACGGGCGCGCAAAAGATGCGCTGGTATACGGTTCACGTCTACTCCTCGATGGAAAAGAGCGTGCAGCGCTCGATCATTGAGCGCATCGGCCGCTCCGAACTCAAGGATTTATTCGGCGAAGTGCTTCTGCCGATTGAGAAGGTCGAGGAAAACCGTAACGGCCGCAAGTTCGAAACGGAACGCCGCATGTATCCCGGCTACGTCTTCGTTGAGATGGTGATGACCGAGGAGACTTGGCACTTGATCAACTCGACGCCGCGCGTGATCGAATTCCTCGGTAATAACCATCCGGTTCCGCTGTCGGATGCGGAAATTGCAGCGATTAAGGACCGTATGTCGATCGGAACGGAAAAGGCTCGCCCGAAGATCATGTTCGAGCCCGGCGAAATTGTTCGCATCAAAGAAGGTCCTTTCCAGGACTTCAACGGTCGCGTCGAAGAAATCCTCTACGACAAGAGCCGCTTGCGTTGCTTTGTGTCGATTTTCGGCCGCGAAACGAGCGTCGAGCTTGCTTTCAACGAAGTCGAAAAGATCTAAATTTTCTGTTGGGCGCGTTGATTTTAAAGAAATTTGCACATTTCAAATTTTTTTGGCATAATCGCGCCCTTCGTTTCTCACTTTAACTGGGGAGCACGTCCGTTCGACGGTGCGTTGGAACCCAGGGAGTATTAATCAAATGGCAAAGAAAATCGTCGGCTTTATCAAGCTGCAGGTTCCTGCAGGCAAAGCCAATCCCTCGCCCCCAATCGGCCCGGCTCTCGGTCAGCGCGGCCTGAACATCATGGAATTCTGCAAGGCGTTCAACGCCAAGACCCAGGGCATGGAACCTGGTCTTCCGATTCCGTGCGTGATCACCGCTTATGCCGACAAGTCCTTCACGTTCGTGATGAAGACCCCGCCGGCAACGATCCTGATCAAGAAGGCTGCGAAGATCCAGAAGGGTTCCGCACGTCCGCACACGGACAAGGTTGGCAAGATCACGCGTGCTCAGGCCGAAGAAATCGCCAAGATGAAGGAGCCCGATCTGACGGCTGCCGATCTTGACGCTGCGGTTCGCACGATCGCTGGTTCCGCCCGTTCCATGGGCATCACGGTGGAGGGTCTGTAATCATGGCTAAGATTTCCAAGCGCCGCAAGGAATTCCTCGGCAAGTACGACCTCACCAAGCCCTTCGCTCTGAACGAAGCGCTTGACGCTGTGAAGGCTTGCGCCAACGCCAAGTTTGACGAATCCGTTGACGTGGCTATCCAGCTCGGCATCGATCCCCGCAAATCCGACCAGGCTATCCGTGGCGCTGTCGTGATGCCGGAAGGCACGGGCAAGACCGTTCGCGTGGCTGTGTTCACGCAGGGTGCCAATGTGGAAGCCGCTAAGGCTGCCGGTGCCGACATCGTCGGTTTCGACGACCTCGCTGCCGAAGTCAAGGCCGGTAAGATGGACTTTGACGTTGTGATCGCCTCGCCCGACGCCATGCGTGTGGTTGGCCAGCTCGGTCAGATTCTCGGCCCGCGCGGCCTGATGCCGAACCCGAAGGTTGGTACGGTGACCCCGAACGTTGCTCAGGCTGTGAAGAACGCCAAGGCCGGTCAGGTTCAGTTCCGCGCCGACAAGGCCGGTATCATTCACGCCCCGGTTGGTCGCGTTTCTTTCGAAACCGAACGTCTGGTGACCAACATCAAGGCGCTCGTTGAGCAGTTGAACAAGCTCAAGCCCGCCAGCCAGAAGGGCATCTATATGCGCAAGCTCTCCGTGAGCTCCACGATGGGTATCGGCGCTCGCGTCGACCTGTCCTCGCTCTAATCGGAAGCGCAAAAAATAAAAAAACACCTGAAGCCGAGGAGTTGACTCCTCGGTTTCAAATGAGGTCGTGAGGCCTCAAGGGCTTTGGGTGGCCTGTTTAACAGGCCGCTGTCAAAGACCGCCGGAGGATGAGGGCAAGTCCCGACGCTTTAATTGTCTTGAGAGAAGAGAGCGCTTCGAATCAAGATGTCCGGCGCAGACGGTGAAACCTCAAAGAGAGATGTATGTTGTGTAAGTTTTTTGCACTGCACGTACTGCTCTCAGAAGGGTTTTCAACCGGTAGTTGAAGAACCGGTGTGCGTTGCGAAAGCGATGCATGCCTCTGAGTGGAGCCAGACCATGGGTCTTAATCGTCAAGACAAGGCGAATGTGATTGCGGAAATGAGCGAACTCGTTGCTCAGTCTTCTGCCATCATCATCGCTGAATACCGTGGGCTGACCGTTGAAGCAATCACCAAGCTTCGCGCTGATGCGCGCAAGCAGGGTGTGCAGTTGCGTGTGGTGAAGAACACGTTGGTTCGCCGCGCCGTTGCCGGCACGCCGTTTGAAGGGCTCTCCGACCAGTTCGTCGGACCGCTCATCTACAGCTTGTCCGCCGACCCGGTCGCTGCTGCCAAGGTTCTTGCTACGTTCGCCAAGACGAACGACAAGCTCATCATCAAGGGTGGCGCGATGGCCAACTACGTCATGGACGTGGCCGCTGTCGAACAGCTCGCCTCGATGCCGAGCCGCGAAGAGCTCCTGGCCAAGTTGATGGCCACCATGAACGAGCCGATCGCCAAGTTCGTCCGCACCCTCAACGAAGTGCCTGCTCGCTTCGTTCGCACTGTGGCTGCTTACCGCGATGCCCAGGAGAAGGCTGCTGCCTAATCCGCTTTAAACAGAAAACAATTTTTAAACATTACACAACGTTACGGAGTCAAAAATGGCCCTGACCAATGAAGAAATCCTCGACGCGATCGCGTCCAAGACCGTTCTCGAAATCAGCGAACTCATCAAGATGATGGAAGAAAAGTTCGGTGTTTCCGCTGCTGCTGCCGCTGTTGCAGTTGCTCCGGCTGCTGGTGGCGCTGCTGCCCCGGCTGCTGAAGAAAAGACCGAATTCGACGTCGTTCTGGCTGACGTTGGTTCCAACAAGATCGCCGTGATTAAGGCTGTTCGCGAAATCACCGGCCTCGGCCTCAAGGAAGCCAAGGACCTCGTCGAAGGCGCTCCCAAGGCTGTTAAGGAAGGCGCTGCCAAGGCTGAAGCTGAAGACCTCAAGAAGAAGCTCGAAGCTGCCGGCGCTAAGGTCGAACTCAAGTAATCTGAGTTTCAGACTTTACAAGCATCACAAAGCCGCCCACGGCGGCTTTGCCGACTGCGCTCCAAGCCCGATTTCCGATCGAAAGAGGGCTTGGGATTTTGAAGTGGATCTGGTAAAATTCCAGGTCCAGCTCAAAGTCAAAGCCAGTGATCGAAATAATCAATAAGTCACCGTGACGGCCCCTAGCCGCACGGGCGCACGCATTCGTGCAGCCCGGGCGGCTTTTGGCGTCTTTAAAAAATGGCTGCGATTCTTCGAACCTCTTTGACCCCATAGCATATTTCCTCCCATCGCCTTGAACGGAGTCTTCATGTCGTACTCGTTCACTGAAAAGAAGCGTATTCGGAAGAGTTTTGCCACACGTCCGAGCGTCCTTGAAGTGCCCTCCTTGCTGGAAACGCAGCTTCGCAGCTACGAAGCCTTCCTGCAGGCCGATGTCAAGCCCGAAAGCCGCAAAAATGTCGGGTTGCAGTCGGCATTCACTTCCATTTTCCCGATCACCAGCCACAACGGCTACGCCCGCCTGAAGTTCCTGAGCTACAGACTCGAGCAGCCTGAATTTGATGTGGCCGAGTGCCAATTGCGCGGTCTGACCTACGCGTCCGCGTTGCGTGCTCGTATTCAACTTGAAATTTTTGACCGCGACGCCGCCAAGCCCGGCACGGTCAAGGAAATCCGCGAAAACGAAGTCTACATGGGCGAAATCCCGCTCATGACCGAAAAGGCTTCCTTTATTGTTAACGGCTCCGAACGCGTTATCGTGAGCCAGTTGCATCGTTCGCCCGGTATCTTCTTCGAGCACGACAAGGGCAAGACCCATTCTTCGGGCAAGCTCCTTTTTAGTGCTCGCGTGATTCCTTATCGCGGTTCCTGGCTTGACTTCGAATTCGACCCGAAGGACATCGTGTACTTCCGTGTCGACCGCCGCCGCAAGATGCCCGGCACCATTCTTTTGAAGGCCATCGGTCTGACGCCCGAAGAAATTCTCGAGCGCTTCTACGACTTTGACACTTTCCGCCTCAACCAAAAGTCCGCCAATCTGCACTTCACCCCGCAGCGTCTGCAGGGCGAAACGGCTCAGTTTGAAATCAAGGACAAGGAAGGCAATACGATCGTTGCCAAGGACAAGCGCATCACGGCTCGTCACGTCCGTTTGATGGAAAAGGCCGGCATCAAGGAAGTTGCCGTTCCGGATGATTTCCTGATCGGTCGCGTTCTTGCCAAGGCCATCTACAATCAGGAGACCGGCGAAAAGATCGCCGACGCCAACGACGAGATCACTGCAGATACGCTGACCGTTCTGCGTGAGATGCGCGTGCACAAGATCGAAACGCTCTTTACGAATGAACTCGATCGCGGTTCCTACATTTCCGATACGTTGCGTCTTGACGATGTTCCTGACACGATGTCGGCCCGCATCGCCATCTATCGCATGATGCGTCCGGGTGAACCGCCCACGGAAGACGCCGTCGAAGGTCTCTTTAACCGTCTGTTCTTCGATCCCGAAGCCTACGATCTGTCGCGCGTCGGTCGCATGAAGGTCAACGCTCGCTTTGGTCGCGGCACGGCTGAAGGCTCGATGACGCTCACCAACGAAGACATCATCGACACGATGCAGGTGCTCGTTGCTTTGCGTAACGGCGCTGACGAAGTGGTTCTGACTGACGCCGAAGGCAACAAGCGCACTGTGGAAATCCACGGCGTTGACGATATTGACCATTTGGGCAATCGTCGCGTACGCTGCGTGGGCGAACTGACCGAAAACCAGTTCCGCTCCGGTCTTGTGCGCGTTGAGCGTGCCGTTCGCGAACGTCTCGGTTCGGCCGAAAGCGACGGACTCACGCCGCAGGATCTGATCAATTCCAAGCCCATTTCGGCAGCCATTCGCGAGTTCTTCGGCTCCTCGCAGCTGTCGCAGTTCATGGATCAGACCAACCCGTTGTCCGAAATTACGCACAAGCGCCGTATTTCGGCCCTTGGTCCGGGTGGTTTGACGCGTGAACGCGCCGGCTTTGAAGTCCGCGACGTGCACGCTACGCACTACGGCCGTGTCTGCCCGATTGAGACGCCTGAAGGTCCGAACATTGGTCTGATCAATTCGCTGGCTCTGTACGCTCGCCTCAACGACTACGGCTTCCTCGAAACGCCGTATCGCAAGGTTGAAAACGGCGTTGCTCTGAAGGGCAAGGAAAACATCCACTATCTGTCGGCCATCGAAGAAGGCAACTACGTAATTGCCCAGGCCAACGCAGAAATGGATGAAAATGGCAAACTCATCGGCGAGCTCGTGAGTGCCCGTGAAAACGGCGAATTCATCATGGCTTCGCCCGATCGCATCCAGTACATGGACGTGGCTCCGGCTCAGATCGTGTCCGTGGCCGCTTCGCTGATTCCGTTCTTGGAACACGACGACGCAAACCGTGCTTTGATGGGCTCAAACATGCAGCGTCAGGGCGTGCCTTGCTTGCGTCCGGAAAAACCCGTGGTGGGTACCGGCGTGGAACGTACGGTGGCCGTTGACTCCAAGGCTACCGTGCAGGCCAAGCGCGGCGGCATGATCGAATACGTTGACGCCAACCGTATTGTGGTTCGCGTCAACGACGAAGAAAGCGTGGCCGGTGAAGTCGGTGTGGATATCTACACGCTGCAGAAGTTCACTCGTTCCAACGGTTCGACGACGCTGAACCAGCGTCCGATCGTCAAGAAGGGCGATGTGATTGCCGCCGGCGACGTACTCGCCGACGGTGCTTCGACCGATATGGGCGAACTTGCTCTCGGCCAGAACATGCTTATTGCCTTCATGCCGTGGAACGGCTACAACTACGAAGACTCGGTTTTGATTTCCGAACGCGTAGTTGCCGATGACCGCTACACTTCGATTCACATCGAAGAACTCGACGTAGTGGCCCGTGACACCAAGCTCGGCCCTGAAGACATCACGCGCGACATTTCGAATCTGTCCGAGAACCAGTTGAGCCGTCTCGACGATTCCGGTATCGTGTTCATCGGTGCGGAAGTTTCCGCTGGTGACGTGCTGGTCGGCAAAGTCACTCCGAAGGGGGAAACCCAGCTCACGCCGGAAGAAAAACTCCTGCGCGTGATCTTCGGTGAAAAGGCAAGCGACGTGAAGGATACGTCTCTGCGTGTGCCCTCCGGTATGGCCGGCACCGTGATTGACGTTCAGGTCTTTACGCGTGAAGGCGTAGAGAAGGACAAGCGCGCTCGCTCGATTATCGATGAACAGCTCAAGCGCTACGAAAAAGACTTGAAGGACGCTCTTCGTATTGTGGAAGACGACGTCTTCTCGCGTCTGCGCCGCCTGTTGGTTGGCCGTGTTGCTTCGGGCGGTCCTGCCGGCATTCAGTCCGGAACGACCCTTACGTCCGATCAGTTGCACGCCATCACGGGCTACGATCTCTTCGAAATCCGTATGGAAAGCGAAGAAGACCAGAAGATCATTGATCTCGCTCGCAAGGTTGTTGACGACAAGCGCGAAGAAAACAAGGAGCTCTTTGCTCGTAAGAGCGATAAGCTCAACCGCGGCGACGAACTGCCTCCTGGCGTGTTGAAGATGGTCAAGGTCTTTATTGCCGAGAAGCGCCGTCTGCAGCCTGGCGACAAGATGTCCGGCCGTCACGGTAACAAGGGTGTGGTCTCCAAGATCTGCCCGATTGAAGACATGCCGTACATGGCAGACGGTCGTCCCGCCGACATTTGCTTGAACCCGCTCGGCGTGCCGTCCCGTATGAACATCGGTCAGATTCTCGAAGTGCATCTGGGCTGGGCCGCCAAGGGTATTGGCTGGCGCATTGCCGAAATGCTCAAGACCGAGCAGGCCGCTCAGATCCGCGCTTTCCTGAACGAGGTGTACAACCGCACCGGCAAGAAGGAAGATCTCGACAGCCTCAATGACGAAGAGCTGATGGAATTGGCGAAGAATCTCGCCAACGGCATGCCCTTTGCCACGCCCGTGTTCGACGGTGCGAGCGAAGAGCAGATCCGGATGATGCTCGATCTGGCCTTCCCGGATGAAGAAGCCAAGAAGTTGCAGCTGACGCCTGCCAAGACGCAAGCCACGCTGTACGATGGTCGCACGGGTGATGCATTCGATCGTCCGGTGACCGTGGGCTTCATGCACTTCCTGAAGCTGCACCACTTGGTCGACGATAAGATGCACGCTCGCTCAACCGGTCCGTACTCGCTCGTCACGCAGCAGCCTTTGGGCGGTAAGGCTCAGTTTGGCGGCCAGCGTTTCGGCGAAATGGAAGTTTGGGCTCTGGAAGCTTACGGCGCGAGCTACGTGTTGCAGGAAATGCTGACGGTGAAGTCCGACGACGTCAACGGCCGTACCAAGGTCTACGAAAACATCGTCGGCGGCGAACACAAGATCGATGCGGGCATGCCCGAATCGTTCAACGTGCTCGTCAAGGAAATCCGTTCGCTCGGCATTGACATTGATCTCGTGAAAAACGAGGAATCTTCGAAGGAATAAACCAGCATGAATCTGATTCGTGACATGTTCCGTCAGTCGATGGCTGACGAACACTTCGACGCCATTAAGATCGGCATCGCCTCTCCCGAGAAGATCCGTTCGTGGTCTTTCGGCGAGGTCAAGAAGCCGGAGACGATTAACTACCGTACCTTCAAGCCCGAACGCGACGGCCTGTTCTGCGCCAAGATCTTCGGGCCCATCAAGGATTACGAGTGCTTGTGCGGTAAGTACAAGCGCCTGAAGCACCGCGGCGTCGTCTGCGAAAAGTGCGGCGTTGAAGTGACGCTCTCCAAGGTGCGCCGCGAACGTATGGGCCACATTGAACTGGCCAGCCCCGTTGCGCACATTTGGTTCTTAAAGAGCCTGCCCTCTCGTATGGGCATGGTGCTCGACATCCCGCTGCGCGACATCGAACGTGTGCTTTATTTCGAAGCCTACTGCGTGGTTGATCACGGCCTCACGCCGCTTGAACGCGGCCAGCTGCTTACGGAAGAGGAACTGATCCTCAAGACCGAAGAGTATGGCAACGACTTCAAGGCGATGATGGGTGCCGAGGCAATCCGCGAGCTTCTGCACAACATCGACATTGATCAGGAAGTCGCCAATCTGCGTCAGGAACTTTCGGGCACGACCTCGGAAGCAAAGATCAAGAAGTTTGCCAAGCGCCTGAAGGTGCTTGAAGGCTTCCAGCGCTCCGGCATCAAGCCCGAGTGGATGATCCTGGAAGTGCTTCCGGTGCTTCCGCCCGACCTGCGTCCGTTGGTGCCGCTTGACGGCGGCCGCTTTGCGACCTCCGATCTGAACGATCTGTATCGCCGCGTCATCAACCGCAACAATCGTCTGAAGAAGCTCCTTGAACTCAAGGCGCCGGACATCATCGTGCGTAACGAAAAGCGCATGTTGCAGGAAGCTGTCGACAGTCTGCTCGACAACGGCCGCCGCGGCAAGGCGATGACCGGTCCGTCCAAGCGTCCGCTCAAGTCGCTCGCTGACATGATCAAGGGCAAGTCCGGCCGCTTCCGTCAGAACCTGCTCGGTAAGCGCGTCGACTACTCTGGTCGTTCCGTGATTACGGTGGGTCCGGAATTGCGTCTGCATCAGTGCGGCCTGCCCAAGCTGATGGCGCTTGAACTCTTTAAGCCCTTCATCTTCAACAAGCTCGAACAGCGCGGTCTGGCGACCACGATCAAGAGCGCCAAGAAGATGGTGGACAATCAGGAACCCGTCGTTTGGGACATCCTCGAAGAAGTGATTTACGAGCATCCCGTGATGCTCAACCGTGCGCCGACTTTGCACCGCCTCGGCATTCAGGCTTTTGAGCCGAAGCTCATTGAAGGCAAGGCCATCCAGCTGCACCCGCTTGTTTGCGCGGCCTTCAACGCCGACTTCGACGGTGACCAGATGGCTGTGCACGTGCCGCTGTCGCTTGAAGCTCAGCTCGAAGCCCGTTGCTTGATGCTTTCGTCGAACAACGTGCTCTTCCCGGCTAACGGCGACCCGTCCATCGTGCCGTCTCAGGACATGGTGCTCGGTCTGTACTATGCCACCCGCGAACGCATCAATGCACCGGGTGAAGGCATCTTCTTTGCCGATACGGCTGAAGTGCAGCGTGCTTTGGACGCAGGCCAGGTTGCCCTGCAGACGCGTTGCACGGTTCGCATCCGCGAATTTGAGAAGGTCGAAGGCAGCGACGAGTTCCGACCTGTCGTCAAGCGTTATGAAACGACTGTCGGTCGTGCGCTTCTCTCGGAAATTCTGCCTCAGGGTATGAGTTTTGCCGAACTCAACCGCACGCTCAAGAAGAAGGAAATCGCTCGTCTGATCAACGTGTGCTACCGCCGTTGCGGTCTGCGCGCGACGGTGATCTTCGCCGACAAGCTCAAGGACAACGGCTATCGTCTGGCTACACGCGCCGGCATCTCGATTTGCATCGGCGACATGTCCGTGCCGCAGAAGAAGTTCGAGCTGGTGAGCGCGGCTGAAAACGAAGTCAAGGCGATCGAAGAGCAGTACACCTCCGGTCTTGTGACCAAGGGCGAACGCTACAACAAGGTGATCGACATCTGGGGCCGTACGGCTGACGAAGTCGGCAAGGTGATGATGAAGGAGCTCTCGAGCGAACCTGTCGTCAACCGCCATGGTGAAAAGGTGAGCCAGGAATCGTTCAATTCCATCTACATGATGGCTGACTCCGGTGCTCGCGGTTCGGCAGCTCAGATTCGTCAGGTTGCCGGTATGCGTGGTCTGATGGCCAAGCCCGACGGCTCGATTATTGAAACGCCGATTACCTCGAACTTCCGCGAAGGTCTGAACGTTCTGCAGTACTTCGTGTCGACTCACGGTGCTCGTAAGGGTCTGGCCGATACGGCTCTGAAGACCGCTAACTCCGGTTATCTGACACGTCGTCTCGTTGACGTGACGCAGGATTTGGTGGTGCTCGAAGATGATTGCGGCACGACCAACGGCGTTGAAATGCGCGCTCTCGTGGAAGGCGGTGAAGTCATTCAGGCCTTGCGTGACCGTATCCTTGGCCGCGTGACCGCTGAAGACGTCTTCGACATGCAGCACAATGTGGTTGTGGCTCGCGGTACGCTCATCGACGAAAAGATCTGCGACAAGATCGATGCCGAAGGCATTGATATGGTCAAGGTGCGTACGCCGCTGACTTGCGAAACCCGCTACGGCCTGTGCGCCAAGTGCTACGGCCGCGATCTCGGTCGCGGTACGCTGGTCAACGCCGGCGAAGCTGTCGGTGTGATCGCCGCTCAGTCCATCGGTGAACCGGGTACTCAGCTCACCATGCGTACGTTCCACATCGGTGGTGCCGCTTCGCGTGCCGCCGTGGCAAGCAGCGTGGAAGCCAAGAACTCCGGTTTGGTGGCCTTCACGGATGCCATGCGTTATGTGACCAACGGCAACGGCGAACTCGTCGTGATTTCTCGTTCCGGTGAAATCGTTATCAACGACGCTCAGTCCGGCCGTGAACGCGAACGCCATAAGGTTCCCTACGGCGCCACGCTGCTGTGCAGCCTCGGCAGCGAAGTCAAAGCAGGTCAGCAGCTCGCGACGTTTGATCCGATGACCTTGCCGATCGTGTCCGAATACGCCGGTACCGTTCGCTTCGAAAATGTGGTCGAGAATGTGACCGTGATGAATCAGGTCGACGAAGTCACGGGCTTGAGCTCGATGGTCGTCATCGACCCGAAGCGCACCGCCGCCGGTTCCAAGAGCAAGGGTACGAAGACGACTGCCGCCAACGTGATGCGTCCGGTGGTGCACCTCGTTGACGAAGACGGCAACGACGTCAAGATTCCGGGTACGGATCACACTGTGACGATTCAGTTGCCCGTCAACGCCATTATTGTGGTGCGCGACGGTCAGAAGATCCACGAAGGTGAGATTCTTGCCCGTATCCCGCGCGAAAGCCAGAAGACCCGCGACATTACGGGTGGTCTGCCGCGTGTGGCCGAGCTCTTTGAAGCCCGCAGCCCGAAGGATGCCGGTATGCTCGCCGAGGAAACCGGTACCGTCACGTTCGGTAAGGAAACCAAGGGCAAGCAGCGTCTGATCATTACCGATCTGAACGGCAACGAGCACGAATGCCTGATCTCCAAGGACAAGCAGATCCTCGTGCACGACGGCCAGATGGTTCAGCGCGGTGAAGAAATCGTTGAAGGTCCGGCCGATCCGCACGACATTCTGCGTCTGCTCGGTATCGAAGCTTTGGCTCGTTACATCGTGGACGAAGTTCAGGACGTGTACCGTCTGCAGGGTGTGAAGATCAACGACAAGCACATCGAAGTGATTGTTCGTCAGATGCTTCGCCGTGTGCAGATTGTGGATGCGGGCGATACGCACTTCATCCCGGGCGAACAGGTCGAACGCAGCGAAATGCTCGACGAAAACGATCGCGTCAAGGCCAACGGCGGCACGCCCGCTACGTACCAGAACGTGCTGCTCGGTATCACGAAGGCTTCGTTGTCGACCGACTCCTTCATCTCGGCGGCTTCCTTCCAGGAAACCACTCGCGTGCTCACCGAGGCTGCCATCATGGGCAAGCGCGACGATCTGCGCGGCTTGAAGGAAAACGTCATTGTCGGTCGCCTGATTCCTGCCGGTACCGGCCTTGCCTACCACAAGGCTCGCCGCGAGAAGGAAGTGATGGAACAGCGTCTGGCTCAGGCGCAGGAACCGTCCGACGCACGTCTGTCTGCAGAAGAATTCTTCGAAGGTATGGACACCAAGGCCGAAGCCGAGAAGATCCGCGAAGAATTCGCTTTCGACAGCGAAGCTTCTGCAAACTCTCAGGGTCTGTCGGCTGCCCGTCGTGCTGCGGAAGAACTCTTCACCCGTCGGGATGAAGGCGACTCCGAAGGTAAGAAGGATGAGTAAGCCGTAATCAAGGGAGTCTCTTGACTCCCCGCGCCTGCCGCGCGACAAAGGCTCCTTTCCGAGAAACTCAAGTTTCTGACGGAAAGGAGCCTTTTTGTTTGTAACTTCCTAAAAGAACGCATTAAAACCAGAGGCTATCTGCTATTCGTTATTCTCTTTGCTCTTATCGAGAGATAACTCTAATGTTTCGGGATCTGCTTTCGACGCGGGACGCGCTAGATTGCAGAAGTACGTTTCCCGTCGTCCAGAGAAGCGGCAGGATCGATAAGCAATCTATAAAGAGGAGAGAGCTGAGATGATCAAAAAGTTGATGACAGCCGCAGCCCTTCTGGCCATGGTCGGTACAGCTTCGTCTGCCACGCTCTATACGACGGGCGTGCTGGACTTCAATAAGACGACTAAGGGAAGTTACCTTGGAAAGATCGGTGCCGCTGTTCCCGTGACGGTTCTGAAAAAACAAGGCAGTCTGTCTTACGTTCGCATTTCCGGGTGGACGCTTGCCGAATATCCTTCCATGATCTTTGCCGAACCCGGCGTTCGCATTGAGTATGGCTCCTTTGACGAAGAAAGTGCCGTCAAGACTAATCCTAAGGCTGGCGAAAAGGTCGTTCAGGAAAATAAGTGGGTGAAGGCCACCGCAGAAGGTTGGGTGCAGAGCGCCAAACTCACGAACAATCTCAACAAGCTCTGGCAGCAAGGTAAAGCTCGTCATGCCGAAGCTTGCTCCATGTGCCATGCCGCTCCCAAGGCCGATCACTTCACGGCCAACCAGTGGGCTAGTGTGCTTCCCGCCAAAGGCGGTCGTACGGGCCACACGCGTGCCGGCGCCAATGCCGTGATGTTTAAGTATCTGCAGGCCCACGCCAAGAAATAAACAAACTAGCAGAACACCATCAGGCACCGTTCAACATTGAAATCCCCGATGCCCTCGTGCGACAGCGCGCGAATGAAACGACCCAGGGGAAAATAATCAAGGATGAGAAGACAAATGCTCAACCGTCGTGATTTATTCAAAGTAGCCGGCGCAGCCACCGTGGCTGCCGCCGTTCCTGCCGCAGGCGCTGCGCCTTCAGCCAAAGAAGCAGCCAAGACTGCCGTCAAAAAGTACAAGGGCGGCGTAGTGGCCGGTCCCGTTTTGAAGGGCCAAAACGAACTCAAGCTTTCCCGCACGTTTGAACTCGGCAAGTCCGTTCTGAATGACGCCGAAGTGATGAATGCATCGCATTGGGGTGTGTACCGCGTTCACGTCAAGGGCGGCAAGATCGAACGCTTGGATCCGGTCGAATTCGATAAGGCACCGTCGCTGCAGTTGCAGGCAATCGCGCAGCAGCCGTACAACGCTGCCCGCATCCGCTACCCGATGGTTCGCAAGAGCTATCTGGAAAAGGGCTACAAAGCCGGCGGCAAAGGCCGTGGTTCTGAACCCTTCGTTCGTGTCACCTGGGACAAGGCTCTGGAGCTCGTTGCTTCGGAACTCAAGCGCGTTCGTGAAAAGTATGGCCCCGTGTCGATTTACGGCGGGAGCTACGGCTGGATGAGTGCCGGTAATCTTGGTTCTGCCCGCAACCTGATGCAGCGCGTGCTCAACCTCAATGGCGGTTTTACCGGCCACTACGGCGACTACTCAACGGGTTGTGCACAGGTGATCCTTCCCTATGTGATCGGTTCCAACGGTGTCTACGAACAGCAGACGGCCTGGGAAGTGCTTGCTGAGAAATGCGAGCTTCTCGTGATGTGGGGTGCCGATCCGACGGTTACCAACGATATCGACTGGGTGACGACTATTCACGAAAATGCCGAAGGCATGGAAATGGTGAAGAAAGCTGGCGTGCCGGTGATTGCCATCAATCCGCTCAAGCCCGATGCAGCCGAATACTTCGGCAAGAACTGCGAATGGATCGCTCCGAAGCCCGGTACTGACGTGGCCATGATGATCGCTATGGCGCACGAACTCGAAACATCCGGCAAGGTGGATCGCGAATTCATCCGCAAGTACACGGTGGGTTACGACAAGTTCATCGCTTATGTGCTTGGCAAAGCCGACGGTGTGGCGAAGACCCCGGCCTGGGCTGAGAAGATCTGTGGTGTGAAGGCCGATGCCATCAAGCGTCTGGCTCACCTGATGCGTGAAAAGCGCTCCATGCTGATGGGCGGCTGGGGTATTCAGCGCGCTCAACACGGCGAGCAGGTGCATTGGATGATGGTGGTGCTTGCTGCCATGTGCGGCCACATCGGACAGCCCGGCGGCGGCTTCGGCTTCAGTTATCACTACTCCAACGGCGGCGCGGCCACATCGATGGCTCCCGCTTTGGGCGGCATTTCCGCCAATCCGAAGGGCGGCAGCGAAGGTCTCTCCTGGGTCGGCGAATCCTTGGCGACCATTCCTTTGGCTCGCTTTACCGACTGCTTCCTCAACCCTGGCAAGACGATCGACTACAACGGCAAGAAGATTACTTATCCGGACATCCGTTTGGTCTTCTGGTCGGGTGGCAATCCGTTTGCCCAGCAGGAAGACACCAACGGTCTGATCAAGGCCTGGAAGCGTCCCGAAACCACAATCGTGTGTGATACGATGTGGACGGCTTCTGCCCGCTTTGCCGACATCGTTCTGCCTGCTTGCACGTCGCTTGAACGTGTTGATATCACCTCTATTGGCTCGTACTCCAACCTGGGCTACGTGGCGATGCAGCAGGCGATTGAACCCCAGTACGAATCGCATTCCGACTTCTGGATCTATCGCGAACTCTCCAAGAAGATGGGCTTTGAAAAAGAGTTCACCGAAGGCTTGGACGAAATGGGCTGGATCCGCCGCTTCTATGAAAACGCGGCTAAGGAAGCTCGCGTCAATGGTCTGGAAATGCCCTCGTTTGAGGAATTCTGGGCTCGCGGCTACGTGCTCTTCCCGGTCGATCAGGATGCTCGCCGCTACAACTATCTGGGCGACTTCCGCCGCAACCCGATCGTCAATCCGCTTGGTACCGAATCGGGCAAGATCGAAATCTTCTCCAAGAAGATCGAAAGTTACAAGTACGACGACTGCCCGGCTCATCCGACTTGGATGGAACCGACGGAATGGCTTGGCGCCAAGATGGCCGAAGAGTATCCGTTTGCTCTGTTGACGAGCAAGAGCCGCTATCGTCTGCACTCGCAACTCGACAGTACGGCTTCGAACCTGTTTGCGAACGTCGAAGATCGCGAACCGGTGTGGATTCATCCGGATGCCGCCAAGAAGCTTGGCCTGAAGTCGGGCGATGTGGCTAAGGTCACGAGTCGTCGCGGTTCTGTCCTCGCCGGTGTGATCGTTACCGATCGCATTCGTCCCGACACCGTGGTGATCCATCACGGCGGTTGGTACAGTCCGGAAGAGCTGGGTGAAGAAGGTTCGCTTGACGTGCACGGCTGCGACAACGTGCTCACCATCGATATTCCTTCGTCGAAGTTGTCCTGCGGTAACGTGGCCAACTCGACGCAGGTCAAGATTGAACGCTGGGACGACGAACTTGAACCGATCATGGCTCACGTTCAGCCCAAGACGGTGCGCGCCGACGACTAATGGCTAAAAACGCCCGCTCGGCTTTGTGTCGGGCGGGCCGACGAAAAATGAACGCACGCTATCCTGAACTTTAACAGTTCAGCGAGAGCGTGCGTTTTCTTTAACTTGTGACTGGTTATTCACTAAAAGGGTCTTTGACGGCAAGCGTGTCGCCGTGCATTGCGACCTGGCCGCGCGAGACGACCGCAACGATTTGCAGGTTCTGATTGAGAAGCACGGCATTGGCGCAGGCTCCGATTTCCAAACGCCCCTGATCGGTAAGTCCCAAACTGTCGGCGGCGTTTCTGGTGATCAGAGAAAGGGCGTCCGAAAGCGGGAAACTGAAGTCGCGCACCAATTCGACCATTGTCTCGTGATTGCGGGCGACTTCGCCGATGGCTTGCCCGACGACGTTGCCGTCAGCGTCAAAACGTGGCACTACACCGTGGCCGTCAGAAGAAAGGGTGATTTGCTCAATCGGCACGCCGCAGGAAACGGCGGCACTTACGGCCGCGGCCGGCTGCCCCAGATAGCAGGGGCCGTCTGTGGTGATATCGATGTAGCGATCGTGTGACTCCATGGCGTAGGCACAGGCGCTTTTGAGGAGAAATTCGGTTCTCGCGCAGTGAGTCGGCCGTAAATGCGTACCGATCGGGAATCCGGAGGCGGCGATTTCTTCGAAGATGTCGAACGGATTGGGAATCGAGCCCAGGTGGACATGCAACAAACCTTGTTTTTTGACCGTGACGGCAGCCTGACGAATCTGCGAGAGCATTTCCAAAACGGCTTGAGACGACGGAAAAGATCCGTTGATGTCGCCCATGGCAAGTTTGACGCCAAGGACTTCGGAAACCAGCGCCACATCGTCGGCAACGCTTTGAGTAAGCGTGACTGGCGGATAGCGGAAGCTTGATGTGTACATCCAGGCCGAAAGTCCAAGTGCATTGAGTTCGCGCACTTTGGCAAGCAGATCGGGAAGTTTTCGCGTCATGACGTCCGCACCAAGAACGCCGACCACAGTTGTGATGCCTGCTCGGATGAGCTCACCGGCGCCGATGGCTGGCGCCCGGGAATCCGGGCCGTTGACGCCGCCTCCGCCCAGAACGTGGACATGGGCGTCCACGAATCCCGGCGCCAGAATAAAGCCCGTGGCGTCAATGACACTCAAGCCCGGCAGGTTGACAGAGAGGTTGGGGCCGACGGCGAGGATTTTTTCGCCGACCATCAATACGTCGGTGACACCGAGTTCTTTCGGTGCGAATACGTAGGCATTACGGATCAAAATCGCCATGGTGCGTCTCCAGTTCGCGATGCCTCCAAGAATAGCGCAGTGTGTGAAAAAGGCGACACGAGGTCGCCTTAACAGGACAAAAAAATCAAACGAATCAACGACTCAAAATTGATTTCACACTTTCGCGGGCTCGGGCGATCGTCTCGTCGGCGTCTTCGACAACGCCGTTTTGCATAACGAACTTGCCGTCGCACAGCACGCTGTGCACAGCTCGAGTATCGGCCGAATAGACCCAGTTGCTCGTGAGATTGAAATTGGGAACAAAGCGTTCGTTTTCCAAGCAAAGGAGGACGGCATCGGCGAGTGCCCCTTCACGGATGACGCCGGCGTTGAGGCCAGCGGCCTGTGCGCCGTTGCGGGTGGCCCATTGCAGAATTTCGCCGGCGGGCAGCGTTTCGCTCGTGTAGCGGACCTTGGCAAGCAGGGCGGCAAACTTCATCTCTTCGCGCATGTCGAGATTGTTGTTGGAAGCCGTCCCGTCGGTACCAAGCGTCAGGCGGCAGCCTTTTTTCATCAGCAAGTCGCTTGCGAAAATGCCCGAGGAGAGCTTCATGTTGGAGCAGGGATTGTGAGCGATCCAGACGCCGCGTTCCTTGAGGATTTCGGCTTCTTCTTCATCAATGTGCACGACGTGGGCGGCAATGACGTTGTCGCCGAGTACGCCGAGATGGTCAAGCCAGCGCACCGGACTCATGCCGTGAGCGGCGATGCAGTCCTGCACCTCTTTTTCCGTTTCGGATACATGAAGCGTGAGCGTCTGACCGTTGGCTTTGGCGGCTTCGGCGCAGCGCTGTAGCAGTTCTCCGCTTACCGTGTAGACCGCGTGAGGAGCGACGGCAAGCGAGATGCGGCCATTTGTCGGATCCTTCCAGTTGGCAAGGAAATCGAGTTGGCGTTTGATTTCGTCTTCACCCAAATGATCCATGAGCGTGACGCCAACGGTGGCACGGATGCCGGCTTCGGCCACGGCGCGAACCGTTTCTTCAGCCATCCAGTACATGTCGCAGAACCATGTCGTACCGCTGCGGATCATTTCCAGCGTAGCGAGCTTGGCGCCGGCGTAAATATCTTCGGCGCGCATCTTGCCCTCAAACGGCCAGATGTGGTCGTTGAGCCAGGGAAAGAGCGGAAGATCGTCGGCGTAGCCGCGCAGCAGCGTCATCGAGGCGTGCGTGTGCGTATTGAAAAAACTCGGCACGATCGCCAGACCGGAAGCGTCGTACGTTTCGTCGGCAACGGCGTCGGCAGGGGCATGGAGGTTATGAAAACGGTTGCCGTTGATCAGAATGTTCGTGACGTTACCGTTGAGTTGAACATTGCGAATAAGAAGAGAGGACATGATGGATTTAAGCGGTCAAAAAATGGGTAAAAGGAAGCAGATGGTGCTAAAAGACTGAAATTTAACTAATGATCTGCTAAATGTAGTTAAGTTCATCGGAAATGATGCCTCTTTCGCGACAGATCGACAAAAGGCGTTCTTCGGTGGCGGTGTCAGGTTCGAGGAGTCCTGCGGGCATCTTTTTCGAAGCAAGGATCACGGCGCCTTCGTTGTGCAGCGCCATGGTGGCGTCAATGTACTTCATGAGTGTCGGATCTTTGAGAATGAAGTTAAGAGGATGCTTTGCTTCAAGGACGCGCCCGGCAGGGACGCCGGCTCCGAATTCATCTTCGACTCCCATATTGGCCAAAAGCGCTTTGGAGCGGATGAAAACGTCGGCGGGGCAGGCGGCGGTGGCGGCGCCGGGAACGCCCGTGGCTGTCACAACGGCGTTGGCTTGACTGACCGCTTCGGCAATAGCGATGCCGTCGGAGGCGTCAATAACGACATCACACAGGGCGCGGATGCGATCGGTGATTTCTCCGGGGCGCGTGACGACAGTGATGCGACTGCCGTAGCGGTGCGCATAGGTGATAAGGCCGCTCCCGACTTTGCCGCTGCCAAAAATCACGACGGATTTGCCTTGCCACTTGCTATAGCCAAGTTGGGCCATGGCCCGGAAATAACTCTCGCCGGTGCCGAGGCACGTTTCAATGCGTTTGATGCGGCCGGAGTCGGCGACGTACACGGGGCAGGTTTTGCCGTCATATTTCGAAACGCCTGAGCGAGTAAGTTCAACGAAGCCGATGCGAGGGTTGAGCTCAGCAAAGGCGGCTGCGCAGTCAAGCACGAGATCAAACGCATTGCTTTGCTTGACATCCCCGGGTTCAACCACGTGGATGCCGACGGAGCGCAGGTAACGGACAACGTCGTGGTTGCGAGGCATCACGTCATCAATGCCGACGGTAAGCTCAGCGCCGGCTGCTAGGAGAGCAGCGTGCTTTGCGAGCGTGTTTTCGAACACGGGAGTTGCGTCAAGAACCCGCAGGCCGGCCAAAGGGCGGGTGTTCGCCCAGACTTCGTATTGGTTGAGCAAGACTGGGTATTCGTTTGAAGCGTAGGCCTGAGCCACGCGAGAGGCGAGAATGTCGGAAAGCATGACGGCACTTACATATAAAAAGAGTGGTGCGGACGCCTTGTGGCGCTCAGCTCGGATTGTAGCGGGCGAAGTGAGCGGTTAAGACGTCGGTGAACGTTGGCCGAAGGGATGCCTGAAAGAGCTAATCCCTTGACATTATTCAAAAAACAAGAGAAAATCACAGCCTTTTCCGGGAAAGCATTCGTCGGAGGGGGTCGTTTGCGCTTGCAAAGGACGCTTTTTCGTCGTTCGTTTTCGTTGTGAAAAGACTTTTATCACCAGCAACAACCGATGGATTTATCCGTCGGTCTTTTTAAGAAGAACGGACAATATGCCCACTATTAACCAGCTTGTGCGCAAGCCTCGTGAGCTTACGCGCGAAAAGAGCAAGAGCCCTGCTCTTAAGAACTGCCCGCAGAAGCGCGGCGTTTGCACCAAGGTCTACACGACCACCCCGAAGAAGCCGAACTCGGCTCTTCGTAAGGTTGCCAAGGTGCGCCTCACCAACGGCTTTGAAGTGATTTCCTACATCGGCGGCGAAGGCCACAACCTGCAGGAACACTCCGTGGTTCTCATCCGCGGCGGCCGTGTGAAGGACTTGCCCGGTGTGCGTTACCACATCGTGCGCGGTTCCCTCGACACCCAGGGCGTCAAGGACCGTAAGCAGGCTCGTTCCAAGTACGGCGCCAAGCGCCCGAAGGCAGCGTAATTCGCGGCGACTGATTGTCAGCCGTGTACGGACGGTCCCGCTGTTAAAAGGACCGAGTAAGTCGCAGCCCATGTGTGTGCTGCATTGTGAAGCGGTCAACGAAGAAACAAAAGACCGCATTTAAATGACTGAAGACAACGAAAGAGGAAAAAAATGCCCCGTCGTCGCGAAGTACCCAAACGTGAAATTTTGCCGGATCCGAAGTTCGGCAGCGTTGAGATCTCCAAGTTCATCAACGTGATCATGCTCGATGGCAAGAAGGCCGTCGCCGAACGCATCGTCTACGGTGCGCTGCAGCAAATTGAAGAAAAGACCGGTAAGAACGCTCTCGAAGTGTTCCAGACCGCACTCAACAACGTCCGTCCGCTCGTGGAAGTGAAGAGCCGCCGTATCGGTGGTGCTAACTACCAGGTGCCCGTTGAAGTGCGTCCGGTTCGCCGTATGGCTTTGGCAATGCGCTGGCTGCGTGAAAGCGCCAAGTCGCGTTCCGAAAAGTCCATGCCCCAACGCTTGGCTGGTGAGCTGTTGGATGCTGCTGAAGGCCGCGGCGGCGCTATGAAGAAGCGTGACGAAGTCCATCGTATGGCTGAAGCCAACAAGGCCTTCTCTCACTTCCGCTTCTAATACATCGATTAACAATGAGGTGCTGCCGAATGTGGTGGCACCTCGCTTACGAAGAGAATAGTCATGGCTCGTACTACCCCGATTTCGCGCTATCGCAATATCGGCATTTCTGCCCACATCGACGCGGGCAAGACCACGACGACCGAACGCATCCTGTTCTTTACCGGCGTCAACCACAAGTTGGGCGAAGTGCACGACGGTGCCGCCACCATGGACTGGATGGAACAGGAACAGGAACGCGGCATCACGATTACGTCCGCCGCTACGACCTGCTTCTGGCGCGGTATGGACATGCAGTTCCAGCCGCATCGTCTGAACATCATCGACACCCCGGGGCACGTGGACTTCACGGTTGAAGTGGAACGCTCCATGCGCGTGCTCGACGGCGCTGTGATGGTTTACTGCGCTGTGGGCGGCGTTCAGCCCCAGTCTGAAACGGTCTGGCGTCAGGCCAACAAGTACAAGGTGCCTCGCATCGCGTTCGTCAACAAGATGGACCGTACCGGTGCCAACTTCTTCAAGGTCGTTGACCAGATGAAGACCCGTCTGAAGGGCAATCCCTGCCCTGTCGTGATCCCGATCGGCGCGGAAGACCAGTTCAAGGGCGTTGTCGATCTGATCAAGATGAAGGGCATCATTTGGGACGAGGCCAGCCAGGGTACCAAGTTTGAATACATCGACATTCCTGCCGATCTCGTCGATACGGCCAACGAATGGCGTGAAAAGCTCGTCGAAACGGCTGCCGAAGCCAGCGAAGAGCTGATGAACAAATACCTCGAAGAAGGCGAACTCACGGAAGCTGAAATCGTCAAGGGCTTGCGCGCCCGCACGATTGCCGGTGAAGTGCAGCCGATGTTCTGCGGTTCGTCCTTCAAGAACAAGGGCGTGCAGCGTATGCTCGACGGCGTTATCGAACTGTTGCCGTCTCCGGTTGACATTCCTCCGGTTCCGGGCTTTGACCTCAACGACAACGAAGTCACCCGCGAAGCCAGCGACGATGCACCGTTCTCCGCGCTCGCCTTTAAGATCATGACCGACCCGTATGTCGGCCAGCTTACCTTCTTGCGCGTTTACTCCGGCATTCTGAAGTCTGGCGAAACCGTTCTGAACTCCGTGAAGAACAAGAAGGAACGTATCGGTCGTTTGCTGCAGATGCATGCCAACGAACGTAAGGAAATCACTGAAGCCGAAGCTGGTGACATCGCCGCTGCGGTCGGTCTGAAGGACGTGACCACGGGTGATACGCTCTGCGACATCGCTCAGCCGATTATCCTCGAACGCATGGAATTCCCGGAACCGGTTATCAGCCAGGCCGTGGAACCCAAGACCAAGGCCGACCAGGAAAAGATGGCTCTCGCTTTGGGTCGCTTGGCTCGCGAAGATCCTTCCTTCCGTGTTCGTACCGACGAGGAATCCGGCCAGACGATTATTTCCGGTATGGGCGAGCTGCACCTCGAAATTCTCGTCGACCGTATGCGTCGTGAATTCAACGTGGAAGCAACCGTTGGTCGTCCGCAGGTGGCCTATCGCGAAACGATTCGTTCCGTGGTCGAAAACGCCGAATGCAAGTTTGCCAAGCAGTCCGGCGGTCGCGGCCAGTACGGTCACGTTGTGCTCAAGCTCGAACCGATGGAACCGGGTAAGGGCTTCGAATTCGTTGACGCCATTAAGGGCGGCGTGGTTCCGCGTGAATACATCCCGGCCGTTGAAAAGGGTGTGGAAGACACGCTCAAGGCTGGTGTGCTCGCCGGTTACCCGGTTGTGGACGTCAAGGTGACGTTGCACTTCGGTTCCTATCACGAAGTCGACTCGAACGAAAATGCCTTCCGTATGGCTGCTTCCATGGCATTCAAGGACGGCATGCGCAAGGCCAACCCCGTGCTGCTCGAACCGATCATGAAGGTCGAAGTCGAAACGCCGGAAGAAAAGATGGGCGACGTGATGGGCGACCTTTCGTCCCGCCGCGGCGTCATCCAGGGTATGGACGATCTCCCCGGTGGCGGCAAGGCTATTCGTTGCGAAGTGCCGCTGGCTGAAATGTTCGGTTACTCCACGACGCTGCGCTCCCTCACCCAGGGTCGTGCAACGTACACGATGGAATTCGATCACTACGCTGAAGCTCCGAAGAATGTGGCCGACGCTGTGATCGCCGAAAAGACCAAGTAATTTGAAAAACGGATCGGGAGTAAAATAAGAAGAGTTTTCTTCCGATCCAACCTTTTATCTAAGAAGGACACAAGACCTAAAATGGCAAAGGGTAAGTTTGAACGTACCAAGCCCCATGTGAACGTGGGCACCATCGGTCACGTTGACCACGGCAAGACCACGCTGACGGCTGCCATCTGCACGGTTCTCGCTACGAAGTTCGGCGGCGAAGCCAAGGCATATGATCAGATTGACGCGGCTCCCGAAGAAAAGGCCCGCGGCATTACCATCAACACGGCACACGTTGAGTACGAAACGGAGCACCGTCACTACGCACACGTCGACTGCCCGGGGCACGCCGACTACGTGAAGAACATGATTACGGGTGCTGCCCAGATGGACGGCGCCATTCTGGTGGTTTCCGCCGCTGACGGTCCGATGCCGCAGACGCGCGAACACATTCTGCTGGCTCGTCAGGTTGGCGTTCCCTACATCATCGTCTACCTGAACAAGTGCGACATGGTTGACGATCCGGAACTGCTCGAACTGGTGGAAATGGAAGTCCGCGAACTTCTGAGCAACTACAACTTCCCGGGCGACGACATTCCCATCATCAAGGGATCTGCCAAGCTGGCTCTGGAAGGCGACAAGGGTGAACTCGGCGAACAGTCGATCATGAAGCTGGCCGAAACGCTCGACAGCTACATTCCGACGCCGGAACGTGCGCTTGACCAGCCGTTCCTGATGCCGATCGAAGACGTGTTCTCGATTTCCGGCCGCGGTACGGTGGTGACGGGTCGTGTGGAACGCGGCATCATTCGCGTTGGCGACGAAATCGAAATCGTTGGCATTCGTCCGACGAGCAAGACGACCTGCACGGGCGTTGAAATGTTCCGCAAGCTGCTCGACGAAGGCGAAGCCGGTGACAACATCGGTGTTCTGCTGCGCGGCACGAAGCGTGAAGAAGTTGAACGCGGTCAGGTTCTGGCCAAGCCGGGTTCCATCACGCCGCACACGAAGTTTGCAGCTGAAGTGTACGTGCTGACGAAGGAAGAAGGCGGCCGTCACACGCCGTTCTTCAAGGGCTATCGTCCGCAGTTCTACTTCCGCACGACGGACGTGACCGGCACGATCGAGCTGCCCGAAGGCGTTGAAATGGTGATGCCGGGCGACAACATCTCGATGACGGTTCAGCTGATCTGCCCGATCGCCATGCAGGAAGGTCTGCGCTTCGCAATTCGTGAAGGCGGCCACACCGTCGGCGCCGGCGTCGTTGCCAAGATCATCGAATAATTGCCAAAAATTGTTCGAACATACTGAAAGAAAATAAAAATTTTTTCAGTGACCCTTGACAGGGGAAAGGGGGCGTGGTTATACTGCGCCCCCTTAGTTCTTTTATTGTTCTTTTTCTTAGGAAAATCAGACAAATGCAGTCTCAGTGCATCCGCATTCGCCTCAAGGCGTTTGATTACAAGCTGATCGATCAGTCGGCTCTCGAAATCGTCGACACCGCCAAGCGCACCGGCGCTGTTGTTCGCGGTCCCGTTCCGCTTCCCACCCGCATTCAGCGTTTCGATATTCTGCGTTCGCCGCACGTCAACAAGACCAGCCGCGACCAGCTCGAAATCCGCACCCATCAGCGCCTGATGGACATCATCGATCCGACCGACAAGACCGTTGACGCTCTGATGAAGCTCGACCTCCCGGCCGGCGTTGACGTCAAGATCAAGGTCAACAACAAGCAGTAATTGCACAAGTTTTCTCGTTTGTGTTCTGAGGGAGATCCGAAGGGCACGAACGAATATGCGTCACTTCTGGCTTTCGAGGCGCTCGATCGGCGTTACGAACCGAAGAAAGACTTCGAAGTTCGAACCTCCCGTCGTGAAGTGATTTCTTTAAAAGTACGGTCCCGTCCAATCGTAGACGGGGTGGAGTAAAAATAAATGAGTGAAAAGCTCGGCTTAGTCGGCCGTAAGATCGGCATGACGCGCATCTTTGAAGAGGACGGCAAGTCCGTTCCCGTGACGGTGCTCGACGTGTCCGGCAACCGTGTTGCCTGCGTCAAGACGGTTGAATCCGACGGCTACAATGCTGTTCAAGTCGCGTTCGGCTCCAAGAAGCCCTCGCGCGTCAACAAGGCGCTCGCCGGCCAGTTTGCTAAGGCTGGTATTGAAGCAGCTGCTACGTTGAAAGAGTTCCATATCGACGAAGACAAGGTTGCCGAATTCAAGCCCGGCACCGTTCTCAGCGCCGACATGTTCACGGCCGGCCAGAAGGTCGACGTGACCGGCACCACCATCGGTAAGGGTTTCGCAGGCGCCATCAAGCGTCACCACTTCTCCTCGAACCGCGCCAGCCACGGTAACTCCGTGACGACCCGCGCTCCCGGTTCTATCGGTAATCGCCAGGACCCGGGCCGCGTGTTCCCCGGCAAGCGCATGGCTGGACACCTCGGTGCAGCCCAGCGCACCACGCAGAATCTCGTGGTTGCCCGTGTCGATGCTGAACGTGGTCTTCTGCTCGTTCGCGGTGCCGTTCCCGGCTCCAAGGGCGGTGAAGTCATCGTGCGTCCCGCCGTGAAGGCCTAATCCAGGAGCGATCAATGGAACTGAATGTAATCAATGAACTCGGTCAGGAAGCGGGCAAAGCCGCTGCCTCTGACGCCGTGTTCGGCCGCGAATACAACGAAGCTCTGGTGCACCAGCTCGTGGTTGCTTACCAGGCTAACGCCCGTCAGGGTACGCGCGCTCAGCTCAGCCGTGAGTTCGTGCGCCACACGACCCGCAAGCCCTGGAACCAGAAGGGCACCGGTCGCGCCCGTTCGGGCATGTCCTCCTCGCCGCTGTGGCGTGGTGGTGGCCGTGCTTTCCCGAACACGCCTAACGAAAACTTCAGCCACAAGATGAACAAGAAGGCTTATCGCGCTGCCATGGCTTCGATCCTCTCGAAGCTCGCTGCCGACGGCCGTCTCGTTGTGGTTGACTCGATCAGCGCCGAATCCCCGAAGACGAAGGAATTCGCCGCCAAGCTCAAGACGCTTGGTCTTGATCACGTGATGATCATCACCGAGTCGGTCGACGACAACCTCTATCTGGCCAGCCGCAACCTCAAGAACGTTCTCGTGGTTGAGCCGCGCTACGCCGACCCGCTCTCCCTGATCTACTACAACAAGATCGTTGTCACGAAGGCTGCGGTCGCCAAGCTCGAGGAGATGCTCGGATGAAACAAGAACGTTTGTTGAAGGTCCTCGTCGGTCCGGTTATCTCCGAAAAGAGCACCCGACTCGAAGAATACAAGGACAAGCAGTACGCTTTCGTCGTCACGCCGTGCGCGACGAAGCCGGAAGTGAAGGCCGCTGTCGAACTGTGCTTCAAGGTGCAGGTTGAAAGCGTGCAGATTCTGACCACCAAGGGCAAGCAGAAGCGCTTTGGCCGTGGTATGGGCAAGCGCAGCGATGTTCGCAAGGCTTATGTCCGTCTTGCTGAAGGTCAGAGCATCAACTTCGTGCAGGAGGTTAAGTAATGGCTCTCGTCAAACTCAAGCCGACGTCCCCCGGCCGCCGTCATGCGGTCAAAGTGGTGACTCCGGGCCTGCACAAGGGCAAGCCCTTCGCAGCTCTGCTGGAAAAGAAGAATCGCGGCTCCGGCCGTAACAACAACGGTCACATTACGTGCCGTCACAAGGGTGGTGGCTCCAAGCGTCACTATCGTGTGATTGACTTCCTGCGTAACAAGGACGGTGTTCCCGCCCGCGTCGAACGCATCGAATACGATCCGAACCGTTCCGCTCACATCGCGCTCGTGCTGTATGCTGACGGCGAACGTCGCTACATCATCTGCCCGAAGGGTTTGAACGTCGGTGATACGATCATGAGCGGTCAGGAAGCCCCGATCAAGGTTGGCAACGCTCTGCCGTTGCGCAACATCCCGGTGGGTTCCACCATTCACTGCATCGAAATGCTCCCGGGCAAGGGTGCTCAGTTGGTTCGCTCCGCTGGTGCCTATGCTCAGCTGATCGCCCGTGAAGGTGCTTACGCTCAGGTGCGTATGCGCTCCGGCGAAGTGCGTCGCATCCTCATCGAATGCCGCGCGACGATCGGTACGGTCGGCAACGAAGAAAACAGCCTGCGTGAACTCGGCAAGGCCGGTGCCACCCGTTGGCGCGGCATCCGTCCGACCGTTCGCGGTAAGGTGATGAACCCGGTTGATCACCCGCATGGTGGTGGCGAAGGCCGTACCGGTACCGGTCGTGCTCCTGTCACGCCGTGGGGCCAGCTCACCAAGGGCTATCGTACCCGCAACTCCAAGCGCACGGATTCCATGATCATCCAGCGCCGTTACGACAAATAAGGGGGCCAGTAAATGTCTCGTTCGTTAAAGAAAGGGCCGTTTGTTGACGGTTCCCTGCTCAAGAAGGTTGAAGCCGCTCAGGCCGGTCGCGACAAGCGTCCGATCAAGACCTGGTCGCGTCGCTCCACCATTCTTCCTGAGTTCATCGGTCTGACGATTGCCGTTCACAACGGCCGTCAGCATGTTCCGGTGTACATCAATGAAAACATGGTCGGCCACAAGCTCGGTGAGTTTGCGCTGACTCGTACCTTCCACGGTCACGCCGCCGACAGCAAGAAGGTCAAGGGGTAATCAAATGGAAACTACTGCAATCGTTCGCGGCGTTCGCCTTTCGGCTCAGAAGGGCCGTCTGGTGGCCGACCTGGTTCGCGGTAAGCCCGTGGACAAGGCCCTCAACATCCTGCGCTTCACGCAGAAGCGCGCTGCCGGTATCATCCTCAAGGCGCTCGAATCCGCGATCGCCAACGCCGAACACAACGACGGCGCTGACGTGGATGAACTGTTCGTTAAGAAGATCTACGTGGAAAAGGCCACGACGCTGCGCCGCTTCGGTGCTCGCGCCAAGGGTCGCGGTACGCGTATCGGCAAGCAGACGGCTCACATCTTTGTGACCGTCGGCGACAAGTAAAAGGTGAACCATGGGTCAGAAAATTAATCCTACCGGCTTCCGCCTTCCCGTTACGCGCAACTGGACGTCGCGCTGGTATGCGGTCGGCCGTAACTTTTCCCGCACGCTCGGCGAAGACCTCCGCGTCCGTGCTTTCCTTCGTGAAAAGCTGAAGAACGCCAGCGTCTCGCGCATTCTGATCGAACGCCCGGCCAACAACGCCCGCATCACGATCTTCTCGGCTCGTCCCGGTGTCGTGATCGGCAAGCAGGGTGCTGACATCGAAATGCTCAAGGCCGAAGTTCAGAAGATGGTTGGTGTGCCTGTGCATATCAACATCGAAGAAATCCGCCGTCCGGATCTCGACGCTCAGCTCATCGCTGACAACATTTGCCAGCAGCTCGAAAAGCGCGTGATGTTCCGCCGCGCCATGAAGCGCTCCATGCAGAACGCCATGCGTCTTGGCGCCCAGGGTATCAAGATCATGAGCTCTGGTCGTTTGAACGGTGCTGAAATCGCCCGTACCGAATGGTACCGTGAAGGCCGCGTGCCTCTTCACACGCTGCGTGCCGACATTGACTACGCAGTTGCCGAAGCTAACACGACCTACGGCGTGATCGGCGTTAAGGTTTGGGTTTACAAGGGTGACAACCTCGGCCGCGAAGATGTGGTCGAAGCTGCCGCTCCCGCCGAACGCGAAGATCGTCGTCGTCCGGCTCGTCGCCAGCGCCGTGATGGCGAAGGCGCAGCCCGCCGTCCGCGTCGTGCACCCGCTGCCGCCGCTGACAAGAAAGACGGAGAATAACGATGCTGCAACCGAATCGTACTAAGTACCGCAAGGACCAGAAGGGCCGTAACTACGGTCTCGCTCAGCGCGGCGCTAACGTGAGCTTTGGCGAATTCGGCCTCAAGGTGGTCGAACGCGGCCGTCTGACGGCCCGCCAGATCGAAGCTGCGCGTCGTGCTCTCACCCGCCACATCAAGCGCGGCGGCCGTGTATGGATCCGTGTCTTCCCGGACAAGCCCATTTCCAGCAAGCCCGCGGAAGTGCGTATGGGTAACGGTAAGGGTAATCCGGAATACTGGGTTGCTCTCGTTCAGCCCGGTCGCGTGATCTATGAAATGGACGGCGTCGATGAACAGCTCGCCCGCGAAGCTTTCGCTCTTGCGGCTGCCAAGCTGCCTCTGAAGACGAAGTTCGTTGTCCGCCAGATCGGCATGTAAGGAGACGGACATGAAGGCAAAAGACTTGCGCGCCATGGATGAGGCCGCGCTCAACAAGGAGCTCAACGACCTTCTCACCACGCACTTCAAGTTGCGCGTTCAGAAGGCTACGCAACAACTCCAGAACACGAACCAGCTGCGCGCCACGCGTCGCGACATCGCCCGCGTGCGCACGGTTCTCGCTCAGAAGGCGGCTGCGAAATGACGAATACTGAAACTGCAAAGCTCACCCGCACCCTCACCGGTACGGTGACGAGCGACAAGATGGACAAGACCGTGACCGTTTTGGTCGAACGTCGTGTCAAGCACCCCCTCTACGGCAAGTACGTCGTTGAGAGCAAGAAGTATCATGCTCACGACGAAGCCAATGAGTGTGGTGTCGGTGACAAGGTCGAAATCGCGGAAACCCGTCCGCTCTCCAAGACGAAGTCCTGGAAGGTGACCCGTATCCTCGAGAAGGCCGTGATCATCTAAGTCTTTAAAAAGACTTGAAAAATTACTTGCAAGTTTTACGCGTTATGCGTATACTTGCGAACTCGCGCAAATGCCGGACCTCTCGGGGTGCGGCATTTGCGTTGATATCTGCGGACTGTGTTCCGTTGATTTCTGACCGGCTTAAGGGGAAGGTCTACTTTTCAGCCAGCTGGTTTTTTCTTTGGAAATCAATGTGTTGCAGTCTTTCTCCCTGACGGGACCAATACTATCCGCATTGAGCGGAATAAGTTGGATATATAAACAACCATGATTCAGATGCAATCCAGACTGGACGTCGCCGATAACACCGGTGCTCGTTCAGTGATGTGTTTTAAGGTGTTGGGCGGCTCCAAGCGCCGCTATGCAAACATCGGCGACGTCGTGAAGGTGACGGTGAAAGAAGCCGCTCCTCGCGGTCGTGTTAAGAAGGGCGAAATCTACAACGCCGTTGTGGTCCGCACCGCTAAGGGTGTGCGCCGCGCCGACGGTTCTTTGATTCGCTTCGACGGCAACGCCGTCGTTCTGCTTAACTCCAAGCTCGAGCCCGTGGGCACTCGTATCTTCGGACCGGTCACGCGCGAACTGCGTACCGAAAAGTTCATGAAGATCGTTTCCCTGGCTCCTGAAGTTCTTTAAGGAGGCCGATAAGATGCAGCGCATCCGCAAAGGTGACGAAGTTATCGTCATCGCCGGCAAGGATAAGGGCAAGAAGGGTATCGTTTCTGCCCGTATCGATGACCGCCGTATCACCGTCGAAGGTGTCAATGTTGCCCGCAAGGCTGTTCGTCCCAACCCGATGACCGGCGCTGAAGGCGGCATTCAGGACAAGACCCTTCCGATCGATCAGTCCAATGTCATGCTCTTTAACCCTGCCACTGGCAAGGGTGACCGCGTCGGCTTCAAGGAAGTTGACGGCAAGAAGGTTCGCGTGTTCAAGAGCAACGGTGCCGTTGTCGGCGCCAAGGCCTAAGGAGCAACGACAAAATGTCTCGTTTCCAGACTCTTTATCATGAAACCATCGTGCCCGAACTGATCAAGAAGTTCGGCTACAAGACGGTCATGCAGGTTCCTCGCATCACCAAGATCACCCTCAACATGGGTGTTGGTGAAGCTGTCAACGACAAGAAGCTCGTCGACAATGCCGTCGGCGATCTGACCAAGATTGCCGGCCAGAAGCCTGCCATCACTCGCACCCGCAAGGCTATCGCGAACTTCAAGATTCGCGAAAACATGCCCATCGGCTGCATGGTGACCCTGCGCGGCGAACGCATGTACGACTTCCTTGATCGCCTCGTGACGATCGCTTTCCCGCGCGTTCGCGACTTCCGCGGCGTGTCCGGTCGTGCTTTTGATGGCCGTGGCAACTACAACATCGGCCTGCGCGAACAGATCATCTTCCCGGAAATCGAATACGACAAGATCGATGCTGTGCGCGGTTTGAACATTTCTATCACGACGACGGCGAAGACCGACGAAGAAGCCAAGGCTCTTCTGGCTGGTTTCCGCTTCCCGTTCCGCAACTGAGATAGGTGCAAGGAAAATGGCAAAGTTATCTCTGATTAACCGTGAACTTAAGCGCGAAGCTACCGTTGCTAAGTTTGCAGCCAAGCGCGCCGAACTCAAGGCGATTATCAACGACGCTACCCGCTCCATGGAAGAACGTATCGACGCTCGCCTCGCGCTGCAGGCTCTGCCGCGCAATGCAAGCCCCGTGCGTCTGCGCAATCGTTGCGGCCTCACTGGCCGTCCGCGCGGCACCTTCCGTAAGTTTGGCCTCGCTCGCGGCATGATCCGTGACGCGGCCATGCGTGGTGACATTCCCGGCCTCATCAAGGCCAGCTGGTAAGAGCGAGGAGATTACTAAATGAGTATGAGTGATCCGATCGCCGATATGCTGACCCGTATCCGTAACGGTCAGATCGTCGACAAGACCGAAGTCGTGATGCCGAGCTCCAAGCTCAAGGTTGCTATCGCGCAGGTTCTCAAGGACGAAGGCTACATTGACGGCTTTAACGTTGTGACCGTTGATGGCAAGGCCCAGTTGCATATCGGTTTGAAGTACTACGCCGGCCGTCCGGTTATCGAACGCATCGAACGCGTTTCGCGCCCCGGCCTGCGCATCTATAAGAACCACGAGTCCATTCCGCAGGTCATGAACGGCCTCGGTATCGCGATTGTTTCCACCCCGAAGGGTGTGATGACCGATCGCAAGGCTCGCGCTGCCGGCATCGGCGGTGAAGTTCTCTGCTACGTTGCTTAATTTGGGAGGTTTTCAATATGTCTCGTATTGGCAAGCATCCCGTTGAGCTCGCCCAGGGCGTGAGCGCCACGCTCGCCGACGGCTTTATCTCCGTCAAGGGCCCGAAGGGTGAAGTGCGTATGCACGTTCTTCCCAAGGTTGCTATCGAACAGGACGGCAACGTTCTTTCGTTCAAGCAGCTTGAAGAAACCCGTGAATCCAACGCCAACGTCGGCACGATGCGTGCTCTCGTGGCGGATATGAACAAGGGTGTGTCCGTGGGCTTTGAAAAGAAGCTCACTCTGGTTGGCGTGGGTTACCGTGCCCAGGCTCAGGGCGACAAGCTGAATCTTCAGCTCGGCTTCTCGCACCCGGTGGTGCACCAGATGCCCGCAGGCGTGACCTGCGAAACGCCCACCCCGACGGAAATCGTCATCAAGGGCGCTGACAAGCAGAAGGTCGGTCAGACCGCCGCTGTCGTGCGCAGCTACCGCGCTCCCGAACCTTACAAGGGTAAGGGCATCCGCTATGCTGACGAACACGTCATCATCAAGGAAACCAAGAAGAAGTAAAGCGGGGTTCTGAGAAATGATTAACAAAAAGGAAAACCGCCTGCGCCGCGCCGGTGCTACTCGCGCCCGCATCAAGCTGCAGAAGGTGAATCGTCTTACGGTGCACCGCACCAACCTGCACATCTATGCCAGCATCATTTCCGCTTCCGGCGATCGCGTTCTGGTGAGCGCCTCCACGGCTGAAGCTGAAGTTCGTGCCATGGTCAACGGCAACGGCGGCAATATCGCCGCTGCTAAGATCGTCGGCGCCCGTCTGGCTGAGAAGGCGAAGGCTGCCGGAATCGAATCCTGCGCTTTCGACCGTTCCGGTTATCGTTACCACGGCCGCGTTGCCGCGCTGGCCGAGGCCGCGCGCGAAGCCGGCCTCAAGTTCTAATAGGAATCGAGGCTTATGGCTAAGGTTGACAAGAAGAACGCCGTCGAAGAAATTGATGACGGCATTCGCGAAAAGATGATCGCGGTGAACCGCGTCACCAAGGTTGTTAAGGGCGGCCGCATTCTTGCTTTCGCTGCTCTCACTGTTGCCGGTGACGGCAAGGGCTCCGTGGGCATGGGTACCGGCAAGAGCCGTGAAGTTCCGGCTTCCGTGAGCAAGGCCATGGAACGCGCCCGCAAGAGCATGAAGAAGGTGCCGCTCAACAACGGCACGATCTTCCACGCTGTTGAAGGCCACCACGGCGCTTCTCGCGTGCTGTTGATGCCCGCCGCCGAAGGCACCGGCGTGATCGCCGGCGGCCCGATGCGTGCCGTGATGGATGCTGTTGGCATCCGCAACGTGCTCGCCAAGGCTTACGGCTCGACGAATCCCTACAACATGGTCCGCGCTACGCTCAATGCGCTTGCGAACCTGCACTCGCCCGAAGATATTGCTGCCAAGCGCGGCAAGACGGTCGAAGAGCTCACGGCGTAATGCGTCTCGGAGGATATTGAGAAATGTCTGAAACGAAGAAGACCGTCAAGGTCACGCTCGTCAAGAGCCCGATCGGCACCGGTGCCAAGCACCGTGCTACGCTTCTGGGTCTCGGTCTGAAGAAGCTTCATCAGACCCGCGAGCTCGAGGATACGCCCGCTGTGCGCGGTATGATCACCAAGGTCGCATTCCTTGTGCGCGTCGAATGATCTGAGGTAACAGTCAAATGCGTTTGAATACCATTAAGCCCAATGAGGGCGCCAAGAGCCAGGCACACCGCGTCGGTCGCGGCGTGGGCTCCGGCTGGGGCAAGACCGCCGGCCGTGGCCACAAGGGTCAGAAATCCCGTGCTGGCGGCTTCCACAAGGTCGGCTTCGAAGGCGGCCAGATGCCCCTGCATCGTCGTCTGCCGAAGCGCGGTTTCACTTCGCTCACCCGCCGCTACATCGAAGTGGTGCGTCTGAACGAACTGCAGGCCATGCCGGTTGACGAAATCGACTTGGCTGCTCTGAAGTCCGCTAACGTTGTTTCGATCCTCGCACAGGGTGCGCGCGTGATCCTCTCGGGTGAAATCACCCGTGCGGTGACCGTTCGCGGTCTGGGTGTGACCAAGGGTGCCAAGGCTGCTATCGAAGCTGCCGGCGGCTCCGTGGTTGAAGCCTAATTTGAACCGAAACTAACAACGCTTTAAGGTAAGGACACAGACGTGGCGAATAGCCCCAGCACAAAACCGACGGGGTGGGCGAAGTACGGCGACCTGAAGGGCCGCCTGATCTTCCTGTTGCTCGCTCTTGTCGTTTACCGTATCGGCGCTCACGTGCCGGTTCCCGGTATCGATCCCGACATGCTGCGCCAGCTCTTCAATGAGCAGCAAGGCGGCATCCTCGGGCTGTTCAACATGTTCTCCGGTGGCGCTTTGTCGCGCTTCTCGGTGTTCGCGCTCGGCATCATGCCCTACATTTCTGCATCGATTATCATGCAGATGCTGTCGTACGTGTTGCCGAGCCTTGAAGCTTTGCGTAAAGAAGGCGAGCAGGGCCGCCGCAAGATTACCCAGTACACGCGCTACGGCACGTTGGCACTGGGCTTCTTCCAGGCGGTTGGTATCGCTGTTGCTCTCGAAACCCAGGCCGGGCTTGTTATCAATCCCGGCATGATGTTCCGCTTTACCTGCGCCGTAAGCTTGGTGACGGGTACCATGTTCCTGATGTGGCTCGGTGAGCAGATCACCGAACGCGGTCTGGGCAACGGTATTTCGATCATCATCTTTGCCGGTATCGTGGCAGGTCTGCCGAGCGCCGCAAGTGGTTTGTTCCAGCTTGTGAGCACTGGCGCCATCTCGCCGCTCGCTGCGATCTTCGTGATCGCTGTTGTGGTGGTCGTGACGGCCTTTGTGGTTTTCATCGAACGCGGTCAGCGCCGTATCACGGTGAATTACGCACGCCGCCAGATCGGCAACCGAATCTACGGCGGTCAGGCTTCCTACCTGCCGCTCAAGATGAACATGTCGGGTGTGATTCCCCCGATCTTTGCTTCGTCTCTGATTCTGTTCCCGGCAACGCTTGCAGGGTGGTTCACGACGGGCGACTCCACTCGCTGGATTCGCGATCTGGCAGCGGCTCTGAGCCCCGGCCAGCCGCTCTACACACTTCTTTATGCTGCTTTGATCATCTTCTTTGCCTTCTTCTACACGGCATTGGTCTTCAATCCGAAGGAAACGGCAGAGAATCTGAAAAAGAGTGGTGCGTTTGTTCCGGGCATCCGTCCGGGCGAACAGACTTCCCGCTACATCGATAAGGTGCTCGTGCGCTTGACGTTGGGCGGTGCAGCCTACCTGACATTTGTTTGCTTGGTTCCCGAATTCCTGAACCTTCGCTTCAACGTTCCGTTCTACTTCGGCGGCACCTCGCTGCTGATCGTGGTGGTCGTGACGATGGACTTCATGAATCAGGTCCAGGCCTACATGATGTCTCACCAGTATGAGAACTTGCTCAAGAAGACTAACTTCAAGGGCTTCGGCTCCGGTCTTTGATCGGAAGCCTTTTAAAAACAAGGTGCCGCCCGCGCCTCTGACCGGAGGGCTTCAAGCGGGAAACCTGCTAAAAAATTAAGTCGCAAAATTGAACAGCTGTCTGTGGCACATGTTGTAGACAGCGCGACCGAGAGTCCCAAACTTCGGGGGTGCAGACCAGTCACTACGCTGAGTTCTGCGACAAGCCCCCGGGTTTGTGACTTGTTTTTTTGGGAAAAACAAGTAAAATCATGCGTCTTTCCCCTGTGTTGGCACCAACTAAGTATGCCCGCCGATTCCCGGACGGGCCGGAGATTAAGAATGAAGGTTAACGCTTCAGTCAAGAAAATGTGCCGCAAGTGCAAGATCATCAAGCGCAAGGGTATTGTGCGAGTGATCTGCGAAGACCCGCGTCACAAGCAGCGTCAAGGCTAATTGAGGTAAACACAAATGGCTCGTATTGCCGGTATTAACATTCCGCCGCAGCAGCACGCCGTGATCGGTCTGACTGCCATCTATGGCATCGGTCGTTCGCGCTCGATGCAGATTCTGGATGCCTGCGGCATCGAACATTCCAAGAAGGTCAAAGATCTGACCGATGCGGAACTTGAACGCATCCGCGACGCCGTCAGCAAGTACACCGTTGAAGGTGACCTGCGTCGCGAAGTTCAGCTCTCGATCAAGCGTCTGATTGACTTGGGCACGTACCGTGGCTTCCGCCACCGTCGCGGCCTGCCTGTGCGCGGTCAGCGCACCCGCACCAACGCTCGCACCCGCAAGGGCCCGCGTAAGGCCGGCGTTGCTCTCAAGAAGTAATCAGGAGTAAGAAAAGTTATGGCACCCAAATCTCAGCAGGCCGCCCGCGGCCGCAAGAAGGTGAAGAAGGTTGTGACCGAAGGCATCGCCCACGTGCATGCTTCCTTCAACAACACGATCATCACCATTACCGACCGTCAGGGTAATGCCGTTGCCGCCAGCTCCGCCGGCGCTCAGGGTTTCAAGGGCTCTCGCAAGAGCACTCCCTTTGCCGCTCAGGTTGCTGCCGAACACGCAGGCAAGATTGCTCAGGAATTCGGTCTGAAGAACGTTGAAGTGCGCATCATGGGCCCTGGTCCCGGTCGCGAATCCTCCGTTCGTGCTCTCAATGCCCTCGGCATTCGTGTCACGAGCATCCAGGACGTTACGCCGGTTCCTCACAACGGTGTTCGCCCGTCCAAGCGCCGTCGCGTTTAATTCAACACAAATTTTTTAATTCGTATCCTGCGTTTGCGTGATCTATCGTTAAACGCAAACTGAATGCGGTCTACGCCGCAGGATAGAAGAGGTAACAAATAAAATGGCACGATATCTCGGTCCCAAGTTGAAGCTCTCGCGCCGCGAGGGTTCCGACCTCAATCTGAAGAGCGCCCGCCGTTCCTTTGACTCCAAGGTCAAGAGCGCAGAGGTGAAGCCCGGCCAGCACGGCAAGACCTCCGGCCAGCGCCTTTCGGACTACGGTACGCAGCTGCGTGAAAAGCAGAAGATGAAGCGTACCTACGGCGTTCTCGAACGCCAGTTCCGCCGCTACTATGCAGAAGCTAGCCGCCGCACCGGCAACACCGGCGAAATCCTGTTTGCTCTGCTGGAAAGCCGCCTCGACAACGTTGTTTACCGCATGGGCTTCGGCTCCACGCGTGCTGAAGCTCGTCAGCTCGTGAGCCACTGCGCCATCCTCGTCAACGGTAAGAAGTGCAACATCCCGTCCTATTCCGTTAAGGCTGGTGATGTGATCTCCGTTCGCGAGTCCGCCAAGAAGCAGGTTCGCATTATCGAAGCTCTTGAACTCGCCGGCCAGAACGGTTTCCCGGGCTGGGTGAGCGTTGATGCCAAGAAGATGGAAGGTACGTTTAAGAACGCACCGGCCCGCGATGAAATCGCTCCGGACATCAACGAAGCTCTCGTTATCGAACACTACTCGCGTTAATCCGGTTGCTGAATTCGGTTTGTTCGAGCTCTGTAGTGAGGGTGAGGACAAACCGGGTACACAGGGAAAAGAAGCGCTCGAGCACGGGTTCGTGCTTCGGGCGCCAATGCTTTTCAAGGGGCTTGTTAAAATGAGAAACCACGAACCTCTTGAAAAGCACTGCTGATGTCTCAGTTGTGCTCCTTTTGTGCGTCCCTGCGGTTTCGGGCGGCCCCCGAAGCAGCGGCGCGTTTTTGCGCGTTTATGGGACTTTCTTGAAAGTAACCGTCAGCCTTATCGGTGTAACGAGCCGAGGGTATTGAATAGGAATCTTTACACAATGGCCAATACTGCGCTCCTGAAGCCGACTACGGTCGAAGCCGTCGTCGACGAACAGAACCCCAACCTTGCCGTCATCACGCTCGAGCCGTTTGAACGCGGCTACGGCCACACGCTCGGCAACGCTCTGCGCCGCATCCTTCTGTCTTCCATGGTGGGCTATGCTCCGACCGAAGCTCAGATCGTGGGCGTCGTGCACGAATACTCCCAGATCGACGGCGTCATCGAAGACGTTGTGGACATTCTCTTGGACCTCAAGGGCGTCGTCTTCAAGCTCGAAGGTGGGCGCGAAGACGTCATGCTTCGTTTGCAGAAGTCCGGTATGGGCCCTGTGACGGCCGGTGACTTTGATCTGCCCCATGACGTGACCGTTCTCAATCCCGATCACGTGATTGCCAACCTTTCTGGCGGCAAGCTTGATCTGCAGGTCCGCGTGGAAACCGGCCGCGGCTATCAGCCGGGCGACGTTCGCGCTTTCCGCGACGACTACTCCAAGCAGACCATCGGTCGCATCATCATGGACGCCAGCTTCTCGCCGGTTCGCCGTGTTGCATACTCCGTATCCGCTGCCCGCGTGGCTCAGCGCACCGACCTCGACAAGCTCGAGATGACGATTGAAACCAACGGCGTGATTAGCCCGGAAGACGCACTGCGCAACGCCGTGCATATTCTGCAGGATCAGCTCTCCGTGCTCGGAGCCATCAAGACCAATGTCGAAGCCGAACAGCAGCCGCAGGAAGAAACCCCGCCGCCGCTCGATCCGATCCTCATGCGCCCGGTTGACGATCTCGAACTCACGGTTCGCAGCGCCAACTGCCTGAAGGCCGAAAACGTTTACTACATCGGCGATCTGATCCAGCGCACTGAAAATGAACTGCTCAAGACCCCGAATCTGGGCCGCAAGTCCTTGAACGAAATCAAGGAAGTCCTGGCTTCCCACGGTCTGACGCTCGGCATGCGCTTGGAAAACTGGCCGCCTGCCAACCTCTAATTTTTTCGTTGCCCGCATTGCGCAGGAATGAAAATTTCCTGTAAAATGCGGGCCTTACGTTTTTTTTCAACTCAAACCCGCCCGCCTTTGCTTCGGCAAGGGATCGAAGAGCCGGGGAAGCGTTTCCGGACTCCGGATGCGCTCAATAGACTCAATAAGGAATTAAAAATGCGCCATCGTTCTGGTCTGCGTAAACTCAATCGCACGAGCGCTCACCGCCTCGCCATGCTCCGCAACATGATGAATTCGCTGCTCGAGCACGAAGCCATCAAGACCACGGTGCCGAAGGCTAAGGAACTGCGCCGCGTCGTCGAACCGATGATCACGCTCGCCAAGGTTGACACCGTTGCCAACCGTCGTCTGGCTTTCAACCGCCTGCGTAACCGAGCTATCGTGACCAAGCTCTTTGAAGTGCTCGGCCCGCGCTTTGCCAACCGCAACGGCGGCTACACCCGCATTCTCAAGATGGGCTACCGCGTTGGTGACAATGCTCCCATGGCTTACATGGAACTCACCGAACGTGCTGAAGCCGTCGAAGAAGTCAAGGAAGAAAAGGCCGCTGAATAATCGGCTCACTGCTTGATTTTTCACTTGGCGCTGCCCGCGCTAGGTAAAAAAGAACCGCTGTCGGAATTGCTCCTTCAGCGGTTTTTTCGCAATTGATTTAGTTGTTTTTGGCGTGCAGCTGCTCGAACTTCCAGCTGCTGGCGCACATCTCGGCAATTCCGTATTGCGCTTTCCAGCCCAAGAGTTTTTCGGCCTTGTCCGGGCAACACCAGTTGGCGGCAATGTCGCCAGCACGACGCGGCAGAATCTTGTATGGCAACTTCTTGCCGCAGGCCTTTTCAAATGCTTCGATCACTTCGAGAACGCTTGAGCCGCGACCCGTTCCCAGGTTAATGGCTTCCCAACCGACGTGCTTATCGGCATAGTCGAGAGAATCAACGTGGCCTCTGGCCAAATCCACCACATGAATGTAGTCGCGAACGCCTGTGCCGTCGGGTGTCGGATAGTCGTTGCCGAATACGCGAACGTACTCGAGCTTGCCGGAGGCAACACGTGCCACGTAGGGCAACAGGTTGTTGGGAATACCGTTGGGATCTTCACCGATCAGACCGGAGGCGTGCGCACCGATCGGATTGAAATAGCGCAGGCACACAGCGGAGAAGTCGGGTTGCGCCGTGCAGAGGTCGCGCAGAATTTCCTCGATCATGAGCTTGGTGCGACCGTACGGATTGGTGGGTGTCCCTGTGGGCATGTCTTCGGTGAGCGGCAATGATACCGGTGTACCGTAAACGGTCGAGGAGCTCGAAAAGATGAGCTTCTTGACGCCGCAGGCGTGCATGGCTTCCAGAAGCGTCACAGTGCCCGCGATATTGTTGTCGTAGTAAAGAAGCGGCTTTTCAACCGATTCGCCGACAGCTTTGAGCCCTGCAAAGTGGATCACGGCGTCAATCTCGTAATCCTTGAGCGTCGCGATGAGTTTTTCTTTGTCGCGAATATCACCTTCAACGAAGGCCGGTCGCGTGCCTGTGATTGTTTCAACGGCGTCAACCACTTCGGGTTTGCTGTTGGAGAGGTTGTCGTAGAGGACCGCTGTATGGCCGGATTCGATCAGACACACTGCCGTATGAGAGCCGATGAAGCCCGTGCCGCCTGTCAAAAGAACTTTCATTGAAAAATCAGCGTGATGACTCTCGCAGGGATGCGTGAGAACGCCGCCTCCGTTGTTAGGTGATTGGGTTGGTTGAAGAGTATACGCAAGCGAGCAACTTGACGTAAAAAAGCTCGCAAACGGTTCATGTGTTTGCGACCTGAAGGACAACGGTTGTCGAGTGAACCGTCCCGGTGGCGATGCGCGAACGGCTTAAAGCGACTTCTTGAAAAATTCGGTGAGTTTGCCCAATGTGTGGTTTACCTACTGCGGCCCGTCATAGAGGTCTACGTGCTTGGCGCCCTTCGACCACGAACATTTCCTTGGGCTCTACTGCACGGTCAAAAGCGTCCTGCGAGAAGTAGTGTGTGTTGGCGAGGCTTCCGACGATAAAGAGCAGCGGACGAGGAGAAAACGTATCGAGGTAGGCAAACGCATCAAAAGAAGTCAATCGATCCAGGTTTTGCATGAGCATCAGGTTCGGCGAGGTCGGGTAGAAGCAGCGTTCCGTCTTGTAATAGTCGCTTGCATCCCTCATGATCTGCGGCTTTTCATCCGTAAAGTCGGCGGGGCATGTGTTTGTCGAGTCCGATCAGATACGACGGGATGCTGCAGAGCATCGAACGCAGTGAAGAGCTATCAAAGCCCGCTTTCAACAATTCATTGCGAGCCAACCGCATGCCTTCCACCGGACGTGGCATTCCAACTTGTCCGAGATCGGTGGTGATAAAGGTGCGTTCGGGCGCCACGCGCAGAATCATCGTTGCTTCCTGCAGACTCTGGCGCGGATAGTCCGGCATGGCCGAGTCTTCGCCCCAGAAGCGCCCCAGATAGCAGAATTCGATCCAGGCGCCGAGCGAAGCTGCTTTCTCCAATTGCGAGGGCGTCATCTTCCAAATGAGCGTATTTGGGTGTGTGATGATGCACTTTTTGAATCCCATGTCATGGGAGGCCTGCGCCATCAAAAGGGACTCTGAGGGCGAACTGTGGCCGGTGGCAAAAGCGACGTCGGCTTGCGCGCACAATTCCATGATTTTCAGCGTTTCGGGCAACAACTTACCGTTGCCGTCGGATACGCGAATAAACGGTGTGCTCTGCTTGAAGGTCCTGACGGCGTATTCGGCGTCGAGCGTCGGCATCCACACGGTACGGCAGAGGTTGCCGGTGGTGGCAAGTGCCTTTTCGACGGCGTAAACGTTAAGACTTGCGCCCGTGGCACGGTTTAAAACGAGAGAGCCGAAAAGTTCAATGCCGGGAATGGCCTGTCGCAGCAAGTAAGCGCGGTCGTGACAGGAAAAGTCGTTGGATTTGAAAAGAACGGCGCGATAGCCTGCCGCCTTGGCTTCAAGCGCCATGTCGTATTCCGACAGGCTTCTGGCTTTGGAGTCGGGCGCGGCGTGCAGATGAATATCGCAAACGCCGACAAGGTCGGATTGTGAAGCGGATGCATCAGCAGGTTTGACTGCGGTCATTCCGGAAGCGGCGCAGGTGGCGGCGACGAGAAATTGTCTTCTGTCCATGGTGAGTCCCTATAAGTCGATGCGGGCGTAGCGGCGACCCTTGACGCCGAGCTTTTCAAGGTATTCAAGTTGCAGAAAACCACGCTCGATTTTGATGTCTTCCGGATAAGCGTCGTACTGCGCGGGCGACAGTCCATAAATGAGGTCAAGCGCCGCCTGATCGGCGGCTGCCATACTCAGAGATCCCACAATGCCGAGAGTTCCTGTTCGCACCGTTGCGGCTTGTAACGGATCGACTTTCATGTTCGAGAGTACGTTGATGTAAAGGAGCTTTCCTTTCATCGCTTCGTCGATTCCTTTGGACGCGTCGGCCAGGCGTCGGAAAAATCCTGCATCCTTGCGAAAGTCTTCGCCGTGTACGGCGGTTTTGCCGTAGGCGCCGGCCAGCCCAATACCTACGTTTTTCATGGCGCCCGAATAGCCTGCAAAGCTTGGGATTTTGAAATTGGCCGCCACGATGACCATGCCGTATTCGTCTAAGAGCGCTTTGGAGACGGATACTTCATTGAGTTCTGCTCCCGAACGGATCGGGACCATACGGTAGGCGCCGTCTCGGTCGAGAATGTCGATCTGTTCGCGCGGGACACCCTGAGCGGTGATTGCATCCAGATTGCCCTGCGTGTTGCCGCGCCCAGAGGTGTATGTCGAAGCCCAGTTGCCCTCGACGTACAAGCTTCCCGGAAGATGCGCCTGAAGCGCTTGCCACAGTGTGCGATTGATGTGTACTTCGTCGCCGTGCAGTTTGATGCCGATGCGGCCTTTGACGGATGCGAGCCTCGCTTCGGTTCTCAGTTTTTCAAAAACAGCCACGAAGTTTTTTGCGGTAACGTCTTTGGCGTAGTACACACGAGGCAGCGCAGACTCGGCTGCTCGTATGGCGGATATGGGCAGAAATTGAGCCGCGATCGCGCCCGAGTAGAGCGCAAACTGTCGGCGGGTGAAACCGGTACCCGGCATTTGACGAGAGCTTTCTTTCTTCATCTTGTAGACTGTTTTCAACAATGTGATCGAGTGTTCGAAAGAAGCGTAGCGGCAGGGTTATCTTGCTGTCCAATGCCGAATCGTTACGCAGCGCGATACCAAATCCTTATGAAAGATTTCTCGGTCTGTAGCACATGAGTGCTGCAGACCGAACAGGAGAGGTCAGTTCGAATTGATTTGGTTTTGCTGTTCGGCAAGGTAGCGATCGCCGACGATGTCGATGGTGGCTACCTGTTTTTCCAGTTCATCCCATTCAGTGCGGCTTACCTTGAAGTCGAGCGAACGCAGGTTTTCCTCCAAGTGCGAAATTTTGGTGGTGCCGGGAATCGGGACGATCCAATCGGCCTTGTCGGAGAAGCTTCCCGGCATGCCGGTAGCCGGTGCCTACGTGATTTTTGAACCCGGGGCCCGTTCCTTTTGGCACACGCATCCCACCGGACAGGTGCTCATCATTGCCGAGGGCGAAGGTCGCTCGGGCGTATACGGGCAGAAGGTGAGTGTACTCAAAAAGGGAGACGTGGTCGTTTGCCCGAAGGGCGTCAAGCACTTCCATGGTGCAGCACCCGATCAGCGTATGGTGCAGATGACCATCACGGGCTACGACCCGCAGGGCAAGAATGTTGACTGGATGGAACCTGTGACCGACGAGCAATATCTCAACGTCGAAACGGTCAAGTAATTTCGACAATTCGGTTTGAAACGAAGAAAGCCATTCTCGGCAAGTGTTTGAGAATGGCTTTCGCATGTTCGAAACGTTAGAACTTAGTCCAGATTGGGCTTTCGGCCTTCGAGGAAAGCGGCGCAGGCTTCTTTAGCAGCAGGCGTGGCGGCGGCTGTTTCGAAAGCAACGGCTTCGCGTTCGCGCACGGCTTCAATGTGTTTGTTCATGGCCAAACGCAGAAGCTCCTTGGACGAGCGTACGGCGACGGGCGAGAGCTTGGCTAGGCGCTGAGCGCGTGCCAGCGTCTGTGCGCGTACCACGTTGTCTTCAAAGACGGCGCTTATCATGCCCATTTGCAGTGCTTCCTGAGCGGTGATGGGTTCAGAGAGCAGGATTTTTTCGGCGGCCTTATGCAGGCCGGCAGCGGCCACGGCGAGGTACGACACGCCGAAGCGCGGAGTGAGTCCGAGTGCCGTAAAGGGCAATGAAAAGAGGCTACTTGCACCGGCGTAGACGAGGTCGCAGTAATAGAGAATCGTGGTGCCGAACCCCACGCACGGTCCCTCGACGCAGGCTATCACAGGCTTGGTCATTGACTGCAGTTGCGAGATGAAGCGTCCGGCCGGAGAATCGGCTGATGCGTTCGGGTTTCCAAGTTGTTCTTTGAGGTCTCCGCCAGCGCAGAAGATACCGGGCTGCGCCGTGATGACAACAACGCGCACGTTGTCGTCTGCTTCGGCGTTGGCCATAAGTGAGGTGAATTCCTCCAGCGTCTTGGCGTCGAGCGTGTTGCGCTTTTCCGGGCGCGAGATTTCAATGGTGAGAACGCGCTGTTCAAGAACTTGATTTAAAGGCATGAAAAGAAATCCTTTCGTGGGCTTGGAATAGTTTTATCTGTTCTGTCCGAGTTCGAGCGAGTAGATGAGCATCGTGGCGTCTTGCGGACAATCGGCCGCACGGTAGCCGCGGCGACTCATGAGGCCGGCCATGGCATCGTTGCCTTTAAGCACCCAACCTGATAGACGCCGTGCGCCGCGGTTGCGGGCTGCATTTTCAAGTTGTTGCATCAAAATGGCACCGAAACCCGAGCGCTGGAATTTATCTTCCACAACAATGCCGAATTCGGCCGTGTCGGAATCGGGAGCTTTCGTGAGGCGGCCGACGGCGTGAATTTCAGGGTGTTCGATGGAAGCCCCCGCATCGGTAATGACAAAGGCTGCCTCGCGTTCGCGATCAAAGTCCGTAAAGCCGATGATTTCGTTGTCGGTGACATCGGCCGCGTCCTTATGAAAGCGTAAATAGGCGCTCTTTTGCGACAGGCGCTGCAACAGGCGCTTTTCAGCAGCGAAATCTTCTGGGCGGATTTCGCGGATACGCATCAGGCCGCCGCGGCTCGTGAATTCTTCGCCCGAAGTGATCGGTGCGGGCTGCATCAGCATATGCGAGTATCGTGCGTCGGGCTCGTCGCTGCGGGCGCACAGCGCCACGCCGGCATCAAGCGACAAAGCCATTTGATCGTCTATGACCAAAGGATTGACGGAGATTTCGGCCACGGCGGGAATCTCGCACATCAAGGCAGAAATTTTCAGAAGCGTTGCCACGAGTGCGTCTTCGTTTGCCGCGGGTAAACCGCGGAAGTCGCCCAGCGCTTTGTAGACCGGGTGACGGCGAATCATGCGGCGCGCCAGAGGCTCCGTGAGCGGCACGACTTCCACTGTGCGTTCTGTGAAAATTTCTCCGGTGCGGCCGCCGGCCGAGAAACTGATGGCGGCGCCTAGCACGGGATCGGTGGCGGCGCGGATACACACTTCGCGCAGACGTTCGCTATGGGCCATCTTCTGCACGAAGACGCCCTTAAAAAGTGCCATGGGAGCGCGTTGAGCACAGCGATCACGTACCGTACGGAACGCTTCGCGCACTTCGGACTCGGACATCAGGTTGAGTATGACGCCGCCCGTATCGGTCTTGTGCGCAATGCCTTCGGCCGAAATCTTGACCGCTACCGGAAAACCGATGCGGCGTGCGGCGGCAGCCGCTTCGTTTTCGCCGGGGGCAAACGTGCAGGTCAAAGACGAGATTCCGAAACTTTGCAACAGTTCGGCCGTTTCATTGTCTGAGAGAATGAAGCGTTGCTGAGTTTTGGCTTGTCTAACGATGCGGCGCGCGGCGGCAAGATCGGGGTTGCCGGCCGTGAGCGTTTCGGAAGGCGGTTGCAGACGCTGCTTTTTGAGACTCTCGTAACGGGCCAGATTAGCAAAAGCGCGTACAGCAAGCTGCGGCGTTGCCAGACACGGCAGGCCGCTGCGTTTAAAGCTCGAACGCATCAGGCTTTCGGCAAAGGGAGCGGCCCAACAGACAATGACCGGTTTGAAAGATGTTTTCGCGGCGTTGGCCAGAAGTTGGGTCGTACGCGGCGTGGCGTTGGCTGCTGTCGGAGAGAGGGTGATCACGACACCGTCAACGTTGTCGTCGTTGAGACAAGCCGTGAGTGCCTGCGCGAAAAATTCTGCGTCGGCGTCGGCAGCAATGGCCAGAGGATTGGTGGCGCCGAGGTTGGCACTGCATATTTTTGACAGCGTTTTTTCCGTAGCAACGGAGAAATTGGCAAAATCAATTCCCTCGGCATCGGCCGCGTCGGCCGTCAGCAGTGCAAAGCCCAGACCAGTTCCGAGCATCGCCAGACGTCCCTGACGCGGATTTTTTCCTGTGTTGAACACTTCAAGCGTGGTGACAAACCCTTCGAGTGTGTCGCAGCGGATGGCGCCCACGCGTGCGATGGCAGCGTCAAAGACGGCTTCATCGCTTGCTGCCGTGGCAAGGCGCGCACATGCTAGACGCCGGGCGTTGGTGCCGCGGCCGGCTTTGAGCACGATCACCGGCTTTTGGCGAACGGCATTTTTAAGCGAAGAGAAGAAGCTTCTCGGATGTCGCAGTGCTTCGACATGCAGCGCAATGATTTCGGTTTGCGGATCGGCCACCAGAAAGTCAATCATTTCCGCAAGCGACACTTCGCTTTCAAGGCCGGAGGAAATGACGGTGGAAAATCCGATGCCGGAGCGATCGGCATACTCGAGAACGGCGGCCGTCACGGCGCCTGACTGGCAGAGCAGGCCGATGGAGCCGGTTTGTGCCAGGTGCGGCCAATAGCTGACATTCAAGCCGATGCTTGGACGCATGATGCCCATGGAATCCGGGCCGATGAGACGAATGCCGGCTTCACGAGCCATTTGAGCGATGCGTTCGCGCCAGCGACGGTCGGCCGTGAGTTCTTCGTCGCCGGGCGTGATCAGCACATTGGGAATGGCCAGTTTCTTGCACTCCTTGAGCAGCCCTTCAATTTTGGACGAAGGCGTGGCGAAGACAGCCAAGTCAATCTTGGCCGGCACTTCCGAAAGAGACGGCCAACAGGACGTCACACCGATGTATTTGTATTTCGGATTGACGGGATAAGCTTCGTGCACGCGTCTGCCGTTCATCACACCGCTCCAGACAAAAGATCCTCGACTGCCGGGGCGGTCACTTGCGCCAACGACGGCGACGGCTTTCGGATTAAAGGCGGAGGTCAGACTGTGCAGAATATCCATGGCTAGACACAAAGACGAAAGAAAGGCGCGACTTGGCGACAAAGCACAACGCGCCGCAATTTCCTATCATTTACGGATGTTTGATTTTAACCGCGCGGCGGCTTGAGCTTGTGTCGAAACCGGTGAAGGCCCAGGACGCACGTGCTTTGGAAACAAAATATTTGTCAGCAAATGCATCAGAAGGAAGAACTGACCACGGCTCCGCCCGAGCGCTGGCTTAAAGCCGACGGCAGTACTGTTTCGTGCACGGAAAAAGTAAAGGTGCTCGAAGAAAACTGGGAAGAGGTGAAAGCGCTGCTGCAGGATGTGCTCGATGACGCTGTTTTGATGGGCTGTACTGAGCATCAGGTCAAGGCTGAGTACAAGCGCTTGATTGATGCGCTTCAATGTGATTTCAAGGAGCAGAAAAGCTGAGACTTTTGCTCGCGTGTTTGCGAGTTTTGTGCAATGAAAGTCGTTGATGCGATCCGATAATGGTGAAACGGGAGTTTTTCTTTCGGAGGCGACGAAATGACTCAATACGCATGTTGTGACAAACACGGGCTGTCGCGACGCGATTTGCTCAAAGGCGTTGCGGCCGGTGCCGTAACTGCAGCTTCGCCGTTGGCGGCAACGGCGGCAAAGGAAGGTAAGAAGATGACAACGACTGAAACGATGGGTCAGGCCCCGGTGGTGGCTTGTAAGAAAGTAGCGGCCAATGCGCCGGGTGCAAAGGCCAAGGTGTATTTCTCGCGCAAAATCGACGCGCAGACGCTGATCGACCTTTACGAGCGCATCAACGAAGGCATCTACGGCAAGGTGGCCATCAAGTTGCACACGGGCGAAAAGAACGGTCCCAACATTTTGCCGCGTGACATGGTAAAGGCTTTCCAGGCAACGGTGCCTGACTCCGTGATCGTGGAAACCAACACGCTCTATGAGGGCGATCGCTTTACAACCGAACAGCATCTTGAAACGCTCAAGGTCAACGGCTGGACCTTCTGTCCGGTTGACATCATGGATGCCGAAGGCACGGTGAATCTGCCGGTGCGCGGCGGCAAGCATTTCAAGGAAGTTTCCATGGGCGGCCATATCGTCAATTACGACTCCATGATCGTGCTCACGCACTTTAAGGGGCATGCGATGGGCGGCTTCGGCGGTTCGATGAAAAATATCGCCATCGGTTGCGCCGACGGCCGCATCGGCAAGGCGCAGGTGCATGCGATTGACGACGTCTCCAAGCCCTGGGATCAGTGGCCCGCCAAGGAGCGGCTGATGGAAACGATGGCTGAATCGGCCAAGGCCGTGATTGACCATTTCGGCAAGCATATCGTCTACATCAACGTGATGCGCCGTATGTCCGTGGACTGCGATTGTGCGGGTACTGCTGCAGCCGAGCCCACCATCGAGGACGTGGGAATTCTCGCTTCGACCGATATTCTGGCCATTGACCAGGCTTGCGTTGATCTGGTTTACGCTACGCCGCACAACCACGATCTGGTCGAACGCATCGAGTCGCGCGTGGGCATGCATCAGCTCACCGCCATGCGCGAACTGAAGATGGGCAGCGACCGCTACACGCTCATCGAAGTCTGACGGGAACGGAAAGAGACTCGTATAAGCAAAAACGCCCGAAATCGGGCGTTTTTGCTTTGCGACGCTGTTATTGCAACGCTTTGCGTTGTCGAATTAAGCTGCCGAGGCTTCCGAAGCTTTGGTGCGGCGCGTCGTACGACGGGCTGCAGCGGGCTTGGCGGCGCTCTTTTCGTCGGAGACTGCTTTGGCCTTCGTAGACTTGGGCTTACCAGCAGCAGCGGCGGCGCGCTTTTGCACCAGCGACTTTTCCGGCCGCGTCGGGCGCAGGATCTTCTTGTTTTCAGCGGCAAGACGTTCGGCTTCGGCCTTGGCAGCGGCCTCGGCCTGTTCGTCTTCAGCCGTTCTCATGGAAATGCGAACGACGGGAGGAGCCACTGCGGCTTCTTCTTCCTTGACACCCCACATGGCGAGAATTTCAGACTGCGACGGAGCAGTCTGACGCTCGCGGCGGGCGACGACGCTTGCGCGCACGATCTTTTCAATGTCAGGAAGGGGAAGACGATTGAGATCCGTGAACTCGATGAGGCTGTGTTCCGCATCGATCCCTTTCATGGTGGAGAGGAACGGTTCGATGACGGATCTTTCGGCAATGTAAAGCGTGAGCGACTTTTCGCGGGATTCGAGACCGAAAAGCGGTCCTCCGTTGAGTTCATAAAAGACAAGGCCGAAACGCTTGCTTTCACGCACACCGCGTGCAGCACGGCGAATCAGACTTGCAACTCGGGCCATAGCGACGCGACGATCCGGCGGCAATCCCTGAAGGAAAACGCCCAAAACCGTAGCTCCAACCATAAAACCTCCCAAAATCACACATGCCGGTGCGGAGAAATTTTCCGCACAAAGAAACGCTTAATTTTACCCGATTTAGGAGTTCTTTTCACGATGTCAATTTGTCCAGTCGCGTGGCCTTGATAAGAGAAGTCGTTGTTTTTTCAGGATTTTGTCAATGGTTGCGATAGAAGGTGTACGTGGCGGTAAAAGGGACTTTAAGGGTAGATCCCAGCTGAGACGGCGAACAACGGGTAAGCGGTACGCCGCCTTTGCCGTTGCTGCGTTTGATGTGCGTGATCCCGGTGAGCATGCCTTCCTTACCACGCGAGGTGGTGCGATAGACCAGATCACGCAAATTGCCGGGGGAGGCATCGTCGGCATACTTTTCAATTTTGGCGACCAGAATGGAGCCGTCTTTGGCAAAGACGCTTCCTTCGGAACCCTGGCGAGCAACCACATGGCCCTTTGCGTCTTTGAGTTCAGCCTGCGGCGTAATGAACTTCCAGTAACGGCCGTTGGCGTCGGCCGTGCATTGAAATTGCTGTATGCCCTGCGCGGAGAGCACGAAGGCGGCCGAGGCGTCTGCGCCGGGGGAAAGAGGATCAAAAATGCTTTGAATGGTCGAGCACCCCGCAAGCGCAAGCGAGAGGACAATCGTAAGAAGACGGCGGTAGGACATGGTTTTTCAATTCGGTCAATAAAAGGCGACAGGTGAATGATTTTAGTTCCTGTGGCTCCGCTTTTTGGCTGAAGAAAAAAATGGAAAGGCCCGATAGGCTTTCAAGATGAAGAGCGTTGCGAAAAACTCAAAATTTGCGGCGTGCAAATCGTCAAAGTTTTGGCAGAATTCATAACAATATTGTTTACCCCATGCACGGGCGTTTTATGAAGTGAAAACGTCCGCGCGGTTTCGTGCGCGTCCGGCGACAGACTACAGAAGCGGGCGCGTGCAACGGCACATGGAGAATACGTCGTGTATCAGATCAGAATCCACGGCCGCGGAGGGCAGGGCGTCGTAACCGCCGCCGAAATGCTCAGCGTGGCAGCCTTTACCGAAGGCCATTGGGCACAGGCGTTCCCGAGCTTTGGCTCCGAACGAACCGGCGCACCGGTGGTTGCTTTTGCCCGTATCGATGAAAAAGAAATCCGTCTGCGTGAACCGATTCAGGAGCCCGATGTGGTGCTCGTGCAGGATCGCACACTTTTGGAAAGCGAAGATGTCTTCGGCGGCATTCGTCCTGACGGCTATGTGCTGATCAACAGCTCGTCAACGCCCGAAGAACTCGGTCTCGGCGAACTCATCGCACGTCTGCCCAAGGGCCATGTTCAGACGGTACCGGCCACGCGTTTTGCCATTGAAAACATCGGCCGCCCGTTGCCCGGTGCCGGCATGCTCGCGGGCTTTGCCGCCATGACGGGGGCGATTACGCTCGAGAACGTACAGGCGGCTTACAACGCGCGTTTCGGCGGCAAAATTGCCGAAGCCAACGCCAAGGTCGCGCAGGCGGCCTGGGATCACGTCAAAGCCCAATTGAAGCAAGCGGAGGAAAACTGATGCTCAAGCAAATCGAAGGCAGTCAGGGCGTTGCACAGGCCGTGGCGCTGTGCCGACCCGAGGTGATCTGCGCGTATCCGATTTCGCCGCAGACCCATATTGTGGAAGCGCTCGGCACAATGACCCGCAAGGGTTTGATTCCCAACTGCGAATACATCAACGTTGAAAGCGAATTTGCAGCCATGTCGGTGGCCATTGGCGCCAGCGTGGGCGGCGCACGTGCCTACACTGCAACGGCCTCTCAGGGACTGCTCTACATGGTTGAAGCTGTCTACAACGCTTCCGGTCTGGGGCTGCCTATTGTGATGACCGTTGCCAACCGAGCCATCGGTGCACCGATCAACATTTGGAACGACCATTCGGACTCAATGAGTCAGCGCGACAGCGGCTGGATTCAGATTTTTGCTGAAACGAACCAAGAAGCGGCTGACTTGCACATTCAGGCTTTCCGTATCGCCGAAGAGCTATCGCTGCCGGTGATGGTCTGTATGGACGGCTTTGTGCTGACGCACGCCTTTGAACGCATCGACATCCCCACTCAGGAAGATGTCGACAAGTTCCTACCGCCGTATTCGCCCCGTCAGGAGCTCGACCCGAGCGATCCGATCTCCATCGGCGCCATGGTTGGTCCCGAGGCCTTTACCGAAGTGCGTTACCTCGCGCACGTCAAGCAGCGTCAGGCGCTCGAGCTTATCCCGCAGGTAGCCGCAGAATTCAAGGAAGTGTTCGGCCGCAGCTCGGGCGGTCTGATTCATACCTACCGCTGCGAGGATGCCGACATTCGTATCGTCGCTATGGGTTCGTGCCTGGGTACGATCAAGGACGCTGTCGACGAATTGCGTGAAGAGACAGACCTCAAGATTGGTGTTGTTGGCGTCAAGTGCTTCCGTCCGTTCCCGGTTGAAGTGATGGGCGAAGCGCTTGAAGGCGCCAAGACAGTGGTTGTGCTCGAACGCACCCTTGCTGTGGGTTCGGGCGGCGTATTGAGCCGCGATATCATGGTTTCCATCAAAGATCCGAGCGTTACCCGCTACACGGTCATTGCCGGCTTGGGCGGCCGCGCCATCACGAAAGCTTCTTTGAAGAAGATGCTCAAGGAAGCTGCGGCACATCAGCTGGAAACGCTGACCTTCATGGACCTCAACAAGGAACTTGTCGAGCGACAGCTGGAACGCGAACGCAAGACTCGCAAGTCCGGCCCCGTGCCCGAAGCTTTGATTCGCGACGCGGCGATGCACCAGTAACGTCAAAAGAGGCAATACCAAATGCAGGAATCAGCAATCCGCTTTTATCAGACGGGCACCTGGACGGTCGGCAATCGCCTCCTTGACCCGACGGATCGTACCGTTCAGTCCTCCCAGGAGCGCCACAACGCTCTGAATTCCGGTCACCGCGCCTGTCAAGGCTGCGGCGAAGCGCTCGGCGCACGCTATGCAGTTGATGCGGCCTTTGCCGCCACCAACGGGCAGATCATCGCTACCAACGCCACGGGCTGTTTGGAAGTCTTCTCGACACCGTATCCGGAAAGCGCCTGGCAGCTACCGTGGTTCCATTCGCTTTTCGGTAACACGGCGGCCGTTGCGACCGGTTTGGCTGCGGCCGCACGCGTCAAGGCCCGCAAGAAGGGCGGCGAACCTGTTCGCATTCTGGCCTTGGGCGGCGACGGCGGCACCACGGACATCGGTTTCGGATGCCTGTCGGGCATGTTTGAGCGTAACGACGACGTGCTCTACATCTGCTTTGACAATGAGGCCTATATGAATACCGGTGTGCAGCGTTCGTCGGCAACGCCTCCGGCGGCTCGTACGGCTACGACGATGCCCACGCCTGACTTCCCGGGAAACAGTTTCGGCCAGGGCAAGAATGTGCCGGCCATTGCTATGGCGCACGGTATTCCCTATGTGGCAACTGCCACTGTGGCCGACCTGCACGACCTGGAACGCAAAGTGCGCTATGCGATGAGTTTTCACGGCGCGCGCTACATCCACATTCTCGTTCCCTGCCCGCTCGGCTGGGGTGCTCCGTCGGCCAAAACGATTGAATTGGCGCGCTTGGCGCGAGAAACGGGTTTGTTCCCGGTCTTTGAAGCCGAATACGGCGAAGTGACTAATGTCTCCAAGATTCGCCGCAAGCAGCCTGTCGAGAAGTACCTGATGCTGCAGAAGCGCTTTGCGCACTTGTTCGGCAAGAAGGGAAATCCGGAAATCGTGCAGCGCATGCAGGCGCTCGCGGACCGCAACATTGCCCGCTATGGCCTACTCGGTGACGAGCAGGGCGATGACATTCCGGTGCCCGAACAGGCCGACGAACGTCATCATGTGATTTGATCCGCTGCCAAAGCGACTGATTGTGAGCGGAAGTTAAGAAAATGACTCAGAAAAATACACCTTTTGCCATCACGCTCGATGTGGGTAGTTCTCTGGAAAACCGCACGGGCTCCTGGCGTACCGTCAAGCCGACCTACGTCAATCGTTTGCCGCCGTGCAACGCCAAGTGTCCAGCCGGCGAAAAGTGTCAGGCGTGGCTGTATGCGGCCGAATCGGGCAATTACGAAGAAGCCTGGAAGCGCATTACGGCCGACAATCCTTTTCCTGCCTGCATGGGACGCGTGTGCTATCACACTTGCGAGACAGCCTGTAACCGTGGTGGACTTGACGAATCCGTGGGCATTAATTCGGTAGAGCGTTTCCTCGGAGACAATGCGCTTGCCAAGGGCTGGGATCTGCCCAAGCCTCAGGAAGAGACCGGTAAGCGCGTGTTGGTGGTGGGCGCAGGTCCCGCTGGCTTGAGCGCGGCTTACCATCTGCGCCAGGCCGGCCACACCGTGCACGTGGTCGAAGGTGCACAGGCCGGCGGCGGCATGATGCGCTACGGTATTCCGAAGTATCGTCTGCCCCGTGAAGTACTCGATGCGGAAATCGAGCGCATTGTGCGCACGGGGGTGACGATCGAATACGGCCGCGAAGTGACCGATCTTGCACAGGAAATGAAGGAAGGCAAGTACGACGCTGTGTTCCTGGGCGTGGGTGCACATTTGGCTCGACGCACCTATATCCCAGCGGGCGACGCCTCGCGCGTTCTGGACGCTGTGAGCGTTCTCAAGGACGTTGCCGAGGATGAAAAGCCGATGCTCGGTCGCCGCGTGGCCATTTACGGCGGCGGCAACACAGCTATCGACGTGGCACGTACCGTGCGACGCATGGGTGCTGAACCCCTGGTGGTGTACCGCCGTACGCGCGATCGCGCGCCGGCGCATCAGACCGAAATTCAGGAGGCCATCGAAGAAGGCGTCAACATGAAGTGGCTCTCGACCATTCGTGAGGCACAAGGCGGCGAAATTAAGATCGAGAAGATGGAGCTTGACGAAAACGGCAAGCCGCGCGGTACGGGTGTCTACGAAAACATCGCCGTCGATACGGTGGTGCTGGCGCTCGGTCAGCAGACCAATCTCGGGTTCCTCGCCAACTTCCCCGGACTGCAGGCTCAGGACGACGAGCTTTTGGTTGACGAAACCATGATGACGACGGTGCCCGGCATTTTCGCCGGTGGTGACATGGTCAAGGGCGACAAAAACGTGACGGTGGCGATTGGCCACGGCAAGAAGGCTGCGCGCGCCATCTCGGCCTATCTCAAGGGTGAGAAGTACGTTGAGCCGCCCAAGGCGCCTTTGGCAAGCTTCGATCGTTTGCATACTTGGTACTACGCTGATGCGCCGAAGACGGTTCGTCCGATGCTTGACCTTGCGCGCCGCACGACCACGTTTGATGAAGTGCAGCACGGTCTGACCGAAGAAAACGCTCTTTTTGAAGCGCGTCGCTGCATGAGCTGCGGTAATTGCTTTGAGTGCGATAACTGCTACGGGGTATGCCCTGACAATGCAGTCATCAAGCTTGGTCCCGGCAAGAAGTTCAAGTTCAATTACGATTACTGCAAGGGGTGCGGCATTTGTGCCAACGAGTGCCCGTGCGGTGCCATCGATATGGTGAGCGAAGACATCTGACGGCCAGACTCTTTTGAAATCCGGTTTTGCACGGGCGGCTGGCAAGAGAGGGCCGCCTGTGCAAGACGAGGGGTTTCTTTTTTTGACTTTTGAATTCAAATTTCAATTAGAATTCAAATAAAAGAACCGAATAAGGAAAGCGGTAAATGGCGTCCAAAAGAATCGGGCTCGCGTTGCTGGCATTGTGCGTGGCAGCCGGACTCGGCTACGTTTATGTTTCCGACCGTAATGCAGCGGGAGACTCCTTGAAGATCTACGGCAGTGTCGACATGCGCACGGTGGACTTGGCGTTTGAGGAATCAGGCCGTATCGGACAGGTGTTGGTGGAAGAGGGTGACACGGTAAAGACGGGTGATGTGCTTGCCAAGCTTGACGATGAGCGTTACGCCATTGCGCTGGACAATGCCCGCGCTACGCTTGAAGTACGCCAAAAAGAACTTGATTTGCTGCTTGCCGGATCCCGTGTTGAAGAAATTGATGCGGCGCGAGCCACTTACAAGGCCAATGCTGCATCGGCAGCGCTGGCTCAGCGCATCTGTAAGCGCGAGCGAAAGCTCGGGCAGGCAACGACTGAACAAATGGTCGATCAGGCTTGCTCGCAGGCGCGTGTATCTCAGGCTCAGGCTTTGGCCTCCAAAAAGAATCTTGATCTGCTGCTTGCAGGAACGCGTATCGAACAGATTGACGTGGCGCGAGCCAATGTGGCGCTGGCCAAGACCGGCCTTGACGATGCCGCTCGCGCGTTGCGCAATTGCGAACTCAAGGCACCTTCCGACGGCATTGTGCGCAGTCGCCTCAAAGAAAAAGGCGACATGGTCTCTGCTGCCTCTCCAGTTTATGAGGTCGCGCTGATGGAGCCCATGTGGGTGCGGGCCTGGATTGATGAGATCAATCTCGGAAAGATTGCTGTGGGGCAGAAAGTGAAGGTTTTTTCCGACAGCTATCCTCAGGAACCGTTTGAAGGCACGGTGGGTTTTGTGTCGACCGTTGCGGAATTCACGCCTAAGACAGTGCAGACCGAAGCGCTGCGAACGGCGCTGGTCTACGAAGTGCGTGTTACCGTTCAGGATCCTCTCCATCGTCTTCGTCTGGGTATGCCGGCCACGGTTCAATTGATCGAGTGACGGAATTGCAGGTATGTCTGACGAAGCGGTTGGCTTGACTGCGGACAAAGTGTGCGACAGCGCTCTTGCCTTTGAGTCCGTGTGTCGTTCGGAGAAGGGAGCTGGCGAAATCCTAAGCGGGATCACGGCGCGCTTTGCCGCTTCGCGCCTTGTGGCACTTGTGGGCGCCGATGGAGCGGGCAAGACGACACTCATGCGCATTGCGGCGGGCATTTTGCCACCTTCGGCGGGGCATGTGCTGGTGTTTGGCGAAGAGCTTTACGGCAAAAAGCTCGCTCATTTGCAAAAGCAGTGCGGCTATATGCCGCAGAAGTTCGGGCTCTATGAAGATTTGAGCGTTGCGGAAAACTTCAAGCTTTATGCCGATTTGTTCGGTTTGTCTGAAGAGCAGAGAAAAGAGCGGACAAAAGAACTTCTCGAGATGACGGCGCTCACTGCGTTTACCGAACGTCCGGCGGGAAAGCTCTCGGGGGGAATGAAGCAAAAACTGGGGCTTGCCTGTGCGCTGCTGAACCGCCCTCGGATTTTGTTGCTTGACGAACCGACCGTCGGTGTCGATCCGCTCTCACGACGAGACTTGTGGCGTATCCTGCGCGAAAATGCCGCCGCGAGGGACATGCTTATCGTGGTGGCGACCACTTACATGGACGAAGCGGCGCTTTGCGATGACGTGATCATTCTTGAGGAAGGCCATATGCGCGTGACCGGCACGCCCGAGTCGATTGCCCGCCATGCTCAAGGTTGCACTTTTTTTGCCGAACAGGAAAAAAAAGAGTTGCCGGTGCGTCTGCTGCAGGATCGCCTTATTGCCGATACGGAACATCTTCTGGATGCCGTGCCGGAGGCGGCCGGTGTTCGGCTTCTGACAAACGGCACCAGTGACGCGCAGAAGCTGCAAGCGCTATATCCCGGCGTGCGCTTTACCGAGCGCCCGAGTACGCTCGAAGATGGTTATCTGGTGTTGCGAAAGGAGTTTTTAGGCGACTGGCGGCTTGAAGCCGAGAAAAGTTTGTCGCTGTTTGAATCTTCTGCAATCGCAGACTCCGATCCGGCAGTCATGGGGAACTCCGACAGTGTGATCCATGCCAAGGGACTGGTGCGTCGTTTCGGTTCCTTCGTTGCCGTCGACAAGACAGACTTTGACGTGGCGCGCGGTGAGATTTTCGGACTGCTCGGTCCCAACGGCGCAGGCAAGACGACGACCTTCAAGATGCTGTGCGGATTGTTGGAAGTCTCCGAAGGCGAACTTTGTGTGGCAGGCATTGATGTGCGACATGCTCGCGAAAAGGCCCGGGAGCTTTTGGGCTATATGTCGCAGAAGTTCTCGCTTTATCCCGGACTGTCTGTGCTGGAAAACCTCACGTTCTTTGCAGGGGCCTACGGACTGACCGGCTCGCGCGGAAAACAGCGCATTGCGCAGGTTCTGCAAGCCTTTGGTTTGGAAACATTTGCCTCGCGCGCCGCGGGCACCTTGCCCGGCGGTTACAAGCAACGGCTGTCTATGGCAACGGCCTTGTTGCACCGTCCCCAGATTCTCTTCTTGGACGAGCCTACGAGTGGGGCCGATATTCCGACCCGCCGTCGATTCTGGCGCTGGGTGACGGCGTTGGCGCGAAACGGAACCACGGTGGTGGTGACGACGCACTTTATGGAAGAGGCGCTTTACTGCGATCGCATCTTGATTCAGGATGCAGGCAAAAGCTTGATTTTGGGAACGCCCGAAGCGGTACGCTCCGGTTGCGCGACGATGAACGAAGCGTTTATTCGCGTAGTGACGCAGGCACGCCATGCAGAGGCCGATCGCCGAAAGGAGGCCTCATGAAAGTCTTTTCTTTGTGGCTTACGCACGCTGTTGCGCTTACGCTTAAAGAAACGCGCCAGATTCTGCGCGACAAAAGCGCCATTTTGCTCGGCGTTTTCATGCCTTTGATGCTGATCATTTTGTTTGGCTACGGGCTTTCTTTTGACGTTCGCAACATTCGCTTGGGTGTGGTTGATACAGTGCGCACCGAGCAAACGGAGCGCATCACAGCAAGCCTCGTTGCCAACGAATCGTTCAAGACAACCGTCTACGTTGCTCGAAGCGATGCTCTAAAGGCCCTGGAAAGTTTCGAGATTGAAGCGTTGGCAGTCTTTGAAAAGCAAAACACTTCGAGCGTGTCGCGGCAGATTGTGGTTGACGGGATTGATGCACCGCGCGCCACCATGATTGTCAATGCGGTCTCGGGTGCCGCCGGCATTGCGATGGCAGGTGAGACCGAAGGAGCGGGCATCGTTGTGGTACCGCGCATCTGGTTTAACGAATCGGTCATCAGTACTTGGTATTTGGTTCCGGGACTTTTTGTGATTGTGCTTACGCTTACGGGTTGCATGATGACGAGTCTGGTATTGGCGCGTGAGTGGGAGCGCGGCACGATGGAAGCGATGATTGCGACACCTGCATCGCCCTCGGCCATCTTGGTAAGCAAGACCTTCCCGTACTTCTGCCTGGGAATGCTCGGCTGGGCGCTTTGCATGACTGCGGCCTATTTTCTCTACGAAGTGCCGGTGCGCGGCAGCTTTTGGCTCATTTTGAGCTCTTCGGCTTTGTACCTGCTGATGGGCTTGGGATTGGGGCTGGTGATTTCCGGCGTGACCCGTTCTCAGTTTTTGGCTTCTCAGGTCACGGTGCTCGTGAGTTTCTTGCCGGCCGTGATCCTTTCAGGGTTTATTTTTGATTTGCGCTCAGCGCCCGCCTGGGCCGATGCCATGGCGCACTGCCTGCCGCCCGTGTACTACCTTGAAGTGCTTAAGGTGGGTTTTCTCACCGGCGGCATGGAGGAACTCGTGATGAAAAACATGGTGATCTTGTCACTTTTTGCGGCGGCTGCCTTTACGGCGTCTTACCGCTTGTGTCAAAAGAGGCTTCGAAAATGACGAGATTGCTGCAGTTGCTGATTCACCGCAGCGCACGGTTTCGCGCGCTGATGCACAAAGAGCTTTTGACGACGCTCAAGGACCGCACGAGCCGCATGATTCTTGTGGGGCCTTTGGTTTTGTATGTCATTTTGTTCGGGTATGTGGCGACCTTCAATCTCGACTACGCTCCATATGCACTGTTGGATATGTCCAAGACCAGACAGAGCGCCGAATTGATTCGCGCTGTAGACGAAAGTGCGGTTTTCGATCGGGTGATGACACTGCAAAATACCGCCCAGATTGCGCCGGCGATCGACTCGGGCAAAGCGCTTGTCGTATTGGTGATCGGGCAGGACTATGCCGAGAAACTTTCGGAAGGCCAAGTCGCGCAGGTGCAGGTGATCATTGACGGCCGCAATTCCACAACCGCGCAGCTGGCGGCCGGATATTTGTCGATTATCGCGGGCAACGTGTCGGGGGCGGGGACCGTTTTTGAGAGTATTCGATATCTATATAACCCCAACAATCTCACACAGTGGTTTATTTTGCCTGCGCTCATCATGATGCTTTCGATGTTGCAGATCATGGTGCTCTCGGCGCTGTCAGTTGCCCGAGAACGCGAAATGGGAACTTTTGAGCAGTTGTTGGTAACGCCTTTCACGACCGGGGAGTTGCTGGCTTCCAAGGCGGTGGTGCCGATTCTGATCGGCATTTTTCAGGGGACGTTGATTTTCCTGATTTCGGTGTTTTGGTTTCAGGTGCCGCTGATGGGCAGTATTCTGAAAATTTATGCCGTGATGGCGGTCTTTGTACTGTCCATCGTTGGGCTGGGACTTGCCATTTCGGCTTACAGCAAAACCATGCAGCAAGGGCTTTTGATTGCGTTTGTGACGCTCGTTCCGATGGTATTGCTTTCGGGGCTTTTTACTCCTGTTGACAACATGCCCGACTGGATTCAGACAATCACTTGGGCTGACCCGCTTCGCTTTGCGTTGTTGAGCGTGCGGCGCATCTATTTGGCGGATGCCAGTTGGGCGCACATTGCTTACACCATGGTTCCGACAGCTGCTGTGGCGGCAGTCAGTCTTCCCTTTGCATACCACTACTTCAAAAAACGACTATGAGAAAAAAGACAGCGAAAGCAAGAACGGACGGGCAGGCGACACGCCAGGCGCTTGTCGATGCTGCAGGAATTTTGGCGGCCCGGCACGGCTGGGCTTCGGTACGGGCTAAGGATGTGTGCAAACTGGCCGGTGTCAGCGCAGCCAGCGTCAACTACTGGTTCGGAAGCCGTGACGAGCTTTATCGGGAGGTGGTTCGGCAGATTCCGGAAGGACTCATTGACGGAAAGTTGGAAGAATACTTTCAGAGCAATGCAGAGCCGCTCGAGAAAGTTCGCAGAGTGTTGGAAACATTCCTCATGGCTCCCAGGGGCCGCGGCCAGTGGCATTTGGCATTATGGGCACGGGAAGTGTTTACGGGACCGTCGGAAGAATTTATTCGCGTGGTACGTGCAAGCGGCACCAAACATGTGATGTCCATTCGTCGGATTATTGCGGCGTATTTGGGAATTCCCGATGAAGGACCGGAAATTGAAACCATCGTGATGGCCGTCATGTCTCCGTGTTTATTGGTGGTGGCTTCTTCGCCCGAAGTGATCAAGGAGACCTATCCGAATTTGATGGATGCCAAGGGAAAAGAAGTGGCCGTAGAGCAACTGCTCAGTATCCTGCAGATGCTCAAGCTAAAGCGCAAGGACGAAGCGTAGTCTCGGGCGTACTAGTCTTCAAGAAAATCTTCGTTTTCTCGTCTTTCTTCTGCCAGTAACTTGCGGCTTGCCGCGGCAAACACCAGCAAAGCGCACAGACATAAGGTTGCTGCACCGAAAAAAGGCAGACCGGCGAGAATGTCATCGGGATGATGCCCTGCGCACATCAACATGGGTGTAGTAAAGGCCGGAGCGATAGCTCCCATGAGGGAGTGAACGGAGCTCACTGTGCCCATGGTGGCTCCTTGCACGCTCATGGGCATGCGTCGGCTGACAGTGCCCGACAGCAACGGCGTAACCGAGGCCGAAAGGGCATACAGGCAAAAGCAGATGCCTGCTGTCAGTCCTGTGGGACTCAGGGCGACGCCGATTAACAGTGCTACGCCCAAAGCAAGGCTCGTTAGCGTGAGTTTGACGGGAGAAATGTAAAGCAGTAATCGCTGCAGGAAATAGCCCTGCACGACGGCGATGCCCAGACTTAAACCGAAAATGGTGAGCCCGATTTCCCGCGGTGTAAAGCCGTAGCGAAACTCGGTGTAAAGCGCCCAGGAATACTGCATCAGACTGTTGGCCAGACTGAAAAACGCGAGCGTAAGGACAAAGATGCGGATTTGAGGCAGCTTGAGCAGATGCGCGAGGCTGCCGAAGGCATTATTTTTTCGTAGGCTTACGGGTTCGGTGCTTCGCTGTGCAATTGACTCGGGGAGCACGAACAGCCCATAACCGAAATTGAGAAGCGTGACGATGCTGGCGGCAATAAAGGGAAGATGCGGGTTATTTCCGCCCAGAATGCCGCCTAAAGCAGGGCCGATCAGAAAGCCCGCGCCGAACACGGCACCGATTCGGCCGAAGGCGGCCGCGCGTTCGTACCCCGTGGTGACATCGGCAATGTAGGCCTGCGCGACGGAAATATTGGCAGAAAGAAGACCGCCGAAGATACGGCTGGCGAGAATTGCCGTCAAAGAAGTGCTCAGCGCGGGCACCGCAAACATGATGCCCAGGCCGCAGATGCCGCTTAACAGAACGGGACGACGGCCGATACGGTCCGACAAGGCGCCCAGAAGAGGCGAAGCCAGAAATTGCATGACTCCGTAACTCAGCATGATGGCGCCGTACCACCACATCTGCTCGTCGCGCGTGTCGGTGAGTACGCCGATCAAGCGGGGTAAAACGGGAATGATGAGGCCGATGCCCAGAGCATCCAGAAAGATGCAGGCGTATATGAACCTCAGTCGTGACGGCAGTTTCATGCAAGAAAAAAAGGAAGCGGTACTGCACCGGTAGTGACCGGACGAAAACAATCCGATATTAACGAAAAGCTCTGTTGATCGTGAGATGACGAGTACAGACAAGACGAAAAAGGCGGAAAAAATAATGCCGACGGTTTACACGGTGCGGCAGTTTTTCTCGTAGCATGAGGAAAGGCACATTTTGAAGGAAAGAACGTTGTGATTCGAAATGAAAACAGTCAGTCGGTGTTGCCGCAAATCGCGCAGTATTGGAACCGACGCGCACAGGGGTACGCACTTCAAGTTGACGACGAATTCAAAGCGTCGCTTCAGGACGTGTATTTGCCGTGGTTTAAAACGGTTGCTGCCGAGGGATCGGTGCTTGATGTCGGTTGCGGTCCGGGCTTTTTTTCGGTGATGCTCGCAAAAGCGGGTTACGTCGTTACGGCGTTTGACGCGAGTACCGAGATGCTGCGAATGGCTTGTGAACGAGCAAATGCGACAGGAGTGTGCATTGATGCGGTGCTTGGCGACGCACAGCTTCTTCCTTTTGCCGATAACACGTTTGATTGCGTCTGCTCGCGTAATCTTGTTTGGAATCTTGAACTGCCTCAGACGGCCTACCGCGAGTGGTTGCGAGTTCTAAAGCCCGGCGGCGTACTGCTCATTTTTGACGGTAATCATTACCGTTACTTGTTTGACGAGCGCTATGCACGGGTACATAAGGCGTGGGAAGACAGAAGCGACCATCAGATGCTCGGCGTGGATGCCCGCGTGATTGACGATATTGCGGAAAAACTGCCTTTGAGCCGCCGGATGCGTCCGGAATGGGACGTCAGTACGCTTTCCGAGCTGGGCGCACAGGCGCAAAGTACGGTACTGAAGACGCTTGCGGATCCGAAGACCGGCGAGGTGTTGGTGACCGATTTCGTCGTACGGGCCGTCAAAACGTCCTGAAACGACTTAAAAGTGCAACCGATTGATACGAAACGCTCGTTTTGAGGCGTATTGCCTAGAGCCTTTTTGTCTTTGAATTGTCACAATACTGAAACAAACATTTATACATTCGCAGGGAGTCAATACGAATGAATCAGAAACCTCGACGTTTGATGCATCGGGCCATGCCGCTGATTCTGGGCGGCAGCCTGGTGAAGCAAATCGTGATTGCTTTGGTGCTCGGCATCCTTCTTGCTCTCGTTGCTCCGGGCGCAGCCGGATCCGTGGGCATTTTAGGTGGCCTTTTCGTGTCGGCCTTGAAGGCGGTGGCCCCGATTCTCGTTTTCGTCCTGGTGGCAGCGGCCATTGCAAACCATCAGTCAGGCACGGCCGCACACATGCGACCGATTTTGGTGCTCTACCTTGTGGGCACCTTTGCGGCGGCAACGACGGCGGTTATTACTTTCTTCCTTTTCCCCGTGTCGGTGAACCTGATTGCCGACGCAAAGGAGGTTGCTGCGCCCGGCGGCATCGGAGAAGTGCTCAAGAACCTCGTCTACAGTGTCGTTGACAATCCCGTCAAAGCGCTGATGCAGGGCAACTATATCTGCATCCTTTTCTGGGCGATCGGTCTGGGCATTGCCATTCGCAAGGCCAGTGACACGACCCGACTGGTGATGAACGACATCGCCGACGGTGTGGAATTTATTGTTCGCATCGTGATTCGTTGTGCGCCGATCGGTATTTTCGGATTGGTGGCAAGCACCTTTGCAACCGAGGGGCTGGAACTTCTGGTCAATTACGCTCAGCTGCTGATTCTGCTGGTGGGCAGCATGCTCTTTGTGGCGTTGGTGTTGAATCCTCTGATCGTTTGGTTCTGCATTCGCAAAAACCCGTATCCGCTCACGTTCCAGACGCTCCGCGAGTCTGGCATCACGGCGTTTTTTACGCGTTCTTCGGCGGCTAACATTCCCGTCAATCTCAATCTGTGCAAGCGTCTTGGACTTGATGAAAGCGTCTATCTGCTCTCGATTCCGCTCGGCGCCACAATAAACATGGCCGGTGCCGCCATCACGATCACAACCTTGAGTTTGGCAGCTGCTTATACGATGGGCGTGGCGGTGGACATTCCGACGGCCATTCTGTTGTGCGTGGTGGCAAGCCTTTGCGCCTGCGGCGCAGCGGGTGTGCCCGGCGGCTCGCTTATGCTTATTCCGTTGGCCTGTTCGCTCTTTGGGCTTGACAGCAACATCGCCATGCAGGTGGTGGCCGTGGGTTTCGTGATCGGCGTGGTGCAGGATTCCTGTGAAACGGCGCTCAATTCCTCTTCGGATGTGCTCTTTACGGCAGCGGCTTGCATGCTTTTGGATCGCAACAAGGCTCAGCGTCAAGCTGAAGTGCAGGAAGCTTTGAAGGACATCTGACGAACGCAAAACGCTAAAATCCGCAGCTGTTAGCGATTCGTGCGGCACGACTCGATTCGGGACGTGCCGCTTTTTTGGTGAGACGGTTTTGGCTGATTCGGCGAGCACAATTTTGACGAGAGCGCACGACATTCTTCATCGGGTGTTCGGATTGCATGACTTTCGCGGCTTTCAGGCCGATGTGATCGAAACGTTGGCTCAAGGGCGCGACGCACTTGTTCTGATGCCCACCGGCGGCGGCAAGAGTTTGTGTTATCAGATCCCGGCTTTGCTGCGCGAAGGGGTGACGATTGTTGTGTCTCCTCTGATTGCTCTCATGGCCGATCAGGTGGCAGGTCTCGAAGAGTTGGGCATTTCGGCGGCCTACCTCAATTCTGCCTTAAGCTGGCCGCAGCAGCGTGATGTGCAGCGGCAGCTTGCCGCAGGCAACATCAAACTGCTTTATGTCGCTCCCGAACGACTGGTGATGCCCGGCACCGTTGAGCTTTTAAAGCGTATCAAGGTGGGGCTTTTTGCGATTGACGAAGCGCACTGCGTTTCGATGTGGGGGCACGATTTTCGTCCTGAGTACGGAGCGCTTTCGATGCTGCGCGAGCAGTGGCCCGAGGTGCCTCGTGTGGCACTCACGGCCACGGCAGACCTCAACACGCGCCGGGAGATCGTTGAGAAGCTTCTGATCGAGCCCAAAGAATTCGTTGCGAGTTTCGATCGCCCTAACATTCGTTACCGCGTGGCTGAAAAAAGAAAGCCCGCCGAAACGTTGCGCGAGCTTGTCGACTTCATCAAGGAAGAGCATGCCGGCGACACGGGCATCGTCTACTGCATGTATCGTGCAACGACGGAGGACGTCGCCAAAACACTTTGCAGTCACGGACTTCGTGCGTTGGCTTATCACGGCGGCATGACTCACGAGGAGCGCACTGCCAATCTTGAAACCTTTCTGCGCGAAGACGGTGTGGTGATGGTGGCCACCATCGCTTTCGGCATGGGCATCGACAAACCCGACGTGCGCTTTGTGGCGCACCTGGATATGCCCAAAAGCATCGAAAATTATTTTCAGGAAACGGGACGTGCCGGACGAGACGGAAAGCCTGCAGATGCATGGATGGCCTACGGTTTGATTGACGCAGTCAATCAGCGTCGCCTCATGGAGATGGGCGGCGGTGACGAAATGTATGCGCGGCTGACTCGCACCAAGCTCGAAGCGATGCTTGCTCTGGCCGAAACCGCGGGCTGCCGGCGACAGATGATTCTGCGTTATTTCGGCGAAGAGTCCGGTCCCTGCGGAAACTGTGACAATTGTCTTGAGCCGCCCAAGATGCAAGAAGTTACCGAAGACGCCAAGCGTTTGGTGAGCTGCATTTGGCGCGTTAATCAGGCAGGCGGTACGCCCTTCGGCGCCAACTACATCGTGCAGGTTCTTCAGGGTGAACTTACCGACCGCATTCTTTTAAACGGTCACGACAAACTTTCCACGTTTGGCATCGGCAAACACTTGTCGGCCGAAGAGTGGCGGCGCATTTTGCGTCAGCTTATCGCCCGAGACATTGTGCGTGTGGAAGCACACAATATGGGCGGCCTAACGCTTGGTCAGGCGAGGGGGCTGTTAAAGGGTGATGAACAGATTTTCATTCGCAGTACGCAGAAGCCGGCCAAACGGCGTCGTCGTGTCTTTGAGGAACTTACGGGCGAGGATCTGGTCATTTTTGAGCGCTTGAAGCAATGGCGGCGGGAAAAGGCCAGCGAAACGGGAAAATTGCCTTATCAGGTCTTCAATGACGCTACCCTCGAAGATATCGTGCGGCTCCGTCCGGTCAACAGCGGTCAGCTTGCGCAAGCCTCGGGCGTTGGGGAAGTGAAGCTTGAACGATACGGCCGCGAGGTGCTTCAAATCATTCGTGAATACATCGCTCCCGGAAAGCGCGCGTAGCCGTCGTTTTCGGTAGCATAGTCGGCGTATCGGATTCAAGGAAAACTCATGAGTGACTCGATTGATTACATGCAGGCGGGACCTGCAACGGTTTTGGTGCATGCAGGGCGTCACCGCAATAAGGAACATCGTTTCGTCAACCCGCCGATTGTCAAGGGCTCAACCGTGCTGCACGAGTCTGTCAAGGACATGATTGAGCGCGAGGAACATCGCAACCAATTGATCGAGGATGTGCCCACGTACGGTATCTGGGGCACGGAAACGCATCAAGCGTTTTACGAAGCTATGAAAACGCTCGAGGGCGCCGCGGGCGTCTGGGCGTTTGCATCGGGACTGGCGAGCACGACAACGCCGCTTTTTGCGTTTGTGCATGCTGGGTGTCATGCGCTTTTCATGGACACAATCTATGGCCCCACGCGTGACTTTGCTGAAAAGATTCTCGTGAAAATGGGTGTGGAAGTAGAGTTTTTCGATCCTTATATCGGCGCGGATATTGAAAAGAAGTTCAAGCCCAACACGACGCTTTTGGTGATGGAAACTCCGGGTTCTCACAGCTTTGAATTGCCTGATGTGCCGGCGATTGCTGCCGAATGCAAGAAGCACGGCGTCTGGAGTGTGATCGACAACACGTGGGCGACGCCTCTTTACTTCAAGCCTCTGGCCGTGGGCGTTGATGTGGTTGTGCATGCCGCTACCAAATACATTGCTGGACATTCCGACATCATGATGGGCGTGGTGTGCTGCAACGAAAAAGCCTGGCCCAAGGTGTTTGACGCTGTGACAACAATGGGACAGACCGCAACGCCCGACGACGTTTATGTCGCTTATCGAGGTTTGCACACGATGAAAGCGCGCATTGAAGCGGCTTTTGAAAACGCCAAGCAAGTGGTTGCCTGGCTTCAGAATCGTCCCGAGGTTGAAAAAGTGCTCTGGCCGGTTCTTGAAAGCCATCCGGATCACGCGATTTTCAAGCGCGACTTTACGGGCGGGACAACGCTTTTTTCCGTGGTCTTTAAGCCGGAATTCGACGGCAAATTGGCGCCGATGATTGATGCGCTCAAAATTTTCGGGCGAGGCTACTCCTGGGGTGGCTACGAAAGTTTGTTGATTCCGGGCTACGGCAAGCGAACCGAACGAAACTCGCCTTTCAACCGCATGGTGCGAGTGGCTGTCGGTCTGGAAGATCCTAAGGATTTGATTGCCGATCTGCAGCAGGCTTTTGAAAAGCTCGTTGCTTAATGGGTTGTATCCAAAAAGCCTCATTGCGGGCATCACGTAGGATTTTTGGAGTGAAATTTCCCGCAAGATCCGTATGTGCGGCGGTCGTGGTGTAGACTCAAACGGATGACCTGCGTTTGAACGCAGACGCGGGTGTTGTGAACGTGGATTGAGAGCAGATCCTGCAAACCGAGGAGAAAGAAATGATTTTGCAGAAGATCAGAGGTTTTTTTGAATGGCTTGGCAAGCGAAGCATGGCAAAAAGCCGCAAGGCGCTCAATTACGAATGGACAACGATGCGTCCCGAGGGGGAAGCACCGGTTAAGACCGTGAATATCGATGAGCCGGAGGCTTCCGTGCGCCCCGCGCCCGTGAAGACCGTGGAGGTTGAATCGGTCAAGCCCGCTGCGGCGGCTCCCGTTGCTGCAACCCAGAGCGCTGCGGTTGATGCAGAAAAGCAAATGGTTGCCGTACTTAAAGTACTGACCATTCGCGACGCCGTTGAAGCGCTTCAGGCCAAGTTTGAGAACGCGGCCGATGTGCGTCGCAGTCGTGTGGCTCTGTTGGCTTATCTGAAGGATTCGCCCGAAGCGGTTGCTTTCCTGCAAGAAAAGGTCAAGGAAAAGAAGAAGGCGACAAAGAAACCCGCAAAGAAGACTCCTGTCAAGAAGCCGGCACCTAAGAGTGTTCAGGAGGCAAGCTCCGTGCAGGCGGATGTTGCCGAAGAAAAGAAGCCAGTTGAAGCGATTAGGAAACCTGCCGTGAAAAGGGCGGCTCCGGAAAAGGTTGCTGTGACCGAACCGGGGACACCGGTTGAGACTACGGCAGTGGAACCGCCTGCCGAAGCAGCTCCAAAGGGCGAAGAATCGAAGCCAGTCGTTAAGAAGACCGTTCGCAAGACAGCGGTCAAACGAACAGCGGCAAAGAAGACGGCCACGCCGACTGAAGAGAAGCAAGAGGCTCCCGTAAAGAAGACTGTCGCGAAAAAGACAACGACAAGAAAGCCTACGGCAAAGAGGTCGACTGCGCGTAAGGTTGCACCCAAAGTGACGGATGAAGTCAAACCGGCAGAGCAATCTGCCGAAGCGGCTCCTGTTGCCGACAAGGCTTCATAAGTAGCGGCCATTCAGGACCACGACAAAGGCGCCCGCGGGCGCCTTTGTTTCGTCAGTGATGTACGCTGATGCCGAGAGCTTTGAGTGAGGTTCCCACTTCAAGCGAGAAGTACGCTGTGGAAATCACGATCATGGCCACAGAGGCGAGCAGGAAAACATGCTTGGCGGTGTCGAGATCCAAATCGAAAATGGCTCCGAGCGTGCTTGTTAGAACGAGCAGCCCCGCACAGGCCGCCGAGAGCACCACAAAGAGAATCGCTTTGCGCAGCAGTTCGGCACGATGAAAGATGAGTTCGATGGCTTCGGCCAGATGCGGATCGGTGCCGCCCGTCATTTCATCGGCGTGCAGAAGCTGACGGACGCGTGCGGTTGTGTGGTCGTAGCGAGCCGACATCGTTAAAAGCAGAAGACCGACGCCCGAAATGAGCGTAATCGGCGTAAGTGCCGAGCTGAGGATCAGCGTGAAATCAATGTGATTCATGGCAACCGGGCAGATTAGTTGGTGAAACGACGGCGGCGGATGGCGCTTTCCTGTTCCTTGCGCAGTGCCAGAGCTTTGAGCGACGTGGTCACTTCAAGCGCAAAGAAAAAGGTGGAGACGACGATCAAGCCGACACAGCACAGCAATAGGACGTGCTTGGCGATCAAAAGATCAACGCCAAACATGCCTTCGAGCGTGGAAGCCAAAACGAGCAGGCCGGAGCTGGCTGCCGATAGCACGACGAAAAGAATGGCTTTGCGCAGCAGTTCGGCTCGGTGATAGTTGAGAATCAGACGTTCTTCGATGCCCGGGTCAAAATCCGGAGAGCGTCCTTGTTGGCGAAGATTCTCGCGGACGCGGTCGCAGGCTTGTGCATAGCGGGCCGACATGGCCATGAGCAGCAGCCCCACGCCTGAAATCAGGGTGATGGGCGTGAGTGCCGAGCTCAGGATGGAAGCAAAATCAATGTGCGGCATTTGACACTGAAAAAAGAAAATTGGACGCCCCTTCGAGGGATTTCGAAAAGGGGCGCAAATTTTATTCAATTTCAGTAGGTTCGGACGATTTGAGGAAAGAAATTTCTTTCGGCGCCACGATGCGGTGGAAATCTTCGGTGTTGATGATGATGGAGACGTCGCGCGCTCCCGCATTGAAGGCGAGCTCTTCGTAACGGGTAAAAAGCGTCGGGTCGGCAACGCCGAGAAGTTTTTCATGCAATGCGACGGGCGGCACGGCACCCAGAATGCAACCGGTGAGTTCCATTACTTCTTCGGGACTGCAAAGACCGGCGCGGGTGGCGCCCAGAGCATGCGCGAGCATTTTAAGGTCGGCTTGCTGGTCGGCCGGCAGCACGGCAAGGACGTATTGTTTGACGCCGTTTCCCTTGGCCATGCACACCAGTGCTTTGGCGCCTTGTCCCACCTCAGTACCGCGCACTTTGGCAACCGATTCGCTGGAGCGGTCACCTGCGGGGTGATGCACGACGCGATAGCGAGCATGACCAGCATTAAATTTCTCGCAGAGTTTTTGAAGAACGTTTTCAACCATAATGTGTCTTTTCACAAACTAAAACGGAAAAACATTCTCATCATAAACGCATCGCGCGAAACCAAAATAAAATGAAAGGCCTTAAACCGCGGAGGCGGTCATTGATAACAATGAATGGAAAGTATGGTTGAAGGCACCGTTTTAGGGTTTGATTTCGGCGAAAAGCGAATCGGCGTGGCCGTCGGTTCGACGCTGACGGGTTCGGCACGACCGCTGTGCATTATTCAGGCCGGCGCCGGAAAGGATGCCAAATGGCAGGTCATTGCCGATCTGGTGGTCCAATGGGAGCCGTCGGCATTTGTTGTGGGGCTGCCCACACAGCGCGACGGATCGGCGGAACCGGCCACACGCATGGCTTTGAATTTTGCCAAGCGACTTTATGGCCGAACGAAGTTGCCTGTTTACATGACCGACGAGCGCTTTTCGTCGGTGGTGGTGGACGACGGTACCGGGGCGTTTGACGATAAGTCGGCCGCCGTTATTCTTCAGCAATGGTTTGACGAGGGCTCTCCCGAATGTCGGCCACAGGACATTGAAATTCAGTAAAGGCAGGTGGAAGATGCAAATGCTGATCGGTGCGGCTCGTTTTATTGCCGTCTTTGTGTACATCTTGTGTTGCTTTGTCATTATTTTCGGTGTGTTTCCGTTTTCAACGCCCGAAGGAAAAGGGCGCATCATCCGGCGTTGGTCGGCTCGTATCTTGCGTTGGCTCGGCGTCAAAGTGGATGTTTTCGGTCAGTACAGAGGAGATGCTCGCGTCCGGGACAGCGGACGCACGCCCGGCCAGGTCGGTCGCCTGATAGTGGCCAACCATATTTCGTTTTTGGATATTTTTGCGCTCAACTGCGTATTTCCGTCCGCGTTCGTAGCCAAAGCTGAGATTGCGCGTTGGCCCGTGTTCGGCATGATTGCCAAGTCTGTGGATACGGTTTTTATTGAGCGCGGCAACCGTCGTTCGCTGATCAAAACCGCGGAGGCCATGGCCAAAGCCTTGGATGAAGGCCGAAATCTTCTAATGTTTCCGGAAGGAACAACATCCGACGGTACCGGTCTTAAGAAGATGCATGGCAACCTGATGGAAGGAGCCGTGCGCCGGCGCGCTGAGGTAATCCCCGTGGTGCTGCGGTATAAAACGCAGGGAAAAGTGACGACTATTCCGGCTTATGTGGGCGATGTCGGCCTTTTTGAATGCCTGTGGAAAGTGGTGACGATGGAAGATCTTCACTTGGAAATTCATATGCTCGAACCGCTTCGCGGAGACAATCGCCATGAATTGTGCCGCCGGGTGAGCGCGGATATGTGTGCATTGATCGGATGTGTCGATCCGTTGGCAGAGTTGGAAACTGTATCCGCAGCGGTCGCTGAAAAAGAAAAAGCAGGTGCGTGATGTTTGATGGAATTGCCAAATTCGAAGTGCAGGTCAAGCCTGAGGATCTTGACGAACTCAACCACGTCAACAACGTCGTGTATATGCGCTGGATGGAGATGGCCGCACGAGAGGGCAGCGCTTTGGCCGGTTGGCCTACGGAACGCTACTTCAAGGAAGGACTTGGTGCGTGGGTGGTACGCAAGCACTGGATCGAATACCTGCGTGACTGCAAATTGGGTGACACTGTCGAGGTCTATACCTGGGTGCAGGAGTTCTCTGCAAGCACCAGTTTGCGACGTTACGCGATGAAGGTCAACGGCAAATTGTGTTGCGTGGCAGCAACGGAATGGGTTTACATTGATTTAAAGACACGATGTGCGAGCGAGCTGCCCGAACAGGTTGCATCCTGCTTTCAGATTGTGCCTTCTGATGATCTGCGCCTTAAGGAGCTCGGCATTGCTCGCCCTGTTCGCTATTTACCCACGGCAATGCGAACAACCCATGCGGCTTGATGCAAAGCGACGCGATTATTTGAAGTTTTTTACCTGAGCAAGCGTTTTCAATCGTGTCATAATCACCTGTGCTCTTGTAAGTGAACGCAGGTTCAGGATGTCTTGCGCTCTTTTTTCTGTCATTCGATATGTCTCTATCCGATCCATTCTTAAGCATTGAGGACGTGACGTTTAGCTACGGCAACGGCCGCGTCATTCTCAACGATGTGACGCTCCGATTCGGGAGAGGTCAGGTCGTGGCCATCATGGGCGGTTCGGGAATGGGCAAAACGACGCTGTTAAAGCTCATAGGCGGGTTGATCCGTCCGCAAAAGGGGCGCATTCTTTTTGACGGTACTGATGTGGCGACGGCCGATACGCAGGCTTTGTATCGGGCTCGGCGCAAGATGGGCATGCTTTTCCAGTTCGGCGCACTGTTTACAGATATGTCGGTATTTGAAAATGTGGCGTTCCCGCTGCGCGAGCAAACCGATTTCGATGAGGAAATGATTCGCGATCTTGTGCTCATGAAGCTTGACGCCGTGGGATTGCGCGGCGCTGCTGACTTGATGCCTAGTGCAATTTCGGGCGGTATGGCGCGTCGTGTGGCGCTAGCCCGTGCGATTGCACTGGACCCTGCACTCATCATGTACGACGAACCGTTTGCCGGGTTGGATCCGATTTCGATGGGGATCACCGCGCAACTTATTCGCAAACTTACCGACGCTCTGGAGGCGACGGCCATTATCGTGACACACGACGTGGCAGAAACGTTTGAGATTGCCGACTATGTTTATATGGTCAATGCAGGCCGCATTGCAGCGCAGGGGACGCCCGAGGAACTCACGGCTTCAACCGATCCGTACGTCTGCCAATTCCTGAAGGGACTGCCTGATGGTCCGGTGGCCTTCCATTACCCGGCCAAATCAGTGGAAGAAGAATTTGGGGTGCGGGTATGAATATATTGGTGAATTTTTTCTGCTGGCTGGGACGATATTCCATTCGTCAGATCCGAGCGATCGGTCGCCTGGCGCTTTTTTCATATCATGTTTTTCGGAATATTCCGGGTGCCTTGTCGCGTTTTTATCTGATTGCTCAGCAGACGCATTTCATCGGTAACTATTCGCTGTCGATTATTTCGGTGTCAGGCCTGTTTGTGGGCTTTGTGTTAGGTTTGCAGGGCTACTACGTGCTGGTGCGTTACGGCAGTGATCAAGCGCTCGGTGTGATGGTGGCACTTTCGCTGATGCGTGAGTTGGGTCCTGTGGTGGCGGCGCTGTTGTTTGCCGGCCGTGCAGGGACGTCGTTGACGGCCGAAATCGGTTTGATGCGCTCGGGTGAGCAGTTGGCGGCCATGGAAATGATGGGCGTTGATCCGATTCGCCGTATCGTTGTACCGCGTTTCTTGGGCACGGTGATTTCAATGCCGTTGCTAGCCATTATCTTTTCAGCCGTCGGCATCATCGGCGCTTGGATTGTGGGCGTGGGTCTGATCGGAACGGATAACGGCGCCTTCTGGTCTCAGATGCAAGATGGCGTGGACTTTTTCTCGGATGTGGTCAACGGCGTTATTAAAAGCGTGGTCTTCGGCGTTGCCGTCGGGTTGATCGCGCTGTTTCAGGGTTATATCGCGCGACCGACGCCCGAAGGAGTTTCGCAGGCGACGACGCGTACCGTGGTGGTGAGTTCGCTTCTGGTTTTAGGGCTTGACTTCATCATGACGGCTTTTATGTTCTCTTAATGGATAAGCGGTTTTGCCACGAGCTTCGGTGAAAACTATGGAACGCAAGACAGTTGAATTTTGTGTGGGACTTTTCGTACTGCTAGGGTTTCTCGCCCTGATTTTCGTGTCGCTGCAGGCGGCTAATCTGGGAAACTTCAGTTGGAATGCGAAAACGTATGAGCTCAGTGCTAACTTCGACAACATCGGCGGTTTGAAGCCGCGAGCGCCCGTAAAGAGCGCAGGCGTCGTTGTGGGGCGCGTCAAGGAGATCACTTTTGACCAGGCCTCTTTCCAGGCGACAGTTGTGCTTAATATCGAATCGCAGTATAAGTTTCCGGCCGACAGTTCGGCTCAGATTCTGACCTCGGGGTTGCTCGGCGAGCAATACATTGGCATTTCTGCGGGCGGCGCAGATGAAGATATGGCTCCGGGGGCTCGTTTCGAGCAGACGCAGTCAGCTGTTGTGCTTGAAAACCTGATTAGCCAGTTCATGCTGCAGTTTGCTGAAAAAGGCGGTTCAGAAAAGTAAGTCTTTTTTTGACAACAGACATTCGCAAAGTAAAAGCAGGATAAAAATGAAAACTTTGCCTAAGTTCGCTCTCGCGCTGGCGGCCGTTGCTTCTCTGGCCGGGTGCGTTTCTGTGCCTGACAATGCCGGACAAGATCCGTCTGACCCTTGGGAAAAAATGAATCGCAATACGTTTGCGTTTAACCAGAAGCTCGATACGTATGTGTATCGTCCGGTGGCCAAGGACTATGAATATGTTGTTCCGGAATATGCGCGCGAACGCATCGGCAACATCTACGTGAACCTCAACGAACCGGCCAATGCGATCAATAACGCATTGCAGGGCAAGGGGGAGGGTGCTCTGGTGAGTCTGTTCCGCTTGATGATCAACACGACGTTGGGGTTGGGCGGTATGTACGACGTTGCCGGGACGGCAGCTAATCAGCCGACGCGGCGAGAAGATTTCGGTCAGACGCTGGCCGTCTGGGGCGTAGGCAACGGTCCCTACTTCGTGATTCCGTTCGTAGGGCCGTCGACCTTGCGTGACGCACCGAGTCTGGGTGTTGACTATCTGACTGCTCCGCAGACTTGGATGGATGGCGGTTGGGCCGAATGGGCGGCTTGGGGTGTATTGGCAATGGACTTCCGTCTGCGCATGATGCCCGCCACTGATTTGCTCAAGGACGCGGTTGATCCCTATCTGATGGCTCGCGAAGCCTATTTGTCGACCCGTCGCAATGCGGTCTACGACGGCAATCCGCCACTTGATTTCCCGGAAGACGAATTTGAAGACGAAGAAACCGATACCGCAGAAGCGCCGCAGGAACCGGTTGCTGACGCAAAGGAGCAATAAGCCATGCTGGATATGAAGATCGGTAAGCGCCGTTTGCTGACGGCAATGGGAGCGGCGGTTGTTTTGGCTGCCGTAACGGGCCCTGAGGCATGGGCTGCCGACGCCAAGGGCGATCCGGAACAGTGGATTGTGGAGATCAGTAACAAGATCCTTGCAGATATCCGAACAGACGCTCAGCTCAGTCAAGCCGATCCGGCGCGCGTGCGCCGCTTTGTTGACGAGCAGATCATGCCGGTGGTCGACTTTGAGCGCATGACACGCACGGCTGTCGGACCGAAGTGGCGTCAGGCCACCAAGGAACAGCGCAAGGAACTCATGGATTTGTTCCGAGAGCAGCTGATTCGCGTGTATTCCGGTGCACTTGCCACTGTCAAGGATCAGACTTTTAAGCTTGCGCCAAACCGCGTTAAGCCTACGGCGACCGATGCCATCGTGCGCACGTTGCTTGTGTCCCCGGGCAAGCCCGACATGCGTATCAATTACCGCCTCAAAAAGGTAAAGGGCGAGTGGCGCATCATAGACGTGGACGTGGAAGGTATCTGGATTGTGGACAACTATCGTACGCAGTTTGCCAGTGTTGCCAACCAGTCCGGTATCGAAGGTCTGATTAAGACGCTGCGCGAGAAGAACGAACAGGCGGCTCAAAATGCGTCTAAGTGAAGAAAAGATCACGAGAGGCAATGCCGTTGCCGTGAAGGCGGCGGTGTTGGCTTCGGCACAAGCGGGAGACACGGTTCTTGATTTTTCCAATGTCAAGAGCGTGGATTCGACGACGGTGTCGATTCTGATGTCGTGGGTGCGTGTTTTGCAGAATGCACGGCTTACTCCGGAAATCCGATGCGTGCCGGAAAAAATGCTCTCGCTGATGAGGCTTTACGGCGTTGACGGTCTGCTTGTGCCGTATTTCAAATGAGATTGGGGAAAAAAATTTCACAAAACTCTTGACAAGCTCAAGAGGCTTTGGAATAATGCCGATCTCTCGGCGCATTAGCTCAGTCGGTTAGAGCAGAGGAATCATAATCCTTGTGTCCGCGGTTCGAGTCCGTGATGCGCCACCAAATTTTTCGTGCAGCGTTCAGACGAACGAGGCAGACCAAAAAGCCGCATTTCCTGCGATAATACGGGTTTGCGGCTTTTTTGTTTTTGTTGCATGTTTTTCAGATGCGCACGCGCAGCAGGGAGAAGATTGAATGGCCGATCATGAGCTTGTCAGCACGCAGCTTCCCGATCATGACGTTTCGGCAGTTTTGTCGGCGTTGGCCGATGTGATCGAGTCGCGTAAAGGGGGTGATCCCCAGAAAAGCTACGTGGCCAAGCTTTTTTCCAAGGCGCCCGACGGTGTTCTTAAGAAAATCGGCGAAGAGGCGGTCGAGTGCGTGATGGCAGCCAAAGACGAGAACAAAAAGGACATCATCTACGAAACGGCAGACCTGTGGTTCCATTCGCTTGTCATGCTTTCGCAATACGGCCTGCGTCCCGAGCATGTGCTCGCAGAGCTTGAGCGCCGCGAAGGGTTGAGCGGATTGGAAGAAAAGCGCCGTCGTTTCGATCCGTCGAAGTAAGAGGTAGAACAAATGGACTGCATTTTCTGCAAGATTGCTCATCGTGATATCGCCACGCCGCTCATCTATGAGGACGATGAGGTGGTTGCTTTCAACGATATCAATCCGAAGGCGCCGATTCACTTTTTAATTATTCCGAAAAAGCACATCGTCTCTCTTGCTGAGGCAGGTACCGAAGATGCCGCACTTCTGGGTAAAATGATCAACCTCGTTCCCGTTCTGGCAAAGAAGATGGGCTGCGAAGGCGGCTTCAGAACGGTGATCAACACCGGCCGCGACGGCGGTCAGGAGGTGCCGCATCTGCATATTCATGTGCTCGGCGGCCCGCAGCCGTGGAAGTAATCGCTTCTTTCGGGCAAAATTTGCGAACTTGAACAAATTGAACCTTAACCTCTAGGAGTTAACAAATGGGTTCCCTTTCGATTTGGCACTGGCTCATCGTTCTCGTTATTGTTGTGCTGGTTTTCGGTACCGGCAAGCTCAAGAATATGGGCAAGGACCTGGGCGGCGCCATCAAGGGCTTTAAGGAAGGCATGAAGGAAGGCGACGCCGACCCGAAGGCTTCTGCCGAGGCGCCCAAGCAGGTTGCTACTGAAAAGACGGCCGAAACGATTGACGTCAAGGCGACGGAAAAGAAAGACGCCTAATTGGCTTGGCGGGCTTGTTGCCCGCTCAATTCTTGGAATAGATCAGAGTCCGGGGCCGGTGTTGCCGACTCCGGCGTGTTGAGCTGTCTTTTTAGCCTGCGTTCGGTGCTTTGCTTGGTGTCGGGCGGCTTCTTATCGGAAACAACATAATGTTTGATTTCGGCTTTTCGGAGTTGATGGTCATCGGTGCGGTTGCGCTTGTGGTGTTGGGCCCCGAGCGTTTGCCGATGGTTGCACGCACGGCCGGCGAATGGCTCGGCAAGGCGCAGCGTCTTGTGCAACAGGTTAAAAGCGATATCGAACGCGAGGCCGAGCTTTCCGAACTGAAAAAGATTCAGCAGGAAGCGCAGAACGTGGCCGACGATCTCAACAAGACCGTTAAGGGACAGGTCAATCAGATCAATTCCGAAATCAAGGATTTGGAAAGTTCCGTCAACAACGTAGGCGACGAACTTTCGGCAAGTTTCGATAAAGCCGCCAAGGAAGGTTTCGGTGAGAAACCGGCACTTGAAGCCGCTGATAAGGCAAGCGACATTGTGGGTGATACGGGTACGGTTGACACGACATCCACGGACACCTCAAGCGCAGTCGACGACTTCTATGGCTGGTATGGCAACCAGAACAACTACGTGGACGAGGACGACAACAGCAAAGTTTTTGAAAAGCGCTACAAGTCCGGTCCTTCGATTGATGATCTGGCCGAGCAGATCGAACGCTTGAAGGCTGAGTTGGGCGATCGCTCGCCGCAGCTTGGCGGTAACAACAGACGCTATGCCATGCGAGCTCGCTCCAACCGCGTGCGCATCTATCGCTGACGGAATTTCATAAAAGATGGCTCAGGAACCTCAACGCCTCGAAGGGCCCGAAGACCCCGCCAACGAACAGCCGTTGGTCTCGCATTTGATTGAGCTGCGCAACCGTACGGTGCGTGCGGCTTTGGCCGTACTCATCATATTTGCCTGCTTGTCGCCTTTCATGAAGCAAATTTTCGACTACTTGTCGCAACCGCTCATGGTGGCGCTGCCGCAAGGCGTCAAACTTTTGGCAACGGGGGTGGTGGCCCCGTTCATGGTGCCCTTGAAGGTCACACTCTTTGTGGCATTCGTAATCGCGCTTCCCTTTGTGCTCTATCAGATGTGGGCTTACATCGCACCGGCGCTTTACCGTAATGAAAAGCGCTTGGTGTTGCCCATTATCGTGTCGGGTGTGACGATGTTTGCCGTGGGTATGGCTTATTGCTATTTCATCGTCTTCGGCATGGTCTTCAAGTTCATCGCTGGCTTCTCGCCAGAGTCCGTGAACTTTGCGCCGGATATTGACAGCTATTTCAGCTTCGTGTTGCGCATGTTTTTTGCCTTCGGCATCACTTTCGAAGTGCCGATCCTTGTGATGGTACTCAATCGCTTGGGGCTGGCCGACGTCAAAAAGCTGGTGCATGTGCGACCTTATGTGATTGTTGGTGCCTTCGTGGTTGCGGCTATCTTTACGCCGCCCGATGTGCTCTCGCAACTTCTTTTGGCAGTACCCCTCGTGGTTCTTTATGAAGCCGGCATTGTCTGCGTGCGCATCTTCGGTAAGAAGATCGAAGATGATGAAGAAAAAGAGGATGATGAAAAGCAGAGCGCCTGATGTGCTGTCGGCTCCCGTCAAATGAAAGCCCGTGAAGCAACTGTTGCTCACGGGCTTTTTGCCGCCTGACGCTGGGTATTAGGTCTCGGGCCGCAATAAGACAGTGGTGAGAAGTACCGACGCCATGGCGATCAGTAGTGTTAAGCCGAAGATGTGCAACGCCGGTGTCGAGGAAAAGGCCAGAAGACCAAACAACGCAAGCAAGGTGCTTGATGCAGCCAGGAAGACGGAGTTTCGTGCAGCAATAGGATTGGCTTCGCTATAAAGAATGAAGGCGTAGTCAACGCCGAGGCCTACGACAAGAACCAGCGGCAGAACCGAAAAGAGAGAGAAAGGCATGCCGGCAAAGCCGCACACGCCGAGATTGAGAGGGCCGTAGGCATCCAGAAGTGTAAGAACCGGCGGCCAAGACCAAGAGCAAGGATTACGGCGATGACGCCCAGAGCAAATAAAAGGGTGTACAGAACGCCGTTGCGGTACGTGGCAAGACTTTCGGCCACCTCAGCGGTGGTGTTTACAAAGCGCACGCCTTTTACCTCAGAAGCAAGTTTTTGAAGGTACGGAAGTGACTCGGCAGTGACCCCCGACAAAGGTACAAGAAGGCTTGTGTCGGATAGCCAGAAGCGCGTCAGTGACGCCGGCGCAATGCGTTTGAATATTTCAGGTGTCAGGAGCACACCGCTTTCGATTGGTGCAGGGAAGTCGCTTTTAAGCGTTTTCTCGGTGAGTTCCAAAGCTCGTCGGTTGGCTTCGGTGGTGAGTGCTTGTGCCTGTCGTTGGGATTTCTGGGAAGGTAATAGGGCCGCAGGGTTCGGGCTCATGCCTATGATGCCATCTGCTGTTAATTGGGCCAGCCGTTTTTGCAGAGTTTCATTCCTTTGCAAAACGCTTTCCGAATCACTGCCCTGAATCACGAAAAGTTGTCCCGGACTTGCCGGAGAGAGCGCTCTTCCGACAAACTGCACATCGGACATCAGCTCGGCCGGGATGCGATTGAGCAATGCAAGTTCATTTTGCGTTTTGAGCTGCAGAATGCCGACGGTTGAGGCGATCAGTAAAGCGGCAATGAATATTGTCTTATTGGTGCCGTTGATGCGAGGCAATCGGGCAAAGCCGCGAGCAAATGCGGTCGCCGTACGCGTAGGTTGGGCGGCGCTCATGTAGTGGCTGGCTACGAACAGTACGTTGACGTAGGCGGCAAAGAGACCGGTAATGCAGAAGACGGCCATTTGGCGCAGTCCCGGCATGGGAGAAAAGGCCATCACGGCGTAGCCGATGCAGGTGGTCAAAAGCGATAGAGACAAAGGCGGGAAAAGTTTGGCTTTGGCTTGAGAGCCGGAGAGCCCCGTTGCTGTGGCACACAGCATATGAAAAACATAGTCAACACAGATGCCCAAAAGCGTGGCACCGAACACCAGCGTGAGAATGTGTATTTCGCCGAAGAGATTCACGACGCAGGCAGAGGCAAAAAGGAGACTAGCGGCCAGAGCGGTCAACGTGATCAAAACGGGAGTCAGTTGTGCAAAGAACAGGATCACCAGCAATAGAATGGCGACGGCGGAAATCGAGCCGATGAGGGTGGCTTCAGAGGAGGCAGTTGAAGCTGCTTCTTCGCTGATGAGCGTGACACCGGCACTGTGAATTCGTGCGTCTGAATCAAGCGCTAGAACTGAGTGCCGGGCCTTTTTGAGGGCATTCGTGATCGGCATAGCTCCCGTAGCCCCCATTGACTCATTGCTCTGAATGAAGAGAGCACAGTAGTGCAAACCGTCAACGGGGGCGCGGAGACTGACGCAGGGACCGGAGAATTGAAAGGGCGATTGACCGGCGCTTTGTAGCAGTGCGTTTTCAAAGGTGCCCAAAGGATCGTCCTGAAACGGTGCAAAGGAAGTTGCAAAGGGGCGATAAAGGAGCGCTAGAGCTCGTCTCAGAAGAGCGTCATCTTTGGCCGAAGACAGAAACGTCTGGTCGTCGGCCGTGAGAAATCCGTTACGGTAAGGTAAAAGCGCTTTGGCAAAGGCTTTGACGTCAAATGTCTCCGAAGGCGGAGATGCCCGTAGGCCTTCTTGCGCCAACGAATGTTTGAACACTTGTGTTCCTGCTGCGGCTTTGTCGAGAGTTTTTGAGCCGATCAAAACCCAGATGTCGCGGGAGCTCTCCGCGCTGTGAGCGAGGATTTTATCGGCTGATACCGAGTTGCCTGAGGTCGGCAACAGGGCTCGGATATCGGTGTGAATGTGCGATGGCGTAAATCTCAATGCACCCAAGAGCACCACGACCGTAAAAAACAAAAGCCACAGCTTGCCGACGAGCTTCATGAATTTTTCACCTTACGCGGGCAAAAAGGTCGTTGTCATGTGCCGAAACTTCAGCAGGCAACTTTACGTTGTAAAACTGTAGACGTGTGATTGTGCCGTCGGTTTGCGTGATGGTGGCGTGTGTGATTTTGCCGTCCTGAGCGGCAAGCGCAAACTCTGTTAAATAGTTGGCAAGCGTTCCGTTTTTGGGCGAAAGAATGAGGGAATACGACTTATCCTTTTGTGAGCAGGAAACGAAGAATGAACGGTTCAGTCGCGTGACGAGTTCTCTGGGCGACTGAGAGGCCAATTCGCTCATGAAGTTGGCGGCCTGATGGTCCTGTACGCGCAGTTCTCCCTTTTCATCAGTGGCTGCATAGCGTTTTTTGCCAAAAACACGAACATGTTGCAGTGGAAAAGTGGTTTCCCAGTTCAGACCTTCGGAAGGATCAGACACGACTCGTCCTTTTCCCGGTAACGGGCGGGAGACACCCGGCACATGTTTCTGCATCCGGAAGTCGGCAGTTAATCGTGCCTGAGGCTGTAATGCGCCTGCGAAGCTGCGCAGACAGGCGTCAGATGCGGAAGGAACCTGACCGAACGCGGAAACGGCAGCCATCAGAAAACAGGGCAGGACGAAACGAAGACGCATGGGACTGGACAAAGAGAGGAGTCTCGACGAAAGTCGAGGCAAATTGTAGCCTGCCGGAAATGAATAACCCGCAGCACCTTCCGATGCTGCGGGTTGGAATATGGTGGGAGCGCAGAGACTCGAACTCTGGACCGACGGATTAAGAGTCCGCTGCTCTACCAACTGAGCTACGCTCCCAGGAGATTAATCGAAGTGGTGGGTCGTGCGAGATTCGAACTCACGACCAACGGATTAAAAGTCCGCTGCTCTACCGACTGAGCTAACGACCCCCGTTTTCAGGCGGTCAGCCCTAGTTCGCAGAGGAACGACGATCAACCGAGAACCGCATTATGAAGAACCCAAAACAGCTTGTCAAGAGGTGTTTGCAAAATTTTCTCAGTCCAGAACTGGATCATAGAAATTTTTATTTTTTAAAAATTTGAGCTTGTCTCATTAGTCTGGGTAAACCCTAACAAAATTGACTCGGAAAATTCTCGCTTTTCAAAAAAAAATCGTGCATCATGCGCGTTAACGATGCGAAATATTTTTGATGTTGTCGGCTTCGTTATTGGGATTGTGGATCAAGGTTGATCTGAAATGATCAAAGATTGATCTACATGATGACGGGAATAAAGTACAAGAAGCTGTTGATAGAAAATTTCTATCAACATTTTAGGCAGGACCGCTTCTTGAAAGAAGGAAACAGAGAAATGGCTGAGAAAAAAAAGAACACGAACGCGGAAACTCGAGTCGAGCGTGTCAATGATGCGGAAGAACGTAAAAAGGCGTTGGCTGCTGCCCTGTCCTACATTGAAAAGGAATTTGGCAAGGGCTCCATCATGCGCATGGGGGAAGGCACCCAGACTGAAGATGTCGAGGTTGTGAGCACCGGCTCTTTGGGACTCGACCTGGCATTGGGGGTGGGTGGTTTGCCGCGCGGCCGTATCGTTGAGATCTACGGACCGGAAAGTTCCGGCAAGACGACACTGACGCTGCACATCATTGCCGAGATGCAAAAAATGGGCGGTACGTGCGCCTTCATTGACGCCGAACACGCACTTGATGTCACTTACGCTCAGCATTTGGGTGTCAAGCTTGAAGACCTTTTGCTGTCGCAGCCCGATACCGGTGAACAGGCTCTCGAGATCACGGACGCACTGGTGCGCTCCGGTTCGGTTGACCTGGTTGTGATTGACTCGGTGGCGGCTCTGACGCCACGCAGCGAAATCGAAGGAGATATGGGCGAAGCGCTTCCTGGTCTTCAGGCCCGATTGATGAGTCAGGCACTTCGCAAGCTCACCGGTTCGATCAAAAAGACCAAGACTCTGGTGGTCTTCATTAATCAGATTCGCATGAAGATCGGTGTGTCCTACGGTAGCCCCGAAACGACGACCGGCGGCAATGCTTTGAAGTTCTACAGTACGGTGCGCATAGATATTCGCCGCAAGAACAACCTCAAGAAGGGCGAAGAGGTGTACGGTGCCGAAACTGTCGTCAAAGTTGTCAAGAACAAGGTGGCTCCGCCCTTTAAGAAGGCAAGCTTTGACATTCTCTACGGCGAAGGTATCTCGCGCGAAGGCGAGCTTTTGGATAGGGGAGCAGAGCTCGAAGTGGTCGGCAAATCGGGGGCTTGGTATAGCTACGATGGTACCCGCATTGGTCAGGGAAAGGACAAAGCACGCGAATGGCTGATTGCTAATCCGGACAAGGCGCTTGAAATCGAAAACAAGATTCGTGAACTGCGTGGGATGAAGGGGCGTCCGACGTCGCTGACGCCCGGAGAGCCGGCTCCCAAACCTGAACCTGCAAAGCCTGTCAAGAGTACCAAGGCTACGCCCGTGCGTGAGCCGTCTCCTGACGAAGATCTGCTTGAACCGGAAGACTTCTACGAATAATGACGACGGACATGAAACGTCCGACGCAGCAAGATCAGCCCCGCAGCCTTATGGCGCGGGGCATTGACGCTTTATCGCGCCGGGAATATTCGCGAAAAGAACTTCGGGAAAAACTTGTGCAGGCGCTTGAGGCGGGACAATCCGCTTCCGAAGTAGACGCTGTGCTTGATGAGCTCGAAAGCAAAAAGTATCTGAGCAATGAGCGCTACGCCAGAAGCCGTGTGCGAATGCGAAGCGCCCGCTATGGCAATCGACGTCTGGCATACGAATTGGCCATGAAGGGAATTGATGCCGAGGAGGTGCAAGAAGCTCTGCAGGAGGCCGGAGATGAATTTGAACGTGCCTGGGCGGTATGGAGCCGACGCTACGGGAATCCTCCTGAAGACTACAAAGAGAAGACAAGACAGGCGAGGTTCTTAGCCGCCCGCGGGTTTGGCTTTGATATGATTGAAAGAGTTTTTGACAAAGCTCGTGAAGAAGCTTGCGAAGACGAGGATGACTAATCCGCCATCAAATCAAAGGAATCTGCCGTCGGAATCCCCTCGAGTCGCCTGTGCCTCCCGAAACTTCGACCGCAGTATTTATCACTCGAAGACACAATCACAATAAAAAACGGTCAGTTTCATATGTCAGGTAGCACCAAACAGACAAACTTCGGATCACGCCTAGGATTTATTTTGGCTTCGGCGGGCTCGGCCGTTGGGCTCGGAGCCATTTGGAAGTTTCCCTATATGGCCGGCACCAACGGCGGCGCCGTGTTCATGCTTCCCTACATTTTCTTTACCCTCACGGTTGGCATGGCGCTGTTGTTGGCCGAATTTGCGATGGGACGTGCCGGCCGCAACGGCCCGGTGGGCAGTCTCAACAACGTATGCGGCAAACCCTGGGGTATTTTCGGCGGCATCGGCGTTCTCACCGTCTTCTTGATTCTTTCTTTTTATTCCGTTGTCGGCGGCTGGTGCTTGAAGTACACAGCAGATGCGGCCACCGGTGCGGGTCTTAAGATTGCGCCTGAGCAACTGGGCGCTTATTTCGGTTCGTTCGTTTCCGACGGCGTGAGTTCTTATCTCTTGTTGCTGCTCTTTTTGTTCATTACGGCCATCGTTGTATTGCGGGGCATCGACAAGGGCGTGGAGCGTTTTGCCAAGGTTCTGATGCCGGCGCTCTTTGTGCTGATGCTCGTGCTCATCATTCGCGGCGTGACGTTGCCCGGTGGCTGGGAAGGCGTGGAGTTTCTTTTTAAGCCGCGTTGGGAAGACTTCAACGGCTCGGCGCTTTTTAACGCTATGGGCTTTTGCTTCTTCTCGCTGTCGCTTGGTGCGGGCACCATGATTACCTACGGCACGTATTTGTCCGACAAGGCCAATCTGCCCGGTAGTGTCGGTTGGGTGGCTGTACTCGCCATCCTGTCCTCTTTGTTGGGCGGATTGATGGTAATGCCCGCCGTATTTGCTTTCGGTCTTGACCCGGCTGCAGGTCCCGGCCTCACGTTCGTGACGATGCCTGCCATTTTTGCCAAGATGCCGATGGGCCAGCTTTTTGCTGTGTTCTTCTATCTGTGCCTCGTGGTGGCAGCCTTGACGAGCTCGGTGTCAATGCTTGAGGCCTGCACGGCGCTTTTGAGCAAGGAATTCAATCTGCCTCGTCGCACAGCTATTTTTGCGACGGTGGCCGGTGCGGCGGTCGTCGGTTTGATGGCCAACTTGTCGTTCGGAGCCTGGTCCGACGTGAAGTTCTTCGGCAAGAACATTTTTGATCTGCTTGACTTTGTGACAAGTAACGTCGGTATGCCTTTGTCAACCTTCGGCATTGCAATTGCCGCCGCCTGGGTAGCTTGGCCCGTGATGCGTAGCCAACTTAACTACGGTGGAGGCGTGTCGCAATCGTGGCTCATGGCTGCGCGAATTTTGATCGGTGTCATATCGCCGTTGTTCGTGCTGATTGTTGCGCTTGGCGGCTTGCTCGGTTAAGCAACAAATTTATTTGACAGGGAGAGGGACCGGCTCAGAGGGAGCTTGATTCGAGACATAACGAATCCTGTGCCGGTTCCGAAATAAGAAATGAAAATTCACGAATACCAAGCTAAGGCGCTTTTTGCGGCGGCAGGCATTCCTGTCGCTGCGGGGCGCCCGGCCTTTTCCGTCGATGAGGCGGTGGAGGCTGCCGAGCAAATCGGCGGCAGCTGTTGGGCCGTCAAGGCTCAGATTCATGCGGGTGGACGCGGCAAGGCGGGTGGCGTCAAACTCGCTCGTTCCTTGGATGAAGTGCGAGTTGCCGCGTCTGACATTCTCGGGAAAGTGTTGGTGACCCCGCAGACGGGGTCTAAGGGGAAGCGCGTCGAGCGTCTGTACATTGAGGCGGCAGCGGACATTGCCGCAGAGTTCTATGCCGCAGTGCTCGTGGATCGCGTTTCGCAGACGATTTGTCTGATGGCAAGCAGTAGCGGCGGGATGGATATTGAAGAGGTTGCCAAGACCAAACCCGAAACGCTTTTGAAACTGTCCGTGGATCCGGGCATTGGTTTGACCGACGAGGCGACGAGGTCGCTCTCGAAGGTGCTCGGGTTTACCGGTTCGACGGTTGAGAAAGCGGCGGATTTCTTTCAAAAACTCTATCGCGTCTTTGTAGACAACGATGCGTCCCTTGTGGAAGTCAATCCGTTTGCGCTGCTCTCCGACGGTTCGCTATTAGCACTTGATGCCAAGATGACGTTTGACGACAACGCTCTTTGGCGTCATCCAGAATTTGAAGCGCTGCGCGATGCAAGTGAGGAGGATCCCTTGGAGATGCGTGCAAAGGCAAGCTCCCTGAGTTATATCGCGCTCGATGGCAACATCGCTTGCATGGTTAACGGAGCGGGGCTCGCAATGGCTACGATGGACGCCATCAAGCTTTACGGTGGCGAACCGGCTAATTTTCTTGATGTTGGCGGTAGCGCCACGGTTGAGAAGGTGACAGCGGCTTTTGAGATCATGCTTTCCAATCCCAAGGTGAGCACGGTGCTTGTCAATATTTTCGGCGGCATCATGCGTTGCGACACGATTGCCGAAGGCATCGTGGAAGCATGCCGCCGAGCCAAGTTGACGATTCCGTTGGTGATTCGCATGAACGGGACCAACGAAGAGATCGGACGCAAGATTCTTGCTGAGAGCGGTTTGTCGATCATCACGGCGGACAATATGGCGCAGGCGGCACACAAGGCTGTTGAGGCTGCGCAAGGAGGTGCGAAATGAGCATTCTTGTGAACAGCACCACGCGCGTGATCACGCAAGGCATGACCGGCAAGACGGGGGCCTATCACACGCGGGCTTGCCGTGCATATGCAAACGCCGACAACTTTGTGGCCGGTGTCAATCCCCGCAAAGCGGGCACCGACATGGACGGTATCCCGATTTTCGGGACAGTGGCCGAAGCCAAGAACGCTACGGGAGCCAATGCGTCTGTCATCTATGTGCCGCCCGCCGGAGCTGCGGCTGCGATTTTGGAAGCCGTGGAAGCGCAGCTTGATCTGGTTGTCTGCATTACGGAAGGCATTCCGGTCTTGGATATGCTGCGTGTTAAAAGCCGTATGCGCGAACTCGGTAGCAAGACGCTTCTGCTGGGACCCAATTGCCCGGGCCTGATCACTCCCGAGGAAATGAAAATCGGCATTATGCCGGGGCACATTTGCCGCAAGGGGCGCATCGGCGTGGTAAGTCGCTCAGGAACGCTCACCTATGAAGCGGTAGCGCAGCTTACCGATCTCGGCCTAGGGCAGTCGACGGCCGTAGGCATCGGCGGCGATCCCGTCAACGGCCTCAAGCACATTGATGTGCTCAAACTCTTTAACGACGATCCGGAGACGGACGCCGTGGTCATGATCGGCGAAATCGGCGGCAGCGATGAAGAAATTGCGGCGCAGTGGGCCAGAGACAACATGACCAAACCCGTGGTCGGCTTTATCGCGGGCGTAACGGCGCCGGCCGGAAAACGCATGGGCCACGCCGGCGCCATCATTGACGCGGGTCGCGGAACGGCCGAAGAGAAGATCCGTGTTTTGAACGACTGCGGTATCCGAACAACAAGAGATCCGTCGGAGATCGGCAAGCTGCTTGCTTCCGTCCTCTGAAAAACCCGCAAAAGCCTGTCTAAACAAAGACAAGGCTAATTTTGTTGAGATAGGATAAGCAAACTCAATGCGCCGACCGGTTGCGAACTGGTCAGCGCACGAAAGCTGTAAATCAAAAATTCAGGAGCATTTTCCACCATGGAATGGCTTTGGGACCTATTGGTTAATCTTCATTGGGGCGCCGTCGGTCAAATCATCATGATTGACATTCTCCTCGGCGGCGACAACGCGGTCGTTATTGCGCTCGCTTGCCGCAATCTACCGCATGAACAGCGTCTGAAGGGCGTGTTCTGGGGGACGTTTGGCGCCATTGCGCTGCGCGTGGTTCTCATTACCTTTGCCGTCATGTTGCTTGATTTGCCCTTCCTCAAGATGGTAGGCGCAGCGCTTCTTGTGTGGATCGGCGTCAAACTTTTGGTGCCTGAAGATGAGCATGAAAGCGAAAAAATCGAAGGCTCGGCCAAGCTCTTAGGGGCGATCAAGACGATCATCGTGGCCGACTTCGTGATGAGTCTCGACAACGTGATTGCTATTGCGGGAGCGGCGCAGCAGGCCCACGATGACCACCAGACGATGCTGGTTATTTTCGGCCTTTTGGTTTCTGTGCCCTTTATTGTGTTCGGCAGCCAGGTGGTGCTCAAGCTTCTGGATCGTTTCCCCGTGATTGTGTGGATCGGCGGTGGTCTGTTGGGCTGGATCGGCGGCGGTTTGGTGACTTCCGACGGCTTTGTCGTCAAGCACTTCCCGGATGCCGCAGCCTATCACTATCCGGCTGCGGTTGTCGGTGCCGTCCTGGTGGTGTTGTTGGGTTGGATTTTTGCGCGACGCGCAAAGGCTAAGGCCAAGGGACGTCCGGCGCATCAGGTCGGAGGCGGCACGACATCATAAGGCGCACGTCTCGCGCAGAAGTTCAAGCAAAACGGCAGAGCAGCTTTTTGTGCGGCTCTGCCGTTTGTTTTACAGCGTTGCAAACAAGGCTCAGAGGCCGAGTTCGGCGACTGCTGTTGCGAGGGAACGAGAAACGTCTGTACCGGCCACGGTGGTTTGCGGTGCGTTAAGTCCGTCTTTGCCAAGCAGAATGCGGCGGGGAATGCCGGCAGCCTGAGCAGCCTGCATATCGCTTTCCTTGTCGCCGAATAGAATGCTTTGAGACAAGTCGATGGACATCTCTTCGGCAGCCCGCAAAATCATGCCGGGCTGAGGCTTGCGGCAGGTACAGGCAATCTTGTAAGCGCCGATCGCTTTTTCCGGATGATGGGGGCAGAAGTAGATGCCAGCTAAAGGCGCACCCGCTTCCTCAAACATCCTGCACATGTAAACGTTGAGCGCTTCGAAGTCGGTTTCCGTGTAGTAGCCGCGGCCGATGCCTGACTGGTTGGTGACGACGACAAGTGCGTAGCCTGCTTCGTAAAGCTTGCGGGCGGCGTCCAGCACGCCCTCAACCCATTCAAAATCCTCGCGGCGGCTCACGTAGGCATGATCAATGTTGATCACGCCGTCACGATCGAGAAATGCTGCCTTACGCATCGTTATACACGCTCACCTGTGGGATAGGTTTCGCTCAGGTACTGCATGTATTTGGCCGTACCCTGCTGCACGGTGTGCAGTTCACCTTCGTAGCCGGCAGCGCGCAGGTTGGTGAGGTCGGCTTGGGTGTAGGCCTGATACTTACCCTTAAGAGCTTCGGGGAAGGGAATATATTCGATTAGTCCCTTGGAAACGGCTTCTTCGAGCGTGTAGTCAGTGCCGGAAAGCGAATTGACTACGGTGAGAGCCACGTCATTGAAGGGCTGAGCGCGGCCCGAACCGCAGTTGAAGATGCCCGATTTGCCTGCCGTCATAAAGTACATGGCGATGTCGATGACGTCTTCGACAAAGACGAAGTCGCGCATCTGGCAACCGTTGCCGTAACCGAGGCATCCTTCAAAGAGTTTGACTCGACCTTCCTTTTTGAATTGGAAGTATTGGTGGAAGGCGACGGAAGCCATGCGGCCCTTGTGCTGTTCATGCGGACCGTATACGTTGAAGTAGCGCATGCCGGCAACGGGTGCGGTGAGCGACTTCATGTTGGCGCGTACGACCTGATCAAACAAGTACTTCGAGTAGCCGTAGACGTTAAGCGGTCCTTCGTAGGCAACATCTTCGACAAACACCTGGGACGCACCGTAGGTAGCAGCCGAACTTGCGTAGATGAAGGGAACGCGGTGCTTCTGCGCCCAATGGAAAAGATCGAGCGTGTAGCGGTAGTTGTTTTCCATCATATAGCGGCCGTCGGTTTCCATTGTGTCCGAGCAAGCGCCTTGATGAAAGATCACTTCGGGAACGGGTAGCTCGTCACGGCGCACGCGTTCGATGAAGTCGTTCTTGTCGAAATAGTCGCTGATCGAGCATTTAGCCAGGTTCAGAAACTTTTCGCTCTTGGTGAGATTGTCCACGGCAATGACGTCCTTAAAGCCGCGGCGATTGAGTTCGAGCACATTATTGCAACCGATGAAACCGGCAGCACCGGTGACCAGAATGGACATTATTGTTCCCCTTCGAAAAGTTCTTTGTAGCTCACGGAAGCAGTACCGAGTTTGCCTACGACAATGCCGCCGGCGCGGTTGGCGATGCGTACGGCTTCCTGCAGGTCGGCTCCTGCCGCAAGCATGGCGGCGGTGACGGCAATCACGGTGTCGCCTGCGCCCGAAACATCGAACACTTCGCGAGCCTGCGCGGGGACGGTGAGTTCGCCGTCGGCTGTGTAAAGCGTCATGCCTTCTTCACTGCGCGTCAGAAGCAAGGCCTTCAGATCAAGCTCTTCGCGAAGGCGTTGCGCCTTGTTACGCAGCTCTTCTTCGGACGACCAACATCCGGTAACCATAGCAAGCTCTGCACGGTTGGGCGTGATGAGAGTGGCGCCCTTGTAGCGGCTGTAGTCACTGCCCTTGGGGTCGATCAAAACGGGAACGCCGACCTGACGGGCATGTTCAATCATTTGACGAATATGGTTGAGCCCGCCTTTGCCGTAGTCGGAAAGAACCACGGCGTCGGATCGTTCGATCTGATCGTTAAATGAACCGAGAATGGCTGCGAGTACTTCTCGCGTGGGCGCATCTTCAAAGTCGGCACGCAACATCTGCTGCTGACGCGCAATGATGCGCAGCTTAACGGTTGTTTTGATCGAAGAATCGGTCTGAAGCAGAGATTCAATGCCGGAAGCTTCCAAAAGCGAACGCAACGTGTGGCCGGCTTCGTCTTCGCCGGCAACGCTCATAAGAGCGGCTTTGGCACCGAGTGTGGTGATATTGAGGGCGACATTGGCTGCGCCGCCTAAACGGGCGTCGGTGCGCAGAACTCGCACGACGGGAACCGGCGCCTCGGGAGAAATGCGCTCGGCGTCGCCAAACCAATACTGATCGAGCATGCAGTCGCCGACCACGAGAACGCGTTTGGCGGCAAGAACGGATGAATCCATGAATTTCCTTTCAATATTCAGGGCACGATGGCTCAAAACCGAATTTCAGCGCACCCTTGTTTGCCGGTCATTTTAGAGTGCCTCAAAACGGCTTGCCAGAACACTTTTGCAAGTGTTTGTATGAACAAATCGGTTTGTCAGTACTTGTGTTTGCGAGTTTCCGAAGCTTGTCTGCTTTGCGCAGGATGCCAGAAATCAAAGAAGTTGAACCAGTCGTAAGGGCTTTCTAAAAGTCGGGTTTCCAGCGTCCGTACCCAGGCGTTGGCCATGGCCGAAAGCGTTTGAGAGCGTTTGGCTCGAGGCACGGTAGCTCCGTCGTAGACGCGAGTAAAAGCAACGTGATAACGAGCTTTGCTTTGAGCTTCCGTTTCTCGCACGCAGATCATGCTCCAGGCCGAGCATTTCAAAAGTGTGGCAAGCAGAAAAGGGCCGAGCGCCAAGGGGGCTTCTTCTCCCAAAAAAGGGACGCTCACACAGGCTGAAGAACTGATCGGGGTGCGGTCGGCGACGATCACGATCCAATGACCGGCTTCGATGATTTCAGACATTTGTACGGCTGTCTGAGGGCCCACATCGGTTACCTGAAGATGCCGTACGGCAAATTTAGGATTGAGTTTGGAGACAATCTCGGTGAAACGTGCGGCGTGTGTGGTGTGAGTGAGCACATAGACTAATCGATCTTTAGTGGCTTCGCTTTTTTCCAGTTCGGTTTCGCCGATGAATTGACAGAGCTCCTGACAGCCGGTGTGCGCAGTGATGATGATTGCCCCTCTGGAGTCAGCGAGGAGTTCAGAGACGCCTTCAACAGCGAGGTCTTTGGCAGTAAAAAAGCCCGAGACAGCCAGCAGTTTGTCGAGAATTGTGTCGGCAAAGCGCCAGATGTGCTTGAGTGTTGCCAAACAGCCCGGACGCGGTTCATTTTTCGTGCGTGCGACGTGATCAAGATAAAGGCGACTTGCGCGTCGTGCCGTGGGACTCGCAAGCCAGTAGAAAACGATGACAGGCCACAGGCTGAGGTGAAAAAGCGTGCGTCCGCCGAGGCGAAAAACGGCAAGAAGAAACGAAATGCCTGCCGTGTTTGTCTTTTCCTGCGTTTCGGACCAATGCTTGGCGGCCATGGTTACTTTGCCAGTCCCATACGGCGCAACAGCATGGTGCAGAAGTGTCCCGCGTGCAAACGGCTGATGCGCATGTTGTCCGAGAAACCTCGGAAGTGGGAAATGCCGTCTTTAGGGTAGGTGACGTGCACCGGTCGGTTGATGACGGTGACACCTGCCCAGATCAGGCGAACAACGATGTCGGGATCAAAGTCCATGCGACGAGTCTTAACAGAGGGCAAAACAGGAAGCGTTTGTGCGAGCGGGTAGACGCGAAAGCCGCACATGGCGTCTCTGAGTGCTTTTGAGCGCGTGTTGACATGCACCCAAAAGTTGGTGAGCTCTCGCCCCCAAAGGCGGGACAAGGGGACCGTCTGATCGTAAATGGGATAGCCGCAGACAAGTGCCTGCGGGTTATGGTGAGCCTGATCCAAAAAGTCGGTGACCGCTGCCAAATCGTGCTGCCCGTCTGCGTCAATTTGGATCGCATGTGTGAAGTTCATATTGTCGGCAACGTAAAGCCCGGAAATTACCGCCGCCCCTTTGCCGCCGTTTTTTGCAAGGCGCACGAGACTTGCCTGCCGATGTGATGCGGCTGAGACGTCCAGCGAACGGGCGCAGAGCTCATTGCTGCCGTCGTCAACGAGAATGACGGGTAAGTCGAGAGATCCCAGCACATCAAGCAGTTCGTCAATGACTTGATGATGGTTGTAAACCGGAATCAGGGCAACGGGGCGAAACACGTTCATACTCATTGCTCCGTTTCCAAGACAAGCGTGCCGCGCGAAAGCGTGCTGCCGTCGGTTTTTTGATAGATAAAGGCGATACCGGAAACGCTGCGTGAGAGCTTAAGCACGACGGTGTCGTCGGGGCGAATCGGCGACATGAATTTGAGTGCCTTAACGCCGAAAAGGGCGACTTCAAGATTCCAATAGCGACACGCGATGTCTTTGGCCCACTGTACTTGCACCACGCCGGGTAGCAGGGCGAATTCAGGAAAATGGCCTTTGAAATAGGGAGAGTCGGCGGGTACCGAAAGCACCATCTCGGCTACGTCGGCGTTGGGTGCTTCAAGCAGAACTGCCTGCGGCGTCTGATGCGAAAAAAGCGTATCGACAGCCTGCGTTGTGGCTTTTCCGAGCGCGTTTTGCGGCAGGGCCCAGGTAAAGCGCCATTGGCGAGGCAGACAGACACGCTCGATATGCTTGAGAAGTTCTGTTCGCAGGTTTTCTACCAAAGCGCGTTTCCCGTCTCGTAGAATCACGCGGCTTGCTGCAGGCGTTGTGACGGCGGCTACCGCAATGCGTTCGGTTGTACTTTGGGCATTGGCCTTGCGACTGAACGCTTTGACTTCGGAAACGAGCCCGGTGGCTAGAAGTGCGTTTTCCACCGTTTTGAGCGACACACGTTTGCCTTCGATTTTCACGATACGATCGGCGCGGCCGAGCAATGTAAACGTGTCGCCGTCGGCGTTAAGCGACACCATGTCGGCCGTGGTTTCCCAGTCGTCTGTCGAAAGCTGAGGGCTTTTAATGACAAGAAGCGAGTTTTCAATCCGAAACTGCGTGGCCGGGAGCGGGCGATAGCCTGTACCTGTGATGCGGCCATCGGCTTCAACCGAGCGTTTGCGCCAGGCGATACCGCCGGATTCGGAACTTCCCAAAAGCTCAACAGGGGTGATGCCGGTACGCAGAAGTGTTGTCTTGAGGCCTTCGTCACTCAATGGGCCGCCGCTTGAATAGATGGCGCGCAAAAGCGGCCGCGCCTTTTCCCAGAGCGGATGTTCGGGTAGACGGTTTAAATGCGCAGGGCTGGCGATCCAAGCGGCTTCCCGAACCTTGCAGATGTGACCGAGCAGTTCTTCGGGGTAAAGAATGCGGGTATGCCAGACAGCTCGTGCCGAGCGCAACGGCCACAGGAGAGCAAAAAGTAGGCCGTAGATGTGCTGCTGCGAGACGGTGGAGAAAATCACCGTGTTTTCGGTGAGTTCTTTTTCCTGACCGTGGCCGCGTGAATTGATGCTTTCGACTTCACAAAAGAGCTGACTCAGTCGCTTGACCACCATGGTAGGCGTACCCGTCGAGCCGGACGTGAAAAGTGCCACCAGCGGTTTTGAGGCATCAATAACGTCGCGGCAAGGTTCGCTTGCTTCTTTGCGCGTGAGCGAAGCAATGGAGCAGTTTGCCGGAAAGTCGCCGGCAACGGCCTGGACCTCGTCTTTCAGTCGCTCGATAAACGCCGCGGACGTATCGGCGGGTAACACTGCTCGAACGCCTGCCGCCCAACAACCGAAAAGCGCGGAGGCGGAGTCAAAGATGTCGGAAAAATAGAGGGCCACGGCTTTGGCGCCGCTGGCTTGCACAGCTGCCTTCCAGCCGGCGGCCGCTAACGCAAAGTCGCGGCGCGTGCGTACGCCGGCGTCTGAAACGGTAAAGGCACGATTGTCGTCGGCTGCCTCTGGCAGCACGCGGGAGCAGTCAGTCAAGGCGTTTCTCCGGAAGCTTCGTGTTTTCGCTGTACGAGGATGCGTACGGCGAATTCTGCGGCAAAAAGCACTGCGATCAGCACGTAGCTGACAGCGCCATTGTATAAGGCCCACCAGGCATCGCTGCGAAAGAGCGCCGAATCGAGTGCGACAAGTCCGTTGACGATGAAAAAGACGCACCACACGACGGTGACGCGGCGACAGTAGACGACGGCGTGCGCGGGCAGATTTTTATGCCGAAGTCGCGCAAAGGTTTCCACCATGGGAGTGCCTCTGAGAGAAGCGGCAAAGACAGTAAAAAGTGCGGCGTTGACGAAAACGGGATAGAGCTTGAGCGCGTTTTGCATGTCAAGCACGCCCGCGCAAAACGCAAGAACCAGAGCGCAGGCCACGCATACAAAGCCGATGGGGGAACGTTTGATACAGGCGTTCAAGAGGGCGGCGACGGCCAGAAAAAGCGCTGCGCTCGCAATCATGCCGTGCTCAAGGAGCTGCCAGACGGCAAAGGGATAAATCAGAAGAACGAGGACGGCAAAGATTCGGACAATCATGAGTCGCTAAAAGTCGGCCGCCCTCCGGGAAAGCGTTGTCGGCGGGAAGCGTCGCGCTTTCCTTCCGGTCGCCGGATAGTGGCGTTAGTCGTTGAGGATGTGATCCAGGACTTTGACGAGGTCTCCCACAGTACGCACCTGTTTGAAGTCGTTGGGGGAGATGTTTCGGTCGCCGACGAAGGGGCGCAACTTTACGAGAAGATCCACTGCGTCAATCGAGTCGAGATCCAGGTCGTCGTATAGTTTGGCTTCAGGGACGACGGCAGCCGGATCGATTTCAAAGGTTTCCACGAGAACGCGTTTGAGTTCATCAAAAATTTGTTGTTCGGTCACCATGGCGGTATCAATGATCACAAGAGGTTAGGCGGCGGTTTTGTGAGCGGCGATGAAGTCGGCAAGGGCAGCGACGCTTGCGAAGTGCTTTTTGTTTTCTTCATTTTCGGCCGACATGGTGATGCCGTACTTCTTTTTGATGGCAAGACCGAGTTCGAGCGCGTCGATCGAGTCCAGACCGAGACCGTCCACAAACAGAGGTGCGTCGGTTTCGATGTCTTCGGGCTTGATGTCCTCAAGGCCGAGTGCGGAGACGATCAGCGCCTTGAGTTCGAGCTGCAGTTCTTCTTTTGTCATTTCTAATTTATTGGCGTGTCGTTTTATTGGGCGTGGACAAAGAGCCGGTTTTTGAGCTCTTGCGTGAGACGCCGCACCGCAACGGGACGACCGAACTCTTTCTCAACTTCCATAAAGGGCTCGATTTGGATATCAGCGGCAGCGCGGACGGAAATGTTTATTTTACGCTCAGGAACCTGATACCACGCAATGCCCTTCATTAGCGCAGGTGGCGTACAAGTGATGCAAACCGGCGTGATGTTGCGCTCGCTGGCTAATGCGATGGCTGCGGCACCGTGATGCAGTCGGGGGTCTTTGCCCGGAACAGAACGGGTGCCCTCCGGAAAGACCACCAGCGTATCGCCTTGCCGAAGACACGCAGCGCATGCTTCGATCAGCTCGGGGCCTGAATCGTTGGCAATGTAACCTGCCGCCTTGACCGGAGAACTCAAGGCAAACGATGTGCGTAGAGCAGCTTTGACAATGCAGTTGGCGTTTCCGATGAGACTGTGCAGAATGACGACGTCAATGAGCGTCGGGTGGGAGGCACAGATAAAAAGGCTTTCCGTGGCAAGTCTCTTTTTGAGTTGCGGGTCGACTTCAAGCTTGAGAACCTGCAAAAAGCGCATCATGCGAACGAAACCCGAGAAACTGGCTTGCACGACTTTTCGCGCGCGCAACTCTCGTTGGCGTTGATCCGAAATGAAAATGTTCAGGGACGGGAAGACTAATAGCCGAAAGAGAATGCCGCCCGTAAAAAAGGCCAGGAAACAAAAGCCGGTTGCGGGTACTCGCCACAGTTTGCTCAAAAATGCGGTCACAGGCGCCCCAGTGCCAGGCTCTTACCCCGTCAGACTCGGCGTAAGCAACCGTGCCGTTTATGAGAAAGCGGATTTCGTCGAGGATATGGCAGGCGCTTTTTTCCACGTTTGCCGCATCAACGGTTTCCAGCTTGATCGTTTGAGCGTTCGGTGCCGAAGTCAGGCGAAGCGCCCAAGCGCAGGGCAACGGAGCGCTGTCGCTGTCATTATTACGCCAGAGTTCGGGCATGGATTCTTCATAGCGCACGACGAGAACAGAAGGGCTTGATTGCAGTTTCAAAAATGCTTCGAGCAGTGCACACGAGGCCGTGACAGGACCGGCGGCCACGGCCGAAGTCGAGGCGTGATTTTTGAGCCAAATTGCCGCTTGGGCGCCCACGGCGTTGTGTACGCTCAGGGCAAAGTCGGCCGGGCTCATGTCTTCGTGCTGCGAAAGCGTTTGTGTGAGTTTGAATGTGCGGGAAATGTCTCCCCAGCTTGAGGCCCAGACGGTCGGTTCGTCGGCTTGGGGCTTCAAAGAAGCCAGAGCCGAGAGCGCACAGCGGCCCAGAGGCGACAGACGACGGCGTACGCCGGCGGGAATCGCGGCGTAGCTAGGCGTTGTTTCGGCAAGGGGAGCCGGTGCGGAAGTTTGCGCCCAGGCTTGCCAAAGTGTCGGATTGTCGCACCGGGAGCTTACGACGGAGACGTCGGACACATGGAGTCGAATCGCAGTCATTTAGCGGCCGTCGGTTTGAGAATGTAGAGCGTGTGGCTGACGCCCACGTTATCGCGACAATATTCGACATCAAGTCCCGCGTTCTTGAATACCGAGAGCAAGTCATTGCGGCGGTAAAAGCGCGAGTTGCCGTTGGCCATCGTCGTGAAGTAAAGCGACACAGCAGCAAGCGAAAAACCGGCTGCCGGGAACTTCTGACCGTCAACTAGACATTCAAGAACGGCAAAGCGACCGCGTTCAGACAAAAGGGGCTTGCACCGCTGCAGGATGCTAACGGCTTCTTCGGGCGAGAAGCAGTCGAGAAACTGGCTCATCCAAATTACGTCGGCTTTGTGTTCAACGACAGGGACGCAATCGGGCTTGAGCCAGTCGACTTCAGCCGCGGAGAATCGGTCGGCAAAGGGAGCCAGAATCGAATTGGAGCACGCCGTGGCGCACTGCTGCGGCAAATCAATCAGTGTGACGCGCGTCTGCGGCATAGCCTTGAGACAGGCGGCCGCAAACTTTCCGGTGTTGCCGCCCACGTCAAATAGAGTTTGTGGAGATAGTCGGTCGCGCAGTTCTTCGGCGAGCATCGCAAAGTACCGGTCGGAATAGTAATGATCGAACGCGAACCAACTTTCGCGAGCCGGGTGCGGCAGCTGAGAAATTGCCGGATAAATGGTGTCCCAGTCGCCGAGTTCTTTGAGCCCCGCGGGTTTCCCTTCGGTAAGAGCCTCGGTCAGGTGATCCATGCCGCGGTAGCAGACGTCGGCTGTGAAATTGAAGTTCACGCGGGTCATTTCGTCAAAAAGCAAGCACTGACCGGTTTTGGTGAGCGCAAGCGTCCCGTCTTCGGATTTAGTGACGACGTCGCCTGCGGTCAATACGTCGACCAGTACGCCGACAGCATAGGGCGTCAGGCTGCAGGCGCGGGTAGCTTCGGCTTCGGTGTCTTCCGCTTCGGAAATGTGCGACAGAAGTCCTGTGGCAAGCGCCGAACGAACGGCCTGAAAGAGTACCGGCCCGAAGGCGATGTGCTGTGCCTTGTTGAGCGCTTCGATGATGGATTGATCCGGTTTGCGTTTGACAGGCATCGGACTACTCCTTGTAGCGACCGAAGATGAGTGACGTGTTGATGCCGCCGAAGGCAAAGTTGTTGCTCATGATGTAGTTGGTGTTCAATTCCAACGGTTGATTACGGATATAAGCGAGATCACTGCAGTCTTCAGCCACATTTTCCAGATTGATGGTCGGCGCGAACCATCCCTCATTCATCATCATGATCGACATCCAGGCTTCAAGTGACCCGCAGGCGCCGAGCGTGTGTCCCATGTAGCTCTTGAGGGTTGATACGGGGGTTTTATTGCCGAAAACGGCGGCCATGGCTTGCGATTCGGCACTGTCGCCGCGATCGGTGGCCGTGCCGTGAGCATTGATGTAGCCGATGTCCGCTGCGTTGAGTCCCGCATCAGCAAGCGCCAGACGCATCGCCTGCGCCATTTGTTCGGATTGGGGACTGGTGATGTGCGTGCCGTCGGAGTTGGTGCCGAAACCCAGCACCTCGGCATAAATCTTGGCGCCGCGTGCCTTGGCGAAGTCAAGCTCCTCGAGAATCAGGGTGCAGCCGCCTTCGCCGATCACCAAACCGTCGCGTTTGGCGTCGAACGGACGGGGAGACAGCTCCGGATGGTCGTTGTAGTTGGTGCTCGTGGCAAAAAGCGTATCGAAAATGGCGGCGTCGGAAGCGTCGAGCTCTTCGCTGCCGCCTGCGATCATGGCTTTGGCACGGCCGGCGAGAATCGTTTCGTAGGCATAGCCGATGGCCTGCGAGGACGAGGTGCAGGCAGAACTCGTTGTGATGATGCGGCCCTTGATCTTGAAGAATACGCCGATGTTGACCGCTGCCGTGTGCGACATCATGCGCACATAGGTGTTGGCGTTCATGTCGGACGTGGAACGCTTCAAAATGAGGCTTGCGATGTCCGCGACGGCCGAGGGCGTGCCGGCACTCGAGCCATAGGCGATCCCGAGATCCCCCGAACTCAGAAATGCCTGATTGTCCAGAAGTCCTGCATCTGCCAGCGCCACTTCCGTCGCGCGAACACCCAAAAGTCCCACGCGGCCCATGCTGCGTGTGCTTTTGCGGTTGTACTTGGCCGGATCGAGCTCAAAGGGGGCGGCGGGACACCCCAAACGCGTATGCAATCCTTTGATGTCGGCCCATTCCTTCATCACTTGCACGGCATTGGTGCAGCTTTTGAGTTTGGCTGAAACGGTTTCCCAATCGTTGCCAAGCGGGCTGATGGCGCCGAAGCCGGTGACGACAACGCGTTTTTTATTGCTCATGCCAAACCTCCGTTAACGCCGATGACCTGACGGGTCACATAAGATGCCGCTTCGCTCATCAGGAAAGAGACGACGCCGGCGACTTCCTCGGGTTTGCCTATGCGGCGCATCGGGATGAGCTGCATGGCGTGTTCGAGCACTTCTTCGGTGACCATTTCCGTTTCGATCAGTCCCGGAGCGACGGCGTTGACCGTAATCGAACGGCTGGCGAGTTCAGTGGCGAGCGCTTTGGCAGCGCCGATAAGACCAGCCTTGGCTGCCGAATAATTTACTTGGCCTCGGTTGCCCACCACGCCCGAAACGGAGCTGATTACAACGATGCGGCCCGGTTTGCGGCGGCGCACCATCGGCATCACCATCGGTTGCACGACGTTGTAAAAGCCTGTGAGGTCAGTATGAATCACGCTGTCCCAATCTTCGGAGGACATGGCCGCGAACGTGCCGTCGCGGGCGATGCCGGCGTTGGCGACGATGCCGTAGTAGGCGCCGTTTGCTTCTACGTCGGCCAGAAGTGCCTGTTGAGCAGCCTCTCGGTCGCAGACGTCAAAGGTAAGCGAGCGTGCTTTCCCGCCGGCTTGAGCGATCAGCTCGAGCGTTTCGTCAAGCGCGGTCGACGGTTTGGACCCGTGCACTACAACACAAAAGCCGTCGCGGGCCAGTTGCAGAGCAATGGCGCGGCCGATGCCGCGGGAGGCGCCGGTAACAAGAACGGTAAGGTCAGTAGAAGAAGTCATCATTGTGCAAAGGTCGTTCGAACGAATTCTTGAAGGTCGCGAGGGCGGTAAACCGTGAGGACGGCGCTGGCCACTTCGGTGTTGTTTTCGAGCACGCGGCACTCGAATTGACTAGGAAGTTCTTCTTGTCCGAAAAAGAGGCAGCGCGTATCAATGTCAAAGACGTCGCCTTCGGCAAGCGTTTTTTTGTGCAGTTGCACTTTGCGCGAGCCCAACAAAAATCCCACGCGAGGGCCGATGCCCGACTCGCTGTCTCGGATGCCTGCAAAAACGCCCACCGTCTGCGCCATGAATTCGATGAAAAGACTGTTGGGATACGAGCCGTCGGCTTGACGAAATAGGGAGCATTGCTCGCCGACGGTCACGCGGCAGCGAGTCGTTTCGGCATCTGCCGCCAACACGCGGTCAATGAGCAGCATCGGAGTACGATGCGGCAGGTAACGGGAAGGATCGCAGCAAAAGGAACTCATGGCGAAACTCGACTGAAAACAGCACTAGCGTTGGAGCCTCCGAAAGCAAAGGCGTTTGCAACGATGTGACGAATCTCCCGACCAAGGACACGAGTCTGCGTGAGCACATGAGCCGGCGCAAGCGTAGGATCGACTGTTTCGATTCCTGCACTCGGCGGCAACATACCGTCGGGATTGTCCGTTAAAAGAGCGGCGGCAATGGCGGCCTGAAGGGCCCCTGCACCGGCCAGAGTGTGTCCCGAAAGCGACTTATAAGAGGCACAAGGCACGTCAGTGCCGAAGACTCTTTCAATGGCTTTGGCTTCCATGCTGTCGTTGAGCGGCGTTCCCGTGCCGTGTGCAATGACCAGATCGATGTCGGCAAGGCAAAGACCGGCAGATTCGAGCGCCAGACGCATGGCTTGAGCGGCTTGGATGCCTTCGGGCTCAGGAGCGGAGAGATGGTGCGCGTCAGTTGTCAACCCGGCACCTCTGTAAGCGAGAAAAGCATCTGAGCAGTGACGAGTCATGGCTACGAGCGCACCGCCTTCGCCCAGATTGATGCCTTTGCGACCCGCGGAAAAAGGAGTGCAGGGCTCGGGGCTCACGGCTGAAAGAGCAGAAAAGCCCGCATTTGTGAATTGGCAGAAACCGTCGCAACCGCCGGCAATCACCAGATCAGCCAAATTGGCGCCAAGAATCTGTGCAGCGCTTTCAAGCGCCAAGAGCCCGGAAGAGCAGGCGTTGCTGACCGTGTAAACGGGACCGCGCGCCCCAATTTTGTCGGCGACAAAGCGAGCAGGTTCAAAAAGATTGAGATCCCGGATGGAAAAGTTTTCCGGCAGTTGTTGTGTGCGAACATACTCGGACATGCCTTCTTCAATGCGGTGCATGCCTGAAGTACAGGCACCGAGTACGACGGCGACGCGATCGGGGGCAATGCTTGGGAGCAATTCCTGAAGTTCGGACATTTGCTCCAAACACAGTTCCAAGAGCATTGCCGTGCGGTTGCTGTTCTGCGAAGGTGTCAGATCGGACAAGAATCCGCAATAAAAGGCCTTGTTCGGATCAGGGGCCAGTCCGGTGTGAAAGCGCATAGCCGAGGAGTGTTGTCCGAACAATGTTTGACGAAGCTCCTGCAAGCCGATGCCGGCGGCCGAAACGGTTCCGAGACTATGGATGTAGAGCGCAGACCGGGGCATGGGATCGACTGGTGGCGATGACGGAAGTTTGACGTATGTTGCGTAAGACAAGAAGGCGGTGTCGATCGGTCAAAACCTGAACGACAGAGCATTCGTGCCATCGGAGGCCACATTATAAATGGAGGGTTGGGGTGATTCTACAGAGTAGTTACGTAATTTCGGTGAGAAGTGAACAAAATAAGTGAGAAAGTGAACAAAATTAGATAGAATGTGAACAAGAAACGTAACAAGTGAACAACATGATGAGATTTTTTTGTTGAAAATGCGCAACTGAAAGTGTGCATTTTCTGATGACTCCTCGAAAAAGCAAATGACACCAACTGAACTGTTAGATCTAGTGGATAGCGTTCGCAAAAACAAAGCGGAAAGCAACTTTTTGGAACTGAAAAAAGCGCATCTAGGCAGCCCCAAACGCCTGTATGACACGTTGTCAAGCTTTTCAAACCAAGATGGTGGTGGTGTCATTCTTTTTGGATTGGATGAAGACAATGACTTTGAAGCAGTTGGTGTCTACGATCCTCAAGATCTGCAACGGCAAATTAAAAATCAATGTCGACAAATGCAACCACCCGTAAGAGCTGTTTTAACGGTGGCAGAAAGGGAGGGAAAGCATTTCGTGGCCGCTGAAATTCCAGGATTGGACTATGCCCAGCGTCCTTGTTTTTATGCGGGAGCCGGACGGATGAAAGGTGCTTTTGTCCGCGTTGGGGACAGCGATGAGCCGATGTCGGAGTATGAAATATACAGTTTTGAGGCGTTTCGGCAGAAGTATCAGGATGATATAGCAATCGTTCAGACAGCAGAGCGTTCGGATTTGGATTCGGAAGCAATTGAGCGATATATCGCTAGGCTCAAGGCCGGAAAGCCAAACCTCAGTCGAGTCCCTGATGAGCAGATTTATCGGTTGATGAATCTCCTTAAAGGAGGACATCCGACTGTCGCTGCCATGTTGCTCTTCGGGCTTTATCCTCAAGCTTTTTTTCCTCAGTTGAGCATCATTGCGACCGTTGTACCTGGAGTCAGTGTAGGTGAAACAGGGGCTGATGGTGAACGATTTTCTGACAACGAACGAATCGACGGCACAATCGAGGAGATGCTTGAGCGGGCCGTACGTTTTGTGGCTAGAAACATCCGTGTTAAAACCATCATCAATCCCGAGACAGGAAAACGGGAAGACAAACCGCAGTATTCGATGGTGGCCGTAAGAGAGGCGATACTTAATGCGTTGGTGCACCGCGATTACAGCATTCATACTCAGGGCCAACCAATTGAGGTGAAAATTTTCCAAAATCGACTGGAGATAGCAAACCCGGGAGGCCTCTACGGTCGCATGACATTAGATCAGCTGGGGCGTGTGCAACCAGATACGAGAAATCCGGTACTGGTCAATGCTTTGGAGGTGCTAGGACTCACCGAAAATCGTTATTCTGGCATTCCGGTGATGTGCAAAGAGGCTGAGCGGCTTGGAATGGAAAAGCCGATATTTGAGGATCAGAGAGGAAGTTTTCGAGTGACATTTTTGGGGCAGACTCTCAATCAGCAGAGTGTTGCGTTACCTGGTGGACGATCAGAGGACGATATTCTGTCTTTCTGTGCACAACCCCGTAGTCGCGAAGAGTTGAAAGTTTTTTTGGGTGTAAACACGACGTCTTATATGATGCGCAAATTCGTCATGCCGTTGATCGTAAAAGGTAGACTTGCACTGACGTTGCCTAACGCGCCAAAAAGTTCCAAACAACGGTTTGTAACAGTGGCTTGAGTTAGACTTGGAGAGAGGACATGAACAGAAGAACTCTGATTGTTGCTGCTACGGCGGCTCTTTTGCTGAGTATGGGAACGATGCTGCAGGCCGCGCCCGTTGCTGAGGTTATTTCGTATGATCAAAGCGGACTCAAGGCATCGGATGAACGTATTCACCAAGCGATCAAGCAGGCAGCGGAAATGCGCAAGTGGGGCATTATTTCGGACAAGCCCGGCAAGGTTCTTTTGGTGTATCCGACCAATAATCGATCTCTGCATTATCAGGCAACCGTGAGTGTCACCTATGGGAAAGGCTCTTATAAGGTCGAGTACGTCAAGAGCCGAGGTTTGGATGAGAGACCCAATGGCTGCTATGGTAAAGAGGGCGTGGTATGCGTGCACCGCAATGTCAATCGCTGGATTGCCAATCTCGGCAAGGATCTCAACCGACTGTTGACTCAAAACTGGTAAGAGTTGCATTTCTAAACTAAAGCGATGGCGAAAAAAGGCACTTTTTCCGGAAATGGAGGGTGCCTTTTTTCAAAAGTTGAATGCATAAAAAATTATTCGTTCTACATAAAAATTTATGTAAAATGAGCAACATGACTATGCATCCCGCTCTTCGTTCCTACGTCGGTGTTGCCGATCTTCTTGTTCGCACGTTTGCCGATTGCGAGGTGGTACTCCACGACCTCACCGTTCCGCAACGCTCGGTTGTGTACGTTGCCAATCCGGTGGTGACAGGTCGCAAAGTCGGCGAAAGTTTCGAGCATTTGATTGAGGAGGCTATTAAAGCCGGCAATCCTGAGGACGGTATTCTCGCCAACTACTATTTTGAGAAGAACGGTCGTTTGATCCGTTCCTCGACGCTTTTGATCCGAGACGATTCGGAGCGACTGGTCGGAGCTCTGTGCATCAACTTAGATACCCGAGCCGCCACGCAAGCGATGGACTACTTGTCGTCATTGTTGCCGGGACTACCCCCGAGCGGCAAACACCTGTCGACAGCTGCATCAATCGCAACGAAGCCGCACAAACTCGCTCGAGAGCTTCCCGAACAAGGTGTCCAGGATTTCGTGGCCGATTTTGTGGATCGAATTGTGCAGGAAGATGCAGGCGGAGAACGACTCTCACGCGAAGCTCGTCTGCGAATGCTCGAATTCATGGATCGTCGCGGCGTGTTCCTTGTTAAAGGCTCGATTGAGCTTGTAGCGCAGAAATTAAATTTGGCCAAAGCGACGCTTTACGGCGACTTGGATGCCGTTCGGGAACGGCGGAAAACGGACAAAAACTGAACTGAAACAGCTTTTTTGACGGAGGTTTCTGATGGAATTCATTTGCACAAAGTGTGGCAAGCGCACACCCGTGACGACGATGCAGCCGACGTGCGAATGCGGCGGTTTGTTCGAGCTTGACTTCACGCCCGAGGCATGGGATCCGGAACTCATCGATGATAAAGAATGGAGTCAGTTCCGGTACCGTCGCTTCATGGCGCTTGAGGGCGATGCCTGGCGCGATGTGACGCTCGGGGAAGGCCGTACGCCGATCGTTCGTTTTGATGACGACGTGCTCTTTAAGATGGATTACATGATGCCGACGCTTTCCTTCAAAGATCGCGGTGCCGCGACGCTTGTGGCGCACATGAAGGCGATCGGTGTGAAGTCGTGCGTGCAAGATTCAAGCGGCAACGCGGGCAATGCTGTCGCAGCTTATGCGGCGCGAGCGGGCATCAAATGCGAAATTTTCGTTCCCGAAGGAACGAGTCCCTCGAAAATCCGCATGATTGAATCGCACGGTGCCAAAGTCAATGTGGTTCCGGGCACTCGCGACCATTGCGCCGATGTCTGCCGTGCCAAAGTGCGCGATGAAGGAGCCTATTACGCCAACCATGTCTACAACCCCTTCTTCTACGAAGGCATGAAGGCGTACATCTATGAAACGCTTGAGCAGCTCGGACGTATTCCGGCGCACATCGTCGTACCGGTAGGCAACGGCACGCTTTTTATCGGTGTGGTCAAGGCGCTCGAACATCTTGAGGAATCCGGCGCAATCGATAAGTTTCCGCAGATCATCGCGCTGCAAAGCGAAAACTGCGATCCGCTTTATCGTGCAGTCAAAACGCATGACGCGCATCCGGCTTCGATTGTTCCGAAGCCCACGATGGCCGAAGGCATTGCGATCGGCGTGCCGATGCGCGGCGATGAGTTGCTCGACATGAGCTATCGCCACAACATCGCGTTTGTTCGTGCGCCGGAAGAAAAGATTCTGGAAGCCCGCGCCAAGATCGCCGCCCGCGGCATTTACTGTGAGCACACGACGGCGGCCAATTACGCGGCTTATCTGGCCTACTGCGAGGAGCACGGTCCCACACCTGACACCTTGATCACGATGTGCGGCGCGGGCATCAAGTCCGACCACTGAGTTTGCGGCAAATCTTGACGGCAATGAGAGCTCGGAGACATGTGTTTTCGGGCTTTTTTGTTCTCGGAATTTGTGTGTGTTTACCGAAATTTTGTTTGGAAGCGTGAAAGCAAAGTTTTCCAAACCTTGCAAAAGACGCTTTTTGCCCGATGCTTGGCTACACTTTCCGGATGTGGCGCCCGCAATCCATTGCGGGCAACCGATGAACAACCGAAGATAAAAACATGGCTTCCAATACCGTTCCGTTTTTGCGCGACACGCTTTCCCGAACCACTTTTCCCGCCTGCGGACTGACGCTTGATATCGGGCGGCAGCGTATGACGGAGGCTGACTTCAATTCGCTTTTGGAGATTGCCCGGGAAAAGGGGGTTTTGGGTGCGAATGCGGCTATGAGAGAAGGCCAGATTGTCAACGCGAGCGAAGGCCGTGCGGCTTTGCACACTGCGTTGCGAGATCCGGCTG